>Ga0335085_10000046_pt1 | contig 426663 bp, 392 predicted proteins | sample Lox_Sample_45_FD_206712 | JGI IMG/M metagenome (GOLD analysis project Ga0335085, IMG submission 206712) | Soil microbial communities from Loxahatchee National Wildlife Refuge, Florida, United States - Lox_Sample_4.5 | ecosystem: Environmental > Terrestrial > Soil > Wetlands | place: USA... | reverse complement strand
TTGGGTGAGGTGCGCGTAACACATATGGGCGTTCCCTTTCTGGACTAGTCATCAAGAAAGGTACACCCATGCGCATCCTCACCTTTCCAGCCTAAACAGGATGTCGCACTTCGTCGTTAAATTTAGAACCTTGCCGCTCCACAAGGCGGGGCTTTGGTTTCGTCAGAACAAAGTTGAACTTTTATCCGGACGGTCCGAACGGATCGCTTAGCCCGATGCCCGGCGGCAGCGGCGATTCGGCTCCGCTCTGACGCCGCGGCATCGACACTTTCTGGCTGCTCGCCTAACGCGTTGTGAACCGCTGGACATCGGCCTGAACGGTCACTGAGCGCCTGCCGCAACAACGGAAGCCGCAATCAGCATCGCCGCCGTTCGTCCGTTGCTGCTGAAAAGTCACGCATGAGGCATCCGAGTCCGCTTATCGAAATGCCCTACTCGCTGTATCGAGACACTGCGGTCGGTCAGCCGCGCGCGAAGCGGGCGCCCCTCAGATTCGGTCAGACGACCGCGCGATTGGCCCTCAGCATGTTGCAGAACAGTCGCCCCTGCTCGATGGCGTCGTCGAGCGCCACATGGGTATGCGGGATCGGATCGAACCATTCCACGGGCATCGACCGCTTGCCGCACATACGGTACGGCTGGCGCATCAACGCCATCGAATAGGTTTTAATGTCGATTGCCGAATAGCCGAACGGGTTCTCCCCGACAAACTCCATCAGGTACCAATAGACGAAAGGAAAGTCGAACGCGGTCGGATAGGCGACGAAGACCGGCTTCCCCGGAAGCGACTTGAGCCACGTGACATAGCGAGCCATGGCGTCGCGAGGAGGCTCGATGTTCTGCCTGCACGCCGACCATGCTGCCGGCTGCGTCAACCACCACGCAGCAGTCTTGGAATCGGGCGCCGCGTTCGGCAATGTTTCCAGGTTGGCGGAGAAAGTCGAGAGCATTTCCTTTGCCGGCGTATAGGCTGCCGAGCCAATACTGAGGAGGGAATGCTTTCCGGCGACCGGGCCGTCGGTTTCGACATCGGTGCTAACGTAGATTTCGAGCATGGGCTGCGCCCTCGCGGTATTTCAGACGAAGAAGTGTCGCATATGGACTGTCGCGGAGCACGGAATTCCTAGCCTGGCCGGTCGCGTCCTGCGAACCTTCGTGCGAAATGCTTGAATGCCCGCTCCTCGGCCGAAGCAGCCCTAAATACTCGCGCTGAATTCTGTGGTCGCGAACGTCTACTTTCTGGCGCGATCAATGAATGGTCTCGACATATCACGCTTCACTAAAGCTGCCTTCCACCGGCTTTTCTCGTCCTGTCCGACCCGCGCCGCAATACCCCAACGGCCAAAAGCGTGGTGATAATATCGGGTCGATACAGAATTACGACGGCAATCCTTTAAACTGAGCCAAGAGCAATACTTCTCTTAGCTGTTTATCGGACTTCTGCTGATGGTTCCCGTTCCCCAAGGTCTCGCGGAATACGACCGTGTCAGTTGGCGTAAAGCCGCGGCGCTCCAGGATCGCCCCCAACACTACGTCTACAGGTATGACAATTCCGTTGTACGCGGAATCTGCAACTACAAATCCCGCACGCGCGCCTTTTTTCAAATAGCGAGAACATTGCTCAATGACGCGGTCTAGATCGACAAAGTAAGCATTGATCATATCTGGAATGCGCCCACACCAAAGATCCGCCTCACTTACGGCGTTGATCTTCTCCTGCAATAGCCTAATTGCAAGACTTGGCGACGACTTCCACGCTACTTGAACATGCGAACGCAGCGTTGCGAAACGCATTCTGCGAAGCTCGGCTGCGTTTGAAGCCTGTTTCAACATTAGCAGTTCCGGCCTGTAAATATCAGTGTAGTCGAATGAATTGAGGTATGGCGGGGAAGTGAAAAGACCGTCATATGTCCGGTCTGCGCCAATGCGGGATGCAAGTCTGCGCGAGTCTGCCCGACTGATACGAACCCGCCCCAGTAGTCGTGGACAGCGCTCGATGTCCTCAGAGAATCGAAGCACTTGACGTGCGAATTCGTCGTCCAAATTTTGCTCGTCGTATTTCAGGTCCTGCCAACGAGACTTATACCTCCAACACTTCCCGTCTTTCCTAGCATTCGCAACCTTCTCAGTCGAGGCCATGACTGCAAGCAGCAGAAGATCCCGAGCGCTTGGCGGCCATACCCGAGCAACGGATGTCCTTAGCTGCTCAAAGCGAGTTGCTACACGCTTGTTCAGTAGCCATTTCTTTAATCCTCGTCGCTCGACCAATGTTGTGTCGTTTGGTAGGGCAAATTCGCCGCTACGCGCACGTCCGCTTAGGCATTGTAGTGCCAATGTTTCTAGGTTCTTGACGCTTGAGTAATCGCGTGCTTTCACACGCGATAAAAATGCCATAAAAGGGTTTGTCTCAAATCCATCAACATTGCACCCCAACCTCGCTCCTTCCACAGCAGTAGTACCACTGCCGAGGAACGGGTCCAACAACAGCGCCCGATTGGGATCCTTCACGTGTTTATTCACAAAGGCACGCACAAGACCGGCACTGAATGCCTCTTTGAAACGGTACCATCTGTGGCGTGGCAATTCTGTGTTCGGATGGGAATTGGGTGTGATGGCACGAGCGAGTTGACTACCTCTTTCCGCTTCCGCTAAGAACGGACTGCGCACCGCAGCCACCTGCCCTATGCCTTAGCTCGTACTGATGCAGGGCGGGGGTCTACGCACGCCACTAGGATTCTAAATTTTGCGGGGTCGCATCCCCTTAGATCGGCCGGATCCGGTTCGAGATAACGGTTCAATGCTCCTGTGTTCGGATTGCAATCAAACACTGAAAGGTACGCTTTCTCATACTTGCCCGTCTCGTAATAACTGACTAGCTGCCTGGTTCCACTGGTGACCGTGGAAAGATCATAGCGCGTGAACCAACCGGCATCTTTTGAGGCCAAAGCGGCTCTTATAGCCTCGCCATTCTGCCCCAGTTTAGTCGCAACGAGAGAACACCCCATCCACTTAACCTCAACAATAAGTATTCGTCCGTCAACGAGGTGTAGCGAAAGATCTGCGCGCCCTTCGTTGTCAACATACGGCTCTTCGTCGTGATGCCTGTAGGTGGCCAAGCGAAATCGCAGGTATTTTCCCAACCGGCTTCTCACTCTAGTTTCCGGCTTCGGGCAAAGCACACATTTATCGCTTAATATCCAAACGCCGTCGCTCGACGTGTCGTTCAACTCGTGCCTCGCGAATTCGAAAACGATAGCTCCGTCATTCCAACTAAGGTTCTGGAAACCCAAAGGCATCCCTTGAGGAATTTCTTCAATAACATCCACGGAAGACAAATATAGGTCGCCATTCACGTACACGTTAGCGCCTACACCGGATGCCCAAACGACGCACTTTCCTAATTCGTCACTTAACCGCTCGGCGACTTGTTGGGACCAACCGTTATTATCATGTAGCTTGCGATCTTCTGGCGTATACCGTGCGACTTCGTGTAAACCTGACGCGGGATCTGTGTTCAAGGAGTAGAGCACCTTGGACGATTCGCTTCCAATCTTTTGCAAAGAAGGCCGAAGTTTGTCGGCACCCCCTAAGCCGGGAGCAGACGACGATGGCTCTAGTACAAAAAGTGCTCCACGCAACCGAGCAGCAGGCTTGATAGTGCGTACAGCTTTTCCGTAGACACTGAAGATAAAGCGGTCGATATCCCCTGGACTGCCAAATCCGAGTGATCCGATTACAGGAGCAAAAAAAACAGTTCTGTTTGCGACCCTGCTGATGCTTTTTAGCTCGATGGCCATGGCGCCGCTCCTGTTCTCTGTCGAGGCACACTTTGCGCAAGCGTCTCGAGAAACAGACGAACAACTTCCCTTGTTGGCAGTTGAAACGTCGCGAGCTCCGCTTTCGTCTCTTCACCTTTGATTCGAGGTTTATGAATCAATTGCTGCAAAGTTGCCAATATCGTGAGCGTTTCATTGTTTGCGCTGGTAACCGCGGGGATTGGCGTCTTCGCGTATGCGGAAACGCCGCTCTCCCCGTGCTCAGCCAAGATACGAACAAATGCCGGCTCCTGGTAGACCAGTCGAGTTATGGATTTTGCTTGCGCTATGCCTAACGCCTGCAATGCCCATATGAGATCACTGGCCAGTTCCTTTTGCTGCCAAGCACCTACTGTGTTCAGAATAGATGAACCCGTCTCCGTTATTCGGTACTCTGCTTCCACTCTGCCTCTTGTCGATTCGAAAGCAATCACCTCAACTAGACCGTGGAATATCAGCATATCAAGTGCGTGAAACACGCCTTCACAGTATGGGCCATATAGGTACCTTACAAACGAAAACGCCTTCGTCCAGTGTCTATATAGTGGTCGTATCGTTTCGACGAGAAAAACTTCCTTCATGAGAGGCGTTCGCCGCACCTGAGCCGCACCCAAGTGCTTGTGCGCGCTAAGAATGGAAAGCACCGTAACGCAGCGATTATTCATCGGACCGTACGATGACTGGCTACAGATTCGAGAATCTGCCGGAAGCGCTTCATACGCGCTTGCTGCACCCTATGAGGGCGACCGACCTCCAGAAGGTTAAGTACCCTTTCCATACGGTTAGCTTTCGGATGCGCCGAAAGAAGCTCGGGAAGGAAAAGCTCGTTATTCAGATTTGTCGTTACGATTAGTGTGTGGCCTTGCAAAGAAAAAGTCCGTAACATGCTTGCCACACGCTCCATATATGCGATGTCAACTGCACCTTCTGGAGTTTCGACAAACATAGTTACCGTCTTACGCGTTCTCATGTGCCAAGCGTCGACGACCGCCATTCGAAACGCGAGATCAACGAACGCCCGCTGAGCATCGGAAAGAGCTTGAGCTGATGGTCGGACTTCACCTGACACTACCGGGAAGAAAGCTGCGTGAGGAGCCTTAACCTGTGGTCCTCTTCGTCCAGGTAGATCGGCCTCTTGCAGGAGTTCCACGTCACAAGGCTCGTCCAAATATAGCGATGCGTATTTCTTGAAAGCAACCGCGATGTCGGCCTGGATGGATTCAAACGCTTTATTTGCGATCTTTAAGCGGCGACGCAGTTCGCCAAGTGACGCATCTCTTTTTCGGATCGCTCGCGCCTGTCTTTTTCTCATTTCCGCAGCAGCTACGCGGAGCGGCTCCATCGCACTCGGTGGATTTCGTTGCAGATAGGCAATTTGCTCGTCACGGGCTTGGCCAACCGATCTTATCGCAGTTGTCTCGTCACGTCGCAAATCGGTCAATCTTGCCCTAGTTTGTTCACGACGAAAGAGCATTGCTTGAAAGCTCGAGGCTGTTGCGTCGAGAGCGGCTGATTGAGGCGCCGCCTTCTCCAACGAAATTGCACTAGGCGCCTCAAGGTCCTTACAGCACACTACACAACCTCCCAGTCGAGACGCACTGCTGGCCTCGGCCACCAAACGGGTAATCTTGACTGAAACACCGGGCCGTCCGCAACACGGGCAGGGGCGTGCGTCTGGCGCCCTATAAAAATCTTGTAGTGATGCACGAACTGATGCGATTGTCGGAGTTTCGGCTAATACCGCAGTTATTAGGTGCGTATCCAGATCGTCATCTGTATCAGCTTCAAATTTGTCTAGTTCTTCGTGAAATATTGTTTGCGTTCGCTCAATTTCTGAAGTCTGCGAAGTCAGTAGACCTAGTTGCGCCTGCATGTGCTTCTGTACGTCAGCAAGTCGAATTTGTGCTGCGTTGTATGCCTGTTCCAGGCGCTTCACCTCGGCCACGCGTTTTAACTCCCGGATATTGGACGATCCGTTCAGGCTTTCTAGATCCTTTTCCAGTCGAGATGCCTGAGCGCTTAAGTTTCTAGCTTCGCTGTCTGCAGATTCGGTTTCTTCCCACAACTTGCTCAAGTCAACATATCTCGAATGCTCGGCAAGCAGTAGATTGAGCAATTCATTTTGCAGCATGTTCTCCCATGCTATGAGATATCTACTTTCTCCAAAGAAAAGTAGATGCCCATGTAGTCGAACAATGTTTGCAAAATCGTGCTTGAGGCCGATCAGCTCTGAGAGAATGTCGCGGTACCTGCCACCGACGATTCGCCCGTCGCACGTTGCATGCAATAACTTCCCTGTCTGAAGACTTCGTCTTAATACGAACGAAGATTCAGCAACCGAGAAAGTAACTTCCACGGTCGGCGGATTCTTTTCGAGATCTTGGCCGCTCCGCCGCGTTAAGCGGTTGCGAAAATAATCGTCATCAATCCTGTCGCCTCCTTCAACCACAACTTTGCGAAAGAGGCAATATTGAATCGCGTATATAAGAGTGGTCTTGCCTAAGGCCGTGCCGCCGACTATCGCATTGACACCGGGCTCTATCTGCCAATCAATCCCTGCCGGGTAAAGCCGCTCGGCACCAGTAATCTTTACGCTTCGAATGCCAATCCAATCGTTTACCACCGCTAGTACCTCCCCAGACTTAGTCGGTGTCTGTGTGGCAACTCTATTTGTCTCGAGTCGTGTTAGTGGCCATTGACAAATAAATATTTACTGACGCCTTGCGTGGTCTGGATTCTAGACTGACCGATCCTCCTGAACAAGGGTTAGATGCAGGCTTAGACGCAGCAAACACCAGGCTTGCCACCGACGTACCCAAGCGCGGATTTCCTGCTTAGCGCAGCGCGCGAAGCTTTGGTAGAGCGCATGCCGCCAGGATTGCGCGCATCGCGGATCCGTGCGCCACGTATCGATGATGTCGCAAAAGTGCGCGCAGGATGCGCAGCGCACTTGCTTGGCACTTGCTTGGGGTCAGAGACGAATTGATTGCCGACTAATTCGTCTCTGACCCCGAAGTTGCTGGGTGATTGTGCTGAATCAGTGGCATTATTGACTCTCCAGAACGCGATATAGCGCGCATACGGGCACTATGATGCTATGAGAGGCAGTTGAGGACAAGACAAGTTAAGGGAATGTGCCTCTTCGCAGATCTCGCCCAAGCTAAAGGATTGAATCGCGATTGTGACAAGGATTGTCGAGTGGTTCTTCGGAAGAGGGTTGTCCATCGGCTGCGGGCTTCGATGGGCGGTCCCGCTTGAGTGGCAGCAACTGACAAGAGATGAACAGATCGCCCGGATTAAGACGGCGTTACCAGTAGAGATGCAGGCACCCGGAGTGGATACTGAAGACATTCGGCTATTCCTCCACCTGCTGGCCACACGTACAACACCATCCTGGTGCCATGAGTTTCATACCACTAATTGGGACTACCTGCTTCAGCGAGAGATTCTGGCATTAGTACAAACGGTTCAGCCACCCTGGTGCGCCGAGACACACGTTTATCATTTGAACGGAACCGTGGAAGATCTTCCAGACAATTCGCAGCGAAGCCAGTTCGTATTGGAATCTGATTCCGAGGACGCGAGGATAGCAACGACGGAAGGAAACATTGCCTTCAACAAGTTTGTCTGGGGACAGATGTTTGTAGTCGTCGGGATGTCGTTTGAATGCGAAGCCGACAAGTACCTGCTAGCGATGCTTAGAAAAGTCCAGGATGACCTTCCAATAGGTCAATCTGTTTGGCTGGTTTTGAATCCTGATCCAGGCACCCTCGCTGCTTCATGCAGTCGCCTAGAATCGGCGCTTCCGCGGGCGAGGATCGTTCCTCGTATGGCGACATTTCGGTCCTGGCTGAACGAAGGCATGCCTGAGTTACAGAGGGTTGGCGCGATTAGCGGATAAACGTCAGTGTCTGCTAGAGGAGGTACTGCTGGCGCACAGAGCTAGTGGTTTCAATGGCGGCATCGGCCGAACTGCACTCCTTCGACCCAGTGTCGCGCAAGCTCCGCACAATGCCGACAACCGAACCGCGCCCGACACCAAGCTTCATGTCTTCGCTGGATTAAGAAACCTCCACCGCCGGAAAGCGCTGCAGCACTTCATATCTCACACCGCCTTCGGCCGGCACCGAGCGCACCAGGACGAATTCGCGCACGTCCCACGCGAGCGGCACCCAGCGCGGCGCGGCGGCCAGTCCGCTGGACTTGCGCAGCAGCGTCACATGCGAGACGAAAGGCTTGGGGTCGTAGCGTATCCCCGCCTGATCCAGCGCGGCGCGCAGTTCCGCGACCAGCGCGACCAGCGCCTGCGGTTCCTCCTGCGGGCCGCACCAGACGATGCGCTTGTGCTTCCAGTATTCGGCCCGCTCGAGCGCGAGCGCAAAGGGCGCAAAGCGCACCCCGCGCGCGCACGCGCGCAGCACCGGCAGCAGCGCCGCGTCGGTGGCGCCGAGAAACGCCAGCGTCAGGTGGATGTTTTCGCGCCGCATCGGGCGCGCTTTGCCGGCCGCCTGCCTGGCCCAGGCCGCGAGCCTGTGCTGCAGCGCGTCGTCGGGCCAGAGCGCGAAAAACAGCCGCACCGTTTCGGCGGCCGCGCTCATGCGCTCAATTCTTCAGGTGGCGGAATACCAGGCAGGCGTTGGTGCCGCCGAAGCCGAAGCTGTTCGACATCACCGTGTCGAGGCCGGCGCCGTCGACACGCTCGCGCACGATGGGCATGCCCTCGCCCGCCGGGTCGAGCTTCTCGATGTTGGCCGAGGCGCAGACGAAGTCGTGTTCCAGCATCAGCAGCGAATAGATCACCTCGGTCACGCCGGCCGCGCCCTGCGCGTGCCCGGTGAGCGACTTGGTCGAGCTGATCAGCGGCATTTTCGCGCCGAAGACTTCGCGCACCGCCTCCAGCTCCTTCGGGTCGCCGACGGGCGTGCTGGTGCCGTGGGTATTGAGGTAATCGATCGGCGTGTCCACGCCGGCGAGCGCCATGCGCATGCAGCGCACCGCGCCCTCGCCCGAGGGCTGCACCATGTCGAAGCCGTCCGAGGTCGCGCCGTAGCCGACGAGTTCAGCGTAGATTTTCGCGCCGCGCGCGCGCGCATGCTCGAGTTCCTCCAGCACCACCACGCCGCCGCCGCCCGAAACCACGAAGCCGTCGCGGTCGGCATCGTAGGCGCGCGATGCCCTGGTCGGCGTGTCGTTGTACTTCGAGGACAGCGCACCCATGGCGTCGAACAGCATCGACAGATACGGATGCACCTCCTCGCCGCCGCCGGCGAAGACGATGTCCTGCTTGTTCCACTGGATCTGCTCGAACGCATTGCCGATGCAGTGCGCGCTGGTGGAGCAGGCCGAGCTGATCGAGTAGTTCATGCCCCTGATGCGGAACGGCGTGGCGAGGCAGGCGGAGGTGGTGCTCGACATGCAGCGCGGCACCATGTAAGGGCCGACGCGCTTCACGCCCTTGGCGCGCATCAGGTCGGCCGCTTCGACCTGGTTCTCGGGCGAGCCGCCGCCCGAGCCGACGATCAGTCCGGTGCGCTCGTTCGACACCATATTCTCGGGCAGGCCCGCGTCGGCGATCGCCTGGGCCATCGCGATGTAGGTGAACGCCGCCGCGTCGCCCATGAAGCGCAGCAGCTTGCGGTCGATCAGCGCTTCGGTATTCACGCGCACCGGGCCGTGCACCTGCGAGCGAAAGCCGAGGCGCTGCTGCTCCGCGGAAAATTCGATGCCGCTGCGGCCCTCGCGCAGCGAAGCCAGCACCTCGTCCTTGTTGGTGCCTATGCTGGAGACGATGCCCAATCCGGTGACGACGACGCGGCGCATGGCGATTACCTCAAAATCCCTCGGTGGATGTGAACAGCCCGACCTGCAGGTCCTTGCCGGCATAGATGTCGCGGCCGTCGACTTCCATCGCGGCATCCGCGATGCCCATTACCAGCTTGCGCAGGATCACCCGCTTCATGCTGATACGATAGGTGATTTTCTTCGCGCTTGGCAACACCTGGCCGCTGAACTTGACCTCGCCGCAGCCGAGCGCGCGTCCGCGCCCCTTGCCGCCCATCCAGCCCAGGTAGAAGCCGATCAGCTGCCACATCGCGTCCAGTCCGAGGCAGCCGGGCATCACCGGGTCGCCCTGGAAATGGCAGCCGAAGAACCACAGCTCCGGGCGCAGGTCGAGCTCGGCCACGACTTCGCCCTTGCCGTAGGCGCCGCCTTTCTCGCTGATGTAAATGATGCGGTCGAACATCAGCATCGGCGGCAGGGGCAGCTGGGCATTGCCCGCGCCGAACATTTCGCCGCGCCCGCAGGCGAGCAGCTGCTCATAGCTGAAACTGGATTTTCTGGTCAAAGCGCTGGCTTCCTCAGAATGTATGGGAGTGCTGCGTCTGGCGTGCCCGGAGTCGGGCATAAGTATAAAGGCTTTTCAGTCGCGGGCCGTCGTCGAAGCCATTTCACAACCAACTGTCATTCCGAGGCCAAGGGCCGAGGAATCTGCTTCTTGTTTGATTCAACAGCAGATTCCTCGCTGCGCTCGGAATGACAATTTTCGGCGCTGTAATTTTGCGCGGTAATTTTGCATTGTAATTTTGAAATGCGCGCTCAGACTGCCCAATTGAGCAGGACCGCGGCCTGCGCCGCGATGCCTTCGCCGCGCCCGGTGAACCCAAGGCGTTCGGTGGTGGTCGCCTTGATGTTGATCTGGCCGCGCGACAGGCCGAGATCGGCGGCGATGTTGTTGACCATCGCGTCGATGTGCGGCGCCATCTTCGGCGCCTGGGCGATGATGGTGGCGTCCAGGTTGACGATGCGGTAACCCGCCTCCTGCACCAGCGCGCTCACCTCGCGCAGCAGCACGCGGCTGTCGGCGTCCTTGTAGCGCGCGTCGGTGTCCGGGAAATGCGCGCCGATGTCGCCCATGGCGGCTGCGCCGAGCAGCGCATCGCACAGCGCATGCAGCAGCACGTCGGCATCCGAGTGCCCCTCCAGGCCTCTCTCGTAGGGTATGTGCACGCCGCCGATGATCAGCTTGCGTCCCGCCACCAGGGCGTGAACGTCGAATCCCTGCCCTATTCTCATGTGCGCCCTTTCCGGCTGCCGAGGATGGTCTGCGCCAGCTGCAGGTCCTCGGCATAGGTCACTTTGAGGTTGGCCGCCGAGCCCTGCACCAGCTTCGGCTTCAGCCCCAGCGCCTCGACCGCGCCGGCTTCGTCGCTCAACTTTGCCGATCGGCCCAGCGCTTCGAGCAGCAGGCCGTGGCGGAACATCTGCGGCGTCTGCGCCTGCCACAGGTGTTCGCGCGGCTCGGTCGCCTCGATGCGGGCGGCGAAGTCGGCGCGCTTGAGCGTATCGGCCACCGGCACCGCGAGTATACCGCCGACCTCGTCTGCAGCGAGCGTATTGAGCAGGCGCCCCAGTTCGCGCGGCGCGAGGCAGGGCCGTGCAGCGTCGTGCACCAGCATCCAGTCGTCGGGCTCGACCGTGGAGGACGCGGCGACCAGGCCGTTGAGCACGCTGTCGTGGCGCGTCGCCCCGCCGCAGTACAGCGGCGCGACGCGCTCGCCGAATTCGTCCCAGGCATGGCGCTTGAATTCCTCGTCCGCCGGCGCGAGCACCACGAACACGGTGTCGATGCGCGCGTCCGCCAGCAGCGCATTCACGCTGTGATAGAGCATCGGCCGCCCGAGCAGGTCGAGATACTGTTTGGGCTTGGCCTGGCCCATGCGCTCCCCCGCGCCCGCAGCCGGGACCAGGCCAAAAAACCGCTCGGACGTCATTGTTTTTTCATCATAAATGGCTGCCGGAGCCGTTATAATACAGCTTAGTGAAACTATGATGTCAGCCGAATCGCCTTTCCCAGGGCAGCGCCGAGCAAGGCCGCGCCCGTGGCTTCCTTTATCCCGATGAGCACCGAGCCCACGCAGACGCTGCAACAGCGCCGCTATACGCAGCTGCACGGCTCCGCCGATGCGCTCGCGCTGGCGCGCCTGGCGGCGCAGGCGAAACCGCTGATCGTGTTCTGCGCCTCGGCGCTGGACGCGCAGCGCCTGCTCGAGGAAATTCCCTATTTCGCCCCGGGGCTCGCGGTGAACCTGCTGCCGGACTGGGAAACGCTGCCCTACGACAGCTTCTCGCCGCACCACGACCTGATCTCCGAGCGCCTCGCCACGCTCTACGCGATCACGCGCGGCAGCTGCGAGCTGACGCTGATCCCGGCGAGCACCGCGCTCTACCGCCTGGCACCGCCCTCCTATCTCGCCGCCTATACCTTCTTCCTCAAGCAGGACGAGAAGTTCAGCCTGCCGCAGCTGCGCGAACAGCTGACGCTCGCCGGCTACAGCCACGTCACCCAGGTGGTCGCGCCGGGCGAGTACTGCGTGCGCGGCGGCCTGATCGACCTGTTCCCCATGGGCAGCGCCCTGCCCTACCGCATCGACCTGCTCGACGATGAAATCGAATCGATCCGCACCTTCGACGTCGACACGCAGCGCACCATCTACAAGGTGAACGAGGTGCGCCTGCTGCCGGCGCGCGAGTTTCCGCTGGACGAAGCGGGTAGGACGCGCTTCCGCGCGCGCTTTCGCGAAACCTTCGAGGGCGATCCCTCGCGCAGCAATATCTACAAGGACGTGAGCAACGGCATCGCGCCGGCCGGCATCGAATACTATCTGCCGCTGTTTTTCGAGCGCACCGCGACCATTTTCGATTACCTGCCCGCGCAGGCCACGCTGTGCCTGCACCGCGACGTCGCCGCGGCCATCGACACCTTCTGGAACGACACGCGCTCGCGCTACAAGCTGCTCGCGGGCGACCGCAGCCAGCCGCTGCTGTCGCCGGTGGACATGTTCGTGCCGGCGGAGGAGTTCTTCGTCGCGGCGAAGGCGCATGCGCGCATCGACATCAGCGTGCCGCGGGAATCCGGCGGCGCGCCCGAAGGCGCCATCGTGACCACCGGACTGCCGCCGCTCGCGGTCGAGCGCCGCGCTGCCGATCCGCTCACGCGCCTGAAGGCCTTCCTCGCAGGCACCCGCGCGCGCGTGCTGCTGCTGGCCGAGTCGCCCGGGCGGCGCGAGACCATGAGCCAGTACCTGGCCGAATATGGGCTTGCGCCCGCGCCCTGCGCGAGCTTCGCCGAGTTCCTCGCCGCGGATGCGCGCTGCATGCTCGGCACCGCGCCGCTGTTCAACGGCTTCGCGCTCGAGGCCGAGCAGTTCTGCATCGTCACCGAGGCCGAGCTGTATGCCGGCACGGTGCGCAGCCGCCGCCGCGCCGAGGCGCGCGCGAGCTCGGTCGAGGGCATGGTGCGCGACCTGTCGGAGCTGCGCATCGGCGATCCGGTGGTGCACGCCCAGCACGGCATCGGACGCTACCTCGGTCTCGCCAATCTCGACCTGGGCGAGGGCGAAACCGAGTTCCTGCACCTTGAATACGCCGGCGCCGACAAGCTCTACGTGCCGGTGGCGCAGCTGCACCTGATCAGCCGCTACAGCGGCGTCGCGCCCGAGCAGGCGCCGCTGCACAAGCTCGGCAGCGGCGACTGGGACCGCGCGAAGAAGAAGGCGGCGCGGCAGATCCGCGACACCGCCGCCGAGCTGCTCGAGTTGTACGCGCGGCGCGCCGCGCGCGAGGGGCACAAGTTCGACATCAAGCCGCACGATCTGGACGCGTTCGCCGAAGGCTTCGGCTTCGAGGAGACCGCGGACCAGGCGGCAGCGATCCGCGCGGTTGTCGAGGACATGTGCTCGGGCAAGCCCATGGACCGCCTGATCTGCGGCGACGTCGGTTTCGGCAAGACCGAGGTCGCGCTGCGCGCCGCCTTCGTCGCGGTGTGCGGCGGCAAGCAGGTCGCCATCCTCACGCCGACCACGCTCTTGGCCGAACAGCATTTCCAGACCTTCTCCGACCGCTTCGCGCAGATCGCCGACGAATGGCCGGTCAGGATCGCGCAGCTGTCGCGCTTTCGCTCGGCGAAGGAGCAGACGCAGAGCGTGAAGGCGCTCGCCGACGGCTCGGTGGACATCGCCATCGGCACGCACAAGCTGCTGCAGCGCGGCATCACGTTCGCGCGCCTGGGCCTCGTGATCATCGACGAGGAGCACCGCTTCGGCGTGCGCCAGAAGGAGGCGCTGAAGGCGCTGCGCGCCGAGGTGGACGTGCTCACGCTGACCGCCACGCCGATCCCGCGCACGCTGGCGATGTCGCTCGAGGGCCTGCGCGATTTCTCGGTAATCGCCACCGCGCCGCAGAAGCGCCTCGCGATCAAGACTTTCGTCAGCCGCGAGAGCGCCGGCGTGATCCGCGAGGCGGTGCTGCGCGAACTGAAGCGCGGCGGGCAGATCTACTTCCTGCACAATGAAGTGCACACCATCGAGAACATGCACGCGAAGCTGGCGAAGCTGCTGCCCGAGGCGCGCATCGTGGTCGCGCACGGGCAGATGCGCGAGCGCGAGCTCGAGCGCGCGATGCGCGAGTTCCACCAGCAGCGCTACAACCTGCTGTTGTGCACCACCATCATCGAGACCGGCATCGACATCCCGACCGCCAACACCATGCTGATCAACCGCGCCGACAAGTTCGGCCTGGCGCAACTGCACCAGTTGCGCGGCCGCGTCGGGCGCTCGCACCACCAGGCCTACGCCTACCTGCTCACCCACGGCGAGGAGACGCTGTCGCCACTGGCGAAAAAGCGCCTGGAGGCGATCCAGATGATGGACGAGCTCGGCGCGGGCTTCTTCCTCGCCATGCACGACCTCGAGATCCGCGGCGCAGGCGAGGTGCTGGGCGAATCGCAGTCGGGCGAGATGCAGGAAATCGGCTTCAACCTGTACGCCGACATGCTCACCCACGCGGTGCGCTCGCTCAAGGCGGGCAAGGAGCCCGACCTGTCGGCGCCGCTGTCGATCACCACCGAAATCAATCTGCATATGCCGGCGCTGCTGCCGAGCGACTATTGCAGCGACGTGCACGAGCGGCTGACGCTGTACAAGCGCCTGGCCAATTGCGACAGCGCGGAGGAACTGGACCGGATGCAGGAGGAGCTGATCGACCGCTTCGGCCCCGCGCCCGAGCCGGCGCAGGCGCTGATCGAATCGCACCGGCTGCGCGCCGCGGCGCTCGCGCTCGGCGTGGCGCGCATCGATGCGAGCGGCGATGCGATCACGCTGCAGTTCGTCCCGCAGCCGCCGCTGGACGGCGCGCGCTTCATGCAGCTGCTGGCGCGCCAGCGCCACTGGAAGATGTCCGGCCCGAGCAAGCTCAGGGCGCAGACGCCGAGCGAAGGCCTGGCGCCGCGCGTGCGCGCGGTGAAGGAACTGCTGAAAGTCCTGCAGGCGGCGCTGCCCCCGGCGCCGGCGGAAGCGGCGCGCGCGCTGGCCAACGCGACATGAACCTGATCGTCCAGGGCGCAAGTCTCGCCGATGCGCACCTGCGCGATCTCGCCGCGCTGAGCGGCGCGCAGCGCAGCGAGCGCCTCGGGGACGCGGCCTGCCGGCTCTACGCGGCGCAGCCGCATGCGGACATCGCCGCCTACTGCGCGCGCGCCCGGCTCGACTTCGCTTTCGTGCCGCCCGGGCGCAGGCTTGCGGACATGCGCCTGCTCGCGATCGACATGGACTCGACGCTGATCACCATCGAGTGCATCGACGAAGTCGCCGACCTCGCCGGACTCAAGGCCGAAGTCTCCGCGATCACCGCGGCCGCGATGGCGGGCGAACTGGATTACGCGCAAAGCCTGCGCCGCCGCGTCGCGCTGCTGCAGGGCCTGGAGGAAAGCGCGCTGGCGCGCGTATACGACGAACGCCTGCGCCTGTCGCCCGGCGCCGAAACGCTGATCGCCGCCGCGCGGCATGCCGGCCTGAAGACGCTGCTGGTATCCGGCGGATTCAGTTTCTTCACCGACCGCCTGAAAATGCGCCTGGGCCTGGACTACAGCACCTCCAACACCATAGAAATCGAAGGCGGCCGCCTCACCGGCCGCGTGATCGGCGACATCGTCGACGCGGCGGGCAAGGCCGCCGCGCTGCGCGCGCGGCGCGACGAATTGGGGATAGCCAAGAGCGCGGCCATCGCCATCGGCGATGGCGCCAACGATCTGGCGATGATGGCCGAGGCCGGCGTGTCCATCGCCTACCGCGCGAAACCGCTCACGCGCGGCAAGGCCGACTATGCCCTGGATTACTGCGGACTGGACGCGGTGCTGAACCTGTTCGCCTGAACCGCGGCGCAGGCGCCGGATCAGCCGGCGTTTGCGGCGGTAGCCGTGGACTTGGTGCTGAAGCTTTCGCCGCAGCCGCACTGGTCCTGCACGTTCGGATTGTTGAACTTGAAGGTTTCGTTCAGGCCTTCGCGCGCGAAATCCAGTTCGGTGCCGTCGAGAAAGGGCAGGCTCTTCGGGTCGACGATCACCTTGACGCCGTGGCTTTCGAACTCGAGGTCGCCCGGATTGACGCTGTCGGCATATTCGAGCTTGTAGGCGAGGCCGGAGCAGCCGCTGGTGCGCACGCCCAGGCGCAGGCCTACGCCCTTGCCGCGCTTGGCGATGAAGTTGCTGACGTGCCTGGCGGCTTTTTCGGTGAGTGTTACGGGCATGACATCCTCAATCTTGTTCAGGCCGGCAGGGAAGCGACTTTGCGCGTGCCGGCAGCGCGCCGGTCCACGATCACGGCCACATTGCCGTCCTTGGCCAGCTGCTCGTTGACCAGATCCTGCAGCGTCACGGAGTTCAGGTATTCGTACAGCTTGTCGTTCAGCGTTGCCCACAGATTGTGGGTCATGCAGCGCTTGTCTTCCTGGCAGTTCTCCAGGCCGCCACACTGCGTCGCGTCCAGCGGCTCGTCCACGGCGAGGATGATGTCCGCCACCGATACCTTGTCCGCCGGGAGCGCCAGGCAGTAACCCCCGCCCGGGCCGCGCACGCTTTCGACCAGCGCGTGCCGGCGCAGCTTGCCGAACAGCTGCTCGAGATAGGACAGCGAAATGCTTTGGCGCGCGCCGATGCCGGCGAGGGTGACCGGCCCGCTTTGATGGCGCAGCGCCAGATCGAGCATCGCGGTCACCGCAAAGCGGCCTTTGGTTGTCAGTCTCATAGCGTCTCTCCGGCTGAATACCCGATAAGGAGAGTCAAGTATAGCAAAACCTGACTGATTTGATCAACTATTGCCCTTTCCAGGCGCGGCAGAAACGGGAAAATACCCGGAATGCAGGCGATATGGAGCATATTTTCCCTGTTTCGAAACACGGCGCCGCCGGCTATTTGTCCACCGCGCGGCGGAGCCGGCCCGGCGCGAAACGATCGGTCACGGCGAGCTGGTCTTCGGCGCGCAGCTTGAGCGCATCGAGTTCGCGCTGCAGCTGTTCCAGGCGATGGTCCTGCTCCATCGAGTGGTCGAGCAAGCCCTGCAGCGCCTTGGCAATCGGATCGTCGGCGGCTTTCGCGGTGACCGCATAGGCGGAGAAACCCAGCTTGGCGGCCTTCTCCTCGCGCGACTTGTCCTGCTCGTCGAGGATGAAGCGTGCGGGTATTCCGACTGCCGACGCGCCCGGCGGCACGTCTTTCACCACCACCGCGTTGGAGCCGATTTTCGCGCCCTCGCCCACCACGATGGGACCGAGGATCTTGGCGCCGGCGCCAACGACGACCCCGTTCCTGAGCGTAGGATGGCGCTTGCCCTTGTTCCAGGAAGTGCCCCCCAGGGTCACGCCGTGATACAAGGTGACATCGTCGCCGATCTCGGCGGTTTCGCCGATGACCACCCCCATGCCGTGGTCGATGAAAAAGCGCCGCCCTATGGTAGCGCCCGGATGGATCTCGATGCCGGTGAGGAAGCGCCCGATATGCGACACCAGCCGCCCGAGCCAGCGCAGATTCAGGTGCCAAAGCCAGTTTGCAATGCGGTGTATGCGCAGCGCATGAAAGCCGGGGTAGCAGGTCAGGACTTCCCAAGTGGAGCGCGCCGCCGGGTCGCGGTCGAAGACGCTGGCGATATCTTCACGAATGCTCTTGAACATAAGCGTGCCTGGGAATGACCCAGTCTCCGGTTGGGTGGAACGCAAAACGATGTTAATGTCCGTTGTAATAAAACAGCTTCAATATCCTGTTTTTACATCGAACTTTAAAACATGTTCTGTCCGTTACCATAATGCATTCTACTAATCCCTAGTTTTTTGGTCAAGTATTTTTGTCGAAGGCCTTGAGCATGCCGCGCAGGATATTGACCTCTTCCTGTTCCAGCCGGCTGCGCCCGAACAGGCGGCGCAGGCGCGGCATCAGGCGCCGAGGATTGGCCGGATCGAGAAAACCGCTGGCGAGCAGGCTCTGCTCCAGATGCACGTACAAATTCTCGATGTCCTCGTGTCGCGCCGGCGCGAACTCCGGCGGCGCGAACGCTTGCGCCCCCAGCGCCGCCACGCGCACCTCGTAGGCCATCACCTGCACTGCCGCCGCCAGGTTGAGCGAGGAATAGTCCGGGTCGGCCGGAATATGCGCCGCGGCGCTGCATTGCAGGATTTCCTCGTTGGTCAGGCCGGACATTTCGGTGCCGAACACCAGCGCCACCTCTCCCGCCTGCGCCGCCGCGACCAGTTCCTGCACCGCGCTGCGCGCGTCCGCCGACGCATGCGCGAGCTCGCGCCGGCGCGCGCTCACCGCCAGCGCGTAGACCGTGCCCTGCAGCGCTTCGTCCAGGCTCGCGCACAGGCGCGCGCCGCGCAGCAGGTCGTCGGCGCCGCTCGCCATGGCCTCGGCTTCCGCATCGATCGGTTTTTTCGGCGCGACCAGGTAGAGCACGCTGAGACCCATGGTCTTCATCGCGCGCGCCGTCGCGCCGATGTTGCCAGGGTGCGAGGTGCGCGACAGCACCACACGAATGCGCGACAGCAACTCGGCGCTCATATTAAAATCGATGCTTCCGCGCAGTCCGCGAACCCACGCAAAGACCCCATCCCATGCACCCCATGCTCAATATCGCGGTGAAAGCCGCGCGGCGCGCCGGCACCATCATCAACCGCGCGGCGCAGGACATCGACGCCCTGACCGTTTCGACCAAGCGCCACAACGATTTCGTCACCGAGGTCGACCAGGCGGCGGAACAGGCGGTGATCCAGATACTGCTGAAGGCGTTTCCGGACCACGCGATTCTAGCAGAGGAGTCCGGCGCGACAGGCAAATCGGACTACGTCTGGATCATCGATCCGCTCGACGGCACCACCAATTTCATCCACGGCTTTCCCCAGTACTGCGTGTCGATCGGCCTGCAGCACAAGGGCGTGCTGACGCAGGCGGTGGTCTACGATCCGGGGCGCAACGAACTGTTCACCGCCTCGCGCGGCGACGGCGCCTACCTGAATGACCGGCGCATACGCGTGTCCAAGCGCAAGCAGCTGGACGACGCGCTGATCGGCACCGGCTACCCCTTCCGTGAAATGAAGCACATCGAGCAATACCTGCCTGCCCTGGGCCAGCTCATGGGGCAGACCGCGGGCATACGCCGCGCGGGCGCGGCGGCGCTCGATCTTGCCTATGTGGCCGCCGGACGCCTGGACGCATTCTGGGAAATGGGCCTGTCGCCCTGGGACATGGCCGCGGGCTGCCTGCTGATCCTCGAAGCCGGCGGCCTGGTGAGCGATTTCGACGGCGACAACAATTACATGGAGCGCGGCACCATCGTCGCCGGCTCGCCCAAGGTCTTTGCGCCGCTGCTGCAGATCGTGGCCGCGCACCACAACAGGTAGTTTGCGCATGCGACTGCTGCGCTCGCTGCAGGCATGGATAGGCGGCGGCAGCGCCGCCGCGCTGGAGGCCGCGATCCGGCTGCACGAAAACGGCGACCTCGCCGGTGCCGAGCGCGGCTACCGCGATATTCTGCAGGCCGATGCGCGCGACGCCGATGCGATCCACCTGCTCGGACTGATCGCGCACCAGCGCGGCGAGCACGCGCAGGCGGTCGCGCAGATCGGCAAAGCGATCGCGCTCAGGCGCGACAAGGCGCTGTATCACTACAACCTGGGCAATGCGCTCGCGGCGCTCGGGCGGCCACAGGAGGCGGCGCAGAGCTTTCGCGCCGCTACCCGGATCGATCCATCGCATCATGCCGCGCGTTCCAACCTCGCCCAGGCGCTGCTCGAGTCAGGCTGCCATCAGGAAGCGATCGCCGAATTGCGCCAACTGCTGCAATTGCAGCCCTCGCCGGCGGCGCGCAACGCGCTTGCGAGCGCGCTGATCCGCCGCGCCGACGCCGGCGCAGCGGACAGCTACGACGAGGCGGCCGCGCTGCTGCGCGATGCTTGGCGCGAGGCCGACGATCCGCTCGAGGCCAGGCGCGCGCTCGCCTACTGCCTGCAGCAGCGCAAGCACTGGAGCGAGGCCGCCGAACACTACGAGGCAGTGCTCGCGCAAAAGCCCGGCGATCCGGGAGCGCACAACAACCTGGCCAACTGCTACAACCAGCTCGGCCGCATGGGCGAGGCCATCGCGCATTACCGCGAGACCTACCGCCTCGCGCCCGATTTTCCGGAGGCGCTGGCGAGTGTGCTCGCCTGCCTCAACTACGATCCGGACTGCAGCCCGGCGCAATCGGCGGCAGAACACCGGCACTGGGCCGAGCGCGTGGCCGCGCCGCATTACCCCGCGACCGCGCACTTCAACAATGTGCGCGATCCGCTGCGGCGCCTGCGCATCGGCTACGTTTCGCCGGATCTGCGCCGCCATCCGGTGAGCGCCATCTTCGAGCCTGTCCTGGCGGCGCACGATCGCCGCTGCGTCGAGACGGTCTGCTATTACAACTTCCCCGCGGAGGATGTGGTCACGCTGCGGCTGAAAGCGCTGGCTGAACACTGGCGGCCGGTCGCCGAGCTGTCCGACGCGGAACTGTGCGCGCAGATACGCGCCGATCGCATCGATATCTTGGTCGACCTGGCCGGGCACACCACCCACAACCGCCTGCTCGCGTTCGCGCGCAAGCCCGCCCCCATTCAGGTGAGCTGGCTCGGTTACTTCAACAGCACCGGCCTCGCGACCATGGACTATTTCCTCAGCGATCCCTGGTCCTCGCCGGCCGGACAGGAGCGCTACTACACCGAACGGCTGCTGCGCCTGCCGCATACGCGCTTTTGCTACCGGCCGCCGGAATACATGCCCGAGGTCGCAGCGCTCCCTGCCGCGGGCGGCGGCCGCATCACCTTCGGCTGCCTCAACAACCTGTCCAAACTCAATGAAAGAGTGCTCGCGGTGTGGGGTGAAGTGCTGCGCGCCGTTCCGGATTCGCGGCTGCTGCTGCAGTCCGCGGCGCTCGATGACGCGCCCAACCGCAGGCGCTTCGCTGAACTGTGCGCGCGCCACGGCATTGCGTCCGCGCGCCTGGAACTGCGCGGCTTCGCGCCGGTGGACCAGAGTCCGGCGAGCTATGCCGGCATCGACATCGCGCTCGACCCCTTCCCCTTCTGCGGCGGCATGACCAGCCTGGAAGCCCTGTGGCTGGGCGTTCCCGTCATCACGCTCGCCGGCGAGACCATCGCCAGCCGCCAGAGCGCGAGCATGCTGATGAACCTCGGTTTGCCCGAACTGATCGCGCAGGACACCGGCCAGTACGTGGACTGCGCCGCGCAGCTCGCGCGCGACCTGCCGCGCCTGGCCGGCTTGCGCGCCGGCTTGCGCGCGCGCTTTGCCGCCTCGCCGCTGATGGACTATGCCGCGTTTGCGCGGTCGCTGGAGACCGCCTACCGCGATATGTGGTTGAATTACCTGGAACAGCCGCAGGTCGGCTAAGGCATAGTTGACCATTTAAGTCAGGTATTGTATAGTTGACAAAAATACTCGTGTATTCCTTGTGCAAACCTTAGACATCTGATATCTAATGATTTTCCCATTCGAAACCGGCATGAATCCGGCCTGCAAGCCGCTTGCGGCCCGGGGGGCGAATTGCGCGGCGCGCGCCTGCATTGATGCGGTGGCGGGCGGGCCGATTACGCGTCCGCTTTGCCGCATGCGCACTGTTCAACGAGGCACGCAATGAGCACCTCACTGCAGAATCTGGTCAACCGCCCCTACGCCCACGGCTTCGTTACCGACATCGAATCCGACGTCGCGCCCAAGGGCTTGAGCGAAGAAACCATACGGCTGATTTCAGCGAAGAAGAACGAACCCGAGTGGCTGCTGGAACTCAGGCTCAAGGCGTTTGCGCAATGGCTGACGATGTCCGAGCCGCAATGGCCGAACGTGAAGTACCCGAAGATCGATTTTCAGGCGATCAGCTATTACTCGGCGCCCAAGCCGAAGAAGGCGCTCGCGAGCATGGACGAAGTCGACCCGGAACTGCTGCGCACCTTCGAGAAGCTCGGCGTGCCGATGAATGAGCGCGCGAAGCTCGCCGGCGTCGCGGTCGACGTGATTTTCGACAGCGTGTCGGTCGCGACCACCTACAAGGCCAAGCTGGCCGAAGTCGGCATCATTTTCTGCTCGATCTCGGAGGCGGTGCGCGACCACCCCGAGCTGGTGCGCAAGTATCTGGGCAGCGTCGTGCCGGTCGGCGACAACTACTACGCCGCGCTCAACTCCGCGGTGTTCACCGACGGCTCCTTCTGCTTCATCCCCAAGGGCGTCAAGTGCCCGATGGACCTGTCGACCTATTTCCGCATCAACACGGAAAGCTCGGGCCAGTTCGAGCGCACGCTGATCATCGCCGAGGAAGGCGCATCGGTGTCCTACCTCGAAGGCTGCACCGCACCCAAGTTCGACACCAACCAGCTGCACGCGGCGGTGGTCGAGCTGGTGGCGCTGGACAACGCCGACATCAAGTATTCGACGGTGCAGAACTGGTACGCGGGCGACGAGAACGGCCTGGGCGGCATCTACAATTTCGTCACCAAGCGCGGGCTGTGCAAGGGCGTCAATTCGCGCATATCCTGGACCCAGGTCGAGACCGGCTCGGCGATCACCTGGAAGTATCCGAGCTGCGTCCTGCGCGGGGACAATTCGGTCGGCGAATTCTATTCGGTGGCGCTCACCAACCACCACCAGCAGGCCGACACCGGCACCAAGATGGTCCACCTGGGCAAGAACACGCGCAGCACCATCGTCAGCAAGGGCATTTCCGCCGGCCACTCGAACAACAGCTACCGCGGCCTGGTAAGGATCGCGCCCACCGCAGCCGGCGCGCGCAATTACTCGAAGTGCGACTCGATGCTGATCGGCGACCAGTGCGGCGCCAATACCTTCCCCTACATCCAGGTGGGCAATCCCGGCGCCAAGGTCGAGCACGAGGCCTCGACCTCCAAGATCGGCGAAGACCAGCTGTTCTATTTCGCCCAGCGCGGCATCGGCGCCGAGGAGGCGGTGTCGATGATCATCAACGGGTTCTGCAAGGACGTTTTTCAACAATTGCCGATGGAGTTCGCGGTCGAAGCGACCAAGCTGCTCGGCCTCAAGCTCGAAGGAAGTGTCGGATGATTTACCAGGACAGCAAGACGCTGCTCGCGGTGCGCGACCTGCGCGCGAGCGTCAACGGCATCGAAATACTCAAGGGCATGAACCTCACCGTCAGGAGCGGCGAAGTGCACGCGATCATGGGGCCGAACGGCTCGGGCAAGAGCACCTTCGCCAAGGTGCTCGCCGGCCATCCCTCCTACGCGGTGAGCGGCGGCGAAGTCCGGTTCGACGGCGCGGACCTGCTCGGGCTCGCGGCCGAGGAGCGCGCGCGCGCCGGGGTGTTCCTCGGCTTCCAGTACCCGATTGAAATCCCCGGCGTGGCCAACAGCCAGTTCCTGCGCCTCGCCTACAACACGGTGCAGGCCGGGCGCGGCAAGGACGAGCTCGATCCGCTGGAGTTCGACGATTTCGTGCGCGAGAAGATGAAGCTGCTCGAGATGAATCCGGATTTCCTCGCGCGCAGCGTCAACGAGGGCTTTTCCGGCGGCGAAAAGAAACGCAACGAAATTCTGCAAATGGCCCTGCTCGAGCCCAAGCTCGCGATCCTCGACGAAACCGATTCCGGCCTGGACATCGACGCGCTGCGCATCGTCGCCGGCGGCGTGAACCAGCTCTCGGGCAAGGACAATGCGATCGTGCTGGTCACGCATTACCAGCGCCTGCTCAATTACATCGTGCCCGACTATGTGCACGTGATGGAGGCGGGCCGCATCCTCAAGACCGGCGGCAAGGAACTCGCGCTGGAGCTCGAAGCCCGCGGCTACGACTGGGTGGCGGCCGAAGCGAAAGCGGGCGCCGGCGCACGCGCATGAATACCGCTTCGACCAGCAGCTATCTTGACGGCCTGCTGCAGGGCCGCCCCGCGGCGGGCCCGCTCGCCTGGCTGAACGCGCTGCGCGCGCACGCGGTCGACCGGGTCGGCGTCCTCAGCGTTCCGACCACGCGCGACGAGGACTGGCGCTTCACCGACATCTCGCCGCTGACCAAGCTCAACTTTCAGCCCGCGCAGGACGTGCAGGCGCCGGCCCCGGCCGCGATGGAGCCGTTCGCGCTGGACGAAGCCGCCGCGCGCCTGGTATTCATCGATGGCGTCTATGCACCGCAGCATTCGTTCAACCGCGCCGGGCTTACCGTGGAGAATTTCGCCGCGGGCCTGGAGCACCACGGCGCTGCGGTGCAGGCGCAACTCGGCCGGCTTGCCGCGTTCGAGCACAATGCCTTCGCCGCGCTCAATACCGCCTTCCTGCACGACGGGGCGCTGATCCTGGTGCCGCGCGGGTTCACGCCCGCAGCGCCGGTGCATCTGCTGTTCGTCGCGACGCGCAAGCATGCGGCGAGCCACCCGCGCTGCCTGGTGGTCGCGCAGCCCGGCAGCGCGCTCACCCTGGTCGAGGACTATGTCGCGCTGCAGGACGAGGCCTATTTCACCAACGCCGTGACCGAGATCGCGCTGGGCAGCGATGCGCGGCTGCATCACGTGCGCGTGCAGCGCGAAGGCGCAGAGGCTTTCCACATCGCCAATTGCGCAGTGACGCTGGCGCCGTCGAGTTGCTACCACTCGGTGAGCGTCGCACTGGGCGCACGCATCTCGCGCCACAACCTTGGCGTGGCGTTCGCGGCCGAGGGCGCGGAGTGCAGCATCGACGGCCTGGCGCTGATCGGCGGCAAGCAATTGGCGGACACCCACACCCTGATCGATCATGCCCAGGCGCAGTGCACCAGCCGCCAGCTGCACAAATGCATCGTCGATGGCGCGGCGCACGCAGTGTTCAACGGCAACATCATGGTGCGCGCGGGCGCGCAGCGCACCGATTCCGCGCAATCGAGCCGCAATCTGCTCTTGAGCGGCCGCGCGCGCGTGGATACCAAGCCGCAGCTCGAGATCTTCGCCGACGACGTGAAATGCGCGCATGGCGCGACCGTGGGCCAGCTCGACCTCGATGAAGTGTTCTATCTCAAGAGCCGGGGCCTGTCGGAGACCGCGGCGCGCAATCTGCTGACCTACGCTTTCGGCGCCGAGGTGATCGAGCGCATCCCGGTCGCCACGCTGAGGCACCGGCTGGAGCAGTCGGTGCTCGCGCGCACCCAATCCGCCGGGAGCGCGACATGACGGCGCGGCCGAGCGCACTGCGGCCGGCGGCAGCGCCGGCGCTCGACCTGGAGCGCATCCGCGCCGATTTTCCGATTCTCAAGCTCAAGCCCGGCGGCAAGCCGCTGGTCTACCTCGACAACGCGGCCTCGAGCCAGATGCCGCAGCCGGTGATCGACCGCCTGGTGCGCTACCGGACCAGCCAGCACGCGAACATCCACCGCGCCGTGCATACGCTGTCGGAAATCGCCACCGCGGAATACGAAGAGGCGCGGCGCAAGCTCGCGCGCTTCATCAACGCGCGCGAAGAGCGCGAGGTCATTTTCATCAGCGGCACCACCGAGGCGATCAACCTGGTGATGCACGGCTTCGGCCGCAAGTTCATCGGTGCCGGCGACGAGATCATCCTGACCACGCTGGAACACCATTCGAACATCGTCCCCTGGCAGATGCTGGCCGCGGAGAAAGGCGCGAAGATCCGCGTGGTCCCGGTCAACGATGCGGGCGAACTGCTGATCGGCGAATACGAAGCCCTGTTCAACGAACACACCAGGCTGGTCGGCGTCGGGCATGTCTCCAACGCCCTGGGCAGCATCAACCCGGTCAAGCAGATGATCGCCTACGCGCATGCGCGCGGCGTGCCGGTGCTGGTGGACGGCGCCCAGGCCGCGCCGCACCTGACCGTGGACGTGCAGGACCTCGATTGCGACTTCTACGCGTTTTCCGGGCACAAGCTGTGCGGGCCGACCGGCATCGGCGTGCTCTACGGCAAGGCGGCGCAGCTGGAGCGCATGCAACCGTACAAGGGCGGCGGCGACATGATCCTGTCGGTCACGTTCGAGAAGACCACCTACAACGTCATCCCGCAGAAATTCGAGGCCGGCACGCCGCCGATCGCGGCCGCGATCGGCCTGGGCGCCGCGGTCGATTACCTCAGCGCGATCGGCATGGACGCGATTGCCGCGCACGAGCACGCGCTGCTGAGCTACGCCACGGCGCAGCTCGCGCGCATGCCCGGCGTGCGCCTCATCGGCACTGCGGCGCAGAAAGCCGCGGTGCTGTCGTTCGCGCTCGAAGGCGTGCACCCGCACGACGTCGGCACGCTGCTCAACCAGGACGGCGTCGCCGTGCGCACCGGCCATCACTGCGCGCAGCCGGTGATGCAGCGCTTCAAGGTGCCGGCGACTTCGCGCGCCTCCTTCGCCTTCTACAACACCATGGCCGAAGTCGATGCGCTTGCCGCCGGCATCGCCAATGTGCAAAAGGTTTTCCGCTGATGAGCGACCCGAAATCGCTGTACCAGGAAGTCATACTCGATCACAACCGCAAGCCGCGCAACTACGGCACGCTGGAGCACCCGAGCCATCATGCCAAGGGCCACAATCCGCTGTGCGGCGACCATCTGAGCCTCGCGCTGAACGTCGACGGCGATCGCATCGCGGCGATCGCGTTCGAGGGCGAGTCCTGCGCCATCTGCAAGGCCTCGGCGTCGATGATGACCGCGAACGTCAAGGGCAAGACCACGCAGGAAGCCGAAACCCTGGTGCAGGAATTCCGCGACATGGCGACCGGCCAACTCGACACCGGCAAGCAGGAACACCACCTCGGCCGGCTCACCGTGTTTGCCGGCGTGCGCGACCTGCCGACGCGCGTCAAATGCGCGATCCTGCCCTGGCATACGCTGCATGCCGCGCTGCATTCGGTCGAAGACACCTCGACCGAAGCGGAAAACGATCCGATGCACGCGCCTATCGGCGACGCCTGAAGCAGCACGAACATGCCGAAAATTGCCGACATCGAAGACACGCCGAACCCGAACGCGAAGAAGTTCATTCTGCGCGAACCCCTGACCTGGGGCATGGCGCGCTCCTATGACACCGCGGAACAGGCCAAGGACGATCTGCTGGCCGCGTCGATATTCGATATCGAACACGTCACCAACGTGTACTACGTCGATCACTGGCTCACGGTCACCCAGGACGGCGGCGCCGACTGGCAGCAGCTGCTGCGCCGGGTCGCGGACCGGGTTCGCGCGGCGCCCGCGGCCAGCGAGCAATCGGCGCAGCTCGCCGCCGCTGCGGCGACCCCGATCGACGACCTCAGCCCCGAGGATCAGCAGCGCCTGTACATGATCAACGGCCTGCTCGACGAGCAGATCCGCCCCTACCTGCAAGGCGACGGCGGCGACCTGCACGTGCTCGGGCTCGAAGGCAACCGCCTGACCCTGCACTACCAGGGCGCCTGCGGCAGCTGCCCGAGTTCCCTGTCCGGCACGCTGGTGGGCATCGAGCAGTTGCTGCGCACCATAGAGCCGGATATCGAGGTGGTTGCGGTCTAGCATTCGGCGCGCCGGCGGCGCACCTCAGGCGCGAGCCCGAACCGCTGCCCTGGCCGCGCCCGGCCGACTACTTCGCCAGGGCGTCCGGCCGCATCTCGCCTTTGCGCACCCAGACGCCGCGTTCTTCGCCATGCAGCAGTTCGCTGCCGCTGAGGACGTAGGTGCCTATCGGGTAGGAGATGTCGTTGAAATAACATGCTCCGGCCTCCAGCTCCATGTCGAGCGAAAGCTCTTCGAATTCGTCCAGAATCGGCGAAGTCCTGCGTTCAGGATCCGGGGCGCCTACTTGAACCACGTGCTCGGCCATTTCGTGCTCCCGTGCTGTGATCGGGGAATTGGCGTTGACGACTGCAGCATAGCCGCTTGCGCTGCAGCAGTCTTGATAACTGTCAATCCCCCCTACTGCGCCGGCACGGCAACAGCCCCAGGCGCGCGGCTCGCCTGCGCAACGCGCCACTGCACACCACGCATCCGCACTATCCGATAGTTCGTATAATGATCCGGTCCGAGATGCCTGCGCAGAACCGAAGAGCTCATCCATGCCCGACACCGCCGCCTGGCAATCCCTCGCAAGCGCGCTGCGCGAACTGCACCGCGCGCTGATGGAATGCGCGCGACGGGATTACGAGCGCGAGCACGCGCTCGAGCTGGAGCCAGGTGAGCAGCTGCGCCTGCTGACGACCGACCCGTTCTTCAATTGGCTGCGCGGACTATCCGAGCTGATCGTGGATATCGACCTGCTGCATGATGCCGAAGTGCCGGATGTGGACGAGTTTGCGCCTGCCGTGCGCGCGGCGGTGGAGCACTTCATCGCTCCGCCAGGCCCGAACGAGCCGGGCAGCGCATTCGCGCAGCGCTACTGGTCCAGTTTGCACGCGGACCCTCACGTCGCGATGGCGCACGCCGGCGTGAAACTTGCCCTGGAGTCATGGCCGCGGCCGCCCAAGTCGGACGCCGCCAGCCTGTTGCACGAGCGGCATCGCCTCGCCGAAAAAGCGCGCCACCGCAGCGGCCGTCGCTAGAGGCACCGTCCGCGCGCAAATTCGCTCGATATCGGAGTTTGCGGCCAGGCCTCACGGCCAGCCGCAAGCTCAGCCCGTCTTTGCGCTTACGAAAGCCGAGCCCTGGCGATAAGCGGTGATGGCGATGAACTTGTAGCCGGCCTTGTCGCAATAGCGCCGCGCCGTCTGCTCCAGCAGGGTCGCAGCCTGACCATCGGGCAGAGTTCCAAGTTCGACATAGACGCCCGCGGTCCGTATCCGCACACGTACCGTGGACAATTCGCCCAGCGTGCGCTTCAGCGCACATTCGAGCTCATCGATGAATTTCAGATCGCCAGCGCGGATGGGCAAACCGGTTTCGACCCGGCTCGCCAGACAGGGCTGCGCCGGCAGCTCAGCGTAGTGATGCAATTCATGCGCGCGCGCAATCTGCCGAATGGTCGCCTTGTCGATGCCGGCATCGACAAAGGGATGAACCACGTCCTGTTCGGACGCAGCCTGCAGGCCGGGGCGGTAATCCGACAGATCGTCGAGATTGGCGCCCGAGGCGATGCGCCGCTGCGTTATCGCGCGTATCGAACGGTACAGATTGGATTTGCAGAAATAGCAGCGGTTGTAGGGATTCGCCCGATAGTCGGGATCGGCGAATTCCCCGGCGTTGATTTCCCGGAGATCCCAGCCTTCGCGTACGGACATTTCGCGAACCCGCGCAGTCGCCGCGAGCGGTACGGCGGGCGAGACGGCATGCACCATCAAGGGCGCGGCGGACAGCACGCGATGCGCCACGGTCGCCAGCGTGAGGCTGTCCACCCCGCCGCTGACCGCGATGGCCAGCTGGGAATGACTTGCCAGAACGTCTTTCAGCCGCTGCTCGGCGGCAGCCACTTCGCCACGCATAAGGATTCCCCGGTCGCAGCCTGATTATCTCGGATGAACGCCGCTGCACCCCATTCTAGCTGGTGCGCGGCGGTCTGTATAAGCTTGCAGGCAGGTCAGCGCACCCACGCCTCGCTGCGCTCCCACAGCGCCCGGGCCAGGGTTTCGTCGCGCGCGAGCCTGCTGGGCGTGCGTGGCCGGCATTCGTCGTAGTAAAGACCGGTCTGCGCGGCGACGCCCGCCGCGGTGGCGCAGTGCAGGCTGGTGCTCGCGCCTTTTTCCGGCGAAATCAGCGGAAGCTTCAGCAGCCAGCGCAGCGGCCAGGGCACGGCGCGCCAGACATCGGTGGCCACCACGCCGGGGTGCAGCGAGTAGGTCGTAACGCCGCTGCCGGCGAGCCGGCGGCCGAGTTCCGCGCTGAACAGGACGTTGGCGAGCTTGGACACGCCGTACTCCTCCACGCCCGTCGCGCTGCGCGTGGGCTTGCGCAGCGCTTCCCAGTCTATGCCCTTGGCGCGGTAATGCGCCCGGCTCGCCACGGTGACGATACGCGCCGGTGCCGACGCGCGGATGCGCTCGAGCAGCAGTTGCGTGAGCAGGAAATGCCCGAGGTGATTCACGCCGAAAGCGAGTTCGAATTTTTCCCTGGTATAGCCGCGCGCGCCGGCCAGTCCCGCATTGTTGATTAACAGGTGCAGCGGAAGGTCGCGCGCGAGAAAGGCTTGCGCGCACGCACGCACGGACGCAAACTCGCCCAGCTCGAGCGGCAGGAATTCGGCTTTGCCGCCCTCCGCCTGGGCGCCGATTTCCTCGATCACGCCGCGCGCGCGCTCCGCGGAGCGGCAGGCGACGAATACATGCGCGCCCTGCTTGGCCAGTTCCCGCGCCGTGACCCGGCCTATGCCGGTGTTCGCGCCGGTGATCAGCGCGATCTTTCCCGCCAAGGGTTTGGTGATTGCGTGCGCCATGTCGTGCCATCCTCCCGAGCAGCCTGTTCAGGCCTGCAGTATGCCCCAGCTTGCGCCCGGCGCGGCGGGGCATGGCGGCTTGCCGCGCGCCCGCCTTTGCGCCTTGGCCTTATGGGTCTCAGGTTAGAATTGCGCCGATGAGCAAGCCGGATTCCGCCGCGGGCAGCGCCCACACCCCGATGATGCAGCAGTACCTGCGCCTCAAGGCGCAGCATCCGGACATCCTGCTATTCTACCGCATGGGCGATTTCTACGAGCTGTTCTACGACGACGCGGAGAAGGCGGCGCGCCTGCTCGACATCACGCTCACCACGCGCGGCGCCTCGGCCGGCGTGCCGATCAAAATGGCCGGCGTGCCCTATCACGCGGTGGAGCAATATCTCGCCAGGCTGCTGAAGCTGGGCGAGTCGGTCGCGATCTGCGAGCAGATCGGCGACCCGAATGCTTCCAAAGGGCCGGTGGAGCGCGCGGTCACGCGCATCGTCACCCCGGGCACGCTCACCGACTCGGCGCTGCTCGACGAGAAGTCCGACAATTTGCTGCTCGCGCTCGCGAGCGAGAGCAATACCGTCGGACTCGCCTGGCTGAGCCTCGCAAGCGGCGAGCTGCGCGTGGCGGAAATGCCGCAGCGCCAGCTTGCGGGCGAGCTCACGCGCCTGCGCCCGGCCGAGATCCTGCTTGCCGACGGCAGCGCGCACGCGGGGCTGAACGGCGTAGCCGCGCTCACGCGTCTGCCGGCGTGGCATTTCGACTACGCCGCCGCGCGCGAACAGCTGCTCAAGCATTTCGGCGTGCACTCGCTCGCCGGCTACGGCTGCGAGGACCTGCGCCCGGCCATCGCCGCGGCCGGCGCGCTGCTCGAATACGCGCGCAAGACCCAGGGCCAGGCACTGTCGCATGTAAATGCGCTGCGCCCCGAGCGCGCCGACGATTACGTGCGCATGGACGCGGCCACGCGGCGCAACCTGGAACTCACGGAGACGCTGCGCGGCACGCCTGCGCCGACGCTATGCAGCCTGCTCGACGGCTGCGCCACCGGCATGGGCAGCCGCCTGCTGCGCCACTGGCTGCACCACCCCTTGCGCGACCGCGTCGTGCTCGCCCATCGCCACGAGGCGGTGGAGGAACTCGCGCAAGGCCCGGGCGCAACGCTGCACGAGGCCCTGCGCCGCAGCGCCGACGTGGAGCGCATTAGCGCGCGCATCGCGCTGAAAAGCGCGCGCCCGCGCGACCTCTCCGGCCTGCGCGACACGCTCGCCGCGCTGCCGCAGCTGGCGGCCGTGCTCGACGCCGCATCCGCGCCGCGTCTCGCCGAACTGCGCGCGGGCCTGGCCGTGCCGCCGGACTGCGCTTCGCTGCTCGCGCGCGCCATCCTGCCCGAGCCGGCCGCGCTGCTGCGCGAGGGCGGCGTCATCGCCGGCGGCTACGATGCCGGGCTGGACGAACTGCGCGCGCTGCAGACCAACTCGAGCGAGTTCCTGGTCGCGCTCGAAGCGCGCGAGCGCGAGCGCAGCGGCATCCCCAATCTCAAGGTCGAATACAACCGCGTGCACGGCTTTTACATCGAGGTGACCCACGCGCACGTGGAGAAGATTCCGGCCGACTACCGCCGGCGCCAGACGCTCAAGAACGCCGAGCGCTACATCACGCCGGAGCTCAAGACCTTCGAGGACAAGGCGCTGTCGGCGCAGGAGCGCGCGCTCGCGCTGGAGAAGGCCCTGTACGAGGCAGTGCTCGACGCGCTGCAGCCGCATATCCCGGCACTGCAGAACATCGCGCGCAGCCTGGCCGAGCTCGACCTGCTCGCCGCCTTCGCCGAGCACAGCCTGCGCCTCGGCTGGTGCCGCCCGCAGTTCGTCGACGAAGCGCTGATCGAGATCGAGGCCGGGCGCCATGCGGTGGTCGAATCGCAGGTGGACCAGTTCATCGCCAACGACTGCCGCCTCAACGCCGCGCGCCGGCTGCTGCTGATCACCGGACCGAACATGGGCGGCAAGTCCACCTACATGCGCCAGGTCGCGCTGATCGCGCTGCTCGCGCACATCGGCGCCTTCGTGCCGGCGCGCGCCGCGCGCCTCGGCCCGATCGACCAGATCTTCACGCGCATCGGCGCCGCCGACGACCTCGCCGGCGGGCGTTCCACCTTCATGGTGGAAATGACCGAGAGCGCCAACATCCTGCACAACGCCACGGCGGCGAGCCTGGTGCTGATGGACGAGGTCGGCCGCGGGACCTCGACGTTTGACGGCCTCGCGCTCGCCTGGGCGATCGCGCGCCACCTGATCGAGAAGAACCGCAGCTACACGCTGTTCGCCACACACTACTTCGAACTCACGCGCCTGGCGCTGGAATACCGCGAAGCGGCCAACATCCATCTGGACGCGGTCGAGCACAAGGATTCCATCGTGTTCCTGCACGCAGTCGAGGAAGGCCCGGCCTCGCAAAGCTACGGTCTGCAGGTGGCAACGCTCGCCGGCGTGCCCGGCAATGTCACGCGCGCGGCGAAACGCTACCTGCTGCAGCTGGAGGAGCAGAGCCTCACGCGCGGCGGGCAGACCGACTTGTTCGCCGGGGCGGCGCCGGCGGCCGAGCCTGAGCCGCATCCGGCGCTGGATCTCCTCGCCTCGGTCAAACCGGACGAGTTGAGTCCAAAGGAAGCGCTGGAATTGTTGTACAAATTGAAGAATCTTTGATGCGAATTGTCCTTTCGCTCCTGCTGGCGCTGTTTGCGATGCCCGGCTTGGCGCAGACGCCGGCGCGCTTTGCCTTCGCCATCGTCGGCGACGCCCCTTATAACGCGCTGGAAGAGCCCGAATTTGCGCGCGAGCTGGAGGAGATCAACCGGGAAGACTTGGCGTTCGTGGTCCATGTAGGCGACATCAAGGGCGGCGCCAGCCCCTGCACCGACGCCTTGTTCGTCCGGCGCCTGCAGCAGTTCCAGTCGGTGCGCCACCCCTTCATCTATGTCCCCGGCGACAACGAATGGACCGATTGCCACCGCAGCGGATCGGATCCGCTGGAACGCCTGGCGAAATTGCGCGAGCTGTTCCATGCCGGCGACGACAGCCTCGGCGCGCGCAAGCTCAGGGTCGAGCGCCAGAGCGCCGATCCCGGCTATGCCGAATACCGCGAGAACGTGCGCTGGAACTTCGGCGGCGCGCTGTTCATCGGCCTGAACGTTCCCGGCAGCAACAACAACCTCGGCCGCACGCCGCAGATGGACGCGGAATACGCGCGGCGCAGCGCGGCCAACGCCGCCTGGTTGGCGGAGGGCTTCGATCGCGCCAAGCAGCAGGGCGCCGTCGCGGTGTTCATCGTGATGCAGGCCGATCCGCATTTCGAAGGATCGTTCCGGCGCCCGCCCGGCGCGGCCGACGGCTACGCCGCGCTGAGGCAGGAACTGCTCGCGCATACCCTGGCGTTCGGCAAGCCGGTGATCCTGGTCCACGGCGACACCCACCGCTACCGCGTCGACCATCCGCTTCTCGACCCGGCAAGCCAGAAGCCCGTCGAGAATTTCACCCGCATCGAAAGCTTCGGCTCGCCGCTGGTGGACTGGATCAGGGTCGGCGTGGACGCGGCGGGTCCGAACCTGCTTGGCGTCAAGACCGGGACGGAGGTCAACGCGGGGAAGTAGCGGACCGGCCCCGGGGGCGAAATTTCAGCAATGGCCGCCTGGCGGCCGGCGGAGTTCAGAGCCCGGTACGGCGCGCGATATAGGCCTTCACCGCGTCGGGGCTGACATCCATCACCTCGAAGCGCTGCGGCAGCGCCTCCAGGTTCTCGCAGCCCGGCGGATAGTCCGGCTCGCGCCCCAGGGCCTCGCGTATGGTCTGCGCGAACTTCACCGGCAGCGCCGTCTCGAGACAGATCAAGGGAATGCCGGCCTTGCGTTGCGCCAGTCCCACCTTGAGCCCGTCCGCGGTATGCGTGTCTATCATCACGCCATAGTCCTGGTACACGCGGCGTATGGTCGCGAGCCGGTCGGCGTGGGTGCTGGAGCCGGACACGAAAGCGTATTCCTGCACATTGGCGAAGTAAGACGTGCCGGCCAGGTCGAACTCGCCCCCGGCGTCGACCTTGCTCCACAGCTTTTTCACCGTGGCCGCGTCGCCCCCGACGAGGTCGTAGACGAAGCGCTCGAAATTGGACGCCTTGGAGATGTCCATCGACGGGCTCGAAGTCTGCACGACCTGGCTCGAGGGGCGCACGCGGTAGCGGCCGCTGCGAAAGAACTCGTCGAGCACATTGTTCTCGTTGGTGGCGAGGATCAGTTGCGCGATCGGCAGGCCCATCATGCGCGCGATGTGCCCGGCGCAGATGTTGCCAAAATTTCCCGAAGGCACGGCAAACGCGACTTCTTCGTCGTTCGATTTCGTCACGGCGAAGTAGCCGCGGAAGTAGTACACTACCTGCGCCGCGACCCGCGCCCAATTGATCGAATTGACCGCGCCTATCCTCTGCCGCCGCTTGAACTCGGCGTCGTTGTTCACCGCCTTGACCATGTCCTGGCAGTCGTCGAACACGCCGCGCACGGCGATGTTGAATATGTTCGCATCCTGCAGCGAAAACATCTGCGCCGTCTGGAACGCGCTCATCTTGCCCAGCGGCGACAGCATGAACACGTTCACGCCGCGTTTTCCGCGCAGCGCGTACTCGGCCGAGGAGCCGGTATCGCCCGAGGTGGCGCCGAGGATGTTGATGCGCTCGCCCGACCTGGCGAGCACGTACTCGAACAGGTTGCCGAGCAGCTGCATCGCCATGTCCTTGAACGCGAGCGTCGGCCCGTTGGACAGGCAAAGAACGTGCAGGCCCGGCTCCAGCGTCTTTACCGGCGTGATCGCCTCGCTGCGGAATGCCTCCCTGGTGTAGGTCTTCGCGCACAGCGCGCGCAAGTCGTCCGGCGGGATATCGTCGCAGAATTTGCACAGGACCTCGTACGCGAGTTCGGCGTAAGGCAGTGTGCGCCAGGCCGCGAGTTCCGCCGCACCCACCTGCGGGTAGCGCTCGGGAACGGCGAGGCCGCCGTCGGGGCACAGCCCGCCCAAAAGGATTTGCGTGAAACGCTGCGGCGCCATGCCGCCGCGGGTGGAAACGTAGCGCATCGCGGCCTAGTTGCGCCCGAGTTCCTCGAGGCGGATGCGCGTGACCTTGCCGGTCACCACCGCGAGGTTCTCGATCGCGACGATGGCCGCATTGATCTGCTTTTCGCGCGTCTGGTGGGTGAGCATGATGATGTCCACCTGCTCCTCGCCCTCGGAGGGCTCCTTCTGCACCATGGCGTCGATAGACACCTCGCGGTCGGCGAGGATGCGGGTGATGTCGGCGAGCACGCCCGGCCGGTCGACCACGCGCATGCGCAGATAGTAGGAGGTGACCACCTCCTCCATCGGCAGCACGGCAATGTCCGACAGCTGGTCGGGCTGGAACGCGAGATGCGGCACGCGATGCTCCGGGTCGGCCGTATGCATGCGCGTGACGTCGACCAGGTCTGCGACCACGGCGCTTGCGGTCGGCTCGGCACCCGCGCCGGCGCCGTAGTACAGCGTCGCGCCGACGGCGTCGCCCTTCACCAGGATCGCGTTCATCACGCCCTCGACGTTGGCGATCAGGCGCCGCACCGGGATCAGCGTCGGGTGCACGCGCAGCTCGATCCCCTCGGGCGTCCTGCGCGTGATGCCGAGCAGCTTGATGCGGTAGCCAAGCTGCTCCGCGTAGCGTATGTCTTCCTGCGTGAGCGAGGAAATGCCTTCGGTATAGGCCTTGTCGAGCTGCATCGGAATGCCGAAGGCGATCGCCGACATGATGGTGAGCTTGTGCGCCGCGTCCACGCCTTCGATGTCGAAGGTCGGATCGGCTTCGGCGTAGCCCAGGCGCTGCGCCTCCTTCAGCACCGTATCGAAGCTCAGGCCCTTGTCGCGCATTTCCGATAGGATGAAGTTCGACGTGCCGTTGATGATGCCGGCGATCCATTCGATGCGATTGGCGGTGAGGCCCTCGCGCAGCGCCTTGATGATGGGGATGCCGCCCGCGACCGCGCCTTCGAACGCGACCATGACGCCCTTGTCCTGCGCCGCCGCGAAAATCTCGTTGCCGTGTGTCGCCAGCAGCGCCTTGTTCGCGGTGACCACGTGCTTGCCGTTGGCGATCGCCTGCAGCACCAGCTTGCGCGCGATGCCGTAGCCGCCGATCAGCTCCACCACGATGTCGATGGCCGGGTCGTTCACTACTTCCCAGGCGTCGGCGGTGAGCGCGGCCTTGTCGCCCACCAGCTTCTGCGCCCGCGCCAGATCCTGGTCCGCGACCTTGGTGATGCGGATGCCGCGCCCGGCGCGGCGCTTGATCTCCTCCTGGTTGCGCGCGAGCACGTTCCAGGTGCCGCCGCCCACCGTGCCGATGCCCAGCAGTCCCACGCTGATCGGATTCATCGCATTGCCGTTCCGGGGAATCTCGCTCACAGCAAGCCGTCCTCCTTCTTGAACATGTCCTTCAAGCCGCGCAGCGCCTGGCGCGAGCGCGCTTCGTTTTCGATCAGCGCGATGCGCACATGATCGTCGCCGTAATCGCCGAATCCGATGCCGGGAGACACCGCCACCTTGGCGTCGGTCAGCACTTTCTTCGCGAACTCGAGCGAGCCCATGGCGGCGTAGTGCTCGGGGATCTTCGCCCAGATGTACATCGACGCCTTGGGATTGGCCACCATCCAGCCCATTTCGTGCAGGCCTTTCACCATGACGTCGCGCCGTTTCTGGTACTTGAGCCGGATTTCCTCGACGCACTCCTGCGGTCCCTCGAGCGCCACGATCGAGGCGACCTGGATCGGCGCGAAGGTGCCGTAGTCGTGATAGCTCTTGATGCGCGCCAGCGCGTGCACCAGATCCTTGTTGCCGACCATGAAGCCGACGCGCCAGCCGGCCATGTTGTAGCTCTTGGACATGGTGAAGAATTCCACCGCCACGTCGCGCGCGCCCGGCACCTGCATGATCGAAGGCGCCTTCCAGCCGTCGAAGGTGATGTCGGCGTAGGCGAGGTCGTGCACCACCATGATGTCGTGCGCCTTCGCCAGCGCGATCACGCGCTCGAAGAATTCCAGCTCCACGCACATCGCCGTCGGATTGGACGGGAAACCGATCACCAGCATCTTCGGCTTCGGGATCAATTCGCGGATCGCGCGCTCGGTCTCGGCGAAGAAATCCACGCCCGGGGTCATGCGCACCGAGCGGATATCGGCGCCGGCAATGATCGCGCCGTAAATATGGATGGGATAGCTCGGATTGGGCACCAGCACGGTGTCGCCGCGGTTGAGCGTCGCGAGCATCAGGTGCGCGAGGCCTTCCTTCGAGCCGATGGTGACGATGGCCTCGCTGTCGGGATCGAATTCCACGCCGTAGCGCCGCTGGTACCAGCTGGTGATGGCGCGGCGCAGCCGCGGTATGCCCTTGGACACCGAATAGCCGTGGGTATCCTGGCGCTGTGCCGCCTCCACCAGCTTGTCGACGATGTGCTTGGGCGTGGGGCCGTCCGGGTTGCCCATGCTCATGTCGATGATGTCCTCGCCGGCGCGGCGGGCCGCCATCTTCAGTTCGTTGGTGATGTTGAAGACGTAGGGGGGCAGACGGTTGATGCGGTCGAACTGTCTCATATGGTGCAGTGCAATTTAATGGTGCGTCGGTCGCGGTAAGTAGCGAAAAAGTTTATAATTTTAGCTCATTTGCACCCCGCCATGAAGCTCCATCTATCCAACCATTCCGGCATCAACGCCTTCACCGGCTACGGTGAGGGTTATGTCATGGTCAACCAGACGCGCTATGAGCGCAGCCTGGTGGTGCTGCGCGAGCGCGTCCTCGACGACTGGCGCCCGGCCGGCTTCGATGCGCTCGAAGCGGCGGATTTCGCCGAGCTTGCCGCGATGGCGCCGGAAATCGTGCTGCTCGGCACCGGTGCGCGCCTGCGCTTTCCGCGGCCCGAACTCACGCGTGCGCTGCACGAAGCGCGCATCGGACTCGAAGTCATGGACCTGCAGGCCGCCTGCCGCACCTTCAACATTCTCGCGGCCGAGGATCGCAAGGTCGCCGCGGCACTTCTGTTCAGTTGAGAAAATCCGCCGCCCGCGTCCTGGTGCTGCTGCTCGCGTTCGCGGCGGTCTGGTTCTCCAACCTCGAATACCGCAAGCTGGTCAACCCGGACGAAGGGCGCTACGCCGAAATCCCGCGCGAAATGGTCGCGAGCGGCGACTGGACCACGCCGCGCCTGAACGGCATCAAGTACTTCGAAAAGCCGGCGCTGCAGTACTGGGCCACGGCGGCCGCCTTTACGCTGTTCGGCGAGCACCAGTGGACGGCGCGGCTGTGGAGCGCGCTCACCGGCTTCCTTGGCGTGCTCATGGTGTTTTTCACCGGCCGGCGCCTGTTCGGGGAGCGGGCCGGCTGGAACGCCGCGCTGGTATTGGCTTCCAGCCTGCTCTGGGTGCTGATCGGCCACGTCAATACGCTCGACATGGGGGTGAGCTTTTTCCTGTCCGCGGCGGTGTGCGCCTTCCTGCTGGCCCAGCACGACGGCGCCGATGCGCGCGCGCGCGGCCGCTGGATGCTCGCCGCCTGGGCCGCGCTCGCGCTCGCGCTGCTGTCGAAAGGGCTGATCGGCCTGGTGCTGCCCGGCGCGGCGCTGTTTCTTTACGTCCTGCTCGAGCGCGACTGGCGCCTCGCCGGGCGACTGCGCCTCGTCGCCGGGGGCGCGCTGCTGCTCGCGCTCGCCTTGCCCTGGTTCGTCGCGGTGTCGCGCGCGAATCCCGAATTCTTCCATTTCTTTTTCATCCACGAGCATTTCGAGCGCTTCCTCACCAAGCAGCACGGCCGCTACCAGCCGCCCTGGTACTTCATCCCGGTGCTGCTCGCGGGCATGCTGCCCTGGACGGTGAGCCTGCTCGATGCGCTGGCGCGCGCCTGGAAGCGCGATCCGCAGCAGACGTTTCAGCCGCGGCGCTTCCTGCTGCTGTGGTCCGCGGTGGTATTCGTGTTCTTTTCCGTGTCCGACTCGAAGCTGGTGTCCTACATCCTGCCGATCTTCCCGGCGCTCGCGCTGCTGATCGGCGATCGCCTGAGCCGCATCGGCGCCCGCGCGCTCGCCTGGCAGACGCTGCCGGCGGCGCTCGCGGGCATCGCGCTGCTGGCGCTGCTGCCGGGCATAGAGCGCTATGCCAGCCGCGAAGTGCCGGTGGAGATGTTCCGCAATTACGCCGACTGGCTGATACCCGCGGGCCTGCTGCTGACTGCCGGCGCGGCGGGCTGCGCCTGGCTCGCCTGGCGCGGCCGGACGAACGCGGCGATCGCCCTGCTTGCCTGTGCCGGACTGGTGTTCGCGCAGCTCGCGCTGAGCGGCCACGAAAGCCTGTCTCAGGCGAATTCCGCGTATCATATCGTCCAGAAAATCAAGCCCGAACTGAAGCCCGGCATGCCCTTTTACAGCGTCGACACCTATGACCAGTCGCTGCAGTTCTATCTGCGGCGCACCACCACCATGGTGTCGTACAAGGACGAACTCGGCTTCGGCATTGCGCAGGAGCCGGGGAAATTCATTCCCACCGTCGCGCAGTTCGAAAAGACCTGGGAAGCGGACAGCGACGCGCTCGCGCTGATGTCGCCGCGCACCTACGACAGCCTGCGCGCCGAGGGCCTGCCTATGCGCCTGGTCGCACGCGACACGCGCCGCGTCATCGTCTCGCGGCGCCTGGCGGCGACCCCATGAACGCCGTCAGCTTCTCGCTGCTGATGCTGGGCGTGTTCCTCAACGCGACGGCGCAGCTGCTGCTCAAGGCCGGCACCAATGCGGTCGGGCATTTCGATTTCAGCGCCGGCAATATCGTGCCGGTGGGCATGAAGCTCGCGCTGGAGCCGCACATCCTGGGCGGCATGGCCTGCTATGTGGTGAGCCTGGTGGTATGGATACTGGGCCTGTCGCGCGTCGAAGTCTCGATCGCCTACCCGATGCTGTCCATCGGCTATGCGCTCAACGCGGTCGCTGCCTGGTACCTGTTCGGCGAGGCGGTCAGCGTCACGCGCCTCGTCGGCATCGGCATCATCATCGTCGGCGTGTATATCGTCGCGCGCTCCTGATGCAACATTTCGCGCACAACTTGACGTTCGGCTCCAACCCCGGAGTTGCGATGTTTGCGAACGCGTGGCGCGCAGTCGTCGCGCCCTGGTGATGGACTACCTGCCCTTCACCCGCCCGTCGATAGACGAAGAGACCATCGCCGGCGTGGCCGAGGTGCTGCGCTCCGGCTGGATCACCAGCGGGCCCTGCGTCAAGCAGCTGGAGCAGGAGTTGTCGCACTATTTCGGCGGCCGGCCGGTAAGCGCGATGAGTTCGGCCACCGGCGCGCTGGAGATCGCGCTTGCCGTCGCCGGCGTGCAGCCTGGCGACGAAGTCATCACCACGCCGCTGTCCTGGGTGGCGACGGCAAATGTGATCGTGCGCGCCGGCGCGAAGCCGGTATTCGTCGACGTCGATCCGCGCACGCGCAATATCGACCTCGGGCGCATGGAGGCGGCGATCACCAGGCGCACGCGCGCGCTGCTGCCGGTGGACATGGCCGGACTGCCGGTGGACCGCGGGCGCCTGTACGACATCGCCGGCCGCCACCGCCTGCGCGTGATCGAAGACGCGGCGCAGAGCATGGGCGCAAGCTGGGACGGCCGGCGCATCGGCAGCTTCGGCGACCTGGTCGCGATCAGCTTTCACGCCAACAAGAACATCACCACCGCGGAAGGCGGCTGCCTGGTCCTGAGCGATGCAGCCGAGACCGATTTGTGCACGCGGCTGCGCCTGCAGGGCGTGGTGCGCATGCCCGACGGCGGACAGGAGGTCGAAGTCGCGGGCGGCAAGCACAATCTCACCGACGTCGCTGCGCGCATCGGCCTGGGCCAGCTCAAGCGCCTGGACGAATTCACCGGGAAGCGCCGCGAACTCGCGCGGCACTATTTCGAGCGCCTGGACGCGCACACCGGCTGCGAGCTGCCGCTCCCCGATTACGCCGACTGCAACTGGCACATGTTCCAGGTGTTGCTGCCGCTGGAGCGCCTGCGCATCGGCCGCGGCGAATTCATCCAGGCCCTGCACCAGCGCGGCATCGGCAGCGGCGTGCATTACCCGGCGATGCACCTGTTCAAACTCTATCGCGGGCTCGGCTACAATCCGGGTGACTTCCCGCAGGCCGAACGCATCGGCGCGTCGACGCTGACGCTGCCCTTGTTCCCGGCGATGCAGGCGTTCGACGTCGATCGCGTTTGCGCGGCGCTCGCCGAAGTCATTCGCAACAATTTGAAATGAACGTCGGCCGATGAATATCGAACTCTCGGTAGTCATACCGGTGTACAACGAGGAGCAGGGCCTCGCCGCCCTGTTCGCGCGCCTGTACCCGGCGCTGGACGCGCTTGGTGTCCCTTACGAAATCATCTTCGTCAACGACGGCAGCCGCGACCGTTCCGCCGCGCTGCTGCGCGAACAGTACCAGCGCCGCCCGGAGGTCACCCGCGTAATCCTGTTCAACGGCAATTTCGGCCAGCATATGGCCATCATGGCCGGTTTCGAGCAGGTGCGCGGGCGGCGCATCGTAACCCTCGACGCCGACCTGCAGAACCCGCCGGAGGAAATCGGCAATCTGCTCGCGAAAATGGACGAAGGCTACGACTACGTCGGCAGCATCCGCCGCATGCGCCAAGACACGGCGTTCCGCCGCTACGCCTCCAAGGCGATGAACCTGGTGCGCGAGCGCATCACGCGCATACGCATGACCGACCAGGGCTGCATGCTGCGCGCCTACAGCCGCGCAATCGTCGAGGCCATCAATAGCTGCCACGAAATCAGCACCTATATCCCGGCGCTCGCCTACACTTTTTCGCAGCGTCCGGTCGAGATCGAGGTCGAGCACGAGGAGCGTGCGGCGGGCGAATCCAAGTATTCGCTGTATCAGCTGATCCGGCTCAATTTCGACCTGGTGACGGCCTTTTCCCTGGTGCCGCTGCAAATGTTCTCGCTTGCCGGCATGCTGATCTCGCTGCTGTCCATCCTGTTCGTGGCTTACCTCGCCGTGCGCCGGCTGATCGTCGGCCCGGAAGCCGAAGGCGTGTTCACGCTGTTCGGCATCGTGTTTTTCCTGCTCGGCATCGCGCTGTTCGGCATCGGCCTGCTGGGCGAATATGTCGGCCGCATTTCGCAGCAGGTGCGCCAGCGGCCGCGCTATCTGATTCAGGCGTTGCTGGAGCAGCGTGAGGGCGAGGCCGCCACGCCGCAGCCGCAAATCGCCGGCACCGCCCGCTCGGGCAATCCCGAGTGAAGCGCGCGCGCGCGCTGCCGCCCGCGCCTGAGCCGCACGCACACCCATTTTCATGAGCTCGGCCGTCGTCTTTGCCTACCACAACGTCGGTGTGCGCTGCCTGTCGGTGCTGCTCGCACAGGGCCTGCGCGTGGCGCTGGTGGTGACGCACGAGGACAAGCCGGGCGAGAACATCTGGTTCGACAGTGTCGCCGCGCTCGCGCGCAAGCATGCGCTTCGCGTGATCACGCCGGACAATCCAAACGACGCGGCGGTGGTCGCGCAGATCCGCGCGCTTGCCCCCGATTTCCTGTTCTCCTTCTACTACCGCAGCATGCTCGGGCCGGAACTGCTGGCGCTGCCGCGGCGCGGCGCCTACAACATGCACGGCTCGCTGTTGCCGAAGTACCGCGGGCGCGTGCCGGTGAACTGGGCGGTGATCATGGGCGAGCGCGAGACCGGCGCCACCCTGCATCAGATGGTGGAAAAGCCGGACGCCGGAGGCATCGTCGACCAGCAGGCCGTGCCCATAGGTCCTGATGACACCGCGGCCGAAGTCTTCGCCAGGGTCAGCGCGGCCGCCGAGCAGGTGCTTGCGCGCGCGCTGCCGCGCCTGATCGACGGCAGCGCGCACATCCGGCCGCAGGACCTCGCCCAGGGGAGCTATTTCGGCGGGCGCAAACCCGAGGACGGCCGCATCGACTGGTCGAAAGGCGCCGAGCAGGTGCACAACCTGGTGCGCGGCGTCGCCCCGCCCTATCCGGGCGCAGTTACGCAGGCCGGCAGCCTCCGCTTGCGCATCCTGCGCACCCGGCTGGAGCCAAATAGGCGCCCGCGAAGCGGCGCACCTGGGTTATATTTCGAAGCGGGCGCCTATTTCGCAGATTGCGGCGACGGCAAGGTGCTGCGCATACTGGAACTCGAGACGCAAGACGGCACGCTCGATCCCGCCGCACTGGCACAAGACAAAATCACTTTCGCATAATCACATGAAAAAAATCCTGATCCTCGGCGTCAACGGCTTCATCGGCCACCACCTGTCCAAACGCATCATCGCCAAGACCGACTGGCAGGTCTACGGCATGGACATGCAGACGGAGCGCATCTCCGATCTCATGGACGAAAAGCGCTTCCATTTCTTCGAAGGCGACATCACCATCAACAAGGAATGGATCGAATACCACGTGCGCAAATGCGACACGGTGCTGCCGCTGGTGGCGATCGCTACGCCGGCCACCTACGTGAAAGAGCCGCTGAAAGTGTTCGAGCTCGACTTCGAAGCCAATCTGCCCATCATCCGCTCCGCAGTCAAATACAAGAAACGCGTGGTGTTCCCCTCGACCTCCGAAGTCTACGGCATGTGCCGCGACGCCGAGTTCGACCCGCACGCCTCCGAACTGGTGCTCGGCCCGATCAACAAGCCGCGCTGGATCTACTCCTGCGCCAAGCAGCTGATGGACCGCGTGATCCACGCCTACGGCATGCAGGAAGGGCTGGATTACACTCTGTTCCGGCCGTTCAACTGGATCGGCGCCGGGCTCGACTCCATCCATACGCCGAAGGAAGGCAGTTCGCGCGTGATCACCCAGTTCCTCGGCCATATCGTGCGCGGGGAGAACATCAAGCTCGTCGACGGCGGCAGCCAGAAGCGCGCTTTCACCTATATCGACGACGGCATCGACGCGCTGCTCAAGATCATCGACAACCCGGGCGGCGTGGCAAGCGGGAAGATCTACAACATCGGCAATCCGAAGAACAATTACTCGGTCAAGGAACTGGCCGAGATGATGCTGAAGCTGGCGCTCGAATACCCGGAATACCGCAGCAACGCGAAAAAAGTGAAACTGGTCAGGACCAGCTCGGCGCAGTATTACGGCAAGGGCTATCAGGACGTGCAGAACCGCGTGCCCAAGATCGCCAATACCTGCGAGGACCTGGACTGGCGGCCGAAGGTCAGCATGCAGCAGGCGATGAAGCACATATTCGATTTCTATCGCGGCCACGTCGCCGAAGCGCGCCACCTCGTAGATTGAGGCAAGCAGGATGCCGTGGATAGGATTGCGCGCTCTGCGCGCCAACCGTGTTTTCCGTACGGATGAAAAGCGCATCCGTATGGAAAACACGGTTATGTATAAAAGCAAAAACGGTTTGAGTGGGTTTAATCAAAGATCGTTGATCGCGCGCGGATGTGCTTTTCATCCGTGCGCAATCAACGATCCGCGCGGACGGGCCGCCGTCCGCGCAAGCGCGAAGTCCATCGTCGATATCCAACACTGCATTCCGTGAAACTCGCCCTCAAAGTCGACGTCGACACCTACCGCGGCACGCGTGAAGGCGTGCCGCGCCTGGTCGAACTGCTGCAAAAGCACCGCGCCGGGGCGAGCTTCCTGTTCAGCCTCGGGCCGGACCACACCGGGCGCGCGATCACGCGCGCCCTGCGTCCGGGCTTCATGAAGAAAGTGTCGCGCACTTCGGTGCTCGAGCACTACGGCCTCAAGACCCTGCTCTACGGCACGCTGCTGCCCGGCCCCGATATCGGCAAGCGCTGCGCCGAGGTCCTGCGCGCCACGCGCGACGCCGGATTCGAGGTCGGCATCCACACCTGGGATCACGTCAAGTGGCAGGACCAGGTCGCGCGCCGCGGCGAGCGCTGGACCGGCGAGCAGATGGGCGCCGCCTACCTGCGCTTTTCCGAGATTTTCGGCGAGCCCGCGCGCACCCATGGCGCCGCCGGCTGGCAGATGAACCTGCATGCGCTGCGCCTGACGCAAAGGCTCGGTTTCGATTATTGCTCGGACACGCGCGGCAGCTGCCCGTTCATGCCGGTCTACAGGGGCGAGATCATCGCCTGTCCGCAGTTGCCGACCACCCTGCCGACCCTGGACGAGCTGATCGGCGTGAACGGGCTGACGACGGATAACGTCGCCGCGCACCTGCTCAAGCTGTCGGAACATCCCCTGCCCACCGGCCACGTCTACACCCTGCACGCGGAGCTCGAGGGCATGAAGCTGCTGCCGGTGTTCGAGTCCCTGCTCGAGGGCTGGAGCGCGATGGGCTACCAATTGGTGCGCACGCGCGACCTGTTCGACACGCTCAAGGCGGAGAAGCTGCCGCGGCACGAGGTAAGCATGGGCGAGATTCCCGGAAGATCGGGCACGCTCGCCCTGCAGGGCAGGGAATTTCTCGCATGAATGCCCTGTTCCCGGGCTTCGAGCGCAAGCGCATCGATGTCAGCGGCGCCAGCATCAATGCCGTGTGCGGCGGGCGCGGACCGGCGCTGCTCTTGCTGCACGGCTATCCGCAGACGCATTGCATCTGGCATCACGTCGCGCCGCGGCTCGCGCAGAATTTCACGTTGGTCGCCGCCGACCTGCGCGGCTATGGCGACTCGTCCAAACCGGCCGGGCTGCCCGACCACAGCAATTATTCCAAGCGCGCGATGGCGCTGGATCAGGTCGAGCTGATGCAGGCGCTCGGGCACGAAACCTTCTTCCTCGCCGGACACGATCGCGGCGGCCGCGTTGCGCACCGCCTCGCCCTGGACCACCCGCAGCGCGTGAGGAAGCTCGCGGTGTTCGACATCTGCCCGACCAGGGCCATGTACGCGCACACCGACCGCGCCTTCGCCAAGGCCTATTTCCACTGGTTCTTCCTGATCCAGCCCGCGCCGTTTCCGGAAACGCTGATCGGCGCCGATGCGGAATACTTCATCAAGTACCAGATGGGCCGGCGCCACGGCGGGCTGAAGGTCTTTGCCGCGGAAGCGATGGCGGAGTATGTGCGCTGTTTTTCCGACCCGGCCGCGATCCACTCGAGCTGCGAGGACTACCGCGCGGCCGAATCGATCGATCTCGCGCACGATGCCGCCGATGCCGCCAGCAAGCTCGCATGCCCGGTGCTTGCGCTGTGGGGAAAACATGGCGTCGTCGAACAGCAGTTTGACTGCCTGGCAGAATGGCGCGCGGTTGCCGGCGAAGTGCGCGGACAGGCCCTGGATTGCGGCCACTACCTGCCCGAAGAGCAGCCGGACGAAGTCGCGCGGCAACTGGAAAGCTTTTTCCTCTAGGCACTTAGCGCTTGTTGCGGGATCGAGGGAGGGTGCCCGCGCGCTCGACGCAACTGCGGCCGATGCGGACGTTTTGCGACGGTCCCGCAGGAAAGGTTGCGTTCGCAGCGCGATTCATCAACAATAATGGTAAGCGCCCGCTCCCGGGCCGATAAAGAGACCATGGAAAAGAAAGTCAGCGATTTTTCCCTGCCTTGTACCGGCGACAAGACCTTCCAGCTGTCCGCGATCAAAGACAAATTCCTGGTGCTGTACTTCTACCCGAAGGACAACACCCCAGGCTGCACCAACGAGAGCATCCAGTTCCGCGACCTGCATCCCAAATTCCGCAAGCTCGGCGGAGCGGTCTACGGCATCTCGCGCGACAGCCTCAAGTCACATGAAAACTTCAAGGCGAAGCACGGCTTCCCCTTCGATCTGCTTGCGGATACCGAAGAAGCGGCGTGCAATCTGTTCGGTGTCATCAAGATGAAAAACATGTATGGCAAACAGGTGCGCGGCATCGAGCGCAGCACCTTCGTTCTGGACCGCCGCGGCGCCATCCTGCGCGAGTGGCGCGGCGTTAAAGTTCCCGGTCATGTACAGGAGGTACTCGACTTTGTTCAATCCCTTTGATAACAGCGCGGCGTTCAATGAAAATGCCGACCACCCTCCCATGACCAAGCGCAAGAACCGATCCGAATCCGGCAAGTCCCTGACCAAACTGTTCGTGCTCGACACCAATGTCTTGATGCACGATCCCACCAGCCTGTTCCGCTTCGAGGAACACGACGTGTTCCTGCCGATCATGACGCTGGAAGAGCTCGACGGGCACAAGAAAGGCCTGTCCGAAGTCGCGCGCAATGCGCGCCAGGCGAGCCGCTACCTCGACGACATCGTCAGCGGCGTCGCCGGCAAGATCGACGCCGGCATCCCGCTCAAGCGCCACAAGGGCGATTTCGCCGAGGGCAAGCTGTTCCTGCAGACGCAGGCGCTGGACAGCTCGCTGCCGGCGTCGCTCGCAATGGGCAAGGCGGACAATCACATCATCGGGGTGGTGATGGCGCTGCAGCGCGAGCAGCCGCAGCGGCAGGTGATCCTGGTGTCAAAGGACATCAACATGCGCATCAAGGCGCGCGCGCTGGGGCTCGCCGCCGAGGACTATTTCAACGACAAGGTGCTGGAGGACATCGACCGCCTCTATACCGGGGTACGCGAGCTGCCGCAGGACTTCTGGGATACCCACGGCAAGGATATGGAATCATGGAAGAAGGAAGGCCGCAGCTTCTATCGCGTCAAGGGACCGCTGTGCCAGTACCTGCTGGTCAATGAATTCGTCTACCACGAGAGCGAACGCCCGCTGCATGCCATCGTGCGCGAGCAGAGCGGGCGCACCGCGGTGCTGGAAACCATCAAGGACTATTCGCACCAGAAGAACAACATCTGGGGCATCACCGCGCGCAACCGCGAACAGAATTTCGCGCTCAATCTGCTGATGAATCCGGACGTCGATTTCATCACCCTGCTCGGCCAGGCCGGCACCGGCAAGACGCTGCTCACCCTGGCGGCCGGCCTGATGCAGACGCTGGAGACCAAGATATTCTCGGAGATCATCATTACCCGCGTGACCGTGCCCGTGGGCGAGGACATCGGCTTCCTGCCCGGGACCGAAGAGGAAAAGATGAACCCCTGGATGGGCGCGCTCGAGGACAATCTGGACGTACTCAACAAGTCGGACGACGAGGGCGGCGACTGGGGCCGGGCCGCGACGCGCGACCTGATCCGCTCGCGCATCAAGGTGAAGTCGCTCAACTTCATGCGCGGGCGCACCTTCCTCAACAAGTACCTGATCATCGACGAGGCGCAGAACCTGACGCCGAAGCAGATGCGCACCCTGATCACGCGCGCAGGCCCCGGCACCAAGGTCGTATGCCTCGGGAACATCGCGCAGATCGACACACCCTACCTCACCGAAGGCTCATCCGGCCTGACCTACGTGGTCGATCGCTTCAAGGGCTGGTCGCACGGCGGCCATGTCACGCTGCAGCGCGGCGAGCGCTCGCGCCTCGCGGACCACGCCGCGGAAGTGCTGTAGCGCTGCCTGCCCGAGTCTCAGAGCGTCTTGTGCGTGCCGTCGCAATACGGCGGCGTCTTGGTATGCTTGCATCCGCACATGAATTTTCTCTCGGCCTTTTCGACGGTGAACTTGACCGGCGTGAAGGCGCCGCCCTTGTGCGAACCGTCGCAGAACGGCTGCTTCTTTGATTGGCCGCAGGCGCACCACCAGTAATCGCCGGGAGCCAGGTCGAGGACATAGGGGGATTTCTGCGGACAGGCGGGTTCAGCCATAAGACCTCCGGTGGGTTCGCGCGCGGCGGGACGATTGGCAGTCTACGCCGAAACCATGCGCCGGCGCGTCAATAACGGCCCGGATCGGCATAGTTCTCGAAGCGCGTGTACTCGCCGATGAAGGTCAGATTGAGCATGCCGATCGGGCCGTTGCGCTGCTTGCCGATGATGATCTCGGCCTTGCCCTTGTCGGCGGACTCCGGGTTGTAGACCTCGTCGCGATAGATGAACAGGATCACGTCGGCATCCTGTTCGATCGCACCGGATTCGCGCAGATCCGACATCACCGGACGCTTGTTCGGCCGCTGCTCCAGGCCGCGGTTGAGCTGGGACAGCGCCACCACGGGCACGTGCAGTTCCTTCGCCAGCGCCTTGAGCGAGCGCGAAATCTCGGAAATTTCGGTGGCGCGATTCTCGCCGGACGAGGTCGAGGACATCAGCTGCAGGTAATCCACCACCACCAGGCCGAGGCCGTCGTACTGCCGGTGCATGCGACGCGCGCGCGCGCGCAGTTCGAGGCAGTTCAGGGCCGGGGTTTCGTCGATATGGATGGGCGCATCGTGCACCTTGCCCACCGCATCGGTCAGGCGGCTCCAGTCCTCGTCGGTCAGGCGCCCGGTGCGCAGCTTCATCTGGTCGAGCCTGCCGATGGAGCCGAGCATGCGCATGGCGAGCTGCGAGCCCGCCATTTCCATGCTGAACACCGCCACCGGCAGGCGGTCGTTTACGGCCACGTGCTCGGCGATATTGAGCGCGAATGCGGTCTTGCCCATGCTCGGCCGCCCAGCGACGATGATGAGGTCGCCCTGCTGCAGACCCGAAGTCTTCTGGTCCAGATCGTTGAAGCCGGTCGCGAGCCCGGTGATGTCGGAGGGATTGTCGCGGTGGTAGAGCATGTCGATGCGCTCCATCACCTGCGCCAGGATAGGCTGGATCTCGACCAGACCCTGCTGGCCGCGCGCGCCGGCCTCCGCAATTTCGAATACGCGCGACTCCGCTTCGTCGAGCAACTGGCCCACGTCCTTGCCCATCGGGTTCAGCGCGGTGTCGGCAATGCCGGTGCCGACCTCGATCAGCTTTCTCTGGATCGCGCGCTCGCGCACGATCTCGGCGTAGCGCCGGATGTTGTGCGCAGAAGGCGTGTTCTGCGCCAGCGCGCCCAGGTAGGCCAGCCCGCCGGTCTTGTCCTTGTCTTCGCTCTGCTCGATGGATTCGAACACGGTGACCATGTCGGCCGGCCGGTTCTTTTCCATCAGCCTGCCGATGTGGCGGAAGATGCGGCGGTGGTCGTCGCGATAGAAATTGCTTTCCGCCAGGATATCGGCGACGCGCTCCCAGGCCTGGTTGTCCAGCAGCAGGCCGCCCAGCACCGACTGCTCCGCCTCGATCGAGTGCGGCGGGACCCTCAGCTGCGCCAGCTGCGGATCATTCACGATTTGTGGGTTTGCCTGGGCCATGGGGAAGACGATAAGTGAACATAAATTCTACTACCAGCGGTCCAATCAGGATACGCCGATTGTTCGCAGCGCATGCCAAAGCATATTGCGCGGCCGGCGGCGCCGCGCGAGGCGCGAGCCTCAAAACAGCCCGCGATGGTTCTTGCGCGGGCGGACCCTGAATTCGCGGGCAGTCCGCGCAATAAAAAAGGCCGGAATCCCGGCCTTTTTTAATCAAGGGCTTGACGCTTATTCCACCGCCTCGCCCAGCACCGATACGGTGATGTGCACGACCACGTCCGAGTGCAGGCCGATGGCGATCGAATTGTCGCCGACCTGTTTCAGCGGCCCTTGCGGCAGCCGCACGGCGGAGCGCTCGATTTCGAAACCCTGCGCCTGCAGCGCCTCGACGATGTCGTACGTGGTGACCGAGCCGAACAGGCGGCCGTCCACGCCGGTCTTGCGCGTGATCTGGACCGTGAGGCCGTCGATCTTCCCGCCCAGCTCCTGTGCCTTGGCCAGCGCTTCGTTCTGCGCCTTCTCCAGCTCGCCGCGGCGTGCCTCGAACGCAGCCAGATTCTCAGGCGTGGCACGCTTGGCCTTGCCGTGGGGGATCAGGAAATTGCGGGCATAGCCCTCCTTCACCTTGACCACCTCGCCGAGGCCGCCGAGGTTGACTACTTTTTCCAGCAGTATTACTTGCATTTGCCGGCTCCTCAGTGCAGGTCGGTGTAGGGCAGCAGCGCCAGATAGCGCGCGCGCTTGATCGCCGTCGACAGCTGGCGCTGATAGCCGGCCTTGGTGCCGGTGATGCGCGCCGGGATGATCCTGCCGTTCTCGTTGATGAAGTCCTTGAGTATCTCGATATCCTTGTAATCGATCCACTCGATCTTCTCCGCGGTGAAGCGGCAAAACTTGCGCCGTTTGAACAGCTGACGACCGCCTTTCTTGTCGTCCTTCTTCATGTTGCGGCCTTTACCTTTACCTTTGGCGCCTCTTCTCGGGGGTGGCATGTCAAACTCCTTCTACGAATTCAATGTTGGTTGCGTGCAATACCAGCTGCCTGCTGTCGCGGCTCTTTTCCGCCAGGAACCCGGTGACCTTCACCTGCATCCCCGGTTTCGCCGCAGCGATCAGGCGCGCTTCGCGCTCGAACGCCAGTCCGGCGACCTCGCACTGCACCGCGCGCTTCGCCCCGGCTTCGATCTGTTCGGACGCATGGCTGAGCCTGAAATTCACCACCGGGATGCCGGCAGGCGTGTAGCGCAGCGCGTCGAGCTCGATCAAATTGCCGGACAGCACGAACTGGTTGTCCAATATGCTCAGGCGGCTGCCGGAGCTGCAGCTTCGGCCGGCTTGGCCGCCTCCGGCGCCCGCGGCGCGTCGCCGTTGAGCACCGAGCGCGATTTCTCTTCCTTCATCATCGGCGAGGGCGCGGTGACCGCGGCCTTCATCTGCACGGTGAGATGGCGCAGCACGGCGTCGTTGAACTTGAACGAATGCTCGAGTTCGTCCAGCGTTTCCTGGTCGCATTCGATGTTCATGAGCACATAGTGCGCCTTGTGCATCTTAGCGATGGGGAAGGTCATCTGGCGCCGGCCCCAGTCCTCGAGGCGGTGGATCGCGCCCTTGCGCGCAGTGATGGTGCTGCGATAGCGCTCGATCATCGCGGGCACCTGCTCGCTCTGATCGGGATGGACGATGAATACGATTTCGTAATGTCGCATGCAGTCTCCTTATGGGTTAAGCCTCCCGTCATGCGTAACGGTGAGGCAAGGTGGGCCGGGCCGCCAACTCGGCAATCCGGCAATCGACGAAAAGCGCGTGATTATAAAGGAAAAGCGCCCTTCAAGGCAAGTCGAATTCAGGATAGTGCCGAACGCCTGCGGCGCGATTCGAACAGCACCACGCCGCTTGCGACCGAGACATTGAGGCTCTCGACCTGCCCAAGCATGGGAATCTTGACCAGCTGGTCGCAGGTTTCGCGCGTGAGCCGGCGCAGGCCCTCGCCTTCCGCCCCCAGCACCCAGCAAAGGGCAGCCGGCAATTGCGCCGCATACAGGTCCGCGCCCGCCGCGGAATCCGCCCCCACCACCCAGATGTTGCGCTCCTTCAGCTCGCGCAGGGTGCGCGCGAGGTTGGTGACCGCGATGTAGGGCACGCTGTCGGCAGCGCCGCTGGCCACCTTGATCACCGCGGCGGACAGTCCCACGGCACGATCCTTGGGCGCGATGACCGCATGGCAGCCCGCGGCGTCGGCCACGCGCAGGCAGGCGCCGAGGTTGTGCGGGTCCTGCACCCCGTCCAGCGCGAGCAGCAGCGGCGGCTCCTTCAGCGCGTCGAGCAGGTCGTCGAGCGATACGTGCCGGCGCTGCGCGTCCACCCGCGCGACCACGCCCTGGTGCCTTCCGGGCGGCGCCATGCCGTCCAGGCGCCGCGCATCCACGTGCAGCACGCGCAGCTTCAGGCTCTCGGCCAGCTTGACCAGATCGCGCATGCGCGGATCGGCGCGCGCGCTGTCGCAGTAGAGTTCATGCACGCTCTTCGCATCCAGACGCAGGCGCGCGGTAATCGCGTGAAATCCGTGGATGAAGCTGGTGCCGCTCAAGGCTTGCGCCTTTTCGATTTCTTCGGCTCTTCGTCTTCGGCCAGCCGGAAATCGATCTTGCTCGAATCCAGATCGACGCGCACCAGTTTCACCCGCACCCGGTCCGCAAGGCGGAAACGCCGTGCGTTGCGCTCGCCCAGCAGCTGGTGCCTCGCGGCGTCAAAATGATAGTAGTCCTCGCCCAGCTCGGAGATATGCACCAGCCCTTCGACGTAGATATCGTCGAGCGCCACGAAAATGCCGAAGCCGGTGACCGCGCTGATCGAGCCCGGGAACTCCTCGCCGATGCGGTCCTGCATGTAATAGCACTTCAGCCAGGACTCGACGTCGCGCGTCGCGTCGTCTGCGCGGCGTTCGGTCATCGAACAGTGCTCGCCCAGTTCGCTCCAGTTGCCCGGGCTGTAGCTCTTGCCCGCGAGCGCGGCGTTGATGGCGCGATGCACCACCAGATCCGGATAACGCCGGATGGGCGAGGTGAAATGCGTATAGGCCTCATAGGCGAGGCCGAAGTGGCCCACGTTTTCCGGGCTGTATTGCGCCTGCCTGAGCGAGCGCAGCAGCACCGTCTGCAGCAGCTGGATGTCGGGGCGGCCCTTGATTTTCGCGAGCAGCTTGGCGTAGTCCTTCGCATGCGGCGTGTCGCCGCCGCCGAGGTCCAGGCCGAACTGCTTGAGAAAGATGCGCAGCGCCTCCAGCTTCTCCGGCGTCGGCCCTTCGTGCACGCGATACAGCGCCGGATGCTTGCGGCGCTTGAGGAAATCGGAGGCGCAGACGTTCGCCGCGAGCATGCATTCCTCGATCAGTCGGTGCGCGTCGTTGCGCTGCACCTGCACGATGTTCTCGATCTTGCCCTGCTCGTCGAACAGCATCTGCGTCTCGATGGTCTCGAAATCGATGGCGCCGCGCTTGTCGCGCGCCCTGGCGAGCACGTGATACAGCGCATACAGATCCTGCAGCAGCGGCAGCAATGGTGCCGGCACCGGCTCGCCTGTCTGCGGCTGCAGCCCGAGCGCGGCCGCCACCCGGTTGTAGGTCAGGCGCGCCTGCGAGCGCATCACGGCCGGATAGAAGCGGTAGGGGCCGATCTCGCCTGCCGCGTCCACGCTCATCTCGCACACCATGCACAGGCGGTCCACGTTCGGGTTGAGCGAACACAGGCCGTTGGAGAGCTTCTCCGGCAGCATCGGAATCACGCGGCGCGGAAAATACACCGAGTTGCCGCGCTCGCGCGAGTCCGTGTCGAGCGCGTCGCCCGGACGCACGTAGTGGCTCACGTCGGCGATCGCCACCCACAGGCGAAAGCCCTTGCCCTCGCGCTTGCAGTGCACCGCGTCGTCGAAATCGCGCGCAGTCTCGCCGTCTATGGTCACCAGCGGCAATGCGCGCAGATCCTCGCGCCCCTTGGCGTCGTTCGGGCGCACTTCGTCGGGCAGCTTTTCCGCGAGACGCAGCGCCGCGCTCGAGAATTCATAGGGCAGTTCGTGTTTGCGCAGCGCGATCTCGATTTCCATGCCCGGATCGGCATAGTTGCCGAGCACCTCGACGATGCGCCCAGCCGGCTGCGCATTCTTGTCCGGTTGGGCGACGATTTCCACCGTCACCACCTGACCGGGCTTGGCGCCCATCTCCGCGCCGGGCGGGATCAGGATGTCCTGGCTGATGCGCCGGTTCTCGGCCGCGACGAAGGCGATGCCGTGCGGCTTGTGCAGGCGGCCGACGAGGCGCGTGTTGGCGCGCGAAATGATTTCGACGATGCTGCCCTCCGGCCGCCCGCGCCGGTCCACGCCGCTGGCGCGCGCCATGACGCGGTCACCGTGCAGCACCTTGCGCATCTCCTTTTCCGACAGGAACATGTCCGGCCCGCCTTCGTCGGGCACGAGAAAGCCATAGCCATCGGGGTGGCCTTCCACGCGGCCCGCGACCAGGTCGAGCTTGCCCGCGACCAGAATCGCGCCGCGGCGATTGCGCATGATCTGGCCCTCGCGCTCCATCGCGCGCAGCCTTCGGTTGAAGCTGTCGAGTTCGTCCGGCTCGATGTGCAGCAGCCGGCATAGATCTTCCTCCTGCACCGGGATGCCTTCCTTGGCCAGGGTATCGAGCACCAGTTCGCGGCTGGGCAGCGGATTTTCGTAGAGTTCGGCTTCGCGCGCGTAATGCGGATCGCGCGCCGAGCGCGAAGTCGGGCTGCGCGCAGCGCGCGGCTCTGCCGGATTGCGCAATCCACGCGACAAAGGGCTGCGTTTAGGGGGTTTCTGCGTTGACAAAATCCTTGTTTCCTATAGAATTGCGCACCTTGTGCCCAGGTGGCGGAATTGGTAGACGCACATGGTTCAGGTCCATGCGGTGGCGACACTGTGGGGGTTCGAGTCCCTTCCTGGGCACCAAAGGCAAGAGATAGCATTTTAGCTTATTTCTCAGGCCGTTACATCCAAAACTCCGGCAGCAGGCGCACTCAGACGCCGCGCCGCTCGGTTCTCAGCATTGTTCGACTCCGAAATTTCCTGATGGGATGCAGCTGCGCTGCGAACCATTCCGCAGATATCGCGGCCTTGCGGCGCCGTCAATGTGCGCGGCGATTGGGAAACAGGCGCGAGGCCTGCCACATGTGAAAGTTCACCGGACCGGAGGAGATCAGCACATTGCCGCCGCTGTCCAGCACCCGCGCTTCGAGGCTGTGCTCGCCGCGCGCGACGCCGGTCAACTTGAATCGCGTCGCGGCGCGCACCGAGGCCGTGCGGCCGTCCAGAATCAGCGCAATCCTGTCGCCGGCAGCGGCATCGAGCTCGGGCGACACCGAGACGACAACATCCATGTCGCCGGCATTGTCGAACACGGTGGCGCCGTGTGCCGGTTGCTCCACTGCGATCGAACGATAAGCTGTCGCACGCTGCGCGGCCGCGTAGTTCGCCGCGACAGCTGATCCGCCGAACAGCAGCGCAACCGGAGCAAGCACGATCCACGCCAACGCCACGGCCGCGCGAGAGCGCACGGCCCGCCTCATCGCCCGACCTTGGTGTACTGACCCTCGATGACCAGCGGCCCGCGCGGCGCCCGATTGCGCGTCCACGATCTGCGTATCCGCGACGCCATCAGCCCCGCGCCCGCGAGCACGCCCAGTACGAGCGCCAGCGCAAAGCCGACCCAGAGCAAGGCGGCAACGAGTGGCAGAGCAGCCAGCCCGAACCACCTGCCCCGCCACGAGTCCAGGCGAAAACTGATTTTTTTCACTGCCCCGATTCCTTTCCGGTTTTCCTGAGTTCAAGTCTGGCATCCCATCCTTAAGACCGTCTTAAGCAAGCCCGCATAAGCTGGTCGCAGGATATTTGCACATGAACCGTTTCGTGGCGGCAGGCTCCAATTGAAGGATTTGCCGCGGAAGTTGAGCGATTCTGGCATTCAGCAAGCGGGGGCCGAATGAAACAAGTCTCTTCTAAAAATTTTAGACACCTTGTTCTGATGTTTAGTTTCCTCGCCTGGCCTGCGTTGGCGCTGGCGGATTTTGCCTCGGGACTCGATGCCTTCGACCGCGGCGACTATGCGCAGGCCTTGTCTCAATTCAAACCGCTCGCGAGCGCCGGCAACGCCAGGGCAGAATACCGGCTGGGCGTCTGCTACGCGAAGGGGCTGGGCGTCGCCCGCGATTTCGGACGCGCCGTGAAGTGGCTCCGCAAGGCAGCCGACCAGGGCTATGCCCGCGCGCAAAACGATCTGGGAATCCTTTACGACCAGGGGCGTGGCCTTGCGTCGAATCCTGCGCAGGCGGCGCAATGGTTTGGCAAGGCGGCCGCACAGGGCAACGGCGCGGCGCAGTTCAATCTGGCGCAGCTGTATCTCGACGGGCGCGGCGTGCCCAAGGACCCGATCGAAGCATTCGCGTGTGCAAATGCCGCCAGCGAATCGGGCGAATACGGGGCGGAACGGGTAGTGCTTGCCGCCGGGAACGGGCTCGATTCCGTGCAAATCGCCAAGGCGGAACGACTGGCAACGGAATATCGAAAGAAATTCGTGACGGCGTTTCGCCAATACTGACGTATCCACTCAAGGCAACAATCACGACATGTTCGAATCGCTACTCCGGCAGTTCCGCAGCATCATCGACGACATTGCGCCCAGCCCCGCCATGCTCGCGCAGCGCGAGCAATCGGCGCTGCAAAGCGCCTGCTGCGGCCTACTGATGGAGGTCGCGCGCCTCGATGAAGAAGGCGCCGGGCAAAAGCGCGAAGCGGCATCGCGCGCCATGCAGGAATTGTTCGGCCTGGCCGCGGAGGAGCTGGTGCCGATGATCGAAAACGCCGGCCGCCGCGAAAATCGCCTGGTTTCGTACTACCGGCCGGTGGCGCTGCTCAACAAGAACTGTTCACCGCAGCGCAAAGCGCAGTTCATCGAATGCCTTTGGCGCGTGGCTATGGCCGACGGCAAGATCGACATGTACGAAGACCAGCTCGTGCGCAAGCTCGCCGATCTGCTCTACGTTGCGCACAACGACTTCATCCTGGCCAGGCACCGGGTACAGAATGCCGCGGGTGCTGCGCTGAAGTGAGCCGCAAAGCGCCCGAATGCGGCTATGCCTGCATCAGGCCGGTCTGGTGTCGGAGCCGATGATGATCGTGTTTTCGCCCGCGAATTCGTAGGGCGGCACTACCAGGTTGGTCGGTGCCGGCGAACCGCGCAGCACCCGGCCGGCAAGATCGAACCTGGAGCCATGGCATGGGCAAAGGAAACCGCCGTGCCAGTCTCTCCCCATCTGCCCTTTGTCCGCGGCGGATTTGAACTCCGGCGAGCATCCGAGGTGCGTGCACACGCCGACCAGCACCGCGATGCGGGGCTTGATCGAACGAAACTCGTTTTTCGCATAGCCGGGCTGCTGCGGCACGTCCGAATGCGGATCCGACACCAGCGCATCGTCCGCGCGTATGTCGGCCAGCATCGCGTCGGTGCGGCGCAGGATCCACACCGGCTTGCCGCGCCATGCGACGGTTTTCGTCGTTCCGGGGGCAAGCTCGTGAATGTCGACCGTGACCGGCGCACCGGCCGCCTTCGCGCGTTCGGAAGGAAACATGCTGGCCACAAACGGCGCCGCGGCGCCGGTCAAGCCCGCGCCACCCGCGATGCCCGTTGCGAGCAGCAATCGGCGCCTGCTGCGGTTGATCTGGCTCATGGCTTGCTTACGCAAAAGTCAGCAAAGCGCGAGGCCGCCGCTGCCTGTCCGGCGGTGGCCCCGCGCCGTCGCTGCGGCCGCCGAAGCAGTCGCACTAGGAATTCCAGGCAAACACGACGCGCCGGTGTTCCTTGGCTGCGATCTCGATCTCGCGATGCTGCACCCTGCCGTCATGATCGGCGCTGATCGCATATTTCCCCGCGGGCATCTTTGCAAGGAGGAAAGGCCCGTCGGCGGTGGTATCCAGCACCAGCTTGTCGTGCGCGTCCGTGATGCGCACCTTCACGTTTGCGAGAAACTCGTCCTTGGGCTTCGCCTTCGCCACGAATTCGAGCTCGAGCGGGTAGCCCTTGGCCGCATGCTCCATCGCGTGCGCTTCGCTCTGGCCGATGCCACCGCTGAGATAGCTGATTTCGCCCTGCGTCCGCGTCGCCGGCAGCCGGTTCATGTCGGCGGCTGCCGCGCTGACTGAAAATGCCAGACCGCAAGCCGCGATGGCGGCGGCAGCTGCGGACCATTTGGATTGCACCGATAGTTTGGTTTTCATGGATGTACTCCTTCTTCATGGTTGATGGAAACAGGGCGGCGGCGCGACAGTGCGCGCAGCCGCCGCATCAGGCGCAGCCGGGTTTCGACCCGGGGTTCAGCCCAGATCGACCGGAATGAAAATCTTGCCTTCGTCGCGCTGGACCAACAGCGCCACGTGCTCGCCGGCCTTTGCAACCAGCGACTTCAACTGCGCCGGACTCTTGATCGGCGTGCCGTTCACGGACAGGATCATGTCGCCGGGCTGGATGCCCGCCTGCGCCGCTGCGCCTGCGACATCCTCGACCACGACGCCGCCACTGGTGCCGGCCTGCGCACGCTCGTCGGCATTGAGCAGACGCACCAGCACACCCAGCCGCCCATGATCGTGATCGGCGACATCCGCCTTCGCCACCTTGGTGCTGCTGCTGGTGCCGACGATCACATCGATGTTCCTGGTTGTGCCATTGCGCATGATCTGCAGCTTTGCCGTGCTCCCGGGCGCGGTATCGGCGACAAGCATCGGCAGCTGCGAGGAACTCGCGATGTCCTTCTGGTTGTAGCGCAGGATCACATCCCCGGGCTTCAGCCCGGCCCTGGCCGCGGCGCCGTCCTTGTCCACCGAACTCACCAGCGCCCCGGCAGGCTGCTTCAGGCCGAAAGAATCCGCGAGCGCCTGATCTACGTCCTGAATCGCCACCCCGAGCCGCCCGCGGGTGACGCTGCCGTGCTGCAGCAGCTCATCCTTGACGTGCATTACCACCTGGATAGGAATCGCGAACGACAAGCCCTGGTAGCCGCCGGTGCGGCTGTAGATCTGCGAATTGATGCCTACGACCTCGCCTTTGGTATTGAACAGCGGTCCGCCGGAATTGCCCGGATTGACGGCGACGTCGGTCTGCAGGAACGGCACATAGGAAGCGTCCGGCAGCGTGCGCGATTTCGCGCTGACGATGCCCGCGGTCACGGAGTTCTCGAAACCGAAGGGCGAACCGATCGCCACCACCCATTCGCCGACCTTTACGTCATCGGCCGGATCGAGTTTGACCGTGGGAAGATTCTTCGCGTCTATCTTCAGGACGGCGATGTCGCTCGGCTTGTCGATGCCCACGACCTTGGCTTTGAATTCGCGCTTGTCGGTGAGCTTGACCGTCACGTTCGATGCGTCATTCACCACGTGCGCGTTGGTCAGGATGACCCCGTCCGGACTGACGATGAAGCCCGAGCCGAGCGCGTGCGTGGGCGCCTGTTCCTGCGGCACCGGCATGCCGAACTGGCGGAAGAACTGGTAGAACGGATCGTTCGGATCGAGTTGCGGCGCGTCGGCGACTTTCTTCATGTCGCCGGTGACGCTGATGTTGACCACCGCGCGACCGTTTTGCGCGACGATACCGGTGAAATCCGGCAATGCAACCGAGCTTGCCGGCTGCACGCTGGCCGTGACTGCCGCCGTCTGGACGGTTGCAGCGTGCGCGTCGGAAAGCACCGACATGTCGTATTTCGCGTATGCGCCGGCACCGACGGCAATGACGCCGGCCGCAATCAGGCTTCGAACCAATATTTTCTGCTTCATGCTTCGCTCCTGGTTATGAGGGATTCCGCAATAGAGCCCAGGCTCCATATGCCCCCATGCTAGGTGCGCAGGATTAAATAAGACTTAAGAGGCCGATGCGGGCTTGCCGCGATGGCCGTGGAACCGGAGGAGAATCAGCCGGGGCCGGGCGGCAGGCTGCGCTCACCCTCGCCCAGCGCCCTTTGCATGAAGACGCTGTCCACCCAGCGCCCGAACTTGAAACCGGTGCTCGCCAGACAGCCCGCGCGTTCGAATCCGCAGGCGGCGTGCAGTCCGATCGACGCCTGGTTGGCGCTGTCCCCGATGACGGCAACCAGTTGTCGATAACCGGCGCGCGTGCAGGCCGCAACCAGGGCTTCGAGCAGAATGCGCCCGGCGCCGCGCCCCCGCGCCTCGTCTGCGATGTAGATGGAATCTTCCAGCGTATAGCGGTATGCCGGCCGCTCGCGATAGGGCGCGGCATAGGCGTAGCCGATTACGCGTCCTTCCGACTCCGCCACCAGATAAGGCAGGCCAAGCTCGCGCACATGCGCGCGCCGGCGCTCCATCTCCGCCGCGTCCGGCGGCACCAGCTCGAAGGTGGCGAGGCCATGCAAGACGTGGTGCGCGTAGATTGCGCTGACCGCGGCAATGTCGCGCGCTTCGCAGGCGCGCACGCTAATGTCGGGATTCATCGAATCACCCAAGCTCGGCTCCGGACATGAAATGCATTCGTGCGTCCGTCGGGCGCACGACGTGCGCCTTAACGCGATGTCCGATTTTGCCGATCCATGCCAAAATAGTCAAAATCGATGAAGCTTTCGGGAACTGCCATGAAACTCAAGATCCGGCGCAGTCATGTGATTGTCGAAAACCACTGGTCCGAGGCCGGTCGCAAAGCAGGCATCCCGCTGCGCAAGGTCGCGGCCGTGCTGATCGTGGAGAATCCCTACGCCGGCCGCTATGTGAAGAATCTCGATCCGCTGATCGCAGCGAGCGCCGCGCTCGGACGCGAACTCGCCGCAATGGCGGTCGCGGCGCTGGCGCCGCACCAGGCGCAAAGCCTGGGCAAGGGCGCGCTGGTCGGCATCGCCGGCGAGCAGGAACACGCAAATGCGCTGCTCACCAATGTATTTGCCGAGCCCCTGCGCGCAGCGTTCGGCGGCGGCAAGGCCTGGATCTCGTCGATGACCAAGGTCGCGCCGGCCGGCACGCCCATCGACATTCCGATGAACTGCAAGGACGCGCTGTACGTGCGCTCGCACTACGACGGCATGACGCTGATGCTGCCCGACGCGCCGATGCCCGATGAAATCGCGCTGATCCTGTGCGCGGCGAATCGCGGCCGCCTGAATGCGCGCGTCGGCGGACTGGCCTACGACAGGCTAAAGGGCGAAGACGGCCTGGTCTAGGCGCAGACGTCGGCGAATCCGCGCAGACGCGCCCGCCCTGATCCGCGCCGCCGGCAGCTCCCGGTCGCGGCTACTTGAACGGATGCCTGATGACGATGGTTTCCTTGCGGTCCGCCCCGGTCGAAATCATGTCCACGGGAACGCCGCAGATCTGCTCCAGGCGCGACAGGTAGGCACGCGCGTTCGCGGGCAGCGCTTCGAGCCGGCTGATTCCAACCGTGCTCTCCGACCAGCCCGGCATTTCCTCGTAGATGGGCACGCAGTCGAGCGCGGCGTCTGCGCCGGCCGGGAAAATATCCAGGGTGGCGCCGCCGACGCGATAGCCCACTCCCAATTTGATCCGCTCCATGCCGTCGAGCACGTCGAGCTTGGTGATGCACAAGCCGGAGACGCCATTGATCTGGATCGAGCGCTTGAGCACCGCCGCGTCGAACCAGCCGCAGCGGCGCGGCCTGCCGGTGACCGAGCCGAATTCGTTGCCGTTCTTGCGCAATTGCTCGCCCACGGCGTCGTTGAGTTCGGTCGGGAACGGCCCGCTGCCAACCCGCGTCGAATACGCCTTGGCGATGCCCAGCACGTAATGCAGCATCTGCGGGCCCACACCGGCGCCGCCGGCGGCCGAGCCGGCAACGCAACTGCTCGAGGTGACGAAGGGATAGGTGCCATGGTCGACATCGAGCAGCGAGCCCTGCGCGCCCTCGAACAGCAGGTGCTTGCCCGCGGCCGCGGCACGATACAGTTCCGAGGAGACGTCGGCCACCATCGGCGCCAGGCGCGGCGCGAATGCGAGCGCCTGATCGCGCGTCTGCTGGAAATCCACCGGCTTTGCCTTGAGATAATGCTGCAGCACGAAGTTGTGGAAATCGAGCGCTTCGCGCAGCTTGTCGGCGAAGCGCTGCGGATTGAACAGGTCCTGCAGGCGGATCGCGCGCCGGGCCACCTTGTCCTCATAGGCGGGACCGATGCCGCGCCCGGTGGTGCCGATCTTGGCTTCACCCTTGGCCGCCTCGCGCGCCTGATCGATGGCGACGTGATACGGCAGGATCAGCGGGCAGGCGCCGGAGATGCGCAGCCGGTTCGCAACCGCCACGCCGGCCGATTCGAGCTCGTCGATCTCCTGCAGCACCGCGGAGGGCGACAGAACCACGCCGTTGCCGATGTAGCAGGCTACCCCCTCGCGCAGAATCCCGGAGGGAATCAGCCGCAGGATGGTCTTCTTGCCGTTGATCACCAGGGTATGGCCGGCGTTGTGCCCGCCCTGGAAACGCACCACGCCGTCGGCATGGTCGGTGAGCCAATCCACGACCTTGCCCTTGCCTTCGTCACCCCACTGGGTGCCGATCACCACTACGTTCTTAGCCATGCTAGGTCCAAGAAAAGAGAATTGGGAATGCCACGGCGCGGGCGCCGGGAAATGCGCAACGGGCGGGTGTGTCCGCGCGCGGCTTCATGTCTTTTTCACCAGCCACTTGCCTTTGCTCTTGACCAGCGCGCGCGTGCAGCGCCCCTCGTCGCCGTCGTTCTCGTGCCCGGGCAGGTCCTGAATCACCACTTCGCCGGCCGCGCGCAGGCGCGCGATTTCGGCTTCGAGCGCAGGCTCGTTCAGGCGCGGCGCGCGTATGCACCCCGGAGCCGGCGCGCCCGGCGCGAGCCGCGCGAGTTCCAGCAGGTACAGGGTGAAGCCGGTCGCCGGCCGGGCGCGGCCGAAGGCCTTGCCCACGCCATCATAGCGCCCGCCCAGCGCGATTGCATTGGGCAGGCGCGAGCAGTAGGCGGCAAAGGTGACGCCGCTGTGATAGTGGTAGCCGCGCAGGTCCGCGAGGTCGATGCCGACCGCGACCTCCTGCGTGCTGCTCAGGCGCTCGAGATCGGCGAGCGCGCCCCTGATCTCGGCGTGCTTGGGCATTTCGCGCCGCGCGCGCGCGATTACCTCGGGTCCGCCATACAGTTCCGGCAGCAGCAGAATCGCATTGCGCGTTGCCCGGTCCAGGCCCCGCGTCAGGGCCTGCAGCGCGGCGGCATCCTTGGCCTGCAGCGCGGCGAACAGGTCGGCCTCGAGCGCGGGAGCGACGCCGCCGCGCTGGGCAAGCGAGCGGAACACCGCCACGTGGCCGATGTCCAGGCGCGCATCGGGCAGCTCACACAGCTGCAGCGCCTGCGCCAGCAGCCGCTGGATTTCGAGGTCGCTGTCGATGCCGGCGTGGCCGTAGATTTCGGCCCCGATCTGCAGCGGCTCGCGCGTCGAGGTGAGCCCGGCAGGCAGCGTGTGCAGCACCGGACCGCAATAGCACAGCCGCGTCACGCCCTCGCGATTGAGCAGATGCGCGTCGATGCGCGCGACCTGCGGCGTGATATCGGCGCGCAGGCCCATGGTGCGCCCCGACAGCTGGTCCACCAGCTTGAACGTGCGCAGGTCCATATCGTGGCCGGTGCCGGTCAGGAGCGACTCCAGGTACTCCAGCAACGGCGGCATGACCAGCTCGTAGCCGTGGACGCGGAACAGCTCCAGCAGGCGCGCGCGCAGCGATTCGATCCGGCGCGCCTCGGGCGGCAGGATGTCCTCGATGTATTCGGGAAGCACCCAGTTACGCATGCGGCACCACGGGCGGCAGAACGGCGGCGGGCGCGGCCATGCTTTCGGTTTCGCTCCTCACCCCGTGCTCCTTACTTGGCGAACAACAACAGCAGCAAACCCGCGATCATCGACGTCAGTCCGAAGAAGCGGATCTGTCCGTCACTGAACTGGATGATGCGGCGAAAGGTCTCGCGCCACTGTGCCGGGAACAGGAACGGCAGGATGCCCTCGATTACCAGCATCAGCGCCATTGCCATGAGGAAAGTGGTCCCCATCCCCTTCTCCAGCGTACGCTACTTGCTGCCTTTGCCCGGACCCTTGAGGTACTTGAAGAAGTCTGAGTTAGGCTCCAGCACCAGCACGTCGCTGCGGTCCTTGAAACTCGAGCGGTAGGCCTCGAGGCTGCGGTAAAAGGCGTAGAACTCCGGATTCTGGCTATAGGCCTGCGCGTACGCCGCCGCCGCCTTGGCATCGCCCTCGCCCTTTATGCGCTGCGCCTCCTTGTAGGCGTTGGCGATGATCACTTCGCGCTCCTTGTCCGCTTCGGCGCGGATGCGTTCGGATGCGGCCGAGCCTTCAGAGCGCAGCTGATTGGCCACGCTCTTGCGCTCCGCGTCCATGCGCTTGTACACCGAGTCGCTCACCTCCTGCGGCAGGTCCACGCGCTTCAGGCGCACGTCGATGATCTCGACGCCGATCTGCTTTGCGTCCTGGTTGGCGCGCTCGCGCACGGCTTTCATGATGATGTCGCGATCTTCCGACACCACCTCCTGCACCGTGTGCTTGCCGAACTCCTCGCGCAGCGTGGCATTGACGGTCTGCGAGATCCGCGTCTGCGACTGCGCTTCGTCGCCCACGCTCTTGTAGAACTGCTTTGCGTCGTTGATCTTCCATTTGACGAAGGTATCGACCAGCAGGTTCTTCTTTTCCGAGGTGATATAGCGCTCGGCGTCGGGCGTGTCCAGCGTGAGGATGCGCGCGTCGAAGTAGCGCACGTTCTGGATGAACGGCCATTTGAAGTGCAGCCCGGGGGTGGTGATGACTTCCTTCACCTCGCCCAGCTGGAACACGATGGCGCGCTCGCGCTGATCCACCGTGAACATCGACATGCTCGCCAGCGCCAGCGCGGCCAGCACGAAGGCGAGCACGACGCCCATGCGATTGTTCATCATGGCCGGCTCTCTCTTTCCCTGCCACGCAGCGCGTCGCGCGATCGCACCGCGGAATTCGGATTGGTCGCCGGTTCGACCAGCGATTGCTGCGACGATGCGGCCGGACCCGGCAGGGTGCCGGCCGACATCTGCATGATCTTGTCCAGCGGCAGGTACAGCAGGTTGCCGCTGCTCTTGGCGTCGAGCAGAATCTTGCTGGTGTTGCTCATGATCTGCTGCACCGTTTCGATGTACATGCGGTCGCGCGTGACCTGCGGCGCCTTGTTGTATTCGGTCAGCACCTGCTTGAAGCGGCTCGCCTCGCCCTCGGCGTTGGCGAGCACGCGCTGGCGGTAGCCCTGCGCTTCCTCGGTCAGGCGCGAGGCGGCGCCGCGCGCCTTCGGCACGACGTCGTTGAAATACGCCTGGCCCTCGTTCTTCTGCCGTTCCAGGTCCTGCTTGGCCTTGACCGCATCGTCGAACGCGGCCTGCACCTGTTCCGGCGGCTGCGCGTTTTGCATGGTCACGCGGCTGATCGCGATGCCGGTCTTGTAGCGGTCGAGGATGGTCTGTATCAGTTTTTGCGCGTCATTGGCCACCTGCTCGCGCCCTTCGTACAGCACGAAGTCCATTTTGCTCGCGCCGACCACCTCGCGAAACGCCGTCTCGGCCGCCTGCAGCACGGTATCGTCCGGCCGCTTGTTGTTGAACAGGTAGTCGAGCGGATCCTTCAGCGTGTACTGCACGGCAAACTGGATGTCGATGATGTTCTCGTCGCCGGTGAGCATGATCGACTCTTTCGGCACCTTGGTCTGCACGTTGTTGCGATAGCCGACCTCGACCGTGCGCACGGAGGACAAATTGACGATTTCCTGCGACTGGATGGGATACGGCAGGCGCCAGCGCAGGCCGGGGTTGGTGGTTTCGGTGTACTTGCCGAAGGTGAACACCACGCCGCGCGCCTTCTCGTCGACGGTGTAGAAGCCGCTCGACAGCCACAGCGCAATCACCAGCAGCGCGAGCACGCCCGCACCGCCGCCGATCTGGCGCATGTTCGGCGGCTGCATCGAGCCAGCGCCGCCACCGCGCCGGCCGAACAGGCCGTTCAGCTTCTGATTGAAATTGCGCCACAACTCATCAAGGTCAGGCGGGCCGTTGCCTCCACCCTTCTTGCCCCATTGTGGATCATTAAGTGACATACGTATCCCTATGATGCTGCTCCAGTTCCCGATTGGTTGCTGCGGACTTTTTCGCGGCCGCGACTTCGGCCAGGGCGGTCCTGAGAAGATCCAGGCCGGCGCCGGTCTTCGCACTCAGGCTGACGCCGCTGATTTTACCATACTCGTTGCGCTCCAAACCCGGCGACTCGGACGTCAGGTCGATCTTGTTGCGCACCAGCAGCTGCGGGATCGCGTCGGCGCCGATTTCGACCAGCACCGCGTTCACCGCCGCTATCTGTTCCGTGCGCACGCTGCTCGAGGCGTCGACCACGTGCAGCAGCAGATCGGCGTGCACCGTCTCCTCGAGCGTGGCGCGAAACGACGCGACCAGCCCGTGCGGCAGCTTGCGGATGAAGCCGACGGTATCGGACAGCACCAGATTGCCGCTGCCCTCCAGGTACAGGCGCCGCGTGGTGGTATCCAGCGTGGCGAACAGCTGGTCTGCGGTATAGCTGCCGGCGTGCGTGAGCGCGTTGAACAGCGTGGATTTGCCGGCGTTGGTGTAGCCGACCAGCGACACCGACAGCACGTCGCTGCGCACGCGCGCGCGGCGCTGCACGTCGCGGCGGCGCTTGAACTGCTGCAATTTGTCCTTGAGCACCTTGACCCGGTTGCCGATCAGGCGCCGGTCGACCTCGATCTGGGTTTCGCCCATGCCGCCGAGAAAGCCGCGCCCGCCGCGCTGGCGCTCGAGGTGGGTCCAGCCACGCACCAGGCGCGTGGATGCGTACTCGAGCTGCGCCAGTTCCACCTGCAGCTTGCCCTCATGGCTGCGCGCGCGGCGGCCGAAAATGCCGAGAATGAGGCCAGTGCGATCGAGCACCGCGCATTCGAGCTTCTGCTCCAGGTTGCGCTGCTGCCCCGGTGAAAGTTCGTGATTGAATACCACCACCGCCGCCTGGTGCTCGCGCACGGCGGCAGCGATCTCCTCGGTCTTGCCCGAGCCTGCAAAAAGTGCCGGGTCGGGCCGCTGGCGCCTGCCCTGGATCAGCGCGCGCGGATCGAGGCCGGCGCTCCTGGCGAGCAGCCGCAGTTCTTCCAGGCTTTCGGCGTAGCCCTCGTCGCCGAAATCGAGGCCGACCAAGACCGCCGCGTTTGCGCGCCCTGCGCGCTCAGACATCGTGCGCGCCGGCGGCTGCGGAGGGCAGGCCGGACTCAGCTATCGGCAGCAGGGTGTTCGTAGGAAATGGTGACTGCGCGCGCGGGAACGACGGTTGAAATCGCGTGCTTGTAGACCATCTGTGTGACGGTATTCTTCAACAGCACTACGTATTGGTCGAAAGATTCCACCTGGCCCTGCAGCTTGATGCCGTTGACCAGGTAAATTGAGACCGGCACGTGCTCCTTGCGCAGCGTGTTCAGAAACGGGTCTTGTAACAACTGCCCTTTAGTGCTCATCGTGCCTCCCACAGCTTTGTTGTTGAATTGCCACTGTAATTGATTTCGTTTCCTTTTTCCACTCCCGAATGAAGGTTGGGGCGCGCTAGCGCTTTTTCAAGTACGGATTGGTCGAAGTCTTGAATTGCACTTTCAGCGGAGTTCCCTGGAGCGAAAACGCGTCGCGAAAGCGGCTCTCGAGATAGCGCCGATAGCTCTCCGGAACGGCATCGAGCGCGTTGCCATGAATGATGATAAGCGGCGGATTCATGCCGCCTTGATGCGCATAGCGCAGCTTGGGCCGGATCAGTCCCTTGCGCGGCGGCTGCTGGCGCTCGACCGCATCGATCAGCACGCGCGTGAGCCGCGGCGTGGACAGCTTGGCCATGGCCGCGCGGTAAGCTTCGTCGATCGAGGGCAGCAGGCCCTGCAGGCCGCTGCCTTGCAGCGCCGAGATGAAGTGGATGCGCGCAAAGCCGAGAAAGCCCAACTTGCGCGCGAGATCGCGCTTGACGCAATCGCGCTTGTACTCGTCCAGGCCGTCCCATTTGTTCACCGCGACGACCAGGGCGCGTCCTTTTTCCACGACGTAGCCGGCGATGTGCGCATCCTGGTCCGAGATCTCGGACTGCGCATCGAGCACCAGCACCACCACATTGGACTGATCCACCGACTGCAGGGTCTTGATCACGGAGAATTTCTCCAGCGACTCGAACACCTGGCCGCGGCGGCGCAGACCCGCGGTGTCCACCAGCGTATAGTGCCTGCCGCCGCGCTCGAACGGCACGTCTATGCTGTCGCGCGTGGTGCCGGGCTGGTCGAAGGCGATCACCCGGTTTTCGCCGAGCAGGGCGTTGATCAGCGTCGACTTGCCGACATTGGGCCGGCCGATGACGGCGATGCGCGGATGGTCCTGCCGCTGCTCCTCGCTGATCTCGGGCTCGAATCCCTCGAGTGCCAGGTCGAGGAGGTCGCCCACGCCCTCGCCGTGCGCCGCCGAGATGGCGTAAGGCTGGCCGAGCCCGAGTTCGTGGAATTCGGCCGTCACCACGCCGGTATTCATGCCCTCCGCCTTGTTCACGGTGAGCACGACGCGCCGGCCGGTTTTGCGCAGCAGTTCTGCGATGTTGCGGTCCTGCGGCGCCAGCCCCTGGCGCACGTCGACCATGAACACGATCACGTCGGCTTCGGCGATGGCCTGCAGCGTCTGCTTCGCCATCTCGTGCAGGATGCCCTCTTTCGCCACCGGCTCGAAGCCGCCGGTATCCACCACGAAAAACGGCCTCTCCCCCACCCTGCCCTCGCCGTAATGGCGATCGCGCGTGAGGCCCGGCAGGTCCGCCACCAGCGCGTCGCGGCTGCGCGTGAGCCGGTTGAACAGCGTGGACTTGCCGACATTGGGCCGGCCGACGATGACGATGGTCGGTTTCATGCCCGCGCCGGCGCGCGCAGGCACGCGCCGGTCGACTGGAATTCAGGCGCGATGACGCCGGCCCGCCGCGCGCATGCGCGTGCCGCGAGCCTGCTATCGGGTGCTGAAGGCATACAGCCCGCCCTTGCGGGTCTGTACCAGGAAACCGCCGTCGGGCAATGCGATCGGATTGGTGCTGATCGGGCTGCCGTCGGTTGCGACGCGGCCGACGAAGGCGCCGGATTCGCGCGCGAGGAAATGCACGAATCCCTGGATGTCGGCGACGGCGATATCGTGCCCCAGCGCAAGCGGCGCCGACAGGTTGCGCAGGCTCAGCTTGTCCTGGCGCCACAGGCTGTTGCCGCTGGTGCGGTCGAGCGCATGCACCGCGCCCTTGTCGTCGCTGACGAAGGCATAGCGCGCATCCAGCGCCAGCCCGGAAGTGCTCGACATCTCCCTGCCCCACACCGCCTGGCCGGAACTGCGGTCAAAGCAGCTGATACGCCCCTGGAAGGCCACCGCGCAGACTTCCCGGCCCTCGACCACCGGCCGCCCGATGACGTCGGTGACACGCTCCAGTTCGGTGGTGCCGTGCGGCAGCGCCACGGTCGCTTCCCAGCGCAGCCCGCCGCCGGCCAGATCGAGCGCGGCGAGCTTGCCCCCGGCAAAGCCGGCGTAGACCACGCCATCGGCCAGGGTGATCCCCACCGGGGAGCGCACCGTCAGCGCCGGCGTGGAGCGCTGGTAATACCAGCGGCGCTTGCCGTCCTTGGCATCCAGCCCGAAGATGCGTCCATCGGCGCTGCGCACCACGACCAATCCCTGCGCCACCTGCGGCGCGGCCAGCACTTCGCTGCTGACCCGCGCTTTCCACAGCGCCGTGCCGCTGCTGTCGAAGGCCAGCACCTCGCCTTTGCCGGTTCCCGCCGCGACCACGCCGGCGCCGGCGCCGACGCCTCCGCTGAGCGGCTCGCCGGTGCTGATGCGCCACAACTGTTTGCCGCTGGCGGCGTCCAGGCGCACCAGGGTGCCGTCGCTCCCGGCCGCATAGACGCTGCCGCCGTCCAGCGCCGGGCTGAATATGAACTGGCGCGAATCGCCGACATTCGCCTGCCACAGCGCGCTGACCTTGATCGACTGCGTCAGTACCGGCAAGGGCGCCATTTGCGGCGCCGCGCTGCGGCTGCCGAACCAGTTGAGCGGATTGATCACGTCGATCGCATCGCTGACCGCGCCGCCGCCGCCGCATCCGGCCAGCAGCAGCACTGCGCCCAGCAGGGCCGCCAGCCCCGAGCCGCGCTTCATTTCGCCTGTCCCAGCGCGTCGAGCCGCAGCTGTATCGACGCGCCCAGTGCGGCGTCCGCGCCCGCCTTGCCCAGGGCGGCGGTGTACGCGCCGCGCGCATCTTCCTTCTTGCCCTGCGCGGCGAGGACGTCGCCGCGGGTGGCGAGGAACAGCGCGTCAAACGCGCGTCCATGTTTTGTATCCAGCGTCTTCAGCGCCTCATCGTAGGCTTTTTCATCGAGCATCACGCCGGCGAGGCGTAGTCGCGCAATGTCGACCAGGCCTTCGTCCTTGGCATTCTCCGCAACCCAGGCGAGCTGCGCGCGCGCTGTTTTCAGGTCGCCGCCGTCAAAGTGCGCCTTGGCCGATACCAGCGCCGCCATCGCGGCGTAGGTGGTGCGCGGGTAATTCTGCATGATTGCGCCCGCGCTCTCGCGCACCAGCTTCAGTTCCCCTGTGCGCGCCGCCTTCTGCACGGTGTCGTACAGCGTGGACGCCTGCACCGCCTGGGTGCGCTGGTAGTAGTTCCAGCCCTGCCATGCGGCAAGCACGACCGCAACCAGCGTGACGACGGTAAGCACCAAATTGCCGTTCTCCTGCCACCATGCCTTCAGCGCAGCCAGTTGTTCCTGTTCTTCGAGATCGTATGCAGCCATGCTCAGTCCTTTAATGGTGTTTCATCCATGAACAGCAGATTGGTGATGGTGTCGGGCAGATCGGCGCGCGCCACGCGCAGCTGCTCGCGCTCGATGCGCAGCGGCTTCACGCTTGCTTCGCCGCTGGCCGCTTCGTCATCGCCCAGTATCACCGCGATGGCGGCGCCGCTCGCATCGGCCTTCTTCATCTGCGATTTGAAGCTGCCGCCGCCGCAGTGCTGCGTCACCGACAGCCCGTGATCGCGCAGCGCTTCGGCGACGCCGAATGCCATGCGGTCGGCGGCGCTGCCCTGGTGCACGATGTAGACATCGCATTGCGCCGCGGCTTGCGGCGCACGCGACTCCTGCATCAGCGCGATCAGCCGCTCCAGTCCCATCGCAAATCCGCAGGCCGGCGTCGGCCTGCCGCCGATCTGCTCGAACAGCCCGTCGTAGCGCCCGCCGCCGCACACCGTGCCCTGCGCGCCGAGGCGGTCGGTGACCCACTCGAACACGGTGAGATTGTAGTAGTCCAGTCCGCGCACGATGCGCGGATTGATGCTGTAGGCAATGCCGGCGTCCTTCAGCACCTGCTGCACGCCTTCGAAATGCGCCAGGGAAGCCTCGCCGAGGCGATCGAGCAGGCGCGGCGCTGCCTCGATCAGCGGCTGCATCAGCGGATTCTTGCTGTCGAGCACGCGCAGGGGGTTGGTGTGCATGCGCCGCTTCGCATCGGCGTCGAGATCGGCCTCGTGCTGCTGCAGGTACTGCACCAATTCGGCGCGATGGCGCGCGCGCTCCTCCGGGCTGCCGATGGAATTGAGCTGCAGCCTGATGTCATCGAGCCCGAGGTCGCCCCACAGCCGCGCGCACATCAACAGCAATTCCGCATCCACATCCGGACCGGCGTAGCCCAGGGCTTCGGCGCCGACCTGGTGGAACTGGCGGTAGCGGCCCTTCTGCGGCCGCTCGTGCCGGTACATCGGTCCCATGTAATACAGCCGCTGCGGGCTGCCGTAGAGCAGGTTGTGCTGGATTGCCGCGCGCACGGTCGAGGCGGTGGCTTCGGGGCGCAGCGTCAGCGCCTCGCCGTTGAGCTCGTCGGTGAAGCTGTACATTTCCTTCTCGACGATGTCGGTGGCCTCGCCGATGGCGCGGCGAAACAAGGCGGTCGGCTCAAGCAGCGGCGTGCGCAGGTTGCGATAGCCGTAGCTTTGCAGCCAGGAACGCAGCGTCTCCTCCAGTTCCTCCCAAAGCGCTGCCTCGTCCGGCAGGATGTCGTTCATCCCGCGAACGGCTTGTATCGATTGGCTCATCTGTACTTTCGCTGTGAATGGCGCCTAAGGCCCGGCCTTGATCGCATCGTTCCGGTCTTTGACGGCCGCGCCCGTCCCGTAGTGGCTGCGCACGTAGTCGTCGACGATCTTCTGGAAATCGCGCGCGATGCTCTCCCCCTTGAGCGTCACCGTCTTCTCGCCGTCGACGAACACCGGCGCCACCGGCCGCTCGCCCGATCCCGGCAGACTGATGCCGATGTTCGAGTGCTTCGATTCTCCGGGTCCGTTGACCACGCAGCCCATCACCGCGACGTGCATGTCTTCCACGCCCGGATATTGTTCGCGCCACAGCGGCATCTGGCTGCGCAGGTAAGCCTGGATATCGGCGGCGAGTTCCTGGAAATAGGTGCTGGTAGTGCGTCCGCACCCGGGGCAGCTGATCACCAGCGGCGCAAACGACCTCAGGCCCATGGTTTGCAGGATTTCCTGCGCCACCACCACCTCGCGCGCGCGGTCGCCGCCCGGCTCGGGCGTGAGTGAAATGCGGATGGTGTCGCCTATGCCCTCCTGCAGCAGCACCGAAAGAGCCGCGGTCGAGGCGACGATGCCCTTGGAACCCATGCCGGCTTCGGTCAAACCGAGGTGCAGCGGATAGTCGCAGCGCGCGGCGAGGTCCCGATACACCCAAATCAGGTCCTGCACGCCGCTGACCTTGCACGAAAGCACGATCCGGTCGCCCGGCAGGCCCCATTTTTCGGCCTGCGCCGCGGACTCCAGCGCCGATACCACCAGCGCCTCGCGCATGACCGCGTCGGCTGCCAGCGGCTGCGCCCTGGCGCCATTCTCGTCCATGAGCCGCGCCAGCAGTTCCTGATCGAGGCTGCCCCAGTTCACGCCGATGCGCACCGGCTTGGCGTAGGTGCAGGCCATTTCGATCATGGTCGCAAATTGATCGTCGCGCTTCGAGCCTTTGCCCACGTTGCCCGGATTGATGCGGTACTTGGCTAGCGCCTCGGCACAATCGGGATACTGGCTGAGCAGGCGATGGCCGTTGAAATGGAAGTCGCCCACCAGCGGCACGCCGCAGTTGCGCCGCGCGAGCTCGTCGCGGATGCGCGCGACCTGCGCCGCCGCTTCCGCGGTGTTCACGGTGATGCGCACCAGCTCCGAGCCTGCGCGCGCGAGCTCTTCGACCTGCTGCGCCGTGGCGCGCGCGTCGGCGGTATCGGTGTTGGTCATGGACTGCACCACGATCGGCGCCCCGCCGCCGATGGCGACGTTCCCGATGCGCACCTGGCGGGTGCTCTTGCGCGGCTTCGCGGACATCTTCACTACTCGAGCTTCAGGCGCGCGACGTCGACCTTGAAATAAGGCCGCAGGTCGACCGGCATATCGTCGTATTTCAGCCGCACATTGGCGGCATTGCCGATCACGATCTGGAATGGCGGCACGCCTTCGATCACCTGCCTGGTGCCGGGCTGATTCAGCTGCGACAGCAGAACCTTGCCGTCCGCCTGCTTGACCTCCACCCAGGACAGCTGGTCGAACGCAAGCTCGATGCGCTTTTGCACGCCGGCGGCATCGCCGGCGAAAACCGCAGGGGCAGGCGCTGCCGGCGGCGTTACCCTCGCCGGCGCAGATTGGGCGCGTGGCGGCGAATCGGCCGGCGCACTCGCGGCGGCTGCCTTCGGCTCGGCCTGCACTGCCGGTGCAGGGGCGACCACCGCCGCCGGCGCAGGTGCCGGTGCAGGTGCCGGCGCCGTTTGCTGCGCCGCACTGCCGGCGTCGCTCGATGCCGACTTGGACATGATCGTCACCACTTCACCGGCGTCCAGCGGGCCCAACTGCCACTCGTAGGCGACGATCGCCACCGCAACCAGAGCCGCGATCGACAGGAGCACGTAAATGCGGTTCGATTTTTCGCCGCCTTCGATGAACGGTTCCTGACCGTCGGTGCGCAGGTCGACGGTCGAGCTGCCGGGAATTTCACGCCGACCGAGGTCGGCGAGCAGGGGTTGGGGGTCGATCTGCAGCAGCTTGGCGTAGCTGCGGATCATGCCGCGCACGAAGGTTGCGCCCGGCAAGCGCGCATAGTCGTCGGCCTCGATGGCCGCGATCTGCTTCACCCCGTATTTGATCTGCTGCGACACGTCGGCCACGCTGAGCTTGTGCTCGGCGCGCGCCGCGGCCAGCGCCTGTCCGGGGCTCAGACGTTCCGTCACTGGCGCCGCTTCGCTCATTCGAACTGGCCTTTGAGCAGGCTCTGATATTCCGGGGAGCCGGCAAAACGCCGCCGCAGCTGGGCGGCATAGGCATCTTCGGCGCCGCGGTCGCCGAGCTTGCGCTGTATGCGCAGCGCCAGCCACAACGATTCCGCCGTGGGATCGGCCTGTCTGTTGTAGCGTTCGATCAATGTGCGCGCAGCTTCCAGCTGGCCATGCTGGTAGCGGATTGTGGCGAGGTTGAACAGCGCCACGGAGTTGTCCGGTTCGCTGCGCAGCGCACGCTCGAAATAGCCCGCCGCGTCACGGCCGCCGTCGATCTTGAGAGAGCACAGGCCGGCATTGATATACGAGCGCGCCGGCGTCTTGTACAGCGGGTTCTTCAGCGCTGCGAGAAAATACGCTATCGACTGCGCCTCGCGCCCGCTGCGGCACAGGAACCAGCCGTAATTGTTGTTGATATCCGGATCGTTCGGCGACAGCGCGAGTGCGCGCTCGAAATTGCGCTGCGCGGCATCGTTCTCCTGCAAGTCCATGTGCACCAGGCCGAGCACGCTGTAAGCCGGCGCATAGTTCGGATCGGCGCTGGTCGCGATGCGCAACTCCTCGAGCGCGACACCGACGCTGCCGCGCTCGAAATACGCCGAGGCAAGCTCGGTATGGATGCGCGCGCGGTTGCGCGGATCGCCGACCTCGCCGCTGACGGTGCCCGTATCCACCGAGTCCGCCTGGGTCGAAGCAGACGGATTTTGCGCACAGCCGCCGAGCGCGCCCAAGGCCAGCAGCACTGCCGCCAGATATATCGCTTTCAGCATGGCTGTATCTCCACCACGCGGCGCGTGCGCCGGGTCTTGTCTTCGACTTTGCCGGCGAGCTGTCCGCAGGCGGCATCGATATCGTCCCCGCGCGTTTTGCGCGTGGTCACCACCAGCCCGGCCGCAAGCAATATTTCGGCAAAGCGGCGGATGGTCTCGCGCGGCGAACGCCTGAAGCCCGATTGCGGGAACGGGTTGAACGGAATCAGGTTGAACTTGCACGGCACCTCGCGCACCAGCTCGATCAGCTGGCGCGCGTGCTGCGCCTGGTCGTTGACGCCGTCCAGCATCACATATTCGAAGGTGATGAAATCGCGCGGCGCCTTCTCCAGATAGCGCCGGCAGGCGGCGAGCAGTTCGGCCAGCGGATATTTGCGGTTGATCGGCACCAGCGCGTCGCGCAGCGCGTCATTGGGCGCATGCAGCGACACCGCCAGCGCCACCGGGCAGGCATCGCGCAGGCGGTCCAGCGCGGGCACAATGCCCGAGGTGGACAAGGTCACCCGCCGGCGCGACAGGCCGTAGGCGTTGTCGTCCAGCATCAGGCGCATCGCCGCGACCACGTTGTCGAAATTGGCGAGCGGTTCGCCCATGCCCATCATGACGACGTTGCTGATGAGGCGCTCGCCCTTGGGGGTTGCGCCCAGCGCTTTGTTGGCGATCCACAGCTGGCCGATGATTTCGGCAACGCCGAGATTGCGGTTGAAGCCCTGTTTGCCGGTGGAGCAGAACTTGCAATCGAGCGCGCAGCCCGCCTGCGACGAAACGCACAGCGTGCCGCGGCTGGCCTCGGGAATGAACACGGTTTCGACCGCGTTGCCGGCGCCGACATCGATGAGCCATTTGCGCGTGCCGTCCGCGGCAATGGCATCGGAAACGATTGCCGGCGCCATGATCACGGCGCTGGCAGCGAGCTTTTCGCGCAGCGCTTTGGCCAGGTCGCTCATGTTCGCGAAATCCGCCTCTCCGTACTGGTGCATCCAGCGCAGCAGCTGCTTCACGCGAAACGGCTTCTCGCCAATATCGGCGATAAAGCCGGCAAGCCGGTCTGCGTCGTAGTCGAGGAGGTTCGGGCTCACTGTGGCCGCCGTTTCAGCGCGAATAGACGTTGAGCGCGGGGAAGAAATAGGCGATTTCGACCTTGGCGGTATCGACGCCATCCGAGCCATGCACCGCGTTGGCATCGATACTTTCGGCAAAATCGGCGCGGATGGTGCCTTTGTCCGCCTTTTTCGGGTCGGTGGCACCCATCAGCTCGCGGTTCTTGGCGATCGCGTTCTCGCCCTCGAGCACCTGCACCATCACCGGGCCGGAGATCATGAACTTGACCAGGTCCGCGAAGAAAGGCCGGCCCTTGTGCACCGCATAAAAGCCTTCGGCTTCGGCCTGCGACAAATGCAGCATGCGCGCCGCAATGATCTTCAAGCCATTGGTTTCAAAGCGCGAATAAATCTTGCCGATGACGTTCTTGGCCACCGCGTCGGGCTTGATGATGGATAGGGTGCGTTCCAAAGCCATGCAAATCTCCAAAGTTTTTGTTCGAGAAAAAGCTTAACGTTATATTTTATCAGGGTTTTTGCATTATGTCGCCTGCCCCGCGCGTAGCGCGGGCCTCGGCGCGGCTCAGTCCTGCAGGCGCCAGCGCGCAACCCAGCCGTACTCGCCGCTTCCGGCCGTCCAGCCGCTGGCCACCCCCAGTCCCGGCAACGCGACCAGGGCATCCCCGCAATAGAGCAAAGGCAGGCGCTCCCGCTCCCACGGCGGCAGGCGCGCCTCTTGCAGCAGGTTCTTCAGGCTGCGCGTGGCGCCCCTGGCGCGCAGGCGCAGCTTCTCCCCGCCCTGGCGCAGGCGCAGACTCAAGCCCTGCTCCTGCACCCGCGCGCAGGCGATGCCGGCGCCGCGCCGGCGCGCGAACAGCAGGATTCCGCCCAGTTCGGGCACCGGCCACACGCGCCGTCCGTCCCAGGCCAGGTTCATATCGGCCGGCGGCTGCGGCAATACCGGCAGCAGGTAGGCACGCCCGGCGTAGCGGCGCAGCTCGCGCTCGCCCAGCGCGACGCGCACCGCGGCATCGTCGCGCGCCTCGAACAGCTGGCGCAGGCCCTCCTGCAATCGATCGGTTTCAGGTGCCGTCGCCCCATGCTGCGACAACAGCCAGCGCAGCAGGTTCTTCGCGCGCGCGTCACCTAGGCGCTGCAGCGCGGCCAGCGCCAGCGTATTCTGTTTCACCACGCGCTGCGCATCGGCCGCGGCCAGCTGGTCGAGCAACTGCGCCGCTTCGCCCAGGTGAGCGGCGGCGCGCGCCAGCGTCACCCGATAGGCGGGGAAGGCGCGCCCTATCACCGGCAGCACCTGGTGCCGCAGGAAATTGCGGTCGCGGCCGGTGTCGGCATTGCTTTCGTCTTCCACCCAGCTGAGCCGGTGCGCGCGCGCGTAGGCTTCGATTTTTGCGCGCGTGAGCGCGAGCATGGGCCGCAGGATCGCGGGGGCTCGCGCCGCTTCGCCTCGGCCGCGCACAGGCTGCGAGCGCAGCAGCGGCATCGCCGCCCCGCCTTTCACCCCGGCGCCGCGCAGCAATTGCAGCAACAGGGTCTCGGCCTGGTCATCCTGGTGCTGCGCGAGCACGATGAAATCCACGTCGCGCTGTTCTGCATACACTTGATAGCGCACACGCCTTGCGGCCGCCTCCAGGCCCTCGGCGCGGTGCGGCGCAACGTCGACCCGATGCAGCGTGAGCGCGATGCCGCGCCGCCTGCACAGGCGCGCGCAGAACGACGCCCAGCGCTGCGCGTTCGGGCTGATCTGGTGATTGACGTGGACGCAGCTGAGGCGGAAATTCAGCGGGCCGGCGAGGCGGCGCAGCACATCGAGCAGCGTCACCGAATCCACACCGCCGGAAAGCCCCAGCGCCAGCCTCGCCCCGGGAAAGAGCACCGGCCCGAGCGCCGCGCCCACCGCGGCTTCCAGGCCGGCGGCGCTATTCGGCTTCGACTTCCTTGAACTTGCCATAGCCCATCAGGCGTTCGAGGCGCGCCTCGATCATGTCGTCCACGCTCTTGTTCGCGAGCGAGCGCAGCGCATCCTGCAGGGCCTTCTTGAGATTCTGCGCCATGGCCGCGTGATCGCGGTGGGCGCCGCCCGGAGGTTCGTTGATGATCTTGTCGATCAGGCCCAGCGTCTTCAGGCGGCTGGCGGTGATGCCCATGGTCTCTGCCGCTTCGGGCGCCTTGTCGGCGCTTTTCCACAGGATGGAGGCGCAGCCCTCGGGCGAGATGACCGAGTAGATCGCGTATTGGAGCATCATCACGAGGTCCCCGACCGCAAGCGCGAGCGCGCCGCCCGAGCCGCCCTCGCCGATCACCGTGCAGATGATGGGAACGCGCAGTTCGGCCATGACGTAGAGGCTGCGGCCGATCGCCTCCGACTGGCCGCGTTCCTCCGCGCCTATGCCCGGATAGGCGCCGGGCGTGTCGACGAAAGTCAGCACCGGGATGCCGAACTTCTCCGCCAGGCGCATCAGCCGCATCGCCTTGCGGTAGCCTTCGGGGCGCGGCATGCCGAAATTGCGCAGGATCTTTTCCTTGGTGTCGCGCCCTTTCTGCTGGCCGATCACCATCACCGACTGTCCGTTGAAGCGCGCCAGGCCGCCGACGATGGACGCATCGTCGGCGTAGGAGCGATCGCCGTGCAGTTCCTCGAAATCGGTGAACAGCGCACCGATGTAATCCAGCGTGAACGGGCGCTGCGGGTGGCGCGCGACCTGCGCCATCTGCCAGGGCGTGAGCTTGGCGTACAGCTCCTTGGTCAGTGCATTGCTCTTTTTCTGCAGCCGCGCGATCTCCTCGGAGATGTCCACCGCGGAATCGTCCTGCACAAAGCGCAGCTCCTCGATCTTGCCTTCGAGTTCGGAAATGGCCTGCTCGAATTCGAGAAAAGTGATCTTCAATGGTTGTGCGCACGCTGCATGGGAACGAGCCGGTATTCTAGCCTACTGCCCGCCCTGCGTACGCGGCCGCCCGAGCCAAGGTTGCCGGACGCCCTCAATACTCGACCGGCACCGGGTCGAGGCTGCGCCACAGGTACCAGGTGGCGACCGAGCGCCACGGCGCCCAGCTCGCGCCAAGCTCGCGCATGCGCTCGCGCGTCGCGCGCTCGCCGTCGAAATAATGCAGTTCGATCGCGCGCTGCAGGCCGAGATCGTCCAGCGGCAGCACGTCGGGCCGCAGCAGGTTGAACATCAGAAACATTTCCGCGGTCCAGCGGCCGATGCCGCGCACCTGAATCAGCTCGGCGATGACCGCCTCGTCGTCCATCTGCGGCCAGTCGCGCGCATGGATGCTGCCGTCGACGAAATGCCGCGCGAGGTCGGCGATGTATTCCGCCTTGCGCTGTGACAGGCCGCAGGCGGGCAGCCGGCGCCGCGCCTTCAGCATCTGCTGCGCGCTCGCATCCGGCGCCAGCGCGAGCACCCGGTTCCACACGGATTCCGCGGCCTTCACCGAGATCTGCTGGCCGACGATGGAGCGCGCCAGCGTCCTGAACGGCTCGCCGCGCTGCGCCAGCGCGATGCGCGGGTGGGCGCGAATGATGCGCGCGAGCACCGGATCGCGCCGCACCAGCGCGCGCTTGGCGCGCAGCCAGTAGTCCGGCGTCATGACGCGCACCTCATGCGGCCCGCGCCAGCGGCAGGTTGAGCAGCAGATTCTGCGGCTTCATGCGCACCACGCCGCGCTCGTCCATGGACAGGGCGAGATAGACCGGCCGGCCGGCGATGTCGGCGCGCATCTCGCCCGCATCGGCGAAATCGAGCCGAAACAGCGCCAGCATGCGCGCCAGCCGCGCGGGCCCCGGTTCCTCGCCGCGCCACAGATCATTGAGCAGCGCGCTGGACTGCGCGTCCAGCCCGATGTGCCAGGCCCAGCGCGCTTCATCGATGCGCGGCAACGAGCGCACGTTCACGCGCGCGCCCGCGAGATGCGCGATCCAGTGCTCGATCACCCGGCACAAGGCGTCGAGCGCGGGGCGGCCATGGTTGATCGCGATGACGAAGTCGTGGCCCTCGTCGCGCGACCAGTACAGATCGCAATTGCCTCTGTCGAGCACGTCCAGGCTCGCCGCCCTGGCTTCGTGGAACGGCGCCTGCGCCTCGGCTATCAGCTGGCCTAGCCCGCCGCGCAGCGCCGCATCGCCGCGCTCCAGTGCATGCAGGTCCAGCGTTTCCAGGTCCGCGAGCATGACCGTGCCCTGCTGCACGCTCGCCTTCTGTTCGCGATAGAACAGTTCGGCCGCGCGCAGCTCCAGCGCGTCGTCCGCGGCGTCGAGAACGTTCCTCAGGATGATCTGCGCGAGCTGGTCGATGAACAGCGGCGGCACGCTCACCCTGCCGCCGGCGAACAGACCGAGGTAGCAGGCTTCCAGCGTGGGCGCGGCCAGCAGCCGCGCGCGGAAATCGAGCATGACGCGGTAGTTGGCGCGCGCATCGGCGTCGGCGATCGCCTCGATACGCGCCGGCTCGACCTCGATGCGCGGTTCGCGCATGAGCGCCTGGTGCAGTTCGATTTCCGCGACGCAGGATTCATCCACCGGGCGCAACTCCGGCCGCAGGTAATAGGCGCGCAGGAACGCGTCGCCGACGCGCAGGCGCCCGTCGGCATCGCGCTCGAGCAAATGAAACCCGGAACGAAGCCAGAAATCGCGAGGCAAGCTAAGCGCGCACGACGGCGTGCGGCACGACGCGGCTGTGCGCGGCGACGTGCTGGGCCAGGAAACCCATCTGGTCGGAAAGGATCTTGCGGTTGGTGAGAATCAGGTACTCCGCCTTGTTCGGCACATAGGGCGTGTACAGCAGCTCCATGCCGGCTTCTTCGGGCTTGCGGTTGCGCTTGATGCCGTTGCAGTGGCGGCAGGCCGATACCACGTTCATCCAGTGGTCGCGCCCGCCGCGCGACAGCGGCGTGATGTGATCGCGCGTGAGGCGCAAATAGCCGAACTCGGCGCCGCAGTAGGCGCAGATATGGCGGTCGCGGCGGAACAATTCGCGATTGGACAGCGGCGGCACCTGGGAGAATGCGCGCGAGGCCATCGCCCTGCCCTTGATCGCGATGATCGAATTGGTGGTGATGCTGGAGCGCTCGCCGGTCTTGCGCGAAGTGCCGCCGTAGAAGGTGAACGCGCGCTCGCCCAGCGTCCACGCCACCAGGTTCTTGGCATAGTAGTAACAGGATTGCTGCCAGGTTATCCAGCGGTGCGGGACGCCGTGGAAATCGAGCGTCAGGATGAGCGGTATGTCCGCCATGCGCTTGCCTCAAAGCTCCGGTGTATTCAAAACCTGCTTGATGCACTGCGCAATATGCCCAAAAGTCGCAGCCATCAATCGCTTACGCGGGATTCTGCCTCAAAAAATGTGGCAGCGCCAGCGCCCCGCCTGCGCCGCCGAAGGGCATGCGCGTCCGGAATGGAATCCGGGCCCGACCGGCCCGCGCTCAGGCTTTGCGCGAGCGCTGTTTCGGCGGCGTGAGCGCCGCCGGCTTCCTGCGCGCCGCGGAGGCCTGCGGCAGCGCCACCATCTGCGGCGCGCCCGGGACCATGCAGCCGCTGTCGCAGCAGCGGCCCGGCTGGCGCATGCCCGCGATCTTGCGCCCGGGGCGCGCCATCAGGCCGCGCTCGAGCAGGCGCTCCACCAGCTCGACCTTGTTGCCGACCGGGTAGTTGCGCCAGATTTCCTTTTTCATCGCCTCGGGCGATCCGCCGCCGTGCATGCTGATCACCGAATACCAGCCGCCCTGGCTGGACGCGCTCAGATCCTCGATGAAGCGCGCCACTTCGATGCGCTTGTCGTAGGGGATGTCTGCCTGGCCGCGCAGCACCTCGGCGAGCTTGCCCGCCGTGACCGGGTTGTGGTCCTCGTCCGGGCCCGGCAGGGACACGATCAGGCCGCCGGAGACGTGGTGCGCGATGCGGTGCATGTCGTAGATCTGCGTCGCCAGCAGCAGCTTGCCGATGTTGGAGTACACCGCGTCGGGCATTACATTGCCGGAGGCATCGGGCGCGGCATATACCGAAGCGGCGACGCCGCAGGCGTAGAAACCCTCCACGATCTTGATCAGCTCGACCATTTGCTCGCGCAGATTGTGCGCGCGCTCCAGATCGATGCCGTTGGCCTCGGTCATGAGCGCGCCCGCGCCGATGAGCAGGTCGCCGAAGCCCGCGCGCGCGGCGATGCAGGTATGGCGGTGATGCGTGGCATAGGTATGCGTGAGAAAGCCCGAATGCTGCCATTCCCCGGCAAGGAACACGCGTTCCCAGGGAACGAATACGCGCTCGAACAGGCACACGCCGGTGGACTGTCCGTATTTGGCGCTGAATTTCGCCGCCGCCTCGCCCGGTCGACCGGCGGGACGCGCGACGATGGTCAGGCCCTTGGCATCCACCGGCACCGCGCAGCAGACGGCGAAGTCCGCGTCGGCCCGCGTCATGTTGCGTCCGGGCATGACCAGGAGTTCGTGCACATAAGGCGCGCCGGTAACGATGGCTTTGACGCCGGATATGACGATGCCGCCCTTGCGCCGCTCGACGACGTGCACATGGCTGTCCGGATTGTCCTGCTGGTGCGGGCGCCTTGAGCGGTCGCCCTTGCCGTCGGTCATGGCCACCGCGCAGCTGAGGTCGCGCTGCTGAATGTCGTCCATGTAAGCGAGGAAGCGCGGGTGATAGTCGCTGCCGCCGTCCTGGTCGACGCGGTGCGTCGCCTGCTGCAACGCGGCGAAGGCATCGCCGCCGAGATAGCGCTGGGCGCAGCCGGTCTCCTGGCATACCAGGCGCACCGCTTCCAGCTTGTTCAGCAGGTCGCCGCTGCTGCGCGCCACGTGCATCAGGCGGTTCACCTCGCGCTGCGGGTCCTCGCGCTGCGCGCGCATCAGCGGCGCCAGCTCCGGCCGCAGCGCGTAATCATAGGTGAGCGCGAGCGCGTTGATGCCGGGCGCGAGTTCTGCGTCTGCGGCCACCGATTTCACCTTGCGTCCGTTCACATAGACGCTGGGCCTGCAGGCCCGCAGCGATTCGCGATACTCGATTCCCGACATGAACATGGCGCCCCCCCGGCCGAAGGCGCGCGGCGCGCGGGCCACTCCGGGGCGCGGCGCGGGCGCGCGCAGCGGGGCAGATTCGCCCAATAGCCCGCGGGTGTCAAGTTTGATCTGCGTCAAGCGCCCGCCCCTGCCGAGGGCTAAGCTGGAATCGACCCGCTTCCGGTACACATCACCCATGCCGAAAAAACAATTTGCGCATTTGCGCGCGCTGCTGCAGGCGCAACGCGAGCAATTGTTTGCCGAGGTGCGCGAAAAACTCGCCGCATCCGGGGAAGGCATGGCCTTCGCCAACCAGTCAAAAATCACCGACGACGACGGCGTCGCGGACGTTGCCGCTGAAATGGACGTCGCCCTGGTCATGCGCGAAAGCCAGGAACTGCAGGACATCGAAGCCGCGCTGGCGCGCATGGACGACGGCAGCTACGGCAACTGCGCCGATTGCGGCGGCGACATCGGCGCGGCGCGGCTGCAGGCTACTCCGGCGGCCAGGCGCTGCCTGCCCTGCCAGGAAAAGTACGAGCGCGCGCAGGGCCAGATCGCCCGGGGCACGCTGTAAGCGCAGGCGCGACGCAGCAGACATTTCCGACACGGAGACATTATGTACACGCACATTCTGGTACCCACGGACGGTTCAGCGCTGTCCGACAAGGCCGTCGAGGCGGCGATCAAACTGGCCAAACTGGCGGGCGCGCGCATTACCGCGTTCCACGCGGTCGAGCCCTACCCGCTGCAGGGCGCGTACGCCGCCGAAGCCAGCGGCGTGGCCGAACTGCAGCCGGAAATATTCGCCGAGCGCAGCGAGGAATACGCCAAGCGCGTGCTCGATGCGGTCGCCCGCGCCGCGGCCGCCGCGAAGGTCCCATGCACCACCGAATATGCCACCAGCCGCTCGGCATCCCAGGCGATCGTCGAGCGGGCGCGCTCCGAAAAATGCGATCTCATCGTCATGGCCTCGCACGGCCGGCGCGGTCTCGAAGGCTTTCTGCTCGGCAGCGAGACGCAAAAGGTCCTGACCCATTCCACCATACCGGTGCTGGTATATCGCTAGCTGCAACGCAGGCAGCCGAAAACGACGGTCTCGCCGGGATCAGAAATTCAATGACAGCCGCACTGTTCGCCGTGGCGATGTTCGCCATGGCCCTCATGAGATCCGGCCTGCCCAAGCTTCAGCGTACCGTCGAGGAAATGGGCCACCGCTGAATCGGGTTCGGTTTCCGCTGTCACCAGACCCTGGATGCCCATGCTGTTGAGGCGCCGGATCAGCCCCTGACCAGCGCCGCCGCTGATGAGTACGTTGATTCCGTCCAGCGGATGCGGGCCTGCCCCATGGCTTTCATGGAAGGACTGCTCCTTCGCCAGTTCAAGCATGGTCTTCCTGACGACTGATTTGCCGTCGATTTCGTAAATCCAGAACTTGCGGCATTTGCCGGCATGTTCGGTGATGGTCCTGCGGTCCTGGCTGGTAACGGCAATCTTCATTTCGTTCCTCGCTATGGATGCAACGCAGGCTGGCTGCGCGGCGATGCCTGCCGACGGCTGGCGGCAAGGGTATTGGCAATGTCGTTGACGATCAGCCTGTCGCCGGCGGCCTTGCTCAGGTTCACCCAGCAGATCGGGCACATGGTCACCACGTTCTTCCCCATCGCTTCGAGCTGATTCACGCGGATTCCGGATATTCGATGTGCCTCTGCCGGGAACAGTGACTCCAAGGGCCCACCGCAACAGTGCGTCGACTTGCCGGATAGTTCCGGTTCCCGCAAGGACAGTCCCGCCGCCCGCAACAGTTCACGGGGTTGCTCAAACATCTTCTCGTAGCGCGCATAGACGCAGGAATCGTGAACCACGACTTCCCCGTTTACCGGATCTGTGGCGCCGGGATGCGCCTGCGCCAGGACTTCCAGGTAGCTCTGCACCTCGATATCGAAATCCTTGACGTAACGCGGATACACCTGGCGCAGCATGTTGGTGGTATGCGGGTCCACCGTGATCAGGCGCCGGACGCCTAGCTTTTTCAGATGCGATGCCACACGGCGAACATGATTGCCGAAAACTTCATCCATGCCCTCGTCATGGACGAGCGCGCCGGCGTAGAGTTCTTTTTCGTACAGATAGCCAAACTTGACCCCGGCGTCGCGCAGCAGCCCGGCAATGTCGCGCAATACCTGGTTGGAATGCCGCGCCTTCTCCGACGAAGCGGTAAGGGACATGAAGAAGGACAGGTTCACGAACTTGTTGAGCAGCCGGCCCATGCCCATGAAGCGGGTCATGAACGAGTTTTCCAGCGCAGCCATCTGCGAGGACATGACCTCGAGAGCGGGTATCATTTGATACATGTGCCCGGTGTAGAGTATCGTCTCGCCGCCGCGCGGCAAGTCCAGTCCACGGGCCCAACCCGTTGCGGCCCGCTTCGACAGCGGCAGAACACTGCCGCGTCTGCGCAGGTTGTCGGAGAGAATTCCCAGAATAGATGCAATCGGCAAAGGCATTGGATAATCTCCTACTTCAGGCCGAATTCTTGCCGATTGATAAGGCAGCGGAGCGTTCGAATGTTCTCCGCGATATGGACGTCCGACGGACAGTTCTCTTCGCACATGCGACACAGCAGACAGGAGAAGATCTGCGGGATGCTGGCGCGGACCCTGTCTTCAAGTCCGAGCATGACTTCGCGGAACAGTTTGCGCGGAAGTACTTCATACCCCAGCGGGCACAGCGCCGTGCATGTGCCGCAGTGAAAGCACGCCCCGGCGTTGAATCCTTCCGCTTGCTTCATGCGGCCCGCCAATTCGGATGAGACTCTGATCATCATGTTTTCCTTGTCGCCGGCTCAGGCGGGTTCAGGCGAATGTGTCTTCGCGAGTTCGTATTGGAAGTACCCGTCCACGTCGGCTCGGCCGATTGCTTCGACCAAGCCGTAGCGGCGCATCCCGAATAGCCAGACCGTCACTTCCCGCGAGGGACAGCCCAGGGCCTGGGCAATTTCCGGAATCGTCTTGGGCCCTTGTCCGAGAACGTCTGCGATACGATCCCTCATGATCATTTCGTCCTGAGCGATATCGAGCATTTCCCGCAATCGTGTTGTCTGAGTATTGCTCATGCTGCCACCAGCTCCTTGAGGCTTGCATCAATCATGGCGATGATCTGGTCGTCCCTGAAGCCTTCGATATCGATGGCATTATGCGGGCAGACCGGAACGCATCCTCCTTCTCCCTTGCATGAAGACTCGATCACCATTGCCACTTCCTTGTCGCCGCATATCGTCCGTTCGATGGCGCCGTAGGGGCAGGCCTTGAGGCACTCGTCGCACCAGACACACCGGTCCGTGTTCACCTTTGCAATGAGCGGCTCCAGGTTCACGTAGCCTTTCTTGAGCAGGCCGCCGGACTTGGCCACCGCCGCCAGGGACGAGGCGACGCTTTCGGCCAGGTTCTTGGGGCCTTGCGCCGCTCCGGCAATGAATACGCCATCGATGGCGGTTTCGACCGGGCGCAACTTGAGATGAATCTCCTTGTAGAACCCGTCCTTGCTCTCGGGTATCTTCAGCACGTTGTTGAGCGTGTCGTTCTTCCGCGGCGTCATGCCGGTTGCGAGCACCACCAGGTCGACACCTATCTCCAATTCTTCGTCGCCCGACAGCGTGTCCTTGACCTTGATCGCCAGGCGCCCGTTGCCCTGCTCCACACGCGGCGGATCCTTCGGATCCCAGCGCAGGAAGAGTGCGCCATCGGCGCGGGCTTTCGAATACACGGTTTCAAGGTGCCCGTAGGTGCGCACATCGCGATACAGGTGGTACTGGTTGATGGTCTGGCCCGATTTCTGTTCGTACTCGTGCAGCAGGCTGGCGCTGAACGTGGTGGCCATGCAGCAGAAGCGCGAGCAGTAGGTGTTGGGCTCCGGGCAGGCCTCGCTTTGCGTCTGGCGGCTGCCGACGCAGTAGATGAAGCCGACATCGCGCACCGGAATTCCCTTGTAGGTCAAGGGGCCGTCGCCGTCCTCGAGCATCTGGCGGAAATCCTTCAAGCTGACCACTCCGGGCATTCCCCAGCCGTATTCCCCGTCGTGGGGTTCATAGGGCGTGAAACCGGTCGTGACCACGATCGCCCCCACATTGAGTGAAACATCCTCTTCGCCACGCAGGCGAACCGTCGCGGTGTAGTCGCCGATGTGACCGCTCTTGGCCGTCAGTTCGGCGCTGGTGTAGAGCACGATGTTTTCGTGTTTCCGGATCTGCTCCAGCAGGTTCGCAACCACATCGGGGCCGTACTGGTCATCCGGGCCCATCCGCCCGGCTTGCGCGGCCCAGCCCCCGGGCTGCTCGTCGCGCTCGACGATAAAGACCGACAGCCCCATTCCCGCAAGCGAGATCGCGGCACGCATGCCGGCCACGCCCGCGCCGACCACCAGAACGCGCGGCTGGGTTTCTATGCAAATCGCGGTCAGGGGGTTTGTCAAAGCACACTTGGCCACGCCGGCACGCGCAAGGTTGATACCCTTCTCCGTGGCCCCGACCTTGTCGCCCGTGTGGGCCCAGGAGCATTGTTCGCGCAGATTGACATGAACGTACTGGTAGGGATTGAGGCCGGCACGCTCCGCCATGGCGCGGAAAGTGAACATGTGGAGTTTCGGGGAACACGAGGCGATGACCAGGCCATCCAGGTTCTTTTCCTTGATCTCGTCGATCATTTCCTGCTGGGAAGCATCCGAGCAGGTGAACATATGCGTGCGCGAGACCTCGACCCCCGGTTCGCACTTGAGCGCATCCGCCACTTCCTTGACGTTCACATGGTCGGAGATATTCCCCCCGCAGTGGCAGACGTAGACACCGATGCGCCTTTTATGTGCCATTACGCGCCCCTCGTTCTTTGAAGATAGACGGCTGCCTGGGTCGCAGCCGCTCCGGAGTGCAGCACGGTGTCCGGAATGTCCATCACGCCGATGGCGGCACCCGCCGCGAACAGGCCGTCGACATTGGTGCGCGCCGGTTCACTGATGGGGTCGACTTCGCGCACATAGCCGAAGTCATCCGCTGCCAGCTCGTCCCCCTTGTAGAGAGAGAACGCGTCCCGGTTGGGCAGGAATCCCACGGTCAGGACCACGAGGTCGTGTTCGCGCATCTTCATGCCGCCCTCGCCCAGCATGTCTTCGTAGTGCAAGGCCAGGTTGCCGTTGGCAAGCTGCTCGATTCGCGCGACCTTGCCCTTGACGAATTCGATCCCCATGGACCTGGATTGCTCGTAGAACTCGTCGTAACCCTTGCCAAACGCGCGTACGTCGATGGTGTAGATGGTGATATCGGCCATCGGCAATGCGCCCATGGCGAGCTGCGCGTGTTTCATGGAGTACATGCAGCCGATGCGGCAGCACAGCGGATTGCAGACCGTCTGGTCGCGCGAGCCCACGCAGAGCAGAATGGCGATGTTCTCCGGTTCCTTGCCGTCCGACGGCCGCAGCACGCCGTTATAGGGACGCGTCGGCGCGAGCAGGCGGTCCATCTGCGGTCCGCTGATCACATCGGGAAACCTGCCGTAGCCCAGCAGCTCCTTGGTCGCCGGGTCGAGAATCTCGAAGCCGGTCGACATGACCACCGTGCCCACATTGATCGACAGGGGTATCGGTTTCTGGGTGAAATCGATGCACTGCGGAGCACAGACGCTGACGCATTCCATGCACTGCGAGCACTCCCCGCAGTTCATGCAGCGCTGCGCTTCCCGCCGCGCCTCCGCCTCGCTCATGCCCTGCTCGTAGCATTCGAATGTCTTGCGACGCTCCTCCAGCGACAGCATGTGCTGCGCAACCGGCTGGCGTTCCACGAAGCGTTCCGCCTCTTCGAGCACCACGTTCTTGTCGGTCTTTTCCAGCACGCCGTCGAAGGGCACGTTCAGCGACTCGCCCTTCAGGTGACGGTCGATATAGAACGCCGCCCGCCGTCCCTGGGCGATGGCATTGATCATCATCGTGGGTGCCGTGACGCAGTCCCCGCAGGCAAAAATGTCCGGATCGTGCGTCTGCAGGGTCTGCGGATCCGAGATCAGAAGACCTTTGTCGTTCTTCATTTCGGCCGGGAAGCCGGAGGTGGACGGCAGCAGGCCGATCGACAGAATCGCCATGTCTATCGGAATCACCTTTTCCGAGCCTTCGATCGGGATCGGGCGGCGGCGGCCGCTATCGTCCGGTTCGCCCAGCTCCATGCTGATGCATTCGACCGCGACCAGCTTGCCGTCCTTGCCGATGAACCTCGTGGGCGCGCTCATGAGCATCAATTCGACGCCCTCCTCTTCGGCGCCTTCGATTTCCCAGTCATGCGCCGGCATCTCCTTGCGCCCGCGCCGATAGTTGATGATCACGTGGACTTTGCCGGCGCCGATGCGGATGGCGGCCCGGGCCGGATCCATGGCCGCATTGCCGCCGCCGATGACCATGACGGTCTTGTTTTCGAGAACGGGCATTTTCCCGACATTGACTTCGTGCAGGAAATGCATGCAGCCCATGACGCCATCGAGGTCCTGGCCTTCGATATCCAGGCCGTGTTCATCCGCCGCTCCGGTCGAGATCAGGATGGCATTGAAACCCTGCTGCTTGAGTTCGGGCAAAGAAGTGATCCTGTGCCCGGTCTTGATTTCGACGCCCAGCGCGGTCACGTTCTTGATATCGCGGTCGACAACGTCCTTCGGCAGGCGATACGCGGGGATGCCGGTCCGCAGCATGCCGCCCGCTTGTTCTTCCGCCTCGAAAATCGTCACCTGGTGGCCTTCCCGCGCGAGGTAGAACGCGGCGCTCAGGCCCGCCGGCCCGGATCCGACAACCGCTACCCGCGTGTCCCGGCGGTTTTCGGCCGGGCCGTATTCCGGTTCGGGGTGCTCGGCGTAATAACGGTCCGCCATGAAGCGCTTGATGCCGCGGATGTGAAGCGTTCCTTCCTTCCCGCCGCGCGTGCAATCGGATTCGCACGGCGCATAGCAGGCGCGCGACAGGCTGCCCACCAGAGGCGCGTTTTCCAGGTGCAGCTTGAAGGCTTCTTCATAGCGGCCGGCCCTGACCAGCGAGATATAGCCGCTCGCCTTGACGTTGGCCGGACAGGTAAAGGTGCAGGGCGCTTCGCCGCGCCGGTCGATGACGGCCTTCTTCGGCACGGCCTGCGGGAAGGGAATATGCGCGACCCGCCGCGTCACCAGGTCATAGTTGAACTCATCCGGCACGGTGACGGTGCAGATTTCCTCGCATTTTCCGCATCCGGTGCAGGCATCGAAGTCGACATACGCCGCTTTCCTGTGCAGATCCACACTGAAGCTGCCGTCGGCCTTGCGTACGATCTTGTCGACCTCGCTGTAGGTCATGACCTGTACGTTGGGATGATGCGCGACGGATGCCATTTTCGGCGTCACGATGCAGCTGGCACAATCCAGCGTCGGGAACACCTTGCTGAGCAGGATGGCTCTTCCGCCGATGCTGGCATTTTTTTCCACCAGCAGGACCTTGTAGCCCATGTCGCCCATCGACGCCGCAGTCTCCATGCCGGCGACGCCGGCGCCGACGATCATCACGTCGTAGTCCAGCGCCTTCCTGCCGAAATTGAGCTTGACGACTTCGGTGCCCGCCGGACATCCGTCAGTATTAAGAGTCAAGGGACTTTAACTCCTGTTGAAATTTGTTCATGTGCGAAACAAAATTGTCGGCACACACGGAGCACAGTCCCGACATCTTCAATCGCTTCGGGCTGATGCCGCGCTCTTTCATCAGCTCCTGCGTCCGTGTCACGAGCGCGCCGGTGCGGGTTGTGCAGTCGGAAAGATAGGCACAATCGCCCCCGCAGGCGGCAATGAACGCCCCGTCGAAACCCCGTTCCAGCGCATGCACGATCCATGAAGGCTTGACGCCGCTGGAACAGGGCAAGGGGATGACCTGAACGGCAGTCGAGTAGTGCAAATGCGCACTGCCCGCCAGGTCGATCCCCGGATCCGAGATCGCGTTGGTCGAGAACACGAGGATCTTCGGGGTGCCGTTGCTGCCGGGGGAGTTCACTTTTATGCCTTCCTTTTCAGGTAAACGCTCCAGAATCCATCATTGGCGATGTTGCCGAGATAATCGTGCCCCATCTTGCGACACCAGCGCTGAATGTCGACGATGGTGCCGTTGTCCGACGATTGCACTTCCATGACGCCGCCGACAGGGCATTCCCCCATGGCGCGTTTTGCCTCCAGCATGGGCCCCGGGCAGGCCGTGCCTCTGGCATCCACGAGTTTCCCGATCTTCAGGGCTTTCAGTTCACTTTCGGTCATGGTCTCTTTCACTGCGGTATCCATGGTCTTTCTCCTTGCTTCTGCGTGAGGTGTTAAAGGATGGTCGGGGAAGCGGGCTCTTACATGAACCAGCATTGTTTCGACTGGCTGCACATGTCGACAAAGGCGGCAACGCCGGCAAAGCTCAGCTGCGGGTAATCGATCAGTTCTTCAGGCTTGATGCCCATGAGGTCCATCGACAGATTGCACACGGTGATCCGCACCCCGGTCTCACCGGCTGCCTCTATGAGTTCTTCGAGGGACATCGCGCCATGCTTCTTCAGATCAAACCTGACTTTCGGCAGCCCCATGCCGCCGGTCGCGCCCGGCTGGCCCCTGCCGGCCTTCTTCGGGTCGCGCAGGGCGGCTGTGGCCGAGAACATGAAGAACATGTCGACTTCCATGTCGAAGGTTGTCGCGCCCAGGGCGATCATGAACGCGGCCATCAGCCGCTCCGGATCGCCGCTGACAACACCCAGGGCGAGCTGGTTCTTCGGTGCCTCGCGCTCGAGGGCTTCCACCCGTTTCATCAGGTCTTGCAGGAGTTGATCGTTGTTTAGCCTGTCGTTCATGCTGAATTACTCCGCTTGCTTGCGTTCAATTGTGGTTTTCTGGGCCGGACCGGCTTGCCCCGGATTGATGCTGTGGGCGATCGCGAGCGAGTTCTCGTTCTACGCATTGGTCGATACCCCAATATTGACGCTTTCCAGCTGACGGCCGATTGAGAATAGTCGAAATTGCGCCTCGATCAGAGGAAACACCTGTCGCGGTATTTTTTGATTTTTCAATGGGTAGGCGGACGAAATAGCGAAACGCATGGTCCGCATCGCTGCACATCCGATGTGAGCGGCAAGCAGTGCTGCCGTGCTCAAACAATACGCAAGTGCGAAGCGCAACATCGGTGGCCCAAATTCAGAACTGCAAGAACGCCTGGATGGTGATTGCATTAAAACGCGGCATCGCACCAAAGTCAGTGACTTCAGTTACGAGCATTTGATTTCGTGTTCGGCTCAATCCGTTTACCTGATGAAGCACTCTCGCGCAGCCGGCGACATGCACCCTCGCAACCGGAACGATGGTTTGCTTTTTTGTACGCCGCGGCATCGGAAAGCCCGGCTTGATACACTAGGCTACAAACTGCTCGCACAGCATCCGGGACTGCGACTATAAATTAGCCCATGGATTTACCGGACCACATTCTGATCGTCGACGACGACGCCGAGATCCGCAGCCTGCTCGGGGAATACCTGCGCAAGAACGGCTACCAGCCCAGCCTCGTTGCCGACGGCAAGGCGATGTGGACCGCCCTCGCCCGCGGCAAAGTCGACCTGATCGTGCTCGACCTGATGCTGCCCGGCGAAGACGGCCTGACCCTGTGCCGCAAGCTGCGCAGCGAGTCCGACACCCCGGTGATCATGCTCACCGCGCGCGGCGAGGAAACCGACCGCATCGTCGGCCTGGAAATGGGCGCGGACGACTACCTGGCAAAGCCGTTCAGCCCGCGCGAGCTGCTGGCGCGCATCAAAAGCGTGCTGCGGCGCTACCGCAGCCTGCCGCGCAACCTGCGCGCCGACGATGCCCGCGGCATCCGCTTCGCCGGCTGGCGCCTCGATACGGTCGCGCGGCACCTGGTTTCGCCCGATGGCGTGGTCACCTCCCTCAGCGGCAACGAATATCAGCTGCTGCGCATCTTCCTCAGCCACCCCAGTCACGTGCTCTCGCGCGACCAGCTCATGCTTCTGTCCAAGGGCCATGAGGCCGATCCGCTCGATCGCAGCATCGACATCCAGGTCAGCCGCCTGCGCCACCGCCTGGGCGACGACCCGGCCGACCCGCAGATCATCAAGACGGTGCGCGGCGAGGGCTATGTGCTCGCGGTTCCGGTCGAGATGGAGCGCTGATGCGCCTGCTGCCGCGCAGCCTGTTCGGCCGCCTCATCCTGATCATGCTGAGCGGGCTGATCGTGGCGCAGATCGCCACCGCGTACATCAACCTGACCGAACGCGACCAGCTGCTGTATCGCGCCGGCGGCATGCGCGTTGCGCAGCAGATCTCCGACATCGTCAAGCTGCTCGATTCGCTGCCTGCGGCCGAGCGGCGCAAGGTGGTCGCCGTATTCAATGCGCCGCCGCTCACGGTGTCGCTGGACCGGCCGCGCATGCCCCCGCGCGATGGGTCTTCAGAGGGCGATTTCCCGCATTCCATGTTCGCCGCGGTATTGCGCTTCGCCCTGGGCGAGAACGCGCAAATCAATGTGGTCAGACTCGAGGGCGCTCCCGAGAGCTTTAACCCGGGTCCGCGCGGCGCTCCACAGGGTATGGCGATGATGCAGGGCCGGGCTTGGGAGCGCGGCGCCCGGGATATGCCGATGATGCAGGGCTGGGGGCGCGGCGCCGGCCGGGCTTTCGCCGCTGAAGGCAGCTTCTTCACAGTGCAGATCGCACTGCAAGACGGCACCTGGGTGACCTTCGATTCCTACCTTTCGCCGCAAGCCACCGCAGTGCCGCTGCGCCTGGCGCTGACCCTGCTGATACTGCTGGGCAGCGTGATCGCGCTTTCGCTGATTGCGGTGCACTGGGTCACCGGTCCGCTTACGCAGCTGGCGACGGCCGCGGAAAAACTGGGCGAGGACATCAACCGGCCGCCGCTGCCCGAGACCGGTCCGAGCGAAGCGCAGCGCGCAGCGCGCGCGTTCAACACCATGCAGCGGCGCCTGTCGCGCTTCATCGCAGACCGCACGCGCATCTTCACTGCGATGTCGCACGATTTGAAGACGCCGATCACGCGCCTGCGACTGCGCTCGGAACTGCTCGAAGACGAGACCCTGCGCGCGAAATTCGACAAAGACCTGCAGGAGATGGAGGCGATGGTCACGCAGACGCTGGATTTCATGCGCGATGCCGACACCCGCGAGCCGGTGCAGCAGATGGACGTGATGGCGCTGCTCGAGAGCCTGCAGACCGACTATCAGGACACCGGGCACACAGTCGAAATCGAGGGGAATATCCAGCGCCCCTATCCCGGCAGGCCGCTGGCGCTGCGCCGCTGCCTTGCCAATCTGGTGGACAACGCGATCCGCTATGGCGCACGCGCCGCGATCAGGCTGGAAGACAGTGCCGAGCGCCTGAGCATCCGCGTGCTCGACGACGGTCCCGGCATTCCGGAAGCAGAACTGGAACAGGCGTTCGAGCCGTTTTTCCGGGCCGAGGCCTCGCGCAGCCGCGACACAGGCGGCACCGGGCTCGGCCTCGGGATTGCGCGCAATATCGCGCGCGCGCACGGCGGCGATATCGAACTGCGCAATCGCCCGGAAGGCGGCCTGGAAGCGATCCTGACGCTGCCGCGCAGCCCAGGCGCCTGAACCGGCCGGATTGCGCTAGGCGGCGACCCGGCAGATCATTTCCGTCGGCGCGATCAGTCCGGCGCTGATGTCGGCGATCATGTTCCTGACCTTTTGCCCGGCATTCGCGCCCATCACGATGTGCAGTCCGAGCGGCGCCGGTCCGGCGGCTGCGCCCCGCGCCCGCATCTGCGCGAAAATCTCCAGCGCGAATTCGCGCCGGTTCCGCTCCTTGAGCAGCTCGAACCCGGCGGCTTCGAGCAATTGCCGGTAGCTTGCCGCGTCGGCGACAAAGCTGGATTCCGGGCCGCTCGCCCAGGGCACCGGAAACGACAATTCGCCCGGCGCAAGGCGCATCACGTCGTAGATTCCGAACACGCCCGCAGGCAGCAGCACGCGGCGCACCTCCGCGAACAGCCTGGCCTTGTCCTCGATGTTCATGCCGACGTGGAACATGTAGGCGCCGTCGAAGCTCTCCGGCGCGAACGGCAGCGCCAGCGCGCTGCCCAATTCGCAGGACACGCGCTCGTCCAGGCCGACGCGCGCGGCCAGCGCATTGGTCACGTTGACATACTCGGGGGACAGATCGATGCCGGTGACGCGGCAGCCGTGCTCCTGGGCGAAATAGCGCGCCGCCCCGCCCAGCCCGCAGCCGATGTCGAGCAGGCGCATGCCCGGGTGCGGTCCGAATTGCTGCGCGAAGGCCAGCGTCGCCGGCCGTCCGCCGACGTGGAACTCGTCCACGGGCGCGAGGTCTTTGGGCGTGAGCCGGCTCAGGTCCTTGCCCGCCGCCGCCAGCGCGTCCAGTATCGATTCCTCGAGCGAACCGTGGGCATAGTGCTGCGTTACCGCTTGTTCGACGTCCATTGCGTCGGCTCCTTCAGTCTGCGATTCGGTGCCGCCTTAGCGCCCGCCTCAATGCGGCTGGAACAGGCTGCCGTCGAGCACGCCGCGTACGCTGCGGATCAAGGTCATGGCCCAGAACATGGCGAGCAGGCCGTAGGCGACGAGGCCGACGCCGAAAGTCCCCGGCAGCGGCAAAGTGCCGGACAGCTTGAACGATGCGATCGCGAACGCGCCGGTGGGAAAGGTGAACGCCCACCAGGACAGCGCGAAGGGCAACTGGCCGCGCTTCCAGTAGGAAAGCGTGAGCAGCGCCGCCATGCACAGCCACCAGGCGCCGAAACCCCACAGCAGCAGAGCGGCGATATGAAACGGCAGCTTGTCGGCGACGAAGGGCGAGGCGTCGGCGAGCGCGATCAGGCTGATCGGCATCACGCCCAGCGGCCCCAGGTTGATCCAGAAGGTCGGCACCATCGGCCCGGGTATCGGCTTGTGCAGCACGAAACGGAACATCGTGATCGCCTGCAGCGCCAGCCAGAGCAGCGCGCCGCTGCCCAGGCCGATGTAGCACACCAGCAGCATCCAGCCCTGCGTCGCGCCGCCCGCCATGAGCGCCAGCGGCGCGCCCGCCACCGGAATCACCACCAGGCCGACCGGCGGAATGAACATGCCCGGCGTGACGTGATCGAGCATCACCTGCTCGCCAAGGAATTGCTTGAACAGGATGAGGAAGCTGAAACCGAAAGCGAGCGCCGTGCCGGTCCACCACAGCGGCAGCGCGATTTCCGGCGCCTTCGCCAATTGCAGGAACTGCACCGACAGCACCAGCAGCGCGATCGCCACGGTCGGAACGAAATTGGCTATGACGGGATGGATCAGCGAGCCGGCGGCCTGCGGCCGCGCATGGAACCAGCGCAGCGTCCAGGGCAAGAGCAGCAGCAGGAACAGCACGACGTTGAACCAGTGCAAGGCGGCCGCCACGGCCGCCAGCGGCGCATAGCGGTAGCTGAGGAAGCCCGCTCCCAGCGCGAGCACGCCGGTGCCCATCACTGCGGCAAACCAGGACGGCGCGAAGTTCTCGACGATCTTGAGCGCGGTAAGGGCGCCGCTTGCGGGTGCCGCTTTGGCGGCGGTGCTGTGCTGTTGCGTCATGGTGGCGGCCCTCAGCTGTAGCGCGAAAGGATGTCCAGCGCCCGTTTGATGTCCGCAGGCGCATTTCCCTTCGCGCTGAGGCGAGATTCGATCAGGCAGCCGACCAGGGAATGGAATGTCTTGTCCAGCGCGCGCCTGGCCGCGGAAAGCTGCTGCGCCACCGCTTCGCACGACGCGTCCTCGTCGATCAGGCGCTGCACGCCGCGCATCTGTCCCTCGACGCGCTTGAGGCGCAGGATCAGCGCCTTCTTGTCCTGTTCACGGTGCAGATGGTCCATGTCGGTTTCCCTCGGGATGTGCCTCGGTTCGCGCTGTTGAAGCGCGCAGACGTTGACCCCATTCTATACTGGGGGTAGTATCAACGCAAAGGAAATTATCGCCCCGCCGCGGCGCCTGGCGCGGCCCCTGGAGACTCGAACATGACGCAAGCAATCACGGTAAAACTGAAGCAGGAACAGGATTTTCGCTTCGCCATCGACTTCGCCGGCGGGATTCCGGTCCTGCACGGCGACGAGGCGCCGCCGCTGGGCGCCGGCAGCGGCCCCAACCCGGCGCAACTGCTCGCCGCCGCGGTCGGCAACTGCATGTCCGACAGCCTGCTGTTCGCGATCCGCAAGTTCAAGCAGAGTCCGGAGTCGATCCAGGCCGAGGTCACGGCCAGCATAGACCGCAACGTGGAAAAACGCCTGCGCGTGCAGCACATCCAGGTCAAGCTGACCCTGGGCGTGCCGGCGGCCGGCCTCGCGCATCTGGATCGCGCGCTGGAGCAGTTCGAGGAATTCTGCACCGTCGGCCAGAGCGTGCGCCAGGGCATCCCGGTCACGGTCGAGGTCTACGACAGCGCCGGCCAGCGTCTGAAATAGCCGGCGCCGCGCGCCGCGGCGGAACTCAGCTGGCGGTCGCGCAGCTTTCCTTCACGCCGAGCTTCTTCAGGATGAAGCCCAGCGGGCAGGCCTTGGTGATGCCGAATTGCAGCAGGTTCGCGCCGACGAAGGCGGTGAACCACAGCCAGTAGGCGCTTTGGAATATCGGGCTCGCCGGTACGCCCAGCGCGAGCGACAGCAGGATGAAGCTTCCGGCGAATACGTGGATCAGATCGTTGACGGTCACGGCAGTACTCCTAGCGGTTTTGGGTGGAATCGGGATGCGCAGCCGCTTCGGGCGAGGCCGCAGCCGGGCGCGCCGGCCAGCGCTTCCGGTTCGCCGCGTAATACAGCACCGGTATCACCACCAGCGTCAGCACGGTGGACACCAGGATGCCGAAGATCAGCGAGATCGCGAGGCCGTTGAATATCGGGTCGTCGAGGATGAACAGCGCGCCCAGCATCGCCGCCAGGCCGGTCAGCACGATGGGCTTGGCGCGCGTCGCGCCGGCGTTGATCACGGCGTGCTCGAAATCCGCGCCGCCCTCCATCTGCAGGTTGATGAAGTCCACCAGCAGGATGGAATTGCGCACGATGATGCCGGCGAGCGCGATCATGCCTATCATGGAAGTCGCCGTGAACGAGGCGCCCACCAGCGCATGCCCGGGCATCACGCCGATAATGGTCAGCGGGATCGGCGCCATGATGATCAGCGGCACCAGGTAGGACTTGAACTGCGCCACCACCAGCAGGTAGATCAGGATCAGCCCGACGCCATAGGCGAGGCCCATGTCGCGGAAGGTCTCGTAGGTCACCTGCCACTCGCCGTCCCACTTGATGGCGTAGCCGGCATAGGCGTCCTCGGGCTGGCGTATGTAGTACTCGCCCAGGGTTCCGCCCTGCGCCAGCGGCTTGCCGAGGATGCGGCTGCGGATGTCGAACATGCCGTACAGCGGGCTGTCGAGCTTGCCCGCCATGTCGCCGACCACGTACACCACCGGCAGCAGGTCCTTGTGGTAATAGGTGAGGTCGCGCGCCACCGGCTCCGCATGCACCAGCTCGGACAGCGGGATCAGCGTGCCGCTGGCGCTGCGCACCTTTAGCCGCAGCAGCGATTCGACGCGACTCGCCTGCGCCGGCGGCAGCGACAGGCGCACCGGCACTTCGTATTTCGCCCCGCTGTCGTGCAGCGGCGTGACGTCCTCGCCGGCGAGCCCGATGCGTATCGCGGCGACGATGTCGCTCTGCGCCACGCCGATCAGCGCCGCCTTGGCCTGGTCCACGCGCAGGCGCAGCTTGGGCGCCGCCTCGTCTACGCTGTCGTCGACGTCGACGATGTCGGGCGTGGCGGAGAAATCGGCGCGCAGCTGCTTGGCCACCGCGATCTGGCCCTGGTAGTCCGGGCCGTAGACTTCGGCGACGATGGGCGCCTGCACCGGCGGCCCCGGCGGCACTTCCACCACCTTGAGCGAGGCGCCGTTGCGCTCGGCGATGGCCTCCAGCTTCGGGCGCAGCGCGAGCGCGATTTCATGGCTCTGGCGCTTGCGGTGGTGCTTGTCCACCAGGTTGACCTGCAGATCGCCCAGCTCGGGCGACTGGCGCAGATAGTACTGGCGCACCAGGCCGTTGAAGTTGATCGGCGCGCTGGTGCCGGCATAGGCCTGGTAGTCCGTCACTTCGGGCACCGTCGCCACGTACGCGCCCATTTCCTGCAGCACGGCCGAGGTGCGCTCCAGCGGCGTGCCGGTGGGCATGTCCACCACCAGCTGCAGTTCCGACTTGTTGTCGAAGGGCAGCATTTTCAGCACCACCAGCTTGAGCCCGGCGAGCGACACCGCGCCCAGGATCAACACCAGTATTCCGATGTAGAGCGTGGCGCGCGCCTTGCCGCCTTGCGCGCCGCCGAGGAAGGGTCCGATGACGCGGCGGAACAGGCGCAGCACGCCGGTTTCCTCGGGCTCCTCGCCGATCGCGCTGCTGTGCGGCTTGAGCAGCTTCAGCGCCAGCCAGGGCGTGACGATGAAGGCGATCGCGAGCGAGATGATCATGCCCATGCTGGCATTGATCGGGATCGGGCTCATGTACGGGCCCATCAGTCCGGTGACGAAGGCCATGGGCAGCAGCGCCGCGATCACGGTGAAAGTCGCGAGTATGGTCGGGCCGCCGACTTCGTCCACCGCATCCGGGATCAGCGCCGCCAGCGACAGGCCAGAGTGCGCGCCGCGGCGGTGGATGTTCTCCACCACCACGATCGCGTCGTCGACCAGTATGCCGATGGAGAATATCAGCGCGAACAGCGACACGCGGTTGAGCGTGAAACCCCAGGCCCAGGATGCGAACAGGGTCGCGGCCAGCGTCAGGATCACCGCCGAGCCCACGATCACCGCTTCGCGCCGGCCGAGCGCCGCCCACACCAGCGCCACCACCGACAGCGTCGCGAAAATCAGCTTCTGGATCAGCTTCATCGCCTTGTCGTTGGCGGTCACGCCGTAGTCGCGCGTGACCGAGACTTCGACGCCTGCGGGAATGATGCTGCCCTTCAATTGTTCCACCCTATGGATCAGGTGCTCGGCCACGTCGACCGCGTTCTCGCCCGGCTTCTTCGAAATCGCCAGCGTCACCGCGGGAAACTCGCCCTGCGCCTTGTTGGCGCCGGCGACGCCGTTGCCGTACCAGACATAGTGCGTGGGCAGTTCCGGGCCGTCGCGCACCTCCGCGACGTCGTCCAGGTAGATCGGCCGCGCCTGCATCGCCCCGACCACCAGGCGCTTGACCTCCGCCGCCGAATGCAGGAACTGCCCGGTTTCGATCTGCGTCTCGCGGTTGCCGTCGACGAGGCTGCCCGCGGGCATGGCGGCGTTGGCGGCGATCAGCGCATTGCGCACGTCCTGCGGCGTGAGCCGCCAGGCGTGCAGCCGCTCCGCGTCGAGCAGCACGCGCACCGCGCGCCGCGCGCCGCCCAGGGTGCTCACCGCGCGCACGCCGGGCACGCGCTGCAGCTCGATTTCGGCGGCATGCGCGATCTGCTCCAGCTGGAACGCGCCGCGCGCCGGATCTGCGGTCCACAGGGTGAGCCCGACGATGGGGACATCGTCTATGCCCATCGGCTTGATGATGGGCTCGCCCACGCCGAGCGAAGGTGAAACCCAGTCGCGGTTGGAGTTGATGGTGTCGTACAGGCGCACCAGCGCCTGGGTGCGGTCCTCGCCCACCTTGAACTGCACCGTGAGCACCGCCAGGCCAGGCTTGGTCACCGAGTAGATATGCTCCAGGCCGGTGATGCGCGAGAGCACCTGCTCGGCCGGCGTGGTCACCAGCGATTCGACATCCCTGGCCGAGGCGCCCGGGAACGGGATCAGCACGTTCGCCATGGTGACGTTGATCTGCGGCTCTTCCTCGCGCGGCGTCACCAGCACCGCGAACACGCCGAGCAGCAGCGCGATCAGCGCGATCAGCGGCGTCATTTGCGAGTGCAGGAAGATCTTGCTGATGCGTCCGGAAATGCCCATGACTCGTTGTCGCTCGCCTGTCAGGAATGAAGTTCGTAAAGAAATGCCGTCGGGGACGCGCTGCGTATCCCCCTGGCGCCGCCGCCCGCGCTCAGTTGCCGCCGCGCTTCAGCGCGGCCAGCGCCGCAACCGGGTCGAGCGCGACCTGTTCGCCGGCCGCGAGGCCCGCGAGCACTTCCACTTCGTCGGCCGTCGCCGCTTCGCCCAGGCGCAGCTGGCGAAACTGGATCTCGCCGTTGGCGGCGACGACATAAGCGCCGCTCACCTCGCTGCGCCGCGCCACGGCGGCGGCCGGGATCAGCAGTTTCTTGGTCTTGCCGACGGCGAACCAGGCGCGCGCGAACATGCCCGGGTACAGGCCTTCGATGCCCACCGGCAGGTCCAGGCGCACCTGCGTCGTATGCGTCTGCGCATCCGCCGCGGGCAGGATCGTCAGCTTCGACGCCTGCACGCGCCTGTTCAGCGCCGGGAACTCCACGCTCGCGCTGGCAAGCCTGCGCACCGCGCCGAGCTCGCGCTGCGGCATGCTCGCCGTGACGCGCAGCTCGCTTGGATCGAAACCGGTCATCAGCGGCTTGCCCGGCACGGCCATCTCGCCGAGCTCGACATGGCGCGCGGACACCACGCCGCTGTAGGGCGCGATCACGGTGGCATAGCTGCGCGTCGCCGCGGCCTGGCCGCCGCCGGCCTCCGCCACCTTGAATTGCGCCTGCGCCGCGAGATAGTCCGCGCGCGCCTTGTCCAGCGCCGCCGCGCTCATGAATTTCTGGTCCACCAGGCGCTGCGTGCGATCAAAATTCGCTTTCGCGTTGCGCAGGGTCGCCTCCGCCTGCGCGATCTGCGCCTGGCTCGCCGCGTAGGCCTGATTGACTTCGGACGGGTCGATGCGCACGATCACCTGTCCCTTCTTCACCCGGTCGCCGACGTCGAAATTCACCGCAATCACGCGGCCGGATATCTGCGCCGCGACGGTCGACTGCTTGACCGCCTCGACCACGCCTTCGGCGGCATAGGTCTGCTCCACCTCGCGATACTGCACCGGGGCGGTGCGCAGCGCCGGCGCCGCGGGAGCGGCGAGCGCGGGGGCGCAGGCGCTCGCCAGCAGCACCACGGCAAGCGCGGCGCGCAATTGAAATTTGTCTTGTGTAATCATGGCGGGCATTCTAGCGGCGGGGCCAAATGCGGTATGTGACTAAGGTTACCCAGGCGCGGTAGCCGGCCTATGACCTGCGTCAACAAAGCATGCGGCGCGCGCGCCGCGGGAGGGAGCAGAAACCGGGGGCCAGCCCCGGCCCTGCCAGCGCTCAGTACAGCGCGCCGGCCAGCAGCTTGCGGTATCTGCTCACCAGCTCCGCCTGGTCCTGCGCAAGACCGAACACGTCCACCATGAGCTTGCGCGCGCTGGTGCGCAGCGCGCCGCGGTCCTTGCGCACCACCTCGAGCAACTCGGCCAGCGCCGGCTCGTAGCGGCCATCGGCGATCAGGCGCTCGCCCAGCGCGAGCCGCGCGTCGAAGTCGTCCGGATTCGCCGCAAGCCTGGCTTCCAGCACCTCCGCGGCAGGCAGCTGCTGGCTGCGTTTCCACAGCGCGAGCACGGAATAGAGCCGCTCGGCGCGCTCGTCGCGCTCGCGCTCGGGGATGGGCGCGAACAGCGCGTCCGCCTCGGCATGGCTGTTTTTCGCGAGCAGCAGCTCGACCAGGTCCAGGCGCACCGCCCGATTGTCGGGTTCGAGCTCCAGCGCGCTGCGCAGGTGATGCTCCGCCTCGTCGAAGTCGCCCTGCACCACCAGCGCACGCGCCGCGCGGCGCAGCTTCTCGCCCGGCGTCGGGATCAGCCGGTCGATGAACGCGCGCACGCCGCTCTCGGGCAGCGCGCCGGTGAATTCGTCAGCCAGCTTGCCGTCGACGAAAGCCTTGACGTTGGGGATGCCGCGCACGCCGAACTGCGCCGCGAGCTGCGGGTGCTCGTCGGAATTGACCTTGGCCAGCAGGAAACGGCCGCCGTATTCGGCAGCCAGCTTTTCCAGCACGGGCTTGAGCACGCGGCAGGGCGCGCACCAGGGCGCCCAGAAATCGACCAGCACGGGCACGTTCTGCGAGGCCTGCAGCACGTCGCGCTCGAAGGCTTCGGTTCCGGTTTCAAACGAATAGGTATCCATCTCGACTCCCGCAGGTATTTCGTCAATATATACGGCCAGTCGCCGCAAGTTTCAAGCGCGCTGGCCGCAGCCAGCTGTTTCTTATAGCATCCGACCATGGAACTTCCGAATTATCACGGAGGCTGCATCGTCAACCTGATGCGCTCGATCGAAGCCGCACTCGGCGCGCGGCCCTGCCCCGCGGCGGCGGCCTACCCCGAGCTCGACGCGCTGCCGTCGCGCGCGCTGGCGCAGGCGCGCAACGTGGTGCTGCTGGTGATCGACGGGCTCGGCTACGAGTACCTCACCGGCGCCGGAGCCGGCAGCGCGCTGCAGCGCAATCTCCAGGCGCGCATCACTTCGGTATTCCCTTCGACCACGGCCACGGCGGTGAGCAGCTTTCTCACCGGCGTCGGCCCGCAGCAGCATGCGCTCACCGGCTGGCATGCCTGGCTGCGCGAACTCGGCTGCGTCGTGGCGACGCTGCGCTTTCGCGCGCGCCATGGCGGCGAGGCGCTGTCGCGCGCGGGCATCGCGCCGGCCGCTGTGTACGGCGCCGAAGCCATGTTCGACCGCCTGCCGGTGCAGAGCCATGTCGTGTCGCCGGCCGACATCATCGATTCGGACTACAACGTCGCGCATTGCGGGTCGGCGCAGCGCCGGCCCTACAAGGAATTGCCGGAGCTGTTCGCGGACGTGGCCGCGATCGCGCGCAGCGGCGGCGAACGCAGGTTCATCCACGCCTACACCCACGAATTCGACCACGCTGCGCACAGTTTCGGCGTCGACAGCGCGGAGCTGCAGCAGAAATTCCGCCAGATCGATGCGGCCTACGCCGCGCTGCTGGGCGAGCTCGCAGGCACCGATACCGTAGTGATCGCGACCGCCGACCACGGCTTCATCGATTCGCCCGCCGCCTCCTGCATCGAACTCGAACAGCATCCCGCACTCGCGCAGATGCTGATGCTGCCGCTGTGCGGCGAGCGCCGCGCCGCCTACTGCTATGTGCGGCCCGGAACGGAAGCCGCGTTCGAGCATTACGTGCAGACCCGGCTGGCTGCGAGCGTGGACCTGCGCCGCAGCGCCGACCTGATCGCCCAGGGCTGGTTCGGCCTCGGCCCGGCCAACCCGCGCCTGGCCGAGCGCGTCGGGCATTACACGATGGTGATGAAAGGCGACTGCACCATCAAGGACTGGATCCTCGGCGAGCCGCGCCACCTGACCCTGGGCGTGCACGGCGGCGTCAGCGCGGCGGAGATGTACGTGCCGCTGATCGTGGCCAGGCCCTGAACGCCCGCACCATCGCGTGGCTAAAGGCCGGGCTTGTGACCAAAGTCAACAGCTTCGCATTGCCTTCCTGATAAAAAGCCGGACAAGGATCACAACTTGTCCGAAGCAAACAAGGAGCAATGAAATGGCGCAGAAACTTGTCATCATATGCACGCACGGCGTCAGCGACCCCGAGCGCGCGACGATCCCGTTCGTGATGTCCACCACCGCCCAGGCCATGGATGTCGAAGTAATCATGGGCTTTCAGGCAGACGCCGTGACGCTCGCCACCAAAGGCGGAGCCGAGCGCGTCGCTGCACCCAGCTTTCCCCCGCTGAAGGACCTCGTCGCCGCATATTGCGAGGCGGGCGGGAAATTGCTGGTGTGCGGCCCTTGCGTGCAGTCGCGCAAGATCGATCCAAAGAACGACCTGATCGAGGGCGCATCCGTCGTCAACGCCGCCACTTTCGTCAAGGAATGCCTGGAAGCGACGAACGTCCTGAACTACTAGCTGCAGCGCAAGGCCAGGTCAGGGCCGGGATGGCGTCATTCCGCATGGCGGCATGGCGCGAACTCTGGACGCGCCGCGAGCGCAAAGGGCGGACGCCAGATCGGCTGCACCCAGGTCACCGAGATCAAGAGCACGCCCGGCGTGGTGCTGGCCGGCTTGCTTCTGCCGGAGTTCGAGCTCGCAACCGTCTATACCGCGGGCTTGTGCGCGGGTGCTGCAAACCCGGAGGCAGCGCGGCGCTTCATTGCGCTGCTTGCGGGCGAGGGTTCGCGGGGGCTGCGGGTGAAGGCGGGGTTCGAACTCGGGTAGATGTGAAGCGCGGCCTGATATCCCGGGCCGCCCGCGCATCGGACCTTGCCGCCGGGCCAGCCAGCCGCGGAAGGCGGTTGCGACTTACCCGATAAACCGGCAATTTGTGGGGTAAGCAGGAAGTCTGCTATATTTACCCAATACTTTTCAGAATTATGGGGTAAATGCCCATGGCGGAAACCGCGCTGTTTCGCGAGCAGGAACTCGCGTTTCGTACGCAGTATGCCGAGTTGAAAGAACGCGTCGCCGCATCGGGAAGCATACTGCCGGGCACGCCGGGGACGCTGGTGCGCAGGGCCGGCACGGGATATTCGTACTGGTATCGCGTCTTCTACCCTGCGCCGGGCAAGCAGTCGGAGGACCTCATCTGCAAAGACGGCGACGCCGACGCCCTGCAGGCCATGCGCGAACGCATTGCTTTCAGCGCATGGGTCGCGGCACAGGTATCCAGCCTGCGCAAGCTTGGTTTCCAGACGGCTGACAAAGCCGTGGCCCGGGTGCTCGTCGAGCTGCACAATCGCGGCGCGTTCGAGGCGGGCCTTGTGTTGGCAGGGACGCTCGGCTACATGGCGTGGCTGAACGAGCTTGGCGCCATGGCCGTAAGCGCCCGAACCCTCGATATCGACCTGGCCCGCCGCCAGCGGCTGAAGCTCGCGGCTCCACTGCCTTTCCTGACGACCATGCAGGCGACCGGCTTGCCCTTTGCATCCGTTCCGGCTTTGCCTGCGAAAGCCGTTTCCACTTCGGTCAAGCTGCCCGGGGTGGAAGGTTTGCGTGTGGACGTCCTCGCGCCGCACAGCACCCTCGGTGCCATCGTGCGCGTGCCCGAGCTCGACTGGTCGGCGCAGGGCATACCCCACTACGACTACCTGCTCATGGAACCCGAACCGGGGGCCATGCTGGCCGGGGGCCACTGTATTCCGCTGCGCCTGCCGCAGGCGGCAAGACTTGTCTGGCACAAGCTGTATTCCAGCACCAATCGACGCGGTTTTCCGGAGAAGGCCGCCAAGGACCGGCGTCAAGGGCTGGTGCTCGCCGCGGTGCTGGCGGAAGCCGACGCGCAAGCGCTGACGCGCGCGTTCAAGGCTGCGCCCAGGAGCATGACGAAATCGATCGTGCCGCTGTATGGACGACTCGCGAAGGAATCGAACGCACATCCGTCGCTGCAAGGGATTTTGCACGAGTGCCTGAATCGCTAGCCCGCCTCATGGTGTTTTCGTTCCTTTCGCGTCGCACGAGGCGCCGAGATCGGACGGTACTCGCCGTTGCGCTCCGTCCAGACCAATACAAGCAGATCACCCGCGCCTCCTGCGAGGGCCGCCAGTTGCGCCGAGCCGTGTGCGACGGCTGCAGGCCGCTGCCCGGCGGCCGGAGTGAAGGGTCAGCCGGCCGATTTCGGATAATATTCACTGCGCCCCGTCGCGCTGCACCTCGAGGTCTTTGCGAACGGCATTACGGCCAAGAGGGAACGCGCGGCCGCATGTTCCGCCGGATTGCGCGCGGGCGTCGTGAACTTCGAAGCCGCCTGGCGCATCATCGCGCTGCTTGCAGGCGAGAGTTCGCGCGCGCTGCGCATGAAGGCGGGGTTGGAGCTCGGGAGATGTCGAGCGCAGGCTGGAGTCCTTGCGTTCAGTCGCGCTCAGGTGCATGCAACTTTGGCCCATGGCAACACTGCTGTCATTGTGCAAGCAGAGCGTTGAACCTGGATTTTGGACGATGCGCTAAGTAAGTCGGGGAGCAAGCCATGTTCGGCAGGATCAACTTAGCCTATCTGGCCCTTCAGGTTCGCGATCTGGCGCGCTGGCGCCGCTTCGCTGCCGACATGTTGGGTCTGCCTGAAGCCGCCATCGGTAACGACGGGACTCTGGCCTTGCAGCTGGATGATCGGGCGCATCGGTTTATTTTGCGCCAAGGCGCGACCGACGATATTGATGCGCTGGGCTGGGAAGCCGCCAACCAGGACGATTTCGATGCCATCGTCGCCCGTGCACAGGCGGCGGGCGCCAATCCGGAGATGGGCGACAGGACTTTGTGCCATGCCCGCCGAGTCGAGCGCCTGGTTAATTTCACCGGACCCGATGGCGTACGCAGCGAATTGGTGATGGGCCTGGGTCAAGCCGACACTGCGTTCGCCTCCAAGCTGATGCCTGGCGGTTTCCGCACGGGCACCATGGGTCTGGGGCACGCGGTGCTGTCGAGCACCGATATGCAGCGAGCCGCTTCCTTCTATCGCAACGTGCTGGGCATGCGCCTGAGCCAGGAGTTTCACGGCGGCATCGGTCCAATCAAAATCGGCGGCGTCTTCCTGCATTGCAATCCGCGCCATCACTCACTGGCGCTGTTCCAGATCCCGACCAAGGGACGCCTGCATCACGTCATGATCGAGGTCAACGACATTCGCGATGTCGGCAAGGCGTGGGAGCGGGCACAGCAATTGAACGTGCCGATTACCTTGACGCTAGGCCAGCACCCCGAGCCCGACGGCATGGTGTCCTTTTACGGCATGACGCCGTCGGGTTTCGATTTCGAGATCGGTGCCGCCGGCCAATTGATCGATCCGGAGGATTTCACGCCGATCACCATTCATGTCACCAGCGATTGGGGTCACCACCCGACCTTGCGCGCAAAATGGAACCTGATCTCGGCGGCTATCGCCGGCAAGTTCAGCAGTGGCAGCAAGAACTGGGGTGCCTAGGTCGGCCAGCGGCCGCTCATCGGCCGTTGCGGTCATCAGGGCCGATTCAATCGAGCAAGCACTTCCGACCCTGAGCCGACAGACGAGAACTCTGAAAGCAGTCGCTCAACGATGAAATGCGACGCGCCGACCATCTAGCTGAATACCTTTCCAAATTTCAGTAGCAGCCACTTAACTTTCGACACTGCATGAAAGGGCCTTGTGTTGGCGGCGGGGTCAGGAACCGGATGGCCCTGAACCATTGCCCGCGTAATGGTCTTCGGGCTGTCCGCGTTTGCCTTGCACGCCCAATTCTCTCGATTCTCAATCTCACATTGGGTGAAATGGCCAGACGGTTCGGCGGAACCCACGATCCAAAAGTATACTTCCTTGTGCGGTTTTAATGCACGAAACCGGTACCGTTCTGCCGCCGCCAGTTTGCCCGTACATTTATCGCCAGTCCATGTGCCCTGCCGGCACTCCACAGTGTAGACAGTCCACTCCCCCTGTAGCGTGATGAAGTCGGTGCTCCATAGCAATACGCCGAAAGCCGTTGCAAAAATGACGAAGGCAACGAACTGCCGCACGCGATTCACAGCGACTCCACCCACACGCACTCCTTAGCGAGCATTCCTAGACGACATGGGCGCCATCTTACCAGCGTACGCAAGCCGTTAGAGGATTGAAATGTAAGCGCCACCGGCCGCTGGTGGCCGATAGTGACGGTAGGACGGTTCCACCCCATGGGGTACATTGGACGGTGCGCCGAATGTTCCGATGTCGGCTTACCGTGTGACGGCGGGAATACATTCTTGCGGCCATGACCGGACTCTGGTAATTCTTGTCCAAAGCGGGCCTTGATACCGTGCCATGACCCGTTAGCCAGCGTTGGACCGGCGCGACTAAATGTTTTCGCCCAAACGGCAGTTGTGCAGCGGGAGCGGTCAGCGGCCTCGACCCGGTATATTTCGGCACCCGGCCATTCGCGGTCGCTGACGCAATTGCCGTAAAGTCATTCAGACGTTCCGCGTGTATGCTAACAACCCTGACTAGTGCAAAGCTCCGAGCAGGGTTGCGGTGAACCGCGTGTCCGAAAATCGACCCCTACGTAACGGCTGGTCCGCTAGCAGGTTTCTCGTATACCTGAAGAACAGACTCACTTCTTCGTTTCGTCCTTAGCTGCGTCGGTGGGCGCAGCAGGCGCAGCCCCGCCGACCGTAGGAGCCGGAGCGGATGCGTCTTTTGCGGCATCGGCGGCGGGCGCGGCTGGTGACGGTGGCGCGGGTTCAGGTGCAGTTAAAGCACAACCATCTAATAGCAGCATATCCGCGGGGTTGAGGACGGCCCTTCGGTTGAACGCAGCGTTCATGCCTTGGCGTCGCCCACAGCCGGATCAGAACCCCAGACTTCATAGGTGCCGGGGCAGGTTCATTACAAAAGACTCACGATGCCTGCATTAACTGGTACGGCCACGCCTGAGAGGAGCAACGCCACGAACAACAGCGCCACGCGCTCAGACGCCGTGCCGCTGCCCCGAGGCGGACAGATTGACAAGGCGCAATGGTGGCGGGTTCCGAACTTCCGATACTTACTGGTCTGATGAGTGGGTATCGTCGGTTATTACGCGGTCTTCGACTCCATCTCGGGCCGCTACGATGAGGGTGGGATTGACCTGCAAAAGGTCTTGGGCGCGTGGTCGGCGATCCTGGTAAGCGGCGTTATCGGCGCATTCTACGCAAAGCGATTCAGACTGCTCTGGTTCGCAATCTCAATCATGGCGGGGGTGCTGCTTCTGCTGCTGATGCTGCTAGGCCTAGTGGCGCTCAAGCGGCTGATAAATTCTTGATTTGAGGCCATATGCGGCGCCGACTGGGTGCCTGCGGAACGTCTCCCAGCTGATTGAATGTGAACAGCGTGCCAAACCCGCGGACTCCGATCCGCGCGCCATCCACCAACCTCAAGGTCATTGTTCCGTGGATCGAGGTGACTGCAATCTCGCCATCCGCTGCGATCGCCTGCGGATGGCGCACAGTTCGGGCCTATGACAAAACTCAACGAGTTCCCCGAAAATCTCTGATATAAAACGATAATAGAGTCATCGATTTCCGAAACCTTGACCCTGGTGGACGGGGGCCGGGGTGTCAAGGGAGCAGTGAGCCGTGACTTCCCAGAAAGAGCACACATTATTTCCTGGAAATGATATTCGCTAACGCGAACGCCTCGACCTAATGCTCGGGGAGCAATCAAAATGAATCTTCGACATTCCGGTCTTTACACGCTTGTTGCTGTGGCGGCGTGCATCATTTCCGGCTGCGCCAGCGCCCCCCAGAGTCGCGTCGAAAGACAAGCCGGCGAGGTCAAAGTTTATCAACCCGATCAACTCGTTCCGAACCAATATAAGGTCGTGCGCTATCTCTGGGTGGATTCCTGGCGTGCCGCGTTCTGGCTTCCGAGCTATTCGAGCGAATCAGACGGTATTGCGTCTTTGCAGTCCGCAGCTGAGCACCTGGGTGCCAATGGGCTGATCAACGTGAGCTGTATAGACCAGGGCCGTTCGATTTGGCCCTGGCGCACGGAGCCTTCGATCGTGTGCAACGGTACTGCAATTAACGTGTATTGACCGACCGACTGCCGGCTGAGGATTCGCGGCTCAAAGATAATTTCAATAGAACTGTCGCGTCTCCGATCTTCAGGAATTGTTCCGGCACATGATCGGCAAGTGCGGCGGGCCAACGACGTCCTGTGCAGTGAGAATGCGGACATGGGTTGGATTGTCAGGTTGCTGCTAATTGCAGGAAATCTCGTCGCGAGCTGGTTTGTCGCCCGCGATGCCCTCAATTTTCCTGTCATCTCGTTTGTGGCGGCTTTGTTTCTGTTTTTCAGCTTGGTGGCCCTTCTGGCCTTTTGGCCGACGATTGTCCGGCTATTTCTGGATCTATTCGGAATACACAAACCTAAATGAGCCCTTTGGGACCCCCTGTCCTAGCCGTTGGTGCATCTCAAGGGCAACTAATTATTTTGCCAATGCGGTTTTGCCAAGGAACCGCTAGGTTTTAGAGGCCGCGCGATGGGCCGCTTCTGACCCCCCGTGCTGAAGTACATCGAGTCAGGGCGAGTGACCGCAACCACTGGAAGCGGATGTTGAGCGGTGCGCTACTGCATGCCTGCTCCTGTGCGAACGGCCGCTCCGCTTTTGAGAGTGACGGTCCGCAGCCGACCCACACCCGGTCCGCGCCGAACAACAGCGCTATCGGATCCACCCCTTCGCCGTGAAAATATAGAGCACGGCAAGCATCAGCATCAGGGTGCCAAAGGCAACCTGCCCGAGCGTGACCGGCCACGGGGCGTCGCCAAGATTCATGCCCAACAGGCCGCCCACGACCGCCGGGATCAGGGCGAGCGCGCTGACGATCGCCACCAGCCGCATGAAGCGGTTCGTCTGGTACGCAGCGATGCCGAGGTGCAGCTCGATCAGCGAGAGCACCGACTCGCGCAGGTTATCGACCGTCTCGAAGAGATAATCTGCTTCTTCGGCGAGCTGAGCGACAGATTCGCGCTGATCGGGGCCGAGCCCGGGAAGCAGACGGCGACCGTCGGCGAGCATCTCGAGCAGGCCGCGCAGCCGCCAGAGGTCGCCCTTAGCCGTGGACAGGACGCGCTTGAGACGAAAGGTTTGCCCGAAGAAGCTCTCTGGGCTTTCGCGCATCGGCAGCGCCTCAATCTGGCGCAGTGTGCGCTCCAGCTGGCCGGCCAGTACCTCGTTGCGGACGAGGACCAAGCGGATGATGTGGAGCGCGCAGCGCGGTCCCCAAGGCAGGGCGCCTGGTTCTACGGGCAGGTGCTGCAAATCGAGCGGATGCGGCGCAAGGGACAGCACGTCGTCTGCCGTGACCAGCATCAGGACGGGGTCGCGGTGAATTGGATCGCCTGCCGCGGGAAGCGAAAGAGTGAGCGCGGTCCAGCTCGCGCCGGATTCGATGCGTGGATAGCTCGATTCGTGCAGCGCCCCCTCGATCATCACGCGCGGGACTCCGAGCGCCGAGGCGACCTCCATGAGGCGGTCCGGCGCGAGGTTCGAAGCATGCAGCCAATCGCTCGTTGGTGCAGCAGCCCACTGTAGCAGTTCGCTCCAATCCGACTTGCGCGGCGCGGCATCGCCGGGCCGCAATACCGTGACTCGCGGTTTGCCGCTGGCGGCCGGGCGCGGCGGAGGCGCAGCCGGGCGCTCCAGGCCGTGGCTGACGCGTGGGACGAACAGCAGTATGCGAAACAGCCGGAGGATGCGCAGGGCCGGGGTCGAGCGCAGCGATTCTGAAACTGCCGGAAGTAGCGAGAGTAGCGGCGCGACGATTATGACCGCGTCGAGAATGTGCCAGGGATCAAATACAAACTTGCGCCAGTTCGTTGACAAGGCGAAGCTGACCGCGTATTCGAGTGCGAATAGACCGATGATCAGCCATTGCGCGACATCAAAACCTTGCTCGATGCCGCGCGGCAACTCAAACAGGAAGGGAGACAGTCCGAGGCTCAGCGCGGCGAGCGCGAGAAAACCCATTACGGTTTCGTTGAGCACACCCGAGAGACGATTCAGCATGTCGGCGTGTTGCGCACGCACTGGCATTGGCCGCAGCCAGACGCACGTCTTTCCGGTTCAAGCGCTAAAGCAAGAGCGCAGTGCCACGGAGCCCGAAGCGCAAATCGCCTGCAAGCGCGACTTGCGCTGGGCAGAGGATACAAATGGTTCGCCTGTCTAGACCGTGTGGCGCTGCAGAAAAACCAAGGTCTTCTGATTGAACTCATCGACCTTCTCATAGATCGGCGCGTGCGCACATCCATCAAAGACGAGCAATTCGGAGCCGCGAATATTGCCTTTCATCCGATCCGCGAAACGAGTCGAGGTGACCAGATCGTGACGCCCGAACGTGATCTGCGTTGGCGCAGTTATCCGCCCCAATTGCGCCTCGACATCATGGGCTATCACCGCATTCGACTCCTGTATAAATGCGGCCAGTGGTTGTGCGGGCCGGCTACGAACAAAATCGGCCAACGACTGAATGTACTCCGGCTTGGCGGCGTATAGGTCGGGCGTAAAGCACCACGGGAAGATGCCGAGAATTACCATTTCGGCTACGCTACCTAACGCCTTAGCCGTTACCTGCCAGCCTTCGACTACCGTCTTGAGGAAGGGGTCCGTCTTCGTCCAGCCACTGTGCAGAGACAATGACTTGACCCTATCCGGATACTTGGCCGCCAGCCACATTCCCGTCGCAGCCCCCAAGGACAAGCCGGAGACGTGTGCCTTGGGTATCCCAACGGCTTGCATGAACGCGGCGACATCGTCCGCGAAAAGTTCGGTGGAATAGACGCCTTCCGGTTTGTCGCTTTCGCCTGTCCCGCGGAGGTCGACTGAGACGCAGGTAAAGTGCTTGGCGTACTCTGCCACTTGGAAGGCATAACAGGCGTAATCGGCGGCCAAATAAGGAATAAGGACCAGCGGTTCTCCAGTTCCTTGTTGTTCATAGTTTATGGTGATGTTGTTGACTTTGACTTTAGGCATGGAAGTCTCTCCTAACAAATGCGACCCGTAACTCGATCCGTATGCTCGTTCACGATAGAACGGGACAATTTCCTTCCTGACCCCGTTGCCGCATTAGCGGCTAGCTATTACCGTACCGCGCACTTGAAGTTCGACGTTGATTTTTATCATGCGACGCGCATGGCAAGCATGCCGCGGCGCGCAGATTGACGGGGAAGATCGAGTGGCCGGAATCGCACTGCACAGCCGCCTCCCGAACGGAAAAGCTTGGTATCCCAAAAAGTTGGTTTGGAGCAGCGCACGAATTCAGCAGCCGCATTGGAGCAATTTTCCGGGTGTCGCTTCATGGCCGGTTGCTGAAGTACGTCCAGCCAGCGCGAACGGGCGCAACCGCTGCAAAACGGACTGTCCGGGTAGACATCTCGTTTCCGCATTGCGAGGTCTGCTTGCGCAATTTCGGCACTTGCGGCGAAGGGCTGCTTTTCGAGTGGCGCAATTTCCGCTTTGGGTCGCGAATACGCGTGCGTCATGGCGGAAAGCTGCCGCGCAGCCTGAATTCACGGCCAATGACCAGTTGCAAATCTACACCGGCCGCCTGTGCCGCTCAGAGCGAACGCCAGCAAAGGGCCGACGATCGGAACTTCATCTCACCGCGCCCAATTTCCCGTCAGCCAGTGATGCCGATCTGCCAGGGCACAAACTCATGATCCCCCAGTCCGAATAGCTCGCTCTTGGTCTTCTCGCCCGACGCCGTGCGCAGGATCAGCTGGAAAATCTGCTCGCCCATTTCCTCCATGCTCGCCGTGCCGTCGAGGATCTGGCCGCAGTTGATGTCCATGTCCTCCTCCAGCTTGCGGTACATCGGCGTATTGGTGGCGAGCTTGATCGAGGGCGCGGGCTTGCAGCCGAAGGCGGAGCCGCGGCCGGTGGTGAAGCAGACCACGTTCGCGCCGCCGGCGATCTGCCCGGTGGCCGACACCGGGTCGTAGCCCGGCGTATCCATGAACACGAAGCCCTTCTGCTTCACGGCTTCCGCGTACTTGTACACTTCCATCAGCGGGCCGGTGCCGCCTTTCATCGCCGAGCCCAGCGATTTTTCGAGGATGTTCGCGAGCCCGCCCATCTGGTTGCCCGGGCTGACCACGCCGTTGATCTGCACGTCCCGGCCGAGCGCGTAGACGTCCTTCCACCAGCGGATGCGCTCGATCAGCTTCTCGCCGATTTCGCGCGAGGCCGCGCGGCAGGTGAGCGTGTGCTCGACGCCGTAGATTTCCGGCGTCTCCGACAGCACCGCGGTGCCGCCGTGGCGCACCAGGATGTCCATCGCCGCGCCCAGCGCGGGGTTCGCGGTGATCGAGGAAAAGCTGTCCGAGCCGCCGCATTGCAGCCCGACGGTGATGTGGCTCGCCGGCACCGCCACGCGCCTGACCTGGTTCGCCTGCGGCAGCAGTTCCCGCACCGCGGCGACGCCGGCCTCTATGGTCTTGCGCGTGCCGCCCGTGTCCTGCATCACGAACGTGCGCAGCGTGGTGCCGCTGGTGAGCTTTTCTGCTTCGAACAATTTGTCGATCTGGTTGCGCTCGCAGCCCAGGCCCATCACCAGCACCGCGGCGAAGTTGGCGTGGCGGATGTAGCCCGCGAGCGTGCGCCGCAAGAGGTCCATGGGCTCGCCCGAGAGTTCCATGCCGCAGCCACTCGAATGCGTAAACGCGGCGACGCCGTCGATATTGGGAAATTCGGCGAGGCGCTCCGGCGTGAACCAGTCGGCGATGCGGTGCGACACCGTGGCCGAGCAGTTCACGGTCGAGACGATGCCGATGTAGTTGCGCGTCGCCACGCGCCCGTCCGCGCGCACGATGCCCATGAAGCTGGCGCGCAGGGCCTCGGGCACCATGTCCACCGGCTTGTAGTCGCGCGCGTAGGCGTAGTCGCGGTCGAATTCGCGGAATTCCATGTTGAGCCGGTGCAGCAGCGTGCCCGGCGCGATGTCGTTCGATGCGAAACCGATCACGGTGTTGTACTTGAGCACCGGCTCGCCCTTGGCGAGCGCGCGCGCGGCCACCTTGTGCCCGGCGGGGATGCGGTTGAGGCAGGCGAGCTGCTCCTCGGCGAGCACCGTCCCCTGCGCCAGGTCCACGCGCGCGACCAGCACATTGTCGTTCGGGTGCAGGCGGATGGCCGGCGCCGTGAGGTTCTTTACCGCTGGTGCGTTCATGCTAGATGTTCCTTAGGTCATTTGGAAATGAGGGAATATCCCCCGAGGGGACTTCCTTCGGGGCGTCTCCCCTCATACTCCCCTATATCGGGCGTTGCAAAGAAATCGTTTTGCAACGCGTTCTTACGCTGGGGTTTTGGAAACCCAGTCCTTGAAGTCCTGGCGCAGCTTGGTCTTGAGGAATTTTCCGGTCGAGGTGCGCGGCAGCGCGTCGATGAAGGTGAAATCGTCTGGCACCTGCCATTTGGCGAAGCGCGGCAGCAGCAGTTCGCGCAGCTCCTGCGGTGTCACCTCCCTGCCCGGCTTCTTCACCACCACGGCGAGCGGGCGCTCGTCCCATTTCGGATGCTTCACCGCGATCACCGCGGCCTCGGCCACCGCCGGATGCCCCATGATCGCGTTTTCCAGCTCGACCGAGCTGATCCATTCGCCGCCCGACTTGATCAGGTCCTTGGTGCGATCGGCGATGCGCAGGTAACCCTCGGCGTCGATGGTGGCGACGTCGCCGGTGCGCAGCCAGCCGTCTTCGGTGAACTTTTCCGGATCGGCGGGCTGCTTGTGGTAGCCGCCCGCGACCCAGTGGCCGCGGCATTGCAGCTCGCCCGTCGATTCGCCGTCCCAGGGCAGGATCTTGCCCTCGTAATCGACGATGCGCAGGTCGACCAGCGGCACCTGCAGGCCGGCGCGCGCGCGGATGTCGTACAGCCTGTCCGCCGGCGCGTCGACGAGGTTGGGCTTGATCGAGGTGATCGAGCCGAGCGGCGAAGTCTCGGTCATGCCCCAGCCCTGCCTGATCGTGAGCCCGTACTGGTCGAATGCCTCGATCAGCGCGCGCGGCACGGCCGCGCCGCCGACGGTCATGCGCATGCCCGGCGCCAGCTTCCACGCGCGCTTGCCCGACTGCAGAACCTGCAGCACCATCATCCAGATCGTGGGCACGCCCAGCGACAGCGTGATCGCCTCGGTCTCCATCAGCTCGAGCAGGTCCTCGCCCGCCATGTGCGGGCCGGGGAATACCTGCTTCGCGCCGAGCATGACGGCGGTAAAGGGCATGGCCCAGGCGTTGGCGTGGAACATCGGCGTGATCACCAGCACGTTGTCGCGCGAGGACGCGCCGACCACGTCGGGCAGTGCGCTCACGATCGAATGCAGCACCATGGAGCGGTGCGAGTAGACCACGCCCTTGGGCCGCCCGGTGGTGCCCGAGGTATAGCACATGCCCATGGCCTCGTTCTCGTCCTGCTCGGGATAGCGGTAGGCGTTCGCGTCCGCGGCGATGAAATCCTCGTAGCTCTCGCAGCCCGCGGGCAGGGGTGCGCCGCTGAACGCGAACACGACGACGCGCGGGGGTTTCTTGAGCAGCGGCTTGACCTTGTCCCAGATCGGCAGCAGCACGTCGTCGATGAGGATCAGCCGATCGTCCGCGTCCTCGATGATGTAGGCGAGATCCTCGGGCGAGAGGCGCAGGTTGAGCGTATGCAGCACCGCGCCGGCCGCGGGAATGCCGAAATAGGCTTCGAGGTGCGCCCAGTGATTCCACATCAGCGTGCCGACCGCTTCCCCGCGCGCGACGCCGGCGCCCTGCAAGGCCTGCGCCAGCTGGCGCACGCGCCGGTAGACATCGCCGTACGTGCAGCGGTGCAGCGATTTGTCCGGCCGGCGCGACACCACCTCCCGCGTGGAATAGAGCGCGTGGGCGTGCTCGAGCAGCTGGTTCAGGCTCAGCGGCATTTGCATCATGGTCGATCGCATGTTTCCCCTCCAGTAGATCACGCTGTCGACACGCATCCTAGCAAACTCCGGCGCAAGCGGCCGCCGGGAAATCAAGCCGGATGGCACGCCGGTGGTCATTTGCGGGAAATGCCGCAAATCGCCCGTCAAGGGCAAGTAGTAGCAAGCTTGCGCCCGATGCTTTAGACTGGCCTCCTATTGACTTGGACTGATCCGCTGCCCGGGTTGATATTCGGCTTGGAGTTGCAACAAAACGAGGACATGACTCCCCTCGCGCTCCCCCAGGCCGGACCGTGACAGATTCTGTTGCGGCTTCTTAATTACTATCAGGAGATTCTCGTGGCAACTGGAACAGTGAAGTGGTTCAACGCAAGCAAGGGTTTCGGATTCATCCAGGCAGATGACGGTTCGAAAGACGTATTCGTGCATATCTCGGCGGTGGAAAAAGCCGGCCTGTCCACGCTGAACGAAGGCCAGAAAGTCCAGTACGAGCTGCAGAAAGGCAAGGACGGAAAGACCTCGGCCGGGGACCTCAAGGCGCTCTGAGCACAGATTCCTCACCGGGCGCGGTCCGCGCCCGGAGCCGCCCGATTCCGGCGGCAGACCCGGCGCTCACCGGCGCCGGCCTATAAACGGACTCCAGCCTCCGCGGCCATCCTGGCCGCGTGCTTTCATATCGACTTCACTTGGGGCGTCACCTCGCCCGCAGGGGCAAAGCCGCGCCTACTGCGCCTGCGAGCCGGCCGGCACCGGCCAGCCTCCGCCCAGCGCCTTGTACAAGGCGATCAGATCGATGGCGGCCGCGCTATGCGCGCGGGCGTAAGCGTCTTCGGCGTCACGCATGCTGCGTTCGGCTTCGAGCAGTTCGGCGAGCGCGATATCGCCGAGTTCGAAGCGCCGCCTGGCGTGGCCGTAGCTGCGCCGCGCCGACTCAAGCGCGGCACGCTGCGCCCGGTCCGATTCGAGCGCATAGCGGTAATTGCCCAGCGCGCGCTCGGCGTCGCTCAAGGCAGACAGCACAGCCTTTTCGTAGGCCTGCGCCGCGCCCTGTTGGCGCGCCTCGGCGGCATGGATCTGCGCCTGCACCCGGCCGCCGTCGAATATGCGCCAGGAAATCACCGGCATGAGCGAGAACACTTGGCTGGACGCCTGCAACAGATCGCCCGCCGCCAGCGCCTGAAAACCGCCGCTCGCCCCGATCGAAAGGCGCGGGAACCACTCCGCCCGCGCCGCGGCGCTGTCCGCCGTCGCGGCCGCGAGGCGCCTTTCGGCGACGCGCACGTCCGGGCGCCGGCGCAGCACGTCGGCACGCTCGCCCACCGGGATCGGCTTGAGCGCGACCTCGGCGCCGTCGCCCTCGGCGAGCGCCAGTTCACTCTCGGGCAGTTGGCCTAGCAATACGCCCAGGCCCAGCGCCGAAGCACGGATGCGCGCGCGTATGCCGGGCAGCGCTGCGTCGGCGGCATCAAGCTGCGCCTGCGTGCGCTCGACATCGGCGCGCGCGAGGTCGCCTGCCGCGGCGCGTTCGCGCACCGTGGCCGCGATGCGGCGCAGGGCCTCGACCGCGGCGGAGCGCGCCGCGAGTTCGCGCTGTGCGCCGCGCAGGCTCAGGTAGTCGCGCGCGACTTCGGCCGCGACGCTGATGCGCGTGTCGGCGGCTGCCGCCTCGCTCGCCTGCAACTGCGCCTCGGACGCCTCCACGCCGCTGCGGATGCGGCCGAACAGGTCGATTTCCCAGGCCGCGTCGAAGCCGACATCGTGTATGGTCTGGTCGCGGCTGATGCCCGGAATGACGCCGATGGGCAGCGGGCCATTCAAACTTTGGCGGCGCCGGTTGATGCTTGCGTCGGCCTGCAGCGAGGGCAACTGCGCGCCGGCCGCGGCATCGCGCAAGGCGCGCGCCTCCGCAATGCGCGCGCCGGCCTGGCGGATGTCCAGGTTCTGCGCCAGCGCGGTCTCGACCAGGCGCTCCAGCACCGGATCGCCGAGCGCGCGCCACCAGACGGCGAGTTCCGCCGCGCTCGCCGCCGTGCCTGCCGATGTGTCCGCGCCCTGGGCCCAGCCCGTTCCCGTATTCAGCTGCGGCGCACGGTACGCCGGCGCGCCGGCGCAGGCGGCGAGCAGGCTGACCGACGCGAACAGCACGGCGCGTCCGGGCATAGTCAGCAGGCTCGGTGCAGTGATCGGCCGCTTTGCGGTTTGGCGGATGCTTGTCATGGCAGGCCTCATTGCAGTTTGCTGCGTACGAACAGGGTGGCGGCGGACAGCGTGACCAGCGCGATCAACGCCATCGGCCAGGCATTGGCGAAGACCTCGGACGCCGGCAGGGACTTGAGGAAACTGCCCTGCAGGATGATCAGGTAATGCTTGAGCGGAATCGCCTGCGCCAGCCACTGGAGGAACACCGGCATGTTCTCCACCGGTGTGGCGAAGCCCGACATCAGCACCGCCGGAACGGCGATGGTAAAGGTGCCGAGTATCGCCTGCTGCTGGGTCGCGCACACCGAGGAGATCATCAGCCCGATGCCGACCACCGAGAGTATGAACAGCAGCATGCTCGCGAGCAGCAGCAGGAAAGAGCCGGTGAACGGGATGCGGAACAGGAACACGCCGGCCGCCACCATGAAGGAACCGAGGAAAGTGCCGATCACCAGCGCGGGCGCCATTTTCGAGGCGATGATTTCGATCGGCGTGCACGGCGAAACCAGCAGCTGGTCGAAGGTGCCGAGTTCGCGCTCGCGCGCGATCGACAGCGCCGTGATCAGCAGGGTCATAAAGGTCAGCAATATGCCGCCTATGCTGGGCACGACGAACCAGCGGTAGATCAGGTTCGGGTTGAACCAGTGGCGCACCGCGGCACTGTCGCCTGCGGCCAGCGGCCGTGCGCTCAATTCGCCGCCGAGCCCGACCGTGATCGCGTTCAGGTAGCCGAGCACGACCTGGCCCGAATTCGCGCGCCGTCCGTCCAGTATCACCTGCGCCGTCGCCGCGCGGCCGGCGCCGATGTCGCGCGAAAACGATTCCGGAATGTCGATGGCGGCAATGACTTCGCGCCGCTCTATCATGCGCTCGAGCTCCGCTGGGCTGCGCGCCGGGTGCAGGCGGTGCACGAAGCTCGCCGCCGCTACGCGCGCCACTAGTTCCTGCGACCATTTGCCGGCATCGCGGTTATAGATGCCGATGTCGACATTGCGCACGTCCAGCGTCGCCGCGAACGAGAATATGAACAGCTGGATCAGCGGCGGCCCGATCAGCACGAAGCGGCTGCGCGGATCACGCAATACGCTGAGCAGCTCCTTGGTGATCTGCGCCATCAGGCGCGTCGACAATAGACTCATGAGCTAGACGTCCAGGCTCTTGGGCGTCTTCGCCCGCGCGATGGCGAACAGCACCAGGCCGACCGCGAGCATCGCCGCCATGTCCGGCAGCAGCACGATCCAGACGTCGCCGGCGAGGAACACTGTCTGCAATGAGGACACGAAATAGCGCGCCGGGATGATGTAGGTGAGCGCGCGGATCGGCGCCGGCATCGAGTCGATTTCGAACAGGAAACCCGACAGCAGCAAGACCGGCAGGAAACCCGTGACGACCGCGATCTGCGCGGCGATATATTGATTCTTGGCGACCGCCGAGATCAGCAGCCCCTGGCCCAGCGCCGGAACCAGGAAGGCGGACGAAAGCAGGAGCAGCACCGGCCAGGAGCCGCGCAGCGGCACGTCGAACACGTTGACCGCGAGCAGCGCCGCGAGGATGGTCGCGGCGAGGCCCAGCGCGAAATAGGGCAGCAGCTTGCCGATGAGGATCTCGATCACCGATGCCGGCGTCGACATCAGCGCTTCCATCGTGCCGCGCTCCCATTCGCGCGCCACGACCATTGCGGTGAGCAGCGTGCCTATCATCGCCATGACGATGGCGATCGCGCCGGGCACGAGAAAACGGCGGCTTTCGATCTCCGGGTTGAACCAGAAGCGCGGCTCGAGCGCGAGCGCGCCGCTTGCGCCGGGCGCGCGCGCCGCCAGCCACAAGGCGGCGACGCCCTGCGCATAGTTGGCGACGAAGTTGGCCGTGTTGGGTTGCGCCCCGTCGGTGATGATCTGGATCGGCGCGCCGTTCGCGCCGGACGCGAGGCGCTGCTCGAAATCCTGCGGAATGACCACGAATCCGCGCAGGCGGCCGCCGACCACGTCCTCGACCACCTCGCGCCGGTCGCGCGCCGGCTTGACCACGAAATAGCGCGTGCCGGAAAAAGCGGCCGCCAGCGACTGCGCGGCGGCGGCGTCGGATTCCAGCACCACGCCGATCGGCACCTGCCTGATGTCCAGCGACACCGCGTAGGCGAACAGGAACAGCATCACCACCGGCAGCACGAAGGCGATCAGGATGGTCGAAGGATCGCGCAGCACCTGCAGCGCTTCCTTGCGCACCAGCGCCGCGAGCCGGCGCAGGTCGAAGCCGGGCGCGATGCGTTCGTCCGCGCTCATGCCGCCGCCTCCTTCAACTGAATCGGATTTTTACCGTCGCACCGTCGGCGTCGGGCGGCAATCGCGGCCGGTCGCATCCCCGCTGCGCGGGGCCCCTGCTCCCTGCTCATGCCGCCGCCTCCTGAGCGCGCTGTGCCTCGATTTCCGCATCGGCCGCCTGGACCAGGCGGATGAAGGCTTCCTCCATGGTCGGCTCCTCGCCGCCGCCCGCGCCGCGCTCCGCCTGCGCGCTGCGCTTGAGCGCGTCGGGCGTGTCCAGCGCGATCACGCGCGACTGGTACATCAGCGCGACGCGGTCGCAGTACTCGGCCTCGTCCATGAAATGCGTGGTCACCAGTACCGTGACGCCGTTGCGCACCAGGCCGTTGATGTGCGTCCAGAATTCGCGCCGCGTGATCGGGTCCACGCCCGAGGTGGGCTCGTCCAGGAACAGCACCGGCGGGCGGTGCATCAGCGCGCAGGCGAGCGCGAGGCGCTGCTTGAGCCCGAGCGGCAGCTCGTCGGGCGAAGCGCGCAGGAATTTCCGCAGGTGGAATATCTCGATCATTTCGTCTATGCGCTCGCGCCGCGCGGCGCCGTCGAAGCCGTAGACGCCGGCGGAGAATTCGAGGTTCTGCCGCGCCGAGAGCAGCCCGTAGAGCGAAAACTTCTGCGCCATGTAGCCGAGGTGGCTCTTCGCCTTGCTCGTCGCCGTGCCGAGGTCCATGCCCATCACATGCGCCGTGCCCGAGCTGGGCTTGAGCAGTCCGCAGAGCATTTTGAAGGTGGTCGACTTGCCCGCGCCGTTGGGGCCGAGGAGCCCGAAGATCTCGCCCCGGCGCACCTGGAAACTCACGCGGTCGGTTGCGACAAAGTCGCCGAAGCGGCGGCTCAGGTCGCGGCACTCGACCGCAAGCTCGCTTTCCAGATGCACCGGCGTCATGCGCTCGGCGAGCAGCGAGGTACCGCCCGGGCCGCCGCCCAGCATGTCGACGAAGGCATCCTCGAAGCGCGGCGCGACCGCCGCGATATGCCCGCCGACCGCGCCGGCCAGGGCATCGATTTCGTCCCGGGCGGCATCCTTGCGCAGCACGATGCGCACCGCGTCGCCCTGGATCACGCCGTCGCACACCGATTTAAGGTTCAGCGCCTGCGACAGCACCAGCCTGCGGTCCTGCTGCGGCTGGAGCAGCCGGAAGCTGCGGTCCTTCAGTGTGGCCGTGAGCGCGCGCGGCGGTCCGTCGTACTCTATCCTGCCTTCGTTCAGCAGCAGCACGCTGGCGCAGCGTTCCGCTTCGTCCAGGTAGGCGGTCGACCACACCACCGCCATGCCTTCGCCAGCGAGCTCATGCACCATCTTCCACAGTTCCTGCCGGCTCACCGGGTCGACGCCGACGCTGGGCTCGTCCAGCAGCAGCACTTGAGGCCGGCCCATCATGGCGCAGGCCAGGCCGAGCTTCTGTTTCATGCCGCCGGAGAGCCGGCCCGCGAGCCGGTGCACGAAGGGCGCAAGCCGGGTGAACGCGAGCAGCCGCTCGTAGGTCTCCCGCTGCGACCGCATCGCGAGGCCCTGCAGGCGCGCGTAGAGCCGCAGGTTTTCCATCACCGACAAATCCTCGTACAGCCCGAAGCGCTGCGGCATATAGCCCGTCAGCGTGTGGATGCGCGCGCTCTCGCGCACGCTGTCGCAGCCGGCCACCGTCACGCGCCCCGCGCTCGGCGCCATCAGCGCGGCCATCAGGCGCATCAGCGTGGTCTTGCCCGCGCCGTCGGGTCCGACCAGGCCGGTGAGCCGGCCCGGCAGAATGCGCGCGCTGATGTCGCGCAACGCTTCGGTGTTGCCGAAGCGCTTGCTCACGCCGGCGATCTCGACCGCCGCCGGCATCGGCGCCGCGTCGCGTGTTTGCGCCGCGCTCATGTCACTTGCCGTTCGCCGGCTCGCCCACCTGTATCGTCACCGGCATGCCCTGGCGCAGGCCCTCGTCGGCGTTGGCGACGACGATGCGCAGGCGGTACACGAGGTCGGTCCTGAGCTCGGTGGTCTCCACCGATTTGGGCGTGAATTCCGCGCGCGGCGAGACGAATCCGATCTCGCCCTCGTAGACCTTGGCGGAGGAGTCGGTGCGCAGCGTCACCCTGGTGCCCGGGACGACGCGGCCCAGGTTCGGCTCGCTCACATAGGCCCTGACGTAGACCGGATCGCGCAGCGACAGCGAATAGACCGGCGCGCTCGCATTCACCATGCTGCCCGGCTCGCGCAGGCGCGCGAGCACGGTCGCCTTGGCCGGCGCGAACAGCCGCGTGTCGGCCAGCGCGGTCTTCGCCTGTGCCGCCGCCGCTTCGGCTGCGGCCAGCCGCGCGGCCGCCGCGGCGATATCCTCGCGGCGGAAGCCTTCCTTTCTCAAGGCCAGCGTCTGCCGCGCGGACGCGAGCGCCGCTTCGGCCTGGTCGCGCGCCGAGCGCGCGGCGTCGGCGACCCGCGGGCTGGCCGAGCCGGATGCCGCGAGCGCGCTCTGGCGCTGGAAATCGCTCTGCGCATTCGCGTACACGGCCTCGGCCTGGCGCACGGCCTCGTCGGCCTGCGCGATTTCCTGCGGGCGATTGCCGCGGCGCAGCTTGTCCAGATCTGCGCGCGCGCCCTGCACCGCGGCCTCGGCCACGGCCAGCGCCTCGCGATAAGGCTGCGCGTCGAGTTCCGCCATGAGTTCGCCGGGCTTGACCGTAGCGCCCTCTTCGAACGCGGTCCTGAGCAGACGCCCGGGCTGCCTGAATGCGAGTTCGACTTCGCGGATGTCGACGTTGCCGTAGAGCTGCAGCGCCCCGTCCAGGCTATGGTCACGATGCGACCACCAGTATCCGCCGGCGGCAAGCGCGGCGATGGCGGTGACGATGATGATGCGCAAATTGACAGAGGGCATTTCAGTCTCCGGTTTCCAGCAGTGCTCCGACAGTTCGGTGGATGCGGGCGCGGATCATGTCCAGTTCGTCCGCACCGATGCGCTCCCATTGCAGCAGGCGCAACACGCCGGCGCGTGCCGCGCGAAACACCAGCACCTGCCCGAGTATGGTCGCGACCAGCAAGCGCGCTTCGAGCGCCGTGTCGCCCTCGCGCAGCCGCTGCACCAGCTGCGTCAGGAGCGAACCGACGCGGCCCATCACGCCATCGAAGAAAACAGCAAATGCGGCGGTCGGCATTTGCTGCTCGCGCAGGATCAGCTGGCCCCAATTGTCGGACTCGCGGCTCGCCATGAGCGCGAGCAGGCCGTCGGTCAGGCGCAACAGCAGCGGCAGGTACAGATCGATCCGGGCTTGCCGGTCCGGCGTATTTTCCGGCGCCTTCAGCGCGGCGTCGATCGCGTCGGCGAGCGGGCCGATGCGCTGCCGAATCTGCTCCACCATGTTCTCGAACACCGCGAGGTAGAGCCCTTCCTTGTTGCGGAAGTGATAACCGATCAATGCCTGATTGATGCCTGCGGCCAGGGCGATATCGCGCAGGCTGGCGGCGTGAAAACCATCCCGCGCGAACACTTCGGTTGCCGCTGCGAGCAAGGCCTCTCGGGTAACTTGGCCGCGCGAAGACGCGGTCGCTTGTTTCTTCATGGGCGCGATATTACTTGTTCGATCAAATAAGTCAAGTGCACAACTTGGATGGTCGGCAGGCCCAGCCTGCCCGCTCCGTTTTTCCTTCATTGCGGACAAGCGGGAAACGGCGCGGTATATGATAAAATTCAGTTACTTAATCGCATCCTGCCGCAGACTGCCCGCGCCATGGACGTACAAACGCGAACCGACACTGGAATTCCTCAATGCGAGATCGAATGGGCGAGGCGTGCAGAGCGCGGCCTGTTCCATGCGCTGCTTCTGGCCACGGCCCTGGGCTGGGGGCTGTACGCCTACCTGACAGCGAAGCCGCTCTACCCCCTGTTGCTCCTACGGACGCTGATCGTCGGCCCCTGCATGGTCGTCGTCAGCGCATTCCTGCTGTCGATCCCGGCGCAGGCTTTGCTCTACCTTGCGTCGGAGCGCTATCGCCGTGCGCATGACGGCGGCGGCGAAAGTGCATCGGGCAAGCCCACGGGCTTGTGGAAGATAATTGCGGCCTGGCTGGTGATGCTGCTCGTATCCGTGATCAACGGCAGCATCCGCGATTTCAGTTACGGCAAGCACATGGACGAGCTTGCCGCGCATCAACTGTCCACGGCCTGCAGCGTGCTGCTGCTGGGGCTGGTCATGCGCGCGTTTGCCCGGCTTTGCCCCGCGGCGTCCGCGCGCGAAGCGGCGTCCATCGGCCTGCTCTGGCTGATGCTGACCGTCGCATTCGAATTTCTCTTCTTCCATTACGCGGGCGGCCATTCGTGGACCGAACTGCTCGCCAATTACAATGTGTTCAAGGGCCGCATCTGGCCTGTCGTGCTGGTCTGGACAGGGATCGCACCCTATGTGTTTTTCCGCGCCGACCGCGCGCGCTCGGTATCGACCAGGCAACAATCCGGCCATGCGCTACGCCAATCTTGACGGCCGCTCGCGCGGCGCCAGCCTGGCGCGCATCCTCCGCTGGAAACTGGGACTGCACGAGGAGAAGCGGCCGCGCACGCCGGCCACCGGCGTGCCGGTGCCGGTCATCGCCAACGACGGCCGCGCATTGCGCAAGGGCGCGCTGGATGCGCTCACCTGGATCGGGCAGGCCTCCTTCCTGATCCAGCTCGGCGGCAGGAGCGCGCTGATAGACCCGGTGATGTCGACGACCATCGCCGGATTCATCGCGCGCAACGTGGCGCCCGGCCTGGACTGGGCGGCGCTCCCGAAAATCGACCTGGTGCTGGTGACGCACAACCACCGCGACCACATGGACGTGCCCACGCTCAAGCGGCTGGGAGCCGATCCGGTGTACGTGGTGCCGCGCGGCCTCGGTCGCGCGTTCGAGCGCGCCGGCCTGCGCCGGGTGATCGAGATGGCATGGTGGCAGCGGGAGGAGATCGCAGGCCTGCGGGTGACTTTCGTGCCGGCCGAGCACTGGAGCCGCCGCGGCCTGCTCGATACCAACGCCAGCTGGTGGGGCGGCTACGTGATCGAGCGCGGCGGACTGCGCGTCTATCACTCGGGCGACACCGCCTGGTTCGACGGTTTTGCCCATATAGGCGCGCGCTGCGGGCCGATCGATGCGGCGATGCTGCCTATCGGCGCCTATGCGCCGCGCTGGTTCATGCAGCGCCAGCACATGGATCCGGGCGATGCGGTGCGCGCCTACGCGGCGCTCGGCGCAAAGCGCTTCGTCGCCATGCACTGGGGCACGTTCAAGCTGACCGATGAAGACCTGCGCGAGCCGCCGGAGCTGCTGCGCCGGATCTGGGCGCGGGAGAATCTGCCGGAGCGTCCGCTGGCGATTCCCGCGATCGGCGAGACCCTGTTGCTGGATCGCGGCGGCGCCTGATCGTCGACCGCTTCAGATGTCGGACAAAGGCGTCGCCTTGGCCTTGGTATCCGTGAACTTCATCAGCCGGATCACTTCACCGAGGTCGGAATAAAGCGACTCCACCCGGCTCTGCGGCAGGTCCAGCAGCGCCTGCTGCAGAATCCCGACCAGCGGGCGCGGCGCGCGCGCGAGGATACGCGCCCCCTTGGCGCTGACCCTCAGCTGAACCACGCGGTGGTCCTCGCCGATGCGCATTCGCTTGACCAGCGCCAGTTCCTCCAGGCGGCGCAGCATATTGCTGGCCGTGGACAGATGGACACCGAGTGCTTTCGCGAGATCGCTCACCTTGATGCCGGGCGCGGCCGCTATTTCCGCCATCGCCCAGACCTGCGCGCCGCTCAGGCCGCACTCGTCCTCGACCCACTGATAGTGCCGCTTGATCGAGCGCAGCAGCACGCGAAACTGCTTGAGGATCTCCAGCCGTTTCTTCTGCGAACCCAGCGCAGTCGGGGGGGACCCGGAAGTCTGCAGCTGGGCTTTGCCGGTACCGCCGGTCTTGCGCTTTGCCATTTCGTTTCACCGCCTTGCGTAAGGTGCAAAACCGCTGCAATCGCGCGCCAATCGCCAGTACCGGCAGCCGGCAGGGTTTCTGCACTGAAGGCCATTATAGCCAGTCCCGGTCCCGGAGCCTATACCCGGTTTCCCTCATGATTCCCTCATGATATTGCGCAAAATGATTTTTTCAAATATTATGGCCAGACTGCGGTTCACGGTTCAAGCGTACCCCTGCTTGTACCCCCGGTTGCATGGTTTCGGCATCAAGACGAACGAGATTGCTGTGCTCGGATTTGCAGTAGGAGGAGGAGGAGGAAACCGCCAGAATATCCGACCGGTCCGCGCAAATGACCCAAGCGTCACGCGAATCGAGTCGATGCGGTGAGCGTGGGCGGTCGTTGGCAGCTTTGCCAGCCGACCGTTCTTAATAGGCTGGCGGACGGCGTTCGCCGGCCTATTTTTTTGCGTAGCTGCAGGCGTCCTATGCCCCGGTCTGGCCGCGGCTGGCGAAATAGCGCCAGACGCCCAGCGCATACAGCGAACCGAAGACGGCCAGCGCCGCCGCCGTTACCGCGAACAGGCTGCCGAGGCCAAGCCCGAATACCTGCGTCGCGAGCGTGCAACCGGCGGCGATGGTCGCGATGCGCACGGACACGCAGAGCAAGGGCCACAGCATGCGCCCGGTACCCTGGAAGGAAAAATACAAGGCCATTCCCAGACCGAGAAACGCATAGCTCGGCCCGGCGATGTGGAAATAGCGCGCCGAAATCGCGAGCACCGCGGGATCGCGCGTGAATATTCCGGCCCAGAGCCAGGGCGCAAGCGCCGCCACCGCGCCGATCGCCCCGCATACCGCCGCCGCGAACAATCCGCCGGTCCACGCGATGCGGCGCGCACGCTCGAGCTGGCCGGCGCCGACATTGGTGCCGACCATGGCGACCAGCGTCGCGCCCAGTCCGAATACGATGGGAATCTGCAGGTATTCCAGGCGCGCGCCGATGCCGTACCCGGCGATCGCCTCCGCGCCGTGTACGCCGACGAAGCCCGTGGTCACGCCGACAGCGGCATTGATCAGCGCGGCATGCACGCACGCGGGCACGCCGACTTTCAGGATTTCCGCGAAGTAGCGCCACGCAGCGCGCAGCGGGCGGATCGATACCTGCGTGGCGCCGCGCAGAATGTGCCAGCCGAGGATCGCGCATGCGGCGAAATAGTAGGCGACCAGCGCCAGCGCCGCGCCGCGCAGCCCCAGGCCCGGCCAGGGCCCCGCGCCGAAAATGAGCAGCGGCGAAACCCCGATCATGATGACCGCGCCGGTCACCGTGACCACGGCCGGCGTGCGCATGTCGCCGCTGCCGCGCAGCACGTTCGCGAGGCTGTTCGTCAGCCACACGAATGCGGCGCCGCCGAATACGATATTCGAATAGGCAAGCGCATTCGCGAGGCTCTCGCCCTGCCCGCCCAGCAATCGATACAAGGTGGGGCCGAGCAGCCACGCCGCCGCGGTGAATCCCGCGCCGAGCGCAAGCGCGATCAGCACCGCATGCCAGGCGAGCGCATCGGCGTCGGCCTGGCGGTGGCCCCCGAGCGCGCGCGCGATGGCCGAGGAAATGCCCCCGCCCATCGCGCCCGCCGACATCATCTGCATCAGCATCACGATGGGGAACACCAGCGTGACCCCGGCGAGCGCGTCCGTGCCCAGGCGCCCGACGAAATAGGTCTCGGCGATATTGACCGCGGCCTGCGCGCACACCAGCGCGACGTTCGGCAGCGACAGGCGCAGCAGCGTCGCCAGGATCGGTCCCTCGAGCAGCTGCGCGCGCGCGGCGGCCGGCGTGCGGCGCGCGCCGCGGTCCGGCGGCGGGCGCAAGGCCGGCGTCATTGCGCAGGCGCGGCAACGCGCACGCCGCCGGCAGTTGAAATGATGGACAATCGCGCTTTCAGAACCCGTTGCAAAATGAAATTTGCAAGGTCTGACTTAGGGGAGAATGAGGGGAGGTTTCCCCTCATATTGCAACAGACTCTTACGGCGCCCGGCAGCACGGGCGGCCGGCGCTTTTCAAGGAGACCAGCATGAGCAATCACGTCTACAAGCATATCGAACTCACCGGATCTTCGACCAAGGACATCGAGGACGCCGTCAATGGCGCCATCGCCAAGGCATCGCAGACGGTGCGCAACATCCACTGGTTCGAGGTGATAGAGACGCGCGGCCACGTGGAAAAAGGCAAAGTCGCCCACTGGCAGGTGACCATCAAGGTCGGCTTTACCCTGGAAGAATAAACGCCGGCAACGGCAATCAATTTTCCATCCCCGCCACGGCTTCGGGATTGTCGTTGCGGCTGGTGAGCCAGATGCCGGCCAGGATCATCAGCATGCCGGCGACGTGGAACAGGTGCAGCCGCTCGCCGAGAAAGGCGATCGCCAGCAGGCTCGCGAACACCGGCATCAGGTGCATGAACATGCCGGCCGTGTTCGGGCCGACGCGCGCGACCGCAATGTTCCAGAAGATGTATCCGAGCACCGACGGGAACACGCCGACGTAGGCGAGCCCGGCCACGGCGCCCGGCGTCCAGGTGATGCCCAGGCCCTGCGCCAGCGACCACAGGTACAAGGGCAGCATCGCCGCCACCCCCACTATCGCGTTGGCGCCGAGCAGCGCGAGCGGATGCAGTTCCGGCGGGCGCCAGCGCAGGCAAATTGTGTACAGCGCCCACAGCAGCATCGATCCGAGAATCCACAGGTCGCCGATGTTCAGGGACAGCGACAGGATGACCATCGGGTCGCCGCGTCCGACGATGGTCAGCACGCCGGCCAGCGAAATGACGACGCCCGCCCATTGCGAGGCGCGCAGCCGCTGGCCGAGAAAGGCCCAGGATATGGCGATGATGATCACCGGCACGAAGGAATTGAGGATGGAGCCGCTGACGGCGGTGGTGTATTTGAGTCCGAGGTAGGAAGCCAGATTGCAGAAGGTCGTGCCGAGCACGCCAAGCGCGAGCATGACGCGCCAGGAACGGCGCATCGCGGGCCAGCCGCGCCGCAAATGCGGCCAGGCGAAGGGCAGCAGCAGCAGGCTCGCGATCAGCCAGCGCCAGAAGGTGAGCGAATAGGCGGGCACCTCGTCACGCAGCGCCCGCCCGGCGATCCAGTTCAAGGCCCAGAACAGGATGGTGGCGGCGAGCAGCAGGTAAGGCGAAACGCGGTCGAGTACTGGGCTCTGGCGCAAGTGGAGGGAATGGCCTGAGGGAAAGGCGCATTATAGAACCCCCGTCGGATCGCTCCGGACCGTTTGCGCCTTGCATTTCGGGTCAACCCTGATGGCGCGACAGTTCTGCCCCTGCTATGCTCCGGCTCCCGTCAAACCGCCGCAAGCATGGTGCTCCGCCTGCATCGCCGACTGGTTCTTGTCGCGCCACTATTGGCGCTGCTGTGGCTGTATTCCGGCGCGTGCTGGTCGAGCGCCTGTCCTCCGCACCAGCTGAGCAAAGCCGACCAGGTCCGGCTGCAGGGCGACTCGGTCATGATAGTGGTTCACGCCACGTCCACCTTCGACTCCCGCTTCGCCACCAAGCGCGGCACCGACGAAGCGATCAGGTTTGCCAAGTACAACAGGATTCCCCTGATCTATCTGCAGGACGACTCGCCCGAGCAGTTCTACTTCATGGAGGACTGCGCGCCCGATTACTGGGTCCATTCCGAAAGCGGCGAGGTCGACTTCGACGTCGCGCCTTCCCATGTATATATCACCGGCGGGCATCTGGAGTTGTGCCTGTCCAGCGCGCTGAACTCGATCCTGTACCAGTGGGCGCGCAAACCCCCGCGCAACTTCAAGATCACCTATCTCATGGATGCGATTTACTCGAACGGCAAGGTGATCGATCCATCCGACCCGTTCTATGACGATTTCAGGCGTTTCCTCGACGTCGTCACCTACGGCCGGCCCGGCGGGGAGCACTGGCCCAAGCTGAGCCTGCTCGAGACCATGGGCATCATCGTCAAGGAGGAGAACGAGCTCGAGTACATCCGGCAGATTCTGCCGCGCTGGGACAATACCCTGCCCAAGTCCTACCGGGTGGAAGTGCAGCTGAACGACTCGGCGATCAAGGTCCTGCAGTCTGCACCGGGCTGGCATCCGCCGACGCTGTCGTTCCAGTTCGTCGATTCCGCGCTGAACCTGATCCCCGGGAATTCCCCCGGCGGCCAATAGGACGCGCCTGCGCGCCGGGCCTCTGCCCGATTCGCGTTTTTTCAAGGACCGGAAATTCTTGATTCCGCGTGCGCCGCACCGCGTGCCGCGTCCTGGCCACCGAATCTGCTGCAGGCTTCCCACAAGCCGTTCAAATACACCGCACCGAGCGCGCGGTCGTACAGGCCGTAGCCGGGCTTGCCGGTCTCGCCCCAGATCATGCGGCCGTGATCCGGGCGCACGTAACCGTCGAATCCGACATCGTGGTAGGCCTTGACGATGGCCGCCATGTCCAGGGAACCATCTGCGGAACGGTGGCCGGATTCGTGGAAGCTGCCGTCGGGCTCCACTTTCACGTTGCGCAGGTGCGCGAAATGGATGCGGCCGATGGCGCCGAACTCGCGCACCAGGGCCTCGATGCTGTTGCGGGGATCGGCGCCGAGCGAGCCCGAGCACAGGGTAAGGCCGTTGGCGGGCGTATCGACGAGCTTGAGCAGGCGCGCCAGGTCGTCGCGGTTCTTGACGATGCGCGGCAGGCCGAATATCGGGCGCGGCGGGTCGTCCGGGTGCATCGCCATCCTGATTCCGCTGTTCTCGGCGACCGGCACGATGGCCCTGAGGAAGTACTCGAGATTGCGCCACAGCGCCGCTTCATCCACCGCGCGGTATTCCTCGAGCAGGCTGCGCAGCTCGCCGGGCCGGTAGCTCGCATCCCAACCCGGCAGCGAGATGCCCTGTTCCGGATCGATGCGCGCGACCGCCTTGGCGTCGAAAGCCAGGGTATGCGAACCGTCCGGCAGGGTCTTGGCCATCTCGGTGCGCGTCCAGTCGAATACCGGCATGAAGTTGTAGCAGATCACCTTCACGCCCACCGCCGCGCAGTTGCGGATGTTCTGCTGGAAATTGGCGATCAGGCGGTCGCGCGCGGGTTTGCCGAGCTTGATGTCCTCGTGCACCGGCACGCTTTCCACGACCTCGAACTTCAGGCCCGCGCCTTCGATGCGCGCGCGCAGCGCCTGCAGCTTTTCCAGGGGCACACTTCGCCCACCGGCACCTCGTGGATCGCGGAAACGATGCCGTAGAGGCCGGGAATCTGGCGTATGTATTCGAGGCTGACGGGGTCGGATCCGCCGTACCAGCGAAAAATCATCTTCATGCCCTGTGCACCTTTCAGTCCTTCAGCGCGCCCATGGTCAGGCCCTGCACGATGGATTTGCGCACGAAGAAGGCGAAGATCGAAACCGGCAGCACGATCAGCGTGGCCGCCGCGCCGATGCCGGCCCAGTCGATCTTGCCGTAGGAAATGAAGTTGTACACCGCCACCGGCACGGTCTTGGTCCTGGGCCCGGAGAGGATCAGCGAAAACAGGAACTGGTTCCAGGAAAAAATAAAGGACATGATCGCCGCCGTGGCGATGCCGTTGCGCATCAGCGGCAGCACGATCTTGATGAAACTCTGCCAGCGCGAGCAGCCGTCGATCATCGCGGCGTCCTCGAGTTCGGAGGGCATGCTCTCGAAGAAAGACACCATCAGCCAGATCACCATCGGCATGGTGATGATCAGGTGCGTGATGGTCAGCGCGGTGTAGGTGTCGATCAGGTGCAGGTAGCGGAAGATGATGTACCAGGGCAGCAGATAGCTCACGAACGGCGTCATGCGCGCGATCAGGATCAGCACGCCGATCTTTCCCTGCCGGTACTTGGCGATTGAATAGGCCGCCGGCAAGCCGAGGATGAGCGAGACCGCCGTCGCCAGGGTGGCGATGATGAGGCTGTTCATCAGGTAGCGGAAAAAATTGTATTGCTGGAACACCGCGCGGAAGTTCTCCAGCGTCGGCAGGAAAATGAACTCGGGCGGGTAGGAGATGTTCTGCACGCCGGTCTTGAGGCCGGTCATGATCATCCAGATGAACACGAACAGCGGCGGCGCGCACAGGGCGATCGCGCCCGCGTAGAACAGGATCGATCTGACGGTCTTGCCGGTGCGGGTGGCAGTCATGCGCTCTCCTGCATCAGATCGCCGGAGCGTCGCGGCGCAGGCGGTTCATGATCACGTTGAACGCCAGCACCACCAGGAACACCACCACCATCAGCGCCGAGCCGTATCCGGCCTTGAAAAAGCCGAAGCTGACGTTGTAGGAATACAGATACAAGGTTTCCGACGCGATGCCCGGTCCGCCCTGGGTGATGGTGTAGATCATGTCGAATTCCTTCAGATTGTCCAGCGAGCGCAGCATCAGCGCCGCGATCAGCACCGGCCGGATCAGCGGCAGGGTGATGTACCAGAAGATCTGCAGCGCGTTGCAGCCGTCGATGCGCGCCGCCTCGTAGGGGTCCTGCGGCAGGGACTTGAGGCCGGCGAGCACGATCAGCGTGATCATCGGCGTCCACTTCCACACGTCGACCATGACCAGCGTCGGAATGACCGCGTTCGGGCTCGCAACCCACAGGCCGGGCGGAAGCCCGATGCTGGTGAGCATGTAGTTGATCACGCCGATTTCCGGATTCAGCATGATGCGCCAGATCAGCGCGACCGCGACCGGGGTCGCCGCAAAGGGGATGATGTAGATCGCCTGCACCGCCTCGCTGCCCCTGAAAGCCCGATTGAAGTAGACCGCGATCAGCAAACCCAGCACCAGCTCCAGCGCCAGGCTCGCGCCGCTGAAATAGACCATCACCTTGACGCCGTTCCAGACGCGGTCGTCGCTCCACAGTTCGACGAAGTTGTCGAAGCCGATGAAGCGCGGCTCCCCCAGCCCGACGGTCCACTTGGTGAACATCAGGTAGAGGTTGAAGGCGATGGGAAGCACGATGATCAGAAACAGGACGGCCACCGCGGGCGCGGGAAAGAAAAAGCGCTGGCGTCGATCGACGTAGCGGGAAATGGCGCTCAGGGCGGCGGTCATGGAAAAGAAAAATGCAGATGGATACGGGCCGCCCGCGTGCTGCAAGACGGACGGGCCCGAGGACGCGAAATTACCGGTCCATCTTCCTGTCCATCAACTCGGCCGCCTTCCTGGCGGCTTCGGCCACGTCCTTGCCCTCGATCGCGGCGACGATGACCTGGCCGGTGATGTCGCGGATTTCAGGCACGTTGATGACGGGCGGATTCCACTGGCCCTGGCCGATGTCGAAGGACCGCATCGTCGCCGCAGTCCAGTCGGGCTGCTTGTCGTTCGCCTTGTATTCCTTCGAATCCCACGAGGACTTGCGTCCCGACGGTACGCCGGCGAGCAGCGCGCCCAGGCAATTTTCCTTGTTGGTCGCCCACTGCACGAACAGCCAGGCGGCCTTCTGGCGCTCCGGCGCGCTGTTCTTGGCGATCACCAGGCTCCAGTTGGACACATGCGGCAGCTGCAGCCCCTTCGGTCCGGCCGGTATCACGGCGTAACCGACGTTGCCCGCCACCTTGGATTCCTTGGGATTCTCATACAGCGACTTGAACACATTGGCGTCGTAGATCATCGCCGCCTTGCCTTCCATGAAATTGGACGTGCTTTCCGCCCAGTGCAGCATGGTGCCGCCCTGCGGACCGTAGTTGCGCAGCAGGTCGCCGTAGAACTTGAATGACGCGATGTCCTCGGGCGAGGCGAAATTGGACTGGCCCTTGGCGTTGGTCCACGAGCCGCCGAAGGTGTAGAGGAAATCCACCCATTGGGAGGTGGCCGCCGCGCCCTTGCCGCGCAGGGTGATGCCGACCATCTTCTTGCCGTCGACTTCCTTGCCGGTGAAGAACTTGGCGACTGCTTCCAGTTCCTTCATGGTGGTCGGGACCTTCTGCTTGTACTGCGCGAACAGGTCCTTGCGGTAGGCCAGCAGCGAGGTCTCGGCGTTGATCACGACGCCGATGCGCTTGCCGTCGATGGACGAAGCCTTGGCGAAGCTGGCGAAGAAGTCCTTCGGATCCCAGGAAGCGTCGGTCAGCTTGGGATCGGCGATGAAGCCGTCCAGCGGCTGCAGCCATCCGGCCTTCCAGTGATAGCGGTCGTCCTGGCCCGGCATGATCATGTAGCCGTCGACCTTGCCGCCGGCATTGAGCTCGATGATCAGCTTGTTGCGGTACTGGTCCTCGGGGAACGCCTCCATCACGACCTTGATGCCGGTCAGCTTCTCGAATTCGGCGATCTTCGGCTCGATGAAGGTCGTAAACGGATGCTTGTTCATCAGGAAGCGGATCTCGGTTCCCTGGGCCTGCTTCCAGTCGATCTGTGCGTACGCCGAGGCGGACATCAGCCCCAGGCACAGCAACAGGGCCGTGGCGAAATACTTAAGTGGGTTTTTCATGCGCTACCTCCTGGTCAAGTAAATTTGCTGCATGGGTCAAACAATGGTCTGCAAAGTCTGTTTGTCGAAGATATGGGTCTTCGCCATCTTCAGGTCCACTTCCAGGGTCTGTCCTTCGCTCAGCGCAGTCTCCGGCGCCTCCATCCTGGCCACGAGCGTATGGGGCCCGCAGCTCAGGTGGACGAATATCTCCGCCCCCAAGGTTTCGACCACCTCGGCGTTTGCGCTCAGACAGTTGCCGTTTGCGCCGGCGACGGCCGGGTCGTGCGCCGACATGTCTTCCGGGCGCACACCGAAGATGACGGTTTGCCCGGCGTGGGCTTCGAGCCGCGCATTGAATTGCTGCGGCGCGCGCACCCTGAATCCGTCGGCCTCGATGACGAAGGCCCCCGCTTCGCGCACCAGCCTGGCGTCGACGAAGTTCATCGAGGGCGAGCCGATGAAGCCGGCGACGAAGCGGTTCGCCGGCCGCAGATAGACGTCCATCGGCGTGCCGGTCTGCTGCAGCGCGCCCTTGTGCATGATGAATATGCGGTCGGCCATGGTCATGGCCTCGACCTGGTCGTGGGTGACGTAAATGATGGTTGCGCCCAGGCGCCGGTGCAGCTTGCTGATTTCGGCGCGCATCGCCACGCGCAGCTTGGCATCGAGGTTGGACAGCGGCTCGTCGAACAGGAACACCTTGGGCTTGCGCACGATGGCGCGCCCCAGCGCCACGCGCTGCCGCTGCCCGCCGGACAACTCCTTGGGTTTGCGATCGAGCAGATCGCGGATGCCGAGGATGTCCGCGGCCTCCTGCACGCGCGCGTCGATTTCGCTCCTGTCGAATTTGCGGATCTTGAGGCCGAAACCCATGTTGTCGCGCACATCCATGTGCGGGTACAGGGCATAGTTCTGGAACACCATGGCGATGTCGCGGTCCTTCGGATCCATGTCGTTGACCCGCGTATCGCCGATGCAGACTTCGCCCGAGCTGATGGTCTCCAGGCCCGCGATCATGCGCAGCGCCGTGGTCTTGCCGCATCCGGACGATCCGACCAATACCGCAAATTCCTTGTCCGCGATCTCCAGCGACAGGTCGTCGACGGCAGTCACGGTGCCGAACTGCTTCACCAGATTCTTCAGGATTACGTTGGCCACGTCAGCTGTCTCTCGGACTTGCGCCCGCCTAGATGGAATATGAGGAAAACCCGCCGTCGACGGGCACCACCACGCCGGTGACGAAGCTCGATGCATCCGACAGCAGCCAGACCAGTGCGCCGATCAAATCGTCCGGCTCGCCATAGCGGCCCATGGGCGTATGCGCGATCACCTGGCGCGCGCGCGGCAGCAGTTCGCCGGTGTTCGCGTCGACATGCAGGAAGCGCAGCTGCTCGGTCATGAAAAAACCGGGCGCGAGCGCATTCACGCGCACGCCGGCATGGGAGAAATGCACCGCCAGCCACTGCGTGAAATTGCTCACCGCCGCCTTCGCCGCCGAATAGGCCGCGACCTTGGTCAGCGGCATGAACGCGCTCATCGAGGAGATATTGACGATGGCCCCCCTGCCCTGCGCCACCATCGATTGCGCGAAAGCCTGGGTCGTCAGAAACGTCCCGAGGAAATTCAAGTCGAAAACGTGGCGAAAGCCGGCCGGATCGAGATCGAAAAACGACTGGGCCGGTGCCTCCGGCCTGGACCGCTCCTCGAATTCGGCCGAGGTGCTGCCGCGCGGATCGTTGCCGCCGGCGCCGTTGATCAGCATGTCTGGCGGCCCGAACGCAGCGGCCACGGCGTCGCGGCATCGGCGCAATTGCGCCGCATCGAGCACGTCGCAGGCGAAGGCGCGCGCAGTGCCTCCGGCGCGCTTGATCGCCTGCGCTCGCTGTTCCGCCTTCTCCAGGCTTATGTCCAGCACCGCGACCTTTACGCCCATGGCGCCCAGCGCATCCGCCATCGCGCCGCACAGCGCGCCGCCGCCGCCGGTGATCGCGACCGTTCTGCCTTTCAGATCGAAACGCTGCAATACCGCGTCATTCATGCCGCAGTTGTCCCCATCGCATCATCACAGGCCGCCGCGCGCGTCCGCGAAGGCGATCACCTCGTCCCAGTAGGGCATGGAAATGGAGCAGCCGTGGCGCGTCACCACCATCGCGCCGCAGGCATTGCCCAGCCGCGCGCACTTGTGCAGGTCCCATCCCTTGACGTAGCCGTAGAGAAAGCCCGCGCCGAAGGCGTCGCCGGCCCCGAGTATGTTCTGCACCGTCACCGGGAAGCCGGCGACGTCCTGCGGCGGCGCGCCTTTCCGGTGCACGCGGCAGCCCGATTCGCCGCGCTTCTCGAGCAGCACCGCCGGACCGAGTTCGAGCAGCGAGGCGACGTGGCCGGCGGTGTCCCCGCTCACGCGCGCGTCGCTGATCTGCGAATGCGTCAAGCGAACGGCGCCGCTGTCGCTCAGCATCGCGGCATTGATCTCGTCCTCGGTCCCCATCACGATGTCCGCGCAGTGAAGCGCCGAGCGCACCGCGACGCCGAAGGCACGCGGGTCGTGCCATTGGTTCGGGCGGAAGTCCAGATCGAGCACGACGGCAGTGCCGGCCTTGCGCGCGAGCTCGGCTGCATAGAGCGTGGCGCTGCGGCTCGGCTCCTGGCTCAGATTGGTGCCGGCAAACTGGAATACGCGGCTGTCGGCGATCGGCGCGGCCAGCACGTCGTCGATCGACAGCGCGATATCGGCGCAGTTGTCGCGGTAGAACATCAGCGGGAACTTGTCCGGCGGCTCGATGCCGAGCACGACCGCGCTGGTGCGCCTGCCGGGCTTGCGCGGGCTGTAGCGGATGTCCACGCCTTCCTTGCCCAGAAAATGGGCGACGAAATCGCCGACCGGATCCTCGCCGAAAGCGGTCAGGAGCGCAGATTTCAGCCCCAGTCTGCGACAGCCTACGCTCATATTGGTGGGCGAGCCGCCGACGTAGGCGGCGAAGCTGCCGATATCGACGAACTTCGCGCCGATATCGTTGCTGTACAGATCCATGCCGGAGCGGCCCATGTGGAGCGTGTCGAACGCGCGTTCCGGCGAATCGCATGGCGCTGATTTCATGCAGTGTATTAGATAGTGCAGGGCAATCCGCACGGTTGATAAAAATCAATAGACCCGGCGATAGGCGGATTACATTCATTGCGCGGCCCGGCCCGCGGGAATATGCATCCGTCAGACCTGCGCAGCCGGGCCGCATTCACGTGAACGAAACCTAACCGCGCAGGCAATCCCGATGTATCGCATGTCCGTCGAATTGCAACTCGGCAAGCAATGGGGACTGCGCCGCATGGCGTCGCCCGAGGGTCATTTCAAGATGATGGCGGTCGATCAGCGCCATCAGATCGCGGGCCTGATTGCGGACAATCTCGGCATCGGCGCGGACGAAGTGCGCTTTGCCGACATGGTCGCGGCGAAGCGCATGCTGGTGCAGGAGCTGGGTGCGCATGTGAGCGCCGTGCTGCTCGACCCAAACTATTCGTTCCCGGGCGCGCTGGAAAAAACCCCCGCGCACGCCGGCCTGCTCGTGACGCTGGAGGACAATCGCTACGAAGACAGCGCGGGCGGCCGCAGCTCGCGTTCGATCCCGGACTGGAGCGTCGAGAAGATCAAGCGCTGCGGCGCCGATGGCGTGAAGCTGCTGACCTGGTACCGGCCCGACGCGGCGCCGGACATGCGCGCGCGCCAGCAGCGCTTCGTCGAAACCGTGGGCGACGATTGCCGGCGGCACGATATCGCGCTGGTGCTCGAGCTGCTCGTCTATCCGTTTGCGCAAGCGACCGCCAACAGCCGCGATGCGCTGGATGCGGCCGATTCGAGGGCCGCGCTGGTGCTGGACAGCGTGCGCGAGTTCATCCATCCCCGCTACGGCGTGGATCTGCTCAAGCTCGAAAGCCCGCTACCCGGCGCGACGCTGCCGCCGCGCGACAACGGCGCCGCGCATATGCAGGCACAGCGCTGGTTCGACGACATGGGCGCCGTCTGCCGCAGCGCCGGGCTGCCCTGGGTGATGCTCTCGGCCGGCGTTACGCATGCGCAGTTCATGCGGGTGATGGAATACGCCTACGCTGCCGGCGCCAACGGCTTTCTCGCCGGACGCGCGATCTGGTGGGAGGCGCTGCGCCAATTTCCGCATCTGGAACGGGTTGCGGCGCAGCTGCGCCAGCAGGGCCGCGCCCACCTGCAGGAACTCGATGCGCTCACGCTGCGCGAGGGCAGGCGCTGGCACGCGGATTACGCCGCGCTCGCCGCGATGCAATCGGAAGGCGAAGTGTGCTCGGGCTACGGCCGCGAACCCGCAGCAAAATAAGGCTGGGCGGCGGCACCGGAATCGGCGCCAGTGCGATAGCATCGCGCATGCGCGAACCGAGTCATGACCGCCACCATGCCCCAGCCATTTCTGATTCCCCTGATCGTCGCCTGCTCCCTGTTCATGGAGAACATGGACTCGACCATTATCACCACCTCGCTGCCGGCGATCGCCCTCGACCTGCGCGAGAGTCCCCTCGCGCTGAACCTCGCCCTGACAGCCTACCTGGTGAGTCTGGCGGTATTCATCCCGATCAGCGGCTGGGTCGCCGACCGCTTCGGCTCGCGCAGCGTGTTCGCCGCCGCGATCGTCGTTTTCGTCGCCGGCTCGCTGCTTTGCGCGGCATCGAGCACGCTGCCCGCCTTCGTCGCCGCGCGCTTCCTGCAGGGGCTGGGCGGGGCCATGATGGTGCCGGTCGGCCGCCTGGTATTGCTGCGCACGGTGCCGAAAAGCCAGCTGATCGCCGCGCTCAACTATCTCACCATACCGGCGCTGCTCGGGCCGGTCATCGGCCCGCCCCTGGGCGGATTCATCACCGTGCATTTCCATTGGCGCTGGGTGTTTCTGATCAACCTGCCCATAGGCATGCTCGGCCTGTTTCTGGTGCTGCGCCACATCCCCAACATCCGCGAATCCGGGGGCCACGCGCTCGACCTCAAGGGTTTTCTGCTTTCCGGCATCGGACTCTCGGTCCTGGTGCTCGGGCTGTCCATGCTCGGCCGCCATCTGGCCCCGGGCGAAGTGGCGGCAGCTTGCATCGGCGCGGGGATGCTTGCGCTAGGCGCCTACGTCCGGCACGCCGGGCACACCGAGCATCCCCTGATCGACCTCGATCTGCTGAAGCTGCCGACGTTCAACACCGGGGTCGTCGGCGGCGCGCTGTTTCGCATCGGCGTGGGCGCGACGCCCTTCCTGCTGCCGCTGATGCTGCAGCTGGGCTTCGGTCTCGATCCGTTTCAGTCGGGAATGCTGACCTGCGCCGCAGCGGTGGGCGCGATGTTCATGAAGACGCTGACGGTGCGCATCATGCGGCGCTACGGCTTTCGCACCGTGCTCACGGTAAATGCCGTCGTGGCGTCCTGCGCGACCGCGGGTTATGGCCTGTTCACCGCAGCCACGCCGCATGCCGTCATCATCCTGGTGCTCCTGCTCAGCGGCTGCCTGCGATCACTGCAATTCACCGGCCTGAACGCCATCACCTTCGCCGATGTCGACAGGGCGACGATGAGCCAGGCAACCAGCCTGTCGAGCATGGCGCAGCGCCTGTCGCAGAGCATGGGCGTGGTGATCGGCGCGTTCGTATTGCAGATCGGCAGCATTCTGCACGGTCGCTCCGCGCTCGAGGCTGCCGATTTCCTGCCGGCCTTCCTCGCCGTCGGCCTGCTGTCCGGCGCGTCCATCTTCTTCCACCTGCGGCTGCGCGCCGACGCAGGCGCGGAAGTCTCGGGACACCTCGGCAGAATCGATCAATGAATTTCGCGTCTGTCCGCTGCCGGCGCCAGGCAATGAACCGTCGCCAGTGCAGTTGGCAGGCGCCGCGCCGCTGCAAATGACAAGTGCCCAGGTTTCCCCTAGCCCTTGTTTGTATGGCGCGCCTGGCAGGATTAGCGTGGCGGACTGGCGGCGGAAGGCGGATCGGCGCCGTCGGCTGGCTCCCGGGCAGTTGCCCCGGAATCCGGACCTGATTGGTCTAATGTGAAATAGAACGTGGCGCCGCGCCCCGGCGCGCCTTCTGCCCACACCCGCCCCTCGTGCCGCCGGATCACGCGCTCGACGATGGCCAGTCCGACGCCGTTGCCTTCGAATTCCTTGTTGGTGTGCAGGCGCTGGAACTGCCGGAACAGTTTGTCGCTGAACGCTGGATCGAATCCGGCGCCGTTGTCACGCACGAAGCAGGCCGGCCCGCCTTCGGTCGCTGCTAGGCCGAATTCGATTTTCGCGCCCTGCGTATCGCGGGTAAATTTCCAGGCATTGCTTAGCAGATTGTCCAGCACGATGCGCATCAGGCCTGGATCGGCCTCGACCACCACGCCCGGCGCGATGCTGAATTCGACCCGGCGCGCCGGGTCGGCGCCCTGCAGCGCGCCCGCCACGGCCTGCACCATCGCGCTGAGGTCGACCTCGCGCCGGTGCAGTTCGGCATTGCCGGCATGCGCCAGCGCCAGCAGGTCGTCCATGACTTGCGCCATGCGGTTGATGGCGGACTGGATGCGCCGCAGGTAGCCGAGTGCGGTCGCGTCGAGTTTGTCGGCGTACTCGGCCGCCAGGATTGCGCTGAATCCGTTGATGCCGCGCAGCGGCGAGCGCAGGTCATGGGCGACGGAATAGGCGAAGGCGTGCAGCTCCTCGTTGGAGCGCTCCAGCTCGCGCGTGCGCTCTTTCACTTTCAGCTCGAGGCTGTCGTTGAGCGTGCGGATTTCAGCCTCGGCCCGCTTGCGCTCGCTGATATCGGTGTAAATGCGGATGAAACCGCCGCCCGGCAGGGTGTTGCCGCGGATTTCCAGGACGGTCCCGTCCGGGAGCCTGCGCTCCAGCACTGCCGGCACCGCGCGTCGTGCGCCGTCCATCGCTGCGGCGACCAGCACCTCCGGATCGCCAGGGCCGAAATCGCCGCGCCGGGCTTCGTAATGGAAGAGCTTCGCCAGAGACGGCGGACCGTCATCGAACAAAGCCTGCGGATAGGCCAGCAACTCGCGGAATTTCTGGTTGCACTGGATCATCTGCATGTCCGGGCCGAAGATGCTGACCCCGCTGGGCAGGTAATTCAGGATGGTCTGCAGGATCGCATCGGCCTTGCGCAGCTGCGTGCGCTCGTTGATGTCGCCCATGATCCAGATCGAGCCCTTGCCCGGATCGGCAGCGTCGAGCGGCCGGCCCTTGACCCGCACCCAGCGCGTTTCCCGGTTCTTGCAACGGATCAGTATCTCGTCCTCGTACACGCCGCCGCCGCACATGGCCGCGTAGGCGTCCTTGCCCACCCGCTCGTACTCGGACTCCGAGGCATACATGATGCCGGTGGTGTTGCCCAGCATTTCGTGCTCGGCGTAGCCGCTGATTTCGCTCATCGCGCGGTTGACCCAGACGTACTTCCGGTCCTTGAGCACCGCAACACCCTCGGCAAGCGTCTGCAGGATCACGCCCTGCGGCACGGGCGGCTCGGCGTTATCCCCTGCGCCGCCGGCGCGCGCGGCCGCGTCTGCGGCGCCAGTGCCTTGGCTTGCTCTGCTCGTCATCGACCTATCCTCCCGCTGCGCAGCCGGCATATCGGCGCGGCCCTTCTGCTCTTGCACCGTTACGGTACCACGCCGGAGGCAAGGCCGCGACGGCAGCGCGTCGGGCTTTGCGATTGACAGGAACCGCGGCGTTCGCGATCTAGGGCGGACCTTGCTGTGCGCGCGCGGATGCCGGTTCGGAGTCTGCCCCCTAGCGCTCAGCGGGCGGGAATTGCAGCGTACGCGCCAATCTCAGCTGTGGAACCGGGGCAAGCTCCGCCGCGCTACGCCGTGCTGCGGCAGATGCCGCTGCAGGGATCGCTGCGCCGGGAGTGGCCGCCGCTGCGCGGTCCTCCCCGCGCCAGGCTGCACCCAGTCCCGCGAACGCCGCAAGCGCGATGCCCGCGAGCGCGGCGCGCGCGAGCCACAGCTTGCGCCGCGCCCACGAAAGTTTCGCCCGCGCCGAACGAATCAGCGCGGCGGCGCCCGCGCGCGCCTGCAGCGCCGCCTCCGACTCGATCCGCGCGCTGGCGTCCTCCGCCTGGCGCAGTTCGGTTTCGGCCGCGATGCGCTGCGCCAATGCCTGCGCGTGCCCGGCCTCGGCGTGCCGGCGCTCGCGCGCCGCCGCCTGCAGCGCCAGTTCGGTGGCTTCGCGTTCGCGCGCCGCCGCCGCGGCGCGTTCCTCTTCCTGCATGCGCGCGTGCTCCGCCGCGCAGCAGCGCGCGGCGCAGACCGCATGCTCCGCCGCCGCCGCGCCCGCCCGCGCCTGCGCGGCCGCCTGCGCCTCGAGCTGCTGCGCCGCCTCCTGTTCGGCCGCCTGCCGCCGCCGCGTCTGCTGCAGCAAGGCGATATCGGCCGTCGATTTCAGCGCCGCGGCCTGTGCGCATTCCTCGGCCGCGCGCGCCAGCGCCAGCGCCGCCGCACGCGCGCGCTGCTCCTGCTTCGCGCGCTGCTGTTCGGCTGCGAGCAGTTCCTGCTCGGCTTGCGCACGGGCGCGTGCTTCGGCCAGCGCTTGCCGTTCTGCGAGCAAACGTTCTTCCGCCGCAGCGCTTGCCGCCTGCGCCAGCTGCACGCGCTCCCGTACCGCCGCCTCGGCTTCCTCATTGGCGCGCGCCTGTGCCGCCGCCTCGGCCGCGATCCGGCGCAAGGCCTCCTGTTCCGAGGCCTGCTGCCGCCGCACTTCCTGCAGCAGGGCAATATCCGCCGCCGACTTGGTCTCTGCGGCGCGCGCGCACTCCTCGGCCGCGCGCGCCTGTGCCAGGGCCGCAGCCTTGGCGCGGTGCTCCTGTTTCGTGCGCTGCTGCTCGGCGGCAAGCAAGGCCTGCTCCGCCTCGGCCCGGGCGCGCGCTTCGGCGACGGCTTCCTGCTCGGCGCGCAGGCGCTCCTCCGCCGCGGCCGCGGCCGCCTGTGCCAGCTGCAGGCGCGCCTGTTCGGCTTTCAGCCGCTCCTGCGATTTGGCATTGGCCTCGGTTTCGAGTTCGCCGCGCGTGCGCGCGATTTCGGTGGCGTGCTGCTCCGCCTGGGCACGCGCCTCGGCGACGGCCGCAGCTTCGCGCTCGGCCTGCGCCTTGGCCGTGGCGGCCGCCGTGGCATCGCGGTCGGCGCGCGCGCGCGCGGCGCTGGCGGCGACCGCCTCCTCTGCCGCGGCGATGCGCGCCTGCAGCTCGGCAATCATTTCCGCTTCACGCTCCGCGCGCGTCTGCGCCAGGCGCTCGAGTTCGGTTTCGGCAAGCGCGCGTTCCTCGGCGTTGCTGGCCGCCGCGAGCTCCGCTTCGAGGCGACCCTGCACGGCTGCCAGTTCACGCGACTGCGCGCGTGCACGCGCCGCCGCCGCCTCCGCAGCCTGCGCTTCGGCCTGCGCCCTGGCGTCGGCCCGCTGCGCAAGCTCGCGCTCCATGCGCAGCCGCGCCTGCCGCGTTTGCTCCATCTGCGCAGCGACCTCCTGCCTGACTTTCGCCTGCGCCAGCAGGCGCTCCTCTTCGCGGATGCGCGCTTCGGCCTGCTCGGCGAAACTCGTCTCGGCCTGGATGCGCGCCGCCGCGACCGCGGTCAGCTCCTGCTCATTCGCGGAATTGCGCTGCGCGGCTTCCTGCGCTTGCGCCTGCGCGCCGGATCGTTCCCGCGTCAGCCGCTCCGCCTCGATTTCCAGTTGCGCACGCGCGCGGCTCGCCGCGAGCGCCTCGGCTTCGGCCTGCGTGCGCGCGCGACCCAGTTCGCGTTCCTGCCGTTCCTGGCGCATGCGCGCCTGCGCGGCGGCTTCCATCTCCTTCAACAGCTGCTGCAGTTCAGTAGCCTCCGCCTGCATGCGCTCGGCCTGGCTGCGCTCGAGTGCGGTCTTGGCCTGGTTGCGCGCCTGCAGTTCGCGCTCCGCCGTCAGCCGCGCGAGCGCGGCCTCGGTTGCCTGGATATCGCTTTGCGCGCGCGCCTCCGCTTCCAGCGCGGCCTGGGTTTCCGCCTGGGTGCGCTCGATCGCCGCGGCCTGCGCGCGGGTTTCCGCTTCGAGGCGCACGCGCGCGCAGGCGGCCGCCTCTTCTTCCGCCTTGATGCGCGCCTCGGCCGCGCTCATCGCCTGCGTCTCGGCCAGCGCCTTGGCATCGGCCGTTTCGCGGGCGCGCGCCTCGGCGCGCGCGCGCACCTGTGCCGCCGCCGCGGCCTTGGCCTCGGCTTCGACACGCGCGACCGCCTGCTTGATCACGCCGAGCTCGGCATGTTCGCGCTGCCCGGATTCAGGATCGGAGGATTCGTTGCTGCCGGCGTCGAACGCCAGGACGAGCCGGGAAGCGTCTGCGCTGGATTTCATCTGCACCACCCATTGGTGAGTGTGCGCAGGCACGCGCCTGTGCACCGGGCGGCTGCGCCGCCTTGTGCACATTATTCCCGGCGCAGTGCAAGTCGAATCGCAGATTAGGCCTCGAATTCCAGGCCAATTCCAGGCGTGCCACGCGGCTGCATCTGCCTCGCGGGCGGCGCGCCGCTCAGAGCTGGTTGATCGACGCCTTGACCTTTGCCGCGAGCGTGTCGAACTGCCCCCGCGCCAGTTCCAGCTCGAACAGCGCCCAGTCCCCCGCGAGCGCCCATTCATGGCAGCTTGCGCCCGTGGCCGAGCAGTAGAGCTGCTCGCCGGCGAGGCCGATGGCGATGAGCTCGAGCGCGCGCGGCCCGGCCTGTGCCAGGGTCTCGTCCGCATACAGCACGTCGTGATGGTGCAGGATGGCAAAGCACAAGGCGTCCGGCAGATGCCAGCTGCGCGCCAGCGTCGCGCCGACGCAGGCATGGTTGGTTGCATAACGCTCATTCTCTATTTCCAGCACCGGCTCCCCGGGGGTGAGGGCCGAACCGTCGAATATGTCCGCATAGATCGGAAATTTCTGCAGCATCACGGGCATGCCGCAGTCGCGAAACAGGCCATAGGTGCATGCGATTCCGCTGTCGCCGCGCGCCGTTTCCCGGCTGAGCAGCGCGCAGATCAGGGACGTCGCCATGGATGATTTCCAGTAGCGCTCCATGCCGGCGCCGGGGGCTCCGGAAAACGCCTGGCGCAACAGCAGGCCAGTCACCAGCTGGGTCACCGACGCGAGTCCCAGCAGCGCGAGCGCCTGCTGCACCGAGGCCGCTTTGCTGCGCAGGCCGTAGAACGGGGAGTTCGCGACCTTGAGCACGGCTGAGGCGAGCGCGACATCGCCGCCTATCAGCTGGCCGACGCGGCGAAAATCCGGCTCGTCGGCGCGCGTTTCGCGCAGCAGCTTGGTCAGGATGGCCGGACAGGGCGGAATCCCTATTTCCTGGACGATCCGGTCCGCATTGCGATCCCGGATCTCGTTGTCTAAGCTCATCTCTTGCTCCTGTGCCTGTCGAAAGCCTGTTGCGCTCCGGATGCATGCCGCGCCTGCGCTTTGCGCACCGGCCCGAGGAAATGACTCAGGCCGGGTTCAGGAAAGCAGCCGCGGCGCCTCGATGCCGAAGCCCTGGCCGTAATCCACGCCCAAGGCGCGCAATTGCGCCAGCGTCTGATCGCTTTCCACATGCTCGGCTATGGTGCGTACGCCACGCCTGTGGCAGTCCCGGTTGATCGTGTCAAGCCGCTTCAGCCCGGCGGCGCCGCCGTCGAGCATGCGCACCAGGCTAGGGCTCAGCTTGACGAACTCGGGCAGCAACTGCGCCAGCAGCTCGCATGCGTCGGGTCCGGCATCGAAGCGTGCCAGAACGAAGCGGCAGCCCTCCGGTCTGAGTTGCGCCATCAGCTGCTGCAGCGAGCTGACGCGCCCGCGGGCGCTGTCGCAGGTGATCTCGAAGGACAGCGTGCCCGCAGGCAAAACGGCGCCGCGCAGCTGCGTCAGCACGTGCTCCGCGAAATTCGGGTCCGACAGCGTCGCCGCGGACAAATTGATGCCATTGCACGGAACCGGCCAGCCGGACATGATGGTAAGCGCCGAGCGCACCCATTTCGCGATGCGGGCGACCACCCAGCGGTCGATCCAGGGCAGCAGGCCGCATTCCTCCAATACCGGAAAGAAGCTGCCCGGCGGAAGCAGTTTGGTCTCTTCTTCCTGAAACCGGATCAGTATTTCCTGGAACGGCCGCTCCTCAGCGCTTTTCGCCAATGGCACGATACGCTGGGCGTAAAGCACGAATTCATCGCGCCGCAATGCCGCGATCAGCCGATCGCCAAGACCCTGTTTTTGCGCCACTGCGTGATTCATGCTGCCTCTAGTCCGCGCAAAACCGCAAACGATCGCGGCCGGCCGGTCGAATCCGGCGGTTTCGCCCGCCGTACCCATGCTATTACGGCAGCAGGCGCGGCTTGCTTTAGCGCGGGGATCCGGGTTTAGCCTGCTTTCGCGGCGGGAGCGGGCGCGGTGCTGCCGCCGGCGCGCCAATCGAGATATTGCTGCAGCACCGCCTGGTCGTCGTCGTGGAATTCGACAAACCGCAGCCCCAGCCTGAACTCGCAACTCAGCTGCGACAGCACGCTGTAGATGAGCTCGCAGTTCACCCGGATCAATCTGCCGGTTTCGCCCGGAATGCGCATTTCCACGCGGCAATGCGCGCCCTGCGCGAGCGCGACCGGACAACACACCGACATTCCGGCGATACCCAAGTCAATCGCCAGCACCTTGATTCGGCTGTTCGCCCCTGCACCGAGCTCGATGAACGCGGGCAGGCCGACAACGATTCTGGGTTGCGTTCTTTTTTCCTGCATCGGGCGCCGCCGGCGGGTCGGGTCAGTGCGTGATCGTGGACTAGGTCCGCAATTGCGACCGCAGGAAATCCCGGTACTTCAAGTCCTCCTTCAGCAAATGCGCGACCAGCAGCTGCTTCAGGCGCAGGCCCTTGACCGCCCAGACGAAGCTGAACTCCGCCTGCTCGAATTCCGCGCGCAGGCGCTCGAACTGCACCGCAAGCCTGACGTGCTTGGCCGCATGTTCCTGCGCTTCCGGATAGGCCAACTCTGCCAGCAGCGCTTGCTCGTGGCTGAAGTGCTGCAGGGCTTCGGCGAGCATCGAATCAATGGCCTGCCTGACGGTCGCCTTGTCCCGGGCGTCGACAATGACGCGGTTGAGCTCGTTCACGCGTGCGATGAACTGGCGGTGCTCCGCGTCCATCTCGGGCACGCCGACCGCGAGAAAATCCCGCCACGCGATCTCCAGCTCGTCCTCGATCTCCATGGCGCTGCCGGTTCCTGTTTCAGCTTACGCTGCGCGGGTATTCGTACATCCGGTACCACACCAGACTGCCGAGTATCAGCCGGTCGTTGGGCTGCATCTGCGCAAATTCCACGCCATACTGGCGCGGCGCTGTGGCGTCTGCGGCGGGTATGTTCTTTTCCCCGCACACCTTTGCGCGCAGCTCGAGCGATACCGGAACGCCATGCAATTCGAAGGCAAAGCCGATCTGTATCAAACCCTGGCCGCACTCCAGCGCTTCGGCGCTCTCGATCAGCGCGCCCGTGGTGCCGATGTTCAGGATGCTTCCTTCGCCGGGCGCCCTGCCCTCCACACCGATCCTGGCCGGCAGGCGCAGGCGGCAGCGCGGGGAGTTGCGCACCGCCACGCCCTCCACCTTGTCGGGAAAGCTCAGGTGCAGATGATGGAAGGGCTGGCGCGCCGTCTTCAGCACCGCTGCCCTGAACGCGTAGGCGCTGGTCCCGGTAAAGGCGCGCAGCAGCACCAGTTCGTCTTCCTGCAGCGCGAGGCGGCCGGCGGCGTTCTGCGGCGCGGTCACGATCAGGCTGGTGCCTTCGAGCCAGCCCAGCACGGTCACCGTCGCGCGCCCGCCGGCGACCGCCATCGGCGGCTCGAGATACACCTGGTCGCCGACCTTGAGCCGCATGTCCGCGAACGTCGACGGCGCCGCCGGCGCGCGCAGCGCTGCGCGCGAAGGCGCCGCGCCCGTCTCGGCAGCATCCAATGTATTTGCGGGAAGCGCTTGCATTCGGAGTATTATCGGCCGCAGTCGGGATTACTTGAGCTCGTTTCCCGTTTTGACAACCCGCCGCAAACCGCCGGCCGGCATCATCGGCGCAATCGACGGCGGATCCTTGCGCGCGTTCTAACCGAGCGTGAAGAAGAAGGCCGCGCCCTCGCCCGGTTCGCCTTCGGCCCAGATGCGCCCCCCGTGCCGGCGGATCACCCGAGACACGATCGCCAGACCCACGCCCGTGCCCTCGTAGTCCTTGTCCGTATGCAGCCGCTGGAACTGCTCGAACAGCTTGCCCGCGAACGCCGGGTCGAAGCCCACCCCGTTGTCGCGCACGCAGTATGCCGGGCTGCCCTCGACCAGGGCCGCGTAGAATTCGATCCGCGCCTGCTCGCGCCTGGCCGTGAACTTCCATGCGTTGCCGAGCAGATTGTCCAGCGCGATGCGCATCAGTCCCGCATCGGCATCGGCCACCAGCCCCGGCGCAATCGCAAATTCCACCCGGCGCGCAGGCTCCGCCGCCTGCAGCCCCGCCGCCACCGCTTGCGCCAGCTCCGATAGATCCACTTCCTGCCGCCGCAGCTCCGCCCTGCCCGCATGCGCGAGCGCCAGCAGGTCGTCCATCACTTCGCCCATGCGCACGGTGGCCGCCCGGATGCGCCGCAGAAAGTCCTGCGCCGTCGCGTCGAGCTTGTCCGCGTACGCGCCCGCCAGGATCGCGCTGAAGCCGTTGATCCCGCGCAGCGGCGTGCGCAGATCGTGCGCCACCGAATACGAAAACGCCGCCAGCTCCTCGTTCGAGCGCTCCAGCTCGCGCGTGCGCTCCTTCACTTTCTGCTCCAGGCCCTCGTTCAGCCGTTGGATCTCTTCCTCCGCCCGCTTGCGCTCGGTAATGTCCTGCCCGGTGCCGCGGTAACCGCAGAACTCGCCCGCGGCGCCAAAGAAGGGTTTGCCGCAGATGGAGAACCAGCGGATTTCGCCATGGTCGTTGACCAGGGCATAGACCAGGTCCGCGAACGCCTCGCGCCGCGCCAGCGTTTCGCGATGCGCGCGCCACTGATCCTCGCTCATGCCTATGATTGGCAGCTCCCAGCGCAGCTTGCCGATGGTCGATGCCGGGCTCAGCTTGGTCTTGCTGTAAAGTTGCTCGGACATCGCGGTAAAGCGCAAGTCGGCATCCTGTTCCCAGAACCAGTCTGAGGAGAGCTCGGCGAGGTCGCGAAAGCGCTCTTCGGACTCGCGCAGGGCCTGTTCGGAGCGCTTGTGCGCGCTGATATCGTTACCGACCCAAATGACGCATTCCTGATTTCCGATCGCGATCGGCTCGGCCCAGATCTCGCAATCTATCCGTTCACCGGACCTGCCGCACAGCTGCGCCTCGAAGCCGCGCAGGTGGCCGCTCTTGCGCATCGACTCCATCGCTCTCTGTCGATCATCGGGATCATTCCACAGGGCAATTTCTGCTGACGTGTGGCCGATGACTTCCTCGCGCGCGCGGCCCACTGCGCGCAGGAAGCTTTCGTTCGCCTCGATGTAGCGGCCCTCGGCTACAGTACTCAGGGTGATGAGCATCGGGCTCGCGTGAAATGCCTTGGCGAATTTTTCCTCCGAGGCGCGCAGCGCCGCCTCGGCCCGCTTGCGTTCGGTGATGTCCTTGTGCGCGCCAACCCAGACCGTTCCGTGCTCCGCGTGCTGGTAAGTCGAAACGCTCGCCTGTGTCCAGAAATAGCTGCCGTCTTTCCGTATATTCCGGACTTCCCCCCTCCACACCCCGGTTTCCCTCAGGGCCGCCTGAATGGCCATGGCCGTCTCCTCGGGACTCTTGTCCGACGGAGCGTTGATCATCGAAACATTCATTCCGATCAGTTCGCCCTCCGAATAGCCAAACATCTTCTCGAACTGCAAGTTGACGTGAACGATTGCAGCGTCACTCGCACGAATCACACTGATTCCGTCCGCCAGATTCGCCAGCATTTCACTATCCAGGCGCAGCGCTTCGTGCATCCGCTTGTGTTCGGTGACGTCCTGGGCAATCGACGAAATGCCAACAACGTTGCCTTCGGCATTCCTGATGGCGGACAGGCATAGCAGCACATCGATTCGCCGCCCATCCTTGGCGAGGCGCACGCTCTCGAAATGCTCCACGCGCTCGCCCTGCAGAATGCGCTGCGCCAGCGCATCGAAATCGTCCGGGCGCTCCGGCGGGACAGTGATCGATATGGACTGCCCCAGCGCTTCCGCTTCGGCATAGCCATAGAGACGCTCCGCGCCTGCATTCCAGGACACGATATGGGCATCGCGGTCGAGGCCGACGATGGCATCGTTCGAACTCTCGACGATGGCTGCAAGCTGGGCGCGGTGCCCGTCCGCCTTCTGCTTGCCGATGTGTCGCGACGCCAGCAGCAGGGCAAGCGCCAGCAACAGGGTCGTCGCCAATGCGCCGGACACCAGATAAACCGTGCGCTGCCTGCGATACTGCGCCAGTACCGTGTCCGTTGATTGCCCGACGATAACCGTCAACGGGTAAGCGCGCACTTTCTGGTAGCTGAAAAGCCGCTCCATGCCGTCCACTTTGCCCATGCTGCGGTACGCCCCCGCGTTCGGGTCCTCGGCGCGTACGCCCTCAGCCCCGGCCAGTGACACGTTGGCGGCTCTGACCAGACCGAACGAATGCGCAAGGATCTGTCCGTCGGCGCGTACCAGCACGACCACACCGCCCGGCCCGAGCTGGATGTCCTCATACACGCGCTCCAGCGCCGGCGGCGCCACCGACAGCACCAGCACTCCGATAAATTTGCTCTGGCTGTCGTAGATTGGACGCGTGAACTGGATCGTCCATTGCTGCGATCCGGGTTCCAGCATCGGTTCGCTGATGTAAAGCTCGCGCGTGCCGCGCTGTCGATGGATCTTGAAATGCTGCCGCTGCGAAAGATCGGTGCCCTGCGTACCGGGCAGGCTGTCCCACAGCACCCGGCCGTCCGCGCCAATGACGCCGACGCGGCTGAACGCGTCCTGCTTGAGGAATTCCTGCTGCCGCGCCACGGCGTCCGGGAAAGAGGCGGCATCGCGTATCCAGCTGTCGCACAGCGTTTTCAGCGACAGATCGATGGCGCGCACCGACGACGCCTCGTGTTCACCGAGGCTGCGCGCCAGGTTGGCGCCCTGGACGTTCGCCCGTTCCAGCGCATCGCGCTCTTCGCCCTTCAGCGCCAGCACGATCGCCGCCCACAGCACGGCGGCGATGAGGCCGAATGCGGCGCAGTACCGCAGCTTGATAATCCGGTCGCTTCTGGGCATGCGCAAGCTTAGCAACTTCGATATCTTTGTGGAACCCGTTTGCAAAAGTGCCATGAACATGCCGGCACGCAAGCGGCAGCGGCGCTGCCGCAGTCTAGACGCGTATGCTGCGCGCGCCGGACGCATGCAGCCGGCGCATCACCGCCTGGGCAATGTCGCGCAGCGGCAATATCTCGTCGACGCCGCCGGCGGCAATGGCTTCCTTGGGCATGCCGAACACGACGCAGCTCGCCTCGTCCTGGGCGAAGTTGTAGGCCCCGGCCTCTTTCATCGCCAGCATGCCCTGCGCCCCGTCCTTGCCCATGCCGGTGAGGATCACCCCGACCACGTTGCGCCCGGCGTGCTCCGCGGCGGAACGAAACAGCACATCGACCGAGGGCCGGTGCCGGTTGACCGGCAGAGCATCGCTCAACTGCGTCATGTAGTTGGCGCCGCTGCGCTTGAGCAGCAGGTGCGAATGCCCCGGGGCGACATAGGCGTGGCCCGGCAGAATGCGCTCAGCGTGCTCCGCTTCCTTCACGCTGATGCGGCACAGGCTGTCCAGACGCGCGGCGAAGGACTTGGTGAACGCCTCCGGCATGTGCTGGGTGATAAGAATGCCGGGGCAGTCCGAAGGCAGCTGCATGAGGAATTCCTTGATCGCCTCGGTGCCACCGGTCGAGGCGCCGACGATGATCAGCTTCTCGGTCGAGACGATGCGATTGCCCAGCGCAGGCAGCGCGTTCGTGCCGGCGGCTGCGGCCGGCGTGCGCTGGCGCGGCCGCGATGCAGCAGCGGCGCGGATTTTGTCAGCAATCTCGGCCGCGTACTCCTGGATGCCGTGGGTAATGTCGATTTTCGGCTTGGACACGTAGTCGACCGCGCCCAGCTCGAGCGCGCGCAAGGTCGCCTCCGAGCCTTTGGCCGTGAGCGTCGAAACCATGACCACCGGCATCGGCCGCAAGCGCATCAGCCGCTCGAGGAAGTCCAGGCCGTCCATTTTCGGCATTTCGACGTCCAGCGTAATCACGTCCGGATTGAGCTCGCGGATCATCTCGCGCGCCACCAGCGGGTCCGGCGCGGCGCCGACGCAATGCAGATCGGGCTGGCTGTTGACGATCTCGGTGAGCAATTTCCGGATCAGCGCCGAATCGTCGACCACCAGAACTGTAATTTTCTTCACGTTTTCCTATGCGGGATCGGACCGGACTCAAGCCACGCGGAGAGCTTTCTTGTCCTGCGCCTGGAGCAGAGCGACAAAATCGCTCCCCGGAAGCGGACGGCTGAAGTAGTAGCCCTGCATCTCGTCGCAGCCGTGCTCGCGCAGGAAGTCCAACTGCGCCTCGGTCTCCACGCCCTCGGCAATCACCTTCAGGCGCAGGTTGTGCGCCATGGCGATGATGGTCCGCGTGATGGTGGCGTCGTCGTTGTCCTCCGGTATGTCCTTGACGAAGGAGCGGTCGATCTTGATGTGGTCGATGGGAAAGCGCTTGAGATATCCGAGCGAGGAATAGCCGGTGCCGAAATCGTCGATCGAAAGGGAAATGCCCATGGACTTGAGCTGGCGCAGCGTCTGTATCGCCTGCTCCGGATTGCCCATCACCATGCTCTCGGTGATCTCAAGGTCGAGCGCGGCCGGCTGAAGACCGGTCAGGTCGAGGATACGCGCCACGTCGCTCACCAGGCTCGTCTGGGCGAACTGCCGCGCGGACAGGTTGACCGCGACCCGCAGCGGCGGCCGGCCAAGCTCGTGAAAGGCGCGATTGTATTCGCAGGCTTCCTTTAGTACCCATTCGCCGATGGCCACGATCAAACCGGTTTCCTCGGCGAGCGGAATGAAGTCCGCCGGCGACACCATGCCCGAATCGGGACGCTTCCAGCGCACCAGCGCCTCCATGCCGGTGACGCGTCCGCTGGCGATGTCCACCTTGGGCTGGTAGTGCAGCAGGAACTCCCCGCGCTCCAGCGCGCGCCGCAAGCCGGACTCCAGCGTCAGCCGCTGCACCGAATGGATGTTCATGGTCGGGGCGTAAAACTGCGCATTGTTCTTGCCCTGCTCCTTCGCCCGGTACATGGCGATGTCCGCGTTCTTGAGCAGCGTCGCGCCATCCGCCCCGTCGGTCGGATAGGTGCTGATGCCGACGCTCGTGGTGACCTGATACTCCTGCTTCGCGAGCATGAACGGCTGCGCCACCATCTTGATCAGTTTCTGCGCCACCACGCCGACGCTGCGCGAATCGCTGACCTGCTCGATCAGGACCACGAACTCGTCCCCGCCGAGGCGCGCGACGGTATCGATGTCACGCACGCAGCCCATCAGTCTCGCAGCCACCTCTTTCAGCACGCTGTCGCCGGCCTCATGCCCGAGCGTGTCGTTGATGTTCTTGAACCGGTCCAGATCGATGAACAGCACCGCCAGCCCCTTGTTGAAGCGTTGCGCATGGGCCAGCGCCCGTTCCAGCCGGCGGCTGAAAAGCGTACGGTTGGGCAGGGAAGTCAGCTGATCGTAGTTGGCGAGATACTTCAGACGTTCCTCGTCGCGCTTGCGCAGGGTGATGTCGTTGAGGATCACCGAATACAGCGGCTTGCCCGCATGCATCAGCCTGGCAATCGATGCTTCGACCGGGAACTCTTCGCCGTCGGCGCGCACTCCCCAGACCTCCATGACCTCGCCCATTTTCCGCACGCTGCGCCCGCCCTTGACGAAACGGTCGACGTGGTGGCGGTGGACTTCGTGCAGGCGCCCGGGGATGAAGCGCTCCATGCTGCTGCCGAGCGCCTCCTCCGCACTGCAGCCGAACATGCTCTGCGCCGACGGGTTGAACAGCACAACCTTGAAGTTGTGGTCGACAGCGATGATGGCCTCGATTGCCACATGCACGATGCCGTGCAGTCGCTCCTCGCTGTCGCGCCGCGCCTCTTCCGCCTCCTTGCGCCGGCAGAACTGGCCCATCTGGATGCCGAGCGCCTGCAGCACGGCAAGGAGATTGTCATCCGCCTCGGAGCTGTCCCTGCCGAAGAACTCCATCACCCCCAGCACGGTGGAGCCGGATACGATCGGGAACGCAAAATATCCATGCAGGCCGCTGCGCGACGCGACCGCGGCGCGCAGCGAGCGCGTGTCGCGCGCGAGGTCGGCAACGAACACCGGTGCGCGCGTATCCACTGCGCGCCGCAGCAGGCCGTGCGCAGCCGGCACGAAATCGGGATTGCGGATATGCGCGATAAACGCCCGCGCCGCGTCGCGTTCTGCACTCCAGGTCTCCTGGCAGGCGAAGGACGACGCTTCCGCGTCCCAAATCCAGCGCGCGCCGCAGTCCCAGCCCATGGTGAGGCAGATGGCCTCGATGATTCGCGGCGTCACCGCAGCCAGCGTGTCGGCTTCGGCCAGCTGGCGCGTCACGTCGTGCTCCAGGGCGCGCCGCATGCCGGCGCGCTTGCGCTCGGTCACGTCCATGACGGTGCCGCGCACCAGCTGCACTTCGGCCGTTTCACTCACCATCGGCAGCCCCACCAGGTACAGCCAGCGTATCCTGCCCTTCCCGTCCAGCACCCGCAGTTCGGTTTCGAAGCCTTGCCCCTGACGCGCCGCCGCATGTACCAGCAGCTGAAAGCCGTGCCGGTCGGCCGGGTACACCCGCCGCAGGCAACGGGCATAGCTGGGGGCGGGGACCGCGGACGGCAGCCCGAACAGATAGCATGCCTCCTCCGAGCATTCCACGCAGCGCCGGCGGAAGTCGTAGCTCCAGTTGCCCAACTGCGCCATATGCTGCGCTTCTGCGAGGCTGGTCTGGCTTTGGCGCAGCTGATGGGTCATGGCCTCCGCCAGCTTCAAGGCGCGCCGGTGCGCGCCGGACAGCACAAACACCAGCCCTGCAATCAGCGCGCTGGTCACCAATCCGCCCAGCAACGCCAGCCAGGCGAAGGTGTGGTCAAGCTCCTCGGTCTGACCCGCGGCCCATTCGTATGCCTTGGCTCCGACGAGCAGCGACAACAGCACGCCGAACGCGAGCACCGTCCAGGCGGCATAGGTCCGCGACAGAAATTGCGCCAGCCACGAGTGCGGTCCGTGAATGTCTCCGGCCAATGATCGTGTATGCATATGCGTCGGCCGTCAGTTGAACAATTCGACCTCGCCCGCGGCTTGCGTCGACCGCAGCCGCGAGCTGTAGTCCATCTCGCGCTCGAAGATCGTGTCGTTGTGGATGGTGCGCAGCTTTTTCACCATGACGCGGCCGCTCTTCGGAAAGAAATAGACTTTGCGCGGATAGACGTCCACCAGGTCCTTGGCCGCTACGCGTATCTTTTCCATTTCGAGAAAGCGCAGCACGAAATCGGCATTGCGCTGCCCCACGTTGGCAACGGTCAGGCCGGGCAACACGTTGCCGCCGCCGAACACCTTGGCTTCGAGCAGCGTGCGGTGCGCGCCGAGCTTGAGCAGGCTGTTGATCAGGATCTCCATGGCGAAGGTGCCGTAGCGCGCGGATTCGCCGAAGGGGCTGTCCTTGTCCGGGTTCGCATCGGGCAGCATGAAATGGTTCATGCCGCCGATGCCGGAGAGCTTGTCGCGGATGCAGGCGGTGACGCAGGAGCCGAGCACCGTCACGAGCACCATGTCGCGCTCGGTGACGTAATATTCCCCGGGCAGGATTTTCGCCGCATCGATGTCCAGGCCGCGGTCGAAATACAGGTTCGGCGCCAGCACCCGGGGCTCCTCGTCAGCCCCTGGCCGTGCGGCCCGGGCCGGCAAGCTCATAGACGGTCTTGCCGCGCAGGCGAAACAGGTCTGCAGCATGTTGAAAACTCTCCGAATGCCCGGCGAACATCACGCCGTCCGGGCGCAGCAGCGGCGCGAATTTCTGCAATATCCGATACTGCGTGGGCTTGTCGAAATAGATCATGACGTTGCGGCAGAAGATCGCGTGGAACGGTCCGCGTATGGGCCAGCCCGTGTCGAGCAGGTTGAGCTGGCGGAAGCTGACCAGCGCACGCAGTTCCTCGCGCACCCGCGCGCTGCCGGCATGCGCGCCGGTGCCGCGCAGAAAAAAGCGTCGCAGGCGGTCCTCTTTCATTTTCTCCAGCCGCTCCATCGGATACACCCCAGCCTGCGCCGTGGCAAGCACATTGGTGTCCACATCGGTGGCGAGTATCTTCACCGGCGGCTTGAGCGTGCCGAAAGCCTCCGCCACGGTGATCGCCATCGAGTACGGCTCCTCGCCCGTCGAGGATGCACAGCACCACAGCATGATCTGTCCGCCCTTGTAGCGCTTGACGTGCTCGGCGAGCACGGGAAAGTGGTGTTCCTCGCGGAAAAACGACGTCAGGTTGGTGGTGAGCGAGTTGGTGAACGCTTCCCACTCGGCGGCGTCGTTCTGCTCCAGCAGGGCGAGGTATTCCTTGAAGTTCGCGATGCCGGTCGCGCGCAGCCTGCGCGCAAGGCGGCTGTACACCATCTCCTGCTTGCTCGCGCTGAGCGAGATGCCGGCATGGTCGTAGATCAGCTTGCATACCCGATCGAAATCCCCCTTGGTGAAAACGAATTCGCGCGCGTCGCTGTTCGATCTCGGTATGGTTTGTTCCGTCTGCATGTTCTTCCCCGGCACCGACAATAAGCCTTCACTACGCCCGGTCCCCGCCGCGCCGGATCAACGCGCCAGCGCGTCGTGCCGTCCTGCAAGCGCGTTGCGCTCGGCATACCGTCCGCAAGCGCACATCGCCTGCTCCGCGCACAGCTTTACCAGCAGACTGCCCAGCTCCTGTAGCAAACGGCTCAGCATCGCCTGTCTCCTTTGCCTTAGCGGCACGCACTCATCCTGCCGGAGCGCACTTGCCCGCGAATTGCGTAACGCGCGAGCAAGTTCGCCCCCGGCTCACACCGGGTTCACCATGCCTAGAACTCTTCCCACTGATCGTCGGCGCCGCCCGCAGCCTTGACCGGTTTGCGCGCACTGGCAGGCCCTGGCATCGCCGCGGCCGCCTTCTTCGCTCCGGGCTTGCCCGGCGCCGGCTTCACCGGAAGGCGCGCCACGTTGGCCGGACGCGTCGCCGCCTCGCGCCGCTCGACCGTGCCGTCGAGCTTGAACACCGCCACCGCACCGGCCAGGTTCTGCGCCTGCTCTTCCAGGCTCTCGGCCGCCGCCGCCGCTTGTTCGACCAAGGCCGCGTTCTGCTGCGTCACCTCGTCCATCTGCGTGATCGCCTGGTTCACCTGCTCGATCCCCGCGCTCTGCTCCTGCGAGGCCGCCGTGATCTCGCTCATGATGTCGGTCACGCGCTTCACCGAATTGACGATTTCCTCCATCGTCTTGCCGGCCTCGTCCACCAGTTTCGTGCCCGTGCCGACCTTCTCCACCGAGTCGCCGATCAGCGTCTTGATTTCCTTCGCCGCCGCCGCGCTGCGCTGCGCCAGGTTGCGCACCTCGGTCGCCACCACCGCAAAGCCCCGGCCCTGCTCGCCGGCGCGCGCCGCTTCCACCGCCGCGTTGAGCGCCAGGATGTTGGTCTGGAACGCAATCCCGTCGATCACGCTGATGATGTCCACGATCTTCTTCGACGATTCGTTGATCGAGCTCATGGTGTCCACCACCTGGCTCACCACCGCGCCGCCCTTCACGGCCACGTCCGAGGCCCCAATCGCGAGCTGGTTCGCCTGCTTCGCGTTCTCCGCGTTCTGTTTCACCGTGCTGGTGAGTTCTTCCATGGAGGACGCGGTCTCCTCCAGGCTCGAAGCCTGCTCTTCGGTGCGCTGCGACAGGTCGGTGTTGCCCGAGGCGATCTCCTTGGCCGCGGTGTTGATCGACTCGGTCGCGTCGCGCAGCTGGCGCACGATATCGGTGAGTTTGTCCACCGTCAGGTTGGAATCGTCCTTCAGCTGGCCGAATGTCCCCGCGTACTCGTTGGTGATCTTCTCGGTCAGATCGCCTTTTGCCAGCGCCCCCAGCACCCGCACCACTTCGTTCAGCCCCACCGAGCTGACTTCCATCAGCCGGTTGATGCCTTCGGCGAGCTGCTTGAAGAAACCCTCCTTGCCCGCGAGCTCGATGCGCTTGCTGAAGTCGCCGTTGGCCGCCGCCTGGACCAGGCCCGCCACCTCTTTTTCCACCGCCACTTCGGCAGTGCGGTCTTTCCACTCCACCGCAGTGCCCAGGCGCTCGCCCTTCTCGTTGATCACCGGCACCGCGACCAGGGCGAATGTCAGGCTGCCCACCTCGATTTGCGTCCGGTAGGGCGTGCGCAGGTTCGCCAGCATCCCGCGCTGGTGCGACGGATTCTTGTGGAACACGTCGATGCTCTGGCCGATCAGCCTGCGCGAATCGAAATTCGGCAGAACTTTCTTCAGCTCCGCCTCGTTGCGGCTCATCATCGCCATCACCGTCTCGTTCATGTAGATGATGTTGAGGTTCGCGTCGGCCAGCATCATGTTCGATTCCGCCTTGTCCAGCGCGTTCTTGACGCGCAGGTTCTCGGCGGCGATTCTTTGCTCCGCCTCGATGCGTTCCTTGAGGTCGCGCTGCATTTTCCCCATCGACGCGAGCAGGCTCGTCGTGTCGCCGGCCTTGAGAACGACATCCTGTCCCAGGTCGCCAGCGGCAATGCGGTTGGTGACTTCCACGGCATAGGACGGCTCGCCACCCATTTGCTTGAGCAGGCCGCGCGTGAGCACGAATGCAATGCCCAGGCCGAGCAGCAGGGCAACCAGGCCCGCGCCGATCATCAGCGTCCGCCCGGTCTCGTATCCCGCATGCGCCTCGGCGGCCGCGTTGTCGGCGATTTTCTTCTGTAGATTGGCCAGTTCCTGCACCGGTTTTTGCAGAGCGTCGAGCAGCGGCATGGTCTCGCCCTGCAACACCTTCATCGCTTCGTCGCGCTTGCCCTCGTCGACCAGCCTGACGGTCTTGTTCAGCGCGGCCACATAAGCGCCGCGCGCTTCCTTGATTTTCGCGAGCAGTTCCCTGCCTTCGGGCTTGTACAGCAACTTCTCCAGCGTGCCCAAGGCTTCGGTGATCGCATTCTTGTTGCGCTCGAAGCTCTCCCGTATCTCGCGCAGCCTGGCGGCGTCGGTGACGGTCACATACTCATACATGCGCCGCGCATTGCTGCGGGTGCCCAGACCGACCTGCGTCACTGCCTCGACTTTGGCCATTTCCTTCTGGGTGATGGCCTCGGTGGTGTCATTGAGGCGGCCCATCTGCAAAATGCCGACGGAGCCCACCACCACGAGCAGCAGCAGCACCGAGGCAAAACCCAGTGCCATTTTCATACCGAGCTTCATATTCTTAAACATGATTCCCTCCGCTTTCATATACCTGCAATTGAACGTGCCGCATTTTTTCGATCAGGATCCGGTCATGTTTCGTCATCACTGCACCGCCATGTCGGTCAGCGCCATGTCGCTGCTGGTCATCAGCTTTTCGATGTCGGCCAGGATCAGCATGCGGTTGTCCACCGTCCCCAGGCCCATGATGTATTGCGTGTCCATGCCGGCGGCGAAACTCGGCGCCGGGCGCATCTGCTCCGGACTCAGCGAGATCACGTCGGAAACGCTGTCGACCACCATGCCGACGATACGGCCGGCGACGTTGAGAATGATCACCACCGTGAAAATGTTGTAGTCGACGTTGCCCAGATTGAACTTGATGCGCATGTCGACGATCGGAATGATGGTGCCGCGCAGGTTGATCACGCCCTTGATGAAGGCCGGGGAATTGGCGATCGCGGTGACTGCCTCGTAGCCGCGGATTTCCTGCACCTTGAGGATGTCGATGCCGTACTCTTCCTCGCCCAGGCGGAAGGTCAGGAATTCACGCGCCATCGCGCCTGCCGCCGCGGCGGCGTGGCCGGCCTGCGCCGCGGCCGGCGAGCCCGCTGCTGCTTCGACTACCTGTGTCATGGTTTCACTCCTTCTCGTTGGCGCCAACGGCGCTTGGGTTTAGCGTTCTGCTGCGGCGCTCAGGCCGCTTTCAGCAATTCGTGCTTCGACAGCCGCACCAGCGCCGCCACATCCAGGATCAGCGCCACCTTGCCGTCGCCCATGATGGTGGCGCCGGAAATGCCCGGCGCCTTGCGGTAATTGGTCTCCAGGCTCTTGATCACCACCTGGTGCTGGCCGACCAGTTCATCCACGAACAAGGCGGTCTTCGCACCCTCGGACTCCAGAATCACCATGATTCCCTTGTCCATATCGGCAACTTTCGGCTGGAGCTTGAATTTCTCGTGCAGGGCCACCACCGGCAGATATTCGCCGCGCACCTGCACCACCTTCCCCTGGCCGCTGATGGTCTTGATGTCGCCGGCCACCGGCTGCAGCGATTCGATGATGTAGGTGAGCGGGATGATGAAGATCTCCTTGCCCACCGCCACCGACATGCCATCCAGTATCGCGAGCGTCAGCGGCAGGCGGATCGAAATGCAGGTGCCGCTGCCGAGCTGGGAACTGATCTCGATGCTGCCGCCCATGCCGCGGATGTTCCGCCGCACCACGTCCATACCGACGCCGCGGCCGGAAACGTCGGTGACCACGTCCGCGGTGGAGAAGCCGGCTTCGAATATCATCTGCCACACGTCCTGATCCGGCATGTCGTCGGACACCGCCAGGCCGCGCTCGCGCGCCTTGGCGAGTATCTTGGCGCGGCTCAGGCCGCCGCCGTCGTCCGCCACTTCGACGATGATGTTGCCGCCCTGGTGGAAAGCGCGCAGGGTGATCGTTCCTTTGGGGTCCTTGCCGGCGGCGATGCGCTTGTCCGGGGTTTCGATGCCGTGGTCGAGGCTGTTGCGCACCAGGTGATTGAGCGGATCGGCGATTTTCTCGATCAGGCCCTTGTCGAGTTCGGTGCCCTCGCCCACGGTCTTCAGTTCGACCTGCTTGTTCAGCTTCGCCGCGAGGTCGCGCACCACGCGCGGAAAGCGGCTGAATACGAAGGATATGGGCATCATGCGGATCGACATTACCGATTCCTGCAGGTCGCGCGTGTTGCGCTCCAGCGTCGCCAGCCCGTTCATCAGGGATTCGTACAGCACCGGGTCCACGCGCGATGCGGTCTGCGCCAGCATCGCCTGGGTGATCACCAGCTCGCCCACCAGATTGATCAGCTGGTCGACTTTTTCCACGCCGACGCGGATCGAGGACGCCTCGGCGACTTCGGCGCGGTCGCTGGCGCGCCGCCCGGACTTGGGTACGGCATCGGCGGCAGCATCGGCCGCGCGCCGGCGCGGCTCTTCCTCAAGTGTCGCCGGCGGCGCGACTTCGGCGAAGAAACCGTAGGTCTCGGGGACGGCGGCGCGCGCCGCCTCACCGGTGAGAATGGCATACAGGTTCTCCGGGCTCGGATCGACCGGCGCGACATCGCCTGCGGCCGGCGGCTGCACCGCCCCCGCGCCGCCCGGCGCTGCGGCGACGCTCGCTGCGGGCGCCGCCGGTGCGACCACCGCATGCGCGTCGGTCTTGCCGTCGGCCAGTTCGTTCAGGCGCTTGCAGATGTCCGTCACTGCCTGCGCGTCGACCTCGCTGGCGAACTGGCGTCCGGCCAGCTGCATTTTCAGCACGTCGACCGCCTTGAGGAACACATCCACCATTTCGCTGCGCAGGCGCAATTGTTCGTTGCGGAGCTTGTCCAGCAGCGACTCCAGGATATGCGTGGTTTCGGTGATTTCATTGAAGCCGAAGGTGCCGGCGCCGCCCTTGATGGAATGCGCGGTGCGGAAAATCGCGTTGAGCTCGTCCTTGCCCGGCGCATCGACGTCCAGTTCGAGCAGCAGCCGCTCCATTTCCCCGAGCAGTTCGGCCGACTCCTCGAAAAACACCTGATAGAACTGGCTCATATCGATGGTCATGGCAGATCCTAAGAAGCAAATTCAGAAACTACCGTCATTCCGAGGCCCGCGGCCGAGGAATCTGCTTTTCGGGCAGACAAGAGTAGATCCTTCGCTTCGCTCAGGATGACACTGGCAACGTAATTCATTTTGTAACCTGTTCTCAGCCGATCACCTTGCGCACGACTTCGAGCAGGCGTTTCGGGTCGAACGGCTTCACCAGCCAGCCGGTGGCCCCGGCGGCCCTGCCCTCGCTCTTCATCGCATCGCCGGACTCGGTGGTGAGAATCAGGATCGGCGCCGTGCGGTAGCCCGGCAGCCGGCGCAAGGCCCGCACCATGGACAGCCCGTCCATCTTCGGCATGTTCTGGTCGGTCAGCACCAGGTCGACCGCCTTGTTCTTGGCCTTGACCAGGCCGTCTTCACCGTCCACCGCCTCGATCACTTCGTAACCGGCGCCTTTCAGCGTGAAGGCGACCATCTGCCGGATGGAGGCCGAATCGTCGACCGCAAGTATGCTTTTAGCCACGGAACTTTCTCCTCATAGCCTGCCCCCGCACCACATCAAAACAGCTCAATTTCCCCCGCGTGCATCAATTCCTGCCGCACCGGGCTTGCCGCCCTGGCCTGCTGCAATTGCTGCAGCAGGCCCCCGACCTCCTGCGCCAGTCGCGCCTGCGCGCATCGCGCGGAAGCGTCGCGTATGCGGTGCATCGTCCGTTCCAGCGCCAGCAGTTCCGAGTGCACATGTCCGAGCTTCTGTCCGACCACGTCGCGAAATTGCAGCGCCGTCACCGCCCCGTCCACGTCGTTGGCGACGCGCTCCGCCGCCGCGCGCAGCCGCTCCGCGCCCGGCCTGCCCTGCGCTGCGGCCGCCGCCTGAGCCAATTCGCTCTGATGCGCGCGCGCCTGCTCGCTTACGCTGTTGAACGCCGCCATCAGCTGCTCGATCGCATGCCCCAGCAATTCGTCCACGCGCTGCAATTCCGTGCATGCGCCCTGCATCTGTCCAATCATCGCCTGCGCCATCCCGTCGACGGCGGCGCGCGATGCGCCTTCGGCGGCGGCCAGATCCGCCTCCCCGGCGCGCCGCTCGCCCCGCAGCGCCCAGGCCAATAGCGCCGCCCAACCCAGCCCTGAAGCCGCCAGCGACAATACGGATATCGGCCAGGCCCAGGAAGACTTGAACAGGAAATACGGCGCGGCGAGGGCTACGGTCCATGCCGTACCCACCATCAGCGCGCCTTTGCCTACGCGGTTCGCTTGCACTTTCGCGGTTCTCCCAGTGCCGGCGGGATCAAAAGACGGATTCCGCGGACAGAACGGGGTGCGGCCTGCGGCGGCGGCACCCGTTTCCACGCTGCCGAAGGTATCAGTTCATGCCGGGGGCGATAGCCGAAGCAGGCGCGGGAAAACGCTTCAATTTGCGCCTTTGCGATTTGCCGCGCGCGCGCAAGATCGGGGCGCAAATAATCGATGCTATGATTCGCCGCGCTGCCAAATTGCCACGGCTATTTCGGTTTCGCCGGTGAGGCCGCAAGCGTAACCGGGGAGCTGTCGCAATATGGATCCGCGGCGCCAGACATCGGGGAACGGGAGGATGCGTATCCCCGCATTTTGAAATGAACTCAAGGCCGCATACGGCTGCACGCGGACCGGAAACTTGAACATAGAGACACAAAGCGAACTACAGGGCGAACGCGCACAAGCGGCGCAAGCCACTCGCCTGCAGGTCGCGCTGCGCGGCATTCTCGCGCCGCGCCGCAAGGCGCGCCTGAATGCGCTGCTGGTAGCGCTGGGGCTGGGGCTGCTCGCATCCGGAAGCCTGCCGTTCGAAATGCCGGCCGGCGGCCTTGCGGCGTACCTTCCGCTGCATACCGCCATGGAAATTTTCACCATCGTGGTCGCGTCGCTGGTGTTCGCCGTCGGCTGGAACAGCTACAGCAGCGAGCAGGCGCGCAACATCGTGCTGCTGTCCTGCGCATTCCTCGCCGTCGCGCTGCTCGATCTCGCGCACGCATTGTCGTTTCCGGGAATGCCTGCCTTCGTCACGCCCAACAGCGCGGAAAAGGCGATCGATTTCTGGCTCGCGGCGCGCCTGTGCGCGGCGCTCGGCCTGCTCGGCGCGGCGCTGCTGCCATGGCAGCCGTTTGAATCCAGGCGCACGCGCAACCGCCTGCTTTCAGTTGCGCTTGGCGCGACCGCGCTTGCCTGCTGGGTCATACTGAACTACGCGCATGTCCTGCCGCGCACCTTCGTCCCAGGCACCGGTCTGACCCCATTCAAAATCGGCGCGGAATACGCGCTCGGCCTGGCTTTTATCGCAGCCGGCATTCTGTACTACGCCCGCGCCCGCGCGCCGCAGCACGCCCTGCTGTATTACCTGTTCGCGGCCAGCGTGGTGAGCGCATACAGCGAAATCTGCTTCACCTTCTATCGCGACGTTGCCGATGTCCATAATCTGGTCGGCCACGTCTACAAGGTCATCGCCTACGTCCTGATCTACCGCGCGGTGTTCGTGTTCGGCGTGCGCGCCCCCTACCGGCGCCTCGACCTCGTGCGCAAGCAGCTGATGCAGAGCAATCAGCGCCTGCAGGATCTGGCCGAACTCTCCTCGGACTGGTTCTGGGAACAGGACGCGCAACTCCGCTTCACCTTCATTTCCGGCGGCGCCGCGCGCAAGGCCGGCCTGAAACCGGACGACCAAATCGGCAAGATGCGCTGGGAGCTGCCGCACGAAGATATCGGCGACGAGGAATGGCGGCACCACCGGACGCTGCTCGAAGCCCGTCTGCCGTTTCACGACTTCATCATCAAGCGCCGCGGCCCCGACGGCAGCCTCGACTACCTCAGCATCAGCGGCATGCCGGTGTTCGACGCAGCCGGCGCATTTCAGGGCTACCGCGGCGTGGGCAAGAATTTCACCGAGCACAAGCAGGTGGAGGAAGCGCTGCGCGCCAACGAGGAACGGCTGCGCCTGATCATGGACAACGTGCCGGCAATGATCACCCAGCTCGACGGCGCGCTGCGCTTTTGCTTCGTCAACCGGGCGTACGCCGAATTCTTCGGACGCGATCTTGCCGAGGTGATCGGGCGGCATCAGCGCGAGCTCACGGGAGAGGCCTCCTACGCCGAGATCGCGCATCATTTCGCCCGGGTCATGCGCGGCGAAACGGCGAGCTACCGGCGCCTGCATACCTTCGCCGACGGGCGTCAGCGCAACCTGGAGGTAACGGTGCTGCCGCAATTCGACGCGGATGGCACCGTCTGCGGCTGCTACACCTTCGGCGTGGACATCACCGAACGGGTGCGCGCCGAGGCGGCGCTGCGCGCGAGCAAGGAGCAGCTGCGCCAGCTGAACGCGGAACTGGAGCGGCGCGTCCTCGAGCGGACGCAGCAGCTGGAGGCGGCCAACCGCGAACTCACGGCGTTCAGCTACTCCGTCTCGCACGATCTGCGCGCGCCGCTGCGCAGCATCGATGGCTTCAGCCGCCTGCTCGAAACCGAGCACGCGGACAAGCTCAATGCCGGCGGCCGCGACTATCTGCAGCGCATCCGCCGCGCCAGCCAGCGCCTGGGGGAGCTGATCGAGGATCTGCTCCAGCTCACGCAGCTGACCCGCGGCGGCGTGCGCCGCGAGCGCGTCGACCTGAGCCGCATGGCCGCGCACATACTTGCGGACCTGCGCGCGGCCGCGCCCGAGCGCGAAGTCGAGACCATCATCGAGGAAGGCGTATTCGCCGAAGGCGATGCGCGCCTGCTGCAGGTGGCGCTGGAGAACCTGCTTGGCAACGCCTGGAAATTCACCTCCAGGAATGCGCATGCCAGCATACGCTTCGGCACCGTGGCCGGCGACGGCGTCACCGAGATCTATGTGCGCGACAACGGCGCGGGCTTCGATCCCAAATACGCCGGCAGGCTGTTCGGCGCGTTCCAGCGCCTGCACACGGAGCAGGAGTTTGCCGGCAGCGGCATCGGCCTTGCAACCGTACAGCGGGTGGTGCATGCTCACGGCGGCGCGATTCGGGCGGAGGCCCAGCCCGGCGCCGGCGCAAGCTTTTATTTCACCGTTTCCGCGGCGGGCGGCGACGCAGAAAAGCCGGACCCAGGACTGGTAACCATATGATATTACTGGTGGAAGACAACGACGACGACCGCGATCTCGCGCTGCTGGCATTCAGGCAGGCGAAGGTGCCGTACGAACTGGCCGCAGTTGCGGACGGAGAGCAGGCGCTGCAGGCCCTGCTCCCGCAGGGCGGTGCCGGGCAAGGCGGGAACACCATCGATCTGTTGCTGCTCGACCTGAAACTGCCCAAGATCGACGGCCTCGAAGTGCTGCGCCGCGTTCGCGCGCATCCGCGCACCCGATTCCTGCCCGTGGTGATACTGACCTCTTCGCTCGAGCGCAGCGACGTGGTCGAGTGCTACCGCAACGGCGCCAACAGCTACCTGCGCAAGCCCGTGGACTTCACGGACTTCGTCGAGCTTGCCGCCGCCGTAGGCAGCTATTGGGAAAAATACAATCAGGCCCCTCCCGCCTATGCCGGCTGACTGCCTGCAGCTGCTGATGGTCGAGGACTCGGCCGACGATGCCGCGCTGGTGCGGCAAGCGCTGCGCCATGCCGGGCTCACGCTGGAGCTGCGCCAGGTCGACTCCGCCGCCAGCATGGCCGAGGCACTGGCCCAGGGCCGCTGCGACCTGGTCATCTCCGATTACAACCTGCCCGGCTTCAGCGGGACCGAAGCGCTGCGGCTGTTGCGCGAACGCTCGCCGGACACGCCGTTCATCGTCGTCTCCGGCTGCATCGGCGAAGAGGCCGCGGTCGCCCTGATGAAGGACGGCGCCGACGACTACGTGATGAAAGACGACCTGGCGCGGCTGGCGCCGGCGATCGAGCGCAGCCTCAAGGAAGCGCGCACGCGCATGCAGCGCAGGCTCGCCGAACTTGCGCTGCGCGAAAGCGAGGCGCGCTTCAAGGCGATCGCATCGAACATTCCCGGAATGGTGCTGCAGCTGCTGCTGCATACCGACGGCAGCCGTTCCTTCGGCTACGTGAGCGAAGGCTGCATGGCCCTGTTCGGCACCACACCGCGGCTGCTGCAGCGCTACCCGTCGTTCTTTTTCGATCTGATCACGCCGGAGGATGCGCCCGGTTTCCGGCAATCGATGGAGATCTCCGCGCGCGAGCTCAGCGACTGGAACTGGGAGGGGCGCATGCGCGTCAGCGGCAGCGAAGACGTGAAATGGGTGAACCTGCGTTCGAGCCCGCGCCGCCTCGACGATGGCAGCATCATGTTCGAGGGGATTCTGTCGAATATCACGCAGAACAAGCTGGCTGAGCTCGAAGTGCGCCGCTCGCGCGAGCAGCTGAGCAGCCTGTCGGCGCATATCTCCTCGGCGAAGGAGCGCGAGCGCACCAAAATCGCGCGCGAGATCCATGACGACCTCGGCGGCACGCTGACCGCCATCAAGATCATGCTGATGCGCCTGGGCAACGGGATTGCGCCGGACGCGAGCGAGGCGCAGCACCGGCTGCGCTCGACCGAGGCGCTGATTGACGGCGCGCTGGAAACCACGCGGCGCATTTCCACCGAGCTGCGCCCCGGAATTCTCGACCTCGGCATCGTCGCTGCGCTCGAATGGCAGGCGGCGGAGTTCGAAAAGCGCCTCGACATGGCCTGCCGCGTGACCTGCGCCCACGAGGAAATCGCGCTCGAAGGCGAGATCTCGATCGCCTTGTTCCGCATTTTCCAGGAAACGCTGACCAACATTGCCAAGCACGCCGGCGCGTCGCGCGTAGAGGTCGAGCTCGAGGCGGATGAAGCAATGGTGTCGCTGCACGTCCACGACAACGGCCGCGGCATCGCCGGCGAGGACCTGGTGAAACCGCAGGCGTTCGGCATCATCGGGATGCAGGAGCGCGCGCGCAGCCTGGGCGGCAGCGCCAGCGTGCGGCGCACGCGCACCGGCACCACCGCTACGGTGCGCCTGCCGCGTTCGGTGCCGCCCGAGGCCGCCGCAGCGGAAGAGGAGCAAATACTGTATTTCGGCAGCGCCATCGGCAGCGGGCCGGCGCTGCCCGCGAGCGAAGCCGGCTTGAGCGCGAAACAGGCGGAAGGCTCATGATCAAGGTGCTCATCGCGGACGATCACTCGATCCTGCGCCGCGGCCTGGCGCAGATCATTTCGGAAACCCCGGACATGCAGGTCTGCGGCGAAGCCGAGAACAGCGCGCAGGCTGTCAGGTTCGCACGCGAGCATCCGGTCGATGTGGTCCTGCTCGACATCACCCTGCCGGACCGCAACGGCCTGGACACGCTGAAACAGCTGAAGAAGGAAAAGCCGAAACTCGCGGTGCTGATGCTGAGCATGCATCCGGAGGACATCTATGCGCTGCGCGCGATCAAGGCCGGCGCCGCCGGTTACCTGAACAAGGCAAGCGCCCCGGCGCTCCTGGTCACGGCCATCCGCCAGGTGGCCGGCGGACGGCGCTATATCAGCCCGGCCGTGGCCGAAGCGCTGGCGGGCACCATCGTCGACGGGGCCGACCGCCCGGCGCACGCGAGCCTGTCGGACCGCGAATACGAGACCATGCGCCTGATCGCCTCGGGCAAGACGGTCAGCGAAATCGCGGCGGAGATGTCGCTGAGCGTCAAGACCGTGAGCGTCTACCGCGCGCGCCTGCTGCAGAAAATGCAGCTCAAGAACAATTCGGAACTGACGCACTACGCGCTGAAGAATCAGCTGGTGGACTGACAGCTGTCGCGGCGGTGCTGTTTCAGCCGGCTTCGTCCATCAGCTGGCGCACCGTTTCAAACAATTCCTCGACCGAATTCGGTTTGTAGATGACCTGGCGCACCTGCGCCTGCGGCGCCTTTTCGCGCAGCTCTTCGGTGATATAACCCGAGATCAGCGCGACCGGCAAACCGGGGCGGATGCGCGCCACCTCGCGTGCCACGTCGAGGCCGGACATTCCCGGCATGCTGTAATCGGTCACCATCAGGTCGAAATCCCCCGGATCGGCGCGCAGCGCCGCGAGGGCCTGCGCCGACCCGGTGTAGCCGCTCACGCGGTAGCCGCTGCGCTCGAGCATGCGCGTAATCAGCAGCACCAGCGCGTCGTCGTCGTCCAGATACAGCACATGCTGGCCGCGCCCCTGTCGCGGCGCCGCCCGCGCCCGCTGCATCGCGGCGGGCAGGGCGGCAGCATCGGCTTGCGGGAAATAAAGATGAAACGCGCTCCCGTCACCGGGCTGGCTGTCCACGGTGATGGCGCCGCGGTAACTGCGCATGATGCCGTGCACCACCGACAAGCCCAGGCCGGTGCCTTCTCCGATCGCCTTGGTGGTGAAGAAAGGCTCGAAAATGCGCTCGCAGGTAGCGGCGTCCATGCCCCTGCCGGTATCGCGCACGGACAGGCGCGCATAGCGCCCGGGGCGCATGCCGGCATCGATGCTAGCCGCTTCCTCGCCCAGTACGGCGGTGCTCAGGCGAATGTCGATGCGGCCGCGGCCCTCGTCCATGGCATGCCAGGCGTTGGTGCACAGATTGATCAGGATCTGATGTATCTGTGTCGGATCGGCGAGTACGCGCGGCGCATCCGCGGCGAGCGCAGTGCCCAGTTCGATGCTCGCTGGAAGCGTGGCGCGCAGCAGCCTGACCACCTCCTCGATTACGGCAGGCAGCGCAACGGCATGGCGCGGCTGCGGCTGCGAGCGGCTGAAGGCGAGGATCTGGCTGACCAGGTCGCGCGCGCGCCGGCTCGCCTTGGCGATCTCTTCGATGCTTTGCAGCGCCGGGTGGCGCGCGCCGATGTCCTCGCGCGCCAGTTCGACGTTGCCGATGATGGCGCTGAGAATATTGTTGAAGTCGTGCGCGATGCCGCCCGCGAGCGTGCCGATAGCCTCCATCTTGTGCGCCTGGCGCAGCTGCGTCTCGAGCGCCTCGCGCTGCGCCTCGGCCTGTTTGTGCCCGGTGATGTCGCGCACCGTGGCTACCACCAGCATGCCTTCCTCGGAATGCAGCGGATTCAGGCTGATGTCCGCCGGAAACCTCGTGCCGTCCTTCCTTTGCGCGCGAAGATTGACCAGGGCGGCGCCCATCGTGCGCAGCGTTGGATCGCGGAAATACCCCTGCCGCAATCGCTCATGGCCGGGTCTGTCGGCCTGCGGGATCAGATCATCGACGCTCATGTCCGCGAATTCCGCACTGCTGTAGCCGAACAAAGCCCCGGCCTGCCGGTTCGCCATTACGATGCGGCCGGCCTGGCTTACGATCAGATTGGCATCCGCTGCGTATTCGAACAAATCCTGGAATTTCTGCTCTACCGCCCTGCGTTCGGTGATGTTCTCGTGCGCGATGGTGACACCGCCCTGCGGTCCGCGCCGGGGCGCGACGCTCATCGCGAACCAGCGCTGCTCGCCGGGCGCATGGCACGGATACTCCATTGAAAAGCGCTGGCTCGAACCGTCGAGCACCGCCTGGATGCCTGCGGCGGCGCGGCGCGCAGTCTCGTCGCCGGCCTGCGCGCTGGCCATGGTGCCGAAGCCAAGGTAGCTGGAACCGACCGGGTCGGCCGTTTCCCGCGCAGCCCCGTTCTGCAGCGCGAAGTCCTTCCACGCCCGGTTCACCAGGACTATCCTGCCTTCGGCGTCGAGCACGGCCACGTGGGCGCTGAGCGAGTCGAGAACGCAGCGCGCGTCCTCATCGACCTGGTACAGCTTCATTGCACGGCGCTCATGCGGCACTGCGCCTGAAACTGTGCCGGCCGGCCGCGCGCGCAACAAGGGACCCGGGCAGGCGCAGCTCGCAAGCGTAGTCTCTGGTCAACATCGGCGCCCTTCAGGAAAGGACCGATTCTATGCGGCGGCGCCGCCACTGCCCGCGGAAATAGAGGGCGAAACCCGCAGCTGTTCGATCGACTGAAACCGCGTCCGGGGGCTATGCGTGCGGAACAAATCCGCAGCGGCATGGAGACCTCGTTCGCAACGCGCATATTGGATGGAATGCCTGATTGCATTGCCCGCCGGGGCGCCAAAAGCGGCGGATAGTATCATTTCTCCGCCCTGCCGGTTTCGATCGGCGCAATTCAATTTCGCAGGCGACCCTCAGGTTTTGCTGCGCGCTGCCGATATGGTCCATTGAGCGGGCAAGCCTGCGCCCGCAGTTCCGGCAGAAGATGAGCGAACTTTCGAACCCGTCCGATATCGCCAGGGAAACGCTGCGCCTGCTGGCCTCGCGCCGCATCGCGCCTACGCCGGACAACTACCGCCAGCACTATCGCGAGATCGCCGGCGACGCCGAGACGGACGCGCCGGCGCCCGCCGACGCGGAGCGCATGCTGCAGCAACTCGGCGCCGAGTTGCGCGCGCAGCCTGGCTGCGCCCGCTTCTGCAGTGCGCTGGACAAGGCGGCGGGCGAAAAGAACTGGGCCCAATACCGAAGCACGCTGCTGGAGCTGATCGCGGCCAGGGGCGGACAGGGGCCCGCGGCCGCGCTTTGGGCGCAGCTGATCCTGGACCTGATGCGGCAGTGGGAAACCCGCCACAGCGGCCTCACCACCGCGAGAAAGCGCGAAAGCCTGGAACGCGTCCTCGGCGTTCCCGGTTCGGATGCCGCCGGCCTCGCGAGCAAGCTGCGCAATCTGGTGAAATCCTGGTCGGTGACGGCGCTCGCGCCGAGCGAGGAAGTCGGCCCCGCCCCGGCGCAGGCAGTTGCAGCCAAAAACGGAAGCACACCCGCTGATCGCGCCGCCGCACCCGCCGCAGCCGCGCCTGCAGAAGCCGACGCCATCCCGGCGCAACTGCGCGAACTGCTCGCCCAGACCCTGGAATTTGCGGTCGTCTCGCAGCTGGGACACGCGCCGGACCTGGCCGAGGAAGCGGGCGCGCTGGCGCAGGCGGCGCGCGCCGCAGCCGGAAAGGAAACAACGGAGAAGCTGGCTGCCGCGCTGCGGCAGTTCTGGTTCAAGCTGGAACTGCGCGGCGGCGAAGACGACAAATTGCACCAGGGCCTGCTGCGCCTGCTGCGCCTTCTGATCGACAATACGCATGAACTGCTGAGCGAGGACCAGTGGCTGCGCGGCCAGGTGGCGATGCTGCAGCAAATCGTGGCGCGCCCGCTGGATCTTTCCTCCATTGCCGAAGCCGAGACCCGCCTGAAGGAGGTGGTGTTCAAGCAGGGCATGCTCAGGAACAGCCTGCAGGAGGCCAAGGCCGCGCTGAAGCAGCTGATCGCGAGCTTCATCGACCGCCTCGGCGAACTGTCCGAAGCCACGGGCGGCTACCACAGCCGTCTCGAAGGCTACGCACAGAAGATCAGCCAGACCGACGATATCAGGCAGCTCAACGCGGTGCTCGCCGACCTGCTTGCCGACACGCGCACGGCCCAGCTCGACGCAGCACGCACGCGCGACGAACTGCTGTCCGCGCGGCGCCAGGTGGAGGCGGCCGAACTCAAGGTGCGCGAGCTCGAATCCGAATTGGGAAAAGTCAGCGGGCTGGTGCAGGAAGACCAGCTCACCGGCGTGCTCAACCGCCGCGGGCTGGACGAGGCCTACGAGCGCGAGGCGGCGCGCGCCGAGCGCAGCGGCACGCCCCTGTGCGCAGGCCTGCTCGACATCGACAACTTCAAGCAACTGAACGACACGCACGGCCACCAGGCAGGCGACGAAGCCCTGCAGCACCTGGTGCGCGTAATCAAGCGCACCATGCGGCCCAGCGACGTGCTGGCGCGCTACGGCGGCGAGGAGTTCCTGCTGCTGCTACCGGAAACCGGGCAGGACGAGGCGATCTCGGTCATGGTGCGGCTGCAGCGCAACCTCACCAAGGCCTTCTTTCTGCATGACAACGAGCGCGTGCTCATCACCTTCAGCGCCGGCGTGGCGCAGCGCCGCGAAGGCGAGTCCCAGACAGCCATCATCGAACGGGCCGACAGGGCGCTGTACCAGGCCAAGCGCAGCGGCAAGAACCGCGTCTGCGCCGCCTGATCTCTGCTTGCGCGCGCAAATACGCTCGCGCAGACGCAGTCGCGAGGTTCTGCTATTGTCATCGCCCAACCATGAGCACAATTCTGCGCCATGCCAGCCTCTCGACACGGATCCTGTTCCCGGTCCTGGCGCTGCTGATCGTCAGCATCTGGGCTTTTGCGCTTCGCGCGACCACGGTGTTGCAGGCGCAGATCGAGACCCAGTTGTCGGCGCAAATGACGGCAACCGTCGGCTACGTCGCCGCCGACATCGACGACAAGCTGCGGCTGCGCATCGACGTACTCGAGGAAATCGCCGCCTCGATCAGGCCCGATATGCTCGCCGATCCGTCCAGGCTGCAACGCCTGCTCGAGCAGCACAAGCCCTCCACCAGGCTTTTTCCCACCGGGATATTCGCCGCGGACCGCAGCGGAACCATGATTGCCGACCAGCCGCCGCTGGCGCGGCGCGTCGGCAATTCGATTGCGCAGTTCGGCTATTTCCATGCGGTCCTCAGCGGCGGCAAGCCCGTCGTGGGCAGCCCGCTCATGGGGCGCTTCTCGATGCGCGCCACCGTCCCGCTCGCGGTGCCGCTGCGCGATGCGTCCGGCGCCCCCGCCGGCGCGCTGGTCGGCCCGGTCTACCCTTCGGACGAGAGCCTGTTCGGCCTGCTCGATGAAACCCGCCTCAGCGAGTCCAGCTATTTTCTCGTGGCTTCCCCCAGGGACGGGCTCGTCGTCGCAGCCACGGACAAGAGCCGCATCCTGCAGCCGCTGTCGCCGCCGGGGGCAAATCCCCTGTTCGACCGGCGGCGCCAGGGCTTCGAGGGTTTCGGGCGCACTGTCAATGCCAAGGGCGTCGATGTGCTGACCGCCAGCAAGAACATGCAGTCCACCGGCTGGATAGTGGTTGCGGCCATGCCTGCCGAGGAGGCTTTCGCCCAAATCGCGCCGATCAAGCGGCGCATTTATCTTGGCACGCTCGCGGTAATGCTGCTGATGATGGCGGTTCTGTATCTCACCTTGCGGCGGCAGCTGGCGCCGCTCGCGCAGGCGACTGCCGCCATGCGGGCCATGACGCGGGGTTCCGCCGCATTGGCACCGCTGCCAGGCGGGGGCGAAGGCGAAATCGGCGAGCTGGTGCAAAGCTTCAATCAACTGGTAGCGGAGCGCAACCGACTGGAGGACCGCCTGCGCCATGAAGAACGGCATCTGCGCGAACTGTTCGACGCGATGCCGATCGCGGTAGGCCACGCCGACCGCAGCGAGCGCATTACCTTTGCCAACGAGGTCTATCGAAACATCTACACCGGCGGCGCCGACGCGGTCGGCCGCACCGTGCGCGAAGTGGTTGGCGAAGAGATCTATGCAGTCGTGGGGCCGCTGATAGCGCGGAGCCTGGCCGGGGAGGAAGTCCAGTTCGACCGCAGCTTCAGCGACGACAAGGGCCTGCAGAGCGCGCGCTGGGTGCGCTATCTGCCCGATCGCGACGCGCAGGGCGAGATCATCGGCTTCTTCGCCCTGATCGAGGACATCAGCGAGCGCAAACGCACCGAGACCGCGCTCGCGGCCAAGTCCGAGTTGCTGCGCGACACCTTCGACAACATGGTCGAAGGCATCAGCGTTTTCGACCGCAACCTGCGCCTGGCCGGCTGGAACCGGCGCTTCGGCGAGCTGCTCGACTTCCCCGAGTCGCTGCTGCGCGAGGACACGACCTTTGCCGACGTCATGCGCTTCAATGCGCTGCGCGGCGAATACGGCCCGGGCGACCCGGAGGAACAGGTGCGCCATCGGGTCGAACTCGCCGCACACTTCGAAGCGCACCACATCGAGCGCACGCGGCCCAACGGTACGGTGCTCGATATCCGCGGCTCGCCGCTGCCCGGCGGCGGTTTCGTCACCACCTACACCGACATCACCGAGCGCAAGCGCGCCGAGATCGCCTTGCGCGAGAGCCGCGAGCGCATGAACCTGGTGGTGGAGTCCCTGGCCGAGGGCGTGGTGGTGCAGGACGCGCAGGGACGCATAATCAGCGCCAACCGCGCGGCGCAGCAGATTCTGGGGCTGAGCGAGGATCAGCTGTTCGGCCGGACCTCGATCGATCCGGGCTGGCGCACCGTGCACGAAGACGGCAGCGATTTCCCCGGCGAACAGCATCCGGCGATGTACACCCTGCGCACGGGCGAGCCGCAGAGCGGCGTGATCATGGGCGTGCACAAACCCGAAGGCACGCTCGCCTGGCTTTCCATCAACAGCCGGCTGCTGCCCGGCGTGGATGCGCCCGAGGCGCGCTGTGTGGTCACTTCCTTCGCCGACGTGACCGGAGACAAGCACGCCGCCGCGCGGCAGCGGCTTGCGGCGAGCGTGTTCGATCACGCCGCCGAGGCCATCATGATCACCGACCGCAACAACGACATCATCTCGGTGAACCGGGCATTCAGCGAGATCACCGGCTACGCGGAGGCCGAAGTGATCGGAAAGAACCCGCGCCTGCTCAGATCCGGCCTGCAGCAACCGGAGTATTACCAGGCGATGTGGGACGCGATCGCGGAGAAGGGGCGCTGGAGCGGGGAAATCTGGGACCGGCGCAGGAATGGCGAGGCGTATTGCGAGCATCTTTCAATCAGCGCCGTGCGCGACGAAAAAGGCGAAGTTACGAACTACTGCGCCATGTTCACCGACATCACTGCGCGCAGAAACATCGAAGCGGCATTGGTCAGCCTGAACGCGGAATTGGAGCAGCGCGTGGCCCAGCGCACGCAGGCGCTGGAGCAGGCCAATCGCGAAATGCAGTCGTTCAGCTACTCGATTTCGCACGACCTGCGTGCGCCGCTGCGCGCGATCAACGGCTTCAGCAAGATCGTGCTCGCTGCCAATGCCGGCAAGTTCGACGCGGAGACCGTCGACAACCTCGGCAGAATCGCGGCAGGCGCGGAACGCATGGGCAGGCTGATCGACGACCTGCTCAGCCTGTCGCAGATTTCGCGCAAGGAACTGCACCGGCAGGCGGTGGACCTGAGCCAGCTCGCCGGCGAGGTGGCTCAGGCGCTGATGCAGACGCAGCCGGAACGCAGGGTGGAAATCCTGATCGCGCCGGACATGAGGCTGGACGGCGACCCCGGCCTGATCCAGATCGTGCTCGAAAACCTCGTCGGCAACGCCTGGAAATTCACCGCGCGCACGCCAGGCGCGAAAATCGAGATCGGGCAGATCGCGCGCGACGGCGAGTCGATCTGTTTCGTGCGCGACAACGGCGCCGGCTTCGATATGCGCTACGTGGACAAACTTTTCGGCGCGTTCCAGCGCCTGCATTCGGAGCGGGAATTCGAGGGTAGCGGCATCGGCCTGAGCATCGTGCAGCGCATCGTGATCAAGCATGGCGGCAGAATTTGGGCCGAAGGCAAGCCCGACGCAGGGGCGAGCTTCTACTTCACGCTGAGCCCCGCCTCCACGCCGCAGGCGCCGCGATAAGGCCGAATTGCCACGGATTTCCCCCTCTGTTTCCGGCCTTGCGCTGCTTTGCGCCAAGGTAGCCTAGCTCCGATTGCGTCGCCGCAGGATCGCCTGCCGGCGCGCACGAGGAGAACCAGCGATGGCAAGCGACAAGGCGCATGGCGGCCTGAGTTTGGCAATTCCGATTCGGCAGAAGCAGGCGGCGCGCACGGGCGCCGGACGGGGCGCGCCGGCGGACCGGGAAGACTATTACGGCCGCATCAAGGTCTATGCGCAGAAGATTCGCGAGACCAGCGAGGTCGGCGACATTATCGCGATACTCGACCAGGCGCTGAGCCAGACCCGCGCCCTGCACACTGCCGACGAAGTGGCGATCGCGCGCCGGCAGGTGGTCGCCGCAGAGCGGCGCATCGAGCAGCTGAAGCAGGAACTCGAACTGGTCAACAAGCTGGTGCATGAGGACCAGCTGACCGGGGCGCTCAACCGGCGCGGCCTGGACGAGGCCATGGCGCGCGAAGCCGCGCGCGCGGAGCGCAATGGCACATCTCTGTGCGCGGCGCTGATCGACATCGACAATTTCAAGCAGATCAACGATGCGCACGGGCATCAGGTGGGCGACATCGTACTGGTGCACCTGGTCGCGATCATCAAGGAAACCATACGCGGGAACGACCTGATCGGTCGCTACGGCGGCGAGGAATTCCTGCTGCTGCTGCCGGATTCGCGCATCGACGAGGCGACTGCGGTGGCGGCGCGCCTGCAGCGCGAACTCGCGCGCAAGCCCATTTCCTGGGGCAAGCAGACACTGCGTGTGACTTTCAGCGCCGGCGTCGCCTTGCGCCAGGCCGGCGAATCCGAGGCCGGGTTGATCAATCGCGCCGACCAGGCCCTGTACGAGGCCAAGCGCGTGGGCAAGGACCGGATTATCGTCGCCGCCTGAAAGTCTCTTTCGAATCAGGGCCTAAGCCGGGCCCTCCACTCTTCGATATCGCCTCGCCCGAGGCGAGGCGCAGCCCTGCGCCATTGACGAAAGCCAGAAACTCCTAAACCTTTGTCCGGAAGCGTCCGATAACCCAAGCAACGGCGGTTTTCATGCTTCGGCGACGGGGCGAACCAAAGTGCCCGGCATTCCCGCCGGAATTTCTGAACAACGAAAGGAGATTTATCATGGCACTCACCATCAACACCAACATCGCGTCGCTGAACGCGCAACAGAACCTAGCCAGCTCGCAGTCCGCGCTCCAGACCTCGCTGCAGCGCCTGTCCTCAGGCCTGCGCATCAACAGCTCTAAGGACGACGCCGCGGGTCTGGCAATTTCCGACCGCATGACGGCGCAGATCAACGGCCTCGATCAGGCCACGCGCAACGCCAACGACGGCGTCTCGCTCGCGCAAACCGCCGATGGCTCGCTGGCGCAGGTCAGCAACAACCTGCAAACCATCCGCACGCTGGCGGTTCAGGCAGCGAACTCGACCAATTCCGCCACCGATCGCGCTTCGCTGAATGCCGAAGCGCAGCAGCTGCTGTCGGAAATTCAGCGTGTCGCCACCAGCGCCCAATTCAACGGCCAGAACATTCTGGATGGCACGTTCACCTCCTCCCAGTTCCAAGTCGGCGCGAACGCCAACCAGACCATCTCCGCCAGCACCGGAAATGCCCAAACATCCGCCCTGGGTTCCTACCAGGCCGCTGCGACACACGTCACCGGTACCGCATTGGCAAGTGGCAACCTCCTGGTCAACGGCTACAGCGTGGGTGCTTCGGCGTCCGGTTCCGCCGCAGACATTGCCGCGGCCATCAATGGCGTAACCAATCAGAGCGGTGTGACTGCCGCGGCAACAACTGCGGTAACTGGCAGCAATAGCTTGCATCCCGGCGTCGCCATCCAGTCTGGTGATTTGGTCATCAACGGGGTCAACATCGGTGGCATCGGCAGTTCCACTACCGCTGCGGCTCAAGGTGCGGCAATCGCTTCGGCCATCAACCAGAAAAGCAATGCGACCAACGTGACTGCCGTCGCGAACGGCACCACGGGCCAGATCACTTTGAATTCCGCCACCGGCCAGACCATTGCCCTGACCTCCAGTACCGCGGCCGGCGCGAGCCGCGCAGAAGCGGCGAGCGGTCTCGAGCTGACGACGGCCACCACCTACACCAATACTCTGACTTTTGCCGGCACTCCCGGGGTCAGCACGCTGAATTTCAGCACCACCACAGCAGCTGCCGATGCCTTCACAGTGCAAGGCGTGACCTTCACGTACAGCGCGACATTGGTTGGCAAGGTTGACGCCACCCATTACAACGTCGGTGGCGTAGCTGTAGGCACTGCCAACACCGACGCTGCCTCGATGCGCACCGCGCTGAGTCTGGCCCTCACCAACGGTGACATCAAGGACGTCACCATCGGCGGCGCCGGCGCCGCTGCCACCATCACCTCGACCATCGGCACTTCGTCCACCACCGACACGAACGTGACCGGCACCGGGGTTGCTAATCTGGCGTCCAGCACCCTGAACGTAGGAGCGGCCGGCCCGGCCATCGGTCAGACCATGTCGGTGGGCGGTCAGACTTTCGAATTTCTGTCACCGACCGGAACTGTCAGCACGGCGGGCAATATCGGTGTCGTGATCGGCGCCAATGGCACGGCTACCGCGACAAACTTCGCCTCTGCTCTGGCGACCCAGAACGCGAATAAACTGAACTTCGTCACCGCCGCAGCACCAGCCGGCGCCGCTGTCACCCTGACCTCCAATCAACTCGGTGCGGCGGGGGCGGCTGAGGTCAACGGCAATAACACCGCGATAACCGGCATTGGCGGCACCAACGCGGCAGGAACCGGTACCACCGACAACAATACCGGCTCGACCCAGAGCACCACGTATGGCACTCTGGAATTGAATTCGGCAAACACTTTCAGTCTCACCGGCACCGGCCTCACCAACGCCGGCCTCACCGGCGGGGTCGTGAGCCTTTCCACCTTGAGTAACGTGGATATCAGCACGGTCGCAGGTTCCAACGCCGCAATCTCGCTGATTGACGGCGCGCTAAGCCAGGTCGACTCCATCCGCGGGAACCTGGGCGCCTTGCAAAACCGCTTCCTCAGCGTGGTGTCCAGCCTGACCTCGTCATCCAACAACCTGTCCGCCGCGCGCAGCCAGATCCAGGATACGAATTACGCGGCGGAGACGGCCTCGATGACCCGCAACCAGATCTTGCAGCAAGCGGGCGTGGCGATGCTGGCGCAAGCCAACGCGCTGCCGAACCTGGTGTTGTCGCTGCTCAAGTAGTAAGTATGGATAGGACAATCCCCGCACGGTGAGACCCTTGCGGGGACTTGTTCGCCTAGATCATAGAACCTGGAATCGGACATGAACATCCAGTTCGGTACGGCTTTGCCTCCTGCGACTGCACCCACCGCCGCCCCGGCGGCATCGCCGCCGGGCGCGGGCGCGCCTGCCCCTGCCCCGGCGGCGATGCCGCCGGCGCCGGGCGCAACGCCGGCGCAAGCGCCGCAGATCCTGAGCAGCGATGTCGCCAAGCAGATCGCGAGCCAGATCAACGACTTTCTCAGGACCACATCCGCCAATGTCGAGTTTTCGGTCGTCGGCGATTCGAACAAGGTCGTTGTGCGCATCGTCGACACCCAGACCAAACAACTCATCCGCCAGATCCCGTCGGAACAAATGCTCGAAATTTCGCAGGTTCTGGATCGTGTGAGCGGCGTGTTGCTTAACCAAAAGGCCGGATAGCGGGGGCTTTTGGCGCGTTATTAAAGCCTTGCACCGCCGCGGCCGATATTAGCCTACCAGGCGGTTCAAGGATTGCCGGAAACAGGCCCTGATTTACGGGAGCACGAGGGGAAATACCCCATCGTCTAATAGTGCGCTCTACGACTGCTTTTGTTCCGACGGAGTTGCGAAATCATGACTGTAGCGACCGTATCCAGCACCAACAGCACGGGGGTCTTGAACTCTGCCGGCATCGGTTCTGGCCTGGACGTGACCGGCTTGGTGAGCAAGCTGATGGCGGTGGAACAACAGCCGCTGACCCTGCTCGACACGCAGGAGGCGACTTACCAGACCCATCTCACCAGCCTGGGCACAGTCACCAGCGCACTCGCCTCGCTGCAGTCGGCAGCGCAGGCGCTCGCCTCGGCGAGCGTGCCCCAGAACAGCGCCACGGTGAGCGACAATACCGTCCTGACCGCAAGCGCGGACAGCACCGCCCTTGGCGAGACTTACACTGTCAACGTCACCAGCCTGGCGCAGGCGCAGACGCTGCTCGCCGCGGGGCAGACCAGCACCACCAGCCCCATCGGCAGCGACGCCCGCACCACGCTTAGCTTCTCCTTCGGCACCATCGCCAGTACGATCGGGCCTACGAACGGAATCTACTCGGACGCCACGTTCACGCCCAATCCGAGCCAGGCGCCGCTGTCCATCGTCATCGACAACACCAATAACACCCTGACCGGCATCGCGAGCGCGATCAACGCGGCCAACGCCGGGGTGACGGCTACCATCATCAACGACGGCAGCAGCACGCCCTATCGCCTCGCGATCACATCGAATTCCGGCGCGGCCAACAGCATGCGGATAGCGGTCAGCGGCGACAGCACGGTTGCGCGGCTGCTCGGCTACGACCCGACCGCGACGCAGAACCTGCAGCAGACCCAGGTCGCGCAAAATGCCGCACTTTCCGTAAATGGCGTGAATATCACCTCGGCCTCGAACACCGTCTCGGGCGCCATTCCCGGCGTGACCCTTAGCCTGACGGGCCAAACTGCGGCGAACAGCCCGGTGAGCGTAACAATCCAGCCTGACACGAGCAAACTCAGCTCGGCGCTCGGCGCGCTGGTGACTGCCTATAACAGCAGCCAGTCGACCATCTCCGGGGTCACCGCGCAAGGCGCGGTGCTACAGGGCGACTGGAGCGTAAGCCTACTGCAGCGTCAGATCATTTCTATTCTGAACACGGCACAGCCGACCGGCGGCGCCTACACCACGCTGGTCGACCTCGGCGTCACCTTCCAGAAGGACGGAACGCTCGCTTTCGATTCCACCAAAGCAAACGCCGCGCTTGCATCCGATCCCGCCGCCGTGGCCGCCTTGACCGCGGCAATCGGCAATGCGATCAACGGGGCCGCCGCCAGCCTGCTCGGGCCGACGGGGCCCGTCGCCACCGAGGAAGCGGGCATCAACCAGAACATCACCGATATCGGCAACCAGCGCACTAATCTGCAGAGCCAGCTCGCCCTAATCCAGCAGACCTACCAAACGCAGTTCAATGCGCTAGACCTGCTCCTCAGCGGCATGAATAGCACGAGTACCTTTCTGACCCAGGAACTCGCCAGCCTGCCCACTATCCCCGGCACCGGCAAGGGTTGAGCGCATGTTTTCCCGTAAATCCAGCGCCGCCTTGAACGCCTACCGCAACGTAGGTGCCGAATCGATCGTGGACTCCGCCACGCCGCAGCAACTGGTGGTCATGCTGTTCAATGGCGCACGCGCCGCGGTCGCGGCGGCAAAAGCGCATCTTCAGCGCGGCGATATCGAGGCCAAATGCAAGGCGATTTCCCACGCCATCGCGATCATCGACGGCGGACTCAGGGCGAGCCTCGACCTGAGCGTCGGCGGCGCGCTGGCGCAGGATCTGTCGGGTCTGTACGCCTACATGGGCCAGCGCCTGCTCCACGCCAATCTCAGCAACGACGGCGACGTGCTGGACGAAGTGGCACAGCTCCTGGCGCAGTTGGGCGGGGCGTGGGAGACGATCGCGGCAAAACCGGTCAGCGCAGCGCCGGCGGACTCTGCGCCAGCCGCCACCGCCGGACCATCACAAGCGAACCGCGTCGCAGCCGCATACGGAGCCTTCTGAGCATGGCCGCATACGAACAGATTCTCGCCATCTACGGCTCGATCGCCGTCAAGTCCGGACAGATGCTGGAGGCGGCGAGGAACGGCGACTGGACCCGGCTGATCGCGCTGGAGCATGACTGCCGCGCGCTCGCCGAGACGCTCAAGCGCGCCGACGATGGCGCCCCCTGCCCGGACCCGGCCTTCCTCGAGCGCAAGGCCGCGCTCATCCACAAGGTGCTCGCCGACGATGCCGAAATCAGGAAATACACAGAACCGTGGATGAGCCGGCTGGCCGATTATCTGGGCAGTGCGCGCCAGGAATCCAGGCTGCGGCGCCTCTACGAAAACGGCTGCGGCGGCTAGGGATCGGTCGATCCCGGCGCACGCGCCTTGTGCTATACGCCATTGAGGGCACGCAGGCATGATTGCGCCAGTGCTGCTGAACGCGATAGAACCCGTCGCTGCGATTACCCCCGCTGGCCGCGATGCGGGCGGCGGGTCGCGTCTGCTGCAGCAGTTCGAGGTCGGACAATTGCTCAGCGCGAACGTCGGCGCGCAGCTGCCCGACGGCAGCTTCAGCGTGGAGATCGCCGGCCAGCAGATGCGCATGTCTCTGCCCGCCTACGTCAACAGCGGCGATAGGCTGGCGCTCACCTTCGTCGGCAACGACCCGCGGCCGACGTTCGCGCTGCAGGAACAAGCGCCGGCAGCCGACGCCCCGGTGCTGTCGGCTGCCGGCCGGCTGGTCGCGGCGATGCTGCCGCAGCCGGGCGCGCCGGCCATGGTTGCGGCGGCGGGAGCCGCGGCGCCGCTGCTTGGCGCGCTGCCCGCAGACGGCACCGCGCTCGCTGCCGCGCTCGAGCACAGTCTCGCCCACAGCGGACTGTTCTACGAAGCGCATCAGGCCGAATGGATGGGCGGAAATTACGACCTGGCGCAGTTACGCGCTGAGCCGCAGGCGCAGTTCGCCCAAAGCGCGCCGCAGCCGACCGCGCTGCCCGCCGGCGGCACAACCGCGGACGCCGCCCCGATCGCAGCCGCTACCGCAACCATGGCCGCCGCGCCGCTGGCGCAATCATCGCTGCAGCCCGAGGGATCGACGCTGGTGCAGCAGCAGCTTGCCGCGCTGGAAAGCGGCAGGGTCGTGCTGCAACTCGAGGTCTGGCCCAAGCAGTGGATGCAGTGGGAGATCGACGAGCACGCGCAAGGCGCGGCGCAGCAGCCGGATGCGCCGGCAAGCTGGCAGACGCGGCTGCGCCTGGATCTGCCGCAGCTCGGCACGCTCATCGCAGCGCTGACGCTTGGCAACCAAGGCGTGCATATCAAACTGGACGCAATCAGCGCCGGCAGTGCAGCGCTGCTGCAGAAGCATCGCGCATCCTTGCACGCTGCCCTCGCCGCGGCCGGGGTGCCGCCGGCGATCATCACCGTCGGGCATCATGAGCAACCCTGAAGCGGCGCCGCCGAAACCCGTGCCGGCCGCAGTCGACGCCGCCGACGCCAATGCCCCGGCCTTCTGGCCGCAGCAGGCCGCGATCGCGCTCGCCTATGGGTGCGACGACAGCGCGCCGCAGGTGCTCGCCAAGGGCCGCGGCCTGGTGGCGCAGGCCATCATAGAGCGCGCGCGCGAGCACGGCGTATACGTGCACGAATCGCGCGAACTGGTGTCGCTGCTGATGCAGGTGGACCTGGATCAGCGCATCCCGCCGCAGCTGTATCGCGCCGTGGCCGAATTGCTGGTGTGGGTCTACCGCCTGGAACAACAGGGCACGACGCCTGCCGCCGCGGCCACGGGCGGCGATTTGAGCCGATGGGGAAAACCCTAGTCAGTGATTGCTGTAGAATCCCCGCGCAACACGAGCGCGACACCACCATGCCAGAGCACGCCGACAAGCCCGCAGCCATCGAACACGTCGCCGCCGACCTGAGCAAGTATCTGATCCACTCGCGCCTGGAAATCGCCGCGATCCTGGGCATGCTCGCCAAGGCCGGCAGCATGGTCACCGCGTATTTCGGCGGTGGCAACGATTTCATCCTCACTTCCATCCTCGCGGTGAATCCAGAGCAGGATGAGGTGCTCATGGACTATGGCGCGGATGCGGCCGCGAACCAGCGCGCGCTGAAGGCCGCAACGATCAGTTTCGTGGCGGCACATGAGCGCATCAAAATCCAGTTCGCCACCGCAGCCCCGCGCCCGGCGCGCTTCGACGGGCGCGACGTCTTCGGCATCCCGCTGCCCGCCGCGCTACTGCGCCTGCAGCGGCGCGAGTACTTCCGCATCGCCACCCCGCTCGCCCGCCCGCTGAAATGCGTGGTCGCGCGGCAGGGCGCGCCGGCAGAAGTGACCATCGTCGACATCAGTTGCGGCGGGATCGCGATCATCGATTCCAGCAACCTCGCCGATGACGTGCCCGGCGTGTGCTTGCGCGCATGCCGCATCCGGCTGCCCGACATCGGCGAGGTAAAGGCGGACATCCTGATCAAGAGCACGTTCGAGGTTACGCTCAAGAACGGCGTCAAGCACAGGCGCGCCGGATGCGAGTTCGTCGACATGCCCGAGATCGAGCGGGCCAAGATCCAGCGTTACATCAATAAAATGGAGCGCGAACGCAAGCATGGCGCCGGCGGTCGCTGAGGCCCGGCGCGCAATTCAGAATTGCCGGCGCGGGCTTGCGCTCGATTGCAGTGGTGCGCGCCGAGCCTCAACCCAGTATCGACAGCACGCCTTGTTGCGCCTGGCTTTCCACGAACTCATTGGCAAGCGACGAATCCTGCGCTATCAGTTGCGCCCAATTCGGATTGGTGCCGTTGGTGCCGGCGGCCGCGGACGCCTGGGTCTGCGCATTCGCCGCGGCGGGGGTCTGGATTGCGGGCAACAGACTCTGCAACAGCGGATCGCCGTTGCCGGCGCTCGCGCCGGCCGCGTCCGACTGCAACAGCCGATCGTTGAGCAGCGTGTTGCTGTGCAACTGCTGCTGCAGCCCTTGGGCGTTGTAGGACTGCCGCACAGTACTCGGCTGCCCCAGGGCCGCCGGGCTCAGCGAGACCAGGTCCTGCAGCAGCGAATCGGACGAGGCGCCAGCGGCCGCCTGGGATTGCGCCAGCGCCGCCACCAACTGGGCGCCTGCGCTCCCGGACGGGTTGACGACGAAGCGCCGATCGCTGCAGCAGGCGTTCGAAGGCGTCGGCGATACGCTGCACCTGGCGGTTCTTGTGCGCAAGTGCGCCGTCGCTGCGCTCGCGGTGCACCAGCATGGTCGCGTTGGCCTCGAGCACCAGCACCCGCGCGTCGGACAGCAGCGCGAAGTCGATGCCAGCGTAGTCCAGATCGAGGCGGCGTCCGATCGCGGCGACGGCGGCCAGCGCGCGCTCGCCGAGCGCAGCGCGGGGATCTTCCAGAAAGCGGCGCTCCTCGTCGATTTTCCACGGGCTATGCTCCATGCCGGCAGTGGCGTAATGCACCATCCAGTCGGGCGAGACGGCAAGGTGATAGCGGAAGAGCTCGCGGTCGACGAACACGACGCGGTACTTGCGGTAGCAGCCGTCCGCAGAGCGGGTGTCGTGAAAGCGCGTCAGATAGTGGTTGCCCGGGAAGGCGCAAAGCCAGCGCTCGAGCGCTTCGATGTTTTCGCAGCGAGCCAGTCCGTGCCCGCCACGGCTAGCGCTGAGGCGCGCGAGCAGCGGGCGGTTGCGCTCGGAATCGCGTATGGCGGCCACTGCGACATCGTGATCCGGAATGATTTCCGGCAGCGCCTGTCCCGGCACGAGAAACAACAGGCCGAGACGGACAGCGGCATTTTCGACGATGAAATCGACCGGCATGTTGTCGCCCGGGCCTATCAACGCGAGCAGGCGGACGGCCGGGGACGCCGGCGCCGCAAGCCGATACGGGCATCGCCTATCGAGCGCCTTGAATTGCATGTCGAGCGCGAAGGCATGTTGGCCCAGAGGCAGCAGCAGACAAGACATCTGCATGAACATATTGGCCGGATCCGGATCGGCAAGCTCCCTGGCGATCAAGCCGGAAATCGCCGACGCAGGCATACGGCCAACGCCGGCCTCTGAAAGGATCGGACGCAGATCGACGTCTGCCAGGCAAATTTTCGCCGTCGCCGCGGACGCAGCCATCAAGCGCCCGTCGCCTGTTCCGGGCTGCCCTGCCGACGTTCGCTCATGCGTCAGCGTGCCGCTACACGGGCGAGCACGCCAAGGTAATGCTGCGCCTCGGTCTGCTGCGCCAGGATGCGGCGGTAAGCGATTTTTTCCTGCGCGAGCGCGCCCGCCGCGTACAGTGCGAAGGCGGCGTCGACCGGACTCGCCGCGTTCACACGGGCTCACCCGCGTACGCGCCGGCAGTTTGCTGCCCGACCTGCGCGGCGTTCGCGATGGGCGCGCCGGCAAGACCGAACAGAAAATCCCGGAACGCGCTTTGGACTTTGCGCATATGCGGCAGCTTGTAGGCAAACAGCGGTTCCGGATCCATGCCATGCACAACCATGGCGGGATCGATTTCGAACACCAGCAGCCGACCGTCCCGGGTTTCGGCGCAATCAATGCAGAGGTAATCGAGCTTCGCGCGCCGGCAAATGGCCTCCAAGGCCAAGCGATGGCGCCCCGAAAAATCGTCGAAATGCGCCATGAATCGGGCCTCTTCGGCCCGCTTGTCCGCGTCGTCGTACATGCCGGCGTTCGCGTAATGGACCATCCAGTTCGAGGAAACGGCCATATGGCAGGCGAAAGGGACGCCGCCGATCAGGACAATGCGATATTTTCTGAACAGGCCGTCGGCGCCGCTGTAATCGACGAACCGGGACAGGAAGAACTGCGTACCCGCGATTGCGGAAAGATACGCTGCCATTTCCCCGGGGCCATCGATTTTTGCGAGATCGCAACCGGCATGGGAGCCGACAGGACGCAAAATGGCGGGAAAATCGCAGCCTTCAAACAGCCCCCGCAACTGCGCCTTGCCGGCCGCGACGGCGAGCAAGTCCGCCCGGCTTGCATGTACGGTGGGAGGGACGCACAGGCCGGGCGCATGCTGCAGCAGCCTGCTTGCGGCGGCGCGCTCCATTGCGCGGATGCGCTGCGGCGCGTTGACGACCGGTTTCGGCCAGCGCGCCAGGGGCTGCTCCAGCGCGCGAAGCAGGCCGCGGCTTGCCCCGGATTCGCCTATGGCCACGAACAGGACTTCGTGCTCCGGGACCGGCGCGGCCCAGGGGTTGCCGTGGGCCTTGTCCGGGGAAAGATAATAGACTTCCACATCGATATCGCTGTTCTCCAGCAGGCAATCGAGGGGCGTATTGGCGGCCAGATCGCCCGGCGTCATCAGCAGCAGCAGGCGCAATTTTGCCGGCTGTTCGGCGGCAGCGAGGTGATAGACGCGCTTTTTCGCCAACGCATAGGCCTGGATTTTCAAACCGAGATCGCGCTGGCGCAGGCACAGCATGACCGTGGCAAGGTTCATCCACAGATCGAGGTCGTCGGGATGATGCTCGGCGCGGGCCAGCATGTCGCCGTGGATTTGGACCAGATCGGCGCCCGCAAGGCTCATGCGCAGGAACGGGGCAAGTCCGAGGAAGGGCGTCGCGGGCCGGCTGCCGCTGCCGCAACGCGCGGCCTTAGGCATCGGGTCTGCCCGAAGCCGCGCGCCGCAGCCGCGCGTCGAACGCGCCGACAATGCGCGCGACATGGGGGTTCTTGAAGGCCAGGACGCCGTGCTCGTCCTCGGCGTGGACCAGCATGGTGGCGCTGGCATCGAATACGAGCGCGCGGCCGTCGCGCAGGACGGAGAAATCGAGGCCGCAAAAATCCAGATCGAGTGCACGGCCGATGGCCTTGACGGCGGCCATGGCCTGCGCGCCGATGGCCGCGGCGGTATGTTCGAGGAAGACCTGCTCCTCGGCTGTTTTCCAGGATGCGCCGAGCATGCCCGCGGTCTCGTAATGGACCAGCCAATGCTCGCCTATGGCCAGGTGATAGGCGTAAGGCCGTCGGTCGACGAACACCATGCGGTATTTGCGATAGCGGCCGTCGCCCGAGCGATAGTCGTGATAGTTGCTGGCGTAATAGTCTTCGGTATTCCTGGCGCGCAGATCGCGCAATCCGTCTGCCGACTCCCGCTTGACCAGATGCTCGCCGCCGTGCGAGCCGCCGGGGCGCAGCAGCAGCGGCAGACGCAGGCCGGGCAGCCCCAGCAATCGATCCTTCAATGCCCCGGTGTCCACGCGCAGGGTCACCGGCGCCAGTACGCCGGCTATCGGCGCGAACAACGCCGGTATCCGGTCGCGCGCGGTGCGCGCCACGGCGGCGGAAAGGTTGAGCACGGGTTTGCCGCAGCCGCGCAGAAAGCGCGCGACCGGTGCCGCCGTCGGTCCGGCGACATCCTGGTCGCCGATGGCATTGAACACCAGATCGTATTGCAGCAGCGAGCGCTCCTGTTCCGCAGTGGCGTATTCCATCATCCACACAATGCGCGTATTCGTTGCGGGTGGGAGCAGATATCGAATCGGTACATTGCCCCTTCCCGCCGCCCACAGCACCAGCACCGTTCTGACCACGCTGGGGGCCGTCTCGACGAATACCGCCTGGCGGCGGTAAGCGGGATCGCGGTGCCGCTGCGCTTCCTCCGGGCGCCTCGCGTCCAGCAGGATGGATGCCACGTTTTGATGGGCTTCCACCTGATGCGGATCGGCGGCAAGGGAGTCCTGGTACCAGGGCAGCGCCTGCGCGAATTCCTTTTTCACGAAATGCGCGGTGCCCACGTTGAACAGCGCTTTCGCATAATCGGGCTTGAGCGCAAGCGCCTGGTGATAGCAGGCGAGCGCCTGTTCCGGTTTTCTCTGATTTTCGAAGGCTGCGCCCAAATTGTTCCAGGCTTCGGCGTAGCCCGACTTGAACGCGAGCGCCTGCCTGAAGCTGCCGACTGCTTCGTCCAGGCTGCCGCTCGCCATCAGCGCCACGCCCAGATCGTTGTGGACCTCGGCATAATCCGGCTTGTCCGCCGGCGCCTGGCGATAACGCGCGGCGGCTTCGTCCAGCCGGCTTTTGTCCTTGAGCGCGTCTCCCAGGGTGTTGTAATAAACGGGATTGCACGGGCTGGCGTCGATCGCCTTGAGGACGAAATAGATCGCCGCATCCTCCCTGCCCGTCTGCGCCGCCATAACGCCGAGGCAATACAAGGCGTCGGGACGGTTCGGCTCGGGCTGGAGCATTTGCCGATACAAGGCCTCGGCCTGCGGCAGACGCCCGGCCAGATGATGTTCCACTGCCGTCCGGATGTTCATCGCCGCCGGCGCGCCCCGCCGGCGGCGTCGACAGACCGCCGCAGCATGTCGCCAAAGGCCTTGAATACTTTTTGCATCTGCGCCTGTTTGTAGGGAAACAAGCCGGGCGGATCCATCGCGTGCACGACCGCGCCGGGGTCGAGTTCGAACACCAGCAGCTTCCCGTCGCTGGTTTCGCCGCAATCGATGACCAGGTAGTCGAGCCCGATGCGTGCGGCGATCGCGGCGAACGGAGCGGCGTGGCGCGACGCGAAATCCTCGTCGAAGGTTGCCATGAAGCGCTCTTCCTCGGCGCGCTTCGCCGCGCTTTCGTTCATGCCGGCATTGAGGTAATGGATCATCCAGTGCGCCGATATCCCCATGTGCCCGGCAAACGGCCGGCCGTCGATCAGGACCACGCGATATTTGCGGAACAGCCCGTCCGCCGAGCGGTAGTCGATAAAGCGCGAGATATGGAATTCGTCCTGCGGCATCGCCAGCAGATACTCCGCCAGATCTGCTTCCGCATCGATTTTCATCAGCCCCTGGCCGGCATGCGAATCGACCGGGCGGATAATCAGCGGGAAGCCGCCATCTTCGAAAACGGCGGCGAGCGCGATCTCATTGCCGCAGACGCGCTGCAGCGTGTGCCGGCCGACGCGTGCCGAAACCGGGATGTGGATCGCCGCCTCCGATGCCAGCAGCGCGTGCGCCGCTTCGCGCGAGGTGCGGCCGATGCGCCCGGGGAGGTTGCATACCGGGCGCGGCCAGGATTGCAGGAGCACCTCGAGCTGCCGCAGCAGCGGCCGGTTGCCGTCGGACTCGCACACCGCGACGAACACCAGGTCGTGCGCGGGAATGGGCGGCGGGAACGGTAGCCCAGGCACAATGTAGAGCATCTCCAGGGCCACGCCGGAGTCCTGCAGCAGGAACTCCAGCGGCGTGTTCGCCATCAGATCGCCCGGCGCCATGAGCGCAAGTAGTCGGATCGCGGCCGACCCGTCGCAGGCCGGCCCGCGGTAAAGCTGCCGCAGTTGCAGCGCCTGGGCCTGCAGCGCAAGCCCGATGTCCCTGTCCTTTCTCAACTGCAGTATCGTCGACAGATCCATCAATGCGTTGGCGTCGCCCGGCGCGCACTGCGCGCGCTGGATCAGGCGCGCCCCGAGCGGCGCGAGATCGATGCCGGCGAACGCCATGCTCATCAGCGACGCAAGCCCGATCAGGGGTTCGTGCGCTTGCGCATCGGCGCGACGAAGCTGCGCCGCGTTTTCGTTCATGCAGCTTTGCGCAGGGGTCATGGCGATACGAGGGGGTCCGCGGTCGCAGTGCAGGGGGCCCACCCCCGCCGCAGCGCCGCCTGCGCACCTACGCCGGAGGCCGTTGCGGCCATTGAGACACCGCTTTCGGATCGCATGCTCTCCTGCTCGCCGAACGCGATGGCGGCCTCGATCAGGGCGTCGATGTCGCCGGCGTTGGCGCAATGGTTGACGATCGCGGCGCGAATGGCGAGCTGTCCCTTGACATTGGTCGTCGACGGCGCGCCGTAGACTTTGAGCGTGAACCAAGTCTTGAGCGCGCTGAAGCCGCGGGACAGATCGGGGCCGAAATCGCAGGGCCAGGGGGATCCGGCCGCCATGCCGCGGGTTTCCCGTCTCAGGTAGGCTGCGGGCGAGGCGAAGGTGCTTTGATGCAGCGTTGCGTCCTTCACCAGGATAAAGCCGGCGTCGTAGGGCACCTGGCCCCATTTATGAAAATCGAAGGCGATCGAGTCGGCGCGCTCGATGCCGGCAAGCCGCGGCGCGATCTCCGGGGCCAGCATGGCAAGGGCGCCGTAAGCGCCGTCGACATGGAACCAAAGCCTTTGCTTGCGGGCGATATCGGCGAGCGCGTCGAGATCGTCGATCGCGCCGACATCGACCGTACCCGCGGTTGCAGCGATGAAAAAAGGCGTGTATCCGCTGCGCCGGTCCGCGGACATCACCCGCTCGAGCGCCGCCGTGTCCGCCTGGAAGCTCGCGTCCATCGGGATGATCCGCAGCGCATGACTGCCAAGGCCGAACAATTCCATCGCCTGCGCGATGCAGCCATGGGCGCCGGCGGAAGTGTAGGCGGTCAGGCGTGTGCCGCTTGCGGCTACGCCCTTGCGCCGCACGCCGGCGCCGACGGCGGCGCTGCGGGCCACCAGCAGCCCGATCAGATTCGCCATGGAAGTCCCGGTCACGAACAAGCCGCTCGCGGTTTCGGGAAAGCCGAACAATTCGCACATCCACCGCGTTACCTGCTGCTCCACTGCGATGGGGATCTGGTCGCGCCCGCCGAGATTCGCGTTCAGACCGCCGGCCAGCATTTCCGCCAGCATGCCCATCGCGGTCCCGCCGCCGTGAACACAGCCCATGAAGCCGGGGTGCGCGTTGCCGACGCCGAACGGGAGTATGTCCTGCATGAACGTCCGGTGCACCTGCGCCAGGTCGCTCGGCTCCAGCGGAAGCGCTTCATGGAAACGGGCGCGAACATCGCAGGGGATCGGCCGCCACACCGGGCACTCGCGGATATGCTCCATGTAGTCGAACATGTCGTCGAACATCCGATGGCCCTGCGCGCGCAGCGCTCCCCAGTCGGCCGGATCGAGCGATTCCTGCACGGGCGCTGCCGTGGCGGCTTTCATCCGCGGGCTCGAGTCTTCATCTCTACCTCAGTCGAAAAAGCCCGCGCCCTGCAGCTCCTCGGCGAGCAGGCGGTAGTCCCTGGCGCCCTGGCTCTGCGGCGCGTAGCTGAAAATATCCATGCCGTGGCCGGGACTTTCCGCGAGGCTGACGTTCTCGGTGATACAGGTGCGGCACAGCGCGTCGCCGACGTGCTGGCCGAGCTTGTCGTAGATTTCGTAGGACAGGCGCCGGCGGCTGTCGAAGCGGGTCACCACCACCTTGCGCGGGAAACTGCGCTGCAGCGACTTTTCCAGCGCCTGCAGCGCTGCATCGAGGCGGTGCACGCCCTGCAGCGACAGGTGATCGGCCGAGACCGGAATCAGCACCCGGTCGGCAGCGAGCACCGCGTTGAGCGTGAGCACGCCCATCATCGGGCAGCAGTCGATCAGGATGGGGAAGCCATTGTGCGGAAAGCTCGCGCGCACGCCCGCGCGCAGCCGCCCGGCGATGCTCTTGTTGTTGCCGAAAAGCGCGTCGATCTTGGCCAGTTCCAGGTGCGCCGGAATCACCTGCAGGCCGCCGGGCGCGGTTCGCAGCAGGCTCGCCAGCGTACGCTCGTCCCTGAAGAAGCCGGCCATGCTGTCGGCGCCGGCGATGCCGCGCATGCCCAGCGACAACGTCAGATGCGACTGCGCGTCGAGGTCGATCGCCACCGGCTTGCGCTGCATGCGCGCCAGCGCCGCGGCGAGATTGACGGTGGTGGTGGTCTTGCCCACGCCGCCTTTCTGGTTGAATACCGTGATTGTCGCCATGGCGCGATTCGCCCTATACCTGCATGTTCATGATGGTCTGGTAGGCCGTGACCAGACGATTGCGCACCTGGACCATCTCCTGGAACGACAAATTCGCCTTCTGCATCGATACCATGACGTCGGTCAGGTTGGCATTGGGCGCACCGAGTTCGAAATCGCGCGCGTGGCGCGTCGCGTCCACCTGCGCGCCGTTGACCCGCGCCAGGGAATCCTTCAGCAGCGCGGCGAAGTCGGTGTTGCCGGCCGGGCTGGTCGCCGCGCGCGCAGGTGCGCTTGCGCCTGCCGCCGCTGCGCGCATCTGTCCGAGCAGATTGTCTATTGCACTGGTATCCATAGGCCTCTCCTTGCCTGAATTCGTGAAATCATTGGTCCCGCCTGGCCGGGGCCAATCCGCCCTCGAGCCGGTACTGCTGCAGCTTGTAGCGCAAGGCGCGCTCGCTGATGCCCAGCCTCTGCACCGCCAGCTTGCGCGAACCGTTCACCGCAAGCAGCGTTTCGACGATGTGCGCGCGCTCCAGCGATTTCATGTCCAGCACCGCCCCCGGCGCCACCGCGGCTTCCGCCTGCTGCGGCGGCGCAGCTGCAACGCCGAAGTCGAAGTGCTCGGCTTCGATCAGATCGCCCGCGGCGAGTATTGCCGCGCGCTGCAGCACGTTTTCGAGTTCGCGCACGTTGCCCGGCCAGACGTGCGTGCGCAGCCGCTGCTCGGCCGCCGCCGCGAGGCGCAGCCGCGGCCGGCCCAGCGCCTCGGCCTGCCGCGCAAGCGCGCGGCGCGCGAGCGGGACGATATCGGCCGGGCGCTCGCGCAGCGGCGGCAGGTGCAGCGGAAACACGTTCAGGCGGTAGTAAAGATCGGCGCGGAAGCTGCCCGCGGCAACGCACGCGGCGAGGTCGCGGTTGGTGGTGGCGATCACGCGGATATCCAGCGCGACCGCTTTCCTTGCACCCACGCGCTCCACTTCGCGTTCCTGCAGCACGCGCAGCAGCTTCGCCTGCAGCGGCAGCGGCAGCTCGGAAATTTCGTCGAGCAGCAGCGTGCCGCCCTGGGCCTGCTCGAATTTGCCCGCCTGCGGCTGGTTTGCGCCGGTGAAGGCGCCGCGCTCATGGCCGAACAGCGTGGCTTCGAGCAGATTGTCCGGGATCGCGGCGCAGTTGACGGCTACAAAAGCCTGGTCGGCGCGCGGCGAATGGCGATGCACATAGCGCGCGAGCACCTCCTTGCCGCTGCCGCTCTCGCCCGAGAGCAGCACCGTCGTCGCCGATGCAGCCACGCGCGCCGCCAGCGCGAGCAGCGCGCCGGTCTTCGGATCGGCGGCGATGACGCCTTCGCCGTCTTCGGCCATTGGCCGCAGGCGATAGCGCTCCACCTGCGCCAGCAGGGCGGCCGGTTCGAACGGTTTGGGCAGGTAGTCGCTGGCGCCGGCACGCATCGCCGCGACCGCGCTCTCGATGTCGCCGAACGCGGTCATGAGGATCACCGGCACCTGCGGGTACGCGCGCCTGACTTCGCGCAGCAGGCCGAGGCCGTCGAGCGGCTGCATCTGGATGTCGCTGACCACCAGGTCGACGCGCTGGCGCCCCATCGCCGCGAGCGCCTCGCCGCCGTCGGCAGCCGGTATCACGGCATGGCCGGCGAGTTCCAGCGTGATGCACAGGGCATCGCGCAGGTCGCGGTCGTCTTCAACGATCAGCAGCGGCAGCGATGTCATCGACTACTCCTTGCCTCAGGGCGGGCTGACCCGCAATGGCGGCATGCGCGAGCGGCAGGCGCAGCGTGAATTCGCTGCCGGCGCCGGGCGCGGAACTCATGCCGACGCTGCCGCCGTGCGCTTCGGCCACGGCGCGAACGATGGCCAGGCCGAGACCGGTGCCGCCGCTGCGTGTGGTGAAAAACGGTTCGAACAGGCGCGCGCGAACCTCGGACGCGATGCCGGCGCCGCTGTCGCTCACGCTGAGCACCAGTTCGGCATGCGCGACGCCGGCCGCAAGGCGGACGCGCCCGCCCGCAGTGCAGGCCTGCACCGCGTTCTCCAGCAGATTCAGCAAAGCGCCGACGAGCGCCTGGCGGTCCGCGCGCAGCATGCAGCCGCGGCATTCGTCCTTGACCTCGAACATCAATCCGCGCGCCAGCGCCTGCGGCTCCATCGTGCTGCAAGCCTCGCGCAACAACTCGGACACCGCCACCGGCTCGCTGCCTGCGCGCACGCCGCGCACGAACAGCAGCATGTCCTCGATCAGGCGCTCGAGATGACGCAGCCGCTCCACGATCTTGCCGGCAAAGCGCGCGCGCTCGGCCGCCGGCAACGCGGGCTGCCCGAGCTGCGCCGAGTACAACAGCGCAGTCGCGAGCGGCGTGCGCAGCTGGTGTGCCAGCCTGGCCGCCATTTCCCCCATCGCCGCCAGGCGCTCCCGGCGCTGCAGCGAAGCGCGCTGCGCCTCGCGCTGTTCGAACTGGCGCTGCAGCTCGCCGTTGGCGAGCGCGAGTTCGTGCGTGAGCCCCAGCGCCTGCTGGCGCAATTCCGCGTAGGCCAGGCACAGTTCCGAAGAAGCCATGTTGAATACCTGGAACGCCTGCTGCAGCTGCTGCGGATCGAGTGAATTGACCGGGTTCATACTTGCTTGCCTCTGCTATGGCGCGACACCGCATGCGCGCCGCCACTCCCATTTCGACGGATCACAGGCTAGCACCCGCCGCTTTGCGCCCGGCGCGCAATAAGCGGCCATAAACGCCCTCTTCTTGTCCCTTTGCCCGGCCGCGGCTTGGCCATAATCGCTGCACACCTTCCGCACTGGAAGCGCACAACAGGAAAGCGACCGGCATGAGGCACGCGCACACAATCAGTGGACTCAAGAACACGGCGGACGGCAGGCCATGGCAATAGACGGGCAGACTCTGCCGGCGCCGCGCATCCAGGTGCTGGCCATGCTGCCGCTGCAGCAGAAATTCGGCCTTCTGGTCGGGCTCGCGGCGCTCGTCGCGCTGCTCGTCGGCGGCTGGATCTGGGGCCAGACCCCGGATTACCGCGTGCTCTATTCCAACCTGTCCGACCGCGACGGCGGCGCAATCATCAGTTCGCTGCAGCAGATGAACGTGCCCTACAAGTTCACCGAAGGCGGCGGCGCGCTGCTGGTGCCCGCGAACCAGGTGCACGAGGTGCGCCTGCGCCTCGCCGGCCAGGGCCTGCCCAAGGGCGGCCTGGTCGGCTTCGAGTTGATGGAAACGCAGAAACTGGGCACCAGCCAGTTCCAGGAGCAGGTCAACTACCAGCGCGCGCTCGAAGGCGAGCTGGCGCGCTCGATCCAGTCGCTGTCGGCAGTCGGCGCCGCGCGCGTGCATCTCGCCATCGCCAAACCTTCGGTGTTCGTGCGCGAGCAGCAAAAGCCGAGCGCATCGGTGCTGCTGAGCCTGAATCCGGGTCGCAGCCTGGATCCGTCCCAGGTGAGCGCGATCGTGCATCTGGTATCGAGCAGCATCCCCGATCTCGCGGTGAAAAACGTAACCGTGATCGACCAGAACGGCAACCTGCTGAGTGCGCAGGGCGCGGACAACGTCGGGCTCGCCCCGAGTCAGCTCAAGTACCGGCGCGAGATCGAGCAGAGTTTCGTCAAGCGCATCGAAGCCATCCTCAGCCCGATCACCGGACCGAACAACGTGCTCGCCCAGGTGACCGCAGACCTCGATTTCACCCAGGTGGAAAACGTCGCCGAAATCTACGCTCCGAACCAGTCGGCACCGGCCGCGGTGCGCAGCCAGCAGACCAGCGAGTCCAGCGGCAGCGCCGGCGCAGCCGCCGCCGGCGTGCCGGGCGCGCTCAGCAATCAGCCGCCTGCAGATGCCAGCGCGCCGATCAATGCGCCGGCGCCCGCGGCGGCGGGACAGCCTCCCGCCGCAGCCGCGGCACCGGGCCAGCCCGCCGGCGCGCTCCCGGCGCCGGGCACCGCCGCGGCAAAACCGGCTGCGGCGCCGGTGAGTTCGCGCCGCGACGCGACCATCAACTACGAGGTCGACAAAACCATCAGGCATACGCGCCTGCCCGTGGGATCGATCAAGCGCCTGTCGGTGGCGGTCGTGGTCAACAACCACAAGCTGGTCGATGCCGAGGGCAAAGTCAGCAGCAAACCGCTCAGCGCCGCGGAGCTGGCGCAGATCGACGCCCTGGTGAAGGAAGTCATGGGCTACAGCAAGGAACGCGGCGACTCGCTCAATGTGACCAACAGCGCGTTTTCCATACCCGAAGCCGTACCCGCGCCTGAAGTGCCGCTGTGGAAGCAGCCCGAAACCATCGCCACTGCGAAGGACGTCGGCAGAAACCTGCTGATCGCCGGGCTGCTGCTGTTCCTGGTGCTCGGGGTGCTGCGGCCGCTGCTGATCAAGCTCGGCGAAGCGCGCCTGCCGGCGCCGCTGCCGGCCGAGCCCGAAGCTGCGGCCGCGCTGCAGCGCCGCGCCGGCTACGGCGACAACCTGGACGCGGTGAAGCAGCTCGCGCGCAGCGAGCCCGCGCTGGTCGCAAACGTCGTCAAGGAATGGGTAAGCGGCGATGAATGACGAAGGCATCCAGAGGAGCGCCATCCTGCTGCTGTCGCTGGGCGAGGAAGGCGCGACCGAGGTGTTCAAGCATCTCGGCCCGCGCGAAGTGCAGAAACTCGGCGTGGCGATGTCCAGTCTCAAGAACGTCACCCGCGACAAGGTCGACGAAGTCCTCAGCGCGTTCCGCAGCAGCGCCGAGGAAAAGTCCTCCCTCGGGCTCAATTCCGGCGATTACATCCGCAGCGTGCTCACCAAGGCGCTCGGCGACGACAAGGCCGCCAACCTCATCGACCGCATTCTGCAGGGCGGCGACACCAGCGGCATCGAGGGGCTCAAGTGGATGGACTCTCCGGCGGTCGCCGAATTGATCCGCAACGAGCACCCGCAGATCATCGCCACCATCCTGGTGCACCTGGACCGCGACCAGGCAAGCGAAATCGTGAGCCAGTTCACCGAGCGCCTGCGCAACGACGTGCTGCTGCGCATCGCCACGCTCGACGGCATCCAGCCCTCCGCCCTGCGCGAACTCAACGACGTCCTCACCAAGCTGCTGTCGGGCAACAACAACCTCAAGAAAAGCGCCATGGGCGGAGTGCGCGCGGCGGCCGAGATACTGAATTTCATGTCCGGCACGCTCGAAGGCACGGTGATCGAGAGCGTCAAGGAATACGATGCCGAACTGGCGCAGAAGATCCTCGACGAGATGTTCGTGTTCGAGAACGTCATCGACATCGACGATCGCGGCATTCAATTGCTGCTGCGCGAGATCCAGTCCGAATCCCTGATCGTCGCGCTCAAGGGCGCGTCCGAGGAATTGCGCGAAAAGGTGTTCAAGAACATGTCGCAGCGCGCAGCCGAAATGCTGCGCGACGACCTGGAAGCGAAAGGCCCGGTGCGCCTGTCCGAAGTGGAAGCCGAGCAGAAGGAAATCCTGAAGATCGTGCGCCGGCTCGCCGACGAAGGCCAGATCGCGCTCGGCGGCAAAGGCGATGACAGCTATGTCTAGCCGGCCGACGCCGAAGGCGCAGCAGACCGCCTATCAACGCTGGGAACTCGACTCGTTCGACCGCCCGAACGGTTCGCAGCAGGCGGCGGTGCTGCCGACCGCGGCGCAGCTCGAGCGCCTGCAGCAGCAGGCGCAGCAGGAAGGCTATGCCGCCGGCTACCGCGAAGGCAGCGCACGCGCCGCCGCCGAGGCCGCGCGCCTGCACGGGATCGCGGATGCACTGATGCAGGAATCGCTGCGGCTCGACCAGAAAATGGCGGAAGACCTCCTCGGTCTGGCGCTTGCGATCAGCCGGCAGGTGCTGCGCCAGGCGCTCGCGCTGCGGCCCGAATTGATCCTCGCCGTGGTCAGGGAAGTGCTCGGACAGACGGGTCAGCCGCAGCAGCGCGCGCTGCTCGCGCTGCATCCGGAGGACGCGGCACTGGTGCGCACCAGCCTGGGCGAGCAGCTCGCGCGTTCCGGCTGGGAGATCGTCGAAGACGGCGCAATGCAGCGCGGCGGCTGCCGCGTGCGCAGCGCCGACAGCGACATCGACGCGACGCTGGAGCGACGCTGGCAGCGCGTGGCAGCCGCGATCGGCGACGAGCATGCCTGGATCGAGTGAGACCGGCGCGATGCCGCGCGCGCAGCGCTGGAGCAGCTTCCTGCACGACTGCGGCGAACTGGTGGCGCTGGCCGATCCGGTGCTCGTGAGCGGGCGCCTGACGCGCGTCGCCGGACTGGTGATGGAAGCCACGGGGCTGAAGCTCGCCCTGGGCAGCAGCTGCACGGTCGAGTTGCCCAACGGCAACAGCGTCGAGGCGGAAGTGGTCGGGTTCTCCGGCGAGAAACTGTATCTGATGCCGGCGAACGAAGTGTGGGGCCTGGTCCCCGGCGCCCGGGTGGTTCCGGTCGAGCCTGCGCCGGGCCCGCCGCGTGCCGGCGGCGCGGGCCATCCGCGGCGGCGCAACTCCGATCGCGCCAAGCAGATTCCGGTAGGCGATGCCCTGCTCGGGCGCGTGCTCGACGGCGCCGGGCGCCCGCTGGACCGCCTCGGACCGTTGTCGACCGAACAAAGCGCACCGCTGCAGCGGCGTCCGTTCAACCCGCTCGAACGCCGCCCGATCACGCATACCCTGGACGTAGGCGTACGCGCGATCAACGCGCTGCTTACCGTGGGCCGCGGGCAGCGCATGGGCCTGTTCGCCGGCAGCGGCATCGGCAAGAGCGTGCTGCTCGGGATGATGGCGCGGTACACCAGCGCCGACGTCATCGTGGTCGGCCTGATCGGCGAACGCGGCCGCGAAGTGAAGGAATTCATCGAGGACATCCTCGGCGCCGAAGGGCTGGCGCGCTCGGTGGTGATCGCCGCGCCCGCAGACACCAATCCGCTGATGCGCCTGCAGGGGGCCGCCTACGCCACCGCCGTCGCCGAGCATTTCCGCGACCAGGGCAAACACGTGCTGCTGATCATGGACTCGCTCACGCGCTTTGCCATGGCGCAGCGCGAAATCGCGCTCGCCATAGGCGAGCCGCCGGTAACCAAGGGCTATCCGCCGTCGGTGTTCGCCCGGCTGCCGCAGCTGGTCGAGCGCGCCGGCAACGGCAACGACGAGACCGGTTCGATCACCGCCTTCTATACCGTCCTCGTCGAAGGCGACGACCAGCAGGATCCGATCGCCGACAGCGCGCGTGCCATCCTCGACGGCCATATCGTGCTGTCGCGCTCGCTCGCCGACCAGGGGCACTACCCCGCCATCGACATCGAGGCGTCGGTGAGCCGCGTTCTGCCCAATCTTGTCGATCAGCCGCAGCTGGAACTGGTGCGCCGCTTCAAGGCACTTTACGCGCGCTACCAGCGCAGCCGCGACCTGATCAGCGTCGGCGCCTATTCCAGCGGCAACGATCCGGCGCTGGACCTGGCAATCCAGATGCAGCCGCAGCTCGAGCGCTTCCTGCAGCAGGGCATGCGCGAGCGCCAGCCCTACGCCGACAGCATCCGCCAGCTGGCAGCCCTATTCCCGGCGGAAACGCTGCCGTTAACCAGTCAATGACCGAGTAACCGAGAAGGAGCACGCGTATGGCCAGACCCTTCCCCCTGCAAACCTTGCTTGATCTTGCGCGCAGCGACAGCGACAGCGCGGCGGCGCAGCTGGGCACGCTCAACGGCCACGACCGGGCGATGGAGGCGCGGCTGCAGCTGCTGCTCGAATACCGCGGCGAATACACCGCACACCTCGCACGCGTCGCCAAGATCGGCATGAGCAGCGTCGACTGGCGCAACTTCCGCGAGTTCATCGACAAGATTGACGCTGCCATCGCGCAGCAGCGCGAAGTCGTGGCGCAGGCCAAGCACGAGGTCCAGGCCGGCCGGCACCATTGGCACGCGCAGCAGCGCAAGCTCAAATCCTTCGACACGTTGTCGCAGCGCCACCGCACGGTCGAGCTGCGGCAGGAGTTTCGCCTGGAGCAGAAAGAGCAGGACGATTTCGCGCTGAAGGGCTTCCTCGGCGGGCGGCTGACGATGGGATAGGCGCACCCGCACTGGCATGTTGCTTGCATCGCGCTGAATGCATCGCGTTTGTCCGCGCCCGCCGGGCAACGCCCTGCACGGCGAATTGCCGATGCCCGACTGGGCGCAGGGTAAGCGGGAACCGCTCTCGGGTTGAAACAGACACTTAAGCGAAGGATGCCTCTTGATGGATTTGCTCATTGCCTCCAGTTCCGCAGCACCCAGCCCCGCCGCTTCCGGCCCGGCTGCGGGCGCGCGCCCGGGCGCCGGTTCGGCGCAGCAGGATGCCGGCGCACCGGCCGAGGACTCTCCATTTCAGGCGGTGCTTGCGCAGCAACTCGGATTGGCGGCCGAGGGCAAGGCGCCGCAAGGCCGGACCGCGCGCGCCGGCGCTGCCGCGAGCGCTGCTGCAGTCAAAGCGGATGAGGACGCGGCGCAAGCCGCTGCCGCCGGGAATGCTGCTGCTGCGGCAAACGGCACAGTGATTCCATTCCCGGCCGCGCTCGCCGCCGCAGAGCCGGCGCCCAGCGCATCTATGCAGGATGCGGGAACGGCGGCTGCGGGTGCAGGCGTACCCGCTTCGACGGCGAAGCCGGTGCCGGAGGGCGCCGCGCGCGTGGCCGCCGCACTGCGGCTACAGCAGCGGCAGCAGCCGGAGCGGGCTCTCGCCGCGGCCATCGCCCGGACCGATACCCCAGTCGCGCCGAACGCGGCAGATTTTGCCGCAGCCGGCAATTCGATGTCCGCGCCTGCCGCGCACATTCCTCGCGAGACCACCAACGCTATCGGCGCAGCGGAGCCGTCCACGGACGCAGCGCCGGTACTTGCGGCAGGCTCGAACGGCAACGCCGCACCGGCCCAGCCCGCCGTTCCGCCCCCGGCGCCCGCGCTGAGCGCGCGTGTCGGCGAACACGGCTGGGATCAGGCTCTGGGCGACCGGCTGCTGTGGATGGCCGGACAAGGCCAGCAGGTGGCGCAATTGCATCTCAACCCGCCCGAACTCGGCCCGCTGCACGTTACGCTCACGCTCAACCACGATCAGGCGAGCGCCCAGTTCATATCGGGCCACGCGCTGGTGCGCGATGCGCTCGAGGCCGGCATGCCGCGATTGCGCGAAATGCTTGCCGACAGTGGCATCGCACTCGGCAATGCCAGCGTGAGCGCCGACGCCTTTCGCGAGCAGACGCAGCCTGAGGCGCAACAGCAGCCGCGATCCTATGCGCCGCCGCCCGGCGCCGCGATGGACTCGCCCGGAATCGACCGCAGCGGAACGCTGCCGCTGCGCGCCCTGCGCGGCCTGGTCGACACCTTCGCCTGAGCCCTCGGTACGCAAGACAATGCGGCCGGCAGCGCAAAAGCTCAAGCTAAGGTGCATTTCGCCGCCTGTTCCATTGAGCGCGCGGGCAGTGCACACCCAATAATTCACCCACACCCGCGGCTACAGGCAAAGCATGGCAAAGAGCATTTCCAAGGATTCCAAGGCCGACCCGAAAACACAGGGCCAAGCCGCGCCGGAGGCGGAGGCGGAGGCGCCTGCCGCGCCGAAAAAGCGCGGCTGGCTCAAGATCGTTCTGCTGCTGGTGCCGCTGCTCGGCGCTGCAGGCGGAGGCGCCTGGTACTTCCTGCATGGATCCGAGCCGGCGGAAAAAGGCAAAGCCGGCGTGGCCAAGACCGCTCACGCCAAGCCGCCGGTGTTCGTCACGCTGGAACCGTTTACCGTCAATCTGCAGCACGACGACGCGTCGCCGCAATACCTTCAGGTCGGGCTTACGCTGAAGGTCGGCGACGAGCCGGCCGCCGAGACGATCAAGCTGCACATGCCGGAAATCCGCAACCGCGTGCTGCTGCTGCTGTCGGGCAAGAGCGCGGCGGATATCTCCAGCGTGAAAGGCAAGGAGTCCCTCAGCGCTGATCTCGCGCGCGAGATCGGCAAATCCGTCGCCGGCGCAGAGCATGCGGCGGCGATAGACGGCGTGCTGTTCACCTCCTTCGTCGTCCAGTAGGCGCGATGAGCCAGGACTTTCTTTCCCAGGACGAAGTCGACGCGCTGCTCAAGGGCGTCAGCGGCGAGGCGGACGAAGCCAAGGAGGAAGTCGATACCAAAGGCGTGCGCCCCTACAATCTGGCGACCCAGGAGCGCATCGTGCGCGGGCGCATGCCGACGCTGGAAATCATCAACGAGCGCTTCGCGCGCCAGCTGCGCATCGGACTGTTCAACTTCATGCGGCGCACGGCGGAGATCTCGGTCGGGCCGATCCGCATCCTGAAGTACAACGAATTCATCCGCAACCTGGTGGTGCCAACCAATCTGAACATGGTGCAGGCCAAGCCGCTGCGCGGCACCTGCTTGTTCATTTTCGACCCCACACTGGTGTTCCTGGTGGTGGACAATCTCTTCGGCGGCGACGGCAGATTCCACACGCGCGTCGAGGGCCGCGATTTCACCCAGACCGAGCAGCGCATCATCCAGCGCCTGCTTGCCGTGGTGTTCGAAGAGTACGAGAAATCGTGGAAGCCCGTGTACGAGCTCAAGTTCGAATACCTGCGCGCCGAGATGAACACGCAATTCGCCAACATCGCCACACCCAACGAAGTCGTGGTCGTAACCACGTTCAATATCGAGTTCGGCGCGACCGCCGGCGAGTTCCACATCTGCCTGCCCTACGCCATGATCGAGCCGGTGCGCGACCTGCTCTATAGCAGCATGCAGGGCGACCATCTCGAAGTGGACAAGCGCTGGCTGCGGCTGCTGGCGCAGCAGGTGCAGACGGCCGAGGTCGAGCTGGTCGCCACGCTGGGACAGGCGGACGTGACCTGCAATCAAATCCTGAAAATGAAAGCCGGCGACATCATTCCGCTGGGCATTCCCGAGGCTATTACGGCGGCCGTCGACGGGGTGCCGGTAATGGAATGCCGCTACGGCGTGTTCAACGGACAGTACGCGCTGAAGGTGGAAAAAATGCTGACCACCCCGACCAGCGAATGACACGGAGATGGACATGGGCGATTTAGCGCAACCGCAACAAATCAGCGCCGACGACTGGGGCGCGGCAATGGCCGAACAGGAAACGGCGGCGGCGGGACGGCGCACCCCCGACAACGTCGCCCCGGCGCAGATCTTCGAGCAGTTCGCCGCCGGAGCGGCCCCGGCCGCCGCGCGCACCGACCTCGACATGATCCTCGACATTCCGGTGCAGCTCGAGGTGCAGCTCGGGCGCACCAAGATCGCGATCAAGAACCTGCTGCAGCTGGCGCAAGGATCGGTGGTCGAGCTCGACGGCATGGCGGGCGAGCCGATGGACGTGCTGGTGAACGGCTGCCTGATCGCGCAAGGCGAGGTGGTCGTGGTGAACGACAAATTCGGCATCCGCCTCACCGACATCATCACGCCGTCGGAACGCATCCGCAAGCTGAACCGGTAGCCGCGGTGTCCGCAGCAGACTGCAACAAGCGCGAGACCTTGGTCTCATCCGGCCCGGCTGCGGCAACGCTGCTGGCGGGCGCGCTTGGCCTGTTCCGCGCTGAAAGCGCGGCAGCGGCACCTGCCGCCGCGGCCGCCGGGTCGGCACTGCCCGCGGGCGGCATCGCCCAGGCACTGATCGGGCTTGCCGCGGTGCTGGCTCTGGTCGCCGTCATGGCCTGGGCGCTGAAGCGGTTCTCCGGCCTGCGCGGCACCGGCTCCGGCCTGATCCGCATCGTCGGCGCGGCGGCCGTCGGCCCGCGCGAGCGCATCGTACTGGTGGAAGTGGGCGGCAGCTGGCTGCTGGTCGGCGTAGCGCCAGGCCAGGTACGCGCCCTGCACACCTTGCCCAAGGCCGATTCTTCCTCTGTGCCGGCGCCGCCGGCCGAAGCGGGTTTTGCCGGCTGGCTGCAGCGCGTGAGCGAAAGGCGCAACCATGCGTAAGCGCTCGGGCCAGAATGCGCTGCTGCGCTGCGCCAGGCGCCTGCAAAATCATTTTGCAACTGCCCCCGGGCGCGCGCTGGGCGTGAAGCTGCTGCTGCTCCTGGGCGCCTTCATCGCCGTACCGGCACTGGCGCAGGATCTTTCCCTTCCCGCGTTCAGCAGCAAGCCCGCAGCCGGAGGCGGCCAGATCTATACCCTGAGCGTGCAGACGCTGCTCATGCTCACGGCGCTGTCGTTCCTGCCCTCGGTGCTGCTGCTGATGACCAGCTTCACCCGCATCATCATCGTGCTGTCGCTGCTGCGCCATGCGCTCGGCGTGCAGTCCACGCCATCGAACCAGGTGCTGATTGGCATCGCCCTGTTCCTTACGCTGTTCGTGATGTCGCCGGTGCTCGATCGCATTTACACCGATGCGTATCAGCCGCTGGCCGAAAACAAGATCAGCTTCACCGAAGCGCTGGAGAAAGGCGTGGTGCCGTTGCAGGCCTTCATGCTGCGCCAGACGCGCGAGACCGACCTCGCGCTGTTCGCGCGCATCGGCAACCAGCCGCCGCTGCAGGACGCATCGCAGGTGCCGCTGAAGATCCTGATCCCCGCCTATGTCACGAGCGAGCTCAAGACCGCGTTTCAGATCGGCTTCCTGGTGTTCCTGCCGTTCATGATCATCGACATGGTGGTGGCGAGCGTGCTCATGTCGATGGGCATGATGATGATGTCGCCCGCGACGATTTCGCTGCCGTTCAAGATCATGCTGTTCGTGCTTGCCGACGGCTGGAACCTGCTGATCGGTTCGCTGGTGCAGAGTTTCCGCGTCTGAAGCGGGCATCCGGGCAGATGCGCATCGCATGACTCCGGAGAGCGTCCTCACGCTGGCGCAGCGCGCGCTGGAAGTCACTCTGCTCATGGCGGCGCCCCCGCTGCTCGCGGCGCTCCTGACCGGCCTGCTGGTGAGCGTGTTCCAGGCCGCGACGCAGATCAACGAAATGACCCTGTCGTTCATTCCGAAGCTGCTGGCGATATTCCTGGTGCTGGTGCTGTTCGGGCCGTGGATGATGACTGTGCTGCTGGATTATATACGCGAGCTGTTCGGCAGCATTCCCGCGATGATCGGCTGAGCGCGGCGGCGTGATCAGCATCACCAGCGCACAACTGAACGCCTGGCTGGCGGCATTCGCGTGGCCGCTGGCGCGCATCCTCTCCCTGGTCGCAAGCGCGCCGGTGATTGGCAATCCCAGCCTGCCGGCGGGCGTGAAGATCGGGCTGGGGCTGCTGCTCACCGCACTGGTCGCGCCGCTGCTCCCGCCTCCGCCGGACCTGGATCCCGCCAGCGCCGCCGGCCTGCTGGTGCTGGCGCAGCAGGTGCTGATCGGACTCGCCATGGGCTTCGCCATGCAGGTGGTGTTCTGGGCAGCCGAGATGGCCGGCGAGCTGATCGGACTGCAGATGGGGCTGGGATTCGCCACCCTGTACGACGCTTCGGTCCCGGGATTCATACCGATACTCGGGCAATACCTCGGCGTTGTCGCCAGCCTCGCGTTTCTCGCGATCGACGGCCATCTGCTGCTGCTGTCGGCGCTGGCGGAAAGCTTTCAGGTGCTGCCGCTGTCGCCGCAGTCGGCGCCTTCCGGGCTGCTCGGATTGGCGCAGTGGGGCGGCAGCATTTTCTCCTACGGCCTGGCGCTGTCGCTGCCTCTGCTGGCGGCGCTGCTGATCACCAACCTGGCGCTGGGCGTCCTCACTCGCGCCGCGCCCCAGCTCAACATTTTCGCCGTCGGCTTTCCGCTCACCATCCTGATCGGCATGGTGGTGCTGTTCATGGTGCTGCCGCATTTCGCCCCCACGCTGGAGCGGCTGTTCAGCGACGGTCTCACGGCGATGCTGCGGCTCGCCGCCGCGCTGCGCTAGAAGCAATGGGGCCGGGCGCAGGCGCGCAACGGACGCAGGCAGGACGCTGCGATGACGCCTGAGCGCAGCAACGCCAGCGCCGCCTTCATACAGGGCAACCGGCACCTGGCTGCGGGCGATGGCCCCGCGGCCGAGGCCTGCTTCCGCGAAGCCGCGCGGATCGCGCCGCATTTCGCCGAGCCGTATGCAAATCTGGGCCTTGTTCTGGATAAAAAGGGCGCAGCGGCTGAAGCGGAGAGCTGCTACCGGCGCTCCATCGCCCTCAATCCGGGCCATGCGAAAACTCACATGAACCTGGGCGCGCTGCTCGCCCTGCAAAAGCGATTCGGCGAAGCCGAAGCCGCATATCGACGTGCCATCGCACTCAACCCGCGGGCACCGGTGGCCTGGTCGAATCTGGGCGTCCTCTATGCCTGCATCAAGCGCGAGCCGGAAGCGGAGCAGTGCTATCGCACCGCCATGGACCTGGACGCGGATTACGCCACGGCGCGTTTCAATCTGAGCTATCTGCTGTTGCGCCAGGGCAGGCTCGAAGAAGGCTGGCGTTGCCTGGAAGCGCGCGACTGGTACGCAGCGCTGGCGGCCCGCCTTGCCTGTCCGCGCTGGCAAGGCGAAGCGCTCGGCGGAAAATCCCTGCTCATCGGCTGCGAGGCCGGCCACGGCGACATGATCCAGTTTTGCCGTTACGCGGCCGTGATCAAGGCGCAAGGCGCCGCACACATCACGCTGCTGTGTCACCCGGCATTGAAGCGACTGTTCGCGACGCTCGACGCGGTCGACGCGGTCATCGGTCTGGACGAGCCGATTGCGCGATCAGGCTGGGACTTCTGGACCCCTCCGCTGAGCATTCCCTACCACTGCAACACGCGCGTCGATTCGATCCCGGCGGCCATCCCTTATTTGAGGGCGCGGCCGGACCAAATCGCGCAGTGGGCGCCGACGCTCCCGGCGCACGGGATCCGCGTCGGGCTGGCGTGGAAAGGCAGTCCTGAATTCGAAAACGATGCCGACCGCTCGCTTCCGCGGCTGGAGGCGCTCGTCCCCCTAGGGGCCGTCACCGGCGCGCGCTTTGTCAGCTTGCAGAAAGGGGCGGGCGAAGCCGAGGCCGCGCAACCGCCGCCAGGCCTGCCGCTCGTCCACTTTGGATCCCGGATCGAGGATTTCGCCGATACAGCCGCCATCGTGACGGGCCTCGATCTGGTGATTTGCGTCGACACTGCGCTTGCCCATCTGGCCGGCGCCCTAGGCAAGCCCTGCTGGGTCTTGTTGCCCTACTACAAGACGGACTGGCGCTGGCTCACCGGACGCACCGATTCGCCTTGGTACCCCGGCGTCATGCGCCTGTTCCGTCAACCGGCAATGGGAGACTGGGCGAGCGTCATCACGGAGGTGGGCGCGGCGCTCCAGCGTTTCGTGCAGTCGCGGCAGTCGCCGGCAGACGACGCGGCCACCACTGTCCCTGCGCGGCTGCGCAGCCAGGCGCACTGAGGCGGATTGCGCCTTGCGCGGCTGCATTGACGTTGCTGCCGACCGTACCGGTGGTGACCGGGGTCGAAGCGCTCGATGAGGCCGGCGCCGAGGAACTCGAACTGTGGTAATGATGGTGATGCCCAGGGCTTGCGCCGGTCAGGGCCACAAACGTCCGCAGCCTCGCGCCGAAACCATTACAGCGGTTACAGTTGCAACGCCGCATCGCGTCGATTCCCGGCACGCTTGCAATGAATCAGCGATTCAACTGGACCACCCCCTGAGCTACCCGCTGCGCCAGCGGCAGCGTGGACTCGATCCCTTCGGTGTATTCCATCACGCTGTAGCCGGCGTAATGGCCTGCGCGCGCGAGTTGCGCCGCGTGGCGCTCGAACACCTGCTCCGCCTCGCCGTCGCCGCCGCTGGCAAAACGCTTCCTGCGCAGCGAGATGCGCACGCGATCGCCGCCCAGCTGCGCCTGCACGAGTTCCCAGTTGGGCGCCAGCGGATCGACTGCCCAGTAAAGCGCGGCGCCAAGCAATATGTTTTCGACGCTCAGCGACAGCTCGGGCGTAAGATTGAACGACTTGTTCGGGATCAGGGTACCGGCGGAATTGCCGGAAGCATCGACCGTGCCCGGATTAGTGACGACCGCGGAGCAACCGGCGGCCACGGTTGCGACGAGGCACGCGGCGGCGAGCCGTTCCCTCCTAGTTCTATCGCGGTGAACGCTTTGGCATCGCAAGGCTATGCTCACAGATAGCTAAACAGAGACAGCCCCGCGACCTTGGCGAAGGATTGCTGCGCCGCTTGGAGATTCACCTGTTCGCGCGCGAGATCGGATGCCGCCCTGGTGTAGTCGACGTCCTTCAGAGTCGACAGCGTTTGGCTGAATTGCAGGTTTTGATTGCTGACGTTGGTTTGCGCCGAGTCGAGTTCGTTCAAGCGCGTGCCGGTAGAAGCTTTCGCTGTGCTGATGTTCTGCAGCGCATTGTCCAAATTCTGCTGCGCGCCGATGAGTCCGTTGGTCAAGGCCGCACCGCTGGGCGCGGACTGCAGCAGGCTAACGAGATCGCCAATGGTCTTGAACACGTCCTGATTCGCGCTCGGATTGATCGAGAACGTGTCGCCCGCGTTGGGCGTGCCGGCGATGGTCGTCGCGATTCCCAAATCGAATGCGGGCTCGCTGCCCTGCGATTTCAGGCTGATGCTCGCGCCCGGCGTGAAGCTGCGCGCGTAGGGCGGCGCGCCAGCGGCAAGGCCTGTAAGCATGGACTTGCCGCTGGCGTTGTCGACGATGTCGTAGGTCAGTCCGGGCGGCGCGCCGGGCGCGATCGCGAAGCTGTCGCCGGCCTGCGGCGTGACGCCCCCGCTCCCGTCGGTGATGACGACGTCCGCGCCCTGAAAGCTGATCGGCGTGCCGCTGGTATAGGCCGCGCCGGTCACGACCGTGGTATTGCTCGCATTGTCGACGATGTTGTAAGTCGTGGGTGAAGTGAATGCGATCGAGTAATTCTGGCTGCCGGCATTCCACAATGTCTGGTCGACAATACCGGCCGTCCCGCTCGCCCCACCGGCCGTATTGGTCGCAGCAGGGGTGAGCGTGGCGGTTGCCGCGAAGTCGATGCTATAGCTCTTGTCGCTGGCGGCATTCCAGTTCGCCGGGTTCAGCACGGTCCCGGCATCGATCACGCCCTGGCCGGTGTTGCCGCCACCGGCTTGGGTGACGAAGGTGCCGTTGCCGGCAGGAATGCGTTGAAAAACGTCTGCGCCGGCATCGCTCACCGCAATCTGGCGGGAAGGACTCACTTGGACCAGGCGCTGCCCCTGGTCCCCGTTATAGGCCACTACGCCCGGCGCAGTCTGGCTGAACGGACGGACGTTGCCTTGGTAACCGGAGAACAGGTACTGGCCGCTCGCGTCGGTGCTGTTGGCCAGGCCGAGCAAATCCTGATAGTTGCCGCTCAAGGTATTGGCAAGGGTGGCAAGATCGCTCTTGTTCAGCGTCGGGTCTCCGGCCTGGACCGTGATGTTCCTGATGCTCTGCAACAGCGTGGTGATGCTTCCCAGCGTCGACCCTTCCAGCGTAAGACTCGTGCTCGCAGTGTTGACATTGGTGCCATATTGCGTATTGATCGACTGCGATTGCGATACCTGAAGCGCTTGCGCAGCGGCGACCGGATCGTCTGCGGGGCTGAGGATGCGCAGGCCGCTCGAGAGCTGCTGCTGCGTCTGGATCAATTGCTGGGTCTGCAATTGCATCGCGCTGACGCCGAGATCGTAAATGGTGTTGGTGCTGATACGCATGAGCTGTTCCCTATGGTTGAAGAGCCAGCAGCGACTGGAACAGGGTGCCGGCGATCTGCATCATTTTGCCCGAGGCCTGGTAGGCCTGCTGATAACGCAGCAGATTGGCCGCTTCCTCGTCCAGATTGACCCCGGATACCGACTGCTGCGCCTGCTGCGCCTGCGCAATGGTATTTTGCTGCGCCGTGTCCAGCACGCCCGTTTGCTGCGCCGTGGTCGCGACCTGGGTCACCATCTGGGTATAGGCGCCGCCGAACGAGGTCGTCGGCTGGCTGCCGGCGATGCTGGCGTTCTGTCCCAGCGTATTGGCCGTCTGCAGCGCCGCCAGCGCGAGCGCATTGCGGTTGTCGCCGACGCCGTTGGTATTGGGAGCGATGGTAAACGTATCGCCGTCGGCCGGCGTGCCCGAGATGGCGACGCTGATGCCGTTGAAGCTGATGTTGCTGCCTGAACTGTAGGCGAAGGGCCCTGCCGCCGGCGCCGCGCCGGTGACGGTGAACTGGTTCGCCGCCGCGCTATAGGTGAGCGTCACGGTTCCCGCCAGCGGCAGGTTAGCGACGCTGGAAACGCTACCCGCGGAGATGGTGCCGCTGCCGGTGTTGGAAAGTGCCGCGCCGGTGCTGATCGGGGACGCCGCGGCGATTGCGGCGGGGTCCGTCAGCGCCACGGCGATGCTGCCCGCGCCGGAGCGAGTCGGCTCGATCAGCCAGTTGTCGTTGGCGACGGCCCCGGCAGTCAGGCTCAGGGTGATGCCATCCACGTTGACGCTGCCGGAACCGGCCGCGGTAGGAAACGACACGGCAGTGGTCGTCCCGTCGGAGAGCCGGGTAAGCGTGTAGCTCTCGTTGCCGCCGGAAGCGCCGTCGTACTGCAGCTGATAATCGCTGGTGGTGAGCGCGGCGGCGTTCTGCACTGCCGCGGCGACGCTGCCGGTGCCCGCATTGTTCGAATTCGGGAACACCGCAGGGCCCGCGACGGAAAAGAAATTGGTCCCGAGCGCGCCGTTCAGATCCTGCCCAAGCGCGCTCTGCGCGTTGAACGACTGCGCCAGGCCTATCGCCACCCGCCCGAGCCCGTTCTGCGCCGCATCCAGGGTATTGCTGCGAAAACTGATCAGGCCGCCGAGGCTTCCGCCCTGGATGCTGCTTTCGGGCAGCAGCACGGTGGATGCGCCGCTCTGGTAGCCGACCTCGATGCGCTGCGGATCCTGCAGCGACTGCACTGCGACCAGGCTGACGGCCCGGTTGCCCACCACGACCGGCTGGCCGTTGCCGACGAAAACATCGTAGCTGCCGTTGTCTTCCTTGACTACCGAAGCGCCGATCACCTGGTTGAGCGAAGTGACCAGCGCATCGCGCTGGTCGCGCAGGTCGTTGGCCGGTTGCCGGGTCACGCTCTCGGTTGCCATGATGTTTTGGTTGAGGCTGGCGATCTGCTGCGCGTAGCTGTTGATCGACGCGACGCTGCTGCTGATGCTGCTGTTGATACCGGTTTGCATCTGCGCCATTTGCTGATCGAGACTCTGGAAAGTCGTAGTCAAAGCGTTCGCCGACGACAGCAGCGCCTGGCGCGAAGGAATGTCCGCCGGGGACGATGACACGGCCGAAACCCCGGCGAAAAAGTTCTGCAGCGCGGGCGCGAGTCCGGCGTTGGGAGCGCCGAGCATATTGTCGAGCTGGGTGATCTGCGTGTTGTAGGCGTCGAGCTGGCTGCCCTGCGCCTGCGCCAGCGTGAGCTGCTTGGCCAGAGAGGCATCGTAGAGGCGCTGGACCGTGGTGACCGACACGCCCTGGCCGAGAAAGCCGGAACCGGTGGCTTGCGGCAGGCTGCTCTCCTGGACGATCTGCTGACGGTTGTAACCCGGCGTGGAGGCGTTGGCAATATTGTTACCGGTCGTAACCAAGCCGGCCATCGCCGCGTTCATGCCGCTCAAGCCGATAGCGAAAATGCTGTTTCCCATTTATCCAGTCCTCGCCCTGGTTCCGCTCGTCAGTATTAACGGCAGTTCCATGGAAATATCGAGCGATGCACGATTCATGCCGCATGCGCCTCAGGCGAGCAGCGTCTGGCGCATGTGCGCGCCGTTCAGGATGCGCGTTAGCTTGTCCGCGTACTGCGGATCGGTGGCGTAACCGGCGCGCTGCAGTCCCTGGGCGAAGCCGGCGCTGGTGGTCTGCGCCAGCACTATGGCATAGCGCGGATTGCCGCGCATCAGGCTGGCGTAGTCCTGAAACGCCTCGGTATAAGAGCCATAGGCACGGAATTTCTGCATCACCCTGCGCGGCGCCCCGTCGACGTACTCGGTGGTCATGACGTTCACCGTCGCACCCTTCCAGCTGCGCCCGGCTTTGATGCCGAACAGGTTGAAACTCTGGCTGCCGTCGGCGGTGCGGATCTCGTGCCTGCCCCAGCCGCTTTCCAGCGCCGCCTGCCCGAGCAGAAAGCGCGCCGGAACGCCGCTCGCCCGACTCGCCTGGAGCGCGTGCACCTTCATCTGCGACAGGAAATCTGCGGCTGCCTGCGGCCCGGACGCCTTGGCCGCGTTCGGTCTGAACGGCCGCGCCGGGGTCGCCGGCGTGGCGCCGGCCGGCAGCGCTTTGCTCGCGTCCGGCGCATCGGATACGTTCGACCGCGGCTGCCGCGCCGCAGTTGCCGGCGCCGGACCGCGCCGGGCTTTGCTTGCATCGGGCTGCGCCGGCGGCGCAGCCACGGCAGCCGCCTGGTTGCGCGTAAGCTGGCGCAGCATGACGTCGGCCAGACCCATGCCCTTGCCCGACAGGGTTTGCGCCAGCTGCCGGTCGAGCATCGATGTGAACATGCGCGTCTGCTCGCTGTCCATCGGTCCGTCCTGCGGCGTGGCATCGCGCATGCTTTTCAGCAGCGCGCTCAGAAACATGGCCTCGAATTGCTGCGCCGCGCCCTTCGCCGCCTGCTGCGGATTCTGCTTCGCCTGTAGCCGCAGGGCGTCCAGGCCATGCACATCGAGCGCAAACGCGCCGTTAAAGTTGGGGGTTTCGATCATGGCCTCTGCATCTCTTTCCGCACTGCTTTCATCAGATGATTTCCAGTTCTGCGCGCAGGGCGCCTGCCGCTTTCATCGCTTGCAGTATCGCCAGCAGATCCTGCGGCGTGGCGCCGATGGCATTGAGCGCCTTGACCACCGCGCCGAGGGAAACGCTCTGCCCGACCATGGTGAGTCCGCCTTTGTCCGAGCGGATTTCGATTTGCGCTTTTTCCGCCTGCACCGTCTGCCCGTTCGATCGCGGCAAGGGCTGGCTGATCACCGGTTCGCTGCTCACCACCACGGTCAGGTTGCCGTGGGCTATGGCGCACGCATCGACCATCACCGCCTGATTCATGATGACCGAACCGGTGCGGGCATTGACGATCACTCGCGCACGGCTCTCCGCCGGCGTCACTTCCAGGGTCTCGATCTGAGAAAGAAAGGTGACGCGCTCGTCGGGGGATTCCGGCGCGCGCACCTGTATCACGCGCCCGTCGACCGCCATGGCGGTACCGGGCGTGAAACGCCCGTTTATGGCATCGACGATGCGCCGCGTGGTACTGAAGTCGGTGACGTTCAGCTCGAGGTTGATATGCGCGCCCTGGCCCAGTTCGCTCGGCACGCCGCGCTCGACCGTGGCGCCGGCACTGATGCGTCCGACGCCCAGATGATTGACCTGAACGCTGGTTCCGCCGCCGGCCGACTTCGCCCCGACTCCGCCCACCAGGATATTGCCCTGCGCCACGGCGTAGACCTGGCCGTCGCCCCCCTTCAGCGGCGTCATCAGCAGCGTGCCACCGCGCAGGCTCTGGGCATTGCCCATCGATGACACGGTGACGTCGATGGTTTGTCCCGGCCTGGCGAATGCGGGCAGGGCCGCCGTCACCATCACCGCGGCGACGTTCTTCAGTTGCAGACTGGTGCCCTCGGGCAGGCTGACGCCGAGCTGGGTCAGCATGTTGATCACGCTTTGCACCGTGAACGGGGTCTGCGTGGTCTGGTCGCCGCTGCCGTCCAGGCCCACCACCAGACCGTAACCGATCAACTGATTGCTGCGCACCCCCTCGATCGAGACCATATCCTTGATGCGTTCGGCCCGCGCGCCGCCGCAGGCGAGCAACAGCAACGCCAACAGGCAGCTTGCGCACCGTTTCATATTGCTTGCCGCGCCATCGAATCCGCGCCTAGAACGGAAGGAAAGCATTGAAAAAACGCGCCATCCAGCCCATCCTCTGCGCCTCGTCGATGTAGCCATTGCCGCGGTATTCGAGGCGCGCATCCGCGACCTGGGTCGAGGACACCGCGTTGCTGTAGGAAACGGTGGCAGGGTTCACCACGCCGGAAAAGCGCACGAACTCCGAGCCCTGATTGATGCCGATCTGTTTTTCGCCGCTGACCAGCAGGTTGCCGTTGGACAGGACTTCGGTCACGGTCACCGTAATGATGCCGGTGAAGGCGTTGTTGGCGGCGCTGCCGCCCTTGCCTTCGAAGCTGCTGGCCGAGTTCGCCGCGAGATTGGCGCCGAGCAGACCCTTGCCGGGCAAGCCACCGAGGCCGGTGACCGACATGCTGTTGCTGCCGGTGCGCGCGGCGGTGCTGTCCGCGGTCTTGCTCGCGGCAGTCGTTTCGTTGATGTTGATGGTGAGCACGTCGCCGACGGCGCGCGCGCGGCGGTCTTCGAACAGGGGCCGGTTCCTGTAGCCCGGCTGCGCCGCGTATTGCGTCTGGTAGATTGCGCCGTTTGCCGGCAGCGCCGCCGGCGGTGGCAGCGGGCGCGCGGTCATCGGCTGATGCACGTTCGAGGCAGGCGTGACGGCGCAGGCAGCGAGCAGCAGCGTAGCGGCCGCCGCGGCGGCGCTGCGCAGCTTCCTCGGATTGATGGTCACCTGGGTCATGATTGCGGCGACTCCTACATCTGCGTCAGCTTCTGCAGCATCTGGTTGGACGTCGTGATCACCTGCGAGTTGATTTCGTAGGCGCGCTGGGTCTGGATCATGTTGACCATCTCCTCCACAACGTTGACATTGGAGGCCTCGACATAGCCCGCGCTGAGCGAGCCCAGGCCGTTGGTTCCGGGCGTGTTGGAACTGGGCGTGCCGGAAGAAGCGGTCTCGAGGTACAGGTTTTGCCCGGCGCTCTGCAGACCGGTCGGGTTGATGAAATTCACCAGTTGCAGGGTTCCCACCTGGCTCGGCTTGACCGCGCCCGGCAGCAGCACCGACACGGTCCCGTCCTGGCCGACGGTCACGCTCAGGGCGTTGGCGGGAATGGTGACCGCCGGCTGAATATGGTAGCCGCTCGATGTGACCAGGGCGCCGGTGCTGTCGATCTGGAACGACCCGTCGCGCGTGTAGGCGGTGCTGCCGTCGGGCTGCAGTACCTGGAAAAAGCCGTTGCCCTGGATCGCGAGGTCGAGCGGATTGTTGGTCTGCTGCAGGTTGCCCTGGGTGAATATTTTCTCCGTCGCTACCGGACGCACGCCCGTGCCCATCTGCATTCCCGAGGGCAGCTGCGTCTGCTGCGAGGACCGCGCGCCGGGCTGTCTCAGCGTCTGGTAGATCAAGTCCTCGAACACCGCGCGCGAACGCTTGAAGCCGTTGGTGCTGACGTTGGCGAGGTTGTTGGAGATGACGTCGAGCTGCGTCTGCTGCGCGTCGAGGCCGGTCTTGCCAATCCACAAAGATCGAATCACGTTCTACTCCAGGTTGAGTTCGCAGCATTCCCGCGGGATGCGGGAGACCGCGGCTTCGGTCGGGCCGGCTTGCATGCCTTGGCGCTCATGCGTTGACAGCCAGAATCTGGCTCGCCTGCGTCGCGTTTTGCTTCGCGTTGCTGAGCAGCTGCATCTGCATGTCGAACGAGCGCGCCAAGCTGATCATGCTGATCATTTCCTCGACCGGGTTGACGTTGCTGCCTTCGAGCGCGCCCGCGGCGAGTTGAACCTTGGCATCGGCCTCGGCGCCGCTGCCGTCGGCAAGGCGGAACAGGCCGTCGCCGCCGCGCACCAGCTGCGCCTCGCTGGGATTGACCAGTTTGATGCGCCCGAGCACGTTAACCGATTTGGGCGGAGGCATTGTCGACACCGCCGACACCGTGCCGTCATCGGCAATGGTGATGTTCGAATCCGCGGGAATCGCAATCGGTCCGCCTTCGCCCACTACGTTCAAGCCGTTGCGCGTCTGCAGCAGCCCGTTGGTGCTGACCTGCAAGCTGCCGTTGCGCGTGTAGGCTTCGCTGCCGTCGTTGGCCTGCACCGCGATCCAACCGGTGCCCTGCACCGCGACGTCGAGGTCGCGCCCGGTGTGCTGCAGCGGCCCCGGTTCGAAGTTCGCCGCCGGCGTCGAATCCACCACGAAGGTGCGCGTCGGCAGGCCATCGCCCTGGACCGGCACGGCGCGAAACGCGCTCGCCGCCGCGCGATAGCCGGTGGTGGAGGCGTTGGCGAGGTTATGCGCCACTACCGCCTGTTGCTCCAGTATATGTTTGGCGCCGGTCATGGCGACGTAGATCATGCGGTCCATTCGGATTTCCCCTTGGTTTCAGCCGCGCAGCGCTGCGCCGGTGCTTGCGCTGTTCAACTTACCTCAGCGTGATCAGGGTCTGCGTCAGCGCGTCCTGCGTCTTGATCGTCTGCGCATTCGCCTGGTAGTCGCGCTGCGCCGTAATCATGCTGACCAGCTGGGCGGTCAGATCGACGTTTGAGCCCTCGAGCGCCGACGATTGCAGCGCGCCCAGGCTGGCGCTGCCCGGTGTGCCGGCGAGCGCGGCGCCTGAACTGGCGGTCTCCGACCACATGCTGTTGCCCAAGGGCGCAAGCCCCTGAGGGTTGGTAAAATTCGCCAGCGCGATCTGGCCGAGTCTTTGCGTCTGGCCGTTGGTGTAGTTGCCGACGATGGTGCCGTCCGAGCCGATGTTGTATCCGCTCAGCTGGCCGGAGGCGTAACCGTCCTGCGACAGCGAATTCACGCCGAAGGCGGAGCCGGTCTGCGTCATCTTGCTGAAGTCCATGGTGATCGACAGCGGCGCGGCGCCGTTCGCGAGCGCAGCGGTCTTGACCAGATTGGTCGAGCTGACGAAGTTGCCGCCGGTGTCGAAGCTGAGCGAGCTTGCGCCGGCGCCGTTGGCGGCGGCGCCGTCTACATAGACGCTGGCGTCCCAGCCATTGGCGGCGGTCTTGTTGAAATAGTAGGTCACCGTATGCGACTGGCCGAGGCTGTCGTAGGCGGTCGATGAGGTGGAATAGTTGTAAGTCGTCGGGTTGGTCGGGTCAAGGCTCGCCGTCGGCAACACCGGAGCGGTCGAAGCCAGATTCGCCCCGACCGCGGCGGTGGTGGTCGCCTTGGGCGCCACGTTGGCCTGCGACAGCTGCAGGTTCCCCAAGACGCCCGTTATGACGGCGCCGTTGACCGCCTGATACCCGGTCACATTCTGGCCGTTGGCACCGATGAGGTATCCGTTCTTGTCCACCTGGAACTGGCCGTTGCGGGTGTAGCTGATCGCGCCGCCGTTGCTCACCCGGAAGAAGCCGCTGCCATTGATGGCGACGTCCAGTGGGTTGCTGTCGGCAGTGATGCTCCCCTGGCTGAACTGCTGGGTCACGCCGGCGACCTGCGTGCCGCTGCCTACGGCCATGCCACTGGCGCCGCCGCCGAGGGAGACGGCGAACACATCGCTGAACGTCGCCGACGAAGACTTGAAGCCGGCGGTTTCCGAATTGGCGATATTGTTGCCGATCACGTCGAGGTTCTGCCCTGCGGCGTTGAGGCCGCTCAATCCCTGCTCAAAGCTCATCCAATCTCTCCTTGCTTGAACGCGTTACCAGACCAAGAATGCTTCCCGCGCGGCCCCCAGCACCGAGGACGCCTTTGGCGCTTTCCGCACAGCCACTCACATGACCTCCGTGACACTGGACAGCGCAACCTGCCCCAAACCGCTCACCTGCAGCGTGGCCCCGGCCGCGCCGGGGGTGAGGCCGCTGACCACGCCTGAGGCAAGGGCCACGGCATTGATCGCGTGACCGCCCTGGGTCGCCTGCACCGTGAAGGTGTAGCCGCCGGCGACGGCGCTCGCGCCGCTGTCGCTGACACCGTCCCACTGAAACGCAAGCACGCCCGCCGGCTGCGCGCCGAGGTTGACTGTGTGCACCACCTGGCCGGAGCCGTCGGCGACGGACACCACCACCGAATCGGCCGCCTGCGGCAGGCTCACGCCGCCCTGCGCCGTGCCGTTTTGCAGCTGCAGCCCGTTTCCCGGCGCGAGCACGCTATGGCCGATCAGGGCCGTCGCCTGCAGCGATTGGTTCGCGCTGAAGCTCGCCGCCATCGCCTGCAGGGTGGTGTTGAGCTGGTCGATGCCGGTCACCGTGCTAATCTGCGCCATCTGCGAGGTGATCTGCGCGTTGTCCATGGGATTGAGCGGATCCTGGTTCTTCAGTTGCGTCACCAGCAGCGAGAGAAACTGGTTCTGCGAGGCGCTGGCGCCGGACGTACCGGACGAGGGCGTGGCCGCCAGCGCCGCGGTGGCCGCAGCCGGGTTGGTCGTCGAATTGCCTATCGTAGTACTCATAAATCCGTCCTTTCTGTTGCCTGCGTTGACCGGCCGCGCGCATGCCGGGCTTGGAGTCTGTTTCGAAATGAGAGGATATCTCCCCTCATACTCGCCTGTACCGGACCGCTGCAAAATTCATTTTGCAGCGGGTTCTCATTGTCCGAGCGTGAGCGTCTTCAGCATCAGCGACTTGGCGGTATTCATCATCTCGACGTTGTTCTGATAGGAGCGCGCCGCGTCGATCATGTTCACCATTTCATCGGTCACGCTGACATTGGGCATGGCCACGTAGCCCTGTGCGTCGGCCAGCGGATTGCTCGGCTGATACACCTGCTTCGCCGGCGCAGGGTCCTCGACCACGCCGGTGACCTCGACGCCGCTGCCGGTAGCGCCGCCGAACTGCAATTCGCTGAACACCACCTGCTTGGCGCGGTACGGCTGGCCGCTGGAACTGGTCACGCTGTCGGCGTTGGCGAGATTGCTGGAGATCACGTTGAGCCGCTTCGATTGTGCCGTCATGGCCGAACCGGCGATGTCGAATATATTCATCAATGACATGAGCATCACCCCGTGATTGCTGCCAGCATCAGTTTGATCTGGCTGTTGAGGAAGGTAAGGTTGGCGTCGTAATGCACGGCGTTGTCGGCGAAGCGGTTGCGTTCCACGTCCATGTCCACCGTATTGCCGTCGATACTCGGTTGCTGCGGGCTCCGATAGAGCACGGCGGCAGGCGCGTCGGACGCCGGCGCGGCCAGATGCCGTGCGTCGGTCGCCCGCAGCGTCACCGCGCGGCCGGCGGCGATGTCGCTGAGCGCCGCGGCGAAATCGATGTCGCGCGCCTTGTAGCCGGGCGTATCCGCGTTGGCGATGTTGGCGGCGAGCAGTTGCTGACGGAAGGCGCGCAGATCGAGCGCGTTCTGGTTGAAGCGAAACAAATTGTCAAGTGCGTCAAGCGTGGCCATTGTGTGTGTCCTCGTGTTTGCCTATGAGCATCAAGCATGCCACCCATGTTATGCGCGGCAGCGCCGGGGGGCGACCGGATTAGCGCGGGAAAGCCTGCTCATTTCAGCGCTTGAAGCGCCGGGCTGCGGCAATTTTTGCCGCCTGCGGCAGGAACGTCGCAGACACCGCAGCGCAAACTTTGCTCGCCGGCCACTTGTGCTCCCCGCGTCGACGATTTGCATGCCGCCCGTCGGCGTACGCCCAATAGGCGGGTAAACATAAGCGGCGCCGGGTGCAGGCAAGCCTCGATAAGCCGGCGAAAACCGCAGCTAATCGCGCTCTGCCCGGACCGGCCGAAGACTATAGTGAGGACATGTGCGCCGCCGTCACGGCGCGCCGATATTGGAGCCCGCATCGATGAATATCCGCACTACCCTGCTTGCCTGCGCACTTTCGAGCGTCGCCACGCTGTGCCAGGCCGCGATGGCTTCTGAGCAACTGACGCAAATCCGCAAATCGGTGGAACAGTTGCTGAAAAATCAAACCACGGGCCTGCCCGGCAAGGTGAGCTTCAGTGTGGGCGAGATCGATCCGCGCCTGAACCTGCCCGCCTGCGCCGCCGCGGAAGCGTTCGTGCCGGTGGGCGGGCGCCTGTGGGGAAATTCCAGTGTGGGGGTGCGCTGCAGCGGAAGCAATCCGTGGACCATTTACGTTCCGGTGTCGGTCAGGATTTTTTCCGGCGTGGTAGTGGCAACGCATACGCTGGTGCAGGGCCGGCCGATCGTGCCCGGCGACCTGATGCTGCAGGAAGCCGACCTCGGCCAGATGCCGGGGGCCGTGGTCACCGACCCGACGCAGGCGATAGGCCGCAGCGTAACCCTCAGTGTCGCACCGGGGCAGCCGCTGCGGCAGGACCTGCTGCGCTCGCCCCCGGTGATCCAGCAGGGACAATCGGTGACCCTGCGCGCGCAAGGCGCAGGATTCAAGGTGAGCGCCGAAGGCCGGGCCCTGAGCAATGCCGCGGAGGGCCAGGTGGCGCACGTGCGCACCGCCTCGGGGCAGACCGTCAGCGGCATCGCCCGCACCGGCGCCGTGGTTGAAATACAATAAACGAAACAGTGTGTTATATTGAATACGCGGCAAAATTCGAAAGAATTTCAAAATTGCCGCCATAGCGGCCTAAAGTTTCGCGCCGGCGTGCCGTTACACTGCCTTAGAGAAGCCGACCAAGGAAACTAAAGTGAAGATCGACAATTCCGTCAAAACAGTAAATAGCGGCGCGGTCAGCTCCAGCGCCGCGGGCGGCGCTCGTCCCGGCAATGTACCTGCGAGCCCGGCAGGTTCCGGGGGCGGCGAGCAAGTCGACCTGAGCCCGCTCGCCTCGCAGCTGCAGGCCATTCAGAGCGGCATGAGCGATACGCCCGTGGTCGACACTGCGCGCGTGGCCGAAATCAAGCAGGCGATTGCAAATGGCCAGTTCAGGGTCAATGCGAACGCGGTCGCCGACCAGTTGCTGCAAACCGCGCGCGACCTGCTGCGCTCGCGCCAAGGCTGATGCTGCACCCGGCGCCGGTCAATCTAGGCCCGGATGCCGGCGCGGCCGCGTTTGCATCGACGCTGCAAGCCGAGCAAGACGCGCTCGACGCCTTCATCGGCTTGCTGCAGAACGAGCAGGAAGTGCTGATCAAGGGCGATCCGGAGCGACTCGCTGCAATTGCCCCGGACAAGGCCGCCCAAATCGATCTGCTCGCGCTCCTGGACAATCGGCGCAAGCGCCATCTCTCCGAGCAGAATCTGCCCGACAGCGTGGAGGGCATGCAAAGCTGGATCAACCGCAACCTTGGCTCTGCCACGGTGGTGCGCCGGATCTGGCGCGAGCTGCTCGCCCGCGCCAATACCGCGCACCAGCTCAATCTGAGCAACGGCCGCTTGATCGAGCACTGGATGCAGCAAAACCGGATGAAACTGACCGTGCTGCAAACCGCGACGGCGTCCGACAACCTGTACCGGGCAGACGGACAGCTGCGACCGCTGCGCAGCGCAAGATCGCTGGACCAGGCCTAGCCGTACAAGCCGCAAACAGAGGGTCTGCGGCCGAAGCAAAACCCCTAATACCGCGAACACGGGGCGGCGCTGCCCGCTACTGCGCCGGCGCGGCGGAGAGCGGAATCTCGATTACCTTGTCGGGGGTCTCGGCCAGGATCATCACCGTCACCCGGCGATTGCGCGCGCGGCCTTCGGGCGTGGCGTTGTCCGCCACCGCGTGGTTCGGGCCGTAGCCGATAATGCTCAGCCGCTCCGGCGCCACGCCGTTGTCGATGAACAGGCGCACCACGCTGCTCGCGCGCGCCGCGGACAATTCCCAGTTGGAGGGAAACTGGGCGGTGCGGATGGGCGCATCGTCGGCATAACCCTCCACCTGTATGCCCTGTTCCACCGATGCGAGCACCCGGGCCACCTCGCGCAGCGCGCGGCCCGATTGCGCGCGCAGCTGCGCCTGCGCGGAATCGAACAGCACGCTGGCGTTGATCTCGACCGAAATGCCGCGGTTGCTCTGCGTCACCCTGACCTGGCCGTCGCGCACCAGCGGTCCGAGCACCTTGAGGATGTCCTGCGCGATGCCGCGCATCTGATCGCGCTGCTGTTCGCGCCGGACGTCGACCGGTATCGGCGCCGGCGCGCCCGGTTGGATGATGCGGCGCAGCGGCACGGGCTGCGCGGGAGCAGCGGGCGGCACCGCGGCGCCCGCGGACTTGCTGTTGAACGCGTTGAGCAGCGCATCGCTGAGCACGCGGTACTTGCCCTCGCTCACCGTCGACAGCGCGTACATCACGACGAAGAATGCGAACAGCAGCGTGATGAAATCGGCATAGGAGACCAGCCAGCGCTCGTGGCTGTCCGACTGCCTCTGGTCCAGGTATTTTCTCCTGCGGCGCATGTTCGCTTCAGTCCCTTGCGTCCGGCGCGGGCGTTCAGACGCCGGCGGCGCCGGGGCGCTGCTCGAAAACGTAGCCGTGCAGGCGGTTTTCGATGGTGCGCGGGTTCTCCCCCTCTGCGATGGAGACCAGTCCGTCGACAAACATCTCGCGCAGCAGCACCTGCTGCCCAATCAGCGATTTGAGTTTCTGTGCCACCGGCAGGAACACCAGGTTGGCCAGCCCGACGCCGTAGACGGTCGCGACGAACGCCACCGCGATGCCGCTGCCCAGGCGCGCGGGGTCGGACAGGTTTTCCATGACATGGATCAGTCCCAGCACCGCGCCGAGTATACCGATGGTCGGTGCATACCCGCCGGCGGCCTCCCAGACACGCGCCGCCTGGCGGTGGTGTTCCTCGAAGCTAACGATCTCCACCTCCATCGCTTCACGCAGCTTCTCCGGCGCGGCGCCGTCGACGAGCAGCTGCAGGCCCTTGCGCGCGAACGGGTCCGCTGTGGCGCCGGCCTGCTGCTCCAGCGCGAGCAGGCCCTCCCTGCGCGCGGCCGTGCTCAGGCGCACGACCTCGGCGACCACGCGGCGCGGCTCGAACTGCGGCGGCAGCACCACCCATTTCGCCATTCCTACGCCGCGCGCGAACACGCGTGCCGGGCTTTGCACCATCACCGCCCCGGCGGTGCCTCCGGCGACGATCAGGAATGCGGCGCCCTGCAGCAGCGAGCCGGCATATCCGCCTTCGAGCAGCTGGCCGCCGAAAATGCCGGCCAGCGCGAGCCCGATGCCGATGAGGCTGCCCGGATCCACAACTCAGGCGTTCCTCAGCTGGCTGCGCAGGCGCGCGATCGCCTGGCTGTGCAGCTGGCACACGCGCGATTCGCTCACGCCCAGCGTCTCGCCGATCTCGCGGAAATTGAGCTCTTTCTCGTAGTACAGCCCCATCACCACTTTCTCGCGTTCCGGCAGGCCGCTAATCCCCTGGACCAGCCGCTGGCGCAGCTTGCGGTCGAGCAGCGCGTCCAGCGGATTGGCGCCGCGGTCTTCGCAATGCCGCTCCAGATAGTCCTCGCCCTCGGAATGGTTGAAGTCCTCGAACGAGATCAGCTGGTAGCCGCGCGCCTCCTGCAGCATTTTCTGGTAGTCGGCCAGGGGCATGTCCAATTCTGTCGCCAGCTCCTGCTCGCTGGGGGGGCGGCCCAGGCGCTGCTCGAGCTTGCCCACGGCGCCCTCGATGCGGCGCAGGTCGCGGCGAAAGCTGCGCGGCAGCCAGTCGGCCTGGCGCAGCCCGTCGAGGATGGCGCCGCGGATGCGCTGCGCGGCGTAAGTCTCGAACTGTGCCCCGTGGGCTTCCTCGTAGCGGTTCACCGCGTCGAGCAGGCCGAGCATGCCGGTCTGGATGACATCGTCGATTTCCACGCTGGCGGGCAGCTTGGCCATCATGTGGTGGGCGATGCGCTTCACCAGCGGCGCGTACTGCGTCAGGTATTGCTGCGTGTCGCGGACTGCGGTCTTGGCGTACATGGTGGTCCTAGGGGCTGGTTGCGGCCGCGGGTGTGCGCACGCGGCTCGATTGAATGAGGCCGCGCATGAAATCGTCGAAGCCGCTGCCTTCTTCGCCGGCGTGCGGCCAGCGTGCGACCGCGTGCGCCAGGCGGCGAAAACCCGCCGCCGCGGGCGCGCCCGGAAACGCCGCCGCGAGCGGCAGGCGCAGGCGCGCCGCCTGCTGCAGCTTGTCGTCGGCGGATATATGCCCGATGAAGACGAGCGACACCTGCAGATAGCGCCGTGCCACGCGCGCGATATTGCCGAAGATGTCGCGCGCCTCGGCCTCGTCGGCGACCTCGCCGACCAGAACGTGGAACTCGCGCCGCCCGAACTCGCCGGCGCGCCGTTTGATCAGCGCATAGGCCGCGGTGACCGCCATGGCGCCCCCGCCGGCGAGGACAATCAACTCCTGCGCCGCCATGCCCGGCGTCAGCAGCGCGCGCGCGCCGCCCGGCGCGGAATCGATCAGCAGCGTATCCACCGGGAAGCCGAGCCGGCCGCAGCGCTCAGCCAGGCGCTGCTGTTCGGCTGCGTGCAATTGCGCGAGCGCGCGCGCCCCGCGCGCGATCGGCAGAATGCGCAGGCCGGCCGGACCGCGCACGATGACTTCGTCCAGGTCGCGCTTGCGCCTGATCACGTCCTCGAGGTCGAAGCGCGGCGCGAGCCCGAGTGCCGCGGCGACGCCCTGCTCGCCGGGCCTGTCGTCGAGTATCAGCACGTCGCGGCCGATTTCGGCGAGCGCGCCGGCGAGGTTGATCACGGTCCCGGTGCCCGTGCCGGCGCCGGCGCTGATGTTCACCACACGCAGCGCGTCCCGGTCGAGCAGGCGGCGCAAGCCGTCGGCCTGGTCGCGCCGCAGGCTAGGCAAGGCAGGCTCCCGCAGCGGCGCCACTCGAAGTGGCCAGCATCAGCTGGGTCTCGGCGGCGTCCAGATGGTGCACGGAGCGCGCGGCGGCAGTGCGCAGCGCGCGATCGAGCAGGTAGCCCTTGGCCGGCAGGTGCAGGTCCTCGGGAACGCGCTGGCCGTTGGTGACATAGTGCAGCGCCAACTGGTGGCGTATGGCCGCATCCAGCGCCGTGGCAATGCCGGCCGCCTCGTCGGTCTTGGTGACGATACAGCCATGCACACCGCCGCCGCGATAGGCGCGCACCACGTCGTCCAGCGTTTCGCCGTTGCTGGTCGCGTTGAGCAGCAGCAGGCGCTCGACCCTGGTCCCTGTTGCGGACAGCAGCGCGAGCTGCTCGGCCACCATTTCGTCGCGCTGGCTCATGCCGACGGTGTCGATCAGCACCAAATGCTTGCCGCGCAGATCGTCGAGCGCGAACTGCAGGTCGGGCGCGTCCTTGATCGCAAGCACGCGCACGCCCAGCAGCTTGCCGTAGATGCGCAGCTGTTCGTGCGCGCCGATACGGTAGCTGTCCGTGGTCAGCAGCGCGAGGCGGTCGGCGCCGTAGCGCACCACGCTGCGCGCGGCGATCTTGGCCACCGTGGTGGTCTTGCCGACGCCGGTCGGCCCCACCAGGGCATAGACGCCGCCGCGTTCGACGATCTCGTCGGCCGCCGCGATGGTGCGCAGGTTGCGCTCGAGCACGGCCCTTACCCAGGCGGTCTTCTTCTCCGGCGCGAGCCCGGACGGCATCTTGTCGAGGAACTGGCGGGCGAGCGCAGGGCTGAAGCCCGCGCGCAGCATGTCGGCGAGCACCCTCGCCTTGCCCGGATCGCTGTGCTGCGCCGCATCCCAGGCCTTGTAGACGTGCTGCTCTTCGATCAGTCCGCGCATGGACCTGAGCTCGCTCGCGAGGCTGCGCGCGGCGGCATCGCCGCCTGTCGCCGATGGTGGCGCGGACTGCACGCTGCGCGCGGCCGGCGCGGAACCCTCGGGCCTTGCTGGCCGCGGCTGCACCGGCGCGGCCAGCGGCGACAAATCGTCTTTCGCCACAGCCAGAATTTCCACGCCACCGTCGAGTGCGCGATTGGACAGGATGAGCGCATCCGGCCCCAACAGCTGCCTGACCTGGGCCAGCGCCTGGCGCGAGCTGCCGGCGAAGAATTTCTTCACGTTCATGCTTTACCCCCGAGCAAGGCAGTAACTTTGATGGTGCAGGTGTCCGGCACTTCGCCGTGCGCGATGACTTTGATCTGCGACACCGCGCGGCGCAGAAAACGCGCCAGCAGCACGCGCAGTTCGGCCGGCACCAGCAGCACCGAAGGCAGGCCCAGCCGCTCCTGCTGCTGCGCCGCGGCACCGGCCTCGCGCAGCAGCGTATCGACCAGTCCCGGCTCGATGCCGGCGCTTTCGGCCGATTTGGCCTGCACCGCCTGCAGCAGCACTCGCTCGAGCCCCGGATCGAGCGCCATCACCTGCAGTTCGCTCGTGCCCGGATAGAGCTGCTGCACGATGGCGCGGCCGAGCGCGACCCGCACCAGCGCGGTCAGCTCGTTCGCGTCCTGCACTTTGGCGCCGTGCTCGGCCAGCACCTCGATGATGGTGCGCATGTCGCGGATATGCACGCCTTCATGGAGCAGCTGTTGCAGCACTTTTTGCACCGTCCCCAGCGGCAGCAGTTTGGGCACCAGGTCTTCGACCAGCTTGGGCGCGTCGCGGCCCACGTGGTCGAGCAGCTGCTGGGTTTCCTGCCGGCCCAGCAGCTCGGCCGCGTGGCTGTGCATCACATGGTTGATGTGCGTGGCGACCACGGTGCCTGCATCGACCACGGTATAGCCGAAGGTCTGCGCCTGCTCGCGCATTGCCGGCTCGACCCACACCGCGGGCAGGCCGAAAGCCGGATCGCGCGTGACCGCGCCGGGCAAGGCGGTATGCACATGGCCGGGATTGATCGCGAGGTGCATGCCGGCGTACGCCTCGCCGCGTCCGATCTCGACGCCTTTGAGCACGATCGCGTAGGCGTTTGGGCGCAGCTCCAGGTTGTCGCGGATATGCACCGCGGGCGCGAGAAAGCCCACGTCCGAGGCGAATTTCTTGCGCAGCCCCTTGATGCGCTTGAGCAGTTCCCCGTCCTGCGCCTTGTCGACCAGGGGTATCAGGCGGTAACCCACTTCGAGCCCCAGGGTATCCACGGCAACGACGTCGTTCCAGCTCGCGTCGGCGGCGGCGCTCGCCGCCGCCGGTTCGGCCGGCGCCGGCGGCGCCTCCGGCGCCCGGCGCTTGAGCAGCATGTAGCCACCGCTGCCGAGCGCGGCGGCAAGCAGCAGGAACGCAAAATTCGGCATGCCCGGTATCAGGCCCATGGTGCCGAGAATGCCGGCGGTGATCAGCAGCACCTGGGCCTTGTTGAACAGCTGCCCGGCCAATTGCTCGCCGATGTCCTGATCGCTGCCGACACGGCTGACGACGATGCCGGCGGCGGTGGATATCACCAGTGCGGGAATCTGCGCCACCAGCCCGTCGCCGATGGTGAGCAGGGTATAGAACTTCGCCGCCGTGCCGACGTCCAGATCGTGCTGCATCACGCCGACTACCAGGCCGCCGAAAACGTTGACCATGAGAATGATGATGCCGGCGACGGCGTCGCCGCGTACGAACTTGCTCGCGCCGTCCATGGCGCCGTAGAACTCGGCTTCCCGCGAAACCTCCCTGCGGCGGCGGCGCGCTTCGTCCTCGCCGATCAGGCCCGCGTTAAGATCCGCGTCGATCGCCATCTGCTTGCCCGGCATCGCGTCCAGGGTGAAGCGCGCGCTGACCTCCGCAATACGCCCGGCACCCTTGGTGATCACCACGAAATTGATCACCACGAGGATGGCGAACACCACCAAGCCGACCGCATAGTTGCCGCCGACGAGAAACTGCCCGAAGGCCTCGATCACCTTGCCTGCGGCGTCAGGCCCGCTGTGCCCGTGCAACAGCACCACGCGCGTGGAGGCGACGTTGAGCGACAGCCGCAGCAGCGTGGTCAGCAGGAGCACCGACGGGAACACGGCGAAGTCCAGCGGCTTGAGCGTGTACAGGCTTACCAGCAATACGATGATCGCCAGCGCGATGTTGAAGGTGAACAGCAGGTCGAGCAGGAACGGCGGTACCGGCAGGATCATCATCGTCAGGATCATGATGATCATCAACGGCACGGCCATCGCGCGCAAGCCGGCGTTGCCCAGCAGCAGGCGCAGGTCGTAGGTGCCGTTCATGGCGCGGACGGGCCCGGATCAAGACCGGCGGGCAGCGCCAGGAGCTGCGGCGGCTGCGGCGCCGGGGCGCCGTCCTCGCGCCCACGGCGCAGCTGGTAGACGTAGGCGAGCACCTCGGCCACGGCGTTGTACAGCGCAGCCGGGATTTCGGCGCCGAGCTCGGCGTGGCGGTAGAGGGCGCGCGCGAGCGGCGGCGCCTCCAGTATCGGCACCGCGTGCTCCTCGGCCAGCGCGCGGATGCGCGCCGCCAACAGGTGCGCACCTTTTGCCACCACCTGCGGCGCGCGCATCGAGCCGCCCTGGTAGCGCAGTGCCACCGCGTAGTGCGTCGGATTCGTGACCACCACATCGGCCTTGGGAATCTCCGCCATCATGCGCCGGCGCGCCATCTCGCGCTGCTGGCTGCGGATGCGCGCCTTCAGCTGCGGGTCGCCCTCGCTTTCCTTGTTTTCCTGGCGCACTTCCTCGCGCGTCATGCGCAGCTTGCGCTCGTGGCTCCAGAGCTGGAACGGAATGTCGATCGCCACCAGCACGGCCATGCTGCTCGCGATGGTGAGAAAACTCGTGCCCAGCAGCCGTACCAGGTGCGTCATGCCCGCGACCGGCGGCTCGGAAACGAGCGCGAGCACCGCGGCGCTGTTGTGCCAGATGACCCAGACGGCAACACCGCCCACGAGCACGGACTTGGCGATCGCCTTGAGCATTTCGATCACCCCCTGCCACGACAGCATCCGCGCCAGCCCCTGCAGGGGATCGAGGCGGCCCCAGTTTGGCATCAGCGGTTTCAGGCTGAACAGCCAGCCGTTGAGCAGCATCGCGGATGCAAGCCCGGCCAGCACCAGCAGCAGCAGCAGCGGCGAAAACGCCAGCAGCGCGCCGGTAAAGGAGTCCTTCAGGCGCAGCAGCATCAAATCGGTGTCGAACGCAAGCGCGGGCTCGAGCTGCAGGCCGTGGCGCATCACGCCGTGCAGCTGGTCGCTGAGGCCGGCCCCCATGAACCACATCCCGCCTCCGGCGGCGAGCAGCAGCGCCAGCGTGGACAGTTCGCGCGAGCGCGCCACCTGCCCTTCCTCCCGCGACTGCTCGCGGCGCCGTACGGATGCTGGTTCCGTGCGTTCCAAACCGGTGTCTTCTGCCATCTCCCGTCCTTGGCTGATTGAACGGGATTATCGGGCGCGGGCGCCGGCCCCGATCAGTCGAACAGTAAGGGTTTTGCCGTGCAATTCCGCGGCTACGCAGCGCCGGCGGCGGTGCACGCGATGGCCAGGCGCCGGCGCGCCGCGCGCGCGCGCAACGGGGCAGCGCGCGGCAAAAGCGCTAGAAGCCCAGGCTTTCCAGCAGATCGTCGACCTGGTTCTGGTCGGTGACCACGTCGTTGCGGCCGGCGGCGTTGACCACCGGGCCATTGAGCAGGCCGGTGTCGATTTCACTGCGCATGTCGGCCGGCACCAGGTCGACCAGCAGATGCACCAGCTGCTGTTCCATGTTCTGTGCCAGGGCGGTGACTTTCTTGATCACCTGCCCGGTCAGGTCCTGGAAATCCTGCGCCATCATGATTTCGAGCAGCTGCGCGTTGGTCGCCTGCGTCTGCCTGGGCACTTCGCCGAGGTAGGTGCGCGTGCCCGCCACCAGCGTTTTGAATTCCTCCACGCCGAGCTGCCTGTCGAACAGCTTCTGCCACTGCGCCTCCAGGCGCCCGGCCTCCTCGCCCAGCCGGTCCTGAATCGGCTGCGCCGCCTCGATCGCGTTCAGCGCGCGCACCGCCGCCTGCTCGGTCATCTTGACGACATAGTCCAGCCGGTCGCGCGCATCGGGGATCGCCGAAGCGGTCTTCTCCAGCGCGCGGTCGTAACCCAGTTCGCGCAAGGCGTCGTGCAGCGTGCGCGTCAGGATGCCGACGCGGCTCATCACGTCGCCCGGCTCGGCGGCGCCGGGCTGCGGCACGGGTTTGAGCGCCGCCGCGGTTTCGCGCGCGGAGTTGTCCTCGATAATGCTGTCGAACAGGGCCTCCAGGTCTTCGGAATCCGCGGCTATCGCCGCCATGCTCGCGCTCATGCCTTCACCCCTCCTTCCATGGCTTTGAATATCTTGTTCAGCTTCTCGTCCAGCGTGGCGGAGGTGAACGGCTTGACCACGTAACCGCTCGCCCCGGCCTGGGCGGCGGCAATGATGTTCTCCTTCTTCGCTTCAGCGGTGACCATGAGCACCGGCAGACCCTTCAGCGCGGCATCGGCCCGGATATTGCGCAGCAGGTCGATGCCGGTCATGTTGGGCATATTCCAGTCGGATATCACGAACTGAAAGTTGCCGCCGCGCAGCTTGCCCAGGGCGTCGACGCCGTCCTCGGCCTCGTCGACATTGTTGAAGCCCAATTCCTTCAGCAGGTTGCGCACGATGCGGCGCATGGTCGAAAAATCATCGACGACGAGAAACTTCAAGTTCGGGTCTGCCATGTAGGGCTCCAAGTAAACGTACCAAAGGTGAGCAACTGCGGGGCGAATTTCCGGCCCTGCGCTAACTATCGTCAACAACGCCCGAATCTTGAACCGCGCGCGCTCAGTCCTGCGCACCCGGCGGCTGCGGCGCGCGCTCCGATCGATACCAATCGCGCCCTTCTTCGGCCTGCTGCGCCGTGCGCTCGATGCGCGCCCGGACTTCCTGCTCCGGCAGGTTGAGGAATTTCTGGATGGCGGCGTAGTCGTCCGGCAATGCCGGGTCGTCCCAGCCCTTGGCCGAGTGCCGTGACAGGTCCACCGCCAGCAGAACATTGACGGCACGCGGCTGGCGCGAGTGCTCCGCGTCGATCAGCGACTGCAGCAGCGCCGGCAGCTTCCACTCCGCGATCAGCCCCAGCTGCAGCTCGAACAGGCTGAAGCCGAGCACGGCCTTTTGCGCCGCGCTGCTGCGCAGTGCCGGGTCCCGCCGCATCTGATCCTCGATGCGCAGCGCCAGTTCCGGCGCGAAGCACCAGAGCAGCATTTCCGCGAGGTCGTGCATCAGCGCCGCGATCACCACCTCGTCGGATTCGATGTCGTGGCGCACGCTAGCCCAGTCGCGCGCGTACAAAGCCGCGTGGCGCGCCCGGTTGATCACGCGCATCAGGCCCTCGAGCGCAGCCGGGTGTTCCGCCAGGGCCGTCTCCACCGCCGGCAGGTCGCCGAAATGCGCGAAGAACGGCGACACGCCGAGCATCATCAGCGCATGCTCGATCGTGGTGATCTCGGTTGGCCGCCCGGGTTTGCGCTGCGTCGGGAGAAAGCGCAGCACGCGCAGGGTGAACATCGGATCATGCAGCAACACCCGCGAAATATCGCGCGCAACCAGCCGGTCTTCGTTCTCGCGCAAACGCGCGAGTTCCTCGACGGTACGGCGCAGCACCGGGATTTCCACCGCGCTCAGCGCACGCACCCAGCTCGCTTCGTCCTGCGGCAGCCGTGCGAACATTATTGCACCCGCCTCACATGCGCCATAGCAGCAGTCGCGCACCCGCGCCGGCGCCGGTCGCCACCGCATGCGCCGGAGGCACGCCGGGAACGGCGAAACTGTTGCTGACGAGCACGCTGCCGGGGCGCATTTCGCGCCGCGCCTTGTCCCACAGGCCGCTCATCGCCGCCGGCGACAGGTAGGCATAGACCACGTCGTAGCGGCCCAGGTCGAGCTTGTTGTAGTCCCCCCAGTTGACCTCGCAGCCGCGCGCGGCCAGCGCTGCGCGCAGCCGGGCGAACAGGAAGGGCAGCGGCGCGGCCTCGATGCCGTAGTAGCAGCCCGCCGGGCGCGCGCGCGCCGTGCTGCTCAGCACCCCGCCCAGGCCGCAGCCCAGATCGAGAAAACTGAAGCTGCGCCCCTGCGGCAACAGATCCGCCAGCGCGCGCGCCGCGTTTTCGCTGGACAGAAACAGCGGCACACGCCCGCAGCAGGCGCCCCAGAACACGGCCGCGAGCAGGCAGAATGCGCCCAGTGCGTAGGCCGGCGGAAGCCCGAGTCCGAGCATCCACATCAGGCCCGGCACAAAAATCGCGTTGAGCGGCAGCCACCATGCCTCCATGCGCAGTGCGCGCCCCAGCGCCGCAGCGGCAAGTCCCTGCAGCCAGGCCCAGGCATAGGGCCCGTGCGCGCCCGTTGCCAAGTCCGGAAGCAGCGCCGCAAGCACGAACAGCAACAGCAGCGCGCCGCCCTGCGCCGCGGCCGCGCGCAGCAGCGGCGCGCGCGGCGCATACGCGCGGGCGCGCTCAGTGAGCGGCCGGCCTGGCATCGGTCGTTCCTGCGGCGGCAGGGGCGGCATCGGTGTTTTCTGCGGCGAGCGCATGCGCCGGATCGGCGTCGAGCGCCGGCTTCGCATCGGCCTCGGCCGTGCCCCCGTCCTTGCTTACCGCCTCCTCGGCCTTCTTGTTCATGACGATGATGCTGATGCGGCGGTTGACCGGGTTCAGCGGATTGCCGGCGTCGAACAGCACCGCCGAGGCAAGGCCGACCACGCGCAGCACTCGCTTGTCCTGCAGTCCGCCGGCGATCAGTTCGCGCCGCGCCGCGTTTGCCCGGTCGGCCGACAGTTCCCAGTTGCTGTAGCCCTTGTCCCCGCCCGAGTAGGGCTGCGCATCGGTGTGTCCGGAAATGCCGATGCGGTTGGGCACGTCGTTGAGCGCTTTGCCGACTTCGCGCAGGATCTCGCGCGTGTACGGCTGCAGCTGCGCGCTGCCGCTGGCGAACATCGGTCGGTTGTTTTCGTCCACGATCTGCACCCGCAGCCCCTCGGAGGTGATATCGAGCAGCATCTGCTTGCGAAACTGCTTGAGCGTCGGATTGCTCTCGATGGCGCGCTCAATATTGGCCTGCAGCTCGCGCAGCTTGAGCTTTTCCTTGTGCGCAAGCTCGGCTTCCGCCGCCTTGAGGTTGATGATTTTCCTCTCCTCGCGAATCTCCCCTTTCTTGAGTTGGCCTTCGCTCCGGGTGAGATCCTGGCCGCCGCCCTTGATCAGGCTGGAACTGTCGCCGCTGCCGCTGCCGCCCATCAGCGCCACCTTGAGCGGCGTCTGGAAATAGTCTGAGATGCCCTTCAGGTCCCCCTTGGTGGTCGATCCGAGCAGCCACATCAGCAGGAAGAAGGCCATCATCGCGGTGACGAAATCCGCATAGGCGATCTTCCACGCGCCGCCGTGATGGCCGCCGGCGTGCTTTTTCACGCGCTTTACGATTATCGGTCGCTGCGAGTCTTCGCTCATGCTGTCTGGCGTCGAAGTAGCGGCGCCCTAGCGCGCCTTGCGCTGCTTGACCTCGTCCTCCAGTTCGGCAAACGAGGGGCGCTCGGTCGAGTACAGCACCTTGCGCCCGAATTCCACCGCGACCTGCGGCGCATAGCCGTTGAGGCTCGCAAGCAGGGTGACTTTCATGCACTGCAGCATCTTGGTCGACTCCGCGAGCTTGTGTTCGAGCAGCACCGCCAGCGGGCCGACGAAACCGTAGGAAAGCAGGATGCCGAGGAAGGTGCCGACCAGCGCCGCGCCGATCAGCTTGCCCAGCTCCGCCGGCGGGATTCCGACCGAGGCCATGGTGTGCACCACCCCCATGACCGCGGCGACGATGCCGAATGCCGGCATGGCATCGGCCATTTTTGCGATCGCATGGATCGGCACCTCGCCCTCGGCGTGGTGGGTCTCGATTTCGTTGTCCATGAGGTTCTCGATCTCGAACGCGTTGAGGTTGCCGCCGACCATCAGGCGCAGGTAGTCGGTCAGGAATTCCACCACGTGATGATCGGCAGTAGCCTTGGGATACTTGGTGAAAATCGGGCTCTGCTCAGGCGCATCGACGTCGGCCTCGACCGACATCAGCCCCTCCTTGCGCACTTTGGCGAGGATGTCGTAGAGCAGCGACAGCGTCTCCAGGTAGAGCGCCTTGCTGAAGCGCGAACCTTTCAGTACACCCGGCAGCGCCTTGAGCGTCGCCTTGATCACCTTGGGGGGATTGGCGACGAAGAACGCGCCTGTGGCGGCGCCGCCTATCATCAGCAGTTCAATCGGCTGGATCAGGGACCCGAGGTGGCCGCCGGCCAGCGCGAAGCCGCCGAATACTGCGCCCAAGATCGCGATATAACCGACGATAACCAGCACGAAACTCTCCCTGCGCCCGAACGCGCCGCCAGATTGATCACCCAGGCCCTGCCTGGCGTTTCACCGGGCCGCAGGCAGAATGTAACGGCCGCGATCATGCGGCCAAGCCGGAAACAGCACCGAAATCACCCCGCTATTGCCGCAACTGCGCGCGGCCGGGCCGCGGCGCTCAGGCCGCTGCGGCTGCGGCCGCCTCGGACAGGTGCTTCCTCGACTTTCCGGCGCGCGAGGGCGGACGGCACAGGCCGCAGACGTAGTCGCGCTTGAGTTCGAGCTTGTGGGTGATGAAGTTGCCGCCGCAGCGGGTGCATCCGACGGTATCGAGCAGGCTGCCCAGAAACCGCACCAGCGTCCACGCACGGGTCAGCGTCAGAATCGGTTCGAGGCTGTTGGCATGCACGTGCTCCAGATACAGCCGGTAGGCCTTGATGACGGCATGCACGCCGCGCAGTTCGGTGTGCTCGACGAGGTAGTGGTAAATGTCAACGAACAGCGAAGAATGCACGTTGGGCTGCCAGCTCAGGAACCAGTCGGCCGAGAACGGCAGCATCCCCTTCGACGGCGATTCGCCCTTCACTTCCTTGTACAGCTTGAGCAGGCGCTCCCGGCTCAGACCGGTCTCCGTCTCCAGCACCTGCAGACGTGCGCCCAGCTTGATCAGCTCGATCGCGAGCCGGATTTCGTTGCCTTCGGATACCACGCTCTTGTTGCGCATGATGTCTTCGCCGCTCGCGTCAGGCCAGCGCTTCGACGCCCTGCCCGGCGAGCAGGATGGCCGCATGCGACTGCGGCATCGCGCGCTCCTTGCCATGGCTGCTCAGCAGGCCGAGGATCAGCCGGTCGTCGAAGCGCATGCGGCACAGCAGCACGTTGGCGCCAGCCATCTTCAGCACCTGGCCCGGAGTGAGTCCGGCCAGGATGTCGGCCAGCTGCTCGCTGACGCCGAGCCGGTATACGGCCGCCGATTTGTCATCCCGTATCATCTGCTGCGCCAGCATCAGATAGGTAAGGTTGAGTTCCTTGATTTCTCCAAGCATGTCGGGCATGGTCATGTTCGTCTCCTCCGGTGGTTGCCGCCTGCACGCACCCGCACTCCGGGCACGACTGCATTGTGGCCAGCCCGCCAGCTGAAATAAATAGGACTTCGTCCGAATCTAGGCTGCGCCGCGCACGAATTCTTTTGTACGAATCTGTCCTACATGATTCGGGCTTGCGCGATCGTTCTGCGCGTTCGCCCGCAGCAGCGGCGCCCCTGTAGCCCGCGCGTCCAGCATCGCTCCGATCACCGCGGCCGGTCGCGGCGGGCTGAACAGAAATCCCTGCACGCGATCGTAGCGCTCCTGGTGGAAGAATTCGAGTTGTTCGGCAGTTTCCACGCCTTCGGCCACCGTTACCAGGCCGAGACTGCGCCCGAGGCCCCCGACCGCCTGCACGATCGCGGCGGTTTCGGCATCGCGCATCACGTCGCAGCTGAATGACTTGTCTATTTTCAGGATATCGATCGGAAAGCGCTTCAGATAGCTCAGCGACGAGTAGCCGGTACCAAAATCGTCCACCGATATCTTTACCCGCATTTGCTTCAGCGCGTTCAGCGTGGCAATGGTCGCATCCACGTCGCGCATCAGTACTGACTCGGTGATCTCCAGCTCCAGGCACTGGGGATCGATCGCGCTTGCGGCAAGCGCATCGGCGACCGCCTGCACCAGGCCGGGCTGCCAGAACTGCACTGCGGATACGTTAACCGCGATCCCCAGCCCCACATGCCCGGCGTCGTGCCAGGCCTTGGCCTGGCGGCAGGCCTCGTGCAGCACCCATTTGCCGATTTCGGTGATCAGCCCCGACTCGTTGGCCAGCGGAATGAAAGCATCCGGCTGCAACATGCCTGCTTCCGGGTGGCGCCAGCGCACCAGCGCCTCCACGCCGTTTACCGCGCCGGTGAGCACGTTCAGGCTGGGCTGATACTCGAGCACCAGCTCCCCGCGCTCGACTGCATGGCGCAGTGCGCCCTCCAGCACCAGTTGCTTGCCTGCGACAGCGCTCATTTCGCGCGTATAAAACTGATGGGCATTGCCCCCCAGGCTCTTGGCCTTGAACATCGCGGTTTCCGCGTTTATCAGCAATTCCGCCACCTCCTCGCCGTCGCGCGTGCAGGCGGCGATGCCGATGCTGACGCTGAGGTAGAACTCCAGCATCCCCTCTGCGAACGGCTTGGCAAAAGCCTGCCTGATCTGCTCCGCGGCGTCGCCCGCCCGCTCGTCGTCGCTGACCGTTCCCAGAAAAACTGCGAATTCATCGCTGCCCAGCCTGGCTACCATCCCCTCGTCGGGCACGCTGTCCTGCAGGCGCTGCGCGACCTGGCGCAGCAAGGCATCGCCGACCTTGTGGCCGAAGCAGTTGTTGATGCGCAGGAAGCGGTCGATGTCCAGCACGAACACCACGGCCGTGTGCGCGCCGGGTTGGGCCAGCTTGCGGCCGACGTGATTGCAGTAAAGATTGCGGTTGGGCAATCCGGTCAGGCCGTCGTAGAAAGCGAGCTTGTGCACTTCGCCGTCGGCCTGCTCCTTGGCGCGGCGCATGGCGGCGCCGTGCAATTCGCGCTCTATCGCCGGCAGCAGTCGTGCGATGTTGCCCTTGTGGATCGAATCCTGCGCCCCGCTGTACATGGCGGCGACAGCCACGTGCTCGCTGACTTCGCCCGAATAGATGATGAATGGTATGTCCTTGCCGCATTCCTTGAGCACCCGCAGCGCCTCGAGCGAGCTGAAACGCGGCAGGGAATGGTCCGAGATCACGATGTCCCAATCTGCATCGTTCAATGCCGTACGCATGGCTTCGGACGTGTCCACGCGCGCGTAGACGATGTCCTTGGCGGTCTGGAGCAATTCGGAATACAGCAGGCGCGCGTCGTCCTCCGAGTCTTCGACCATCAGCAGGCGCAGGCGCGCGTGCAGGTTCGTCATCGGAGCGCCCACAACCTACGCTTCTATGCCGGGTATGTCCCGCCATTTCGCGGGAGAACCGGCCGGCGCACGGTCGTCGGGGAGGCGCAGCTGCGCGCTCCGGAAGACTGAAACTGCGTATGCAACCATCTGCTTCCCCCAGGGGAATTTACTGCTACGTGATGATTATCGGCACGCGCTCGAAGAACTTTAGAACTTAATTCGAAATGAAGGGATACATCCCCTCGTGCTCCCCTGAATTAGAGGCCATTTCCTTGATTCTGAAATGGCTTCTTAGAGTTTGTAACAAAACGAGGGGATATCTCCCCTCGTGCTCCCCTACATCAGCCGTAACAAAATGACCGTTGTTACGGGTTCTTAGGCAAGATTCGGCCTGCGCACGGACACAGCGCCGCTGTCGCGCGCCGCGCATCGCAAATCAGGGAATTGTTCAGTTAATGCGCGCCAGGACGCTGGCGCCTCGATGGTACGTTCGAACGCGGACTCAAGTTCGGCCTGATCCTGCCGTAATCCCATTGAAGAGCCCGGCATCAGGCAGGTTTGCGCAAGCGCTGAAGTGAGCAGGATTTCTTGATGAATGACAAACATGTTTCGTCTCTGGGCGTAGCGGTTGGCGCCGGCATGCTGGCGCTGCTCCTGTCGCTGGCCGAACGGGACCTGCACGCGCCCGACGGGTCGGACGCGGTCGCATCCTTCATTGGCGCGCTCCCGGCCACGGCCGCCGGCCTGCCTTCCTCGCTGCCACCGGCCCCCGCACGGGCTTCGCGCACAGAGCAGATGCCGCGTGCCTACCTCGGCGGCACTTCGGCCACCGGCCGGGTGGCACAGGTTTACATCAAGGTGGCTGAAGGCGTATTCCTCGATATCGACCGTGCGCCGCAGCACCTGCGCGACAGCGGCGAGCGTTGGGTCGACGTACAGTTTCCGGTCGCGCTCGCCGACGGCAGCGGCGCTGCGCGCGCGTTTCTCGAGGGCGCCGAGGCGCGCGTGCAGGCAGGCGACGTGGTCGAGATCAGGTTCGCGCACAAGGACAATTCGCGCTTCTTTCCGGTAAAGGAACTCACCCGCGTCACCGCACTGGTGGCAAACAAGGACCAGACGCTGGCCCGGGACATGGCCCGGCGCATCCTCGCGCACAACGGCAGCGGCACCGCGTCTCCGGCCTGGCTGGCGTCGGCGGCGGATGCGGCGGGCACAGGTGCAAGTGCCGGCACTGCCGCCAATTATCCAAGCATGCGGTCTGAGTTGCCGCGAGAGGGCAGATAATGCGATGACGGAATGCACGGACACCTTCGAGGAACTCAAGCAGGAGGCGGAACGCATCGCCAAGGATCTGGACATTCCGCCCAGTCCTGCGATCCTGGTCAAGTTCACCCAGGAATTCAATTCCCCGCATCCCGATCTGCGCCGTCTGGCTGCGCTGATCAGCACCGACATAGGGCTGTCGGCAACTTTGCTGAAGACCGTCAATTCGCCGCTCTACGGCCTCGCGAGAAAAGCGAGCAGCGTGGATCAGGCGCTGTCTATCCTCGGACTGCGCGCCAGCGCCAACCTGATCAGCGGACTGATGCTGCGGCACGCGTTCCCGGCGGGCGAAGGTCCGGCGATGGCGCGCTTCTGGGAGAAATCGACGCACATCGCCGGACTGGCGGCCGCCATCGCCGCGCGCCTCGAGGGCGTTCAGCGGGACGAGGCGCATACCTTCGTCCTGTTCCGCGACTGCGGCATGCTGGTGATGCTGCGCAAGTTCGCGCAGTATGCCGACCTGATGGAGCATGGCGCAGAAATTCCCGGCGCCCAACTCACGCGCATTGAAGACACGCGCTTCCGCTTCAATCACGCGCGCGTCGCGTACGCGCTCGGCCGCAGCTGGTCGTTGCCCGAGCCCTTGTGCGACGCCATTCTGCGCCATCATGACTTCACCCTGTTGCGCGGCAGCGCCACCGAACGCGGGGCGGCCGACTGCAGGCTCGTCGCCTTCGGTCTGCTGGCCGAACAGATCGCCACGCTGCACCTGAACAAGGGGCTTTGCCCCGACTGGCACAGCGGCGAGCAGTTCGTGCTGGACACGCTCCAGATCGACGCAGACCGGATCGTCGAATTGACTGCCGCCCTGGCCGCAACCGCCGATTGATCCGCGCCACGGCGGGCAAACCGGCTCCTCAGTAAGACTGGCGCACCGCGAGCACCGCCTGGTTGCGCAGCGTGCGCAGGAGCTTGAGTTCGTCGTCCTCGATACTGATCGAGTTCGCCCTGGCGGCGTCGCCATAGATCATCCCGAACGGCTTGTCCCTGACATTGATCGGAAGCAGGACGAAGGTTCCCGCGGAGAACGCGTTGCGCAGCCAGTCCGGGATGCGGGTCACGATCTTGGCATCGCCGGTATCGGTGATGAATATGTCGATGTTCTTCTGCAGCGCGATGTGCAGCACGTCGGGCACGAAATCGAGCGGAAACTGAAACTTCTTGACCAGGGCATCGATGCCCTCGCCCAGCCCGAAGCGGCCCAGCATGCGGTCTTGCCTGGGGTCGCGCAGCGCGAACACCACGTGGTCGAAACCGATGCCGGCGTAGATGGTCTCGACGACGATGCGCAGGATGTCGTTCAGGCCGCGCCCCTCCACCATGGCGTTGGTGATGTCCTGGATGCCGCCGGAAAGCGCATCCTTGGCGGTGCGCGCAGGTTCGGGCAGCGGCGGGGAGCGCGCCCCGGCGGTGGCGAGTACGCCCGCTTGCATGGTTTTTTCGAATTCATCCTGTTGCGCGCCCTCCGCCGTCGCGCCTGCCTCTGCGCCGGTCCTGAGCGTTTCGGCCGGCGCGCTCAGCGCGCCGAGCCTTCTGACGATGGTCTGGTCGAGTTTCCATCCCGCCGCCACGGTGTACTGGTTGAATTTTTCCAGCGAGCTGGCGAACACGGCCTCGGCGGCTTTCGGGTTGAGTTTCAGACGGCTCTTGTACTTGTCCAGTGTTTCCGCCGTAAGTTTCTTTTGCTCATCCGGATCGCCCGCCACCGCTGCGGCGGACAGATCGGACGCCATGCAGGCGATCAAGCGCATGGTTTCGTCGGGGCCGGCCTGTCGGCGTGCGCCGGGGGCAGGCAATTGCCGGTTCATGCTGCCGATGATCTTTTGCGGGAATCCCCAGGACCTCGCCACCCCCTGCCCGAGTTCGGTGTAGCTCGCGCCCAGCACCTTGCGCGAAACCTGATCCTCGCCGGTCTCGCCCAGCGCGAGGATCTTGCGGATTTCCTCGGTTTCTTCCGGGAAATAATAGATCGACAGCATGCGCCCGAGGTTGTGCATCATCGCGCAGATGAACGTCTCCTCGGGGTTGCCGTAGCCTTGGGAGACGCAAATTTCCCTTGCGATCGCCCCGCCAAGAATCGCCTGCACGCACTCGTGCATCAGATCCTGCGCCTGATTGCGATCCTTCAGCTGGTCGAACAGCAGCAGGCCCAGCACGATGTTGCGTATGGTGTCGAAGCCCAGCCTGTAGACGGCGCCGGATATGGTGCTGATGCTGCCGCGGCCAGACTGGTTGTAATAGCTGGAATTCGCCAGCTTGATGAGCTTGTTGGTGAGCGCGAAATCCTTGAGCACTGCGTTGGTCAGCGCGGTGACGCTGCCGCTGTCGGAAAAGACGATGTTATTGACATTGGAGATGGACTCCGACATCGCCGGGAATTCCTTTTTGAGCTTGATGCGCCGCAGCAGGAACTCCAGCGTGCCACTGCCCTCGACCGCGGCGCGCCTGTCTGATTCCGGATCAGCTGCCTGCAGCAGAGCCTGTTTCATTTCGATCACCGAGGCGTAGCGCTCCTCGGGGTCCCTCGCCATGGCCTTCAGCAGGCAAGCGACTATCTTCTCGCTCAGCCCGGAGCCGGGCGGCAGCACGATCGGATCGTGCACGATCCGGTGCAGCAGCTGAGCCACACCGCCGCCATCGCCCTTGAACACCCGCTCGCCGGTAAGCATTTCGCAAACTACCAGTCCCGCGGCGAAAATGTCGGTCCGGGCGGAAAAACGCCGGCCCTCGATGTACTCCGGCGCCATGTAGGCCGGGGTGCCGATGAAATTCTCGTCGACGCCGACGTGGCCGCCGTCGAGCCAGTTGGCCTGAGTCCTCGAAGCAGCGCCGAAATCCATGATGCGCGGCGTGCCGTCGCTGCCGAGCATGATATTCGCAGGCTTGATGTCCCGATGCAGCACGCCGTTCTGGTGCGCATGCGCCAAGCCGTCGAGCACCTGTGCCGCAATTCTGAGCGCGGCCTCCGCCGGCACCGCGCCGCTGCGCCTGATCAGATCGTGCAGTGTCTCGCCGGTGACGTATTCGAACACCAGGTAGGGTGCACCGTGCAGGTCGCCCGCCTCGAATACCGGCACGATGCAGGGATGCCGCAGCGCGCTCACCGCGCGCGCCTCTTCGAGCAGCATCTGCGTCTCGTCGCCGTCGGTCGCTGTCAGGGTCTTGATCGCGACATCGCGCTTCAGCTGGGGATCGTGGGCGAGATACACGATGGCCTGCCCGCCTTCCCCCAATACTCTCTTGACCTGGAAACGGCCTATGCTTTCCACGCCCGCTTCAGCTTGAACGCCCAATGATCATGCTCCGATTCCCCGGTACAACTATTACGTCACGGAACCGGCAAAACTTGAACAGGAACTTCAGGCGCGCCGGCTGGCGCGCAGGTCGATCGGCCTAGGCGAGCGTGAAGTGAAAAGTGGCGCCTGTTCCGACCGCCGCTTCCGCCCAGATCTTTCCGCCATGCCTGGCGACGATGCGCTGCACGATGCTCAGACCGATCCCCGTGCCTGCAAACTCCGTGTCCGTATGCAGACGCCGGAACGGCTCGAACAGATTGCGCGCGTAGCTCATGTCGAAGCCCGCACCATTGTCGCGCACGTAATACGCCGTTGCGCCTTCGCGCTGCTCCAGCCCAACTTCGATCCGCGCGTCGGGGGTACGCGAGGTGAACTTCCAGGCGTTTCCAATCAGATTTTCCAGGACGATGCGAACCAGGCCGGGATCGCCGCTGGCCTGCATGCCGCGCTTTACCAGTAGCCGCACCTGCCGCTCCGGATGGGCTTGGATCAGCGCCTTTGCCACCTGGCCCGCCAGGTCACTGAAGTCGATATCGCGTCTGTGCATCTCCTGGCGCGACACGCGCGACAGCGCGAGCAGGTCGGCGATGAGCTGTTCCATGCGTTCGCCCGCGGCGACAATCCGTTTCAGGTGATCGACGGAAGCCGCGTCGAGTTTATCCTCATTCTCCCTGAGCACGACGGCGCCAAAGCCCCCGATATGGCGCAGCGGCGCGCGCAAATCATGGGAAATGGAGTAGCTGAAGGCCTCCAGTTCCTTGTTGGCGTCGTCGAGCGCGGCAGTGCGCTGCGCGACGCGCCGCTCCAGTTCTGCGTTGAGCGCCAGCAACTCGGCTTCCGTCTTCTTGAGCACGGTAATGTCGGAGAATATCGCGCAGTAGTGCGTGACCTCGCCGTTTTCATCCGCAATCGCGGCGATGGACAGCCGTTCGCAATAGGCCTGGCCGTCCTTGCGCCGGTCCCATACCTCGCCCTGCCAGCGCCCGTGCTTGCCGATCGCGGCCCACATTTCTTCATAGAAGGCGTCCGGCTGCCGCCCCGAACTCAGCATCCGCGGGTTCTTTCCGATCGCCTCCTGCGGTGTATAGCCGGTGATTTCGCTGAAGGCGCGATTCACCGACAGGATATTGTTGGCTCGGTCGGTGATCAGGATGCCTTCGGCGGCATTGTCGAATACGCTCGCCGCAAGCCGCTGCTGCGCCTCGCTGCGTTTGCGCTCGCTCATGTCGCGCATCGTAATCGCGGCGCCGATCACCTGTCCGGCATTGTCCTTGATCGGCGAAATGCTGCGCAGGACGCTGATCATGCGCCCGTCTTTGGCCCGGCGCAGCACCTCCGCCGGCGCAATTTCCCCGCCTTGGCGCAAGACGTCGGAATGCCCGTCCACATCGTCACAATGGTCGGGCGACATGATGAGCGTGACCGGCTGGCCGACCACCTCGCCTGCAGCGTATCCGAACAAACGCACCGCCGCCGCGTTCCACGACAGTATCCGTCCGTCGAGCGAGCGGCCGATAATCGCGTCGTTCGCGTGTTCGACGATTGCAGCGAGCCATGCCCGCGCCTCCTCGTCGCGCTTGCGCTCGGTAACGTCCTCGATCAGGACGAAAAACCCCACCACCTCGCCTGCCTGGTCGCGCTCCGGTACATAGCGAATCAAGCGCATGCCGGTCGAACCGTCTTCGCGCTGCACCTGCAGCGTGATCTGGCTCTCCTCTCCGGCCAAGGCGCGCCTTATATAGGGCGCAGCGGGCAGATAGATGCGATCGCCGAGCATCTCGCGCACGCTGTGGCCGACGTGCTCGCGCGCACTGCCGAACAGGGTACGGTACATGCGGTTGACGAAGGTGACGCGCTCCGACCTGTCCGCATGACCCACTGCGATCGGCAGGGAGTCGAACAGGATGGCGTCGCGCCGCTGCCCCTGGTCCAGGCGCTTGCGCGGGGTGATGTCGCGGTTGATGCCGATCGCGCGCAGCGCGCGGCCGTCGGCGCTGCGCTCGACCACCTGGCCTTCGCTCAGTACCCAGATGAGTTCGCCATCGGGCCGGCACACGCGGTGCTCGACCCGATAGCTCGGACGCTCGCCTTTGAGCACGGGCAGCATCGCCGCCGCGATGGCGGCCCGGTCTTCGGCCGGAACCAGCGCCGCCAGCGCCCCGATCGTTGTCCTGGTGCTCACGCGCGGGCCGCCCATCAGCTCCGACCAGATTTCAGAAAGACGGACTTCGCCGCTCGCCAGATCGTAGTCCCACAGCGCCAGACGCGAGGCGTCGAGCGCGCGCAGCAGGCGCTCCTCGCCGGCGCGTGAGGCCTGTTCGATGCGCCTGCGCTCCGTGACGTCCTCGACCACCCAGATTGCGTCGTTGGAGGCCGCACCCTCGACGACTCCGCTGAGGCCGCAACGGCCGCGGAAGTGGGTTCCGTCCTTGCGCTGGAACCGCAGGTCTTCTTCGAACGAGCCGCAGCGCACCGGATGCGGAAAACTCCGGGTCCCCGCCGGGTCGCCATGCGCTGCGCTCGCGTACAGGCTGCACATCGTGCAGCCGTCCCGGCCGATGAGTTCCTGCGGCTCGTGACCGAACATGGCAGCAAGGCGCCGGTTCGCCTGGACAATGCGCCGGTCCTTGAGCCGCGCGACGCCGAGGCTGGTGCTGGCGAACATATCGCCTGGTGCAGATTCGCTATTTGTCATGAGGCGGCCGATCTTCGTTACTGCAGCTAAGCGTCTTCAACAAAACGAGGGGATACAGTCCCTCGTGCTCCCCCAAACTGGCGCATAACGAAAGTACTCGCCTTACGGCTCTAACTTTCATGCAGGCGCATGGCCGGCGCGCCGGCCGGCCGGAACCCTTTGCCCGGTCCGTGCCAATGACGAGAATCAACGGCCGTCCCGGGAGCAAGCGCAGCGATTCACTCGGGCGAGTGGTTCAGCGCCGTCCAATACTTCTTGATCAGCGCGGCGAATTCGTTGAATTCGTCGAAATCGACCGGCTTGACGATATAGGAATTGGCGCCGTACGCATACGCGGCCTCCATGTCCTCGCTCACCGCAGAAGTCGTGAGCATGACCACCGGGATGCTGCGCATGCGCGGATGCGCCTTGAGCTGGTGCAGCACCTCCAGCCCGCCTATGCGCGGCATGTTGATGTCGAGCAAAATCACCAGCGGCCGCGGCTCACCCGCCTCCCAGCGCGGAACCCAGGCGAGCGCTTCCTCGCCGTCGCGCGCAATCTCGATCGGATTGGTAAACTTGTCCTGCCGGAGCGCGCGCAGCGTCAGGTCGACGTCCATCGGGTTGTCATCGACCAACAGGATCGGCCTGGCAGTGTTCACTCGGGGATCTCCAGGTAAAACGTCGCGCCTTTGCCCGGCTCGCTCTCGGCCCAGGCGCGGCCGCCCATGCGCTGCATCGCCTTCCTCACGATCGCCAGCCCGACGCCGGTGCCGGGAAAGTCCTCGCTGCGGTGCAGGCGCTGAAAAATTTCGAATATCCGGTCGTGGTATTTCATGTCGAAGCCCAGGCCGTTGTCCTTAACCGACAGGATACACATAGCGCCACTATCGCGCGCGCTGATTTCGATCGCCGGCTGCGCAGTGTCGCGCGTGAACTTGAGCGCGTTCTCGATCAGGTTGCGTAGCGCCAGGACCAGTCCGTCTCGGTCGGCGGTCACGCTGGGGCACGCCACCTCCACGCTCACGGCGATGCCGCGCCTGCCAATCTCGTCCATGTTCTCGGTCAGCAGCGCCTCGATCACCAAGCCGGGATTGATCCGGTCCGCCTGCATGCCGCGCCGCTCCAAGCGCGAATACGCGAGCAGGTCCTCGATCAGCTGGCTCATCTGCTGCGCTGCCCGGCGCACGTTGCGCAGGTACTGGCGTCCTTCCTCGTCAAGCCTGTCTGCATAGTTCGCCAGCAACAGGCGGCTGTAGCCATCTATGCCCCTGAGCGGACTTTTCAGGTCGTGCGACACTGAATAGGTGAATGTCTCGAGCTCCCTGTTCGCCTTCTCAAGCTCCGCCGTGCGCTGTTTGACCCGCTGTTCCAGCCCGGCATTCAGCTGGCGGATCAGCTCTTCGGCCTGCCTCAGATCGCTGATGTCCTGCACCGTGCCGATCGAACGCAGCGGCTTGCCGGCCGCGTCGAATTGCGACTCGCAGTGCTCGCGCACGTACTTGACGCGCCCATCGGCCATGAGCAGCCGATGGCTGATGTCATAAGGTTCGCGTGTGTCGAGCGACTTGGTGTAGGCCGCATTGACCGCGTTCCTGTCCTCCGGGTGGATCGCGTTGAGGAATGCCTCGTAGGTGGCGCCGAACTTTGCCGGGTCGATCTCGAACATGCGGAAAATCTCGTCCGACCAGCTGAGCTTGTTGTTCACCAGATCGAGTTCCCAGTTTCCGACCTTGGCGATGCGCTGCGCTTCGTTCAGCCGCTCTTCGCTGGCGCGCAGTGCTTCCTCATTGCCCCGGCGTGCGGTGATGTCCTGGCCGGTCGCGAGCACGGCGGAGACTTCGCCCCGCTCATCGCGCACCACCTGGTCGTTCCACTCGATCTCGATCTCCTCGCCACTGCGCGTGACGATCGAGTTGACGCTGCCGCGCGTCGGCACGCCTCGTGCGGCGGAGCCGAACAGCGTACGGATGCGCTCCCGGTCGCGCTCCGGCAGGAAGGTGTCGAACCAGTCCTTGCCGCGCACTTCGTCCAGGCGGCGACCGGTCAGCTGTTCGAAATGGCGATTGATGTGCTGGATGCGTCCCTGCAAATCCAGCGTCAGCATGATCACCGGCGCCACTTCGATCAGGCCGGCGGCAAAATCGCGCTCGCGCTGCAGCGCCTGCCTGGCGCGCGCGCGCGTCTGCAGCCACCACCACCACAGCACAAAAGCGAGCGCTGCGGCCGCCAGGGATACCAGAGTCGCGACAGTCTTTATTTGCCTCACGCCGTCGAGCACCTCGTCCACGTCCTGCTTGACTACCATGCTCCAGTCGGTTCCGGGAACCGGAAGGGTGTAGGCAAGAACCGCCTTGCCACGATAATCGCGGGCTTCGAGTGCGCCGTAATGCCCCTGCACTGCGCGTATCACCGGCCACGCATTGGCATGCTCATCCGCTCCAAGCGGGAAGCGCAGTCTCTGCTTGTCCGGCTGTTGGTGGCGCAGTCGATTCAGGATCTGCACTTCGCCACCGTCTCTTCTCGCCAGCAGGTATTCGGCCGTGCGGCTGTCCTCAGGCCAGGGCTCGGTCATCGCAAACAGTTCATCCCAGTCGGTGCGCAGGATCAGGATACCCGCGGCGCCGGCCCCGTCCGCGCTCATGACCGGCGCAAAGCTATCCAGCGTGAACGCCTGCGCGCCGTCCGGGTCGGCAACATAGATTTCGGCCAGGCCGCCGGGAGCTTGTCCAAGCGCGCGCAATGCTCGGGCCTTCCCCTGCGCCGACAGTCCGACTGAGCGGCCCATGCTGAATCTGACTTCACCGCCGCTATCGAGTAGCAGTGCGCCGGCATAGCCGTAATGCCGCAGGATGGGATCCAGCACCCGGCGCAGCGCCGCCTGGTCCTTGACGCCGCCTTGCCACCACGCCGGCGAGACAGCCGATGCCAGAAGGTCTGCCCCCAACTGCGCGTCGCCTCTGCGCACCTTCAGAAATTCGCTGATCCGCGCAGCCGAAAGCCTTCCTCTGCTGGCCAGGTCGCTGTAGGCCTCGGCAATTGCCTGACGTTCATAGCGATCGAAAAGTGCGCGCTCTGCCGCGCCGGCAAGCAGAGCGAGCAGCAGAAAGGCGGCAAGCCCGGCAAAGAGGGATTTTCGTGGGTCGATCCGGGATTCTGCATCCATACATCGATCAAGCGGCAAGGAGTCCTGCGCGCAATGCTAACAGGTAGTTCAAATTCGAGCCGAAGGACAAATCGGGCGTCAATGCCGGGAATGGGGTCAGGTGCAATTCATCGCGTATCAAAATAATGCGCAAACCCGCCCAGCGCGGACGGCGATCCTGAAGTCGCATATTGCTAAACCGGCTTAAATCGCCGCGACCCGCCATACCCGCGCCGTCGATTGACGCCCCGCTTGCGCTAGCCCGCCAGAAAGGACAAGGGCCTAGGTTTCCCTAAGCCCTTGTTTGAATGGCGCGCCTGGCAGGATTCGAACCCACGACCCCTTGGTTCGTAGCCAAGTACTCTATCCAACTGAGCTACAGGCGCGAGGGGCGGATTATAACAGAAGCCCGTAGCGCCCCGCTAGGGTGGCCGCCGCCGCCACGGCAGCGCTGGATTGGCGGATTCCGGCGCCGGATTCGATTACACTTATGCGGGTACGCGCCTGCAGCTGATCGATTCTCCATCCCGTCCATGAATACCCGCACCGCCACTGCTCACTCGCCCGCCGGCCATGGGCGCGCGGCGCCCGCGTCCCGCGCCGTCGCCATCTGGCTGCTCGCCTGCTGTGCGATGGTGTTCGCGATGGTCGTGGTCGGCGGGGTGACACGGCTCACCCATTCCGGCCTGTCCATCGTCGAGTGGCAGCCCATCGTCGGCACGCTGCCGCCGCTGAACGACGCGCAGTGGCAGGAGACCTTCGCCAAGTATCAGCTCACGCCCGAATACCGCAAGGTCAATCACGCGATGAGCCTGGACGAATTCAAGGGCATCTTCTGGTGGGAATACTTCCACCGCCTGCTCGGCCGCACCATAGGCCTCGTGTTCCTGCTGCCGCTGCTGTGGTTCTGGAAACGCGGCTACGTCGACCGGCCGCTCGCGCTGAAGCTCGCCGGCGTGTTCGTGCTCGGCGGCCTGCAGGGCGCGATGGGCTGGTATATGGTGAAGTCGGGCCTGGTGGACGATCCGCGCGTGTCGCAGTTCCGCCTCACCGCGCACCTCGGCATCGCGCTGGCGATTTACGCGATCATGCTGTGGACCGCGCTCGGGCTGCTCTATCCTGGCTCCAGGCCCGCCGCGGATAAGGCCGGCCTGCGCCGCTTTTCCTGGGTCATCACCGTAACGGTCGCCTACATGGTCGTGACCGGCGGCTTTGTCGCCGGCACCCACTCCGGCCTCGCCTACAACACCTTTCCGCTGATGAACGGCCATGTGGTGCCGCCGGAGATTTTCATGCTCCAGCCCTGGCATCTGAACTTCTTCAACAACCCGGCCACGGTGCAGTTCGATCATCGCCTGGGCGCATGGCTGCTGGCGCTGCTGGTCCCCTGGCTCTGGCTGAAAGCGCGCAGCGCGCCGCTCGGCCCGCGCGCGCGCCTCGCGCTGAACCTGCTTGCGGCAATGCTCGCCATTCAGATCGCGCTGGGGATCTCGACCCTGCTGCTGCTGGTGCCGGTACCGCTGGCGGCGCTGCACCAGGCCGGCGCGGTGCTGCTGCTCACCACCGCGCTGCTCGCGAATCACGCGCTGCGCTGAAACTTCGAGAGCACCGCTAGCGGCGTCATTCCGAGCAACGCGACGCCCCGAAGGTCTCGATCCCGCTCGACGGGAAAGTCCCCTTGGGGGAGGAACCTGCTTTTCAGCGAAACGGAAAGCAGATTCCTCCTCGCTGCGCTCCTCGGAATGACAGTCATCCCACCCAGGCGCGCGCGTTGCGGAACATGCGCATCCACGGGCTGTCCTCGCCCCAGCCCGGCGGGTGCCAGGACTGCTGCACGCTGCGGAACACGCGCTCCGGATGCGGCATCAGGATGGTGAAGCGGCCGTCGGCGGTGGTGAGGCCGGTGATGCCCGCAGGCGAGCCGTTGGGATTGGCCGGATAGACTTCGGTCGGCGCCCCGCGGTTGTCGACGAAGCGCAACGCGACCAGCGCCTGCGCCTGGTCCTGCGCATAGTCAAACGCCGCCCTGCCCTCGCCATGCGCGGTGGCCACCGCCATGCGGCTGCCGGCCATGCCGGCGAAAAACAGCGAGGGGCTTTGCGTCACCTCGACCATGACGAAGCGCGCCTCGAACTGCTCCGACTTGTTCTTGAGGAATTTCGGCCAGTGCGCAGCGCCGGGAATGATCGCGCGCAGATTGCTCATCATCTGGCAGCCGTTGCATACGCCCAGCGCGAACACGTCGCCGCGGGCGAAGAACGCTTCGAACTCGGCGCGCGCGCGCGCATTGAGCAGGATGGATTTGGCCCAGCCCTCGCCGGCGCCGAGCACGTCGCCGTAGGAAAATCCGCCGCAGGCGACCGCGCCCTTGTAGGCCGCGAGCGAGACGCGCCCCGCGATGATGTCGCTCATGTGCACGTCGGCCGCGTCGAAGCCGGCCCGGTCGAACGCCGCCGCCATTTCGACCTGCCCGTTCACGCCCTGTTCGCGCAACACCGCGATGCGCGGCCGCGCGCCTTTGGCGATGTAGGGCGCGGCGACATTCTCGTCCGGATCGAAGCCGAGCTGCGCATGCAGGCCGGGATCGGCCGCATCGAGGATGCGATCGTATTCCTCGCGCGCGCATTCGGGATTGTCGCGCAGCGCCTGCATGCGCCAGGTGGTCTCGGACCAGGCGCGCTGCAGGTCGATGCGCCGTTCCGTCAGCACCGGTGCCGCGCCGCGCACCAGGCGGATTGCGTCGCTGTCGTCGGGGCTGCCTATCGCCTGCGCGGACACGCCCGTTGCCGCAAGGCGCGCCAGCACCGCATCGCGGTCCGGCGCCCGCGCCTGCAGCACCGCGCCCAGTTCCTCCGCGAACAGCGCCGCGAGCACGCGTTCCAGTTTGCCGCCGACGCAGATCGCATCGAGGTCCAGCGTCAGGCCGCAATGCGCGGCAAACGCCATTTCGCACAGGGTTGCGAACAGGCCGCCGTCGGAGCGGTCGTGATAGGCGAGCAGCAGGCCGTCGCGGTTGAGCGCCTGCACCTCGTTGAAGAAGCGCTTGAGCGCCTGCGCATCGTCCAGGTCCGGCGCTTCGTTGCCGGTCTGGCCGTACACCTGCGCGAGGATGGACGCGCCCATGCGGTTGCGGCCGCGCCCGAGGTCGGCGAGGATCAGCACGCTCGCGCCCGCGTCCAGGCGCAGCTGCGGCGTGAGCACGCGGCGCGCATCGGCGCAGGGCGCGAAGGCGGAGACGATCAGCGACAGCGGCGCGATCACTTCCTTCCTGCTCCCGGCTTCTTCCCAGCTGGTCTTCATCGACAGCGAATCCTTGCCCACCGGAATGCCGATGCCCAGGGCCGGGCACAATTCGAGCGCCACCGCGCGCACCGTGTCGAACAGCGCCGCGTCCTCGCCCGCGTGCCCGGCCGCCGCCATCCAGTTGGCCGAGAGCTTGACGCGTGCCAGCTCCACCGGCGCCGCTGCGAGATTGGTCAGCGCCTCGCCCACGGCCATGCGCCCCGACGCAGGCGCATCGATGAGGGCCAGCGGCGCGCGCTCGCCCATGCAATAAGCTTCGCCGGCATATTCGCCGTAGCCGAGCACGGTCACCGCGCAGTCGGCCACCGGCGTCTGCCACGGGCCGACGCAGGGATCGCGCGCGCACAGCCCGCCGACGGTGCGGTCGCCGATGCTGATGAGGAAAGTCTTGTCCGCCACGGTGGGATGGCGCAGCACGCGGTAGCAGGCCTCCTTCAGGTTCATGCCCGCGGCCGAGAACGGCGCCAGCTCGCGCTTGCGCCGCGCCACATCGCGCAGCATGCGCGGCGGCTTGCCCAGCAGCACGCCCAGGTCCATGTCCACCGGCAGGTTGCCGAAGCGCTCGTCGGCGAGCGTGAGCTGCTGCGCGAGCGTCGCCGTGCCGAGCACCGCGAACGGGCAGCGCTCGCGCGCGCAAATGGCGCGGAACACGTCGAGCTGCGCCGGCGCGATCGCGAGCACATAGCGCTCCTGCGCTTCATTGCACCAGATTTCGCGCGGCGACATGCCCGGCTCTTCGCTCGGCACGGCGCGCAGCTCCAGCTTCGCGCCGCGTCCGGCGCCGTGCGCGAGCTCGGGCAGCGCATTCGACAGCCCGCCCGCGCCCACGTCATGGATGGACAGGATGGGATTGGCCTCGGCGAGCTGCCAGCAGCGGTCGATGACCTCCTGCGCGCGCCGCTGGATTTCGGCGTTGCCGCGCTGCACCGAATCGAAGTCCAGGTCCTCGGTGTTGGCGCCGGTGCTCATGCTCGAGGCGGCGCCGCCGCCCATGCCGATCAGCATGCCCGGCCCGCCGAGCTGGATCAGCAGCGCGCCCTCGGGCAAGCCGAGCTTGAACGCATCGCGCGCGGCGATGTTGCCCACGCCGCCGGCGATCATGATCGGCTTGTGGTAGCCGCGCACTTCGCCGCCGGCTTCGATCTCGAAGCTGCGGAAATAACCGGCCAGATTGGGGCGGCCGAATTCGTTGTTGAACGCGGCGGCGCCGATCGGCCCTTCGAGCATGATATCCAGCGCCGAGGCGATGCGCCTGGGCTTGCCCACCCAGGTTTGCGGCAGGTAATTTTCCCAAGGTTGCAGGAAGCCAGGGATGCGCAGATTCGAAACCGAAAAACCCGCGAGACCGGCTTTGGGCCTGGCTCCGCGGCCGGTTGCCCCTTCGTCGCGGATCTCGCCGCCGGAGCCGGTGGCCGCGCCAGGAAGCGGCGAAATCGCGGTCGGGTGGTTGTGCGTCTCCACCTTCATCAGGGTGTGCGTGGACTCGCGGTGGTAGCCGTAGCGCCCCGCCGCGTCGGGATAGAAGCGCTCGATTTCGCGCCCTTCCATGATGGCGGAGTTGTCAGAATAGGCGAGCACCGTGCCCTGCGGATTGGCCTTCTCGGTCTCGCGGATCATGCCGAACAGCGTATGCGCCTGCGGCGTGCCGTCTATGACCCAGGACGCGTTGAAAATCTTGTGGCGGCAGTGTTCCGAATTGGCCTGCGCGAACATGGTGAGCTCGGCGTCGGTGGGGTTGCGGCCGATGGCGCGGAAATTTTCGAGCAGGTAGTCGATTTCGTCCGCGGACAGCGCCAGGCCCATGGCGCGATTGGCTTCCTCCAGCGCCGCGCGGCCGCGCGCCAGCGCATCGATCGCGACCAGCGGCCGCGGCGCCACATGGCGAAACAGCTGCTCCGCCGCGTCCAGGGTATCGAGCACGGTCTCGGTCATGCGATCGTGCAGCAGCGCGGCGAGCTCCCATTTGCGTCCGGCCGCGCCGCTGATGTAATAGGCGACGCCGCGCTCGAGGCGACGCACCGCAGGCAGCCCGCACTGGCGCGCGATATCGGTGGCCTTGGACGACCAGGGCGAGATGGTGCCGATGCGCGGCACCGCTAGTATCAGCTCGCCCGCGGGCTGCGCGCGCGAAGCCAGCGCGGTCTCGCCGTATTCGAGCAATTGATGCAGCAGCGCGCGCTCCGGCGCCGCGGGCGCGTGTGCGAGTTCGACGAAATGCCAGAAATCGGCGCCGGTGATGCGCGCGCCCGGCGCGGTTTCGTCCAGTCGGGCCTGCAGCTTTTCCAGGCGGAACGCGGAGAGTGCGGGGCTGCCGCGCAGCTTGAGAATTTCAGCCATGGAAGCTTGCGTCTGTAAAGCGCAATTATAGCGGATGCGGGTCGCGGTTGAAGCGCGCGCGGCCGGAGTGCACAATGGGCGCGCGAACTATTGGAGCAGCGCATGGCTTCGGGCAAACCTGCAGCGGACAGCGGCAACATGGACAGGATCGTCGCCGAAGCCAGGCGCAAGCGCGAGCTGCGCGAGCAGGACTACCGCGAGCAGGCGCTCAAGCTCTTTCCCTGGGTCTGCGGGCGCTGCGCGCGCGAATTCACCCGCGCCAACGTGCAGCAGCTCACGGTACACCACAAGAACCACAACCACGACCACAACCCGCCAGACGGCAGCAATTGGGAATTGCTGTGCATCTACTGCCACGAGAACGAGCATGCGCGCTACCTCGACTCGGCCGGGCGCGGCGAGGCCGGCAGCAGCGCAGCCGGGGCGCCTTCCACCTACAAGGCGTTTGCCGACCTCAAAGACCGGCTCAAGCGCAAGAACTAGGATCAGGCGCGCGAGCCGGGCTGGGCGCGGCGACTGCGATCAGCGGCTGAAGCGCGGATCGCCGAGACTACCCGACAATCCCAGGTTGGCGCGCGCATGCGCCACGGGCGACTTGAGCTCGACCGTGAAGCGCCCGCTCAGATGCTTGCCGGCGTCGCTGTCGGCGGTGCCGCCGGCCGACACCGGACCTGCCACCAGATGCAACTGCCGCAATTGCGTCCTGCCGGACTCGCGCAGGAAGCTGCCGCCGAGTTCGGCGAACATGGTCTTGCCGCCGACGTCGCCGCCCTGCAGCAGGCGCCCGAGGTCGACGCCCAGCAGCGCGCCCTTCTCGATCGTGAACGTGCCTTCCAGGCGCGGCGCATCGAACAGGTCGTCGTAGCTGGCCGCGCGCATCGCGAATACCGCATTGCCTTCGAGCTTGCCGTCTTCCACCAGGGCCGGCGCGAACCGCGCCGGATCCATCGCCCGCGCGCCGATCTCGCCGTTCAGGCTCCAGCCCGCGCCCCATTTGAGGCTGGCCTTGCCCGACATGTAGCCCCTGTAGATTCCGCCTTTGAGTTCGTCCAGCCTGAGTTCGCCGCGGCGGATCACGCCCTTGGCGACAAAATTTTCGAGGATGAACTCGGGATGGAAGGGCAGGCTGAAGGCGTTGGTCTCGACTTCGATCTGTGCGCCCTCGCCCTCCGGCTTGAGCGTCAGGCTGGTCTTGTGATCCGGCGTCTCCAGCGCAATCTGCTGCCAGGCGCCGCCGGCGCCGAAGGAAATCTTCGCGTCCAGCGCGGGCAGCACGAAAGTCTTCGAGTCGAGCTTCGCGTTCTTCGCGATGACGCTCGCCACCTTGAATTCCTGCCCCTGAGGCTTGCCAAAGAGCAGACCGAGCAGGCCCGGCACGCTCAATACCGGCGAATCGAGCTCGATCCTGCTGAATGCCTTGTGCTCGCTGAACATGCTGCCCAGCTCGGCCACGGCATCGATGCGCGCCACGGTGAGCTCGCCCTCCTTGCCCACGGTGACCCCGTCCAGGCGCCAGTGCGGCTGCGGCACCAGCGACAGGTGCAGCGCCTTGATTTTCACCGGCTGCTGCATGTAGTCGCCGGCCGCTTTCTCGAATTGCGGGATGTAGGCTTCGAACGAAATGAAATGAACCAGGACCAGGCCGAGCGCCAGAATCAGGAACAGCACCAGCGCCACCGGCTTGCCCCATTTGGTCCGCTCGCGGTAATCCACGGGCGCCGGTTCGGTTTCGCTATCGAGCTCGGCTTCGCGTAGCGCGGCGCTGGCGCGCTCCGCCTCCTTCCTCTCCTTTCTCGAAGGCGGGCGCGCGGGCGCTTCGGCCTCATGCTCTCCTGGCGGCGCCGCTGCGCGCTCGGCCTCCAGTTCCTTCTCCATGTCTGCGAAGTGGCGCTCGGTCTCGGCATTCTGCGCATCCAGCAGCGCCTGCGCCTCGAGCTCGGCCCGCTCGCGCTCGTGCGGGGCAGCCAGGTCGGCGACTTCTTCCGGCGCCTCGTCTTTCGGCTGCGCCTTTTCTTCGAAGGGAGCAGGCTCGGCCTGCGCCTGCCTGCTGGCACGTTCCTCCGCTTCCCTCGCTGACTGCTCCTCGGCCTGCCTGCGCGCCTGCTCCTCGGCTTCGCGTTGCAGCCTGTCGTCGGCGTCGGGAACCCGTTTCGGCGCTTCCTGCATCCCAGCCGCGCTTTCGCTCAGCACCGCGTCGAAATCGGTCTCGATTCTGACCATGTCTTCCAGCGCCGATGCGGGTTCTTCCTGGGGGGCTGGCTGCTGCGCGCTTTCCCGCGCGGCCTGCGCTTCGGCCTCGCGCCGCGCTAGTTCTTCGGCTTCGCGCCTGGCCCGATCTTCAGTCTCGCGCTTGACTTGCTCTTCGGCTTCACGCCGCGCCCGCTCTTCAGCCTCGCGTTTAGCTAGTTCTTCGGCTTCGTGACGCTGGCGTTCCGCTTGTTCACGTGCTTGGCGCTCGGCTTCCTCCCGAGCCTGCCGTTCCGCTTCTTCGGCTTCGCGCTTTGCCTTTTCCTCGGCTTCGCGCCGCGCCTGCTCTTCAGCCTCGCGTCTGGCTTGCTCTTCGGCTTCGCGACGCTGACGTTCCGCTTCTTCGCGCGCTTGGCGCTCGGCTTCCTCGCGCGCCCGCCGCTCCGCTTCCTCGGCTTCCCTGCGCGCCTGTTCTTCGGCTTCGCGCTTTGCCTTTTCCTCGGCTTCGCGCCTTGCCCGCTCCTCGGCCTCGCGTTTGGCTTGCTCTTCCGCTTCGCGACGCTGACGTTCCGCTTCTTCCCGCGCTCGGCGCTCGGCTTCCTCGCGCGCGCGCCGCTCCGCTTCCTCGGCTTCCCTGCGCGCCTGTTCTTCCGCTTCGCGCTTTGCCTTCTCCTCGGCTTCGCGCCTCGCCTGCTCTTCAGCTTCACGCCGCGCCCGCTCTTCAGCCTCGCGCTTGGCTCGCTCTTCGGCTTCGCGCTTCGCCTTTTCCTCGGCTTCGCGCCTGGCCTGCTCTTCGGCCTCGCGGCGCTTGCGCTCCGCCGCTTCGCGCGCCTGGCGCTCGGCCTCCGCGCGCGCCCGCTCCTGGGCCTCGCGCTCGGCGCGCGCCTTTGCTTCCGCCCTGGCTGCGGCTTCCGCCGCAGCCTTCGCTTTGATTTCCGCCTCGATCCGCGCCTTCACCACCGCTTCGGCCTTGGCCCGGGCCGCGGCTTCGGCTGCAGCCTGGGCTTTCTTGCGTGCTTCTTCTTCGGCTTGTTTCGCCAGGCTGGGCAGCGTGGGGATCGCTACGGTGAAGTCGAGGTCGACATCGGCGTCCGCCGGCGCCGGCGCAGGCGCAGCGCCTTGTGCCTTTGCGAATTCGCGGATGAAATCGCTCTTGAGCAGAACCTGCAGCGCCTCCTGCAGCTTCGCCTCGGGCACTTTGCCGAGCTTGGAGAGCAATTCGCCGAAGTTGGCTTTGCCGTCGACCTCCTTGAGCAGGGTGCGCATGTCGCGCGACAGGAGACTGGTTTTTCCAGTCGCCTCCATCAGGCCCTTGGCGGTCTTGGTAAAGACGGTTTGGCGGTCCATGCTGGCTCAAGGCGCTCCTTCCTAGCGATCGATTATAGGGAATCCTCCGCGCGCCCGATAGGCAATAGTGCCAGCCCAATCCTAGCTGCCCGGCGTACCGTAGCCGCCGCCGCCGGGGGTTTCGATCACGAACACGTCGCCCGGCAGCAATTCCGCCTTGTCGGCGCCACCGAGCTGCAACACGCTGCCGTCGGCGCGCTCGACCCAGTTGCGACCGACTTTACCCGGTTCGCCGCCGGCCATGCCATAGGGCGGAATGCGGCGGTGCCCCGACAGGATCGCGGCCGTCATCGCTTCGAGGAAGCGAACGCGGCGCACGATGCCGTTGCCGCCGCGCCATTTGCCCCTGCCGCCGGAATTCGCGCGCATGCCGAAGCTTTCCAGCAGCACCGGGAAGCGCCATTCGAGCACTTCCGGGTCGGTAAGCCGGGTGTTGGTCATATGCGTGTGCACGCCGTCGGTGCCGTCGAAACCCTCGCCTGCGCCGGAGCCGCCGCAGATGGTCTCGTAGTATTGGTACGCAGCGTTGCCGAAGGTGAAGTTGTTCATCGTGCCCTGCGACGCGCCCATCACGCCGAGCGCGCCGTACAAAGCATCGGTGATGCACTGCGAGGTCTCGACGTTGCCCGCGACCACCGCTGCCGGGTAGCGCGGGCGCAGCATGCTGCCCTCGGGAATGATCACGTTCAACGGCTTGAGGCAGCCCGCATTGAGCGGGATGTCGTCGTCGACCAGGGTGCGGAACACGTACAGCACCGCCGCCATGCATACGGCCGCAGGGGCGTTGAAATTGTTCGGCAGCTGCGCCGAGCTGCCGCTGAAGTCGATGGTGGCGCTGCGCGCGGCATGGTCGATGCCTATCCTGACGCGGATCACCGCGCCCGAATCCATCTCGTAGCTGAATTCTCCCGGCTTGAGCACGTCGATCACGCGGCGCACCGCTTCCTCTGCGTTGTCCTGCACGTGCCGCATGTAGGCGTGCACCACGTCCAGGCCGAAATGCTCGACCATGCGGCGCAGCTCCTGCACGCCTTTCTCGTTGGCGGCGATCATGGCGCGCAGGTCGGCAAGATTCTGCCCGGCATTGCGCGCCGGATACCTGCCGGAGCCGAGCAGCGCGACCGTCTCCTGCTCGCGCAGCCGCCCTTCCTCGACCAGCAGGAAGTTGTCGATCAGCACCCCTTCCTCTTCGACCACCTTGCTGTCCGGAGGCATCGATCCGGGGGTGATGCCGCCGACGTCGGCGTGATGGCCGCGCGAGCCGACGTAGAACAGGATGTTCCTGCCGGCATCGTCGAACACCGGAGTGATGACCGTGATGTCGGGCAGGTGCGTGCCGCCGTTGTAGGGCGCGTTGAGCATGTAGATGTTGCCCGGCCTGATGCTGCCCGCATTTTCGCGCATCACCGTCTTGATCGACTCGCCCATCGATCCCAGATGCACCGGCAGGTGCGGCGCATTCGCGATGAGCTGGCCCTGGGCGTCGAACAGGGCGCAGGAGAAGTCCAGGCGCTCCTTGATGTTGACCGAGTAGGCGGTGGCCTCCAGGCGCAGGCCCATCTGCTCGGCGATCGACATGTACAGGTTGTTGAACACTTCGAGCATCACCGGATCCACCGAGGTGCCGATGGCGACGCGCTCCGCGCGCGCCTCGATGCGCCGCAGAACCAGGTGATCGAGCGCAGTGACTTCGGCCTGCCAGCCGGGCTCGACCACGGTGGTGGCGTTGGCTTCGGCGATGATCGCCGGCCCTTTGATCTCGTCCCCGGGCTGCAGCGCGTCGCGCAGGTAGACCGGCGTGCGATGCGAGCGGCCGCCGCTGTGCATGTCCACGGTGTCGGCGCATTGCGGCGGCCCGCCGCGCCCTGCCGCCGCGGGCGCGGCTTCGGCGGGCGCGTCGGACACGCCGATGGCTTCGACCGACACCGCCTCGGCAAGCAGCGCGCGGCCGGGCATGAGGAAGGAATAGCGCTTGCGGTAGGCGGACTCGAACTGCCTCACCATGTCGTCGACCGAACCGAAATTGACGATCAGCGCCGAATCGGTGCCGTCGTATCTGAGATGCACCCGCTGCAGCACGCGCACGCGTTCCGGCGCCACGCCCTGCTCCAGGATTTCCGCGCGCGCCGGCGCGGTCAGCCCCTGCAAGGCCTCCTCGAGCAGGCGCCAGTTGCCCGCGTCGAGTTTCACTTCCACCGCCTGCTCGCGCATGGCGCTGATGTCGGCGAGCCCCATGCCGTAGGCCGAGAGCACGCCCGCGAGCGGATGGATGAACACCTGCGTCATGCCGAGCGCATCGGCCACGAGGCAGGCGTGCTGGCCGCCGGCGCCGCCGAAGCAGCACAGCGTGTACTCGGTCACGTCGTGGCCGCGCTGCACCGAAATCTGCTTGATCGCGTTGGCCATGTTGCCCACGGCGATATCGATGTAGCCCTCGGCTACCTGCTCCGGCGTGCGCGCATCGCCGGTGGCCGCGCGGATCTCGCGCGCGAGTTCGCCAAATTTGCGCCGCACGATGTCGGCATCGAGCGGCGCGTCCCCGCCCGGCCCGAACACCGGCGGAAAGAACTTCGGCTGGATCTTGCCCAGCATGACGTTGCAGTCGGTCACCGCGAGCGGCCCGTTCCTGCGGTAGGACGCGGGCCCCGGATTGGCCGCGGCCGAGTCCGGGCCGGCGCGGTAGCGCGCGCCGTCGAAATGCAAAATCGAGCCGCCGCCGGCAGCCACGGTGTGTATGCTCATCATCGGCGCGCGCATGCGCACGCCCGCCACCTGGGTTTCGAACGCGCGCTCGAACTCGCCGGCATAGTGCGACACATCGGTGGAGGTACCGCCCATGTCGAAGCCGATGATCTTGTCGAAGCCTGCGGCGAGCGAAGTGCGCACCGCGCCGACGATGCCACCGGCCGGGCCGGAGAGGATCGAGTCCTTGCCCTGGAAGCGGCGCGCGTCGGTAAGGCCGCCGTTCGACTGCATGAACATCAGGCGCACGCCGCCGAGCTCGGCCGCGACCCGGTCCACGTAGCGCCGCAGTATCGGCGAAAGATAGGCGTCCACCACGGTGGTGTCGCCGCGGCTGACGAGCTTCATCATCGGGCTCACCTCGTGCGACACCGACACCTGGCCGTAGCCGATCGCGCGCGCCATCGCCGCGACCTGTTTTTCATGCTCCGGATAACGGTAGCCGTGCATGCATACGATCGCAATCGAGGCATAGCCCTCGTCGCGGGCAGCCTGCAGCGCGCGCCGCGTGCGCTCGACGTCGAGCGGGGTGAGCACTTCGCCGCGCGCGCCGACGCGCTCCTCGATTTCCACCACCTTGCCGTAGAGCAGCTCGGGCAGGACGATGTGGCGCGAAAAGATCTTCGGCCGGTTCTGGTAGGCGATCCGCAGCGCGTCGCGAAAGCCGCGCGTGATGAACAGCACGGTGCGCTCGCCCTTGCGCTCGAGCAGCGCATTGGTCGCGACCGTGGTGCCCATTTTTACCGCCTCGATCCGGTCGCCCGGAATCGGCGCGCCGGCGGCGACGCCGAGCAGATGGCGGATGCCCGCAAGCGCGGCGTCGCGGTAGTGCTCCGGGTTGTCGGACAACAGTTTGTGCGTGAGCACCGCGCCATCGGGGCGGCGCGCGACGACATCGGTAAACGTGCCGCCGCGGTCGATCCAGAACTGCCAGCGTTGCTGATGCATGGGAAATGAACGGGTCCGCGATTCACTCGCGCGGGAGCTTCTGTTAGGATGCGCAAAATCATATCACGCTCGTCCTGCATGAATTCCCCTGAGTCCGTTGCCGCCGACACGCAGGCGCCGCCGCCTTGCGGCGCGGCCGCGCAGACCCCGACCGGCGCGCCCCGGAACACGGCGCGCGTCCCGTGCCAGAACGCGTAGATTGCGTCGTCATCGGCGCCGGCGTCGTCGGCCTGGCCTGCGCGCGCGCGTTCGCCCGTGCCGGGCGCGAGGTCATCGTGCTCGAGGCGGCCGGCGCGATCGGCACCGAAACCAGCTCGCGCAACAGCGAAGTCATCCATGCCGGCATCTACTACCCGCCGGATTCGCTCAAGGCGAGCACCTGCGTGGCCGGCAGGCAGATGCTGTACCGCTACTGCGACGAGCACGGCGTGGCCCACCGCCGCTGCGGCAAGCTGATCGTGGCTGTCGCGGCGGAACAGATCGCAACCCTGCACAGGATCCGCGCCCATGCCGAGGCCAATGGCGTGGGCGATCTGCGCCTGCTGAGCGCGGCCGAGGCCAAGGCGATGGAGCCGCAGTTGCACTGCGTCGCGGCGCTTTACTCGCCCTCGACCGGCATCATCGACAGCCACGGCCTGATGCTCGCGTACCGCGGCGATGCCGAGGAACGCGGCGCCATGATCGCGCTGCACAGCCCGGTGAGCGGCGGCGCGGTGCAAGCCGACGGCGTGCTGCTCGAAGTCGGGGGCGAGGAGCCGATGCGGATCGTCGCGCGCAGCGTGATCAACTGCGCCGGCTTGTACGCGCAGCCGGTCGCCGCGGCCCTGCGCGGATTTCCACCCGGGAAAGTCCCGCCCTGCCATTACGCCAAGGGCAACTACTACAGCCTTGCCGCGCGCTCGCCATTTACGCATCTGATCTATCCGGTGCCGGAAGCCGCCGGCCTGGGCGTGCACCTGACGCTGGACCTCGCGGGGCAGGCGCGCTTCGGCCCGGACGTGGAATGGATCGCCGAAATAGACTACGATGTCGACTTGCGCCGCGCACACGGCTTTTACCGCGCGATACGCGAGTACTGGCCGGGCCTCAAGGATGGTCAGCTGGCGCCGGGCTACGCCGGCATACGACCCAAGCTGGGCGGCCCGGATCAGCCGGCCGGCGATTTCCTGGTACAGGGGCCGCAGCAGCACGGCGTGGCGGGCCTGGTCAACCTGTTCGGCATCGAGTCGCCGGGGCTGACCGCATCGCTCGCGCTGGCGGACCTGGTCGTGCAGACCGCGTCGGCGTGAACGAACCGTTGGACCGATTGAGCTGCAACAACATCAACAGAGGAGAGCAAGCATGAAATTGAAACTGACACTGTTCGCCGGGCTGGTTGCGGGCCTCGCCTTCGGCACCGCCCAGGCGCAGACCAAGTGGGACATGCCTACGCCCTATCCAGACAGCAACTTCCACACCAAGAACGTGATCCAGTTCGCCAATGACGTCAAGGCGGCGAGCGGCGGCAAGCTCGAGATCGTGGTGCACAGCAACGCCTCGCTGATCAAGCATCCGGAAATCAAACGCGCGGTGCAGACCGGGCAGGTCAACATCGGCCAGATCCTGATTTCGGTGCTGGCCAACGAGAACCCGATATTCGCGTTCGATTCCAACCCCTTCCTCGCGCCGAATTACGCCGCGGCGAAAAAACTGCTGCGTGTCGCGCGGCCCTATGTCGAGAAACGCCTCGACGCGCAAGGCGTCAAGGTGCTGTTCGCAGTACCTTGGCCGCCGCAAGGGATCTACACCAAGAAGCCGTTCAATGACGTATCCGACCTCAAGGGCGTGAAGTTCCGCACCTACAGCCCGGTCACGTCCGAATTCGCCAAGCTGATGGGCGCGATTCCGACCACGGTGCAGGTGCCTGAAATTCCGCAGGCCTTCCTCACCGGCCTGGTCGATGCGATGATCACCTCCGGCGCCACCGGCGTGGACACCCAGGCCTGGGATTACCTGAAGTACTACACCGACGCGCAAGCCTTCCTGCCCTTCAATTTCGTGATCGCCAACAAAGCGGCGTTCGCCAAGCTCGATCCGGCAGTACAGAAGGAAGTGCTGGCGGCGGCCGCCAAGGCCGAAGCAGCGGGCTGGGCCACCAGCGAAGCCGAGAACGAGGGCTACAAGAAGACCATGGCCAGCCACGGCATCAACGTGCAAAAACCGAATGCGAAGCTCGCCACGGAACTCAGTAACATCGGCAAGATCATGGCGCAGGACTGGGTCAAGAAGACCGGGCCCGACGCGCAGGCGATCATCAACGAACTGCAATAGCGGGGTTTTGGCCAGACTGCGCGCGGATGGTGCGTCCCGACCCGCGCGCAGTTCCATTTTTTTCACCCGATCCGGGATCAGGCATGATGTTCAGCGCTGTCGCGCGATAGCGGCGATGGCGGAACCGGCCGCTCGGGCTGCGATTTGATCGAATAGGACCGCGCAGGCGCATGCGAAAATATCTCGACTGGCTCTACACCGGCTCCGGCATTCTCGCCGGGATATTCCTGATCCTCATCGCCGCCCTGTCGCTGGCGCAGATCAGCGGCCGCCTGCTCGGATTCGACGCGTATTCATTCGACGATTTCGCCGGCTTCTGCATGGCGGCCTCGTCGTTTCTCGGACTCGCCCATACCTATCGCCGCAACGAGCAAATCCGCGTCGCACTCCTGATCGACCGGCTAAGCGGCACTGCGCGCAAGGCGGCCGAACTGCTGTGCCTGGCTGCGAGCAGCTTCCTGGTCGGATACTTTGCCTGGTACGCGACCGACATGGCTTGGACATCACACATCATCGATGACGTGTCGCAGGGGCTGGTCGCCGTGCCGCTGTGGCTGCCCCAAAGCGGCATGGCTTTGGGTCTGACCATCATGGCGATTGCGCTGCTGGACGATCTCCTCGTCCTGATCTCCGGCGGTACACCTTCCTATCTGGCGGCCGAAAAGAGCAAGAAAGTCGCGATGTCGGAGAACCTGTAGAGCCATGAGTACCTTGGGCATCACCCTGTTCCTGCTCGCGCTGCTCGCCCTGCTGCTCGCCGGCGGCGTATGGATCGCACTCGTTCTGCTCGCGATGGGCTTTGCGGCGATGGAACTGTTTACATCGACGCCGGTGGGCAAGCTCATGGCCACTACGGTGTGGGGTTCGAGCGCGAGCTGGTCGCTAACCGCGCTGCCCCTATTCATCTGGATGGGCGAGATACTGTTCCGCAGCCGCATATCGGAGGACATGTTCCGCGGCCTCGCGCCCTGGCTCACTGCGCTGCCCGGCAGGCTGATGCATTGCAATGTGATCGGTTGCGGCATCTTCGCGGCGATTTCGGGTTCGTCTGCCGCCACTGCAGCCACCATCGGCAAAATGACCGTGCCGGAGCTGCTCAAGCGCGGCTACCACGAGCCCATGGTCATCGGCTCGCTCGCCGGCGCGGGCACGCTCGGCCTGCTGATCCCGCCCTCGATCATCATGATCGTCTATGGCGTTGCGGCCAACGTTTCCATCGCGCGTCTGTTCATCGCCGGCGTGCTGCCGGGCATCATGCTGATGAGCCTGTTCTCCGGCTACATCATCATCTGGGCCCTGCTCAACAGGGACAAGACCCCGCCCTCGGATATACACATGAGCTTCGCCCAGAAGCTGTATGCCTCGCGTCTGCTGATTCCCACGGTGCTGCTGATCGCCGCGGTGATCGGCTCGATCTACAGCGGCGTCGCCACGCCTACGGAAGCGGCGGTGCTCGGCGTGGTGGGTTCGCTGATCCTGTCCCTCGTTTCCGGCTCGCTCGACACGAAGACCTTCTATGACAGCGTCATGGGCGCGATGCGCACGTCCTGCATGATCGCCTTCATCCTCACCGGCGCGGCCTTCCTCACCACGGCGATGGCCTTCACTGGCATCCCGGAATCGATGGCGGCGTGGATCACCAAACAGGCGCTGTCGCCGGTAATGCTGATCGCGGTGCTGACGCTGCTGTACATCGTGCTGGGCTGCTTCATCGACGGCATTTCGATGGTGGTGCTGACTTCGGCGGTCATCCTGCCTACGGTGCAGGCGGCGCATATCGATCTCTTGTGGTTCGGCATATTCATCGTGCTGGTGGTCGAGATGGCGCAGATCACGCCGCCGGTCGGCTTCAACCTGTATGTGCTGCAGAGCATGACCGGCAAGGACATCTTCAGCGTCGGCAAGCACGCGCTGCCGTTCTTTCTGTTGATGGTGGCCGCCGTGGCGATCATTTGGATTTTCCCGGACATGGTCACTTACCTGCCGCAAAGGATGCTGGGCAGAGGCTGATGCGCGCGGACCGCAGCCAGCCTGTGTGCCTGACCGGGGAAATCCGCGCGCTCGAACGCGGCGCCGCCGAGCGCGCCGGCGCCGCTCCGCTGATGCCGCTGGCCGGGCTCGCAGCAGCCGAATATGCGCGCGAACTGCTCGGCGAAAATGGCAGGAAGGTGCTGGTGCTCGCCGGGCCGGGCAACAACGGCGGCGATGCGTTCGAGCTCGCCGCGCATCTGAAGCGCTGGTTCTACCGCGTCGAGCTGGTATTCACCGGCGAAGAGCACCAGTTGTCCGCAGACGCGCTCGCCGCGCTGCGCAAATGGCGCGAAAGCGGCGGCAACACCTACGCGGCACCGCCTGCAGCGCTGCGCCCCGACCTGGTGGTCGACGGCCTGTTCGGCATCGGCCTGGCGCGGCCGCTCGATGGCCGCTATGCGGAACTCATCGCGGCCGTCAATCGCCTGCCCGGGCGCAAGCTGGCGCTGGACATCGCCAGCGGCATCAACGCCGACACCGGCGCGATCATGGGCGTCGCTGTGCGCGCCACGCACACCATCACCTTCATCGCGCTCAAGCCCGGACTGCTCACGCTGGACGGCCCGGACTACTGCGGCGACATCCGCGTCGCCGACCTCGGCTTGGACCTCCACCCCCTGCCCGCGGGCGCCGGTGCCACCATAGGCGCGGAATCCCTGCGCCGTGCGCTAGCGCCCCGGCCGCGCAATTTCCACAAGGGCCGGGCCGGCAGCGTGGGCGTGCTCGGCGGTGCCGGCGGCATGGTCGGCGCCGCGCTGCTGGCGGGCCGCGCTGCGCTGAAGCTGGGCGCGGGCAAGGTGTTCCTCGGCCTGCTGAGCGAGCATCCGCCCGGCATCGACTACGACCAGCCGGAGCTGATGCTGCGTGCGCCGCGCGATCTGCTGGAAGCCGGATTGATCACGGCGTATGCCGTCGGCCCCGGCATGGGCACGGTCAAGTCAGCCGAGCAGCTGCTGCGCGAGGTCCTCGATGCAAGCGTGCCGCTGGTGCTGGACGCCGACGCGCTCAACCTGATCGCCTCGAGCAAGACGCTGCAGGCGCGGCTGCCGAAACGCAGCGCCCCATGCGTGCTCACGCCGCACCCGGCTGAAGCCGCGCGCCTGCTCGGCTGCGCCACCGAGGCCGTGCAGGCCGACCGCATCAAGGCCGCGGGCGAACTCGCGCAGCGTTACCGCGCGGTGGTGGTACTCAAGGGCAATGGCAGCATCGTGAGCAGCGCGGACGCGGGCTGGCAGGTCAACACCAGCGGCAATCCCGGCATGGCCTCGGCCGGGATGGGCGACGTGCTCACCGGCATGATCGCATCGCTGCTGGCCCAGGGCGCCGACGCGCGCGCTGCCGCGGCTGCAGGGACCTGGTTGCACGGGGCCGCTGCCGACGCGCTGGCGCGCGAACATGGCGGCCCGCTGGGCATCAGTGCCGGCGACATCCTCGATCCGGCGCGCAAGCTGCTCAATGCGGCCCTGTATTAGGGCCTGTTGACGCGCACTGACTGAAACGCGGGGCGCCTGCCCTCCGCTCATGCCGCCCGGAGTTTCGACGCAGGCTCCGGATAAGGGTAGAGGATATTGAGCGCGACGCTCTGGCCGGCGCTCTGCACCATGCGCACGTGCTCGCGCCGCAATTCGCGCGCCTGGCGGCAGCCGCAGGAGTGGGCGATCATGTCGATCTCCCGGTTCATGCCGGTGGCGTACTGGGCCACCCGCAGGCGCTTCTCCTCCACCACCAGTCCGCGCTGCAGGCGCTTGTCGTGCGTGGTGACGCCGGTGGGGCAGCTGTTCTGATGGCAGCGCAAGGCCTGGATGCAGCCCAGCGAAAACATGAAGCCGCGCGCGGTATTGACGAAATCCGCGCCGGTACACAGCGCCCAGGCAGCGCGCGCCGAGGTGATCAGCTTGCCGGCGGCGATCACGCGCACGCGCTGGCGCAGGCCCGACTCGATCAGCGCGTCCACCACGCGCGGCAGCGCCTCGGCGATCGGCAGCGCCATGTGGTCCATCAGCGCCTGCGGCGCCGCGCCCGAACCGCCTTCGCCGCCGTCCACTGCGAGGAAGTCCGGCGCGTATTCCAGGCCGCGCCGGTTGACTGCATCGCACAATTCGTTGATGAACTGCCAGCCGCCGATGGCGCTTTTCACGCCGACCGGCTTGCCGGTCAGTTCGCGCAGCCAGGCGATCTTGTCCAGCAGCTCGTTCACGTTGGAGATATCGCGATGCCGGTTCGGGCTGATCGAATCCTGGTGCACCGGGATGCCGCGGATGCGCGCGATCTCCTCGGTCACCTTGCCCGCCGGCAACACCCCGCCCTTGCCCGGTTTTGCGCCCTGCGACAGCTTGATCTCGAACGCCTTGACCTGCGGCGCCAGTTCTTTCGCGCGTTCCGCGGACAGGTTGCCGTCGCGATCGCGGATGCCGTATTTGGCGGTGCCAATCTGCATGATGATGTCGCAGCCGCCTTCGAGGTGGTAGGGGCTGAGCCCGCCCTCGCCCGTGTCCATCCAGCAGCCGGCGAGCGCAGCGCCCTGGGACAGCGCGCGCACCGCCGGCGCAGAAATCGCGCCGAAACTCATGCCGCTGATATTGACGATGGATTTCGCCTCGAACGGCTCGCGCGCATAGCCCTCGCCTATCGTCAGCGCGGGCGTGGGCAGGCGGTCTTCGTCGAGCACCGGATAGGGCGCGTTGACGAACAGGATGGAACCCGGTTCGTTGGTGTTGTTGGTCGAGCCGAAACCGATGATGCCGCCCTCGGCCTTGGCCAGGCGGTACACCCAGGAACGCGCGGAGCGGTTGAACGGCAGCTCTTCGCGGTCGTTCATGAATAGGTACTGGCGGAAATACTCGCCCTGCTTCTCGAAAAAGTAGCGCAGCCTGCCGACAACCGGAAAATTGCGCAGGACCGCGTGCTTTTTCTGCGTGACGTCCTGGATGAACCAGAAGACGAGGACGGCGAGGATGACGAAGCCGACTATCGTTCCAAGGCCGTAGCTGACCACTCCGAGCATGCCTGACATACTCCCTCCCCCTGGATGCAGCCCTCTTGTTGTGTGCGGCTGGAGCTACTGTACTACGGTATTACTGTACTACGGTAATCAGCGGTCCCGCAGAATCGTCGTCGGCGTATCCGCGTTCGATCTCGCCCGCGGTCGCGGCACGCACCGATACCACGGTGCAGGCAAAGCGCAGCGCCATGCCGGCAAGCGGATGATTGCCGTCGAGCACCACCTTGTCCTGCTCCATGTCGGTGACGGTAAAGATCAGCAGTTCGTCCGCGGCAGCGCCCGCCTGCTCGAACTGCATGCCGACTTCGAGTTCGGGCGGAAACTGCGCGCGCTCGGCCAGGCGCACCAGCTCGGCGTCGTACTCGCCGAACGCATCCCCGGGCTCCAGACGGACGTCGATCTTTTCCCCCGGCCCGCGGCCCTGCAGCGCCTGCTCCACCACGGGAAAGATCCCCTCATAGCCGCCGTGCAGGTATTGCACCGCTTCGGCCGACTGCTGGATCAGATTGCCGTGCACGTCGGACAGCTGGACCTCGAGCGCGACTACCGTGTCTTTGCCGATTTGCATTCGCGGTTGATTTCTTTCACCAGTTGCAGCACCTCCATCGCGTGGCCGCGCGGATTGACGCCGTACAGCGCGTGCCGCAGCCTGCCTTTCTTGTCGATGACGAAGGTGGCGCGCGTAATGCAGGTCTTCGTGGTTCCGTCGCACTCCTTCGTTTCGCGCACGCCATACTGCTGGCACACCTCGGCCTCGGGGTCCGCGAGCAGGCAAACGGAGAGGCCGTGCTTGTCGCGGAATTCGGCGTGCGAGATGCAGTCGTCCGGCGACACCCCCAGCACCACGCAGTCGTGCCGCGCGAATTCCTCGTCGTGATCGGAGAACTCGATCGCCTGCAGCGTGCAGCCCGGCGTGCCGTCCCTGGGGTAAAAATACAGGACAACGTTCTTCTTTCCCTTGAACGAAGCAAGCCCGACCGTCTCCATGTCGGCGTCGGCCAGGGAGAACACTGGGGCGGGATGTCCGATTTGCGGCGCAGCGGTTTTCACGTTGCGGACGATTCTAAACCATCCCGGGAAAACGTGAAGACCCCGAATCGAGCCGCTGCGCCTGCGCGCCGGAAAGCAAAGATATAATGTCGCTGATGCAATCCAACGTGCCCGCACCGACGCATCATGACCGAAGAAACGGCCGCGCCGCAACCTGAGCGCCTGCTGTTGTCCACGCGCCGCGAATACCTGGATGCGCTGGAACGGCTGATCGGCCTGGCGCAGCGCGAGCTGCGCATTCTCGACGCCGATCTTTTTCACTTACAGCTCGAATCGGCTCGCACCAGTGATTTGCTGCGCGAATTCCTGCTGCGCGGCCGCGACAACCGCCTGTACATCGCAGTGCACGATACCGAGTACCTGCGCAGGCACTGCCCGCGCCTGCTCGAACTGCTGCGCCGCTTCAGCGAGCGCATGTTCATCCACCAGACCAAGGGTGACGCCACCCGGGCGCAGGACTGCCTTGTGCTTGCGGACAAGCGCCATTTCGTGCGCCGTCCGGTGCAGGCGCAGCCGCGCGCGGCGCTCGGGTTGAACGACGAAATGGAAAGCCAGGCAATCTACCTGCGCTATTGCGAAATCTGGGACAGCTCGGTCCCCGCGGTTTCCGCGACCACCAGCGGCCTGTAGCCGGGACCGAAAACGCGGTAAAATGCAACGTTTGCCGCGCGGACCCGGAACGGCCCTGTGCCAAACACGATGTTTAACTTTTTATCGATAAGGAAATTAAAACATGAAACGCTCACTTATGGTCGCCGCACTGGCCGCGCTGTTGCTGGCCGGCTGCGGTAAAGAAGCTCCGCCTCCTCCGCCGCCTGCCCCGGCTGCGGCTCCTGCGCCCGCGCCCGCACCTGCGCCCGCGCCTGCAGCCGAAGCACCGAAGGATGCTGCTGCGCCTGCCGCCCCTGCGGCTGGCGCCGCCGCGCCTGCCGCGCCCGCCGCTGCCGAGCCGGCCAAGGCAGAGCCCAAGAAAGAAGAGCCCAAGAAGTAAGCTCGCTCTTCGGGTACAAAAAAGCCGGTCTTCGGACCGGCTTTTTTATTTTCCACACCGGCGCGCGTGAAACTGGCGCGGACGCGTTAGTCGCGCGCGCCTCGCAACGCGCCGTTTGCCGTCCGCAGCCTGCGCGCATCTGCGCGCATACCGGACCAAATCTCGCTAAGCGATTTCGCGCCAGCCGAAACCCACGTCCTGATCGGCGACGCCGATCCAGTCCGGGGCGCAGCCCATTACCTGCGCCAGCGCCCGGCAAGCCAGCTCGGGCGTGTTGTTGTGCTCGGAAAGATGCGCAGCGACGAGGTGCTGCAAACGGCTGCGGTCGAGCGCGGCCAGCAGGCCGGCCGAGCTGTTGTTGTCCAGGTGTCCGTAGCGGCCCGCGATGCGCGCTTTCAGCGCCTGCGGGTAGTCTCCTTTCATCAGCAGCTCGAGGTCGTGGTTGCATTCGAGCACCAGCGCGTCGCAGCCGGTGAGCATCGCTTCGATATGGCTGGTGGACGTGCCGGTGTCGGTGAGCACACCCAGGCGGCGGGCGCCATCGGAGAACACGAAGTGCGCGGGCTCGCGCGCATCATGCGGCACCGGAAACGGCAGCAGCTGCAGTTCACCGACGGCAAACGGGCTATGGCTGTCGATGATGTGAACCTGCCGCAGAGCGGACGCATCCCCGGGCAAGGCTTTCAGCGTGCCATGCGTCAGCCACAGCGGCAGATTGTGCTTGCGCGCGAACTTGCAGGCACCCGCTGTATGGTCGCTGTGCTCGTGGGTGACGAGAATGCCCGCGAGGTCCGCCGGCGCCAGACCCAGGCGCGCGAGCCGGCGTTCGGTCTCGCGCACCGGGTAGCCGCAATCCAGCATCAGCCGGGTGCGGCCCCGTTCGACGATAAGCGCATTACCCCGGCTGCCGCTGCCCAGGCAGGCAAAGCGCATGCGCTATTTGAGCTGTTCGTGCAACAGCGAGAGAATGCGCCGGCCGGTGTCGGTGTTATCCGCTTGGCCGTCCTTGTTCTGCACCTGCACCTCGCTCACGCTGCCGGACTGCTTGACCAGCACCCGGTACTGTTCGGCCTTGATCGGGGTCTTGTCGCTGCGCCAGAACGCAAGCCTGGACAGGAAACCCTTGTCCTTGTCCGGCGCTTTCTGGCCGTCGATCTGGGGATCGACATAGCGCACAAAATAGTAGCCCTTGGAACGGTCACGGTCTTCCACGGTAAAGCCCACGCGGTCCAACGCCAGCCCGACGCGGCGCCAGGCACGGTCAAACGCATCGTCCAGCTCCAGTGAACCGCTGCCGTTGGCGGCGCGCACCAGCTTGGCGCGTTCGACCTTTGCGTCCTTGCTTATCAGCTCCGCCTTCGCGCGCGCATCTTCGACGCCGAAACGCAGCATCAGCCGGCGCAGGAACTCGGCCTCCAGTTCCGGGTCGGGCGGCCGCGGCTGCCATACCGTATTGACTTTGTCGTTGTCGGCGTACACCTCGGCCATGCCGCGGTGGCTGATGTAGATCTCTGTCGTGCCCGGGGTTTTTCCACGCTCCAGGCGGGTGCGGAACTTGTCGCGCTCACCGGTCGAGTAGACCGAATCAATCACCTTTCCGAGCAGGTTGCGTATCGGGCTCTGTGGAATGTTGGCGCGGTTTTCCGCCCAGTCCGTTTCCATGACGCCCACTTCCGGATTCTCGGTCTTGATCAGGAAGCCGAGCCCCTGCCAGAATTCCTTTACCACCGGCCAAACCTTCTCCGGCGCCTCTGGAACTACCAGCCAGCGCTCGCTGCCGGCGCGCTCGATGTGCACCTTGGCCACGTCCGGAAGCACTTCGGCAGAACTCGCGCGCAGCGCGCCGCCGCGTTCCGCGTTGTAGGTCGAAAGCGTCGCCGATCCATGCGTGGCGATATCCGGCACCGCGTAGCGGTCATCGCGAGAAGGCGCGGTAAGATCCGGCGGGACTTCGAGCCGGGGCAGCTGCTTCGATTCGGATTTGTACTGGATCTTTTCGCCCTGCACCAGATCGTGCATGCTGCTGCAGCCCGCCAGCAGTCCGAACAGGAGCAAATAAACGGCGTTGCGCTTCATATGGCATTACCCTCTGCTAGTGGCGCCCGATTGCGGGAGCGCGAGTGGCGCGCCCCAGTCTCGCTTTTTGACTTGATCACTGGCCTCGCTTCAATTCGATTCCGGCCTGGCGCATTGCTTCCCTGACAGTTTCGTGAAAATTCGCCGACAAGGGCACCAGCGGAAGGCGGAGGCCGGGCTGGATCAAACCCATCTGCGCCAGCGCCCATTTCACCGGGATCGGGTTGCCCTCGACGAACAGCTTGGTATGCAGGCCGAGCAGTCGGTTGTTCGCCGCGCGCGCGCGCGCAATGTCACCGGACAGGGCCGCGGCGCACATTTCCTGCATCAGCCGCGGCGCAACGTTGGCAGTGACAGAAATCACGCCGTGGCCGCCCATCAGCATCAGCGGCAGGCCGGTCGCGTCCTCCCCGCTGTAGACCGCAAAATTCTTGGGCGCGCGCCGCAACAGGTCGCTGCCGCGCTCCAGACTCGCGGTCGCATCCTTGATGCCGACAATATTGGGGACCTGCACCAGGCGCAGCACCGTGTCGTTCTGCAGGTCGGCGACGGTGCGCCCGGGGACATTATAAAGGATCAGCGGCAGATCCACGGCCTCGGCGATGGCGCGAAAATGCCGGTACAGGCCTTCCTGCGTCGGCTTGTTGTAATACGGCACCACGGACAGGCTGTATTGCGCACCCGAATGCTTGGCCGACTCCGACAATTCGATCGCCTCGGCGGTCGAATTCGCGCCGGTGCCGGCAATGATGGGAACGCGCCCGGCGGCGTGCTCGACCGCAATGCGGATCAGTTGCTTGTGCTCGTCGAAATTGACCGTGGGCGATTCACCCGTGGTGCCCACGACGACTATGCCCTGGGTGCCCTCGGTGATATGCCAGTCGATCAGGCTCTTGAAGCGCCCGATGTCGAGCGCCCCGTCTTCGAGCATGGGCGTAACTATCGCAACCAGACTTCCGCTCAACATAAACGCTGTCCCGCGAGGAAAATGTTTAATTTTAACGCATTGCGCCCGCCGCCGGGATACATAAATGGCGCGAATCGAAGCGCTGCGCGCCTAATCCGGCAGGTCCAGCCTGCACGCCTCCACGCCGCGTTGTACCGCGCAAATGCGCTGGATCACCGCGGGCTTGGGCCGCTCGACCCGGCCCTGCTCGAACGCGAGCACCTGCATCCGGCCCTGCACCCACTGCAGCAGTTCGCCCGGACGCAGCAGAAATTCGGGATTAGACGGGCGCCCGAGCATTTCGTTTCCCAGCGCGAAGGTTTCGTAGATCAGCACGCCGCGCGGCCGCAGCGCATCGAGCAAGGCCGGCAACAGCGGCCGGTGCAAGTAATTGGTCACGACTATGCCGTCGAAGCTGGCGGCCGCATAAGGCCAGGGCCCGCCTTCCACGTCCGCGCAGCGGGTACTTATCCCGGGAACGCCTTTCAGCGCGGCCAGGGACGCGCCGTCGCGGTCCAGCGCCTCGACCCGATAGCCCAGGCCCGCCAGATGGCGCGCGTGGCGCCCTTGGCCGCAGGCCAGGTCGAGCACGGCGCCGCCGTCCGCAATCAGGCGCGCGAATCGGCGCACCCAGCCTGAAGCTTCAACTTGCTCGTGCTGGCGCATTTGCATGGCATTCAATCCTAGAAGCTCGAGCCCGGCTGGCGCAGGAACTCGGTTTCCTCCGGCGTGGAGGCGCGACCCAGTATCGCGTTGCGGTGAGGGAAGCGGCCGAAGCGCGCGATGATCTCGAAATGCCGGCGCGCATAGTTGATGGTTTCGGCGCTGCCGGGGTCGGCGCGCAGGCCGTCGAACAATTCCAGGCAGCGTCGCTGCAGCGCCAAGTCCTCGGCATGCTCGAACGGCAGGTAGACGAACCAGCGCTGCACCGGCACGAGCGATCGGTCGTATCCCAGGTCCACCGCCAGCTGCGCCGCGGCCTGCGCCTGCGCGTCAGTCGCGAAGGCCTCGCCGGTGCCGCGATACAGATTGCGCGGAAATTGATCCAGCAGCAGGATCAGCGCGAGCAGCGAATCGGGCGCGGTCCGCCACGCCTGCAGGTTTCCGCAGGCAGCATCGCGCTGCAGATCGAGGAAGCGGGTGCGGATCTCCCGGTCGAACGCGTCGGACTTGCGGAACCAGTCGGCGCGTGACCGGCCGAATTCGGGGGAATCTGCCGCCCCGAACCAGAAATCGAGCACATCACGATGATCAGCCATGGTGGAAGGCCGGCAAGCTGGTCTGGTACCGCGCGCCGCGGCACGCACGCTTCCCGCGCCGGCGCAGGTCTCAGGCAGGTTCCGAAATCTCGATCAGATTGCGATCCGGATCGCGCACGTAGACCGAGCGCAGCGCAAAGCGCGCCCCGGTGCGCGTGACCGGGCCCAGTTCGATCTCCACGCCGGCCGCGCGCAGCTGCGCGATGACCTGGTCCAGCGGCCGGTCCGCCAGGAAACATACGTCCAGCGACCCGGGCGTGGGATGCGCTGCGTAGTTGTCGGTCACCGTGCCCTGGTCGTGGATGTTGATCTTCTGCTCGCCGAAGCGCAGCGCGCGGCGCCCCTGACCGAACAGCTCGAGTTTCATTCCCAGCACGCGCGTGTAGAAATCGATGCACTTTTCCGCGTCGCGCGTGGTCAGCACCAGGTGGTCCATGCCCTTTATCATTTTTTCCCAGATCCTTCAGTTCGCCGGCAGTGCCGTTGCCACGATTATCCGCCGCCCCTGTCCGCTAGGACCAGCCGCGGCTTATGCCCCAGTTGTAATGGTGCCAGCCGAAGCCCGGGAGCATTCCCAGCGCGATCGAGACCAGACTCGCGAGAACCATCAGGATGATCACCGCCGGTATCGCCGCGATGGCCCACTTTACCAGCAGAACCACCATCGACCAGAACGGTATCTTGATATCGGTCACAACCACTTCGCGCTTTTCGTCCGCCATCGCGGCCCTCCTCCTGCCGTGATACCGGCCTAGTTCTTCCAGGCGCGGTCGAGTGCCTGCTCGGCCTGGTCGAGCCTGGCCTTGGCCTGCTGTTTCGCCTTTTCCGACAGGCCGGCTTTCTTCTGCTCCTGATCGAGCTGCTTCTTGAGCGCGTCCATTGCCTTCCTGGTTTGCGCGAGCCGCTCCGCATCGGCTTTGTGCTCCGCCTCGGCGCGTTCGTACTCCTGGCGCGCGAACTGCACCGCGCTCTGCTCCCGCGAAACGTCTCTTGCCGGCGCGTGGATTGACGCGGCCGCCAGAATCAATGCTGCGACCATCTGAACGCTGCGCATGACTGCCCCTTCCAAAATTTTCCGTGGTAGAGACCGATGCCGCAACCCGGGCATATCGCTCAGTTTAGCGCCGCTGCCCGCGCGTTGCCAGCATGAGCCGGCCCCGAGCGGGCCCGGCAGCGGCAGCATGCGAGTTTTGAAAATGCGCCGGCGTGCGCCGCGTCGCGCACACGCGCCTGGTTTCCTGGTGCCCCGAAAACGAATCGAACGTTCGACCTGCCCCTTAGGAGGGGGCCGCTCTATCCACTGAGCTACCGGGGCGAGAGTCGCAATTCTATACGAAATCGGCCGCGGCTTAAGCCGCGCATGCGCTGAAATGCGCGGCGCCTACAACACCAGCTTGGATCTCTCGCTGGGCGCCTCGCACACCACATTGGACCCCAGGCGCTCGAGCGCCTCGCGCGTCTCCTTCAGCTTGAGGTCGATATCGTCGTCGGTCTGGTCCGGGTCATGGTGGAACAGGTGCAGCCGTTTGACTTTCGCCCGCGCGGCCAGGTCGGCGACCTCGCTCACGCAGGAATGGCCCCAGTCGACCTTGCTCGGGTATTCGTGGTCGCGGTAGGTGGTGTCGGTGATGAGCAGGTCCGTGCCCTTCACGAAATTTGCCAGCCTCTCGACGTAGGCCAGGTCATAGCGCGGGTCGGTACGCAGATACAGCTCGTTGTCGGTGATGTAGCAAACCGAGCGGCCATGGCAGCTGAGCCGGTAGCCCAGGCAATAGCCGGGGTGCTTGAGCAGTATGGTGTCGATGCGCACCGCGCCGAAGTCCAGGGACTCCTCGCGCAGGTCGCGGAACACCAGGCGCGCCCCGAACTCCCTGATCGTGACCGGGAAATAAACGCTCTCCATCTGCGCCGCGATCGCGCGCTCTATGGTCAGGTCACCCTGATACGGTCCGAACACGTCGATCTGGTTCCCGCGCACGTACAAGGGGCCGAAGAACGGGATGGTGTTGATATGATCCCAGTGGGTATGGGAGATCAGCACGCGCGCCGAAAGCCGCTGCACCTTGCGCGCTGCAAGCTGATCGGACAGCTGCTTGATGCCGGAGCCGCAATCGAAGATGTGCAGCGGCTCGCCGTTGATCTCGACGCTGATGCAGGGCGTGTTGCCGCCGTAGCGCAGCGTATTCGCGCCCGGCACCGGCAGCGTTCCGTGCACGCCCCAGTAGCTGACGGTGACTTTTTCCGACAGTATTTCGGCGATCAGGCCCGGCAGCGTTTCGCGCTGGACCGGCTTGACGATATAGCCGTCGGCGCCGAGCTCCTTGGCGCGGCGGCGATCGAAATCGTAGGATTTCGATGAACACATGATGATCTTGATCGCGGCCAGGTCCGGGCGGCTGCGGATCTCGCGGCACAGTTCGAACCCGTCCATTTCCGGCATGATGACGTCGCTGATGACGCAGTCCGGACGCGCCACCGGTATCTCCCGCAGGGCCTCCACGCTGGAGGCGTAGCACGTCACCCCGTGCCCAACCTCCTCCAGCACCGCTTTCATCAGCTGCAGGATGATCGGGTCGTCGTCTACGATGAGAAAATTCATGGTCCTTTGCGAAACGGTGCAGCCGCGTGCACGCGGGATCTGCGTACTCGCGCAGCGCCCCATGCCGCAGTCACACGGCATCCTACTACATCGGCTGTCGCCATGGTATTTGCCCCCACCGCAGGCGATTGCATTGATAATTCAGGGCAAAACTGGTAGCTTGCCTGTCTCGCTCAGGGACCGGCGGCGAAATCCGAAGCCGCGGCAAAAACCAATACCATGCAACAGGCATCCGCGCCCGCCGTACTCGAACCAGAGGTCACGCAGGTCCGGGCCGAGGACGGTGCCCCGGCAGTTCAGCTAAGCGGGGCCTGGGACATCCGCGCGCTCGAGGCGCGCGCGCGCCCGCTGGATCTGCAGCTGCGGGCGTTTGCGGCGACGCCGGGCGGCCACTGGGACCTGTCGCACATCCAGCGCCTCGACCATATCGGTGCGCTGCTGATCTGGCGGGCCTGGGGCAAACACCGCCCAGCCCGGCTGGCGCTGGCACCGGCGCACGAAGTGTTCTTTTCCGGCCTCGACTCGGCCGAGGCCGCTGCCCCCGCCGTGCCCTTCGACCCGCTGCGGCCGGTGCGCGCGCTGGGGATGGCGATGTTGCATATGGGCGAGCACTTGCTGGGTATCACGCAGCTGATCGGACAGATTCTGATCGACTCCGTCGGTCTGGTACGCCATCCGCTGCGCGGGCCCTGGCGCGAGATTTCGGCCAGCGTGTTCCGCGTCGGCACGCAAGCACTGGGCATCACCGCGCTGGTGGGCTTTCTCATCGGCGTGGTGCTCTCCTATCTCTCGGCCGAGCAATTGAAAGCGTTCGGCGCCAATATCTTCATCATCAACCTGCTCGGCATGGGCATCATCCGCGAGCTCGGCCCGGTGATCGCCGCGGTGCTGGTGGCCGGCCGCTCCGGCTCGGCCATCACGGCGCAGCTCGGCGTGATGCGCGTTACCGAGGAACTGGACGCCCTGTCGGTGATGGGCATTCCGCACACGGTGCGCCTGATCCTGCCCAAGATCGTGGCACTCGCGATCGCGATGCCCCTGCTGATCCTGTGGACCTCCGCCATCGCGCTGATCGGCGGCGCCATGTCCGCCGAAATACAGTTGGGCATCAGCGTGCATTCCTTCATGATCGGGCTGCCAGACGCCGTTCCGCCGGTCAACCTGTGGCTCGCCATGGGCAAGGGCGTCGTTTTCGGCGCCCTGATCGCGCTGGTCGCCTGCCACTTCGGCTTGCGCGTGCAGCCGAATACCGAAAGCCTGGGCATAGGCACCACCAACTCGGTGGTCACCTCCATCACCGCGGTGATCATCGCCGATGCGATCTTCGCCGTGATCTTCTCCGACGTCGGCATCTCCCTGTCATGACCCCGGTCATCGAAGTCGCCGGCCTGTGGACCCAGTTCGGCGACCACGTGGTGCACAAGGACCTTAACCTGACGGTGATGCCGGGCGAAGTCGTGTCGCTGGTGGGCGGCTCGGGCAGCGGCAAGACCACGCTGATGCGGCAGATCCTCGGGCTGGAGCAGCCCGCGCGCGGGACGGTCAAGGTGTTCGGCATTCCGTTGCACGGGTCGAACCCGCAGCTGGTGCACAAGATCCGCAAGCGCTGGGGCGTGCTGTTCCAGGAGGGGGCGCTCTACAGCGCGCTGTCGGTGTTCGACAACATCGCGCTGCCGCTGCGCGAGCTGCGCGCTTTCGACGAAGCGTTCATCCGCGACATGGTGATGCTCAAGCTCGACATGGTCGACATCGAGCGCCGCCATGCGATGAAAATGCCATCGGACCTGTCCGGCGGCATGATCAAGCGCATTGCGCTCGCGCGCGCGCTCGTGCTCGAGCCCGAACTGGTGTTTCTGGACGAGCCGACCGCCGGCCTGGACCCCGATCGCAGCGAGAGCTTCGTCAAGCTGATCCGCTCCCTGCACCAGACGCTCAACCTCACCGTGGTGATGGTGACGCACGACCTCGATACGCTGGTGTCGCTGTCGGACAAGATTGCAGTGCTGGCCGAGCAGAAGCTGATCGTGTACGGGTCGCTGCGCGAGGCAATCGCGGTAAACCATCCATTCATACTCAATTTCTTCCTCGGCGAGCGCGGCTTGCGCGCGCTCTCCGCGGTCGGTGCTACGATTCAACCAAGCGGCTAACACTGGAAACTGGGGAGATCTACATGGAAAACCGCGCACATGCCCTGGCGGCAGGCTTGTTCACCGTGTTGCTGGGCGCGGCGCTGGCGGCTGTGGCCCTATGGTTCAGCAAGGACGAAGTGAAATTGATTCCCTACGTCATGAGCACCCTGAGCCCGGTGACCGGCCTGAAGATTGAAGCGCCGGTGCGCTATCGCGGCGTGGATGTGGGCAAGGTCGAAGCGATCAACATCGATACCGGCAACAAGGGGCGCGTGCAGATCCGCATCGGCGTGCGCGCGGGCACTCCGATCACGAGCAGCACCTATGCCCAGCTCGGCTACCAGGGCATCACCGGCCTCGCCTATGTGCTGCTCAGCGACGACGGCAAGTCGGATTACCCCCTGCCCAGCAGCCCCGATGCCGTGGCGCAGATCCGCATGAAACCCTCGCTCATGGACGACGGTGAAGTCCTGTTCGCTTCCTTCGCCGAAATCGCGGACAAGGTCAAACGCCTGCTGGACGAGGAAAATCAGGCGCACGTGCGGCGCACGCTCGCCAACCTCGAAGAGGCGGCGCAGCAGGCGGGCACGGCGGCGAAAAAACTGCAGCCCAGCCTGGAAGCCCTGCCCCAGCTGATCGCGGAAGCCAAGGGCCTGGCCGGCGATGCCCGCGGCAGCGTGCGGCGCGCCGATCAGCTCATGGACAGCGCAAACGGCCTCGCGCTCAAGCTCGACGCGCGCGTGGACACGATCGCGCATGCCGTCGCCAGCGTCGAGGCCGGCGTCGGCGAGGTCGGCGCCACCGCACGCAGCGTGAACGAGGAAACGGTGCCGCGGGTGAACACGCTTGTCGACCGCGTATCCAGGCAAACGCACGCGCTCGGCCGCGTGATCGACACCCTCGCCGAACAGCCGCAAAGCATCGTATTCGGCACGCCGCCGGGAACCCCCGGCCCGGGCGAACCCGGTTTCTCGGAGGGAAAATAATGTTGCGCAACGCATTGCTGCTGTCGCTGTCGTTTTCGATTGCATTGCTCCCGGCCTGCGCCATCGGGCCGCGAACGCAAGAGGGAATGGTCAGTTACGACTTCGGACTTCCGCGCACGGACAGGGAAGCGGCGCCGCGCCTGCAGCAGGATCTGATCGTGGCCGAGGTCGCCGCGCCGGCATGGATGGACAATAGCGGAATCCATTACCGCCTCGCATACCGCGACGCGGCACAGCCCAGGGCCTATGCGCTGAGCCACTGGGTGATGTCGCCGGCGGCGCTGCTGGGCCAGCGCGTGCGCGCGAACATTGCGCGCGCAAGCAAGGCAGGCGTGTTCACCTCCGCAGACGGCGTGCGCGCGGGAAATACGCTGCGACTGGAATTGGAGGAGTTCAGCCAGGTGTTCGACACGCCGCAGAGCAGCCACGCCGTGCTGCGTCTGCGCGCCAGCCTGATACGCCAGCGCAGCGTCGTGGCGCAGCAGTCCTTCGAGATCGATCAAGCCGCCGCCACGCCCAATGCGGAAGGCGGCGTGCGCGCGCTGATCGCGGCCAGCGACATGGCCAGCGAGAAACTCATCGATTGGCTGGCGGCCAGCCTGGGGAAATAGACGCTAAGCGAATTCTGGCGGGTCGAACCAGTTGGTAAGCGCAAGACCGCCGTCGACGACGATGCTGGCGCCGCTCACATAGCCGCCGATCCGATGGGACAGCACCGCCAGCGCCATCGGCGCAAGATCCGCTGCCTCGCCCAGCCGACCCAGCGGGATATGGCGCGCGAGTGCCGGATCGGCGACGAAACCACCGGCGGCGATCGCGCCCGGTACCAGCGCATTGACGCGGATCGCGTGCTGGCCCAGCATGCGCGCCATTTCCTTGACCAGGATCGCCATCCCCGCTTTCGCAGTGCTGTAATGCGGCAGGTTGCGCGGCGTCTGCGCGTGCAGCGAGGTCAGATACAGCATGCTCCCCGGCGATTTCGCCGCAATCAGGCTTTTCGCGAGCTCGCGCCCGAGATGGAAACCCGCATCGAGGTTCACGGCGCGCATGCGCATCCAGGTCTCGTCGCCGACCGCCAGCAGGTGATCCTGCTCGCGCCGCGGCGGCGAGGCGCCGTGCACGAACAGAGTGATCAGGCCGAGCCGCGCGCGCGCATCGGCCAGCAGGCGCTCGCATTCGGCGCGTTCGGCCAGGTCGCCCGACCAGGCGATGGCCAGCGCCGGATTCGAGGCGGCGCTCGTTGCGTCGCGGACTCTGTCGGCGCCGATGTCGGCGAACACAGTGCGCACGCCCTCCCCGACCAGCGCCAGCGCGATCGCGCGGCCGATGCCATTGCCGGCGCCGGTGACGATGGCGGCATCGCGCTCGCGATCGAAAGCTCGATCGAACAGTGACATTTCATATTCTCCGAATTGAGGTTTGGAAGACCGGGGCGCGTCCGACAGACCGCCAGATCGTGCGGCGATTTTGACACAGTTCGACATTGCCGCATTGCCGCAAGACCGGCTTTTTGACAGAATGGCGGCGCACCACATCGGGAGCGAAGATGGTACTTTTTCCGGGCAAGGCTTACGACGAAATAAAGGTGGGCGAGAGCTTCGGCTCCGCCATGACGGTCACGGAAACGCACCTGGTGCTCGCTGCCGGGCTGTTCGGCGACTTCAACCCGCTGCACACGAACGAGATGCACGGCAAACAGAGCCGCTTTGGCAGCCGCATCCTGCACGGCCCGTTCACCAGCGCGCTGGTATCCGCGCCGGTAGGCATGTATTTCGGCGGCACCGCGATCGCGTATCTGGAGCACACCTGCCGCTTCAAGGCGCCGGTGCGCGCGGGCGATACGCTGACCACAACCTGGACCATAGTCGAGAAACAGGACAAACCCAAGCACCACGGCGGCATAGCGGTAATGAGCGGCGTATGCACGAACCAAGCTGGCGAGGTGGTGGTCGAGGCCAACGGAAAAATCCTGGTCAAGAGCCGCGGCAGGAAGTAAGAGGCCGTTTCAGCATTGCCGAAGTGGCCGCCGACTAAGCGGAGCACAGGGGGAAATATCCCCTCGTGACGAATGCAGAACTAAGGCCGCGCCCCTAGGCGCTCAGCCGTGACGCAGTTTCAGCGCCAGCACGGTGCCGGTGAGGAACAAGGTGATGCAATTGGCCACGATGATAGGCCAGGCGCCGAGTACCACGCCGTAAGCGAGCCAGAATCCGACGCCGGTGGTGAACACTAGATACATGCCCAGGGAGATGTCGCGCGTCGAGCGCGTCTTCCATACGGTCCAGACCTGGGGCGCAAACGCCACGGTGGTAAGAAAGCCCGCCACCGTGCCGAGCAGATCCGCCAGACTCATTGCTCCTCCTTTGATTGCTTGCAGTAGCGCTGCCTCGATGCCGACTGGCGATGTCAGGGTTTGGCGGCCATGCGCTGCTTCTTGCGCTCTTCTTCCCTGAGCCGCAGCACGCGCCGCTGCACCTTGCCGGTGGTCGTCATCGGCAGCGCGTCGATGAATTCGATTTCCTTGGGATATTCATACGGCGCGAGCTTGCCGCGCACATGCGCCCGCAGCTCCGCCTCGAGTTCGGCCGAAGCCCGGTGTCCGGGGGTGAGCACGATAAAGGCTTTGACGACGTTGGTGCGCTCCAGATCCGGGCTGCCCACCACCGCCGCGTTGGCGATGGCGGCATGCTTGAGCAGGCAGTTTTCGATTTCCGAGGGCCCGATGCGGTAACCGGCGCTTTTGAATACATCGTCGGCACGACCCTGGTACCAGAAATAACCGTCGGCATCCTTCTTGGCCAGATCCCCGGTGCGGCACCAGCGGCCGGTATATTTTCCCTGCGTCGCCTCCGGATTCTTCCAGTACTCCAGGAAGAACACCGGATCGGCGTCGCCGTGAATATCGGTACGGTGCAGCGCCACCTCGCCCACATCGCCGGCCGCGACCTCCTTGCCCTCGTCGTCGATGACGCCCACCCGGTGCCCGGGATAGGGGCGCCCGATGGAGCCCGGCTTGGCCGGCCACAGCGTGTGCGAATTGCCGACGATGTAATTGATTTCGGTCTGCCCGAACATCTCGTTGATGGTAACGCCGAGCTTTTCCCGGCTCCAGGCGAATACCGTTTCGCCTACGGACTCTCCCGCGCTCATGATGGAGCGCAGCCTCAGATCGTAGCGCTGCCTCGGCTCGGGCACCGCCTTCATCATCATCTTCAGCGCGGTGGGAAACAGGAAAGTGTTCCTCACCGCGTATTTTTCCAGCAGGTAAAACGCCTTTTCAGGGTCGAAGCGGCCGCGATAGCCGAGTATGGGATAGCCGTGATACAGCGTGGGCAGCAACGCATCCATCAGCCCGCCGGTCCAGGCCCAGTCGGCCGGAGACCAGAACAGATCGCCGGTCTGCGGAAACAGGTCATGGGAGTGCGCAAAACCCGGCAGGTTGCCCAGCAGCACGCGTTGCGGCTTAAGCGCGCCTTTGGGCGGGCCGGTGGTGCCGCTGGTGTAGACGAGCAGAGCCGGGTCTTCGGCCAGCGTATCGACGCAATCGAACTTGTTCGATGCCTGCGCCTGCAGCGCCTCCCAGGCAACGATGCCGGACTCGCGCGCTCCGGCGACGCCGATCACGTGTTTGAGCGCGGGCAGGCGGTCGCGGATGGGCCATAGATTGGGCAGCGAGGCCGGGTCGACCAGGGCGACCGAGGTTTCGCTGTTCTGCAGGCGGTATTCGAGCGCATCCGGCCCGAACAGCACCGACAGCGGCATGGCGATCGCGCCCATCTGGTAGCAGGCAATATGGGCAATGGCGGTCTCCGGCCGCTGCGGCAGGATGATGCCGACGCGCTCGCCGCGCTTTACCCCCAGCGCGGCAAGCGCGTTGGACAGTCGGTTGGCTTGTTGCTGCAAATCCCAGTAGGTATAGGCAGCGGTGGCGCCGCTCTCGTCTTCCCAGTACAGCGCGAAGCGCTGGCGTTCCTGCGCATGGCGGCCGCAGCAGGCCCAGGCCATGTTGAAGTGCTGCGGCACCTCCCAACGGTGGCCGCGATAGATTTCCTCGTAGCGATCCTGCATGCGCGCTCCTCCACGGATGATGTTCAGGCGGGAAGCGCCGCGGCGCCCGGATTCCGGCCGACCGGCGGCTTTGCGCCGGCGGCACCCGGGCATGCACCCGGATGTGGTCGTCTTCCCGCAGGCTTATTGTAGTTGCTTGACGCGCTGGTCGACGAACGCGAGCAGATCGGGGCTGAGCCCGCCTACGGCTTTGGCGCGCTGAAATGCGCCCAGCGCCTGATCGCCGCGATTGTCGGCCTGCAGCGATATGCCCATTCCCATCCACCACAGTGCGGTGCGCGGCGCGAGCTTGAGCGCGGCTTCGTAGCTTGCGACCGCTTCCTTGTGCCGTCCCAGGCGCTGCAGCACGGCGGCGTCGAAGGCGTGATATTCGGCATCGCCGGCGGCGCGGCCTGCATACTTGGCCAGCAGATCGTGCGCCCCCTGCAGATCCCCGCGCTCCACCTGAATGCGCGCCAGCAGGATCGCATAGGCGGTGCGTTCCGGGTTCAGGTTCAGCCCTTCCTGCAGGTACTGCTGCGCTTCTTCAAAGCGCCGGCTCTCCAGCAACAGGCCGACCAGGGCCTGGCGCGCCGCCGCATGGTGCGCATCCAACTGCAGGACGCCTTTGTAGCCGTCCAGCGCTTCAGCCACGCGGCCCTGATTGAGCAGCGCGCTTGCCTTGCGAAACTGGGTGTCGGCGCGCTCTGCAGGGGTGGATGCATGCACGTCGATGTTGATCTTGTCCTGCGCCGGGACGGCGTCGCCGGCCCTTGTCACTGCGGCAGTCTCGGCCTTGTGCGCCTGCCCTGGTGCCGGCGCCGCTGTGCCGGCCTGCCCGCGCTCCGCCTTCGGTTTGGCGGCAAAGTTTCTTTCCCTGATCGGCGTCACGATCTCCGTAGCGAGCTTGAGCATGTCGACACCGGACGTCGCCGACGGCGCCGGCGCAGCTGCTGCCGCTGCAGGCGCGGCGACCATGGCCGGCTGCGGCGCGGCCTGCGCCGGAGACGGGGCTGGCGCTTGCGCAGCGGCAGGGACTGGAGCCGGCGCTTGCGCGGGCACCGGCACCGGCGCGGGGGCGGCAGCCGTTTGCGGAGCCGGAGCGGCAGCAGCCAATTGCGGACGTCTCAGCTGCCCATGGGAAACCAGATCGGTGACCAACGGCCGCGGCGACATCTGCAGCATCACCCAGACCGCCCAGCCCACGCCCACGACGAGTCCGGCGCCGACCTCCCAGGCGATGCGCTTCCAATCTTTGCGTGTGCGCACCGGGCGCAATTGTTCGGTCAGCGTCTTCTTGCCGCCGGAATCGGTGGCATGGCGCTTGTCCAGATCCTGCAGCATTTTGTTGATCAGGCTCATCTGAGCACCAGCCAGCCGATGCCGCTTCCGGCGACCAGGCCCGCCATGGCCAGCCAGGCCCAGTGGCGCGCGGGGAATGAACTCACGGCGGGCGTGTCGGCGATCGCCGCGCGCGCGTGGCGCATGCGCACCTGGCGCACGCCCTCGCCGAATGCGAGCATCATCGATTTGTGCGCGAGTATGTTCACCAGCCGCGGCACACCACGGGTGGCGCGGTGGATCGCGCCCACTGCCGGCCCGCTGAACACGCCGTCGCCGACATAGCCCGCAACGCTCAGGCGGTGCGCCAGATAATGCGCCAGTTCCTCCCGCGTCAGCGTGCCCAGATGGTGCTGAAAGGTGATGCGCTGGCGCAGCTGACGCACCGACTCGTGCGCGAGTTTCTGGTCGAGCTCAGGCTGTCCGAACAGGATCACCTGCGCAAGCTTGCGCTTCTCGGTCTCGAGATTGGTCAGCAGGCGCAGGGTTTCCAGCGTCTCCAGCGGCATCGCCTGGGTTTCATCGAGGCAGATCACCACGCGCTTGCGCTCGCGCGCGAAGTCGAGCAGCGCGTGGTTCAGCGCCTTGATCAGGCGGTGCTGATCCAGGTCCGGCTCCACCTCCACGTCCAGTTCGTCGCACAGCGCGAACAGCAGCGTGCGCGGTTCCAGGTTCGGGTTCGGAATGTAGGCGGTGGCGCAGTTGTCGCTCAGGGTGGCAAGCAGCTTGCGGCACAGCAGTGTCTTGCCGGTGCCCACTTCGCCGGTGATCTTGATGAAACCCTCGCCGTTGGCCACCGCCACCAGCAGCGTGTTGAGTCCTTCCTGGCTGCTGGCGCAGGCGAAAAAGAAACTGGTGTCCGGCGTAATGCCGAACGGCGGTTCGCGCAGGCCGAAATGATTGAGGTAGATCACTTGTTTGCGCCGGCGGCGCCCTCGCGCGGCTCGATGCGCATGCGCTGCATCCGGGCGTGTGTGTCCTGCAAGTCCTCATCCCAGGTCTTGTCGCTTTCGATGATCGTGGGCTTGATCAGGATCACCAGCTCCCGCTTGGTGGTATCGGTCGAGGAATTGCGGAACGCGCCGCCGAGCCCCGGCAGGTCGGCCAGTCCCGGGATGCCGCTGCGGCCCTTGTTCAGCTCGACTTTCATCAGACCGCCCAGAACGACGATATTGCCGTCGTGCGTGCGCACCATGGTGTCGGACTCGCTGACATTGACTGCCGCCACGTCCACGCTCTGCGCGCCGACGCCGGCGAGATTGAATCCTACCGCCTTGGACGCGACGCTGGTCACCAGCGGATGGATGTGCAGCGAAATATTGCCGGCATCGTCGATTTGCGGCGTCACGTCGAGCGAGATCCCGGAGAAGATATTGCTGATCTGCGGCGACACCGAAGTCGGAATGACGACGCCGGCCGAGGTCACGCCCGGAACCACGGTGATGCTGGTGACGTAAGGCTGGTCGGTGCCGACCTTGAGCACGGCCTTCTGATTGTTGAGCGTCGCCACGCGCGGGCTGGACAGCACCTGCACCGAACCCTGCGACTCGAGAAACTGCAGCAGCGCGGCAAAATTATCCGTCTGCACCGCTAGGCCGAACACGCCGCCGGCCACGCCGTTCGCTCCGGCAACGGCGCCGCCCAGCGTTGCCAGGCCGGCTCCCGCCCCCGGGTTCGCGCTGAAATTGCTGCTGCTGCCGGTGCTGCTGCCGGCGGTGCTGCCGCTCAGGGCACCGCGCACACCGAGGCTGTTGGCGACGCCGCCCAGGCCGCTGGTAAAGCCGCCGGCGATGCCGCTGGTCGGAAATGCCGCCCAGTTGATCCCGGTCTGATAAGCCTGGTTCAGGGTGACGTCGACGATCTTGGCTTCGAGCATGACCTGCCGCTCCACCGACACCTGCATGGCTTTGAGCAGGGTCGCAACGCTGCGCAGTTCCTGCGGCATGGCGCGCACCACCACTACGCCGGACTGCGGGCTGATCACGATATTGCGCCCTTCGCCTTTTCCGACGATGGTGCGTATGGCGTACTCGACTTCGGCCCAGAAGTCGGTGGTCTGGACCGTGGACATGCGCGTTGCATCGGTCTGGATGCCGCCGAGTGCACCTGGCGCGTTTGGATTCATCGAGGGCGGGCCCTGCGTTGCGCCGGTCACCACCGGCGCCGCCTGAACTGGAGTTGCCAGCGTCGTCTGCTGAATCGCGGCGGTATTTACCGTCGCGGTGGCGGTGGCCAAACCGCTGGAACCGGCGGTGACGCGCATGTCGCTGCGCCCTTGGCGCGCGCCGATGAGATAGTTGACCTGAAATACGCGCGTCTGCAGGCCGGCCGGCCTGATATAGACGCGGCTGCCGTCGATCTTGTACTCGTAGCCGTAGATCTCGCGTATCGATTCGAGCGCCTCGGACAGGCTGACGTCCTTTAGATTGACCGAAATCGATCCGGACACTTCCGGGGACACCAGCATGCTGTAGCGCGTGCCCGACACGATCGACAGGAAGACTTCGCGCGCCGGCGCGTTGTTCACATTCAGGTCGAAGCGGGCTTCGATCGGTTTTCCCTCGACCTGCGGCAACTCCATGCGCAGCGGCGGCAGCAGCGCACGGTTCACCGCATCGGGCTCCCTGGGTTTCGCATGCGCCGGGCCTTTTTCCAGTTCGCTGATCATCTCTTCGCTGACCTTGTTGGTGCGCACCGGTTCCTGCGCGCAGCCAGCAGCCAGCAGAGCGGTTAACGCGAGTACGGCGAAATGCAGGTTTCTCATGGTCGTTTTACCATTTTCTCGGTTTTGTCCTCGCTGCCGGACACGGCTGCGGCCTCTCCACGCGGAGGATACAGCTGCAGCACCTCCTGCTCCTGGCCGGTCTTGAGTGTTACCGTCGTAGCGCTGATGTTGACCACCACCGCCTTGCCGAAGGCGCCACCCAGGGCTACGTATTCGCCATTGATGATCGCACCCTTGCGCGTGCTCGACAACAGGATGGATTCAAGCCGCGGGCGCGCCTCGGCGCCTTCCTTCGCCTCCTTGTCCACGCCTGCCGCCGTCATCATCAGCTGAAGCGGCGGGCGCGTCGGATCGGTGAGCGCCTGCGCGGTGCTACCGGCCGACAGGGCCAGGCCCGCCGCGGCGGCGAGCGCCCGAGCCAGCCTCAGACGGTGAGCCATGATTTCTCCGGACTCAGCGTATAGATGTTCAGTTTCAGCACCGATAGCGGATACTGCTCCACGCTCAGGTCGAAGCCGTCCCAGAACACGCGCTGCGGCATCCGTTCCAGCGCCGCGAGGTAGTCGAGCAGGTCGAAGTAGCTGCCCTTGATGCTGAGTTCGACCGTATGCCGGTACACCTCGCGCCCGCTGCCGGCCGCGCGCGCGCGCCCTTCGGCGGTGCCCGCGCCCTGCGACAGGCTGGCGCCGGGAAGATTGCGCAGCGACAGCAGCTGCAATTTCGGATTCTTCGCGATCAGGCCCCTGAGCATGGTCGCCATTTTCTTCGGTGACACAAACTGCTGTTGTTGCTCCTCGAACTGCCGGTCGTAGCGCGCAATCTGTTCGCGCAGGTCCTTGAGCTTCTCGCGGTTGACCGCGTTCGGGTCCTGCACCCCGGGCCGCACCAGGGCCTCGACCTGCGCCTGGATCGCCTTGGTTTCCTCCTGCTGCTGCGCAATTTGCGCCGCCAGCTGATTGCGCCGCGACAGCACCGGATTCAACAGAAACACCTGCAACAGGGTGATGGTCACCAGCGCAACGGCGCCGAAAAACATGGCCCGCTCGCGCAAGGCCATTGCATCGATGCCGTCGGCATATTTTTGCAGCAGCTGCTTCATTTGGATCCGACGCCCGGCGCCGGACTGCGCGGCGCCGCGCCCGGCAGTTCGATTGCCGCCTTGTCACCGGAAAGCACAGCGTGGCTCGATACCAGCTGAAACTCGGTGTAGCTGTACTTGGCCGGTGCGCCGGCGGTCCGCGATGCGCTCGCCGGCAGCACGCCTTCGGCCTGCGTCATGCTAAGCGAATCGAAGGCGCGGCCGCGCATCGCCCGTTCCTGGTTGAGGCGCTCAATATAGGCCGGCACCAGTTCTGGCTGCAGCGCACGACCGGCGATCTCCATTTCCGCATCGCCCTTGGCGATCCGGAAACGCGTCAGCCACAATCCCGGCAGCGACTGACGTGCCAGCGCGCGCAGGTATTCGGCATAGCTCGAGCCGCTGGCAAGCGTGTCCATGCCGAGGCTGTCGAGCGTCGCCTTGCGTGCGCTCAACTGCGCCTGCAGATTGTTCACTTCGGCCTCAAGACCGGTGTCGAGCTTTTTCGGCGCGTAGCGCAGGCTGGCCTGCGCCAGCAGCGCCTTCGCCTGTTCATACTGCCTCGCCGTTTCCACCGACTGCCGGTCGAGGTTCAGCGACTCGATGCTGGCATAGCCGTAGAACAGCGCGACACCGACCACCAGCAGCGCCAACGCATCCAGCATGTTGACCGCGGAAAACGTCTTCTTCTGCTTGAGGAAGATGGGATTGAACAGGTTGATCTGCTGGCTCACAGCGCTTTTTCCTCTACGCGCAGCGCGGCGCCGATCACGTGCAGCAGTTCCCACTGCTTGTCGGCGCCGATCTGCGGGCCGGAAAATTCCAGCGCTTCGGCCAGATCGATCTGGCGCAGCGGCAGGTACAGTTGCGAGGTGAGGTACGCGAGCAGTCCGATGTTCTCCGGCATCGGCCCGAGCAGCAGTTCGGACAAGACGATGTTCCGGTACTGGCGCTCGAAATGATCGAGCGAGCGCTGCAGCTCGACGCCGATGCGCTCGAAGTAGATCTGCCTCTGGTCTTCGCGCGCCGCGACCAGCTGCCCCCAGCTCACGTCAAGGCGGCGCGCGAGATAGAGCTCGCCCTGGAAGGACAGCGTGAACAGGCCGCCGGTGTGATCGAAGGTCAGCATGCCGATGCCGCGATTCGCGGTCTCGTACAGTTCGGCGATATTGCGCTGCGCCGTTTCCGGGATGTCGATGACCTGAAGCGGTACGCTGGCGCGCTCGAACTGCGCGATCTGCCTTTGCACGATTTCGTTTTTCGCCGCCACGGCATACATGTAGTGGCTCGTGCCCGGCGCATCCTGGTCGATCGGCACGTCGAGCACGTCCATGGTGGCGTCGTCGATGTGATAGTCGAGCAGGTCCTTGACGCGCCAGCGGATCGCCGCCTTCAGTTCCTCGCGCGGCACGTTGGGCGCGTCCACCATCAGTAACTGGTATTCCGCTGGATGCAGCAGGGTCGAGCAGTGGTAGCGCGCAAGCTCGTATTCCTTGGCCGCTTTTTCCAGATCAACGCCGTCCTTGTCACCGAGCTTGGCAACGCCCCAATGCCCGACTTTGGGCTTGCCCATGGGCGGGCGCTCGACATGGGCCAGCCGTATGGCGTCAGTATCGGTACTGATGGCCATCCAGCCTGGCTGCATCTTTTTCTTGGAAAACCATGCCATCGGCGGTGCCCGTCAAACGAGTTACTTGAAGTTATATCAATAAATCTTTGTTGTCAATGGTTTTTCTCGAATTTCAGCCTGCTCGTTCCGCGGCGACCGAAGTGTCCCCGGCCGGGCTAGGGCGTGTTCGCCATCACAACGCGTTTGCGTTCGACATAACCGGGCGTCGCGGCCAACGCCGCGTCGGGGCAGGCCGTGGAATTGCAGGCCACCGCTTCGATGCTGTAGGTCGTGGTCACGAGCGGGACGCCGGGCGTGGTCTCGCCCTCGTTGAAGCTTCGCGCGCTGCAACTCACCGTTACCGAGAATCCGGTGGTGGCACGCAGGTCCAGCGTCGTGACCGGAGCGCAGCTGGCCGGGGGACCCAGTACCTGATACAGCCCCCATTCGTTTCCGGCGCGCGCCGTCTGCCAGGCGCGCGCCGACAAGATGTCCTGCGTCGAGGTGGCCTGCTGCGTCGTGCCCAGCCTGACCAGCGCGGCCGAAATGCTCGCCAGTATCACTAGGATGATGATCGCCACGATCGCGCCGAAACCTCGCTGTATCTGTTTCATGGGACGTTGTCCACGTGCGTTCCGTATACCAGGGCGATGCGCTCGCCTTGATCCACGATCTCCAGGTTCATCCAGACGAATCCGCTCTGCTGCGTCTCGCCCTGCGTCGGCGAATAGATGAAGGAACAGCTTTTCAGCTTGGTCGCGAGCACCGGCGTCGGCGTCGGGCCGGCAACAACCGGAACTGGGCATGCGGCCGGCGTCGCCGCATTGAAACCGTAGTTCGCGAACCGGTACAGCGTCCCCGTGCCGCTGCCCGCGCCATCGACGCCGGTGCCCGCGCAGACGTAGAACACTGCGTTCTGCGCGTTGGGTACCACCACGAAGCGCCCGCCGCTGTAGCCGCTCGGAAACTGCGTCGCCGCCGTCAGGCCGACGCGGCTATAGCCCAGGCTGGCATTTGGCGGCGCGCTCACGTTCTGTATCGCCGCCCGGTTGTTGCCGGCATAGACATCATTGGTCTCCTGATTGTCGATCACGAGCCAGTCGCCTGCCACCGGCGCGGTAGACAACGGCGTGAGCAGGTCGAGCGCCGACACCGCAGACGTCCCGTCGAACCATGCACTCGGCGCGCCTGGGTTAGCGCCATCCCAGACCGTGTCCGGTTGCATGCGAAAGCGCCCGCCCGCGGAGGTGGGCACCAGTTCGAAGCACTGCGCATTCGGCGAACGGATCGAGTTCGGCACCGCCAGGTGAATATCGCGGGACATCCTGCGCATCGCGGTGTCGGCAATATCGGTCAGCTGGGCGCGGCGCCCGACCGAGATATAGATATCGAACGCCGGCCTGAAGAACACCACGATGTTGGCCGCGATGATGCCGGTGACCACCATCACCACGATCAGTTCGATCAGCGTGAATCCGCGCGGCGCCGTCCTTCGAACGCCTTGCAAAAAGAAATTTGCAAGGCCTGATTTAGGGGAGCACGAGGGGAGACATCCCCTCGTATCGCAATAATCCTTTAACATGGCCATGTCGGTCCGGCATAGCAGGTGCGCCAGCCGATCAGCGAATAGCTTTCGCTCTCGTGCGTGACGTTTACCCTGACCGTAAGCTGGTCGGTCGCGGCGACGCCGCTCAGGGATACCGGCGATGCCGCAGGCGGGCTCACGCTCACGCTCACGTTGTAGCCGTTCAGTACCGTGGTGCCGTCGATGTCGCAGATGTTCACCGAACTGTAGCCGTTGTAGTCGCGCACGTCGTTGAAGGTGCTGCGCGCGCAGCCGGCAAACGGCGGATTGGGCGGCGTCACGGCGAAGGGCTTGAGCAGGATCTCCTCCATCATTTCATCCGCGATCGCGGACATCTGCTTGCGCACCATCGGGTCGGCGCTGTGCCTCACCGTGGTGGTAAACGTCAGCAATACGCCGGCCAGGCCGATGCCGACGATCACGATCGCGACAATCAATTCGATCAGCGTCACGCCGCGATGGCGTCTACTCGACATATCCAGTCGCTCCGTCAATCCTGACCGGCGTTGCCTGTCCGGTAATGGCAATGTTGCCGGAAAAGACGGTGGTACCCGCCCCATCGCTAGTGATCGTGCCTACCGTCTGGAAATACAGCACCCCGCCCGGGGGATAGCCGCTCGCCTGAGCGGAAGCGCCTTTGCTCATATAGGGCGATCCGTCGGGCGCGGACAGCGCCGTATTGCAGGCGCTGGCTGGATTGGTGCTGGCGATGGACAGCGTGACCGTCGTCGAAGTGAGCGTGGCGCAAACCAGCCGCCGGTGGCCGACGGCCGACTTCTGCGCGTAGCGCAGTGCGCTCACCACGTCGGCGCGGAACACCGATCCGGTCAGCACGCTGCTGTCCATCATCCGCGGCAGCGCAACGGCGGACAATATCCCGATGACCACCATGACGGTGATCAGCTCGGGCAGCGTGAAACCGCCGTGCCTCTCCATCAGTAGAGCTCGCGCATATGGATGGTCTTCCTGGTCTCCGGCGCGTAGATGCCGAAGCTGGCGCGTGCCGAGGGGTCGCGGTCGTAGGTCACCGCGCAATTTCCATTGATGGAACGCAGCCACGGGATTGCGGCGCCGGTCGTGGCCGGATGAATGCCCAAACACGACTGGTCAGCCGCGCCGGCGCCGAGGTTGATCGTCAGGTTGACGCTGCCTGTAGCCGTGGGGGACGGCTGGTTCAATACGATGTTGCCCTGTCCGCCGGCCAGGGTTGTTCCGGTGATATGACTTGCGCCGAAATTCGTCGGATCCGATAGCGTGCCGGTATAGCCCGACAGCGCGATCGACGCAGCGGGCAGCACGGTGAAGCTGTCGGCGCTATTGAGCACCCAGGAGTTTCCAGTCCAATATTCCGCCCGCAGCGGCATGCTGAGGTTGGCCTTTTCGCTGCCGAATGCATTGAACAGGCGCAGCCTGCCATGGCGGATGGCGATATTGCCGTTGGCCCCGGGCGAAGTGACGGTATCGGCGTCCTCGGCGTGAATCTGGATCACCTGTTCCGCATGTGGGAGGGCATTGAACACGAACGATAGCTTCCCCGTTGCATCCGAGTAGTTGACCTTCCCCTCGCCCGGATTGAGGTTGAGAAACTTGGCCGCCGGCACTGCGCCGGTTCCGCCCGCGACGGCGTCGACATACAGCTGCCCGCTTCCGCCTCCCGACGCAAGGCTGAGGTTGATGCTCTTGGCGTATCCGCCGGCGTTATAGTAGTTGGCGGTAGCCGCCGCCGATGCATTCTTCGCGGTCACCGTCACCGTGAACGGCTGGCCCGGAACCGGTCCCGTCGGATTGCCGGAGTAGGCGAAGCCACCGCCCTGCGGCGTCACCACGGTATCGAAGTGATCCGGAATGAAGCGCCCGACGTAAGGACTGGCAGCGCTGACCACGGAATTCTTGCCGTTGACACTATCGCTGCCGAGATAACCATTGGCGTTCGACAAAGTCGCTTTCAGCTGAAGTACGCCGACCTCGCTCCATGCCAGGTCGGTCAAGGTGGCGGCCCCGGAGTTGAAACCGCTCAGCACGCGACCGATGGCTGTCGCGCTGCCTAGTCCCGGCAGGTGATTGAACGACGTCAATTCCGCCCCTTCGGCCGTGGTTTCCTTGCCGAAGTTCGGCGTAAACGCGGGCGTGGGCGCGCCATTCATCGCAGTCACCGTCGCCTTGAACGGCTGTCCCGCCTGGATGAAGGCCGCCCCGGCCGGACCCGTTGCGGCCGGATTGTTGCCGCTGACGTTTGCATTCGCGCAGGTTCCCGCGCCGACCGTGGTGCACGCGATATTGGTGATGTCGAAATGGTGCGGCTTGACCACAAAGGAATTCGACGACCCGGTGAGCGAGGTCAGCAGTGCGCCGCCCGCCGTTTTGCTGGCCCACAGCTTCACCTGCCCGACGTCCGCATAGTTGAACGTCAGCGGAGCGTTGCCGTTGGCATCGAACGTCATGCTGACCGGCAGGTAACTCGCCACGCTGCCGTTGTTATTGCGCGCGATGGTGGTTGGGCTCCCCCCGTCCACGCTCATCAGATTGCTGGTGTAGCAGGTGGTCGGATTGTTGCACTCGTACGCAAAATTGACCGAGGTCGTACCCGCCAGCGCAGGCTCGCAGGCCTGGGTGGTGGTATTCGTCTTCACCGCCCGCAGATAGTTGGTGGCGGAGCTTATGCCTGCGACCTGCGTCGGCAGCGTCGCCACGGCGCCACCCGCCGCAGCGGAAAAGATGAAACCCGCGGTGTTGAACGTGGTGGAACCGCTGTTCGCAACCACGCAGGCGGTTCCGTTCGGGCACCACTGGCGCGGATTGCTCGCCGCAAGCGACTCGCCGGAAAGGGTCACGGACGCAGGCGTGCCGTCCGCGGCAGCAGGGTAGCTCAGGGTCGTGCTTGCCACTCCGGTCGCGTCGAACGTTACCGTGGTCGTACCCAGTGTCCCGCCGCTGGTCGCGAGTATGGCGGTGCTGCCGCTCGCCGCCGCGAACGGATTGGTGCAGGGGCTGCTCGCATCGGTGCAGGCGGTGACGGTCACCGTCGTCGGCACGCACGCCACGCTGTTCGTCGGCATCGACAGCTCGTAGTGATTCGGCACCGGCGACACCACCGCGCAGGCGTGGGTTTGCGTCGCGATGTTCGTTACCGCGGCCTGACTCAGTGCCTGTGGATACACCCGCACTTCGTCCAGATTGCCGCGAAAATGGAAGCTCGCCGGCGGTTCGGTTTGGGGAGGACCATTCACTTCGCCGCCAATCGACACCGGACCGGCATCGGTTCCCCATGCGCCAGCGGTCCACGCCGCCTCGGTAGTCGTGTTCAGCAAGGTCCCAGCCGAGTTGAACACGTAAATTGTGCGCTTTTTGTTGGTGATATCCGCCACAGCGGCAATGAAATACCAGGTGTTGCTAGCAATGGTGTAGGTAGAGTCGAGAATGACGGGAGTGATGCCGCGCGAGAAGAACCTCAATATGCCCGTCGCGCCATCACCCAAGCTCAAGCCATAACCGCCGCTGTTGTTCTGATCGTCGATCAGGATGCGCTGCCCCGCTATCGTATTGTTAGTCGTCCTGATCCAGGCGGTGATGGTGAAGTCGGTGGTCAGGTTGGGCAGCGGCGTCAACACGTAGCCCTGCGTAATCGTGCCGCCGTTGTCGAACACGCCATAGTTGCAGGTGCCCGGGTTGCCCGTGATCGCCGGCGTCGTACCGACGGTACTCGCGCCGTTGAACGCCTGGGCGTTATTTCCGTTTCCCGAACTGTCCAGCACTTCGCCCGCAGTGCCATTCCAGAACCCTTCGTCCATGCGGTATTCGGCCAGCGTCGGGATCGGGATGATCGTATAGACCTGTCCGGTGAATGTGCCGATCAATGCCGGACTTACAGAGCCAGTGCCGGTCTGGTTCAGGCCGAGCGTGCCGGTGCCCGTCCCAGTGCTGGCGGTGACGGTCCAAGTGGTGCCGCTGCCTGTCACTGAAGTAATTGAAGCGCCGCTTGGACCGCTTGCGGCCAGCGCAAAGGCGCTTGCATCCACTCCGGTCACGCTGCGGCTGAATGTAACCGTCCACGATACCGCCGCAGCACTGGTAGGATCGGGATCGGCGCGATTGATCGAAACAACCGTCGATTGTGGCGGCCTGAGGGCGATGCTGAGGAACGCATTGATGGAACTGGTAACGGTCGCGGTGGTGTTGTTCACGGCGCCCGCTGTTGCCTTGACGCCGTCCCACACCGCGAAGCCGCCGCCGTTGCCTGACGTCGTTCCGGCATCGGAGCGCTCGGTGATGCCGGTCAGGCTCGCGTTCGTCTCGGCGCTGAATGCCGCCGCAGCCGAGTCGTTGTCCCGCGCGACGGCCTGAACGACAAGCGTGTCTGGCACGCTCGTCACGACACCGGTCACGGTGACGGACGTGCTGGCTGCCGCCTTGACACCGCCGCCCGTGACGTCCCAAGGATTGCCGCTGTTGTCGACGCCGCGGTAGGTGACGATCTGCGCGTAGACGTGATCGCCCGGGTCGGCAACTCTGGGCGTCGCCATTGACGAGGACGTGGCTCGCGCCCAGAACACCGTGATCCGCGTTCCATTGGTCGTCGTACCTGTCGCCTGGGGACTGTTTGCTACCGCGACGAACCCGGCAGGTGTGGAAAGCGTCACAGCCTGCCCGCCGGTGCTTTCGACAAACAGCAGTGCAATATCGTCTATTTGGTGAGCCGGCCACGCTGGGTTGACGGCCCCGGTTCCAGATACCGCTGTGCCGGCTGCCTGGAAAGCCGGCGCTGCCGTTGCGACTTCGTTCCATAGGAGCGACGAAGCCATTGCCACAGACAAAATGAACGATTTGACTAGTCTGTTCATGGCCCGTTCGGGCGCAGCATCATCTCAGACGCGGCGACGGTGATCAGTGTGGATTCCTGACTTCGCAACTGATTCTCCCAAGCCGTGTCGACCCATCCTCCGCCGGTGCGCGCAGCCCTCCCCAAAAAAAAAGCAGGTTCGGATGCACCGAGCCTGCCCTTGTTTCATTTGTGCTCTGCCTAGGAAGCGCTTATGCCGGGTCAGAAACGCGCGATTGGGCCATGCATGCTCACACCCGATCAACAACCGCTGATCGTCGCCGCTCCGACGCGGGCGGGCAGGGTTGCAGTCGCCGCAGAATATACGAAGCTGCAACTCGCAGGAGTAGGCGCGTTGCCGACCTGAATGGTGATCGCGGCGTTGAGGCCGGTACCCCCGCCGCTGGTCGTGTAATCGGTCGACAGTCCCGCGGCGCCGTAGATGCCCGATGCCGTGCCGGTCGCCACGGGATAGCCGCCGACCATGCTGATGCCGACGCCGTCCAGCGTGATGCTCGCATTGGACGCGAGGCTCTGCGATTGCTGCGTGGCGGCGGCGATATTCATTGCCGCGGACACCGCCCCGCGCGCGCCGCTGAGTATCGACGCCCGCGCGCCCTGCTGGATGCCCATGAACTTTGGCAGTGCAGTCGCGGCCAGGATGCCCAGAATCACGATCACCACGATCAGTTCGATCAGCGTAAAGCCTGAATGCCTTTTCATCAGCGTCGCCTTTTCTTTGGTTCAATTCCGCAGGGGCAGGTACGGCCCGCCCTTGCGATTTCGCATCAGCAGCCGGAGGTTACGATCGGCGCGATGGCAGGCGGCGTGGTCGCGGTAGCCGCGGTATAGGAGAACGCGCAGCTGGCGGGCGTCGGCGCATTCGCTACCTGGATGGTCAGGACGGAGCCAAGAGCCGTACCCCCGCCGGTGGTCGTGTAGTCGCTGGACAATCCTGCCGCACCGTAAATGCCCGAACTGGTACCAGTCGCTACCGGATAGCCGCCGATCATGCTGATGCCGACGCCGTCCAGGGTGATGCTCGCATTGGACGCCAGGCTTTGCGACTGCTGCGTGGCGGTGGCGATATTCATCGCCGACGCGACCGCGCCGCGCGCGCCCTGAAGGATGGAAATTCGCGCGCCGCCCTGTATGCCCATAAACTTGGGCAGCGCGGTCGCCGCCAGTATGCCCAGGATCACGATCACGACGATCAATTCGATCAAGGTAAATCCCGATTGTTTCTTAACCATTCTTATACTCCCTCGTCAGTCTAACAATAGCCCGAAGAATAGACCACATCTTGTTGTCTGGCAACAGAATTCCGCCCGGTCTGACAATATTTCACATACCCAAATCCTTGCCGCCCGGCGTGTCAGAACCAGACATAGGGCTGTACCGGCGCGAAGTTGGCCGCGCTCAGCGTCCTACGGACGGTCCCGTCGGTCTCGCGCGACTCTTCGTATTCGATGCGCGTGCGGTAGCGTATCCATTTCCTGCCGTCCGGCCCCCGCTTGAAATGTGCATCAAGGTCGGGAACGTATATCAATTCGTGCTTTGACTGATCGAAATACCAGCTGCCGGGCTTCACCCGCGCATAGCCATCGGCAAAAAACTGGCCGGCGTAGTTCTGCGGCTTTTCCTGCAGCCAGTCGACCGGGTTCTCGTCGCGCAGGCTTTCGATCTCCCGGTCGCGCCCGTTGATCATGTAAGCGGCGACGCGCATTTGCAGCGCGCTCTTGATCGCCGCCGCCGTCTGCTGCATGGCGGCTTTCTGCGCCGCCTCCTGGTAGGTATGCAGGCGCTTGAGCAGGATGCCCGCCAGGACGGAGACCAGGCAGATGACGACGATCAGCTCGAACAGCGTGAACCCCGGCTGCGGGTGCGCCGGAGCGGCGCGCCTGCGCTGCGTCAGTGCGCGGCGCACCTCATCCTCCCCCCTGGCGGCCGAAGGCAGCCCGGCCAAGATCCCACATCGGTAGGAACACGCCCAGGGCCAGGATCAGGACCATGACGCCGAGGAAGGTGATCATGATCGGCTCGATGTTCGCCGACAGGCCCTTGAGTTCGTAGTCGATGTCGCGCTGGTACATGTCCGCCACTTCGCGCATCAGGTCCTCGAGTTCCCCGGTCTCCTCGCCCACCGCCACCATCTGCAGTACGATGGGCGTAAACACGCCCGTCGCCCGCGCCGTGCGCAGCACGCTTTCGCCGCGCTCCACGCCGTCGCGCATTTGCTCCACGCGCTGAGCGATATAGGCGTTGTCGACCACTTGAGACAGCACCGCGAGCGTCTGCACCATCGACATGCCGCTTTTCAGCGAGATGGAAAAGCTGCGTGCAAAACGCGCCAGCGTAACCTTTTCGATGATCGATCCGGCCAGCGGCAGGCGCAGCTTGAGCTTGTCCCATGCGTAGCGGCCGCTCGGCGTCGAGGTATAGATGCGGAACGCAAACACTGCAGCGACACCCAGCGCCAGCAGCACCGGCCAGTAATGCACCATGAAGTTGGAGAACTGGATCAGCAGCTGCGTGACCGGCGGCAATTCCGCCTTGAGGCCGGAGAACAGCTTGGCGAACGCGGGAATCACGAACAGGTTGATGATCACCAGCGCAACGCCCATGGCCACCAGGACGAAACTCGGATAGCGCAGCGCCTGCTGCACGCGCTCGCGCATTTCCTTCTCGAATTCCAGGTGGTTGAACAGGCGCAGGAAGATCTCCTCCAGGCTGCCCGACATCTCGCCCACCCGCACCATGCTCACGAAGAACTGCGAAAACACCTCGGGATGACGGCGCATCGACGAATTGAGGTCGCGTCCGCTGTCCAGGCTGCTGCGCAGGTCCTGGATCACCTTGGCCATGGCCGCATTGCGGGCGGACTCCTGCAGCCCGGCGAGCGCGCGCATGATCGGGACGCCGGACTTCAGCAGCGTGTACAGCTGCCGGCTGAACAGCAGCCGGTCGTCCAGCGTAATGCGCGGTGCGATCAAGCGCTCGTACCAGCGCTCGGTCCGCGCCGAACTCGGCGTCGCCGCCGGCGCGATCTCCACCGGCGATATGCCGGTCTTGATCAATTGGTCGGCGACTGCGCCCGAATCGATGTCCTCGAGCACGCCGCTAATCAGCTCGCCCTTCGGGTTCCTTCCACGGTACGCAAAATGGGGCATCAGTCCTCGAGCTCGGAGCTCACCCGTATCGCCTCGGCCAGGGTGGTCCTGCCGGCGAGCGCAAGCTGGGCTGCATGGTGGCGCATGCTGCGGCCGGCCATGTTCCTGACGGCGAGCTGCGAAAACGCCGCCGTGTCCTCCTTGTTCACCGCGGCGGTGAGTTCGGCATTCATCTCCAGCATTTCGTATACGCCGGTGCGCCCTGCATACCCGGTGAGGTGGCAAAACTGGCAGCCGCGCCCGCGCATCATCTGAACCGGCTTGCCGTCGTCGCGCGCACTGCCCTGCAGCCACTGCATTTCCTGCTCCGTCGGCTGATAAGGTTCGGCGCAGCTCGGGCAGTTCACACGCACCAGGCGCTGCGCGATCACCGCCTGCAGCGACGATGCGACCATGTAGCGCGGCGCCCCCATGTCGATCAGCCGGATCGGGGTGCTGGCCGCATCGCGCGTGTGCAGAGTCGAGAACACCATGTGGCCGGTGAGCGCGGCGCGCAGGCCGATCTGCGCGGTTTCCGGGTCGCGCATCTCGCCCACCAGGATGATGTCCGGGTCCTGGCGCAGGGTCGAGCGCAGCACGCGTGCAAACGTGAGATCGATCTTTTCGTTTACCTGGACCTGGTTCAGGCCGGCCAGGCGGTATTCGATCGGATCCTCCACTGTGATGATCTTCTTGTCGATCGTGTTCACTTCGTTGAGCGCGGCGTACAGGGTAGTGGTCTTGCCGCTGCCGGTAGGACCCGTCACCAGCACCATGCCGGTGCTGCGCCGGATGATCTGCTGCAGGCGCGAGAGCAATTGCGGCGGCATGCCCAGTCCCTCCAGGCCCTGCACGCCGGTGCTGCGGTTGAGCAGGCGCATCGCCACCGATTCGCCGTATTGCGTGGGCATGGTCGAGATGCGCACGTCGACGCGCGTCTCGCGTATGCGCACGTTGAAGCGGCCGTCCTGCGGCAGGCGCTTTTCGGAGATGTCCAGCCCCGACATGAGCTTGAGCCGCTGCACCAGGGCGGAGGCGATCTTGATGTCGGATTCGGTCTGCAGCTGCAGCATGCCGTCGATGCGGAAGCGGATTTGCAGCAGGTTTTCCTGCGGCTCGATGTGCACGTCGGACGCGTTGACCTGGGTTGCGTCCTCGAACATGGTCTGCAGCAGCTTGACCACCGGCGCATCCTCCGCGCCCGGCTCGACGCTGAGCGCGCCGAAATCCACCGCCTCGGCCATGTCGGCGCCGAGTTCGCGCGCAAGGTCGGTGATCTGCTCCGTGCGCCGGTAGATCCGGTCCATGGTTTCGAGTACCTGGTTCTCGTTGACCAGGACCAGCTCGATGTCGCGCTTGAGCAGGCGCGAGATCTCGTCATAGGCGAACAGGTCGGTCGGATCGGCCATGGCCACCAGATAGCTGTCGCCTTTGTCCTCCAGCAGCAGCGCGCGGAATCGCCGCGCCTGCATCTCCGGCAGCGTGCGCGCCACCGACGGATTGATGTTGTAGAACTTGAGGTTCAGATAGGGAATCTTCAGCTGCTTCGCCAGCGCCTCGGAAATAGCCTCCTCCGTGGCGAAGCCGTTTTCGATCAGCACGCGGCCGAGCTTGCGGCCGCTGCGCTTTTGCTGTTCCAGGGCCAGGCTCAGCTGTTCCTGCGAAATCATCTTTTCCTGGACCAGCAGGTTGCCGATGCGGATTTTTTCTGGCCTGGCCATGTATCCATCCCTATCCGGACGCGCCGGAAGCATAATCTTTGCAGCATGTGCGCTGCGTATTCGCGACCGAATTCCACGCATCGCGAACCCGGTATCCGGCGAAATTCCAGCCCGGCACCGGTGTCAATGAGCCTTTTATAGACAAATCCTGCACTTACCCCAAGTTTCTGTCAACCTGCTTTAGCTTTTCGATAGCCTTCCCGAGAATTTCCCCAAGCGCTTCCGGCTCGCGCTGCGCCGCCTTTTGCGCTTCCGGGATGAAGTACTTCAGCTTGTCCGGAAAAACCGCCACGGCGCGATCGAGCTGCAGCAGCGCCGCCTCGCGCTCCCCGTTCAAAGCGAGCAACAGCACCTGGCGGTAGGCCAGTTCCGGCACCGGAATCAGGCGCAACACGCGGGAGTTCAGCGCGAGCTTGGCCTTCAGGTTGCTTCGATCCGCCACGATGACACCGGCGTAGGTCATTTCGACATAAGGCGCGAGCAGCGTGTCGCGGTGCAAATCGATCAGCGCTTCATTGCGCGCCACGATCTCCGCCTGGTTCTTCGGCAGCACGCGCGGATATAGCAACAGCTCCAGGTCACGGTAAGCATGCAGCACGCTGCCCAGCGCGAACACACCCGCCGCCACCATGAAAGGAAAAGCGATGCGCGACAATGCCGAGAGCCGCAGGCGCAGAACTTGTCCGCTGCCCATGCCGAGCAGCATCGCGGCGATGCCGAGAAAATCCGCGTGCCACAGCGGATACTCGAGCATGCTGTGCACGAACAGCACCGCAAGCAGGCACAACAGCCACCAGGCCTCGGCGCCAAAGACGAGATGCCGGCGCAATCCCCACAGCCAGGCGCCCAGCCCCGCGCTTACCAGTGCAGCGCCGGCGAGCCCGGTTTCGGCGAGCAATTGCATCAGCGCGTTGTGCGCATTGCGGTCGAAGTGCGCGATGTGATAGCGCGACAGCTCGGCGGCCTGTTCGAAGAACACGCCGGCGTATTGGCCGAAGCCCACGCCGAGCAGCGGCGCCCGGATGAACATCAGCAGCGCCTGGTGCCACATGTAGATGCGCGTGCCCAGCGACGAGCCTTCCGTCTGCGGCAGCAGATTGTGCGCCATGTCTTCGGTAAATCGGTCGATCGGCGTTACCGCCGCGTAGCCCGCACCCGGCAGCGGCCGGATCGCCAGTCCGTAGTGCGACATCAGGTATTGCACCAGCGCGAACAGCGGCAGGAGCAGGGCCAGTCCCAGTGCAGCGCGGCGCAGCCCCGGCTCCTCCGATCGCGCGCGGAACCACAGGCTCAGCGCCAGCGTCGCGAGCAGATAGAGCCAGGTCGTGCGCGAACCTGACAGTGACAGCACGTAGAGGAAGAGGCCGACGCAGGCGGCGGCGGTGAGCAGGCTCAGCCGCCCCTTGATGCGCAGGTAGAGCGCGGAAATGAGCGCCAGCGTAACGTAGTCGGCGAAGTGATTGTTCTGCCCGAAATTGCCGTAGGCACCGCGCTGCATCGGGCCCAGGCTCGCCACCATCAAGCGCAGCGGCGAGTCGATGGTGTAGAACTGCAGCACCGCCGTGGCGGCATTGAACAGCCCGCCCAGCAGCAGCATCAGGGCGAGCCAGAGGGTAAGGCGTTCGATGCCGCAGGATTTCGCCAGCACCCGCCCGAGCCAGACCAGCCAGGCGGCCCAGACCACGTAGAGCGCGCCCAGCACCGAAAACTCCGGATAGGCGATGTCCACCCAGATCAGCTGCAGCAGTAACAGCGCCGCGAATGCGAGCAACCACAAGGTCAGCGTCGGAATTTCCACCTCGTCCCAGAAGCGCCGCGCCGACAGCGGCGCCAGGGCTGCCAGTCCGAACGCGAGCGCCAGCCACTCCGTATAGAAATTCGTCAGCGGGTAGTAATGATAGGGGTTCAGGAACGGCAGCAGGAACATCAGGCCCGTGAGGACCAGACTGATGCGCGCCGGAATGCGTGGAAGCAAGATGATTTCCAGGTTTGCGTAAGTCGGAAGTTCTCCCGTCGCGCTGCAAAACCTACCAAGTTCCCGGAACGACAGCCGTTCTGACGCATGCCGATCGGAGAGGCGGCGCGGGGAGGCTTCCTCCCGGATTCGACGCCCGCATGGAAGAAACTAGGGTCAGGGCTTACCGGGCGCGTTTGGCCCCGCTGGTACGCGGCTGCCCTCCTGCGTCGTCCCCATATCCTGCTTTGCAGGCAGCGGCGTGGAGATCTCGGTGGCGAGTCTCAGCCCGCCCCCCTTGATCGGTTCGTCCTTCTTTTCCTGATTGCCGGGCTGGCCAAGGGAAACAGGCCCGGGTGCGGCGGATTGTGCAGACGTCTGACTGATTGCCGACGCCTGCCCGGCCTCAATCGGTGGGGGCATGGGCTGCACGGCGGCCTCCACTTGCGGCGCGGCCGGTGCCGACGCGCCGCCCGCGGCTTGGGACGTTCCGATGGGTTTTACCGGGGTCGCATAGGCCAAGGGCGTCACCACCGATCTGGGCGTAATCTGATATACCACCCAGCCCACCCAGGCAATGAACACCAGCATAAGCGCAGCGACGATGCGCCAGAACCACTCCCAGTCCGCGCGCGCCCTGGGTTGCTGCGCGGCGGCCACCTGCTCCTGCTGCTTGGTCTGCTTCATATCGACGCTCGGGCGTGACTGGGCGGCAGGTATCACGGCCATGTTCGCCCCTGGGGGAGAAGTCCTGCGCCCGGAATCCGGAGCGCGGGAGTGATGTCTGTATTATGCCCGTTCTTCAGCTTCGGCTGTTGTCGGTGGTGGCAAGGGCTGGCGCCTGCTTGTCTCCAGCGACATCGCTCGAATAGCCGTAGCGCCGGTAGTAGCGTCCGCCGTAACCGCGGTATTCGCCGTAATACCGGTTGGCCTTGTCCAGGTCGAGCTGATTCAGCACGGCGCCGAGGCCGACGAGCGAGGGTTCGGTCACGCGCTTCATCTGCGTCAGGCCATGGCGCGCGAGCGGATAGGGCGTGCTGTCGGCCTTCACCACATACAGGACCGAGGATGCGTATTGCGACAGCACCAGCGCATCGCTCACCAGCTGCAGCGGCGGGCTGTCGATGATGATCACGTCGAAGGCCTGCTTCAGCATTGTCATGACCTCGGAGAAGCGATGCGAGGAGATCAGCTCGAGCGGATTGAGCGGAACGCGGCCGGATTGCAGCACCCACAGATTCGATTTGTCGGCCGCATAGACGCACTCGTCCAGCGGCGCGCTGCCCGCGACCAGCTCGGACAAGCCAGTACGGTGCTCTTCTCCGTCGAGCACGTGTGCCATCTTCGGCCGCCGCATGTCGGCTTCCACCAGCAATGTCTTCTTGATCTGCGAGAACGCGAACGCCAGGTTGCATGCGACCGTCGTCTTGCCCTCCTCCGGCAGCGACGAGGTCAGCAGCACGACCTTCTGCTGCGAATCTATGCCCGAGAGCAGCAGGTCGCTGCGTATGCTGCGTATCCCCTCGGCGAACGGACTGTGCGTGTCCTCCATGAACAGGCGCTCGATCGGCACGCCGGGGCTCGGGCGCATGCGCGGCAGCACGCCGACCGCCTTGACCTCGAGCTTGGACTCCACCTCCTGGCTGGTCTTCACCGTGATGTCGAGCTGCTCCAGCAGCAGCGCAATGGCTACCGCCACCGCCAGCGCCACCAGCATGGCGATGCCGACGATCCTGCGCTTGTCGGGTCCGGACGGCGCGGTGGGGAAAATTGCCGGATCGATCACGCGTGCAATCGCCGCGGGCACATCGCCGGTGTTGGTTTCCTTGGCGCGCTGCGTAAACAGCTCGTAGAGCTGGCGGTTGGACGCCACGTCGCGCTCCAGCGTCGCCAGCGTGAATTCCTTGCGGTTGTACTCCTGGCTTTCCACCTTCGCCCGAGCAAGGGCGCGCTCGAGCGAGGCTTCGTTCGCCTTGGCCACCTCGTAGTCCTTGATCACCGCATCGACCACAGCGCTGGCCTGGCGGTGCAAGTTATCCTGCACCGCCTTCAGGTCGGACTGTGCCGCGACCATCTTCGGATGTTCCGGTCCATAGCGCTTGGACGCTTCGCTCACCCGCCTTTCCGCCTCGGCCTCGGCTTCCTTGAAGCGCGCCATGATCGGGTTGCTCTGCACCACCGGCAGCGACTCCGGCGCAACCGCCGATTTTCCCTGCCGCGAGACGTTCACCTGGTTATAGAGCGTCTCGGCGTCCAGGCGCTTTTTGCGCGCCGCGTCCAGGGCAGTCTCCAGCTCCTCGAGTTGCCGGATCGCGCCCGAAACCGAAACCCCTTTCGCCACCACGATCTTTTCCTTCTCGCGGAAAGCCTGCAGCGCGCGCTCGGATGCATCCAGCTTCTGCTTCAGCTCCCGCGCCTGGTCCTCGAGGAAGGACATCGAGCGCCGCGTCGCCTCTCCGCGCGATTCGAGATCGGAAATAATGTAAATCATCGCCAGCGTGTTCGGCACGCGCTCCGCCAGCACCGGATCGTGCGACTCGAAGCTCAGCTTCGCCAGCTGCGTGTTTCGCACCGGTTGCAGGCTGATGTTCGCCATCACCTGCGCCACCACGCTTTCTTCGTCCGCCGGCTCGCTCGGCGGCTTGGTCGGCGCAGCCGGGAGGAATTGCGCCGGCACCCAATCGGCGTACCAGGGCCTGGATTGCTGGCGCGGATCGAACTCGGGGTTTTTGGTCAGCTGCATCGTACGCACCAGCCGCTCGGCAAGGTCGCGCGACTTGATGATTTCAAACTGCGTCAGGAAATAGTCGCGCGTGGTGCCGTTGTAAGCTTCATACAGATCCTGGTTCGAAATGACCTTGGGTTTGCCCATCTCCAGCAGCAGGGTCGCGGTCGCGCGGTAGACCGGCCGCAGGCTGGCGGCGTACATGGACGCCAGCATGCCCACGGCGACCACCACCATGAGAATGCCCCATTTGTAGCGATTGAGCGTGCGCAGATAGCGCACGAAATCAGGCTGTGCCGGCTCGCCCTGGATTGGCGTGAATGCAGGCAACTGCAGTTCCCGATTGGAAATTCGGTTCATCAGTTTATTTGGCAGCGTCCGAAGTGCTTCGTGCCGGGCCTGAAGGGGATATGATCGCAGTGAACCATCACCCTGGTTCGCCGCACATTACCGATGCTCGTAAGCGCCCGAGCGACCGTCGCCTGCATTAACGTGTACACGCCTGCAATTTACAGTATTTCCCAGTCCTTACAAGACCATGCAGCGCTTATTTCACAAAGTTTTACAGATGGCATCCGCGCCCGCGTCGAATCTGTCTTCCGCCGGTCGCCGGCACCGGTGAAACACGGTATTGCCGCAGCCATTCCGGCCGCGGCGCAGCGTGCGCGCTCGATTTGCGCTGCAGCGCCGATCTGGCGCAGAATCCGCGCATTGCATATGCTGTGCGCCGCGCGCCTCTTAATGATATGAAACCCCTCGCCCTGGTATTCGATGCCTACGGCACGCTCTTCGACGTGCATTCCGTGGTGGCGCAGTGCGAGTCCTTTTGGCCCGGGAAGGGCGGCGCCCTGAGCCAGCTTTGGCGCAGCAAACAGCTCGAATACACCTGGCAGCGCAGCCTGATGCAGCGCTATGCGCCGTTCAGCCAGGTAACCGAAGCGGCACTGCGCTATGCCTGCGACGCACTGCAGCTCGAACTGGGCGATGCCCGGCTGGCGGTGCTAATGCAGCAATACTTGAAGTTGAGTCTTTATCCCGACGCGCTGCCTGCGCTCAAGCAGCTGAGCGGGCGCAAACTTGCCATTCTGTCCAACGGTTCGCCGGGCATGCTCGATCCGCTGGTTGCCGCGAGCGGCCTCGACCGGGTGCTGGACGCCGTCTTGAGCGTGGCCGAGGCCCGCATATTCAAGCCCGACCCGCGCGTGTACCAGATCGCCGTCGACAGGCTGGGGCTGGCCAAGGAGGCGATCGGTTTCGTTTCGTCGAATTGCTGGGACGCTTGCGGCGCCAAGTCCTTCGGCTTCGCCACCTACTGGATCAACCGCAGCGGGGCGCCGCTCGACGCGCTCGACGTCACGCCCGACCACACCATCGCCCGCCTTACCGACCTGCCCGCGCTTCTGGCCTAGCCCTTCGCACCGGGCTGCATGCCGGCCGCCTGCCGCGCGCAGCGGCTGGTATCATAGCGCGCATATTCCGGCTTCCCGGCATTGCGCCACCCGTCCCGATGAACTTCTGCCCCAATTGCGGTGCCAGCGTTACCCTGAAGGTACCGCCGGGCGACAGCTTTCCGCGCCATGTATGCGAGAGCTGCAGCACCATCCACTACTCCAATCCGAAAATGGTGATCGGCTGCATTCCCGAATGGGAGGACAAGATCCTGCTGTGCAAACGCGCCATCGAGCCGCGCCTTGGCTGCTGGACGCCGCCCGCGGGCTTCATGGAAAACGGCGAAACCACCGCCGAGGCGGCGCTGCGCGAGACACTGGAGGAGGCCAATGCGCGCGTCGAGATTGGCGACCTGTACACCATGCTGTCGGTGCCGCAGGTCAATCAGGTGCACATCTTCTACCGCGCCCGTCTGCTCGACCTGGAGTTCGCGCCCGGCGTCGAAAGCCTGGAGGTGGCGCTATTCGGCGAGGCCGAAATTCCGTGGAAGGAAATTGCCTTCCGCACCATCTCGACCACGCTGCGCCACTACTACGAGGACCGCCGGCAGGGGCGCTACGGCTGCCACTCGGGCGCCATCCTGCCGGTCAAATAGGAATCCGCAATAGGCCTGCGGTCTGACTTGGGGGAGCACGAGAGGAGCCATCCCCTCGTTTTGTGACTCACAATAGCCCGCCCCACGGTTCCTTTCAAATCTCCGGCGTCGCGTTGATCTTGTGTATGGATAGATCGGCGCCATTGAATTCCTCTTCTGCGTCCAGGCGCAGCCCAATCGCGGCCTTGAGCCCGCCATAGACGACGACCCCGCCGGCAAGCGCCACGACTACGCCCAGCGCCGTGCCGGTCAACTGCGACATGAAACTCACGCCGCCCATGCCGCCCAGCGCCTTGAGGCCGAAAATCCCCGCGGCGATACCGCCCCAGGCGCCGCACAGCCCGTGTAACGGCCATACGCCCAGCACGTCGTCGACCTTCCAGCGGTTCTGCGTCAGGGTGAACATGTTGACGAAGATGAAGCCGGCCACCACGCCGACCACGAGCGATCCGATCGGGTGCATCACGTCGGAGCCGGCGCACACGGCAACCAAGCCGGCGAGCGGACCATTGTGCACGAAGCCTGGGTCGTTACGCCCGGCCAACAGCGCGGCCAGCGTGCCGCCCGCCATCGCCATGAGCGAATTGAGCGCCACCAGCCCGCTTACCTTGTCCAGGGTTTGTGCCGACATCACGTTGAAGCCGAACCAGCCCACCGACAGAATCCACGCGCCCAGCGCGAGAAACGGAATGCTCGAGGGCGGATGCGCAGTCATGCCCTTGCCGTCCTTGCTGTAGCGGCCGCTGCGCGCGCCCAGCATCAGCACGGCCACCAGACCGATCCAGCCGCCCACCGCATGCACCACCACCGAGCCGGCAAAATCATGGAATTCCGCGCCGAAGGCGCCCTTGATCCAATCCTGTACGCCGTAATGCTGGTTCCAGGCGATGCCTTCAAAAAAAGGATAGACGAAGCCGACCAGCAGGAAGGTCGCGGCGAGCTGCGGATAGAAGCGAGCGCGCTCCGCGATGCCGCCGGAAACGATCGCCGGAACGGCGCCGGCGAACGTCAGCAGGAAGAAGAACTTCACCAGCTCATAGCCGTTTTTCTGCGCCAGATGCTCGGCGCCGTTGAAGAAATGCACACCGTAGGCGATGCCGTAACCGATGAAAAAATAGGCGATAGTGGACACGCAAAAATCACACAGGATTTTCACCAGCGCATTCACCTGGTTCTTCCAGCGCACCGTTCCGAGCTCGAGAAACGCAAAGCCCGAGTGCATGGCGAGCACCATGATCCCGCCGAGCAGGATGAACAGCACGTCGCCGCCAGTTCTTATGTTCTCCATTCTCCCCACCTCCTCTTAATGGCATTGGTTCCGACCGCGCCCCAGCCGGCGCTGCGCGCACCAGATTAGTGCGCGCATTATGAAGACTTTCGTGCGTTTTGTATCGGGCCCTGCGCATGGACGGCGCCGATCACCTTGTGCTAGCGTGCCCCGACCATGATTCCCTGGCTCGAATCCGATGATCCGTTTCCGCCGCTCGAACGCGCGCTGAAGCAGCCCAACGGCCTGCTCGCCGCGGGCGCGGACCTGTCGCCGCCGCGCCTGCTCAGCGCATATCGCCAGGGCATCTTTCCCTGGTATTCGCAGGACGAGCCTATCCTGTGGTGGAGCCCGGACCCGCGCATGGTGCTGATTCCTGCGGAATTGAAGATTTCGCGCTCGCTCGCCAAGACCCTGCGCAATCGCCGCCAGGAAATCCGCTTCGACACCGCGTTCGAGGCGGTGCTGCATGGCTGCGCCACCCGGGGCGGGGCGACCGCGGGCGGCTCCTGGATTACCGATGCCATGCGCGAGGCCTATCTGCGCCTGCACCGGCTCGGCTATGCGCACTCCGCGGAAACCTGGATCGACGGTGAATTGGCGGGCGGGCTGTACGGCGTCGCCATCGGCCGCATGTTCTACGGCGAGTCCATGTTCACCCGCGTGCGCGACGCATCCAAGGTCGCGATGGTGCACCTGGTACGCCGGCTGCAGCGCCAGGGCTACGGCATGATCGACTGCCAGATGCACACCGCCCATCTGGCCAGCTTGGGCGCGCGCGCGATCGCGCGCAGCGAATTCTCACTGCGGCTGCGGGAATTGGTAGACTATGCGGCGAAGCCATGCACATGGGACGCGCCCGAGCCCGATAACGATGTCGCTGCTTAACGATCTGCCGCATGCGGTACTGCAGTTCTACGTGACCGCACCCTATCCCTGCAGCTATCTGCCGGAAAAACTCGCGCGCTCCCAGGTCGCCACCCCGAGCCATCTGATTTCGAACGAGGTGTACGGCGAGCTGGTGCGGGCGGGCTTCCGCCGCAGCGGCATCTTCACCTATCGCCCCTACTGCGACGCCTGCCGCGCCTGCGTGCCGGTGCGCATTCCGGTGGCGCAGTTCAAGGCCACGCGCGCCCAGCGCCGCGCGTGGAAGCGGCACGCCGCGCTCGAAGCCTCATCGCAAAGCCTGCGCTTTCGCAACGAGCACTACGCGCTCTATCTGCGCTATCAGGCGCACCGCCATTCCGGCGGCGGCATGGACCAGGACAGCCGCGACCAGTATTCGCACTTCCTGCTGCAGAGCCGCGTCAACACCCGCCTGATCGAATTCCGCGAGCAGGACAGGCTGGCGATGGTGTCCATCGTCGACATCCTCGCCGACGGCGTGTCTTCGGTGTACACGTTCTTCGAGCCCGGAATCGCAGCCGCGAGCTTCGGCACCTACAACATACTGTGGCAGATCGAGCAATGCCGCAGCCTGGGCCTGCCCTATCTCTATCTCGGCTACTGGATCAGGAACAGCCGCAAGATGGCCTACAAAGCCAGGTTCCAGCCGATCGAAGGTCTGATCGACGGCGCCTGGCGCCCGCTCGCCTCCGGGGAAATCGACTAGCGCGGCTACCGGCCCGCTAGCCGCGGCCCGCAGCTTTCCTCTGCCCGCGCGCCGCACGCGGTAAAATCGCACCATGCTGTATTCGCTGGCACGCCCCCTGCTCTTCGGCATGGACGCCGAGATCGCCCATCAGCTTGCGCTCTCCTCCCTCAAACTGGTCGAGCGCGGCGGCATGGGCGCGCTGCTGGCCGATACCGGACCGGACCGGCCGGTCAGGGCCATGGGCCTGGATTTCCCGAATGCGCTCGGCCTGGCCGCGGGCCTGGACAAGAACGGCGAATACATCGACGCGCTGGCCGCGCTCGGTTTCGGCTTCATCGAAATCGGCACGGTCACGCCGCGCCCGCAGCCGGGCAATCCCAAGCCGCGCCTGTTCCGCCTGCCCGAGGCGCAGGCCCTGATCAACCGCATGGGCTTCAACAACCACGGCGTGGAGCGCCTGATCGCAAATGTGCTGCGCGCGCGCTACCGCGGCGTGCTCGGCATCAATATCGGCAAGAATTTCGACACGCCGATAGCGCGCGCCGCAGACGACTACGAGTATTGCCTGGCGAAAGTGTATGCCCATGCGAGTTATGTCGCCGTCAACGTTTCCTCGCCCAATACCAAGGATCTGCGCCAGCTGCAGGGCGCGGACGAGCTTGGCGCGCTCGCAGGCAAGCTCAAGACCGAGCAAAAGCGGCTCGCCGACGTGCACGGACGCTATGTGCCACTGGCGCTCAAGATTGCGCCGGACCTGGACGGGGCGCAGATCGAAGCGATCGCCAAATGCCTGCTCAAGCACAAGATGGACGGCGTCATCGCCACCAACACCACGATTTCGCGCACGGGGGTGGCCGGCCTGCCGCATGCAGGCGAAACCGGCGGATTGTCCGGCGCGCCCCTGCGCGACGCGTCGACCGCCGTGATCGGAAAACTCTCGCGCCTGCTCGACGGTGCGGTGCCGATCATCGGCGTCGGCGGCATCATGAACGCGGCCGATGCGCAGACCAAGCTCGCCGCCGGTGCCAGCCTGGTGCAGGTCTATACCGGTTTCATTTACCGCGGGCCGCAGCTCGTCGGCGAAATCCTGCGCGCCATCGCGGCGCCGGCGCGATGAGCGGCGATACGCTGGCCGAAGCGATCGACGCGCTGCTGCCGCAGACCCAGTGCACCCAATGCGGCTACGCTGGCTGCATGCCCTACGCGCGCGCGATCGCGGCCGGCGCAGCCGACATCAACCAGTGCCCGCCCGGCGGGGCTGCCGGCGTGGCAAAGCTGGCCGTCCTGCTCGGGCGCGCGCCCAAGCCGCTGGACCCGGCCCACGGCGCCGAACGCGTGCGCGCGCTCGCCCTGATCGACGAGGCGCGCTGCATCGGCTGCACCCTGTGCATCCAGGCCTGCCCGGTGGACGCCATCGTCGGCGCGGCCAAGCTGATGCACACCGTCGTCGCCGAGCTGTGCACCGGCTGCGAGCTGTGCCTACCGCCCTGCCCGGTCGACTGCATAGACCTGCTGCCGCTGCCTGTTGGGCAGGCGGCCTGGACGCGGGCCATGGCCGACGCCGCGCGCGAGCGCCACGCGTTTCGCGCGCTGCGCCTTGCGCGCGAGCAGACGGAGCGCGCGCAGCGCCTTGCGCGCAAGGCCGCGGAAAAACTGCAGCAGGACCTGCCCGATGCGAAGAAGGCCGCGATCCGCGCGGCGATGGAGCGCGCCAGGGCGAGAACGGCAGCCGCAGGGAAAAAGCAATGAATCCGGCGAAGCGGCGTGAAATATTCGAGCGTTTCCGCGCGGCGAACCCCGAGCCGCGCGGCGAGCTCGAATACCGCACGCCGTTCCAGCTCCTGATCGCGGTGATCCTGTCGGCGCAGGCCACCGACAAAAGCGTGAACCTCGCCACGCGCAGCCTGTATCAGGCAGCGCCGACGGCGGAAAAAATGCTGGCACTCGGGATGGACGGGCTGATCGCCCACATCAGGCGCATCGGCCTGTACCGCGCCAAGGCAAAGAACATCCTCGCCACCTGCGCGCTGCTGCTTGAGCGCCACGGCGGCGAGGTGCCGCGCGAACGCGCGGCGCTGGAAGCGCTGCCCGGCGTCGGGCGCAAGACCGCCAATGTGGTGCTCAACATTGCCTTTGGCCAGCCGACCATCGCCGTGGACACGCACATCTTCCGTGTCGCCAACCGCAGCGGCATCGCGCCGGGGAAGGATCCGCTCGCGGTGGAAAAGAAACTCGAGAAATTCGTGCCGCCCGAGTTTCGCCTGCATGCCCACCACTGGCTGATCCTGCACGGCCGCTATGTGTGCAAGGCGCGCAAGCCGGACTGTCCGCAATGCCTGATCGCTGATCAGTGCGAGTTCAGGGCCAAGACGCGCCCGGCCTGAGGCTGCGGCTGGCGCACGCATACCGCCATGTTCAATCCCTCGCGCGAGCAGGTGCGGCAGTTTTTCTTCGAAGCCCGGCGCAAGCAGCGCGAACGCCAGGTACTCTCAGGCCTGGAACACCTCGCCGTGGACATCGTCAGTCTGCATCCCGAATACCACGCGGTGCTGGATGAGCCCGGGCGTTTTCAGGAACGCGAATACCGGCCCGAAGCCGGCGCCAGCAATCCCTTCCTGCACCTGAGCATGCACCTCGCGATCGAGGAGCAGCTGTCGATCGATCAGCCGCCGGGCATACAGCGCGAACTGGCGCGGCTCGCGGCCAAGCTTGGCGACAGGCACGCAGCCTGCCATGAAATCATGGAATGCCTGGCCGAGACCCTGTGGCGCGCGCAGCGCGACGGCGCCGAGCCCGACGCGCTGGCTTACCTGGAATGCCTGAAGCGGCGATAGGAAGCAAACACAAAAACAGGGGACGTATCTCCCAGCCCCCATGATTCGGCGGCCGCATCGCGGCAGCCGATACGGTCTTACTGCGCGAAGCGCTGCAGCGGCATGATTTTCAGCTTGCCCTTGAGGCCGCTGACGTAGGCCGCGATGTCGAGGATGTCCTGCGCCGACAGCGCGCCCGCCTGGCCATCCATGATCGGATTCTTGCGCGCCCCGGATTTGTAATCGCTCAGCGCGCGCGCGAGGTAGTCCTCGTGCTGGCCGGCCAGGCGCGGAATGTCGGACGATATCGGCGTGTCGAAATTCGCGCCGTGACAGGCCGCGCAGGCCTTGGATTTCTGCGCTCCTGCGCCGGCGTCGCCCCCGGCGTAGGCGGGCAGGCTGGCAAGCGCGAGCAGAGCGACGAGCAGGGTGGCTTTCATGGTCGCTCCTTTACTGATGCAGGGTGGAGTAATAGGCGGCTAGATCCGCCATGTCCTGGTCGGACAGGCCGCGCGCGATGGCGCGCATGGACGGATGGCTGCGCGCGCCGGACTTGTACGCCTGCAGCGCATTGACGATGTAGACCGGCTGCTGCCCCTCTATCATCGGCACGTGATAGACGTGCGGATAGGCGGTCTTGTAGTCGGGAATGCCATGACAGCCCTCGCACATGGATGTCTTGTCCTTGCCCGCCTGCGCGTTGCCCGCCGGCGCCTGCGCTAGCGCGGGAAGCGCCAGAAGCAGCAGCATAAAGCCCAGAATTGTCTTCATCGTTCTCGCTCTCAGAGTCTGTTGCAAAAGGAGGGGCTCCTCTTCCCCCCGCCTCCCGTGTTTCGAACCGAAGATGCTGCGGCTCTCTTTTCGGGCGATCGGCGCGCCGGAGCCGGTCGCCGATTGCCGCTCATTTTCAGCGGGCCGTGGATTCTATACGATAGGCTGCAGGCCCGTAAAGTGCGGGTTAGCCCTGCTGCGCATACGTGACGGATCGGGCGCGCGCGCCCGCTTACGCGCGACAGCGGTCCTGCCGGGCCGGCGCCACCCGTCGTATAATGCGCCTTTCATTTCCGGGTGTTGCCATGCGTTTCCACGGTTCAGACAATTATATTTCGACCGACGACCTGACCCTCGCCGTCAATGCCGCCGTCACGCTGCAGCGGCCGCTGCTGATCAAGGGAGAACCCGGAACCGGCAAGACCATGCTGGCCGAGGAAGTGGCCAAGGCCCTGGGCCTGCCCATCTTCGAGTGGCACATCAAGTCCACCACGAAGGCGCAGCAGGGCCTGTATGAATACGACGCCGTATCGCGCCTGCGCGATTCGCAGCTCGGCGATCCGCGCGTGCATGACATCAACAACTACATCGTCAAGGGTACGCTGTGGCAGGCGTTCACCGCCGACCGGCCGGTGGTACTGCTGATCGACGAAGTCGACAAGGCCGACATCGAGTTTCCCAACGACCTGCTGCGCGAGCTCGACCGCATGGAGTTCTACGTCTACGAGACGCGCGAGCTGGTCAAGGCGAAGCACCGCCCTATCGTGTTCATCACCTCCAACAACGAAAAGGAGCTGCCCGACGCCTTCCTGCGGCGCTGCTTCTTCCACTACATCCGCTTTCCCGACAAGGAAACGATGGAAAAGATCGTCGAGGTGCACTTCCCCGGCATCAAGAAGCACCTGCTGCGCGAGGCGCTCGAGGTGTTCTTCGAAGTGCGCGAAGTGCCGGGGCTGAAGAAAAAGCCCTCTACCTCCGAGCTGCTCGACTGGCTCAAGCTGCTGCTCGCCGACGACATTTCGCCCGAGGCGCTGCGCAGCAAGGACAAGAAGACCATCATCCCGCCGCTGCACGGCGCGCTGCTCAAGAACGAGCAGGACGTGCATCTGTTCGAGCGGCTGATCTTCATGTCGCGCCACAACCGCTAGCGCCGCAGCCGGGACATGCGCGCGCGGGTTCTGTCATGCTGATCGATTTCTTCCTCAAGCTGCGTCAGGCCAAGGTGCCGGTCACGACCAAGGAATACCTCATGCTCGTCGAGGGCATGCAGAAAGGCGTGGTCGGCGCCTCGATCGACGATTTCTACTATTTCTCGCGTACCTGCCTGGTCAAGGACGAGGCCAACTTCGACAAGTTCGACCGCGCCTTCGGCGAATACTTCAAGGGTGTCGAAGCGGTCATGGGCATCGAAGCGGATATTCCGCTGGAGTGGCTGCGCAAGCAGGCCGAGCTCAACCTGAGCCCGGAAGAAAAAGCCAAGATCGAAGCCATGGGCGGCTGGGAAAAGCTCATGGAGACGCTGAAGAAACGCCTGGAGGAGCAGAAAGGCCGGCACCAGGGCGGCAGCAAATGGATAGGCACCGGCGGCACTTCGCCCTACGGCGCCTACGGCTACAACCCCGAAGGCATACGCATCGGCCAGGAAGGCTCGCGCAACCGCTCGGCGGTGAAGGTGTGGGACCAGCGCGAATACCGCAATCTGGACGACCAGGTGGAACTCGGCACGCGCAACATCAAGATCGCGCTGCGGCGCCTGCGCCGCTTCGCCCGCGACGGCGCGCCCGAGGAACTCGATCTGGACAACACCATCGCCTCCACCGCGCGCAAGGCCGGGATGCTCGACATCCTGATGCGCCCCGAGCGCCATAACAAGGTCAAGGTGCTGCTGTTCTTCGACATCGGCGGCTCGATGGACGACCACATCAAGCTGTGCGAGGAGATGTTCTCCGCTGCCAAGTCCGAATTCAAGCACATGGAGTATTTCTACTTCCACAACTGCCTCTACGACTACGTGTGGAAGGACAACCGCCGGCGCCACTCGGAGCGCACCCAGACCACGGACATCCTGCACAAGTACGGACACGACTACAAACTGATCTTCGTCGGCGACGCCACCATGAGCCCGTATGAAATCCTGCAGCCGGGCGGCTCGATCGAATACGCCAACGAAGAGGCCGGCGCGGTATGGCTGCGGCGCATGCTCGACACCTATCCGAAGGCGATCTGGCTCAATCCCGAGCCCGAGCAGCTCTGGCCCTACCGCCAGTCGATTTCGGTGATCCGCGAGATCATGGAATCGCGCATGTACCCGATCACCATCGAGGGCCTGGAGCGCGCGATGCGCTACCTGAGCAAGTAGGCAGCAGCTACCCGCGACCGATTGCCCTCAACCGCCGAGCACGGCCTTCAGCGCCTCGAACACGGCCTGCGACTTCGCCGGCTTGGACAGGTAAGCATCGGCCCCGAGCGCCAGGCCTTGCTGCAGATACTCGGGCGCCGAATGGCCGGTGAGCATGATCACCGGCAGCTTGCGCAGCGCCGGGTGGGCGCGAATCTTCGCGAGTATCTTGAACCCGCTCACATTCCCGGCCAGATTGACATCCAGAATCACCGCGTCCACGGGCGGCAATTTCTGCATCGCCTGGATGAAGCCCTGCACTTCGCTCGCCCTGCGCGTCTGGTAGCCCGCAGCGCGCGACAGCAGCAGGTCGAGCATGTTCAGCGTGGGCAGGTCGTCCTCGACGATCAGGATCGTGGTCTTCTTCGGATCGACGCTGCGCGCCGGGCGCGGCCGGCTGACGTTGACGAAGTAGTTGCCCTCGGCCAGCGAGCGCGAACCTATCAGTATGTTCTCCGGGATGCGCCGCGGCGGCGGTGGCGGCGGCTCCGGCCTGAGGTCGGCCAGCTTGAAAACGCCGGTGAAATCCAGGTCGATGGCCTTGCCGCCGCCGGAATCCGCGCCCCCCGTGGCCACGTCGGCTACTCGCTTTCGCGCCGCGGCGGCGGCGCCACCTTGAGCGCTTCCTCTATGGTGGTGAGGCCCGCGGCCACTTTCATCGCCGCACTGATGCGCAGCGGCTTCATGCCTTCCTTGTAGGCGAGTTCGCGCATCGCCGCGAGGTCCGCCTTTGCGTCCACCAAGCGGCGCATCGCCGGCGACATCAGCAGGATTTCATAGATGCCGATGCGCCCGATGTAGCCGGTGTTGCGGCATTCCAGGCAGCCGACCGGGCGAAAGATGTGCGCCGGGCGCTTGGCTTTCCACGGCGCAACGAACTCCTCCCAGGTGAGGTCCTCGGCGCGCGCATCGTCATAAGGGACTTTCTGCTTGCAGTGCGGGCACAGCGTGCGCACCAGGCGCTGCGCCATCACGCCTAGGATCGTGGAGTTGAGCAGATAGGACGGCACGCCCAAATCCAGCAGCCGCGTGATCGCGGCGACCGAATCGTTGGTGTGCAGGGTCGATAGCACCAGGTGGCCGGTGAGCGCCGCCTGGATCGCCATGTCCGCGGTCTCGAGGTCGCGGATCTCGCCTACCATGATGATGTCCGGATCCTGGCGCATCAACGCGCGCACACCGTCGGCGAAGCCGAGGTCGATGCCGTGGGTCACCTGCATCTGGTTGAACGCAGGCTCGACCATCTCGATCGGGTCCTCGATGGTGCAGACGTTGACGGCCTCGGTAGCCAGCGTCTTCAGCGTCGAGTACAGGGTGGTGGTCTTGCCCGAGCCGGTGGGCCCGGTGACCAGGATGATGCCGTGCGGCGCGACGGTCATCTGGCCCCAGCGCAGCTTGTCGTCGTCGGAAAAGCCGAGTTCGCTGAAATCCTTGACCAGCACCTCAGGATCGAACACGCGCATCACCAGCTTTTCGCCGAATGCCGTGGGCAGCGTGGACAGGCGCAGCTCGATTTCCTGTCCGTCGGCGGTGCGCGTTTTGATGCGCCCGTCCTGCGGCCGGCGCTTTTCCACCACGTCCATGCGCCCGAGTATCTTGATGCGGCTGGTCATCGCCGACATCACCGCAGCGGGTATCTGGTACACCTGGTGCAGCACGCCGTCGATGCGAAAACGCACCAGGCCGACGTCGCGCCGCGGCTCCATGTGGATGTCGCTCGCGCGCTGGTCGAAGGCGTACTGCCACAGCCAGTCGACCACATGCACGATGTGCTGGTCGTTGGCGTCGTACTGGCGGTTGGCATTGCCCAGCTCGACGAGCTGCTCGAAATTGCCTATGCCGCTGCGCTGGTCGCCCTTTTCCGACGCGCCCTTGATCGATTTCGCCAGGTTGTAGAACTCGACCTGGTAGCGCGCGATATCCAGCGGATTGGCGATCACGCGCCGGATGTCCAGGCGCAGGATCGGCTTCAATTCCCGCTCCCATTCCTTGACGTAGGGCTCGCAGGTGGCAATCACCGCTTCCCTGGTGTTCACCTCCACCGGCAGGATCTTGAAGCGCTGCGCGTAGGCGTTGGACATGACCTCGGTGACCGCCGAGAAGTTTATTTTCAGCGGGTCGATGTGGTAATAACCCAGGCCGACCTTGGCCGCCAGCCACTCGGTCAGGAGCTCGAGATGCAGCAGCGCGTTCGGCGGCAGCAGCGACTTCCACTTCTGGTCGGCGATCACCGCGAGCGGGTGATGGTCGGCGCGCTGCATGCGCCGGTCGGCGATCAGCTTGTCGGCTTCGGCGCGCCCGACGATGCCGTCCGCGACCAGTTCATTCAACACCTCGGCGAGGGTCAGTTTGCGATCGCTGGCGGTTTCGGCGGCGGGCTGCATGGCAGGCACTATAGCGGCAATGCGCATGCGGTTCAAATTACACCTGATGGATACACGGGTATTTGCCGTGCCGATTGTGTTAGGATTCCCCTCCCTTGCCGGGGCGCAGCCATCCGCGCGGCAAACATCGGCAGGTACCCGTATCTTTGCACAGAGCGCGAAAGCGCTCCGGCGCAGCCATCAACGAACTACAGGAGCACTAAATGATCAAAGTTGGAGACCGACTGCCCGACGCCAAATTGAGCGAAGCCACCGAATTCAACGAAGAAGCCGGCTGCCCCCTCAATCCCCATGACATCAGCGTCGCCGAGGCGACCAAGGGCAAGAAGATCGCCATCTTCGCCCTGCCCGGTGCCTACACCCCGACCTGCTCCGCCAAGCACGTGCCCAGCTACGTCGCCAACTACGACAAGCTAAAGGCCAAGGGCGTGGACGAGATCTGGTGCGTGGCCACCAACGATGCATTCGTGATGGGCGCCTGGGGCCGCACGCAAAAAGCCGGCAACAAGGTGCGCATGCTGGCCGACGGCAGCGCCATATGGACCAAGGCGCTGGGTCTGGAGCTCGACCTCACCGCGCGCAACATGGGCGTGCGCTCGAACCGCTATTCGATGCTGGTCGAGGACGGCGTGGTCAAGCAGCTGAACGTCGAAGGACCGGGCAAGTTCGAGGTCTCAGATGCGGAGACCATGCTGAAACAGATGTAGACCGATCGAATCAGCGACAACATAGCAAGCTCAGACCGCATTTTTTGGTGTTATCAATAGCCGTGTTTTTGGTACGGATACGCTTTTCATCCGTACCAAGAACGCGGTTAGCGCGCGGAGCGTGCAATCGGCGATCTTGTATAAAAGCGCCCCCTAGCCGTCTTAGCTGCCCGGCGTCCAGATCTTCGAGCCGCCCCCCGCCATCGCGAGCATCAGTTCGTTCAGGCGCTTGACGAATCCGGCCGGATCCTCGAGCTGCCCGCCTTCGGCAAGCAAGGCCTGGTCGAACAGCACCTGGCTCCAGTCGGCGAAATGCGTCTCCTCGTATTTCAGCCGTTGCACCAGCGGATGGCCCGGATTGATCTCCATGATGGGCTTGGACTCAGGCACCTTTTGCCCGGCGGCCTTGAGGATGCGCGCGAGGTTGCCGCCCATGTCGTACTGGTCCGATACCAGGCAGGCGGGCGAGGCGGTCAGGCGCAGGGTCACGCGCACTTCCTTCACCTGCTCGCCGAGTGCCGCCTTGACCTTGTCGGTGAGTTCCTTGTATTCGCCCGCCTGCTTTTCCTGTTCCTTCTTCTCCGCCTCGTCCTCGAGCTTGCCCAGGTCGAGGTCGCCGCGCGCAACGGATGCAAGCGGCTTGCCTTCGAACTCGCTCAGGTTCGAAACCAGCCATTCGTCCACCCGTTCCGACAGCAGCAGCACCTCGATGCCTTTCTTGCGGAACACTTCGAGGTGCGGGCTGTTCTTCGCCGCGAGGAAGGAATCGGCCGTGACGTAATAGATCTTTTCCTGGCCCGGCTTCATGCGCGCGAGGTAATCGGCAAACGAGACGTCCTGCACTTCGCTGTCGCCATGGGTGCTGGCAAAGCGCAGCAGCGCTGCGATCTTTTCCTTGTTGGCATGGTCTTCGCCCACGCCTTCCTTCAGCACCAGGCCGAATTCCTTCCAGAAGCCCGCGTACTTGTCCTTCTGGTTCTGCGCCAGATCCTCCAGCAGCCCGAGCACGCGCTTGGTGCAGCCGGAGCGGATCGCCTCGATGTCCTTGCTCTGCTGCAGGATCTCGCGCGACACGTTGAGCGGCAGGTCGCTGGAATCGACCACCCCGCGCACGAAGCGCAGGTAGGCGGGCAGCAGCTGCTCGGCGTCGTCCATGATGAACACGCGGCGCACATAGAGCTTGATGCCGTGCCGGTGCGTGCGGTCCCACAGGTCGAAGGGCGCATGCGCGGGCAGATACAGCAGCTGCGTGTACTCGTGCCGGCCTTCGACGCGATTGTGCGTCCAGGCGAGCGGCGTGTCGAAATCGTGCGCGACGTGCTTGTAGAACTCCTGGTACTGCTCCTCGCTGATCTCGGACTTGGAGCGCGCCCACAGCGCACTCGCCTGGTTGACGGTCTCGTCCTCGCCGGCCGCCTTGTACTCCTTTTTCTTTTCGTCCCATTCGCGCTTTTCCATGCGGATCGGGATCGCGATATGGTCGGAATACTTGCGGATCAGCGCACGCAGGCGGAAATCGTCGAGCAGTTCGTCTTCGCCTTCGCGCAAATGCAGGGTCACTTCGGTGCCGCGCGTCTCTTTCTCTACCGCTTCGATGCTGTATTCGCCGCTGCCCTCGGATTCCCAGCGCACCGCCTCGTTTGCCGCCAGGCCGGCGCGGCGCGTCACCAGGCTCACGCGGTCGGCGACGATGAACGAGGAGTAAAAGCCGACGCCGAACTGGCCGATCAGGTGGGCGTCCTTGGCCTGGTCTCCGGTCAGCGCCTGGAAGAATTCGCGCGTGCCCGATTTGGCGATGGTGCCGATGTTGGCGACCACCTCGTCGCGCGACATGCCCACGCCGTTGTCGGACACGGTCAGGGTGCGCGCCGCCTTGTCGAAACTCACGCGTATCCTCAGGTCCGCATCGGTGCCGTAGAGAGTGGCATCGGACAAGGCCTCGAAGCGCAGCTTGTCGGCCGCGTCCGAGGCATTCGATATCAGTTCGCGCAGGAAGATTTCCTTGTTGCTGTACAAGGAATGGATCATCAGGTGCAGCAGTTGCTTGACTTCGGCCTGGAAGCCCAGCGTTTCCTTGGTGGCGGTGGCAGACATGGATACTCCGGAGCGGGTTGCGATTGCAGGGCTATATGCGGGCGCAAGGCCGGATATTCAAGGGCCGGTGCCCGAGCACGGTAGAATAGCGCCTGCGCCGACTCCGTTTCAACCGCCCCGTGCAGCTGCACCCCCAATTCCGCGCTGCAGTCAAAGCCTGTCTGCCGGTCCTGCCCGGCGTGCTCGCCTTCGGCACCATCAGCGGCGTGGCCATGGTGGCGGCAGGCATGCCCTACCACCTCGCCATGGCCATGTCGGTGCTGGTCTACGCGGGCAACGCGCAGCTGGCCGCGCTGCAGCTGCTCAGCTCGGGCACTCCGCTCGCGATCGCGATCCTCGCGGCGCTGGTGATCAATCTGCGCTTTTGCATCTACAGCCTGTCGATGGCGCCGCACCTGGCGGCGGCGGGCCCGCGCTGGCGGCCGCTGCTGTCCTATCTGCTCACCGACAACGGTTACGCCGTCACCCTGCGCGGCTACGAGCGGGCGCTCGGCGCCGCGGACAAGGTCTGGTACTACTTCGGCAGCAGCGCCGCGATCTGGGTCAGCTGGCAGGCCGGCGCCCTGACCGGCGTGCTGGTCGGCGCGCGCATCCCTGCCGCCTGGCACCTCGAGTTCTCCATCGTCCTGACTTTCCTCGGCGTGGTCGTGCCCACCATCCGCGACCGCGCCGTCGCTGCCGCTGCCTGCGCCGCCGGCCTGACCGCAGTGCTGGCGCAGCCGCTGCCGCTGCGCCTGGGCCTGCTGCTGGCGGCCGCGGCGGGAATCGCAGCCGGCATGCTGGTGGAAGGCGTTCAGGACGGGGAAGAATCGCGGGAAGCGCGGCCGTGAGCGCTTTCTGGCTGCTGATTCTCGGGCTCGCGCTGGCGAGCTTCGTTCCGCGCGCCTCGTTCATCCTGCTGTTCGCGCGCTGGCCGGTGCCGGCGCGGCTGCAGCGCGCGCTGCGTTATGTCCCGGCGGCGGTATTCTCGGCCATTCTCGTGCCGGCGCTGGTGCTGAGCGAGGGTGCGCAGGATTTTGGACTGCACAACCCGCGGCTCCTGGCCGGCGTCCTTGCCGGCGCCGTCGCCTGGCGCACGCGCAATACCCTGTTCACCATCGCCAGCGGCATGCTGGCGCTGCATGGCTTCAGCTACCTGCTGCGCTGAACCAATTCAGGAAAACGCGGTCATTCCAACACCCCAACGAGCTGCCGAGGTCCCGATGCTGCGCCGCATATTCCCGTTGATACTCGCCCTGTTGCTGCCTGCGCTCGCGCCGATCCCGGCATACGCGGCCCCGGCGGCGGAATCCGCCGCGCCGATCCGCAAAATCGCTTCGGTCGAGGACATCACCGAGTATCGCCTTCCCAACGGTCTCAAGGTGCTGCTGTTTCCGGACGCATCGAGCGACACCATCACCGTCAGCGTCACCTACCTCGTCGGTTCGCGCTATGAGGGTTACGGCGAATACGGCATGGCGCACCTGCTCGAGCACATGCAGTTCAAGGGCACGCCGCGCCATCCCGACCCGAAGAAGGAATTTCAGAACCACGGCGCGCGCTTCAACGCCTCGACCTCGTTCGACCGCACCAATTACTACGAAACCGTCGCGGCCACCGACGCCAATCTCGACTGGGCGCTGGAACTGGAAGCCGACCGCATGCTCAATTCGCGCATTGCGAGGCAGGACCTGGACAGCGAGATGACGGTGGTGCGCAACGAATTCGAAGCGGGCGAGAACAGCCCGCTCAACGTGCTCGGCGAGCGCATGGCCTCCAGCGCCTACCTCTGGCACAACTACGGCCATGCCATCATCGGCGCGCGCTCGGACATCGAGAACGTGCCGATCGAGCGGCTGCAGGCTTTCTACCGCAGGTACTACCAGCCCGACAACGCAGTGCTGCTGGTGAGCGGCCGCTTTGACGAAGCCGCCGCGCTGGCCAGGATCGAGCAGCATTTCGGCAATCTGCCGAAACCGGCGCGCGTGCTCATTCCGACCTACACCGTCGAACCGACGCAGGACGGCGAGCGCAGCGTGACCCTGCGCCGCGCCGGCGAAGTGCAGCTCGTCGGCGCGCTCTACCACCTGCCGCCGGGATCGCACGTCGATTTTCCCGCGATCGACATTCTGGTCACGGCGCTTACCAAAGTGCCGGGAGGACGCTTGCATCGCGCGCTGGTGCAATCCGGGAAGGCCAGCAGCATTTACGGCGGCGACCAGCAGCAGCGCGAAGCCGGCTACGCCTATTTCGGCGCCAGCCTGCCGCAGAACCTGCCGCTGGATGCGGCGCGCTCGGCCCTGATCGGGACGCTTGAAGGCATTGCCGCCAAGCCGATCACCGACGAAGAGGTGGAGAGCGCGCGCACCCAGCTCCTCAACGACATCGACATGGCGATGAACAATCCGCGCGAACTGGGCATCGCGCTGTCCGATTTCATCGGCATGGGCGACTGGCGCCTGTTCTTTCTTTACCGGGACGGCCTGCGCCGGGTGAAGCGCGAGGACGTGCAGCGGGTCGCGCTGCAGTACCTGAAACGGTCCAACCGCACGCTGGGCGAGTTCCTGCCGACGTCGAAACCCGACCGCGCTGAAATTCCGCCTGCGCCGGACATTGCCGCGCTGGTCAAGGACTACAAGGGCACGGCGCCGGTGGCCGCAGGCGAGCTGTTCGATCCCACGCCGGCGAACATCGACGCGCGCACCATCGTCAAGCGCCTGCCTGGCGGCATGAAACTGGCGTTGCTGCCGAAGAAGACGCGCGGCGGCACCGTGGTGGCGCAGCTGGTGCTGCGCTGGGGCGACGAGCAGAGCAAGATGGGCCGCCACCCGGCCTGCAGCCTCGCCTCTGCCATGCTCATGCGCGGCACGCGCGCGCACACGCGCGAGCAATTGCGCGACGAATTCGACCGGCTCAAGGCGAGCGTCAGTGTAAGCGGCAACGGCGCCTCGATCGAAACCCTGCGCCCGAACCTGCCGGCGGTGCTGCGTCTGGTCGCCGAAATCCTGCGCGAACCCGCTTTTCCCGCGGACGAGTTCGAACAGCTCAAGCGCTCGACACTCGCCAGCGTGGAAAGCATGAAAGGCGAGCCCGAAACGCTGGCCAGCATCGCCCTTGCGCGTCATCTCAACCCCTACCCGCCCGAGCACTGGCTGTACACGCCGACGCTGGACGAGCGCGTGCGCCGGCTGGAATCGGTGCGCATCGAGGATTTGCGCCGCTGCCACGACGATTTTTACGGCGCCAGCGACAGTCAGCTGGCGGTGGTGGGCGATTTCGACGCGCCGCAGATTGCCAGCCTGGCGCAGGAGCTGTTCGGCAACTGGAAAAGCCCGCGTCCGTTCCGGCGCATCGTCGAAACCTATCGCGACGTGGCGCCGATAGACCGCAACCTGGAGACCCCGGACAAGGCCAATGCCGTCTTTCGCGCGGCGCTGAACCTGCCGCTGCGCGACGCCGCCGCCGACTATCCGGCGCTGGCGCTGGGCAACTACCTGCTCGGCGGCTCGGTCGATTCGCGCCTGTGGCGACGCATACGCGAACAGGAAGGCCTGTCCTATAGCGTCGACTCCAGCCTCACCCCGGGGACGTTCGACGCCACCGGCGAATTCGGCATCAGCGCAATCTACGCGCCGCAGAACCGCGCCCGCATCGAGTCCGAAATCAAGGACGTGCTGCGCAAAGCCCTGCGCGAAGGCTTCAGCGATGCCGAGGTGACCGAGGCGAAGAAGGGCTATCTCGCCCTGCGCAAGCTCGGCCGCACGCGCGACGGCGCGCTGGTGGCGCGGCTGGCCAACAACCTCTATCTCGGCCGCAGCTTCGCCTGGGAGGCGGATTTCGATGCCCGCATCGCGGCGCTGAGCCCGCGCGATATCCAGGCGACGCTGGACAAGTACCTCGACCCGGAGAAGCTATCCATCGTCAAGGCCGGCGATTTTACCCACGTCGCCCAGAACGGCGCAGGCAGGAACCGAAAGGATTAGCTGCACAGGGGACGCCGTCCTGTTGCACGTCGTACAAGAAACGCGCGCGCAAGCCCTCATCCTCTAATCCTTCTCCCAGAGGGAGAAGGAAGTTTCCAGGCGTAAATGGGTTGTCACCCATTTACGCCGCCGAAACTAGGGCAGCTCGTCGTAGCGGATTTCCTCCACTTCGAGCTGCTCGACGCCGGTGGGCGTGCGCAAGCTCACCGTGTCGCCCTCGCGCGCCTTGAGCAGGGCGCGCGCAATGGGCGAGATCCAACTCACGCGCCCGCGCGCCGGATCGACTTCATCCATGCCGACGATGCTCACGCTGCGCACTTCCCCCGCGCCGTCGCGCACCGCTACCGTGGCACCGAAGAACACCTGGTCCCGCTGCTGGCCGCGGGAGTCCACCACCTCGGCGATTTCCAGGCGCTTGATCAAAAACCGGATGCGGCGGTCGATCTCGCGCAGGCGCTTCTTGCCGTAGATGTAGTCGCCGTTTTCCGAGCGATCGCCGTTCGATGCCGCCCAGTGCACGATGTTGACTGTCTCGGGGCGCTCCACGTCGAGCAGCTGTTTGAGTTCGGCCTGCAGGCGCGCGTAGCCCGCCGGCGTGATGTAATTCTTCACGCCTTGCGGCTGCTGCGCCTCGGGCGCGAGGTCCTCCTCGTCCGCGCCGTCCGGCTCCCTGGTAAATGCCTTGCTCACTGGCTTTCCCGGCTCCCGCTTCAAACTGCCGTTTCAATGGTTGGATTATACTAGCGCCTGTTTGCCACCCCCCACAAACACCATCGCTAAGCGGAGGAAGTCATGGACTTTCTGCAGGCAAGAAAATACAAAGAATGGGCGCTGGTTGGTCTGGTCGGACTCGCCACGGTCTTCGCGCTGCTGCCGGCGGACATCGCCGACCAGCTGAGCATCAACCGCAATTACATCGCGGCCATCCTCGGCATCCTGCTGGTGATCGCGCTGTTCCTGTACCTCAAGTTCGCATTCTTCATCATGGTGGCCCTGCTCGTGATCGGGGCCAACGTCACCGACAGCTGGTCCGACACCCTGGGAATCTCCAAGCTGCCGCTGATCATCGCCTTGATCGCCATGGTCGGCATCTCGCTGATCAACTACGTCGTCAGCATCCTGCCCACCGGCCTGGAGCCCAAGCCGCGCGAGAAGAGCCCGGAAGGCGTCAAGGCGATGTTCTACGCGATCGAAAAGGACAATCTCGTCTACGCGCAGAAGGTCCTGTCGATGAACTTCGATCCGAACGTGCTCAGCGACAACGGCTACACGCCGCTGCAGTATGCCGCCATGCGCGGCAATGCGCAGATGGTCGAAGTGTTCCTGCGCAACGGCGCCAACGCAGCCCAGCTGAGCAAGGACGGCGAGAGCGCGGTCGAGCTCGCCTTGAAGATGGGCCATGCTCCGGTGGCCGAAGTGCTGAAGAAGGCGCGCCAGGAAGCGCTCGCGCAGGATGAGGCGGCCAAGGCCGGGGCGAAGTAGCTCCCCCCGCGTTCACGCGGAGGATACGGTGGAACGGCGCGAGCGCAACAGCAGCACGTAGGGCGCGAGCAGCAGCGCCGCGCACGCGCCGAAGGCCGTCGCGTAGCCGGCCGGCGCATACCGGCCCGCCACCACCGGCCACAGGTTGATGATCAGCCCGGTTCCCCACTGCACAGCAAACGCGCTCAGAAATACGAGGAAGTTGAGCGTGCTGATGACCCGCCCCGAAAGTGCCAGCGGAAACTCCTTCGACAGTATGGCGTAGACCAGCGGCTGCACTTGGCCGAACAGCGTCAGGCCGAACACCATGGCGAGCGTGCCGGTTGTCACGCCGAGCGCGAGCAGCGCGAGAATCAGCAGATTGACGCCCACGCCGCCGAGCACGACCTTCACCGTGTCCACGCCGCGGCGCGACAGCCGGTCGGCAACTACACCCCACAGCGCCGCCCCCACCATCATGCCCAGAGCGGCCATGAGCAGATGCGTGCCGACCTGCGCCTGCGTGAGGCCGGCCACGTCCCGCAGCCAGGGCGCGATCCACAGGCTCTGCAGCGACATGAACACGCCCTGGCCGGCGATCACGATCAGGCCCAGCCTCCAGAAATTCGCATTGCGCAGGATGGCCGGGAGGCTGCGCAGCGATTCGCCCAGGCTCTGCGGCGCGCCCTGCGCCTCGCGCTCGGGCACGATCAGGAATATCGCCGCCGCCGCGGCAAAGGTCAACGCCGCGAGCGCCAGGAACACGCTGTGCCAGCTGGCGATGCGCAGCAATTCTTCCGCGGGTTTGGATGCCGACAATGCGCCCAGGCCGCCACAGGCAAGCAGCCAGCCGTTGAGCGTGGCCAGGCGGTTGAGCGGAAACCAGACGGTAAATACCTTGATGCTGGACATGAGACAGCCGGAGACGCCCAGGCCGATCAGCGCGCGCCCGAGCGTAAGGCCGCCGAGGCTGTGGGCGAACCCGAACAGCGCGGCGCCGGTCGCGGCCAGCGTCAGCAGGCCGGCGTCGACGCGTCGCGGGCCGTAGCGGTCGAGCAGGATGCCCAGCGGCAGCTGGAATAGCGCAAAGGTGAGGAAGTAGGAACTCGTCAGCAGGCCGAGCTCTGCCGGGCCCAGGCTGAATTCGCGCACCAGGTCGGGCGAGATGATGGCGTTGACGGTGCGATACAGATAGGAAAGATAATAGCCGCCGGCGAAAGGCAGAAACACTTTCAGCAGCGGCGCGATCGGGGGCGGCGCGTTTTCATTTGCGGTCATGGGAGGCCGCAATGATACGTGATCGGTGACCCTTGGACATCCTGATAGAATCGGCCGCACTACCCTGGAGGACCCATGGCACAACCGAAGTATCTGGGATTCGACACCCTCAGCCTGCACGCCGGCCAGGCGCCCGACCCGCATACCGGGGCGCGCGCAACGCCGATCTATTTCACCACTTCCTTCGTGTTTCGCGATTCCGACCACGCCGCAGCGCTGTTCAACATGGAGCGCGCCGGCCACGTGTATTCGCGCATCTCCAACCCGACCAACGCGGTACTGGAGGAGAGGATCGCCGCGCTCGAGGGCGGCGTCGCGGGCATCGCCACCGCCAGCGGCCAGGCGGCGCTGCACCTGGGCCTCGCCACCATCGCCGGCGCCGGCTCGCACATCGTGTCCTCGGGCGCGCTCTACGGCGGCTCGCACAATCTGCTGCACTACACCCTGCCGCGCTTCGGCATCGAGACCACCTTCGTGCGCCCGCGCGACCTCGATGCCTGGCGCGCCGCGATCCGGCCCAACACCAGGGCGCTGTTCGCCGAGACCCTGGGCAATCCCGGGCTGGACGTGCTCGACATCCCCAAGGTGGCCGAGATCGCGCACGCGCACGGCCTGCCGCTGATGGTGGATTCGACCTTCACCACGCCCTACCTGATCCGGCCCTTCGACTACGGCGCCAATCTGCTCTATCACTCGGCGACCAAGTTCCTCGGCGGGCACGGCGTCGCGATCGGCGGGGTGCTCGTCGACGGCGGCAATTTCGACTGGCTTGCCTCGGGCAAGTTTCCCGAGCTCACCGGCGAGTACGAAGGCTTTCACGGCATGAATTTCTCGGAAGAGTCCACCGTCGCGCCGTTCTCGCTGCGCGCGCGGCGCGAGGGACTGCGCGATTTCGGCGCCTGCATGAGCCCGGCCACCGCGTTCCAGATCCTGCAGGGCGTGGAGACGCTGCCGCTGCGCATGGAGCGCCACGTCGCCAACACGCGCAAAGTGGTCGAGTTCCTGGCGAAGCATCCGGCAGTGGAGTCGGTGTCCTATCCGGAACTGCCGCAGCATCCGGACTACGAACTCGCCAAGCGCCTGCTGCCGCGCGGGTGCGGCGCGGTGTTCAGCTTTTCGGTGAAAGGCGATCGCGCCGCCGGCCAGCGCTTCGTCGAAGCGCTGAAGATATTCTCGCATCTGGCCAATGTCGGCGACGCCAAGTCGCTGGTGATCCATCCGGCGAGCACCACGCACTTTCGCATGGACGAAGCCGCGCTCAAGGCGGCCGGCATCACCGCGGGCACGATGCGGCTATCCATCGGGCTGGAGGACGCGGACGATCTGATCGAAGACCTCGGCAACGGCCTGCGCGCGTCGCAGAAGTCCGGCAAATAGGGGGCTGCGATGCAATTCAATGTGAACGGCAAGCAGGCCTACGCCTACACCGGCGGCAAGCCTTTCGATGCGGGCCTGCCCACGGTGGCGTTCGTGCACGGCGCCGAGCACGACCACAGCGTGTGGATCCTGCAGAGCCGCTACCTCGCGCACCACGGCTACGGCGTGCTCGCGCTCGACCTTCCCGGCCACGGCCGCAGCGCCGGACCGGCGCTCGCGCGCGTCGAGGATATGGCCGACTGGGTCGCCGGCGCGCTGGCCGCCGCCGGCGCGCAGCAGGCCGCGCTGGTCGGCCACAGCATGGGTTCGCTGATCGCGCTGGAGTGCGCGGCGCGCCATCGTGCGCGCGTGGCGAAAATTGCCCTGCTCGCCACCGCGTACCCGATGAAAGTGTCGGACGCGCTGCTGGATGCGACGAAGAACGACGAGCCCGTCGCGCAGGACATGGTCAACATCTGGTCGCACCTTGCCTACGCACAGTACCCGAACAACCCCGGCCCCGGTTTCTGGGTCATCGGCGAGAACCTGCGCCTGATGCAGCGGCAGAAAAGCGGCGTGATGCACGTCGATTTCGCCGCCTGCAACGCCTATGGCGGCGGCGCCGACGCGGCGGCGAAAATCGACTGCCCGGCGCTGTTCGTGATCGCGCGGCGCGACGCCATGACCCCGGCACGCTCGGCTCAGGCGTTCGCGCAGTCGGTCAAGGGCGCGCGCACGGTCATGATCGAAGGCAGCGGGCACAACATGATGGGCGAGAAGCCTGACGATGTGCTCGACGCGCTGCTCGGGTTTCTGAAGTGATGGTGCCGGGGCCGGAGCGGCCCGCAGACTAGCGCGCCTGAGCGCAGGCGAAGCTCAGCGTTTCCCCCCCGCCATTTGCGCGCTTTCCCGCAATGCGCGCAGGCGCAGCGTCGCGAGCGGCCCGAGCATGGCGCCGATACCGAGCACGGTCCAGGCCCAGCCCCAGGCTGCGTCGCTGCGCGCGCCGCCGGCGCCTTGTCCGAGGTCGAGCACCAGTCCGAATATCCAGGGACTGACGGCGCCTGCGCCGAAACCGAGCAGCGAGCGCAGCGCCCACGCCGCCCCGATGCGCTGCGCAGGCACGAGTTCGGTCAATGCGGTGGAATAGACCGAGGAGTCGCCGATTGCGCTCAGGTTGTAGGCGATGGCCACGGCGACCACGAGCCACACCGGCGCGGCGATCAGCCAGCCGAAGCTGAATGAGCAGGCGAGACTCGCGATCGACATCAGCAGGATCACCGCGGTGCGCCCCCAGCGGTCCGACAGCAGGCCGCCGCCGATGCTGCCTGCGGTGCTGATGAGATAGCTCAAGGCCGCATAGGCGATGCCCAAGCTGGCCATGCCGGCATTGCTGGCCCGGCCATGCGCCAGCACCACGCCGAGGTAAGTCGGCATCCACGCCCACATGCCGAGCAGTTCCCAGGAGTGGAATACGTAGGCCCACACCGCCAGCATCGCGGACCTGTTGCGCCACACTTCAGTTAACGCGCGCAGCGGATTGGCGTAAGCAGCGCGATGCACCAGGTTGGGCGTGGCGCGCAGCACCCACGCGCCGATCGCGCTCGCGGCGATCGGGCCGAGCGCGCAGGCAATGAGCGCCGCACGCCAGCCCGAGGCGACGATCAGCAAGCTCGAGATCCACAGCGACAGCGCGTAACCCAGCGACGCGGCAGCGAGATAGAAGCCCATGGCGCGGCCGCGCCGTTCGGCCGGGAAGCGCTCGGCGATCAGCGTCAGGCCGGGCGTGTAGGAGCCGCCCGAACACAAGCCGGTAAGCGCATGCAGCAGCAGCGCGGATACGAATCCCTGGGCGAACAGCGCGAACGCCAGACCGCTCAGGCAGGCGGCGACACTGGTCGCAAGATAGGTGCGCTTGGCGCCGTAGCGATCGGCGAGAAAGCCGATTGCGAACAGCGACACCAGATAGCCAAGGTGAAACGCCGACTGGATCAGCCCGGCCTGCGCCGAAGACAGGCCCCAGTCATGACGCAGCAGCCCGAGCGAGGCCGAATAGGCGACGAACATCAGCGCAAAACCTGCGCGCGCCAGGCACAGCGAAGCGATCCAGCGCGCGTCGCTCATGCGCCGCAATTCAATCCCTGAGGCGCAGCAGCACCGGCTGGTGATCGGATGCGTCGGTGTCCAGATTCACCGCCACGTCCTCGACGCGGCCGGCGATATCCTCGGTGACGTAAATGAAATCGCAGGCGAACGCCTCGGGCCACTGCTCGCGGTCGTGCACGCCTATGGTGTGCTCGTGCGGCCGCTCGCCGTGGCGCAGTTGCCAGGCGTCGCGATACGCGGGTGTGCCGTCGCTGTAGGGCGCCGCGATGCGCGCGCGCAGCGCATCATCGGCGCGGAAGTTGAAATCGCCGGTGAGTATGGCCGAGCCCGGCCGCGGCATGGTCTGGAACGGTCCGCCCTCTTTCTGCGAATGGTTGCGGTCATTGCGATGCTCCGCGGCCTCGGCGTGCAGCTCGCGCAGCCGGTTCACCTGCTGGCGGCGCTGCATCTCCGAATAATATTCGAGGTGGGTGGTCGTCACGCGCAAGGGACCGAAGGGCGCGGCGAGCACCACCTCGATCGCGACGCGCTGCATGGTCGGCACCGACGGGTCTGCCGGCCAGGGCAACAGGTGCGCGAACGCCTGGATCACCGGGTAGCGCGTGAGGATCAGGTTGCCGAACTGGCTGCGCCTGCCATCGGCACCGAGCACGTCCGTCGCTATCCCTTCGACGCAGGTGTATCCGGGCAGCAGCGCGCCGAGCAGCGCAAACTGGTCTTCGCCGGAAGACCCGCGCAGTTGCGGAAAATTGCGCGCGACCTCCTGAAAGCACAGCACGTCGAAATCCGCCATGCCGCGGCACACGTCGATGATGCGGCGCGGATCGACGCGGCCGTCACAGCCGCGACAGGACTGAATGTTCCAGGTGATCAGATTCATGCGCCAGCCGCCGGAAAAATGCCTTTTCGCATTGTAGTCCCTCGCCGCGCGCGCGGCATCCGGCCCGAACCGGAGCCGCAGCGTAAGCTAGTAAAATAGCCGGTGCAACGCGCCCGCAGGAACGGGCGGCGGCGCTAACCGGAGCAATGCGCCATGGACTGGATCGCATGGGATGAAACGCTGGACACGGGCCACGCCGGCCTGGATGCCGAGCACAGGGAATTGGCGCGGCTGTTCAACCGGCTGCGCGATGCGACCGACGGCGAGGGAAAAGCGGCCTGCGCCAGGCTGCTCGATGACATCATCGAGCACAGCAGGACCCACTTCGAGCTCGAGCAGCAGCTGATGGCGCAGCAGCGTTACCCCATGGCCGAGCAGCACACGGCGGAGCATGAGATGCTGTTGCGGCAGGCGTTCGAATACCGTGCGAATTTCGACCTGGACACGGCCGCGGCAAGATCCACGCTAAAGAATTTCCCGGAGGTCTGGCTTGCGTATCACATCCTGTTCTCGGACAAGGCGCTGGCGGCGTTTCTGGCGCGCAGCGGCGAAAATCCGGACGCGCCCCGGCGCGCCGACGTCGGTCCGTGAATGAAACGCCTGCTCGCACCCGCCGCCCATCGCGCTTGCCGGTCCGCGCCTATTTTTTCGGGTGATTGCGCAGAGCGCGAATCTGCTTTACCGCTGCCCCTATCCGCTCGCGCAACAGACGCTCGCCCATGTCGGCATTGGCCAACTCGGGCTGCCCCGACGCGCCGGAGGGGCCGCTGCCCTTCCAGCTACCCGGCGCCAGTAACTCCTTGCGCACCGCGTCCGGCTTCACCGCCATCAATTGCGCGGTATCGGCAACGCCCCCGTGCTCGCCCAGCGCTTCCCTGTGCAGACCGAGGCTGAGCAGTTCGCGCTCTTCCGCATCCGGCGAATAATAGGCCGAGACATTTACCACGCGGATACCCTCGCTTCGCCATATTTCGCTCAATCGTTCGGCCACCCGGGACTGGATCGCCTGGCTCTGTCCGTGGTCGCCGACAAAACAGATAAGCTTGAAGCCCGAATGCGCCAGGCTCAGCGCGACATCCCACAGCACGCGCTCGAAGCTGTCCTCGCTCAGGCCCAGAGTGCCCGGAAAGCGCAGGTTTCCGCTCGGCCGGTCCAGCGGACCTTCGGGAACGATCTTCAGTACCGGCGCCACCAGCGTCTTGCCGAGCTCAAGCGCGATGCGCCCGGCAGTTTCGCGCACCACGAAGTTGTGCTTGCCCAGCGCCATGTGCGGTCCGTTTTGCTCGGTCCCCCCGGTAGGAACAATGACCGTGGTGGCGCCTTGCTCGATGCGTTGGCTCAATTCTGGCCATGTCAGGTCCTCGAGGTACACCGTCTGCGGCTGCGCGTACGCCGGTGCCGACGCCAGGAGCAGCATTGCAAAGAACGCATTGCCACAGCGGTGCCCGGCTCTTAACATAGTCGATATGACTGAGTACATGGATCACCCGCACCTGTGCGCGCCTGATTGAATGAAAGCCGAAGCGATACTTCCGGCCTGGCTTGAAGACCTGATTTACCGCCTGGTCTATCACGGCGCAAAAGCGGTGCTTGCTCCTTTGCAGCGCAATTCCGATTTCTATTGGCCATTCCTGTTGTCGACCCTGTTGATCGGATGGATCGCCTGGCGTTTCTGGTCTGCGGATCGCAGTTCCAGCGGCCCTGCGCCATGGAAAACCTTTCGCGCCCGATTCCTGTCGCGAGCGTTATGGTGGCACCCGTCGGCGCGGTTAGATTACCGCTTTTACCTTGTAAATGCAGTCCTGGTTCCAATGGCGCTGGGATCGATTATCCTGCAGGGCAGCGGCGTGAGTGGAATGCTCGAACATACCTTCGGTTCTGCGCAAGCGGGCCCGCTGAATCCAGAATACCGGATCGCTGCCCGCGTGATCTATACTTTGCTCTTCTTCCTCGCCTATGACTTCGGCCGCTTCCTTGCGCACAGCCTCCTGCACGACCTGCCCTGGCTGTGGGAATTCCACAAAGTGCACCATTCAGCGGAGGTGCTCACGCCGCTGACAGCCGCGCGCGTGCATCCGATCGATCTCGCGATCATGGCCTGCGTGCCGGCACTGCTTACCGGCGCGCTGAGCTGGTGCTTTCACCGCTGGGTCGATGCAGGCATGGAGTTCTACACTTTTCTCGGCATGCATGCGCTGCTGTGGACATTCGGACTGCTCGACAACCTGCGCCACTGGCAGGTATGGATCTCCTACGGCGGCGCCTTGAATCGGTGGCTCATCAGCCCGGCGCATCATCAACTGCATCACAGCGCGGAGCGCGAGCATTGGGGCTGCAATCGCGGATTCGAACTGGCGATTTGGGATCGCCTTTATGGGACGCTGCGCGTCCCGCCCGACCAGCAATTGAAACTTCGTTTCGGGCTGGGCGACGATACCGACGGTCGCTGGCGCAGTGTGGGCCGCCTCTATTTCTGGCCCTTCGGACTACTCGCGAGGCGCATACGCAGGCGCGCGCGCCAGCCTGCCGCTCGGGAGGCGGGGCAAACCAATTTAGCCTGATTGTGACGGTCTAAAGCCTGGCGGGCGTAACCACCGCCCGAGCTGCACCTTTCGCAGGTTCGCCGCGAAATAGGCCGCGCGCCAGCCTTGGCTGGGCGCCGGTTTCTCAGCGACCCTTGATGACCCAACGCCACAGAAAGCGCCGCGGGAGGGTTCGGGGTTCTCCCTCCCGCGTTGTTTGCCGCCTGTTGCGGTGGGCGCTTACTTGGTGGTTACGGTCGTAGTCGTCTGATTATTGTCATTCGATGTCGAAGCGGCGACAGCCACGCCTATGACGGCCACCCCTGCCGCTACCATTCCAGCAGTAATGCCCCCGGCCGCGGCTCCGCTCGCACCCGCTGCCCCGGCCCCGCCTGACCCACCCGACCCCGCCTGTTGAGCTTGCGCCAGCGCGCTGCCCAATAGGAATACCGACGTGACCACCAAAACAAGCGCTTTTTTCATTTGCCTCTCCTGTTGAAGAACCCTGTATCTGACAAAAAACCCTGCTGCTTCGGAACGCGCCGCCGAAACTGCATGATGCAAGGTTATCGCCATAATATTACGCGCCTTTGACAAAACGCAAGTAGCGTGCCCAGTCCGGGACAAAGCGTGAAACGGCAATTCCGGCGCGGGCTTGCAGACTGCCACCGCGCGCAGGCGAGCATCCGGGCAGCCCTTTCCGCGCTCCGCGGCGGTGCATGCCGGGGTTCGTACGCACTGTGCTGGCTCACGCCCGGCGCACGCGCCATTTGTTCAACTCCACTGCAGCGAGCACCGACAAGCCCGCTCCCAGGCACAGGAGCATCTGCGGCGCGCTCAGCGGCGCGGTCCTGAACACCGCATTGGCAGCAGGCAGGTAGACCACGAGGAATTGCAGCGCCACCGTCAGCGCCACCGCGCCGAGCAGCGCAGGATTGGAGAACAGGCCGATGCTCGCAAGCGAGCGCCGCTCCGAGCGCACGGCCAGCGCCAGGCCCATCTGCGCGAAAGTCAGCACGCAGAACGCCATGGTCTGCCAATGCGGCAGGCGAGACTGCCAGGCCCATCCCTGCACCGCCAGGGTCAGCGCCCCGATCAGCAGGCCCACCCACAGGATGCGCTGCCACAAGCCGTGCGCGAACATGCTTTCGTCGCGCGGCCGCGGCGCCTGGCGCATCAGGTCGGACTCGGCGCGCTCGGCCGCGAGCGCGAGCCCGGGCAGGCCGTCGGTGACCAGGTTCACCCATAGCAGATGAATCGGCAGCAACGGGATCGGCAGGCCGAACAGGGGCGCGGCGGCGATCGCGAGGATCTCGCCGGTATTCCCGGCCAGCACGAAAAACACGAAGCGCCGGATATTGTCGTAGATGCGCCGCCCCTCGCGCACCGCACGCACGATGGTGGCGAAGTTGTCGTCGAGCAGCACCATGTCGGACGCTTCGCGCGCGACGTCGGTGCCGGCGCGGCCCATGGCGACGCCGATGTCGGCGCGGCGCAGCGCCGGCGCGTCGTTGACGCCGTCACCGGTCATGGCGACGCACGCGCCCCGTGCCTGCAGCGCGGTGACGATGCGTATCTTCTGCTCCGGATCGACGCGCGCGTAGACGCGCAGCTCGCCCACGCAGGAAGCCAGGTCCGCCTCGCTCATGCGCGCAAGCTCGGCGCCCGAAATCACGCGCGCACCGTCCGCCGCAATGCCGAGCTGGCGTGCGATGTTTGCTGCCGTCGCAGGGTGATCGCCGGTGATCATCACCACCGCGATTCCGGCGCTCTGGCAGGTGCGCACGGCTTCGACCGCCTCCGGCCGCGGCGGATCGATCAGCCCGAACAGGCCGAGGAACTCGAGTTCGCTCTCGAACGCAGCGCAAGCGCGCACATCGGGCATGCGCTCGAAACGGCGGCAGGCAAATGCGATTACCCGCATGCCGCCGGCGGCCATGTCCGCGGCGAACTGCAGCGCCGCGCTACGCTCGAACGGCGCGTCCGTGCCATGCATGCGCACGCACTGCTCCAGCACGCGTTCCGGCGCGCCCTTGACCAGCGCGATAAACTGCGTGCCCTGGCGATGCACCGTGCTCATCATCTTGCGTGCCGAATCGAATGGCAGTTCGGCCACGCGCGGATACTCGCGCTCGAGCTGCGCCTTGCCATGACCGGCCGCGAGCGCGGCGGCGAGCAGCGCAACTTCGGTCGGATCGCCGCGCATGGCCTCGGGGGCCGCGCCGCTGGCGTCGTTGTTGAGCGCCGCCGCGCGCATCAGCCAAGCGGCTTCGCGCGTCGCGGCCGCCACCGCCGCGCCGGCGCCGGCCAGATACAGCGACTCCGCGTGCATGCGGTTCTGCGTCAGCGTGCCGGTTTTATCGGAGCAGATGTAGGAGACCGAACCCAGCGTTTCCACCGCCGGCAGGCGGCGGATCAGCGCCTGATTGCGCACCATTTTCGCCGCACCGAGCGCGAGCGCCACCGTCACCACCGCCGGCAGTGCCTCGGGCACCGCCGCCACTGCCAGGCTCACTGCGGTCATGAACATCAGCAACAGCGACTCGCCGCGCAGGGCTCCGGCGACGAACACCAGCGCGCAAACGGTGAGCGCCGCATAGGCGAGGCGCGTGCCCAGGGCCGACAAGCGACGCTGCAGCGGGGTGCGCATGCCCTCGTCCTGGCGCAGCAAAGTGGCGATGCGCCCCAGTTCGGTCGCCATTCCGGTGGCGTACACCAGCGCGTGTGCGCGCCCGCGCGTGGCCACGGTGCCCTTGTACGCCAGGTTTATCCGGTCAGCCACACCCAGGGCGGGATCGGCGAGTGCATCCACCTGCTTTGCCACCGGCACGGACTCGCCCGTGAGCACCGCTTCGTCGACTTCGAACGCCGCGGTTTCGACCAGCCTCAGGTCGGCCGGCACCAGATCGCCCGTCTCGAGCAGCACCAGATCGCCTGCAACCAGGCCCGCCGCGTCTATCTCCACGATTACGCCGCCGCGCAACACGCGAGCGCGCGCGGCGGCGAGGCGCTTCAAGGCCTGCATCGCCTTTGCTGCGCGGAATTCCTGCACGAAACCGATGCAGGCGTTGACGATCAGGATCGCGACGATCGCCAGGCTGTCGACGACTTCGCCGATGGCGCCGGAGACCAGCGCCGCGGCGAGCAGCATCAGAATCATGAAGTCGCGGAACTGGTCCAGCAGCATGCGCCAGGCCGGCCGTGGCGGCGCCTCGCGCAGCAGGTTCGGACCATCCGCGGCCAGACGGCGCGCCGCCTCCTGCTCCGACAGTCCTCCTGCAAGTCCCGAGCCCAGCGCCTGTGCCGCCGCCTCCGGCGAGATGCAATGCCAGGCGCGCGCAGCTGCCGGCGGCACCATGGTCTAGGACTTGCGGTTGCGCGCCTGCGCCCGCGCACGGTCCTGCGGCAACTGCGCGCGCCAGGACGCGACCGCGCCGAGCTCGCGCTCGGGTCGCGCGCGCACAATGTCGACTGCGCCCGCGTAGACGCCGCCGGTGCCGCCGTCCAGCGATATCACCTGGCCCTCGCGCAAGGGCTTGCCGCCTATGGTGCAGCTGTGCCTGGCTGGATCGATCGCCAGTTCGCGGCAGCCCACCAGGCATACCTTGCCCATCTGGCGCGCAACCACGGCGGCATGCGCGGTGCGCCCGCCGCGAGCAGTCAAAATGCCTGCGGCGCTGGCGATGCCGCTGACGTCGTCGGTCGAAATATCCTCTCGCACCAGTATCACCGCCTTGCCCGCTGCGGCACGCCGGCGCGCAGTCTCCGCGTCGAGCACGATTTCTCCCACGGCGACGCCGACCCCGGCCGGAATCGCGCGCGCGAGCGGTGCCTGCCCGTCCTTGGCGCGCACCGATTCGGTCTGGATCGAGCGCAGCTTGACGTCCTGCAGCCGCGCCAGCGCACCGCCGGGCGTCAGCAGGCCTTCCGCCACCATTTCGACTGCAATGCGCAAGGCCGCCAGCGGCGTGCGCTTGCCGTTGCGCGTTTGCAGCATGTAGAGCTGTCCGTCCTGCACCGTGAATTCGAACTCCTGCAAGTCGCCGAATTCGGCTTCCAGGCGCTTGCGCAGCGCCTCGATCTGCTGCAGCACTTCCGGCAGCAGCGCGCCGATCTGCACCCGCTCGCCCAGATCGTGCCGGCCCGACACGACGTCGTCGCCCTGGGCATTGAACAGGAAATCCATGTACAGGGCATTTTCCCCGGTGGCCGGATCGCGGGTGAAGGCGACGCCGGCGCCGGACGTGCCGCCGCCATTGCCGTAGACCATGGTCTGCACACATACCGCGGTGCCCGCGGCCGCGCCGAGGCGATGGATGCGGCGGTACTCGAGCGCCTTCTTTCCCGCCCAGGAGCGAAACACCGCCTCCGCCGCCGCGCTGAGCTGGTCCAGCGGCGCCTGCGGGAAATTCTCGCCGGTGAGCTCGCGGTAGATGTCCAGGTATTCGGTGGCCAGATCGCGCAGCGAGATGAAGTCGAGATCGCCCGCAGCGGCAACCCGCGCCGCCTTGAGCCGCTGCGCGCGGGCCGCGTCGAAGGCTTCCGGCTTCGCCCCGTGCACCACCTCGGCGTAGGACTGGATCAGCCGGCGGTAAGAGTCCCAGGCCAGGCGCGGGTTGCCGGTCATGCGCACCAGGCCGCTTACGGTCGCATCGTTCAGGCCGATATTGAGCACGGTATCGAGCATGCCCGGCATCGACACCGCCGCGCCGGAGCGCACCGACACCAGCAGCGGGCGGCGCGCGCCGCCGAATGACAGGCCGGACATGCGTTCCAGCTCGCGCAGATTGGCGTCGAGCAAGCCGCGAAAACCCGCGGGCAGCGCGCACTTGGCGGCATAGTAGTCGCGACAGAAGGCCGTGGACAGGACGAAGGCCGGCGGCACCGGCATGCCCACCGCGGCCATGCGCGCCAGGTTGTAGGCCTTGAAACCCATCTCCCCGGGCGAAGCGCCGGCGGCGAGCGCGGCGCCCGCACCGATCAGGTATACGCGCTGCTCGCTGCCAGCACCGGTCCCGGCGCCCCTGCCCTTGCCACCGCGCTTATGCTTGCCTGCATTCATGCCCAATCCGCCGGGCGCCGACGACGCGCCGCATGCTCCCCTGACCGCGACCGCCGCGTGACCCGTTCGTACGGCCGTGTTTCAACTTGCCGCCACCGTGCCCATGACATGGTCGCGCAGCACCAGGCCGCTGTGCATCAGCGCATCGGCCGCCTCTTCCAGGTTGCGCGCGACCTCGGCCACCACGAACAGTCCGCGCGCGTCGCTTTCCGCGGACAGCAGCGCCGATTTGATTGCACGCTGCGCCTGATCGCTGTCGTGCTCCACCGTGGTAATGCGGTGCACTGCCTCGAGAAAATCGCGCATGTCGTCGCGATCGCCGCCGCGGCGCACATAGCGCGCGGTGGTCAGCGCCTTCAGGTATTCCTGCGCCCCGAGCACCAGCAGGTCGGCGAGCGCGCGCAGGCGCTCGTGCGCATCGTCGGGCGCCGCGCGCGGCGGGAACAGCGTGAAATGAAACGCCGCTTCCTCGAGGCAGTCGGCGACGTCGTCGGCCGCCTCCAGCAGCACCTTGAAAAACACCGCGCCGGCCGAATGGTCGACCGCTGCGCGCACCTGGTTGAGCAGTGCATCGGCGGCGGTTTCCCAGGACTTGGCGCGCTCGGCGATGCGCGTCAGCGCCCCGTTCGCGCCGGCAAGCCGCAGCTGCAGCACGCCGTCGCGCACCGCCGATGCGAGTTCGACCAGCAGCGCCGCATGCTCGCAGGCGAGGTCGAGCAGGTCCTGCTCGGCGCTGTGGAAGTAGTTCGCCAGCTCCGCGCGCACCTCGTCGCGGATGAGCGAATCGGGCTTGGCCGTGAGCGCGCCCTCGGCGCAGGTGCGGACCACGAATTTGAGGAAGGCGAGCGCGCGCTCGCGCCCGAGCATGTCGCGCAGGTCCTCGCCGAAGCGCGGCGCCCCCTTGATCGCGAACTGCATCGCGTCGTAGATCAGCACGTCGCCGCCGACCTTCAGGAAAGCCATGTGGCCGTAACCCTTGTCGGCGGCCCATTTGAGCACCGCGATGACGTCGCGCTTGGGCACGAAACCGCGCAGGCGCTTGCGCGCGCGGTTCCAGTCGATCAGGAACACCAGGCGCGAGCCCAGAAATGCCAGGTACTGCATCAGCTGCTCGCGATCGCGCGCCTTGAAGGTGCCGATGCTCAGGTGATAGATGCCGCCCTGATTCAGCCCGCTTTCGCGGCGCGAGCGGGTTTCCTCCCATTGCACCGCGAACTCTTCGAACAGGCTCTGGAAGAACAGCAGCCGCTCCAGGTGCACGTCCGAGTAGGTCAGCGTCGCGACAAGGCCTTCGACATGCAGCACCAGCACATGCGCGTCGGTGGTGCCGATGTCGTTCTGCAGCAGCAACTGCCTGCCGCTCAGCGTCGCCGTCGTGCCGAGGCCGGGATGGTCGAGCCTGAGCGCCTGGGTCGAATTCAGCCCGCGCATGAATGCGCGCACCAGTTCCTTCTCCGCCGCACGCAGGCCGTAGACGCGCGCGCCGTCCACGCTCTCGCGCGACAATTCTCCCTGCAGCCGGTTCAGCGCCTTGTGCAGGTCCATCACCAGCAGATGCGCGGTATCGCCGCGCTTGCGCTCGCCCGAAGTCAGGGCGGCGATCAGTGCCGCCGGCAGCAGGTCCCGGCGCGCGCCACGCACCTGCTTGGCCACGGCCGCGAGGCGCCCGCGGTAAGCGCCGGCGCCGCTCTCCAGGCCCAGTTCCTCCGCCAGTTCGATCGGCGCCAGCATTTCCTTCAGGCAGTCGAGCACGCGCGCGAGCAGGGTGGCTGCGCCGGGTATGCGGCAGCGCCCGCCGGGCGCACTGCGGCTGGCGCCGATCACGCCGTCGAGTTCGGCCTCGGCCACGCCGCAGGCCTCGCGCTCGCGCGCGAGGTCGGGCGGGTTGGACGCCGGCTGTTCGCACTGCTCACGCGCCAGTTGCAGCAGGGTGAAGAAATACTTGATCCTATCGTTGGCCGCGAGCCCGGCCTGCACCAGGCCCGGCAGCAACAGCTGCTTCTCCCCCAGCGAACCGATGATTTCCTGTTTTGTGCCCATTTGAATTTCCGCGGCCTGCCCGAAGCTACGCGCATCGCAGGTCTCGCAACCATGATGCCGCCGCACACCCGGGCGCGATTGATCAAAGTCAAGGCGCGGCGGTGAAACCAGGGGACGTCACGCAATATTCATGGCCCGTCCCGGCCGGCGCCGGCTATGCGCTTTGCTCCGGGCGCCTGTGGCTCCCGGTTCGCAGTCCAGGCCTGATAAATCCCGCCGGACATGGGCGCATGGCACCCGCCTGCGAGCCGGCCCAAGCCCGGTGGACCGCCCTGCCCGGGGCCGACAATATATTAAAAAACCGATAGATAGGGCCGGAATTGGGGCACAATTCAGGACCGCCCGCAGGGGTCGGTCTCTGCAAAATTCGGGCCTGCAATTAGCACAAAAAAATATTTTTTGCAGGGCTGCAAATCACCCCAATTTGTAGTATCCTGGTTACAGATCACCACAAGACTCCATTATAAGGTACTGATAAAATGGACATTACAAAAAAAGAAATAAAGCCTGCAAGCGTAACGGTTCCACCCCTCCCCGATCAATCCATCAGCCGAGAAGTACTGCTCGAGAAGTACGCGAAGGGCAGTGAAAGCAATATCGGCGAAGTGCGCGCGCGCATTGCGCACGCACTCGCTGCGGTCGAAGCCGAAGACAAGCGCGCGCTGTGGGAAAAGCGTTTCCTGCAGGCGATGGAAGCGGGCTTCATTCCCGCCGGGCGCATCATGTCCGCCGCCGGCATTCAGATGCAGGCGACGCTGATCAATTGTTTCGTGCAACCGGTGGGCGATTCCATTTCCGAAGTCGTCGACAACAAGCCCGGCATCTACACCGCCCTGCAGCAGGCGGCCGAAACCATGCGCCGCGGCGGCGGCGTCGGCTACGATTTTTCGTCCATCCGGCCCAAGGGCTCGGAAGTCAAGGGCACGCATTCGCGCGCGAGCGGACCGGTGTCCTACATGCGCGTGTTCGACCGCTCCTGCGAGACGGTGGAATCCGCGGGATCGCGCCGCGGCGCGCAAATGGGGGTGCTGCGCTGCGACCATCCGGACGTGGAGGAATTCATCCACGCGAAAGACAAGGGCGACCTGTCCAACTTCAACATCTCGGTGGGCGTCACCGATGTGTTCATGCAGGCGGTGGAAAACGATCAGGAAGCCGAGCTGGTGCACAAGGCGAAACCGCACAAGGATTTCCTGGATAGCGGCGGCTATCAGCGCGAGGACGGGCAGTGGGTCTATCGCAAGCTGCGCGCGCGCGATCTGTGGGACCAGATCATGCGCTCGACCTACGACCATGCCGAGCCGGGGATCCTGTTCCTCGACCGCATGAACCGCGACAACAACCTCAACTACTGCGAAACCATCGAGGCGACCAATCCCTGCGCCGAACAGCCGCTGCCGCCCTACGGCTGCTGCTGCCTCGGTTCGATCAACCTGACCAATTTCGTCAGCGCCCCGTTCACCGAGAACGCGAGCTTCGATTTCGAGCGCTTCGGCGCCACGGTCGAGACATCGGTGCGCATGCTCGACAACGTGCTCGACGCGACCGCCTGGCCGCTGCCGCAGCAGCAGGAAGAGGCGATGAACAAGCGCCGCGTGGGCCTGGGCTATACCGGCCTCGGCGACGCGCTGATCATGCTGCGCCAGCGCTACGACAGCGAATCCGCGCGCGCGCTGGCCGCAAGGATATCCGAGGAAATGCGCGACTACGCCTACCGCGCCTCGAGCAAGCTCGCGCAGGAACGCGGGTCCTTCCCGCTGTTCAATGCCGACATGTACCTGTCAGGCACCAGCTTCGCCACGCGCCTGCCGGCGGAAATCAAGGCGCAGATCCGCAAGCACGGGCTGCGCAACAGCCACCTGCTGTCGATCGCCCCCACCGGCACCATCAGCCTCGCCTTCGCCGACAACGCCTCCAACGGCATCGAGCCGCCGTTCTCCTGGTGCTACACGCGCAAGAAACGCATGGCCGACGGCACGCTGCAGGAATTCCCGGTCGAGGATTACGCCTGGCGCCTGTATCACCACCTGGTCGCCAATGACGTGCTGCCCGCTTCGGCCAGCGGCGCCGCAAAAGGTAATGACGACGGGCTGCCCGATTATTTCGTCACCGCCCTGGAGATTTCCGCGGCGGCGCACGAGGCCATGGTCGCGGCGGTGGCGCCCTATGTGGACACCAGCATCTCCAAGACCGTCAACGTGCCGGAGAACTATCCCTACGAGGATTTCCAGGGCCTGTACATGGCCGCCTGGAAATCGGGACTCAAAGGCCTCGCGACCTATCGCCCCAACAGCGTTCTCGGCTCGGTGCTGTCGGTGGAAAGCGCGCATACGGCGCCGCAGGATTTCGTCGGCAACGACCGCAACCGCCGCATCCAGATCAAGGCCGTGCCCGAGCCGGTGCTCGCCAGCCTGCGCTGGCCCGGTCGGCCGCGGCTCGCAGGCGGCAATCTTGCCTGGAGCTACATGGTCGAGCATGCACATGGGGATTTCTGTCTCTTCGTTGGCCAGGTGGAAAACGGCAGCTCGCGACCGTTCGAGGTGTGGGTGAACGGGAGCGAGCAGCCGCGCGGCCTCGGCGCCCTGGCCAAGACCTTGTCCATGGACATGCGCGCCAACGACCCGGCCTGGCTGCGCCTGAAACTGGATTCGCTTTCCAAGACCGCGGGCGACGACGCGTTCGAGATGCCGTTCCCGCCCAATGGCGAGAAGAAGCTCATGCCCAGCGTGGCCGCCGCCGTGGCGCAGCTGGTGCGCTGGCGCTGCGAAGAACTGGACGCGCTGCCCGAAATCAAGCACGGCCCAGTGATCGACGCCATGTTCAGCCTGAAGGAACCCAAGACCGGTACCGACGGCACCATGAGCTGGACCGTGGACGTGCTCAATCCGCAGGCGAAAGACGATTTCGTGCTCGGCCTGAAGGAAATCACCCTGCCCGACGGCGTCACGCGACCCTACTCGATGTGGCTGTCGGGCGAATACCCGCGCGCGCTCGACGGGCTGTGCAAAATCCTGTCGCTGGACATGCGTGTGATCGACCCGGCCTGGATCGGCATGAAGCTGCGCAAATTGCTGGTCTACCCGGAGCCGCTGGGCGATTTCATGGCCTTCACTCCGGGCTCGCGCAAGCAGCAGAACTGGCCTTCGACCGTGTCCTATGTCGCGCGCCTGATCATGCACCGCTACGCCATGCTCGGCATCCTCGACGAATTCGGCATGCCGGTGCAGACCATGGGCATCCTCGAGACCCCGGCCAAGGGCGCCGCGCCGAAGATGAAGGGCATGAAATGCCCGGAATGCGGCAACTATGCCGTGATCAAGAAGGACGGCTGCGACTTCTGCAGCGCCTGCGGCTACGTCGGAGTCTGCGGCTAGGCTACGTGGTCGACCATAAAGTGAAAGCGTTGTGCGTTACCCCATAAAGTGAAAGTTACACCGCATAAAGTGAAATTCGACACCACATAAAGTGAAATTCGGCACCGTATAAAGTGAAATTCGCAGTCCAGCCGAGGGTTCGGCTAATTCGAGGCAGGCTTCCTAAACAGGAGCCTGCCTTTTGTCTTTATAGGCGTGGACGCAGGAGAATTGTCGAGCTAACTGGGCCGCTACTGTTAAGTGGCGATGCTGGCAGGCAAGAAGAACGTCTATGAATGTCCCCAAGCGCCACCATTTCCTGCCAGCCTTCTACCTTGACGGTTTTTGCAGTGACGGCGTGCTCTGTGTATTCGACCGCGAGCGGCACGAATATCGGGTTCAGCAACCCAGAGACACGGCGGTGAGGCGCTATTACTACGCAATCGAGGACGCTGAAGGTAACCGAAACCTTGAAATCGAAGGCCTTCTTGCGGAGCTGGAGTCGGCGGCAAAGCCCGTCATTGAAAAACTAGACAGTGGATATACGTTAACCGCGGAAGAGCGCGAGGCTCTCGGGAATTTCATTGGGTTCATGTTTGTCAGGGTGCCCGAGTTCGAAGACCGGGTAAACGCAATATACGACGGGTCGTTGCGTGCGATGAACAAGCTTACGTTTGCCAATGAAGAGACTGCAAAACGGGAAATGGACCGATTTGGCGCCGCCACCGGGCAGCAGTTCACCGAAGCGGAAATTAAGGCTCAAATGGAATTCGTCCAAGCTGACGAATACGCGATTACCATCCACAGGAATTGGGTCCTGGGGCACATGCTTCAGCAGGGCCCAGCGATGGGGCATGTCTTTCGGCAGATGGATTGGCTGGTTCTTCACCCTGACGACCCGAGAACCTCGTTCGTCACCACTGACAAGCCCGTATGTGTTATGCCCCCACCAGGGTACAAGCCGAACATCTATGGTTTTGGCATTGGTACTTTAGGGGCAATAAAACTCGTGCCGTTAAGCCACAAATCCTCCCTGTACATTCAGGACAAGGGGAGCAGATTTGGGCACCGGAGTATTCCCAGAAATACCGTACGCGCCATCAATCAAAGCGTCGCCAGGCAATGCCAGCAATATGTCATCGGACGCGATGAACTGCTCGTGCGAAACTTGGTTGTCAATACGAGGGTGGACAAGACAGAAGCACAGCCGACCGTGGTTGTGGGCGGCCTAGGCGCTCGGAAGCCGAAAGTCGCCGAATCGAAGAGGGACGACGAAAATGCCAGCGATTAGCTATGCCTCGGCGCCGACAGCAGGTGTTTCGCGCAGAGTCCAACAAATAAGGAATCTCGCCCGTGTCCGACGAACTGATTTACTGCCTGGGAATTAAGGCCTTCGGGCTCTGCCACTACAATCCGTTCAAGCCGGGGACGGCCTATTTTTCAATTGGAGAGGCCATAGCCTCGATTGCGCTCCTATTCGCATTCTTTCAACTCGCCACGCCCACCTTCAAGTTCCGCCTCGCTGTCCGAGCGGCGATGGGCCGAAAAGCGCTTGTCCTATTCGGCCTTGCGTTCCCCTGCGTCGTCATTGCCGCGGTGATTCCAAGTGTTCTTGGCTACATTGTTCCGGTTATTGGCTTTCCTATATTCTGGGAAGTCCTCGCGGGGCTCTTAGTAGTAGCAGGTGTCTCGCTTCTCGCTGTCATCTATATTCTGCCCGCGCGCTTTACCGACCGCAGCTTCAAGAACTATTTCTATGCGTGCTCCCAAGCAATAAGCACCGGCGACGAACATGTGCATCGGCTATTGGCGGTGGAAGTAACCATCGCCGCAGACGCGATAGTAGGGGCGGCAACTGCCTTTGATAGGGAGTTGGCTCGAGCAGAGCATGCAGCAGGCAAGGAGCACGTGGCGGAAACTATTTCCGACTATGCCAAGGGACTGCTGGACCTATTTTCAGACGAGCATTTTGCCAGGGCACTGGTTGACGCTGCGCCCATGGGCACCGCCAGGTTCCTAGAATTGCTCGGGCGTGGGTCGCCAGACAAACGGGTGGGTTACTCATTTGTGCAGCAGGTCGTTCGGCAGGCGCTGCTTAGCGAAAAGTCAATGCTGCATAAAGAGGAACAGTTCTACGGCTTAGGCCACTTCAAATGGTTCACTCGAACCGTTTTTGGAGATTACGCCCTTGTATCCAGCGCTTACCGGCCGCTGCAGGCTTGGGATGGGATGGGCGACGAGTACAAGACTCCAGCGGTGATAGAAAAATACGGGCGCGCGCTAAAGATGGCCATGGACGCATATTTCACTGCCGGCGATTTCCATCAGTCTCCTCACGCGCTCTGGTCGGCTCTACACGGTTTTGGAGGCGTCGCTATGTGGAAAGCCTACGAACTGAAGAGGCTGCCAGCAGGCGAAGTGTCTGCGTCTCCGGCGTCCCGCGCGCTCAGCGAGATTGCACATGTGCTCAACGATATCGTGAACACAGTGGTCGAGCACGACAGCCAGTTGCCAGAATACCCCTTTGACGCAGCGACATATGACCGATTTCGTGATTCCGCGATTTACGGCGCAGTCGCCAACGGCATCTACGAATTCCTGGAAAAACTCGCCATGGCAGAAGGACACGATGAGCTCGTTCGGGGCACAGCCATCAGTTTGTGGATGGCGGTAGCGCCCTCGCGCGGCGAGCAGCCGTCGAGAGCAATAACAGAAATACAGAAACGCCTGTTCCTGCAACTTAAGGACAAGGTTGAAGAGAATCTGGACAAGGGGTATTACCCGATGATTACAAAGCTGCTTATCCTGTTGGTCGGACTCTGGGATGCGAGCCCACAAGAGCAGTCATCGCTCGGTTTCATGACAGCGGAACTGCACGCGCAGCTTCGCGCAAAGTTTGCGGCGGCTTACGCGGCCGATAAAGAGAAGGCCGGGCACATGCTCCCAGAAAACGTCCATTTCGAGGTCGACACTAACGAGCTGGTGTTGGTGAATAGATTTTTTAAGAAGGAATACCGGTTCAAGGTAAACCCGTTGCCCGTATAACTGAAGTCGCTGGGCTAGCTTCCGCCGTGTCTCGGGTTGGCCTGCAACGCTACAAAGACGTTCGAAAATGAAAGGGCCCCCTTGGGGGCCCAGTGTCTCTCGCGTTCCGCTTTTTCCAAGGCTGGATATGGGTGGCCGGGACGAACCGCTGACGCCACAAGACGGCCCTGGTCGTAATAGGGAGAGCGTGAGGAAATTATCTCGCCATTCGACCAGCTTCGCAATCTGCCCGGCGTAGCACTCTCGGCCAATTGGACGCTCAAAGTAGCTCTATTGTGCGCGCGCCCAGCGCCTTCATGCATTTCAAGAAAAACACGAACGAAAAGGTCCCTCGGTTGATTTTGTTGGATAGCTGCCGGGGACTTTCCTCAATGTCCAACTGGGCCAACCGACTCGACAGAGCCTTGTAGCCCACGCTCTGTCGGGCAAGCTCAATCCTCAAAATCCTGGTCGCGAGCTGCTGCCATTCATCTTTCAACGGGACCTCCGGACCGGGTGCGCCTTTTTAGTGCTAGGTATGCATCATTTTTGATGATTTTATACCTGTTTTCGGTTCGCTGCGCTTTCTTAGCCAACGCCGCCTGTCCTTCCCGCAGCATTTCTCGGACTCAAACCACAACTTGTCCGACGAAAGGGGAGCTACCAATGACCGTTCATTCCATCTTGCCGCGGCTGACCCAGCCCGCCGTCGTAATTGTTTTTCCCGAGGAAGGCGTGCTTCGCTCGCGCCGCGTCGTCTCGCGTTCCCGCAGCCGCCCGACCGGCAAATATCCGAGCTGGAAGATGGCGCGCATGGTTCAGTGGGAGTCGCACAACGAACTCAATGCTTATCGACTACTGGACGCCAGCCCGGAAGTAAGGGCATTCCACGAACAACCAGCCGAGATTCGCTATGTACTGGATGGCGAAGAACATCGGCACTATCCAGACACGCTGGTTGAATTCAAAGACCATCAGGAGTTCTGGGAAATAAAGCCAAAGCGAGAAGCGCTTTCGCCGGATGTCGTCAAGCGCACGGAGCTGCTGACCGACGCGCTCATCGCGAAAGGGTATTCATATCGAGTGGCCTTCGCCGAAGACCTTGCGCGGGAGCCCAGGCTAAGCAATGCGCTCGACATTCTGAAATTTGGCAGGTGGCCAATTGACCCGACGGAGCGCGAACGCCTACGCGTCCAGTTTTCGCGCGACGGTGAATTAGGGTGGAACAACGTAGTAGGCGACAGCACGACCCGCAAAGCCGTATGTCGATTGTTGCTCGAAGGGGCGCTCGCAATCGACATGGACCAACCACTGGGGCCGGAAACCGCAGTTCGCCCAGCGAATCGGCAGTGTTGGATAGGAGGCTGAGATGGGCACCTCCTCATTTCACACCGGCGTACTCGTTGAAATAGAGCGCAAGCCTTATGTCTTATTGCGCCAGCTTGACGACTGCCTTTGGCAGCTTGAGGAAACACGGACCAAGCGAATTCACCATTTCACGGACACGCATCTTCGCGGGCTCTACGCAGGCGGCACCCTCACATTCATTGGCGAAGCGGGCTGCGCGGAGCGCACGGCCGGCAAGCACTATCAGGATGTCTCGCCGGAACAATTTGAGATTGCCAAGGTCCGGCGAGCGTATGTCCTCGCAGTGGTCGACCTTCCGAATTCACGGGAATATCTTGAACCGGCAATCAGGCGAGTATGGGAGCGCCTTAAGCAACCGGCAAAGCCTCCTGGCTACGTATCCGTCTTTCGCTGGAAAAGTCGATTCCAAGCTGCAGGCAACGACATTTATGCGCTGGTTTCGGGGTCTGAGCGGAGAGGAAATCGGGCCCATCGGTATTGCGACGACGTGACGGCAATAATTCAGGACGCCATCGAATCTACATACCTCACGCGAGAACGCAGGACCGTCCAAGACACGCTAGACCGCGCCATTGCCCTCGTTCGAAAGGAGAACGAGCTGCGACCCACTGGCGCGCAGCTTCCATCCCCTACAAGGCGTCTGGTGTCACGTGCAATCGAGGCCCTCCCTGCTTTTGACAAATTCGCAGCAAGGTATGGGCATCAAGCCGCAATAAAGCGGTTCCGTTCCGTCCAGGCGCACCGCACCACAGCCTTGCCACTGGAGCGGGCTGAAATCGACCACACGCTACTTGACATGATGGTCATCGACGACACGTCCGGCCTGCCACTAGGCCGTCCGTGGGTGACAGCATGCATCGACGATTACACGCGTTGCCTGCTCGGCATCAGCATCAGTTTCGAGCCACCAAGCCACCTGACCGTTGCACATTGCCTGAAGGATGCGTTCCTGCCGAAGATTTCGCTCCGGGAAAGATATCCCAGCATCAAGAACACGTGGGAAGCCCACGGCGTGATGCGGGAGCTGGTCGTCGATAACGGGGTGGAGTTCCACAGCAAGAGCCTCGAAGCCGCCTGCCTATCCCTCGGCATCGAAATCCACTACTCCGCCCGAAAGACGCCATGGTTCAAGGGAAAGATTGAGCGTTTCCTCGGCACATTGAACGCCGGCGTCGCCCACGGGAATCCCGGCACCACCTTCCGCAATATATTCGACAAGGACGACTACGACCCCTCGAAGCACGTGGTAGTGCGTCTTGCCGTGCTTCAGGAAATTGTCCGACGCTGGGTTGCCGACGTCTACCACCAGAGGCCTCATCGCAGCCTTGACGCTTCGCCGGCGGTCATGTGGGACTCAAGCATCCGGCCCGAGGACATTCAGTTGCCCGACGACCCGGCCAGGTTGGATGCCATCCTCGGCCGTAGCGAACAACGGAAGCTCACCCATAAGGGTGTTGAGCTGGACGGCCTGCTCTACAACTCCCCGGAGTTGACGGACCTCCGCCGTAAGCACGGCGACAGGCTGGACGTGGAAGTCCGCGTGAATGACATGGACCTAGCGACAATCATCGTGCTCTCGCCCGATATGAAGCGCATGTTCACCGCGCGCGCACTTTCCTTCGATTACGCGAATGGCCTGACGCGCTGGCAACACCGCATCTGCAAGCGCTTCGCTGCTCGCGAGCTGGAACGATATGAGGCGAGCGCCTGGCTGGAAGCGAAAGAAGCCATTTCCCGCCTCATCGAAGAGGAGTTCATGCACAAAAAACAGCGAACGCGCACGAAAATTGCGCGGTTCAAGGGCGGGGCAACGCCCAGCACGAGCGCAAAGGAAGGCACCGCGCCGGCTGCCGCGCAAGTCATCTCCGAAGTGAAACCCACAACCAGCACCAAGTCGCGTCGGCCCGAGGGGCGACCGGCCCTACGGTTCAAGCCAATTCTCCGGGAGCGCAATCCGCGCGCGATTGCGGAAGACCAAACCAAGGATGGCCAATCATGACCGATTTACGCAATATCGTTGAAAAAACGCTCGTGCCTCACTCCGCGTTCCAAGAGGCAAGGCGGCGACTGGAGCAGTGCTTCAACTACGCCGAGAACGCAGCCGAGCCGATTTGCATCGCCATCATCGGGGAATCCCGCACAGGCAAGAGCCGGGCCCTGGAAGAGTGTGAAGCCGCGCATCCGAGGGTTCGGCTGTCGGACGGCATCACCAACCCGATTCTGCGAGTGAAAATCCCATCGAAGCCTACGGTCAAGGGCTTGGTCGAGTTGATGCTGCGCACGTTGGGCGACCCGCGGTTTTCATTTGGCACGGAACAAGCCAAGACGGCCCGCCTGCTGACGCTCCTTCGCGCTACAGGCACGCTCATGGTCATGCTTGACGAGTTTCAACATTTTTTCGACAAGGGCTCGCGCAAGGTTATGCACCACGTAGCCGACTGGCTAAAGATTCTTGTCGACGACAGCAAGGTTGTTTTGGTCGTTGCCGGCCTGCCGACCTGCCGGGCGGTCCTCGAGCAAAACGAGCAATTGGCTGGACGCTTTCTTTCGCCAATCCTGATGCCGCGGTTCGATTGGACAAACGACGCGCACCGCGAGGAATTTCAGGCAATTCTCGCGGCGTTTCATGAAGCGCTAGGGGCGCATTTCGACATGCCGGAACTAGGCCGCGAGGACATGGCCTTCCGTTGCTATTGCGGCACGGGTGGCTTGATGGGCTACCTGACGAAGTTCCTGCGTCAGGCGGTCTGGAACGCGCTCGACGCGGACACCCGGACAATCTCCCTCGAAGATTTGGCGCATGCCCACCACGAATCCGTATGGGCGAAGGATGGCCCCATGGAAATACCGAGCCCGTTCGGGCGCAGGTTTTCGCTCTTGCCGAACGAGCAACTGCTTGCGCGCGTCGCACAAATCGGAACCCCGAGCGCTGAAATTGAATTGCCGCGGAAACCACGGCTCCAGCCCGCACGGGAAAGAACCGCGCGCGATGTGCTCTCGGCGAGCTGAGGTGCAAATCGCATCATGACCCTGCTGGCCCGAACCCCTCCGCCGTTCCCAACGGAAAGCCTGCTGGGATACGTCCTACGCGTGTCGGAGCAAAACGGCTATGACTCGCCCTGGCAGGTGTTTCGCGCCGCTGGCTTTTCGCAGCGCCAAATGAAGACGGCGGGCGTCGACGTCGAACGGCTGGCGGTGGTATTGGGCCGCAGCGCCTCCGAACTGCTCCCCCTTGCTTACACCCGCACGGTAGGCGGTAGAAAAGAATTTGGCCTGCTTGGGAGCAAGGTGTCTACGCGGCAACTGCGGCTTGCCACACCCCAAATCTGCCCGCGCTGTGTCGCCGATAAAGGATTCGTAGAGGCACACTTCGACCTTACGCAGATAACGGTCTGTCCAGAACACCGGTGCGAACTGCTTTCTGTGTGCCCCGGTTGCGGCAAAGCTCTCAGGTGGTTTCGGCCAGGGCTGCTCACCTGCACCTGCGGCCACGACCTGCGAGACTGTGTATTGCCTCCAGCGCCAACAGCGGTCGCCGACTTGATGGCCGCTGTAAAAGCGGTGGCGCTGCGCCTCGGTTCGCGCAATAAGTCGGCTTCCGCTACGGCTGAAAGCGGCATCCCCTTGTCGCACCTCCAGGATATGAGCCTGCGCGGTTTGCTCGCCCTGATAAGCTGTCTTGGCCGGCACTTGCCGGTCATTTCAGGAGACCCTGAGCGCTCAATGGCTGCCAACGCAGCGCAGGTCCTCGGCAACTGGCCAGAGAACTTTCATCAGCTATTGCGGGACTACGCGGCCGCAAACAGCGCGACCGGTCCGGGCACAATCGGACTTCGCAAGCGGTTCACCGCCTTCTATGAGCCGCTATTCAAACGCCGCGACATCGCTGGCGCCGAAGTTGACTTTCTTCGACAGGAGTTCCTTCACTTCGGCCTTGACCACTGGGGTGAGGGAGTCGTTGATACCAAGCTCCTGCGAAACAATCCGGCGCCGGGCGATAGCAATTACGTCTCTCTCACGCAAGCGGCTGCCCAGCTCGGCCTTGACCCACGCACTCTCGCCTCCTATGCGAAGAAGGGCCTCGTCCAGGTGAAAACCGTGCAAGCCGGCAAGTCGGCTCGTGCGGTGGTAGATATTCGGACAGCCAGCATTCCCGAGCGCGCTTCTGGAAAATCATTCGGCGAGCGTGCAGCAGCAGCAATTCTGCAGTTGCCGGTTCGAGTATTGCATAGCCTTCGACGTTCCGGAGACTACGAAGTCCGCTACCGCGCGAACGGGCCGAAAGCATTCCATGAACTGGACCTCAAGGCATTCCTTGCGAAATGCCGAGCGCGCGCTCGCGGCACCCCACGCGTCATTGAACAGCCGGATGGCTCGATATCGCTGGTCGGCGCAATGCGGTGCAGGGTCCGTTCCGCGGACGGTAAGGCCGATATTGTGCGAGCGCTGCTCGAAGCCACGCTCCCCGTCGTCGCGCAAATGGATGAGTCCTTGGGAGGGATGCTGTTTCCGCGCGAGAAAATTGAAGAGCTGTTATGCCGCAAGCGCCAGGAGAGCTATGGAAGCAACGCGAGCGTCACCGGCGCCGCTAGGCTTGTGGGCTGCGACCCCGTGGTCGTGCCTGCCTTACTTGAACGAGGACTGCTGGAACCGACTGTCGTGTTCGGTGAAACGCGAATAACGGAAGCATCCATAATGGCGTTCACATCCACGTATGTGTCGCTGGCGGCCCTGAGAAAAACGCTTGGAACGAGCGTGAGGGGCTTGACGAACAAGTGTCGAAAGCGCGGAATTCCTGTTGAGGCGTTTCCGAGAACAAACAGCCCATCCCCGCAACCGTTCGTGCGGCGCGAGCATGTTCCAGCGGAATGGCTTGGACTATAACGCCCAGACAGCGGCCTTGAATCCGCCGCTATTTCCGCCTACCCTGTGCCTGTTCCAAAGGGAGCTACGCGATGGCATCTACTGAACGAATTTCTGTTCTCGTCACGGTCGAGGAGAAGCGGCGAATCGCAAAGAAGGCAAAGGCCGCCGGGCTCTCGAGGGGAGCCTTCATGCGCCGCGCAGCTTATTGCTTCCCGTGCACGGAGGACGAAATGCTGGAAGAAATGATTTCTCAGCTGAACAAGACAACCGCGCAAGCGAGCGCTGCAATCGACAAAGCCCTGGCATTCATCGAAGCGTCGAACAGGCGCATTACCTGCATAGAACGGAAATCGAATTGAGCTAAGCGGCAGGCGAAGGCTTGCCGTCGCGTCAGGTGGAATTCGGTCAGAAAGCAGATTTCAGAGTTTAGCCCGCGCCTCATCGAGGTTTATTCGGAATTTGTATCCGTGCTGCTCAAGCAAGCTCAGAAGCTCATTGCCGTTCAGAAGGGTCAGAGGTTTGTCCTTGGCGAACGAATAGGACTCCGCCCCGTAATGACTGGTCGTCACGAGAATGCCCTTCACGGCCCCCTCGTTGATTACGGCCCCGTAAAGGTCGCGGACGGCCGAGACGTCCACCGTGTTCGTGTAGCGCTTGGCTTGTATAACAATCTTTCCGCCTCGGAGCGGGTCGGGGTCGAACACGATGGCGTCGACTCCCTGGTCCCGACTGGCCTGAGTCACCTTCACCTCCGCTCCGGAACTAGCAAACGCCCTTTCGAACAGTTCGCGGCAGAGGTGCTCAAAGTCCTCCCAGTCCATCGCAGCCAAGTTTTCGCCTTCGGCCATTTTGGCCAGCACCTCCTTCGCGTCGACAAACCTCGGGTCGTTCATATCAAGGCGGAGTATCGGAGCGACAGGCGTCAGCTCGAGTGAGCGCGCTGCAACACCCTTGAGGGCGGCAAACGCGTCTACAGGGTCAAGGGCGGAAAGGTTTAGCGCCAAGACCTGCTCCTTGGTAGCAAATATACTCGCGCAATACGCCCGCTTTCTCTGCCCCGTCGCCTTCTCCGTATAGTCGGCCCAGCCGTTTATGGCGACTGCTTTGACGATTCCTTCGTCGTCCAGCCTCACGATTTCTGCGGCGAGCCGCAAGCACAGCGATGGGTATAGCTTAGCGGCCGCTTCTCTTGCCTCCTTTTGGTTCGCTGGTTTCTTTGAAATGCCGGATTTCAGTTTGACGAACTTGACCCAAGCCACCGAAGATGTGTCGGGGAACCGGTGCTCGTGGATGACAATGCCCGACTTGGCGTCAAACCGCGTCTCGCCCTCAATTGAGGCAAAGGCGGGCCAACGGAGGGATGACATGGCAAGCTCCACCCGCTGGATAAGCCCCAATTCACCCGGCAGGCTAGCTGCCTCGAACAGTTTTTTGGCGTTAGCGCTCTCAGCCCTGAACGCGGTCTCGAATGCCGCTGCGTCACGTCGCCACGCATCGGTCGCGGAATCGAATGCCCGCTTCTGTACCTCGACGGCCTTGGCATATGACCTGGCAACCTTGCTCGCCAGCGCGCCAACAATTTGATTCCGCTTTTCGCACGCTTCTAGTAGTTCTGCCTTTCTAGCTTTGGCGACGACCAGTCTTGCCTGTTCGTCCTTGTATGCGTCAACGACCAACCAATTCAGGAATGCCATAGCCCCGTTTCGCAAAGGTGGTGAGAACGAGGGCTCTCCTAGCTCTAGCTGCCAGGGCGTCCAGGACGGAGGCGGCTCTACGCTCGCCGGTGCTGACGGAGGTCTTACAGGATACTTCGGCGTTTCAGAGAGAATGGAAAATGCTGGTTCATAAGGTCGAAACGAGGACATGGCAAGCACGTCACCGAGGCTGTCGATGTCAATCTCTGTTGAAGACGGCCTTCTTTCCGCAAACACCGACTCGAGCTTGCCTTTGAACGCGATGGCAGCGGGCTGAGCGGTTAAAGCTGGCTCTGGTTTGTATGCGCTTAACTTTGCCCGGTCGGAATCAACCCTCGGAAGCGGCGAGGTATCACCGCTAAGCTCCTCGGGGATATACGCGGCCACACCTAGCCGCTTGCGCCCCAGCCACCGCTCCGAAAGTCCCAAAGTGAGTTGCGCTATGGCATTCGCAGCAGCAGCGGCGACCGTGCCCACTCCTTTGAGAATGAGCGCCACGATGTAAAGTCCCCCGACAACGACGGCCAGTCCAACCAAAATCCAAATGCCGCTCACTGCGGTTCCCCCTCTCTACCGACATTGAGGACGCAATTCATGTTGACGGGCCATCCCCGCCTGGGCAGATGGTATCCGATACCTCGAACCGCAACCAGAAGGAGAGGCGCCGCGCCGACCTCAGACGTAGAAAAGCCCCGAGGCGCGAACCGCGGGGCTTCAGCTATCGGCAGGAGGGCGGGTCAGCCCTGCTACGTCGACCTTCTCAATTACAGAACGTCTGGTTCCCGATTTGCTGACAGGTATGAGAACCCATGGCGCCGTTGATATAAGTCTGGTTGCCGATTTGCTGGGCAGTGCTCGAGCCCTGTGGCCCATTGATGTAGGTTTGATTGCCGATGTTTTGGTAGGTAGTGGTGCCACTGGGGCCGTTCAGGTAGCCCTGGTTTCCGATTTGCTGGTAAGTCGAAGTGCCTCGAGGACCATTGATATACGTCTGGTTCCCGATAGTCTGCATGGTCGTCGTTCCCGACGGGCCATAGCAGTAGGTCTGGTTGCCCACTTGTTGACAGTTTGTTTGCGCAAGTGCGGCGATGCTTAGGAGTGAAGCGCAAACAGCCAGGACGATTCGTCTCATGAGACCTCCGACAATCGTTATTGAATTCGGGAGTAACACGGTTTGTCGCAATAACCGAGTATGCGCCCATCGCCCGGCGTACTCAAATGGTCCAAATGGCCTAGGCAGTACGGTCGAGTTTTCGGTATTGCGTGATGCCCGGCAGAACTGAAAAAGCCCCGGCGTGAACCTTGGGGCTTTTGACTTTGGAGATGGGAACAAAACGGCCGCGCGAGGCGGCCGTTGTTTTCGAGAAAGGTGGGGTCGGGCGTCAGGCGGACGCTTGGGGGCACCAGCGTGCTAGGGCAAAAGCGTGCCGAAGCTGGAAGCAATGAGGGGGTTCTGCAGCGCGAGCAGCCAGAGCGGAATGGCAATGGATGCCACGATGTAAGTGCCCAGCACCAGCATGCCACCTCGTACCAGCCTGTTTGCGTTGCGTTTAAGGGACTCACCTCTTTCATTCGCAATTGCCAGCACTGTGGCCGAGAACCCTTCATCGTTTTGATGGCTGCTTAACACTACCAGTTCTTCGATGGCCAGCATGCTATTGAGGTAATTGCCGTGCTCGGTCGACGGTCGGCCCAGCGCGTCGACTACGGGCGTGCCAGTAGCCAAGCGCCTTTTAACACCGGCCCAGTAATCTCGAACGGACACGTTGGTGGTCAAGCTTTGCGCTAGGTTAATTGCTTGCGATAGCGATGCTCGGCCTCCTTGCATTGTGCGTCCGATAGTTTCCAAACTCGCAGCCAATGCGCTATCGAAAGCAAGGGAGCGAACGACAGAAAAGCGCATCAGCGCTTTGCCTACTACGGCCCGCGCTTCAGAAGAACCTTCCGCGTGAGCCCAGAACGTGCCAATAAAAGCGAGAAGGACCGCAACCAGACCAAACAGCAACGTACCGTTGAGCCACTCCGCCTGGCCAGCTGCCTGGATGAATTCTTGAGCCCGCTCAAACGGTGCGGTGCCCGTTCCTTGGTCGCGCAAGCGGGGGATGTAGTAATACTGAACCAGCGCAATGCCAATCAGCGCACCGAATAGCTCCGTGGCAAGGAACCCGAAAGCGAAAGTGATACGGTTCTTCTTTTTGCGGTGTTCCGTAACGCACGTGCCTACAACGGCCAGAAGCTCGCCGTTCTGGTTCTCATTGGAAATATTTTCGGATGTCATGCTGTTGTCTCCCAAAAAAGCCCTCCCCGGCGGAAGGCTGTTCTCGGTAGACAGCTGGTGTATCGCGTTATTGCGCGGCGCAGCTCACTGCTAACTCACTGAATTTCCTACAGACCCGCTGCGAACGCAGCGAACCCACCCCAAAACCCTAAGAAAATTTCACTTTATGCGTAAATCCGCACCGAAACTTTCACTAATTGGGGTACCGGACTTTCAGTTTATGGTGTTAGGTCTATTGCCAACATCTTGATTTGGCTACAAAGGGAGTTTCAGGTTATGCGTCAACGCACAAGCGTAGGGGATCCCCCCACTCGCCGATCGGACTGAACGGCCCGCCGGATCGGCGATTCTGCGGGCCGAATGGATTGTTCGGCGCAAGCCGTCCAAGGCAGTCAGGACCCGGCGCAAGCCCCCGCGCTATGGCCGCAGGGTGGCGGAAACCGGATCGGGCAATTGACCCGACCTTCATTGGCGTGGATACTTCCCCACGTTACGCTTTGATTTCCGGCATTTCGCACCGGCTACCGCCCTATCCATGCTCGCCTTCGTTCTGCGCCGCATTGCCCAGGCCGTTCTGGTCATGCTGGTGGTCGGCCTGATCGCATTCGCGCTGTTTACCTACGTCGGCGATCCGGTGCTGATCATGCTCGGGCAGGACGCGACGCCCGAAGACCGCGTGCGCATCACCCAGTTGCTCGGGCTCGACCAGCCTTTCTATATTCAGTACGCGGACTTCCTCGCGCGCGCGGTCCAGGGCGATTTCGGCCTCTCCCTGCGCCAGGCCCGACCGGTATCGACGCTGTTCCTCGAGCGCCTGCCGGCGACGCTCGAACTGTCCTGCGTCGCGGCGCTATTCTCGCTCGCCGCCGGCATTCCGATGGGCGTCTATACTGCGCTCAAGCGCAATACCTGGCTGTCGCAAGTGTTTCTCGCCGTGTCGCTGGCCGGCGTCTCGCTGCCGACGTTTCTGATCGGCATCCTGCTGATCCTGGTGTTCGCGGTGCTGCTCGGCTGGCTGCCTTCGTTCGGACGCGGCGACACCGTCGCCATCGGCTGGTGGACGACCGGCCTGTTGACGGCGTCCGGACTGCGGTCCCTGATCCTGCCGGCGATCACGCTCGGCCTGTTCCAGATGACCCTGATCATGCGCCTGGTGCGCTCGGAGATGCTGGAAGTGCTGCGCACCGACTACATCAAATTCGCGCGCGCGCGCGGCCTGCCCGAGCGAGTAGTGTATTTTCGCCATGCGCTCAAGAATACCCTGGTGCCGGTGATCACCGTCGCCGGCCTGCAGCTCGGCTCGATCATCGCGTTCGCGATCATTACCGAAACCGTATTCCAGTGGCCCGGCATGGGCCTGCTGTTCATCCAGGCGGTAACGGTGGCCGACATCCCGGTGATGGCGGCCTACCTATGCCTGATCGCGCTGTTTTTCGTCGTCATCAATCTCGTCGTCGATCTACTGTATTACGCCGTTGATCCGCGCCTTCGCTTCGAGCGCTCGGTCGCGGTACACTAGAGAAAAGAACCCGCCCCAAATCATAATCGAATCGAAATTCCGCCGGCAGCGGAGTATCTACAACAGGGGCTGGGAAGGATGGGAGGCCTCGAACCCTGTTCCCGGACTCCCCAGTTCAGACTATCGCTAGGAGACACCGATGAACGCACCGCTGAAATTCGCTAACCCTGTGGAACACATCCGCACGTTCCACAAGGAACTGACCGACATCCGCCACGACATTCACTCCCACCCCGAACTCGGCTTCATGGAGCAGCGCACCTCCGACCTGGTCGCGGCCAGGCTCGAGAGCTGGGGCATCGAGGTGCATCGCGGCATCGCGAAGACCGGCCTGGTGGGGGTGGTGAAGGGCCACAAATCCGCCAGCGGCCGCGCGGTCGGCCTGCGCGCCGACATCGATTGCCTGCCGATGCACGAGACCGGCAACCCGCCCTACAAGTCGGTGCATGCAGGGTGCATGCATGCCTGCGGCCATGACGGCCACACCACCATGCTGCTCGGCGCAGGCCGGTACCTCGCCGAGACGCGCAATTTCGACGGCACCGCGTATCTGATCTTCCAGCCGGCTGAAGAAGGCGGCGGCGGCGGCCGGGTAATGGTCGAGGAAGGGCTGTTCGAGCGCTTTCCGGCCGACGCAGTGTACGCGCTGCACAACTGGCCGCTGCTGCCGCCGGGCAAGATGGGCGTACGCGCGGGCCCGATCACCGCCGCGACCGACGAAATTCAGGTCACCGTTCGCGGCAAGGGCGGCCACGGCGCGATGCCGCACCTCGCGGTCGACCCGGTGGTGATCGCCGCGCACGTCATCACCGCGCTTCAGACCATCGCCAGTCGCAACGTCAACCCGGTCGATTCGATCGTCGTCAGCATCTGCTCGATGGAGACCAGCCAGGTCGGAGCGTTCAACGTCATTCCGGACGCGGTGAAGCTGATCGGCACGGTGCGCACTTTCCGTCCGGAAACGCGCGATCTGGCCGAACAGCGCATCAAGGAAATCATCGCCAATGTCAGCAAGGGGCTGGGCGGGTCGGCCGACATCGATTATCAGCGCGGCTATCCCGCCACGGTAAACACGGAGCGCGAGGCCGCGCTGGCGGCGAGGGTCGGCGAGAAGATCTTCGGCAAAGACAACGTCGAGACAGTCGGCGAGCCGACCATGGGCGGGGAGGATTTTGCGTATATGCTGCTCGCGCGCCCTGGCGCCTACGCCTGGCTCGGCCAGGGCGGCGGCCCGCTCGGCTGCTTCCTGCATAATGCGAACTACGATTTCAACGACGAGGTGATTCCGCTCGGCGCCGGCTATCTGGCGGCGCTGGTCGAGGAGTCGCTGCCTATCACGTAACGCTACAAGGGGGAGACATCATGACGCTCAAGCGCAGATTCATGGCGGCGTTTGCCGCCGCGGTTGCCGCAGCTGCGATCGCCGCAGTACCGGTGCAGGCCGCCACTCTCAGATGGGCGGCGCAGAACGACATACTGACCATGGATCCACACTCGCAGAACCACGCAACCACGCACAGCCTGCTTGCGCACGACTACGAAACGCTCGTGCGCTACACCAAGGATTTCAAGATCGAACCGGCTCTGGCGACGAGCTGGCAGACGCTCTCGCCGACGCACTGGCGCTTCAACCTGCGCAAAGGGGTGAGATTCCACGACGGCTCGCCGTTCACGGCGGACGACGTCGTGTTCTCCTACAACCGCATCATCCAGCCGCAGGGCACCAACCAGATCTACGTCTCGGGCGTGAAGGAAGCGAAGAAGATCGACGACTACACCGTCGACTTCATCCTGTCCGGTCCGCAACCGGTGCTGCTGCGCAACTTCACGCTATTCTTCATCATGAGCAAGACCTGGGCGCTGAAGACCAAATCGGAGAACATCCAGGATTACAAGGTGCGCGAAGAGACCTACGCCTCGCGCCACACCAACGGCACCGGCCCGTACATCATCAAGTCATGGGAACCGGACAAGCGCATCGTGATGGAGGCGAATCCCAACTGGTGGGACAAGATGCCAGGGAACGCGACCGAGGTGATCTACACGCCGATCAAGTCGGACGCGACGCGCGTTTCGGCGCTGCTCTCGGGCGACGTCGACCTCGTGACCGACCTGCCGACACAGGACGTCGCGCGCCTGCGCAGCGACCCGAAGATCAAGGTGCTCGACGGCGCGGAGAACCGCACGATATTCATCGGCCTCGACCAGTTCAGTCCCGAACTGAAGTACTCGGACGTCAAGGGCAAGAACCCGTTCAAGGACATCCGCGTGCGCAAGGCGCTCAACCTGGCGGTGGATCGCGAAACGATCAAGCGCGTTACCATGCGCGGCCTGTCCATACCGGCGGCGATCATTATCGCACCCAGCGTGCACGGTTGGAGCGCGGAACTGGACAAGGTGGCGCCGGCCGATGTCGAGGGAGCGAAGAAGCTGCTGGCCGAAGCGGGGTACCCGAACGGCTTCGAATTCGGCCTGGACTGCCCCAATAACCGTTATGTCAACGACGAAAAGATCTGCCAGGCGCTGGTGGGCATGTGGGCAAAAGCCGGCCTCACCGTGAAGCTCAATGCGCAGCCGATGGCCAGCTTCATCGCCAAGATTCAGAACTTCGATACCAGCGCCTACATGCTAGGCTGGGGCGTGGCGACCTTCGACGCGCTGTTCTCGACGCAGTCGCTGGCGCGCACCAAGACCACCGGCGCCGACGGCAGCTTCAATCTCGGGCGCATCAGCGATCCGAAACTCGATGCGCTGATCGATGCGTCGAAAACCGAAATGGACCAGAACAAGCGCGACCAAGAGCTGCACGACGCGCTCATTACCATTCGCGACAATTTTTACTACGTGCCGCTGCACCACCAGCTGCGACCGTGGGCAATGAAAAAGAACGTCACGACCGTGTACAAGTCGAACGACGCGCCGGAATCGCGCTACGCACACATAGAATGATCCCGGGCGCAGAGACCGAATCCGGACAATGAGCGCGGCAGCAGGCTGGCTGCACCGCGCCTGGAACCACGACCTCGCCTGGAGCTTCCGCCACTCGCCGGTCGCCATCGTCGCCGCGCTGCTGACGCTCATCTGCGTCGGCGGCGCGCTGTTCGCGCCCTGGCTCGCGCCGCACAATCCGTTCGACAGCGGGGCGCTCAACCTCAGCGACGGCTTCACGCCGCCGGCGTGGACGCGGGCGGGAAAGACGATGTACCTGCTCGGCACCGACGATCAGGGCCGCGATGTACTGTCGGCGATCATGTACGGCGCGCGCATCTCGCTCGGCGTGGGCCTCGCTGCGGTACTGTTCTCGATGGTCCTCGGCGTCGGGATGGGGCTGCTCGCGGGCTACGCCGGCGGCCGTACGGACGCGTTCATCATGCGCGTGGCCGACATTCAGCTCTCGTTTCCGGCCATCCTGATCGCGCTGTTGATCGACGGCGTTGCGCGCGTCGCGCTGCCGCACGAAGCGCAGGACGAGATTGCGATCTACGTGCTGATCCTCGCCATCGGCGTCTCCGGCTGGGTGCAGTACGCGCGCACCGTGCGCGGCTCGACCCTGGTCGAACGCAACAAGGAATACGTCCAGGCCGCACGCGTGATCGGCCGCAGCCCCGCTTCCATCATGCTGCGCCACGTGCTGCCGAACGTGATGGGGCCGGTGCTGGTGATCGCAACCATCCACATCGCCACCGCCATCATCACCGAAGCGACGCTGTCTTTCCTCGGCGTGGGCGTGCCGCCAACGCAGCCTTCGCTCGGCACGCTGATCCGCGTCGGCAACGACTTCCTGCTGTCGGGGGAATGGTGGATCACGGTGTTCCCGGGCGCTGCGCTGGTCGTGCTGGTGCTGTCGGTCAACCTGCTGGGCGACTGGCTGCGCGATGCGCTCAATCCGAAGTTGCGATGAAGTGCCGCCCGCCGTCAGCAGCGCGCGCGCCGTCCGGCAGATGAAGCCGCGGAACTCGACTGATATGGGCACGCCGCTGCTCGAGGTGCGCAATCTTCGCGTCGAGTTTCCCACGCGCCATGGCACGCTGTGCGCCGTGGACGACCTGTCCTTCGCCATCGCGCCGGGAGAGCTGCTCGGCGTGGTCGGCGAATCCGGGGCCGGCAAGTCGCTCACCGGCATGGCGATCATCGGCCTTATTGAGCCGCCCGGCCGCATCGCCGCGGGCGAGATCTGGCTCGAAGGCGAACGCATCGACAATCTTTCCGCCGAAGCGATGCGGCGCATCCGCGGCAAGCGCATCGGCGCGATCTTCCAGGATCCGCTGACCTCGCTCAATCCCCTGTTCACCATCGGCCAGCAACTGGTGGAAACCATCGATGTGCATTTGCATATGGGGCACAGCGCGGCGCGCCGGCGCGCGCTCGAACTGCTCGCCGAAGTCGGCATCCCGGCGCCCGATCTGCGCCTGGACCAGTACCCGCACCAATTCTCCGGCGGCATGCGCCAGCGCGTGGTCATCGCGCTCGCCCTGGCGGCAAACCCGCGCCTGATCGTCGCCGACGAACCGACGACGGCGCTCGACGTGTCCATCCAGGCGCAGATCATCACGCTGCTCAAGCGACTCGCGGCCGAGCACGGCACCGCGGTGATGCTGATCACCCACGACATGGGCGTGATCGCCGAGACCGCTGACCGCGTGGCGGTGCTATACGCGGGCCGCCTGGCCGAGATCGGTGCGGTGCGCGAGGTGATACACGCGCCCAGCCATCCCTACACCCGCGGACTGATGAGCGCCATCCCCAAGCTCGGCGAGGGGCGCGAGCGGCTGGCGCAGATAGACGGCGCGATGCCGCGCCTGAACGCGATTCCTCCGGGCTGCGCCTACAATCCGCGCTGTCCCGAGCGCCTGGAACGCTGCGCCGTGGAACGCCCTTCGGCGCTTCCTGCCGGCCGCAACTTCGCCGCATGCTGGCTCTATGACGGATCGCGCTGAGGACTGCCTGCTGCGGGTGGAGCATGTAGGTCGCGATTTCGATGTGTCGCGTCCCTGGCTCAACCGGGTATTGGAACACGAGCCGCGGCGCACCTTGCGTGCGGTGGACGACGTGTCGTTCTCGATCCGCAAGGGCGAAACCCTCGCGTTGGTGGGAGAATCCGGCTGCGGCAAATCCACCGTCGCGCGCATGATCGTCGGGCTGTACCCGCCGTCGCGCGGGCGCGTAATTTTCGACGGCGTCGATCTCGCGCAAGCGCAAGCGGCACCGCTGCGCCGGCGCATGCAGATGATCTTCCAGGACCCGTACGCGAGCCTGAACCCGCGCTGGCGGGTGCATGCGATCGTGGCAGAGCCGATCGTCGCCCAAGGTCTGGCCTCCGGCCGCGCGATGCTCGCCGCGCGCGTCGCCGAACTGCTCGAACAGGTGGGACTGGCGCCGGAGGACGGCGACAAATTCCCGCATGAATTTTCGGGCGGACAGCGCCAGCGCATTTCGATCGCGCGCGCGCTGTCCTCGAACCCGGAATTCCTGGTGTGCGACGAACCGACCTCGGCACTCGACGTTTCGGTGCAGGCGCAGATTCTCAACCTGATGAAAGACCTGCAGGACCGTCTCGGCCTCACCTATCTGTTCATATCGCACAATCTCGCGGTGGTCGCGCACATCGCGACGCAGGTCGGCGTGATGTACCTGGGCAGACTGGTCGAGATCGCCGCGGCGAAGCCACTATTCGAGCAGCCACGCCATCCGTATACGCGCATGCTCATCGATGCCATCCCGGATTTGCACATGAGCGGCAAGACGCGCACGCCGGTCGCAGGCGAGGTGCCTAACCCGCTGGCCCCGCCGGCCGGTTGCGCGTTCAATCCGCGCTGCCCGCACGCAGACGCGGGCTGCCGCGCCGAGAGGCCGGAATTGCATGCAATCTCGCCCGGTCGCGCGGTGGCCTGTCACGCTATCGCGACGGGTCGCCTCGGAGCATGAGCCGATGCCGGTGAAAACTCAACCCGGGCACCGCAGCCGGTACGCTCTTTCGCGACGCCGGCCCACCACTCCAGATTCGCAACACCAAGAGGAGCCAACACGCCATGCCTATCGCTGATCGTATCGCCCGGATGCACGCCGAACTGACCGGATGGAGGCGCGACATCCACGCGCATCCGGAACTCGGTTTCGAGGAAACGCGCACTTCGGACCTCGTAGCCGCGAAGCTCGCGGCTTTCGGCTGCGAGGTGCATCGCGGACTGGGCGGGACCGGGGTGGTCGGCACGCTGCGCGCCGGGACCGGCGCGCAGGCCGGAGCGCGCGCGGCGCGCACGCTAGGGCTGCGCGCGGACATGGACGCACTTCCGATCGTCGAAGGAAACAGCTTCGAGCACCGTTCGACGAACCACGGGAAGATGCACGCCTGCGGCCACGACGGTCACACCGCCATGCTCCTGGGCGCGGCGCGCTATCTGGCCGAGACGCGCAACTTCGACGGCACGGTGCATTTCATCTTCCAGCCCGCGGAAGAAGGCCTGGGCGGCGCCAAGGCGATGGTCGACGACGGTCTGTTCCGGAAATTTCCGTGCGATGCCATTTTCGGCATGCACAACCGGCCCGGCCTGGCGCTCGGGCGCTTCGCGGTGCGCGCCGGCCCGATGATGGCGGGCGGCGCTTTCTTCGATATCCGCGTCACCGGAAAGGGGGCGCACGCTGCGCGGCCGGAGACCGGCATCGATCCGGTGATGGTCGCCGCGCATATTGCGATCGCACTGCAGACCATCGTCTCGCGCAATGCCCCGCCGGTGGAAACCGCGGTGCTCTCGGTAACCAAGATACAGGGCGGCGACGCGTACAACGTGATTCCGCAGACCGCCCAGCTCGCCGGCACGGTGCGCACCTTTTCGCGCGACTTGATGACGCTGATCGAGGCGTCGATGCGCCGTGTATCCAAAGGCGTGGCCGAGGCCTTCGGCGCCACGGCCGAGGTCGACTTCCGCTTCCTGTTCGCGCCCACGATCAACGATGCGCGCGAAGCCGAGTTCGCCGCCGGCATCTGCGCCGAACTGGTGGGCGCGCAGAACGTGGAGCGCAATCCGGCGCTGATCATGGCCTCGGAGGATTTCTCCTACATGCTGGAACGGGTCCCGGGGTGTTACATCAACATCGGCAACGGCGAAGGCGAAGGCGCGTGCGAGGTGCACAACCCCGCCTACGACTTCAATGACGCGGCGCTGCCGCTGGGGGCGAGTTTTTTCGCACGGCTGGTCGAGACGCGGCTGGCGAAGCAGCCGGCCTGACCCCGCTGCGCGGCCGGGTGAGGGGGATCGGACGATGAAAATTCTCTCCGTCATTCCCCGATCGGCACGCGGATGAAATTGCTGCGCCCGTCGAGCACGGCAGTGCGCGTCGCGATGGTGCTCGCGTGCACGGCTGCTTTTGCGGATGAGCCGGCAGGAACGCCCGCCGCTGCGCCGGCCCCGCGCGAATTCATACTGGTCAATCGCACGCGCGATCCGGTCAACAAGTCCTACCGCAGGATGCTCGACGGGATGGCGCTGTTCGAGAAGATGCACGCGATGGCGCCGAACGCGTCGCTGCGCTTCAAACTCCTGCCGCGGCAGCGCGACACGAAAAGGGACGGCATCGTGCCGGAAATCATCGGGGACACGGTCACGGTTCCGGTGGCGCTGGCGGCGGACCGCACCTTCACCCTGGTACATGACCAGGAGGCGCTGGACGAAAATGCCTCGGTGATACCGAATCGAAAAGCGAGCAGCATGACCTGGCGCGCCGAAATCCGCACGCCCGGCCTGCCGCCGAATACCCGGCGCCTCGGAGATCTGCGCCTGGAATGCCGGGTCGGCATTGAATCGGGCCTGGTCTCGAACACCCGACCGGTCATCGGCCTGATTGCCGATCTGATACAGGGCATGCTGGACTTCTGCGACGGCAGCGACGTCCCCTATCTGTTCTTTTCGGAACGTCCCCTGTTCGGCGTCACCATGATCGCCGGCGCCCGCAGGGAGATCCTGTCGGTTGACGATCTTTACGCGGGGATCAGCCATGGCCGCATATCGAAGGCCGACCTGGCCTATTGCGACTGCCAGGTCCTGCTGGATCGCACCTATTTTCTGCCGCTGGGCGACAAGAGCTGGCCGGATGACACGCTGATCGAGTTTGAATATATGGACGATGGCATCGGTCCCCGGCTCGCGGCGGCGCCGTCGCTCGCGACCGGCAGCGCGGACACAGCCAATACCCTTGCGGCGCGCAAGGCCGCGGATGCGGTCGCCATCGGCAGCAGCACCGAAGCAGAGCTCATCGCCTTCCTTGGAAAAACCACGGTAGTCGCCTTCGATAGCGGTTACGAAGTATGGGTCTATCAAATCATCGGCGACCGTGTCAGCGGAGACACGGCCGCCAGGGCAAGCTGGGTGGAGCGCATCCTGCACGGCAGTTCGGAACAGGAAACGAGCCGCGGCAAATGCGAATTCGTGATCCTGTTCGAACCGTCCAGGGTCGTTACGAAGACCCGGATTCGCCCGGCACCGGCACCCGGCGCTGCCAAAGTGCCGTAGCGCCCGCGCAGTTTGATTCTCCTCTGCACTTCGAGTAGCCTCCGGCTGAAGCGCGGAAGCGGTATTCTGCTTTTCCGACCGAACCAGCGGACGAACTCATGACAGAAGAATTCGTTGAATGGATAAACGCCCTGCCCGGCTGGGTGAAGGAGATGGGCATCGTCATCCTCAGCGCCACGCCTGACGAAGTCACCTGCGAGTGGGAGGTCGGCGAGAAACACCACCAGGGCTATGGCATCGTGCACGGCGGCGTGCATTGCGGCGTGATCGAGACCCTGGCCTCGGTCGGCGCGGCGCTAGTGGCGCGGCCGCGCGGCCAGCGCGTGGTCGGCCTCGAGAACACTACCTCGTTCATTCGCGCGGTGCGCTCGGGCAGGCTCCACGCCGTGGCGCGGCCGGTCACGCGCGGGCGCACGACGCAGGTGTGGGAAGCGTGGATACGCGACGAGCAGGAACAGCTGGTCGCGCAGGGGCGCGTGCGCCTGTTGTGCGTGGACGAGGACAAGGCGCTAGGCTGAACGGACATCCCCGGTGCGGGCACGGTTGGCGTCTGCAGTAGCGATGCCGCTTGCGCCGCCGCCCGCCGGCGCTTTACGCGAGCCTGTGCCTGCTCCTGGCAACGGCAAGCTTCGCGCACACCGCGCGCGTCACCTGTTCGGTAGTCGCTCTGCCGCCGAGATCGCGCGTGTGCAAACTCGGGTCGGCCGTGACCTGCTCGATCGCCTGCATCACCCGCGCCGCCGCTTCCGCCTGGCCAAGGTGCTCGAGCAGCATCACAAGCGACCAGAACGTGCCGATCGGGTTGGCCCAGCCCTTGCCCATGATGTCGAACGCCGAACCATGGATCGGCTCGAACATCGAGGGATAGCGGCGCTCCGGGTCGAGATTGGCGGTAGGCGCGATGCCCAGGCTGCCGGCCAGAGCAGCGGCAAGGTCCGAAAGTATGTCGGCATGCAGATTGGTCGCGACTATGGTGTCCAGGCTTGCCGGGCGATTCACCATGCGCGCGGTGGCGGCGTCGACCAGTTCCTTGTCCCACTTCACGTCGGGGAACTCCTGCGCGACCTGCGCCGCGATCTCATCCCACATCACCATCGCATGGCGTTGCGCATTGCTCTTGGTGATCACGGTCAGCTGTTTCCTCGGCCGCGATTGGGCCAGCTTGAAAGCGAAGCGCTGAATGCGCTCGACGCCGGCTCGGGTCATCATGGACACGTCGGTGGCAACTTCGATCGGGTGGCCCTGGTGGGCCCGGCCGCCCACACCTGCATATTCGCCCTCGGAATTCTCGCGCACGATGACCCAGTTCAGGTCCTCCGGCCTGCAACGCTTCAATGGCGCATCGATGCCCGGCAGGATGCGCGTCGGCCGGACGTTTGCGTACTGGTCGAAGCCTTGGCAGATCTTCAGCCGCAGGCCCCACAGGGTAATGTGATCGGGGATATGCGGGTCGCCGGCCGAACCGAACAGGATGGCATCCTTGCCACGCAATGCGTCCAGGCCGTTCTCCGGCATCATCACGCCGTGCTTGCGGTAATAGTCTCCACTCCAGTCGAAGTTCTCGAATTCGAAGCGAAACGCGCCGCCGGCCTCGGCCAGCGCTTCGAGTACCTTTTGGCCCGCCGGCACCACTTCCTTGCCGATCCCGTCTCCCGGAATGGTGGCAATGCGATAGGTCTTCATGGCTGGTCTCCGTCATAGCGTGGCGATGCCCGAGTATAACGAATCTCCGCGGCTGCATCCGAGAAATGGCCGGAGAGCCGCACGGGTATTGGCGTTCCAGCCATGGCGCAGCGGCCGCGCCGGGGGTGAAGCGCACATCGTCGTGTGCATACAAGTTAGAATCCGCTCATGCCGATCGACGCGCACGCCCACAGGACGCGCTACGACGCGTCCGCGCTCGCCGCGTTCGCCCAATCGCTGCTGAGCGCGGCGGGCATGCCCGCCGAACGCGCGGCCGACGTCGCCGACATCCTCATCGAAGCCGACCTGCTCGGCCACGACACCCACGGGCTGCAGCTGCTGCCCACCTATCTGCAGCACATCGAGGCCGGACACCTGCAGGTCGAAGGCGAACCGCTCACCCTCGCCGACCACGGCGCCGTGCTTGCCTGGAACGGCCGGCGTCTGCCCGGCCCCTGGCTGGTGCTGCGCGCGATGGAAATTGCGGCCGGGCGCGCGAAGCAATACGGCAGCGGCACCGTCACCATAGCCCGCAGCCATCATATCGCCTGCCTCGCCGCCTACCTCAAGCGTGCCACCGACCAGGGGCTGGTGATGTTGCTCCTGTCCTCGGCTCCGGCCGGCGCCAGCGTCGCGCCCCACGGCGGCACACGCGCGGTGTTCTCGCCTAGCCCGATCGCCATCGGCTTTCCCACCAGCGATGCGCCGGTGCTGGTGGATGTCTCCACTTCGATCACGACGAACATGCTGACCCGGCGCCTGCACCGGGAGCACAAGCGCCTGCCGCAGCACTGGCTCATCGATGAAACCGGCACGGCGAGCGACGACCCGGCAGTGCTGCAGGCGCCGCGCAAGGGAACGATACTACCCCTGGGCGGGCTCGACGCCGGCCACAAGGGCTACGGCCTGGCGCTGCTGGTGGAGGCGCTCACGGCCGGACTCTCCGGCCACGGCCGCGCCGACCCGCTGGAGCCGCTGGGGGCGAGCGTATTCCTGCAGTTGCTGGATCCCGCTGCCTTCGGCGGTGCCGATGCGTTTCGGCGCGAGATGGACTGGGTGGCGCAGGCCTGCCTGGACAACCCGCCGCGTCCCGGGGTCGAGCGCGTGCGTCTGCCCGGCCAGAACGGCTTGCTGCGGCGCGAGCGGCAACTGCGCGAGGGCGTGCAACTCGAGCCCTCGATCCTGCCGGCGCTCGCGCCCTGGGCGGAAAAACTCGGCGTCGCCTTACCTTCCGGACGCTAAGCGCTGCGCCGGTTCAGCGGCAACACCTCGAGTCAACCGGCCCGCGGGCCAGTAAGTCATTTCACCGCGAAACAATAGAACAGCCCGTCGCCGCCGGTCGGCCGAACTTTTTCCTGACTGCAACCCAGCGTCGGGTGGGACGAATTCCAAGAGGTGGCCCACGGCGCGTCGATGGGTCCGGAACGATCGAAATGCCCGGTCATGGCGGAGCCATCGGCGCCGCTCCTGGTCCAGTTGCCGCAGGTCATATCGGGGAAAAAAGCACCCGGGAAAGCGGTGCCGTCGGGTCGCGACCCGGTCAACATGTCGTGCTTGTTCGGTTTTTCCGCGCGGCCGTTCACCGGCCGGCCCATTTCGTCCAATGCCGTCAGTTTGTTCAGGTTGTTGTTGGCCGAGTGCAGCTCTTCTACGTTCCTCGCGATCACCACGCCTTTGGCGTTCTGCCACGGGCCCGTTCCGATGCGGTCGCGCGCATTCACAACATTCGGATCATCCAGTTTGGAACCCTGCGTGCTCAGGTAGGCATGCCAGGTGTGATTGCCGGCGCCCGCGGCCTGGGCCAGCGACTGACAGTGCCGGTCTGCCCCCTCGAGGCCGCCCAGGTCGCCGCCCTTGCCGGGTCCCACGCTGGTCACGAAGAACGTCATGTTCTTGGGCCCAGGCTGCATGCTTGCGCACCCGACCAGTCCGATCAAGCCGGCGACGGCCAGCCACGTCCTTCCCATCATCATTTGCATTACGCGCTCCCTTCGGTTTTGATTGCTCCGGCAGCGAGCGGCGGCAGCACATTCCGCCTCGGCTGCGGCTATGGCGCGCCGCTCGAGAGCCATATTGAGGTAATCACCCGGCTTCGTCAATTCGGCAGCGCCGAGGCGACGCGGCATGCATCGCAGCGCAAAGAACAAAGGGCGCGACTCGCGTCACGCCCTTCTGGTTCACTCCGGCACTTCGGTCGAGGCCACCCTCAAACTATCGGCTCTAGGGTGGTCGGCGCCCGTCCGCATCAGGTACACCCGGCTAAGGGGCGCGCACAACAGCGGCTTTCGAGGGCAACAACCGGATCGGGATACCTTGGCTTGGGAATCTGCCCCGACCGGAAGTGCTGAAGCTGATTCAGTTAACGACCGTCGCATGCAAAGCTTGAGCCGCTTGCTCCGGCCCAGCCCAGGCGCAGGCCGGCGCGGCGCGCCCGCCATTCACCGCCGCGCGCGCACGCGCTAGAATGCCGGCATGCCCATCTACGAATATGCCCCGACGTCGGGCCACTGCGACAAATGCAACGGCGTTTTCGAAGTGGTGCAGCGCATCGCCGATGCCAAGCTCAGCACCTGTCCGAACTGCGGCCAGGCGTGCGAGCGGCGCATCAGCGCAGTCGCGCTGGGCGGCAACTGGTCGCTGTCCGAGAGCAAAATCAAGAATTCCGGACTGACTCAGTACAGGAAGGCCGGCAACGGCGTCTACGAGCGCACCGTGGGCAGCGGCGGCCCGGAAGTCATCGTCAGGAAGTAGCCAGACCGGCGCCTCAGGCCGCCGGGTTGTTGATGACGTAGCGTATGAAGCCGCTATGCGGCGTGTACTTGTCGTACAGGCCGCGCGCGCGGTAGTTGTTTTCCCTGGTGTTCCAGTACAGCCGCGACCAGCGTTGCTGCTTCATCTGCGCGACCAGCCAGTCGATCAGCGCCTTGCCCACGCCCGCCGCGCGCCGCTCCGGGTCGACGTACAGGTCTTCGAGGTAGCACACCGGGGTGAGCGTCCAGGTGTTTTCGTGGATGATGTAGTTGGCCATGCCGATGACGCCTTCGCCTGCGCGCTCGGCCACGATCGCATGCACCGGCGCGGCCGGGTTCATGATGCGCGCCCAGGTGTGGCGCGTGACCGCCTCGATGAGTTCGTGCTCGTAAAAGCGGCAGTAGCCTTCCCACAGCGCGCGCCAGCGCGCCTCGTCGCGTGCCTCTATCCTGCGTATGCTCACCGTCATGGCCTGCCTCCGGAACTGGGAATCCGCACCTTAGCACAAGCCCCGGCGCGCACGGTCAGCGCCGGGGCGGCGCGAGCGATTACAATGCAGGCAAGGACGTTCCGGCAATTGCTGCAATAGCGATACTTGGAGGCATTCATGGGAAGACTGGAAGGCAAGCGCGCCATCGTGACCGGCGCCGGCAGCGGCATCGGCCGCGCCAGCGCGCTGCTGTTCGCGCGCGAAGGCGCTGCGGTACTGGCGGTGGACAAGACGCGCGACGCAGTGGAGGAAACCGCGGAGCAGATCGCCGCCGCGGGCGGCAGGGCCCTTGCCCACGCGGCCGACGCTGGGGACGAGGCGGACGTGCGTGCCTATGTCGCCCGTGCCATGGCCGAATTCGGCGGCCTCGATGTCGTGTTTGCCAACGCCGGCATCAGCGGCGGCATGGTGCCGCTGTTCGAGCAGACCGTCGAGCTGTGGCAGGAGATCCTGCGGGTAAATCTAATCGGCCCGTTCCTCGCCATCAAGCACGCCGGCCGCCTGATGATGCAGCAGGGATCGGGCGCCATCGTCTGCACCGCGTCGGTTGCGGGGCTGCGCGCGAATGCGGGCGGCAATCCCTACAGCGCGAGCAAGGCCGGGGTGATCAGCCTGGTGCAGACTGCGGCCAACTCCTTCTTCGACAGCGGCGTGCGCATCAACGCCATCTGTCCCGGCCTGATCGAGACCGGCATGACCAAGCCGATTTTCGACTATGCCAAGGAACGCGGCACCGCCGGCAATCTGGGCCAGCTCAATCCGCTGGGGCGCTACGGCGAGCCGCATGAGATTGCCGCAATGGCATTGTTCCTGGCGAGCGACGAAGCGTCCTACGTCAACGGCCAGGCGTTCGCGGTGGATGGCGGCTTGTCCTCCACGCATCCGTTCCGGCGGCGGCGGCCCTGATGCGCGCCAGCGCTGCCGCTTGGTCGGCCGACTCCACGACTTCGCCGACTGCGCCATGAACACCTGCAGCTGCCTTGATATCCTCTCCGGCCGCGCGCCTGCCGACGCTCCGGTCACGCTGCGGGGCTGGGTGCGCACGCGGCGCGATTCCAAAGCCGGGATTTCCTTCGTGCACCTCTCCGACGGCTCGTGTTTCCATCCGGTGCAGGTGGTGGCGCCGAACACGCTCCCCAATTACGCCGATGAAGTGCTGCGCCTCACGGCAGGCTGCGCGGTCGAGGCCACGGGCAGTATCGTGCCCTCGCCGGCCAAGGGCCAGCCCTTCGAAATGCAGGCCAGCGCGATCAGCGTGCTCGGCTGGGTGGAAGACCCGGACACCTATCCGATCCAGCCCAAGCCGCACACCATGGAGTACCTGCGCGAAGTGGCGCACCTGCGGCCGCGCACCAATGTCATCGGCGCCACCACGCGCGTGCGCCACGCGGTGGCCCAGGCGATCCACCGCTATTTCCACGAGCACGGCTTCGTCTGGGTCAACACGCCCATCATCACTTCCTCCGATGCGGAAGGCGCGGGCGAATTGTTCCGCGTGTCCACGCTCGACCTCGCCAACCTGCAGCGCACCCAGGACGGAAAAGTCGACTACGCGCAGGACTTCTTCGGGCGCGAGGCCTTCCTCACGGTATCGGGCCAGCTCAATGTCGAGAGCTACTGCCTCGCGCTGTCCAAGGTCTACACCTTCGGCCCGACCTTCCGCGCGGAAAACTCCAACACCAGCCGCCACCTGGCCGAGTTCTGGATGGTCGAGCCGGAGATCGCGTTCGCGAACCTCGCCGACAACGCGGCGCTGGCCGAGTCCCTGCTCAAATATGTGTTCGCCGCGGTGCTGGCGGAGCGCGCAGACGACATGGCGTTTTTCGAGGAGCGCATTGAGAAAGGCGTCATCGCCAGGCTGCAGGCCATCGTCGACAAGGCCTTCGTGCGCATGGATTACACCGAGGCCATCGCGATCCTCGAGAAAGCCAAGGCGAAATTCGAATTCCCGGTCAAATGGGGCATGGACCTGCAATCCGAGCACGAGCGCTACCTCGCCGAGAAACATGTAGGCGGCCCGCTGGTGCTGATGAACTACCCGAAGGAGATCAAGGCGTTCTACATGCGCCTCAACGACGACGGCAGGACGGTGGCGGCGATGGACGTGCTCGCCCCCGGCATCGGCGAGATCGTCGGCGGCAGCCAGCGCGAAGAGCGCCTGGCCGTGCTCGACGCGCGACTGGATGCGACCGGGCTCGACAAGAACCATTACGGCTGGTATCGCGACCTGCGCCGCTACGGCAGCGTGCCGCACGCGGGCTTCGGGCTCGGCTTCGAGCGCACCGTGTCCTACATCACCGGGCTGGCCAACGTGCGCGACGTGATCCCGTTCCCGCGCACGCCGGGGAACGCGCGCTACTGAGGTGCCGCTGCAGTGCGCTCAGGCGCCGTAGCGGCCGACGATGGTGATCGCGGAAACGTTCTGGCTGGGAAAGCCGCCGAGGTTGTGCGTCATCCCCAGCACCGGGTCCGGGCGCTGGCGCTCGCCCGCGCGGCCGCCCAGCTGCAGGTACATCTCGTAGATCATGCGCAGGCCCGAGGCGCCGATCGGATGGCCGAAGCACTTCAGGCCGCCGTCGATCTGGCAGGGAATCTTGCCCGAAGCATCGTAGAAGCCGTCGAGCACGTCGCCGATCGCCTTGCCTTCCTGCGAAATGCCCAGGTCCTCCATGGTCACCAGTTCGGTGACGGAAAAGCAGTCGTGCACGTCGAACATGGAGATGCGCTTGCGCGGATCGTCGATGCCCGCTTCCTGGTAGGCGCGCTTGGCCGCCACGCGGGTCGTCGCGAAATACGAGCCGTCCCACTCGCCGAACTGCACTTCCTGGCCGTTGGACACCGCCAGCTGCACCGCCTTGACGCCGACGAGGTCCTTCTTGCCCAGGCCGCGCGCGATATCCGGCGTGGTGACGATGGCGCAGGCCGATCCGTCGGAAACGCCGCAGCAATCGTACAGCCCCAGCGGGTCGGCGATCATCGGCGCATTCATCACGTCGTCCTCGGTGATCTTGTTGCGCAGGTGCGCCTTCGGGTTCATCGAGCCGTTGTCGTGGCTCTTGACCGAGATGTGCGCCATCGCGCGCTTCAAATCCTTGGGATCGACGCGGTGCTTGGCGCGATAGGCCGCCGCAAGCTGCGCGAAAGAACCCGGTGCCGAGATATTGGCCCAGAACATGTTGTTGAGGCCGCCGCGGCCGCGCTGCGGCAGCCCGCCATAGCCGGTGTCCTTCAACTTCTCCACGCCGAGCGCGAGCGCGATATCGACTGCGCCGGAGGCCACGGCGTAGACCGCGCCGCGGAACGCCTCGGTGCCGGTGGCGCAGTAGTTCTCCACGCGCGTCACCGGGATGTAGGGCAGGCGCAAGGTCATCGCCAGCGGCACGCCGGACTTGCCCACGTGCTGCTCCTCGATCGCGGTGCCGAACCAGGCCGCCTCGATCTGCTCGCGCCCGATGCCGGCGTCCTGCATGCATTCCTCGAACGCTTCCACCATCAGGTCTTCGGCATTGCGGTCCCAGCGCTCGCCGAATTTGGAGCAGCCCATGCCGAGGATCACCACCTTGTCGCGAATTCCAGTTGCCATGTCGACCTCCTGTCCGGGTTCGGCGCGCATCAGTGCGCTGCCGCAACAACCACCTGTGCGTCTGTCAGACCGGCGCCGCCTTCCAGAAATAGCGCACGAAGCCGCGCGCGCTATCGTGTTCCTTGATGCGGAACATCATGCGCATCGGCATGCCGACCTCGACCTTGCCTTCGTCCACGTCGGTGAAATCGGCCATCATGCGCCCGCCGGCGTCGAACTCGACCATGCCGTAATAGGCGGGCGGATCGGCGCTGTAGGTGAGCGCATCGGCGGTGTAGGACATCACTTTCGCCGGCACCTCGGAGAAGGCATGCGGGTCCTGGCTGTCGAGCGCATTGCACTTCGGGTTCACGCAATAGCGCCCGCGCGGGAACTGCAGCGTGCCGCAGCTGCGGCAGCGCCCGCCGACCAGGCCGGTGATCATGTCGCGGTTGCGGTACAGCGTTGTCAGCGGCGTGCCCTTGTCGGCTTCGGCGCGCATGCCGCGCTCGAGCGCGATGTGGTCGTTGAAGGCGAGGAAGCGCAAATAGTTCGTCTCCTCCCTGCGCCGCGCCAGCGCGGCATCGACGCGGCCGCGGGCGGGGAGCGCGGCGATCGCGTCGGTGACTTCGAACAGCAGCGCGTCGCAGCCCTGCCCGAACGCGGCGACCGCGATCAGATCGCCCGGCTTCGCCTGCGCCAGCGCGTGCGCCAGCAGCAGCAGCGCATGCGCGGCGCCGGTGTCGCCGCAGACGGCGGCGAGGTTGTCGCGCACCGCCGCTTCCGCGATGCCGGCGCGCTTGGCCACGCCGGGCACCACGCGCGGCAGCGTGCAGGGCAGGCAGAAATGCGTGACCGCCGCAGGCGCGACCCCGGTCTGCTTGAACAGTGCCGCCAGCGCCGCGGGCACCAGCTTCATGTAGCCCTCGTCGCGGATCCAGCGCTCTTCCCAGGCATAGTCGTGGGCGCGCTCGCTGGCGCGGAACTGGTGCACGAAGTCCACGGTTTCGCTGTGCGCGCCTGCAAGGCGCGCAATCGGCTTGCCCGCCCCCACCAGCAGCGCGGCGGCACCGTCGCCGTAATGCAGTTCCTGCGGGCTCGCCGCGCGGGCCAGGCGGTGCTCGCCCGCGGTGACCAGCGTGCGTGCCGCGCCGCTCAAGGCGCTGATCAGCGCCGAGGTCCCGGCGCGCTGGCTGCCGGTGACGTCGAGCACGCGCAGCGACGCGCCCAGATGCAGCGCATTGGCGACGATGGCGGCGTTCTGTCGGTCGTCGTAGGGATGGGTGGTCGACGCGAGCAGCAGCTGCTCCAGTGGCGCGGGCGCGATTCCCGCGAGGCAGTCGCGCGCCGCTTCCACAGCCATGGTCACCGCATCTTCGTCCCAGTTCGCCATGGCGCGCTCGCCCTTGGCCAGGCCGCGCAGCCCGGGCGCGAACCAGGCGTTGGCCGCGGCGACGACTTTGCGCTGCAGGCGCCGCCGCGGAAGATATGCACCGTAGGAAAGTATGCCGAAGTCGTTCGCCATGCGCCCGCCGAAGTGTTGAATGCAGAGGGATTCAGACCGTGCCGCAAGTATGCCACAGCCGCAACGCGCATAGCTGCGGCGCAGAAACCCGGTCGGAGCAAGCCGGCACACGGGGGCAAACCCGCGATTTGCAAAATTTTGTGAACTCGGACGCAAGCCTGCGCGCCTGATGCAGACTAACTGGCATAAGGCGCGGCGCACGCATGCAGCAAGACATGCAGCAGCAGCTGGGGCTCACTCAATTGGGCGCTGACACCATGGCGGATAAGGACGAGGTCGCGACCGGGCGCGCACCACCCCGGGTACTGATCGTTGAAGCGCACGAGGAGAACCGCACGCTGTTCGGGATGCTGCTCGAGGCGAGCGGCTTTCACGTGACACATGCGCGGGACGGCATCGAGGCGCTCGCCGCCGCGCGCAAGGATCCGCCCCACGCCGTCGTATCGGAGCTGCTGATGCCGAACATGGACGGCTTTGCGCTGTGCCGCGCCTGGATGCAGGATGCGGCGCTGAGGCACATTCCCTTCGTGTTCTACTCCGGCCACCATGTCCGCCCCGACCAGGAGCAGCATGCCTCGGCGCTCGGTGCGGCGCGCTTTCTGTTCAAACCGATGCAGACGGCGGCGCTGCTGCGCGAGCTGCGCGCGGTGCTGGACGCTCCGGCTGGCGGCGCGTCCGCCGCCTGAGCCCGGAATCGGCCCGCGCCGCTCGCTGTCATGAACCGGGCGCTGAAGAGCGGTTTTCCGCCGTTCGTCAACGAAGCGGACCTGCGCGCGGCGATCGAGTCGGTCTGCGCCGGCTACGGCCGGGTAGCTGCGCTGAAAATCCACCCCGCGACGCGCAAGCCCGGTGCGGGCCTGCACTGCGCCTGCTTCCTGCGCCTCGAGCCGGCGGAGGCCGCGCTCAAGCTCAAGTCCAGGCTCGACGTGATTTATTTCGGTCCCGATGTCGCGTTCTTCGCCGACGTGGATGAAGCCTGGACCGGCCCGGTCGGAAAATAGCGGCCGCGCCACAGGCGATGATTAAAGTTCGGAGGTGTAGTCGGCCGGGTTGGGCCTGGGCTTCGCCGGCTTGCGCCGCCTAACCGTGCCCACGCTGAAAAAGCACAGCGGCTGCTCCTGCGGGCTCAGTCCGAACAGCGCCCGCAGGGGCTGCGAGTACAGCGCGCGGCCGCTGGAGAGCCCGGCGCCGAACCCAAGCGCATGGGCGGTGAGCAGCATGTTCTGAATGGCGCAGCCCGCAGAAACGACGCGCTCCTGCGGGTGTGCCGGCCCGAGCTCCGGATCCAGACGCGCAACGACGAGAGCGAGAAACGGACCGCGCAAAGCCTTTTCCCGCGCCTCCTGCAGTTGCACCGCCGTCGCCGCGGCGTCGCGCTCGAGGAGCGCAGCAGCGAACGCCTCGCCGAGTAGAGGGCGCCGCCCCGGCGGGATGATGATGAGGCGCCAGGGATTGATCGAGCCGTGGTCCGGCGCGGCGCCGGCCGCACCCAATATCGTTGCGAGTTGCTCCGGGCCGGGTCCGGGCTCGCCCAGGCGCTTGGGCGAGACATGCTGGCGCGTATGGATCAGCGTCAATGCCGCGTCCAGCACGTCCTGGTCCGGGGTCTGGTCCATGCGATTCTCTAGTCCAATGCAGCTTGATCGACAGGCAGGTGCTTCATCTCGACGCGGCGCCGCCCGGTGATCGATGCAGAAGAAATACCTGGCGTAAAGCTCGAGTTTACGCGAATTCTGCTTCGCGCCGACAGCGCCCGGGCGCGCGCCCTGCATCGGCTCCGATTGGACCACACCGCTGCACGTCGCGCGCAGGAGATTTGCACGCCGCCGCGGCACACAGCGGGGCTTGCCGCGCGGCGCTACACAATCGTTGGATGGCGCCCCCGATCGACCGCCCTTGCGGCGGCCTGGGCCGGCAGTCCCGGCCGGGCGCCTATTTGCAGTTGTTGTGCAATTTCCACTTTTCCGCATGCCCCATCGCGATGGCGAAATCGGGAACCCTGCAGCGCTCGATTTCCGCCTTGCGCGCAGCCTCGCTCTCGACACTCGCCGCTGACGCGTTCACCGGAGCAGTCGCGACCGGATTGCCCGCGATCACATTGGCCAGGCCGAAGATTCCGCCGAAGAACATCGCCACCACTCCGAGCTGGACGAAGCCGACCTTCTGGATTTCACTGCTCTCCCCGGGCGCGCAGACGTTGCCGGGACAGAGTTGCGCCTTTTCCTTGTTGAACAGATTGTAGATGGCGCAGCCGATGCAGATGCCGAATGCGCTCTCGAAAAACAGCAGCACCAGGCACAGCATGCAGATCAGCAGATTGACCGGCCCGCGCACATTGCGGAACACCACCAGGTACATCATGCAGATCGCCAGCACCAAGCCGATCAGCCAGGCGAAGCGCTTTTGCGGCGCGCCGACGTACTCAGGCTGCTGCCTGCGCACCGCAATGCGCCCGAGCACCAGGCTCGGCGCATATTTCGGATTGACGAGCACGCGTATCAGGAAATCCGCGAAGAACCCGATGATCACCAGCTTGGTGGGCCCGAAATCGCCATAGAACCAGGCGTTCATGAATGCCACGACGGCGACCAGGAACAGGATGCCCGCTCCCGCGCGCGCCTCGCGTTCGTTCAGCACGGGAACCGCGTACTGCGGCAGCTGCTCGCCAATCCGGAAAACCGTGCTCATGAGCCGACCTCGAGCGGATTACTGACCGCTCGCATTGTAGCGGCGTGCGCGCCATGGCTGTATGATTCCGATCATATGACCGATACGCCCGACGGGCGCCTGCCGGCGCCTTTGCGCAAGCTGCTGCCTGCCGCAGTCCAGGCGCGGTGCGCCTATTCAGCCTGCACGCGCGGCGCGCTGCTGTTCCGCCAGGGAAGCAAGCCGGCGCACATGCTCTACGTCACCGGCGGCGAAGTCGTGTTGCAGCGCCTGGGGCGGCAGGGCGAAGCCGTGGTGCTGCAACGCTCGCGCCACGGTTTCGTCGGCGAGGCAAGCCTGGACTCGGCTCGCTATCACTGCGACGCCGTGGTGACCCTGTCCGGCACGGTGATCGCGATCCCGATGCCGGCAATCAAGCAGGCGCTGGCTGCCGATTCCGCGTTTGCCGGCCGCTGGATTGCGATGCTGAACCAGGAGGTGAAGCGCCTGCGCGCCCAATGCGAGCGCCTGTCGATGCGGGGCGTCAAGGAGCGCCTGCTGCACCTGATCGAGACCGAGGGCGCGCAGGGCAGCCTGCCGCTGGGCAGCGGCCTGAAGTCCATGGCCGCGGAGCTGGGCGTGACCCACGAGGCCTTGTACCGCGCAGTCGCCGAGCTCGAGCGCAATGGTCGCTTGCGCCGACAGAAGAATGTTCTGGTCGCAGGCGGCGCGCGCTGAGGGGCACTTGCCCAATCGCGGGCGACGCCGGATGACTTGCCATATTTGGCACGTGCGTAGGCCGCTGCCAAAGGCCGGGCCTGGGTTTATCGTTTTTAATGTTAGAAATTGTCGGTAGCGCTGCGGCTTAGGGCAACGCCGGCCCGGCTGCCCACTCGCCGCGCTGCAGCTTCTCCAGCCACAGCGCGCCCATCACTGTCTTCACGTCGCTGATTTCGCCGGCGCGCACCAGCTCCAGCAGCGCCGCCGGCGCAAGTTCGAGCACCTCGAGGAACTCGCCCTCGTCGAGCTTCGCGCCGCGCAGCTCGAGGCCGCGCGCGAGATAGACCAGGATGCGCTCGGTCGAATAGGCGACCGTCGGGTGGATGGTGGTGAGATAGCTCCACTCGCGCGCGACGTAGCCGGTCTCCTCCAGCAGCTCGCGCCGCGCCGTCGCGAGCGGCTCCTCGCCCGGATCGATCTTGCCGGCGGGAAATTCGATGCAATCCCGGCGCATGACGTAGCGGTACTGGCGCTCCATCACCAGTTTGCCCGAGTCGAGCACCGGGATGATCATGACCGCGCCGCCGTGCTCGACGTACTCGCGTGTCGCCGCCTTGCCGTCGGGCAGGCGCACCGTGTCGCGCTTGACGTGCAGCAGCTTGCCGCGGAACACCGTCGCGCTGCCGGTTTCGTGCTCGGTCAGATCCGCGTCCTTCATCGCCGGGGCTTGCGCTGCTGGTTGATTTCATCGCGCAGCTTCAGCGCGGCCGCCCGCGCCGCCTCGGCGTAGTCGCTGCCGCTGCCTGCGTAGAGCACCGCGCGCGAACTGCTGATGATGAGGCCGGTGCCGGCGGCGGTGGCGCCGTTCGCGAGCACCGCGGCCACGTCCCCGCCCTGCGCGCCGACGCCGGGAACGAGGATGGGCATGTCGCCGACGATGGCGCGGATTTCGCCCAGTTCCTGCGGGTAGGTCGCGCCGACCACGAGCAGCACGTTGGCGTTCGCGTTCCATTCGCGCGCCGCTTTGTGCGCGACCAGCTGGTACAGCTTCCTGCCGCCGCTGTCGGCATCCTGCAGGTCGCGCGCGCCGGGATTGGAAGTGCGGCACAGCACGATCACGCCCTTGTCGGCATAGCCGAGGAAAGGCGCGAGCGAGTCCTGGCCGAGGTAGGGGTTCACCGTGACCGCATCGGCCTGATAGCGCTCGAACGCTTCGCGCGCATACATCTCGGCCGTGCTGCCGACGTCGCCGCGCTTCGCGTCCAGGATCACCGGTATCGCCGGATGGCGCTGGCGAATGTGGGCGATGGTCATCTCGAGCTGGTCCTCGGCGCGCGCCGCCGCGTAGTAGGCGATCTGCGGCTTGAACGCGCACACCAGGTCGGCAGTGGCGTCGACGATCGCGCGCCCGAACTCGAACAGCGGATGCGCGGCGCGCGCCAGCTGCGCCGGCAACCTGGCCGGATCCGGGTCCAGGCCCACGCACAGCAGGCTGGCGGAGCCTGCCCAGGCGCGCTCGAGGCGCTCGACGAATTTCATGGATAGTGTCTCCTGCGTGGCGCTGGATGCGCCGCGCCCGATGATAAGCAAAAACCGGCAGCGGTGGAAGCGACGGGCGGTGCAGCCGCGCCCGCCGCGCGGCTCACAGCGCCTTAATCGAGAAGTAGCACAGGGCCATCAGCGAATTCGGCATGATGCCGAGCGCGAGCACCGCCAGGCCGTTGACCGAGAGCAGCACGCTCACGTCCAGGCTGGGCTGGATCGGCGCGGTATCGACGGGCTCGTCGAAATACATGAGCTTGACGACGCGCAGGTAGTAGAACGCACCGATCAGCGAGAACATCACCGCCACCACCGCGAGCCAGGTCATGCCCGCCGCGAGCAGCGGCTGCAGCACCGACAGCTTGGCATAGAAGCCGACCGTAGGCGGCACGCCCGCGAGCGAGAACATCAGCAGCAGCATGATGAAGGCGTACCAGGGGCTGCGCGCGTTCAGGCCCTTGAAGTCGTCCAGGTTCTCGGCCTCGAAGCCGGCGCGCGACAAGAGCAGCACCATGCCGAAGGTTCCGAGCGTGGTCAGCACGTAGACCACGACGTAGAACATCGCCGCGCTGTAGGCGTCGGCGGCATTGAGCCAGTTGCCGTTGACCACGCCGGCGAGCATGCCGAGCAGCATGAAGCCCATGTGCGAAATGGTCGAATAGGCGAGCATGCGCTTGATGTTGGTCTGCGCAATCGCTGCGAGGTTGCCGATAGCCATCGACAGCACCGCCAGGATCACCAGCATCTGCTGCCAGTCGACGGCCAGGTCGAGCAGCCCCATGACCAGCAGGCGCATCGCCATCGCGAACGCGGCGAGCTTGGGCGCCGAGCCGATGATCAGGGTCATCGCCGTGGGCGCGCCGTGATAGACGTCGGGGATCCACATGTGGAACGGCACCACGCCGAGCTTGAACGCCATGCCCGAAACCAGGAATACCAGGCCGAAGGTCAGCACGATCTTGTTCGGATTGGCCGTGGAAATCGCATGCGCGACCTGGGAGATATTGAGCGAGCCGGTCGCGCCGTAGATCATCGACATGCCGTAGAGCAGCAGCCCGGAGGCGAGCGCGCCGAGCACGAAATATTTCATCGCCGCCTCGGTCGCGCGCGCCGAATCGCGGTCCAGGGCGACCATGGCGTAGAGCGACAGCGACAGCAGTTCCAGGCCGAGGTACAGCGTGAGGAAGTGGTCGGCCGAGATCATCACCATGATGCCCATCAGCGCGAACAGCACCAGCCCGAAGAACTCGCCCTTCCACATGCTGCGGTCGGACAGGTAGGCGCGCGAATACACCAGCGTCGTGAACACGGCGATGTAGGCGGAGATCTTGAGCGCATGCCCCATGAGGTCGGCGACGAACATGTGGCTGAACGTGTAGGTCACCTGGCCCTGGGTGAGCACGGCGACGTCGAGCGTGAGCACGGCGCAGCCGATCAGCGTGAGCTGCGTCAGCACGTAGCTTACGTAGCGCTGCGCCTGCGGCAGGAACAGGTCGAGCACCAGGATCACCGAGACCATGATCAGCAGGAAGATCTCGGGGTAGGCGGGTAGCAGGTTGGGCATGACGAAGTTCATGGATTCTATGGCCTCAGAGCTTGCTCACCGCGAGATGCTGCAGCAGCCCGTTGACCGAGGCGTGCATCACCTCGGTGAAAGGCAGCGGGTACAGGCCCATGCCGAGCACGGCGAGCGCGAGCAGCGCCAGCACCAGGAATTCGCGCGCGCCGATGTCCTTCAGCGCGGCCACGTGGTCGTTCGCCACTGCGCCGAAGATCACCCGCTTGTACATCCACAGCGTATAGGCGGCGCCGAGGATCAGCGTGGTCGCCGCGAGAAAGCCGATCCAGAAATTGTGCTTCACCGCGCCCAGGATCACCATGAATTCGCCGACGAAGCCGCTGGTGGCCGGCAGGCCGCAGTTGGCCATGGCGAACAGCATCATCAGCGCGGCGAACTTCGGCATGGTGTTGACCACGCCGCCGTAGTCGGCGATGTTGCGGCTGTGCATGCGGTCGTACATCACGCCCACGCACAGGAACATCGCGGCGGAGACGAAGCCGTGCGACACCATCTGCACCAGCGCGCCTTCCATGCCGTAGGCGTTGAAAATGAAGAAGCCGAGCGTGACGAAACCCATGTGCGCGATCGAGGAATAGGCGATCAGCTTCTTCATGTCGGTCTGCGCGATCGCCACCAGGCCGATGTAGACCACCGCGATCAGCGACAGCGTGATCACGAAACCGGACAGCGCATGGCTCGCGTCGGGCAGCACCGGCAGCGAGAAGCGGATGAAGCCGTAGGCGCCGAGCTTGAGCAGGATCGCCGCCAGCACCGCGGAGCCGCCGGTCGGCGCCTCGACGTGCGCATCGGGCAGCCAGGTATGCACCGGCCACATCGGCACCTTCACCGCGAATGCGGCGAAGAATGCGAAAAACAGCAGCAGCTGCGGCGTCATCGCCAGCGGCAGCTTGTGCCAGTCGAGGATGGCGAAGCTGCCCCCGGACTTGTCGTAGAGGTACAGGAAGCCGACCAGCATCAGGAGCGAACCGAGCAGGGTGTAGAGGAAGAACTTCACCGCCGCATAGACGCGGTTGGGGCCGCCCCACACGCCGATCACTAGGTACATCGGGATCAGCGTCGCCTCGAAGAACACGTAGAACAGCATCGCGTCGAGCGCGGCGAACACGCCGTTCAGCAGGCCGGACATGATCAGGAAGGCCGACATGTACTGCGCCACGCGCTTCTGGATCGACTCCCAGCCGGCGATCACCACCAGCACGGTGATGAAGCTGTTCAACAGGATGAACAGCAGCGAAATGCCGTCCACGCCGAGGTTGTAGTTGATGTTGAAGCGCGGGATCCAGGACTTCAGCTCGACGAACTGCATCGCGGCGGTCTGCGCGTTGAAGCCGGCGTAGAGCGGCAGGCTCGCCGCGAAACCGGCGATCGCGCCGACCAGCGCGATCTGGCGCACCACGGCGGCGTGGCGGTCGCTGAAAAGGAGCACCACCAGACCGAACAGTATCGGGATCCAGATGGTGAGGCTGAGCCAGGGAGCAGGATTCATCGTCTGTACCCTAGGGTTGGCCGAACCACAGGGTCAGCAGCACGAATACGCCGATGATCATGGTGAAGGCATAGTGGTAGATGTAGCCGGACTGGAACAGGCGCACCAGGCTGGATATCCAGCCGACCACGCGCGCCGTGCCGTTGACCATGAGGCCGTCGATGATGGTCACGTCGCCGATCTTCCACAGGCCGCCGCCGAGCGCACGCGCGCCGCCGGCGAAGAACCAGTCGTTGAAGCGGTCGAAGCCGTATTTCTCCATCAGGATATTGACGACGAAGCTGAATTTCTCGCGCAGCACTCCGGGCAGCGCCGGGTTCACGATGTACAGGTAGAAGGCGGTCGCGGCCCCGGACAGCGCCAGCCAGAACGGCAGGCTGGTGAGGCCGTGCAGCATCATGTTGATCACGCCATGGTATTCGCCGGCCATCTCCGCCAGCCCCTCGTGCTCGGGGGAAATGTAGATCGCCGGTCCGAAGTAACCGCCGTAGAGCACGGTGCCGATGAACCAGCCGGCGCCGATGGACGGGATCGCGAGCAGGATCAGCGGCAGCGTCACCACCGCGGGCGTTTCGTGCGGCGCATGGCCATGGTCGCCGTGGCCGTGATCGTCCTGCCCGTGTGCGTCGTTCGCCGCAGCGTGGCCGTGTCCGGCGTCCGCGGCATGGCCGGCGTCATGGGCGCCGAAGCGCTCCGCGCCATGGAAGGTGTAGAAGATCAGGCGGAAGGAATACAGACCGCCGACGAATACGCCCATGAGCACCATCAGGTAGGCGAAGCCCGCGCCCGGCGTATGCGACAGGTGCACCGCCTCCAGGATCGAGTCCTTGGAGAAGAAGCCGGCGAAAGGCGGCAGGCCGGCGTTGGCGAGCGCGCCGATGAGCATGGTGATGTAGGTGATCGGCATGTACTTGCGCAGCCCGCCCATCTTGCGCATGTCCTGCTCGTGGTGCATCGCGATGATCACCGAGCCTGCGCCGAGAAACAGCACCGCCTTGAAGAACGCATGCGTCGCGAGGTGGAACATGCCGACCGAATAGGCCGAGGCGCCCAGGGCCACGGTCATGTAGCCGAGCTGCGACAGCGTCGAATAGGCGATCACGCGCTTGATGTCGTATTGCACCACCGCGATCAGCGCCATGAAGAAGGCGGTGATGCCGCCGATCACCAGCACGAAGGAGAGCGCCGCGTCCGACAGCTCGAACAGCGGCGACATGCGCGACACCATGAAAATGCCGGCGGTCACCATGGTCGCCGCGTGGATCAGGGCGGAGATCGGCGTCGGGCCTTCCATCGAATCGGGCAGCCACACGTGCAGCGGAAACTGCGCCGACTTGCCCATCGCGCCGATGAACAGGCAAATGCAGATCACCGACATCAGCATCCAGTGCGTGCCCGGGATGATTTCTATGCTGGTCCTGACCATGCCCGGCGCCTGCGAGAACACGCTGGCGTAGTCGAGCGTGCCGAAATGCGCGAGGACCAGGCCGATGCCGAGCAGGAAGCCGAAGTCGCCGACGCGGTTCACCAGGAAGGCCTTGAGGTTGGCGTAGATCGCCGTCGGGCGGGTGTACCAGAAGCCGATCAGCAGGTAGGACACCAGGCCCACCGCCTCCCAGCCGAAGAACAGCTGGACGAAGTTGTTGGACATCACCAGCATCAGCATGGAGAAGGTGAACAGCGCGATATAGGAGAAGAAGCGCTGGTAGCCCGGGTCGTCCGCCATGTAGCCGATGGTGTAGATGTGCACCATCAGCGACACGAAAGTGACCACCACCATCATCAGCGCCGACAGCCGGTCGATGAGGAAGCCGATCTCGAAGCGCGTGTCGCCCGATGTGAGCCAGGTATAGACGCTGCCGTTGAACACGTTGCCGTGTAGCACGTCGAAGAATATGTACAGCGAGGCAAAGAACGCAATCGCCACCCCGATGATGGTCACCCAGTGGGCGCCGGCGCGGCCGATTGCGCGGCCCGCAAGCCCGGCGATCACGGCGCCGGCGAGCGGGGCCAGCGGCACCAGCAGATAGAGTTGCTGCATCGAAGTCATAGCGATTTGCCGGGGTCAGCCCTTCAAAGTATTCAGGTCGTCGACGTTGATGGTGGACAGGTTGCGGAACAGCACCACCAGGATAGCGAGGCCGATCGCCGACTCCGCCGCCGCCACGGTCAGGATGAAGAACACGAACACCTGCCCGGAGATATCGTGCAGGTAGTGCGAGAAGGCGATGAAGTTCATGTTCACCGCCAGCAGCATCAGCTCGATCGCCATCAGCAGGATGATCACGTTCTTGCGGTTGAGGAAAATGCCGACCACGCTGACGGCGAACAGCAGCGCCCCCAGGATCAGGTAGTGCGACAGCGACACCACGGGCAACGAGAACGGCTGCACGATCAGTTCTCCTTCTTTTCGGCGGGCATCGAAACCATGCGCACGCGGTCGGCGCGCCTGACCTTGACCTGCTTGGCCGGGTCCTGGTGCTTGCTATCCTTGCGCCCGCGCAGCGTCAGCGCGATTGCCGCGACGATCGCGACCAGCAGGATCACCGCCGCCAGCTCGAACGGATAGACGTATTCGGTGTAGAGCAGCTGGCCGAGCGCGCGGGTGTTGCTGTAGTCCCCGCCCGGATCGGCCGGATTGGGCAGATGCTGCAGGCCGAAATACTTGCCGCCCAGCACCAGTACCATTTCGACCACCATGAGGATGCCGACCGCCGCGCCGAGCGGCAGGTAGCTCCAGAAGCCCTCGCGCAGCCGGTCGATGTTGATGTCGAGCATCATCACCACGAACAGGAACAGCACCATCACCGCGCCGACATAGACCAGCACCAGCACGATCGCGAGGAACTCCGCGCGCAGCAGCATCCAGATCGCCGAGGCGGTCGCGAACGCGAGCACCAGGAACAGCGCCGCGTGCACCGGGTTGCGCGCGGTAATGACGCGCAGCGCCGCGACCAGCAGGATCGCCGCAAAAACGTAGAACAGGACGCCTTCGATATTCATGGATTGGTCACCGGTAGGCCGCGTCGTTGGCGCGGTCCCTGGCTATCTCCGCCTCGTAACGGTCGCCCACCGCGAGCAGCATCTCCTTGGTGTAATGCAGGTCGCTGCGCTTCTCGCCGTGGTATTCAAGGATGCGCGTCTCGACGATGGAGTCGACCGGGCAGGACTCCTCGCAGAAGCCGCAGAAAATGCACTTGTGCAGGTCGATGTCGTAGCGCGTGGTGCGGCGCGTGCCGTCGGCGCGCTGCTCCGACTCGATGGTGATCGCCATCGCCGGGCATACCGCCTCGCACAGCTTGCACGCGATGCAGCGCTCTTCGCCGTTGGGGTAGCGGCGCAGCGCGTGCAGGCCGCGGAAGCGCCCCGACTGCGGCGTGCGTTCCTCCGGGTACTGCACCGTGATCTTGCGCGCGAACATGTAGCGCCCGGTGACCGCGAGCCCCTGGAACAGCTCGTACAGCAGGAAGGTCTTGAAGAATTCGCGGATTTTCTCAGCCATGGACGTCTCTCCAGATTGAGAAAGGGGTCTGCATCCATGCGGCGATCAGCACCAGCCACACGATGGTCAGCGGGATGAACACTTTCCAGCCCAGGCGCATGATCTGGTCGTAGCGATAGCGCGGGAAGGTTGCGCGGAACCACAGGAACAGGAACAGCACGCACAGCACCTTGGCCAGCAGCCAGACGAAGCCCGGAATCGCGTTGAACAGCGCGGAGTCCAGCGGCGGCGCCCAGCCGCCGAAGAACATGATGGTGGTCAGCGTCGCCACCAGGATCATGTTGGCGTACTCGCCCATCGAGAACACGCCGAACAGCATGCCCGAATACTCGACGTGGAAGCCGACGATCTCGGATTCGCCCTCGGCCAGGTCGAACGGCGCGCGCTGCGTCTCGGCCACCCCGGAAATGAAATACACCAGCAGCATCGGCATCAGCGGCAGCCAGTTCCAGGACAGGAAGTTCAGGCCCATGTCGGCGAAGCGCCCGTCCATCTGGCCCTCGACGATGTCGGTGAGGTTCAGGCTCTGCGACACCAGCAGCACGCACACCAGCGCGAAGCCCATGGCGATTTCATAGGCGACGATCTGCGCCGCCGCGCGCATCGCGCCGAGGAACGCGTACTTCGAGTTCGACGCCCAGCCGGCGACGATGATGCCGTACACGCCCATCGAAGTGATCGCCATCACGTAGAGCAGGCCGGCATCGATGTTGGCCAGTACCACCTCCTTGTCGAAGGGCACCACCGCCCATGCGGCCATGGCCACGGTGAGCGTGATCACCGGCGCGAGCACGAACAGGATCTTGTCTGCGCCTGAGGGGATGACGATTTCCTTGAACACCAGCTTGATGCCGTCGGCGATCGGCTGCAGCAACCCGTAGGGGCCGACCCGGTTGGGGCCTATGCGCACCTGCATGTAGCCGATGACCTTGCGCTCGAGCAGCGTCAGGTAGGCGACCGCGCCCAGCAGCGGCGCGACGATCAGCATGATCAGCACCGAGGTCTTGACCAGGGTGAACAGCGCGGCGCCCAGCGCCGTGCCGAACAGGCCCTGGAAGAACGCGAGCCCGGCGGCGATCAGTTTGGAGTACATGGCGATCATGGCTGCGGCTCCACTTTGAGCTCGCCCGACATCGGACCGAGGCCGGCGGTCAGCGCGTGCGCCGCCGCGACGCGCACGCACTCGTCCGGCAGGCGCTCATCGCAGGCGGCGTTCAGCGTCGCCTCCGCTTCGCCCTGCCTGATCCTCACCTGCTGGCCCGCTTTCACGCCCAGCCTGGCCAGCAGCGCCGCGTTCATCCAGGCGCGCGGCGGCGCCGCATCGCGCGTTTTTTGCAGCGCGCCGGCGCGGCGCACGATTGCGTCGCTGGCGTAGATGGGCACATCGGCAATTCTTTGCACGCCCGCGGCCGCGGCCGGCAGCTGCAGTGCGATCCCGTTCACGCGGTTGTCCAGCCTGCGCGCAAGCGCGTCCGGCGCGCCGATTTCATCGCGCACCTGCTCGCTGCTGTCGTAGTCGAAGCCGGCAAGACCGAGCAGGTTGCCGAGCACGCGCAGCACTTTCCACGCCGGGCGCGCCTCGCCCAGGGGTTTGACCACGCCGTTGAAGCTTTGCCGCCGGCCTTCCGCGTTGACGAAGCTGCCGGAGGTCTCGGTGAACGGCGCGATCGGCAGCAGCACGCTGGCATAGTCCGGCGCCCTGCCCTTGTAGGCCGACAGCGCAATCACGAATTCGGCCGCGTCCATCGCCTGCATCGCGGCGCGCGCGTCGTTGCAGTCTAGTTCGGGCTCGACATTGAGCAGCAGATAGGCCTTGCGCGGCTGGGCCAGCATGACGCCGGCGTTGAGCCCGCCCGCGCCGGGCACGGCCTGCGCGAGGTAGCCGCCGACGCTGTTGGCGGCTTCGCCGAACGAGCCGTAGCCAGCGCCGAGCACCGCGGCCAGCTCCTGCGCCAGCAGGCGCAGCTGCGCCGCATGCGGGTGCTGCACTGCGAGGTTGCCGAGGAATATGCCGGTCTTTTGGCCCGATGCGAGGCTCGCGGCGATGCGCTGCGCCTCGGCGCCGACCTTGACGCCGGCGAGCGCGGCCGGCACCGGCTGCTGCTTCGCCTCGGCCGCCGCCTTGAGCACCTGCGCCAGCGCGTCTGCCAGCGCCTGCGGCGGCACGATGGCCTTGTTGGCCACGTTCATCAGCAGTTCGTCGTCGGTCGCATGGATCAGATTGAACTGCAGACCGCGCTTGGCCGCCTGGCGCAGCCGGTTGGCGAGCAGCGGGTGGTCCTTGCGCAGGAAGGAGCCGACCACGAGCACGCGGTCGAGGCCGCCGATGTCGGCGATCTTCATGCCCAGCCAGGGCACGCCGGCCTGCTTGCCGTCGGCGGAGAAATCCGCCTGGCGCAGGCGGAAGTCCACGTTTTCGCTGCCGATGCCGCGCATCAGCTTCGCGAGCAGGTACAGCTCTTCCAGCGTCGAATGCGGCGCGGCGAGCGCACCCAGCGCCGCCGCCCCGTGCTGCTCGCGCACATTCTTCAGGCCTTTGGCCACTGCGGCCAGCGCCTGCTGCCAGTCCGCCTCCTGCCACTTGCCGTTGACCTTCAGCATCGGCTGGGTCAGGCGGTCCTCGCTGTTCAGGCCCTCGTAGGAGAAGCGGTCGCGGTCCGACAGCCAGCATTCATTGAGTTCTTCGTTTTCCAGCGGCAGCACGCGCATGACCTTATTGGCCATGGTTTGCACGATGAGGTTGGAGCCGAGGGCGTCGTGGGGGCTCACCGATTTGCGCCGCGCGAGTTCCCAGGTGCGCGCGCTGTAGCGGAACGGCTTGCTCGTGAGCGCGCCGACCGGGCACAGGTCGATCATGTTGCCCGAGAGTTCGGAGTCGACCGAGCGCCCGACGAAGGACACGATTTCGGAATGCTCGCCGCGGCCCATCATGCCGAGCTCCATCACGCCGGCGATCTCCTGGCCGAAGCGCACGCAGCGGGTGCAGTGGATGCAGCGGTTCATCTCTTCCATCGAGATCAGCGGGCCGATATTCTTGTGGAACACCACGCGCTTTTCTTCGCGGTAACGCGAAGCGCCCTTGCCGTAGCCCACGGCGAGGTCCTGCAGCTGGCATTCGCCGCCCTGGTCGCAGATCGGGCAGTCGAGCGGGTGGTTGATCAGCAGAAACTCCATCACCGCCTTCTGCGCGGTACGCGCGTAGTCGGAGTCGGTGAATACCTTCATGCCCTCGGTGACCGGGGTGGCGCAGGCCGGCAGCGGCTTGGGCGCTTTTTCCACCTGCACCAGGCACATGCGGCAGTTGGCGGCGATCGAGAGTTTCTTGTGGTAGCAGAAGTGCGGAATGGAAATGCCAAGCGCGTTGGCCGCGTCCATCACGGTGGCGCCGTTGCTTACCTCGATCTGCCGGCCGTCGATTTCTACTTTGGGCATGTCGCTCTCAGGCCGCCTTCTCGGCGGGTGCCGCCGACGCGGTGAAGTAGCCGCCGGGCACGTTCACCATGCAGCGCTTGTGGTCGATGTGGTACTGGAATTCGTCGCGGAAATGGTTGATGAAACTCTTCACCGGCAGCGCCGCCGCATCCCCGAGCGCGCAGATGGTGCGCCCGGCGATGTTGTCCGCCACGTTGGTGAGCACGTCGAGGTCTTCCTGGCGCCCCTTGCCATGCTCGATGCGGTGCACCATGCGGTACATCCAGCCGGTGCCCTCGCGGCAGGGCGTGCACTGGCCGCAGGACTCTTCGAAATAGAAATACGACAGGCGCTCGAGCGCGCGCACCATGCAGGTAGTGTCGTCCATGACGATCACCGCGCCCGAGCCGAGCATCGAGCCCGCCTTGGCGATGGAATCGTAGTCGAGGTCGGTCTGCATCATGATGTGCCCGGGCAGCACCGGCGCGGACGAGCCGCCCGGGATCACCGCCTTGATCTTCCTGCCGCCGCGCATCCCGCCGGCCATTTCCAGCAGCGTCGCGAACGGCGTGCCCAGTCTGACTTCATAGTTTCCGGGACGGTTGACGTGGCCCGACACCGAGAACAGCTTGGTGCCGCCGTTGTTGGGCTTGCCCAGGGCGAGGAAGGCATCGCCGCCGTTGTTGATGATCCAGGGGACGGCCGCGAAGGTTTCCGTATTGTTGATGGTGGTGGGCTTGCCGTAGAGGCCGAAGCTCGCCGGAAACGGCGGCTTGTACCGCGGCTGCCCCTTCTTGCCCTCGATCGACTCGAGCAGGCCGGTTTCCTCGCCGCAGATGTAGGCGCCCCAGCCGTGCACGGCGTGCAGCTGGAACGAGAAATCGGTGCCGAGGATGCGGTTGCCGAGGTAGCCCGCGGCGCGCGCTTCTTCCAGCGCCTGCTCGAACAATTCGTATTCGGCCCAGATCTCGCCGTGGATGTAGTTGTAGCCGACCGCCGTGCCCATCGCATAGGCCGCGATGATCATGCCCTCGATCAGCATGTGCGGGTTGTAGCGGATGATGTCGCGGTCCTTGAACGTGCCGGGCTCGCCTTCGTCGGTGTTGCACACGAGGTACTTCGGCCCGGTGTACTGCTTGGGCATGAAGCTCCACTTGAGTCCGGCCGGGAACCCGGCGCCGCCGCGGCCGCGCAGCCCGGATTTCTTCACCTCGGCGACCACCGCATCGGGCGCCATTTTTTCGTTCAGGACCTTCTTCAGCGCGCCATAGCCGCCGCGCGCCTCATAGTCCTTGAGGTGCCAGTTCGAGCCGTCGAGGCCCTTCATCAGGATCGCGTCGGGGCCGTAGTCGAGCATCACTTGAGCTCCGCCAGCAGTTGATCGAGCTTTTCGTGCGACATGCGGCTGCACATGCGCTTGTTGTTCACCAGCAGCACCGGCGCATCGCCGCAGGCGCCCATGCATTCGCCCTGCTTCAGGGTGACGCGGCCGTCCGCGGTGGTCTCGTTGAAGCCCACGCCGAGGCGGTGCTTCAGGTGCTCGGCGGCATCCGCCCCGCCGGAGAGCGCGCACGGCAGGTTGGTGCACACGGTGACCTTGTGCCGGCCGCCGGGCTCGAGGTTGTACATGTTGTAGAAGCTCGCGACCTCGTACACCGCGATCGGCGGCATGCCGAGGTACTGCGCGACGAAATCCATGGTCTCGGTCGCGAGCCAGCCCTTCTCGTCCTGCGCGATGGCGAGCGCGGCGATCACCGCCGACTGCTTCTGCTCGGCGGGAAATTTCGCCACTTCGCGATCTATCCTCTGCAATGATTCCTTGCTCAGCATTTCATCCACCAATGTTCAATGTGCCGACTACCTGTCGACCTCGCCGAAGACGAAGTCGAGGGTGCCGATGATCGCGACCACGTCGGCAATCATGTGGCCGCGCGACATCTCGTCCAGGCCCTGCAGGTGATTGAAGCCGGCGCCGCGGACTTTCACGCGGTACGGCTTGTTTGCCCCGTCCGAAATCAGGTAGATGCCGAACTCGCCCTTGGAGTGCTCGATCGCGGCGTAGGCCTCGCCCGCGGGCACGCGGAAGCCCTCGGTGAAGAGCTTGAAATGATGGATCAGCTCTTCCATGCTGCCCTTCATGTCGGCACGCGCGGGCGGCGCGATCTTGTGGTTGTCCACGATCACCGGGCCCGGATTGGCGCGCAGCCACTGGACGCACTGCCGGATGATGCGGTTGGACTGGCGCAGTTCCTCGACGCGGCACAGGTAGCGGTCGTAGGTGTCGCCGTTCACGCCAACCGGAATGTCGAAATCCAGCCGGTCGTAGACTTCGTAAGGCTGCTTCTTTCTCAGGTCCCATTCGACGCCCGAGCCGCGCAGCATGACGCCGGTGAAGCCGAGCTCGATCGCGCGCTCGGGCGAGAGCACGCCGATGCCGACGGTGCGCTGCTTCCAGATGCGGTTGTCGGTGAGCAGGGTCTCGTATTCGTCGATGTGCACGGGGAAACGGTCGGTGAAATCCTCGATGAAGTCGAGCAGGCTGCCCGAGCGCTTGTCGTTGAGTTTCGCCACCGCGTCCGCGCCGTGAATCTTCGAGGCCGCATAGCGCGGCATCGAATCGGGCAGATCGCGGTAGACGCCGCCCGGCCGGTAGTAGGCCGCGTGCACGCGCGCGCCCGACACGGCCTCGTACATGTCGAACAGGTCTTCGCGCTCGCGGAAGGTGTACAGGAACATGGTCATCGCGCCGATGTCCAGCCCGTGGGCGCCGAGGAACAGCAGATGGCTCAGGACGCGCGTGATCTCGTCGAACATGACGCGGATGTATTGCGCGCGCTCCGGCACCTGGATGCCGAGCAGCCGCTCCACCGCTAAGCAATAGGCGTGCTCGTTGAGCATCACGGAGAAATAATCCATGCGGTCCATGTAGGGCAGCGCCTGGATGAAAGTCTTCTGCTCCGCCAGCTTCTCCGTCGCGCGATGCAGCATGCCGATATGCGCGTCTGCGTGCTGCACCACTTCGCCGTCCATTTCCAGCACCAGGCGCAGCACCCCGTGGGCGGCCGGATGCTGGGGACCGAAGTTCATCGTGTAATTACGGATGTCGGCCATGTCAGTGCCTGCCCTTGCCCAGATCGCCGTACTGGTCTTCGCGGATGATGCGCGGCGTGATTTCGCGCGGCTCTATCGTCACCGGCTGGTAGACGACGCGCTTCTGCTGCGGGTCGTAGCGCATTTCCACCTGGCCCGAGATCGGAAAGTCCTTGCGGAAGGGGTGGCCGATGAAGCCGTAGTCGGTGAGTATGCGGCGCAGGTCGGGATGGCCGGAAAACATGATGCCGAACAGGTCGAAGGCTTCGCGCTCGTACCAGTTGGCGTTGCACCAGATGCCGCTGAGCGTGTCCACCACCGGGAAACCGTCGTCCGGCGCGAATACGCGCAGGCGCACGCGCCAGTTGTGCTCGAGCGAAAGCAGCTGCGAGGTCGCGGCGAAGCGCCGTCCGGTCCACGTGCCCTCGCCGTAGGTCGAATAGTCCACGCCGCACAGGTCCATGAGCTGGGCGAATGCGAGGCCGGGATCGTCGCGCAGCGTCTGCGCCGCGCCGACATAGTCCGCAGCGGCCACTTCCACCGTGATTTCGCCCACCGCCTGGGTCAGGCTGGCGATGCGGCCGCCCAGGGCGGTTTCCAGTGTGTTCTTGAGTTGTTCCAGCTTGCCGGCCATTTAGCGAGTGATCGTCCGAGTGGGCATGTGCGTGAATTGGTGTGGGCGGCCGTCAGCGGGCTATCGTATTTGTGCGCTTGATCTTGTTCTGCAGCTGGATGATGCCGTAGAGCAGCGCTTCGGCGGTGGGCGGGCAGCCCGGCACGTAGATGTCCACCGGCACGATGCGGTCGCAGCCGCGCACCACCGAATAGGAGTAGTGATAGTAGCCGCCGCCGTTGGCGCAGGAGCCCATGGAAATCACCCAGCGCGGCTCGGCCATCTGGTCGTAGACCTTGCGCAGCGCCGGCGCCATCTTGTTGCACAGCGTGCCGGCGACGATCATCACGTCCGATTGGCGCGGGCTCGGCCGGAACACGATGCCGAAGCGGTCCAGGTCGTAGCGCGCGGCGCCGGTGTGCATCATTTCGATCGCGCAGCAGGCGAGGCCGAAGGTCATCGGCCACATCGACCCGGTGCGGGTCCAGTTGATCAGCTTGTCGGCCGTAGTGGTGACGAAGCCTTCCTGCAGGATGCCTTCAATACCCATGGCAAGCCTCCACCACCGTTATTCCCATTCCAGCGCCCCTTTCATCCATTCATAGATGAAACCGACAACGAGAATACCGAGGAAGATCATCATGGAAACGAAACCGAACAGCCCGATATCATTGAGCGCGATCGCCCAGGGAAAGAGGAAGGCGATTTCCAGGTCGAACAGGATGAACAGGATCGCAACCAGGTAATAGCGCACATCGAACTTCATGCGCGCGTCCTCGAAGGCCTCGAAACCGCATTCGTAGGGAGAAAGCTTTTCGCTGTCCCAGCGGTGCGGTCCCAGGATCGCGCCGGTGACGATCGGACCTACGCCGACCGCGAAGCCAATGATGATGAACAGCAGAACCGGGAAGTAGTTTTCGAGCACGGTGTCCTGGATTCAGCGATTGTCGATTGAAGGGCTGGTGCTTTTTTTTGCGTTCAATCCTGCGAACAGGCGACATGGTCCATCATCGGGCGGATTGCGTAGTTGACCTAGATCAAACGCGCTCTTCATGCATCCTCCGTTTCAACCGGGAACCTAATTGAACAGACAGCGACGCGCGTTGTCGGTTCAACTCCAAGCGCTGCTACACCACACTCCAAAACTGGTGCCGACGGCGAGACTCGAACTCGCACAGCTTTCGCCACTACCCCCTCAAGATAGCGTGTCTACCAATTTCACCACGTCGGCTAGTCGGGCAATGGGGAATGCGCGGCGGGCGGCGGGTAACTGCCCCACGCTCATTCCCAATGGCTCTACTTCGGTATGTCCTTCGCCTTCGACCCTGCCGGCGTGTCGGCCGGCTTGGGCACATCGGCCGGCTGCGGGATTTCGCTCGCAGGCTTGGGTGCTGCCGCCGGCGGCGCGCTCACACCCTGCATCACGCTGCTCCCCGTATCCGGCTTGTGCGTCGCGAGATAGGCCAGGCCCAGGCTGGTCGCAAAAAACACCGCCGCCAGCGCCGCGGTGGTGCGGGAAAGAAAATTCGCCGATCCGGTGGCGCCAAACAGGCTGCCGGACGAGCCGCTGCCGAAGGCCGCGCCCATGTCCGCGCCCTTGCCGTGCTGCAGCAGCACCAGGAAGATGATGCCCAGCGCGACCAGCACATGTATCGTCAAAACCAAAGTCAACCAGATGTTCATTCCCAATCCGCCATGACGCATCCGCCCCGGGGCGAATGCCAAAACTGATGGAACACAAATAACGATGCGCGATCCCGCCTGAGCGCATCCCCTGCCGCGAGCCGTTCAGTCCTTCAGTCCGCGCCAGCCGCGGCGCAAATCGCCAAAAATTCTTCCGCCACCAGCGAAGCGCCGCCAATCAGCCCGCCGTCGATGTCCGGCATGGCGAACAGCTCCTTCGCATTGGCCGCCTTGACGCTGCCGCCGTACACCACGGTCAGCCCCGCCGCCAGCTTCGCGTCCTGCCGCGCAACGACGCCGCGTATGAACGCATGCACCGCCTGCGCCTGCTGCGGCGTCGCGGTGCGGCCGGTGCCTATCGCCCAGACAGGCTCGTAGGCGATTACCGCGTTAACCAGTGCGCCCACGCCGCTCGAATCGAGCACCGCTGCCAACTGGCGCCCGACCACGATTTCGGTGACAGCGCTTTCGCGTTCCTGCAGGGATTCGCCCACGCACAGGATGGGAATCAAGCCCGCCCCCTGCGCCGCCCTGAACTTGGCCGCTACCTGCTTGTCGGTCTCGCCGTACAGCGCGCGCCGCTCGGAGTGACCGACCAGAACGTAGCGGCAGCCAAAATCGCGCAGCATTGCGCCCGACACTTCGCCCGTATAGGCGCCTTGCGGCCATTCGCTCAGGTTTTGCGCACCCCAGGCGATACTGCTGCCGCTCAATTCGGCCTCTACTTGCGCCAGATACGGATAAGGCACGCACACCGCGTACTGCGTTCCCGTACTGGCCTGCAGGCCGGATTTCAGCCCTTCGACCAAACGCCGGTTCGCCGCCAGGCTGCCGTGCATTTTCCAATTTCCCGCGACCAAGCGGCTGCGCATCGCCTCGACTTCCAAGTAGCTGGCGCCAAGCGTCAGAAACGTTGAATTTTACAGCGTTTGGACGAGGCCGGTCAATTAAATGCGCCCGCTGGAACGGCAGCCGCACGAGGCATTCGACGCCACTGCACGCGCCTCGGATTCACGTCTCCGGCGTGACGATCTGGATGTGCTCCAGACTGACGTTGATGAACGGCGCGTTGAGCACGTGGCGATTGCCGAGTTCCCAGACTTCCGCATCGGTAACAGCGATGAAATCCTTGGACTCGACCAGGTAGTCGGTCACGCGCGCTCCGGGAAGCAGATCGATATAACCTTTCACCCGGTAGGTCCCGGTCAGAATGGTCACCTTGGTCTTGCCGTCGTCCGTGCTCATATGCTTGCGCTCCGTGGCCCGAGTGGATTGTAGCGCAGCAGCGTGCGCTTGCCGCAGCCGGCGCCCAGTGGGTCGACTCCGCCGCGGCAGTAGCCATTCTGCGCTTCGCACCCCGGCGGTTCAATAGCGCATGGCCGCATGCGCGACGCGACAAGCCCCGGGCAGCAGTGACCTTGCCAGCATCGGCGCGAAGCGCTGAAACTGCGCGCTAGTCCTTGATTTGGAAGGCGTCACATTGGTGTAATAAAGCGACCCTAACATGGCGCCTTGGTACCCGTCGTGAGGGTAGCTATGCGAAAACTTACTGGAGACCTATTGATGAAATCAGCCAAACGCATGTTCGCCCCGGCGCTGCTCGCGCTGGGACTGTGCGCCGCAACGACCGCCATCGCAGCGGACATCACCGGCGCCGGCGCCACCTTCCCCTACCCTGTCTACGCCAAATGGGCGGAGGCGTACAAGGCCAAGACCGGCACCGGCATGAATTACCAGTCTATCGGTTCCGGCGGCGGCATCAAGCAGATCAACGCCAAGACCGTCGATTTCGGCGCCTCCGATGCGCCGCTGACAGCCGATGTCCTGGAAAAAGACGGGCTGGTTCAGTTTCCCACGGTGATGGGCGGCGTGGTACCCGTGGTCAATATCGAAGGCATCAAGGCGGGCGAGATCAAACTGACGGGAAAGGCGCTGGCGGACATATATCTCGGCAAAATCAAGAAATGGAATGATCCGGCCCTGGTTGAACTCAACAAGGGCATCAAGCTGCCCGATTCCACCATCACCGTAGTCAACCGCTCGGACGGATCCGGCACCACCTTCATCTTCACCAATTACCTGTCCAAGGTCAGCCCCGAGTGGAAAGACAAGGTCGGCAATGCGGCTTCCGTGTCCTGGCCCGCACCCACCGGCGCCGGCGGCAAGGGCAACGAAGGCGTCGCCTCCTTCGTGCAGCGCCTGAAAGGTTCGATCGGCTACGTCGAGTACGCCTACGCCAAGCAGAACAACATGACGTATGTCCTGCTGCAGAACCGGGAAGGCCATTTCGTCGCCCCAGGCGACAAGAGCTTTCAGTCCGCCGCCGCAGGCGCCGACTGGAAGAACGCGCCCGGCTTCTACGAGATCCTGACCGATGAGCCCGGCAAGGACAGCTGGCCCATCACCGGCGCCACCTTCATCCTGATGCACAAGGTCCAGGCCAAGCCCGATACTGCCAAGGAAGTGCTGAAATTCTTCGACTATGCGTACAAGGACGGCGACAAAATGGCGCTGGACCTCAATTACGTCCCCATGCCCGACGCGGTGGTCGCGCTGATCCACGCCGAGTGGAAGGCGAAGATCAAGGACGCAAGCGGAAAATCGATCTGGTAAGGTTTTCTGCAGGAACTGCCCTTGGAAGCTAGAATGGACGTTCTTGATCGTTCTCTGGAGGCCCCGCGAGGGGTCTCCCTTCCTTCGGACATGTTACGCAGTATCCCGGAACGCCTGCTTAAGCAGCAGCACCTGAAGGACCTGGTGTTCCGCAATGCCACGCGCCTGTTCGCCTTTCTGGTGCTTGCGGCGCTTATCGGCATACTTATCTCGCTGCTGATCGGCAGCTGGCCCTCAATGAAGGCCTTTGGTCCAGGATTCCTGACCAGCCACGAATGGAATCCTGTTACGGAGAAGTTTGGCGCCCTGGTGCCGATCTACGGTACGCTGGTTACCTCTGTTATCGCCATGCTGATCGGCATCCCGGTCAGCTTCGGCATTGCAATGTTTCTTACTGAACTCTCGCCGCTGTGGCTGCGCGGCCCTGTCGGCACCGCGATCGAGTTGCTGGCGGCGATTCCCAGCATCATTTACGGCATGTGGGGCCTGTTCGTGTTCGCCCCGGTATTCGCCGACTATATTCAGCCGTGGCTGATCGAGCACTTCGGCCCGCTCTGGCTCATAGGCCCGTTGTTCCAGGGCGCGCCACAGGGCATCGGCATGCTTTCGGCGGGCATCATCCTCGCCATCATGGTCATACCGTTCATCGCGGCGGTCATGCGCGACGTATTCGAAGTGGTCCCGCCCATGCTGAAGGAATCGGCCTACGCGGTCGGCGCGACCACCTGGGAGGTAGTCTGGAACGTCGTGCTCCCGTACACCAAGATCGGCGTGGTCGGCGGCATCCTTCTGGGTCTGGGCCGGGCACTGGGCGAAACCATGGCCGTAACTTTCGTCATCGGCAATGCCCACCGGCTGGGTACTTCGCTGTTCGCACCTGGCAACAGCATCGCCTCGGCCCTCGCAAACGAGTTCACCGAGGCGGTCGGCGCTTTGTATACCTCCGCGCTGATCGAACTCGGGCTGATCCTGTTCCTGATCACGTTCATCGTATTGTCCCTGTCCAAGGTGCTGCTGTATCAGCTTGCCAAGGGCGAAGGAACGAGGACCTAGAGTATCTATGGACAGAGCCTCTCTCTATCGGCGCCGGCGCGTCGTCAATTTCGTCTGCCTGGGTATATCCATGCTGACGGTGGGTTTCGGCCTGTTCTGGCTGACTTGGATCCTGTGGACCCTGTTCGCGCACGGCCTGAGCGCCATCGATCTGACCATGTTCACCAAGACGACGCCGCCGCCGGGAAGCGACGGGGGCCTGGCCAACGCCATCGTCGGCAGTCTGCTGATGTCGCTGCTCGCCACGCTGATCGGCACGCCGGTCGGCATACTCGCCGGCACCTATGTGGCAGAATACGGCCGGCGCGGCTGGCTCGGGCCAGCGACGCGCTTCATCAACGACATCCTGCTCAGCGCGCCATCCATCGTCATCGGCTTGTTCATCTACGCCGTCTATGTCGCAAACGTCAGGCATTTTTCCGGCTGGGCCGGCAGTTTCGCGCTGGCCCTGATCGTCATCCCGGTGGTGCTGAAGACCACCGAAAACATGCTGCGCCTGGTGCCGGACACCATGCGCGAGGCCGCGACGGCCCTGGGCGCACCGCAGTGGATCGTCATTTCCCGCGTGACGCTGCGCGCGGCGCGCGCCGGCATCATCACCGGAATACTGCTGGCGGTCGCGCGCATCAGCGGCGAAACCGCGCCACTGCTGTTCACCGCACTCAACAACCAGTTCGGCTCGCTCAACATGGATGCGCCGATGGCGAATCTGCCGGTGGTGATTTTCCAGTTCGCGATGAGCCCCTACAAAGACTGGCAGAATCTCGCCTGGGGCGGAGCGCTGTTGATCACTTTGAGCGTGTTGACGCTGAATATCCTCGCGCGCCTGCTGTTCCCGCAGAAATCGACGCTGGCCTAACCATTTGAACGCCCAAAGCAACACTATGGATGCAACTACGCAGACGCCGCAGGACAGCATTGCCAAGACGCAGCCCGTGAAGAGCAAGGTTACGGTCAATAATCTTAATTTCTTCTACGGAACCTACCAGGCGTTGACGGACGTCAATCTCACCATTGCCGAAAAGCGCATTACCGCCTTCATCGGCCCGTCCGGCTGCGGCAAGTCCACGCTGCTGCGCATATTCAACCGCATGTACGATCTGTACCCGGGCCAATATGCGACCGGCGAGATCCTGCTGAACGGCAACAACATCCTCGATGCGAAGCAGGACGTGATCGCGCTGCGCGCGCGGGTGGGCATGGTGTTTCAGAAGCCGACGCCATTTCCGATGTCGATCTACGAGAACATCGCGTTCGGCGTCAAGCTGTACGAACGGCTGGGCCGCGGCGAGATGGACGAGCGCGTGGAATGGGCGCTGCGCAAGGCCGCGCTGTGGGACGAAACCAAGGACAAGCTGCGCCAGAGCGGGCTCAGCCTCTCGGGCGGCCAGCAGCAGCGCCTGTGCATTGCGCGCGCGGTCGCGGTCAAGCCGGAGGTACTGCTGCTGGACGAGCCGACTTCGGCGCTTGACCCGATCTCCACTGCGAAGATCGAGGAACTGGTGAACGAGCTCAAGGCCGACTACACCATCGCCATCGTCACCCACAACATGCAGCAGGCGGCGCGCGTGTCCGATTACACCGCCTATATGTACCTGGGCGAACTGATCGAGTTCGACATCACCGACAAGATTTTCATCAACCCCGGCAGGAAAGAAACCGAGGATTACATCACGGGTCGATTCGGCTGACCGGCGGGTGATAAAGCGGACTTCGTTATTGTTGAGTTGCCAAGTGGCGCGGACGAGAAACCGTCCGCGCGGATCGCCGATTGAGTGCGGATGAAAAGCACATCCGCACTCAATCGGCGATCTTGTATTAAAACCACCCCGAACCGTCGTCGCTTTTATTCATAACCGCGCTTTCTGCATGGATGCGATTTTCATCCATGCAGAAAGCGCGGTTGGCGCGCGCAGCGCGCAGGAGTTTGGATTTGAATCACCGCCCTGCCGCTAGACGGCCGCGAGCCTGACTTGCTCGGCCAGCATTGCGGCGAGCGCCTCCACCTTGGCGCCGTCCTCGCCCTCGACCATGACGCGCAGCACCGGCTCGGTGCCGGAGGGCCGCAGCAGCACGCGCCCGGCCTTGCCCAGGTCGCGCTCGGCCGCTGCCTTGGCCTTGCCCAAGGCAGCGCTTTGCTCCCAATCGAAACCCCGGGAGACCGGCACATTGAGCAGCTTCTGCGGATACAGCGCCAGCGCGCCGCACAGCGCCGCCAGGGTGGATGCGCTCTCGCGCACCGCAGTCAGCACCTGTAACGCGGAAACCAGCGCGTCGCCGGTGGTGTGCTTGTCCAGGCAGATGATGTGGCCGGAATTCTCGCCGCCCAGCTGCCAGCCCTTCTCTTGCAGCAGTTCGAGCACATAGCGGTCGCCCACTTTAGCGCGCGCAAACGCGATGCCCTCGCGCTCCAGCGCGCGCTCCAGCGCCAGATTGCTCATCAGCGTGCCGACCACGCCGGGCAGCGCGCCCTGCGCGGCGCGCAGGCGCGCGATCACATACAGCAGCTGGTCGCCGTCATAGGCCTCGCCGCGCGCGTCCACCATCAACAGGCGGTCGCCGTCCCCGTCCAGCGCAACGCCGAGGTCGGCCTTGTGCTGCTTGACCGCGAGCTGCAGCGACTGCGGGTTGGTGGCGCCCACCAGGTCGTTGATGTTGAAGCCGTCGGGACTGACGCCTATGGGCACCACGTCGGCCCCGAGTTCGTGGAACACGTGCGGCGCGATGTGATAAGCGGCGCCATTGGCGCAGTCGACTACGATCTTCAGGCCGCGCAGGTCGAGCCGGCTGGGAAAGGTGCTCTTGCAGAATTCGATGTAGCGTCCGGCGGCGTCGTCTATGCGCCGCGCCTTGCCCAGCTGCGCCGAAGCGCGGCAGCGCATCGGCAGTTCCAGTTGCGCCTCGATCTGCGCTTCCACCGCGTCGGGCAGCTTGTTGCCGTCGCCGGAAAAGAACTTGATGCCGTTGTCGGGATAGGCATTGTGCGAGGCGCTGATCACCACCCCCGCCTGCAGGCGCAGCGCGCGCGTGAGGTAGGCCACAGCCGGCGTCGGCATCGGCCCCGACAGCATCACGTCCACGCCGGCTGCGGCGAAACCCGCCTCCAGCGAAGCTTCGAGCATGTAGCCGGAGACGCGCGTGTCCTTGCCGATCAGCACCGCGGGGCGCATGCCCGGCGCGAGGTGCGCGCCGCGCACCAGCACCTCGCCTGCGGCGTAACCCAGGCGCACCATGAAGTCCGGCGTGATCGGCGCCTCGCCCACCAGACCGCGGATGCCGTCCGTTCCGAAGTATTTTCTTGTCATTGGTCTTGTTTAACCTTTCTCCACCGCCGCCAGCACCGCGAGCGCGTCGCGCGTTTGCGCGACGTCGTGCACGCGCAGCACAGCCGCGCCATTTTGCGCCGCGATCAGCGCTGCCGCAATGCTCGCTGCGAGGCGTTCGCCCGCGGGCCTGCCGGTAATCGCGCCGAGCGAGGACTTGCGCGACCAGCCGGCGAGCACCGGCACCCCGAGATCTGCGAACGTGCGCAGCCGGCGCAGCAGCTCCAGATTGTGCTCCAGCGTCTTGCCAAAACCGAAGCCCGGATCGATGAGCAGGCGCTCGGACGCGATTCCGGCCGCGCGCGCGCTGGCGATGCGCTCCTGCAGGAAGGCCTTTACTTCCGCCACCACGTCGTCATAGTGCGGGTGCTGCTGCATGGTGCCGGGACTGCCCTGCATGTGCATCAGGCACACGGCGGCATCGCCCGCCGCTACCGCCTCGAGCGCACCGGGCGCGCGCAGCGCGTTGATGTCGTTGATCATGGCCGCGCCCTCCGCCAGCGCAGCGCGCATCACCTCGGGCTTGACGGTGTCGACCGACAACGGCAGCTCGCGCAGGCTGCGCAGCACCGGCAGCAGCCGGCGCAGTTCTTCCTCCGCGTTCACCACTGCGGCCGCGCCGGGCCGGCTGGACTCGGCGCCAAGATCGATCAGGTCCGCGCCCTCCTCGATCAGGCGCCGCGCCCGGGCAATCGCATCGGCGGGCTCGTAGTATCTGCCGCCGTCGGAAAAGGAATCGGGCGTGATGTTGACCACGCCCATGATCAGCGGCCGCGCAAGCGACAGCGAAAAACGCCCGCAGCGCAGCTGTCTATGCGGAGCGGCGCGTGGCGCGGGTGGCGTGGACAAGGGCGGCACGACGGCGGATTGCCCTCACGCGTTGCCGGGTGATTCCCGGCGCGGCTCAGGTTGCCGCGGGTGCGGCGGCGCCGGTGGTGCCGTCTTTCTGCGGCGGAGGCGGCGGCGCGGACCCGGTCTGCTTGGGCTTGGGATCGCGCGGCGGCTTGCCTTCCATGATGTCGGTCAGCTGGTCGGAATCCAGCGTTTCCCACTCGAGCAAGGCCTTGGTCATGGCCTCGACCTTGTCCTTGTTCTCTTCGATCAGGCGTCGCGCCAGTGCATATTGCTCGTCGATGATGCGGCGAATCTCCGCATCGACCTTCTGCATCGTCACCTCGGATACGTTCTTGTGCGTGGTCACCGAGCGGCCGAGGAACACTTCGCCGTCGTTTTCCCCGTAGACCATGGGCCCGAGCGCGTCCGACATGCCCCACTGCGTCACCATGCGCCGCGCCATCTCGGTCGCGCGCTCGAAGTCGTTCGATGCGCCGGTGGTCATCTGGTGCATGAATATCTCTTCGGCGATGCGCCCGCCGAACAGCACCGCGATGGTCGACAGCAGCCGCTCGCGGTCCATGCTGTAGCGATCCTCCACCGGCAGCTGCATGGTCACGCCCAGCGCGCGCCCGCGCGGGATGATGGTGACCTTGTGCACCGGATCGGTCTTCGGCAGCAGCCTCGCGACGACCGTGTGGCCGGACTCGTGATAGGCGGTGTTGCGCCGCTCTTCCTCCGGCATCACCAGCGAGCGCCGCTCGGCGCCCATGATGATCTTGTCCTTGGCGCGCTCGAAGTCGTCCATGTCGACCAGGCGTTTGCTCTGGCGCGCCGCGAACAGCGCCGCTTCGTTCACCAGGTTGGCGAGATCGGCGCCCGACATGCCGGGTGTGCCGCGCGCGATGATGTCCGCCTTGACGTCGGGCGCCATCGGCACCTTGCGCATATGCACCAGCAGGATTTGTTCGCGGCCGCGGATGTCGGGCAGCGGCACCACCACCTGCCGGTCGAAGCGGCCCGGGCGCATCAGCGCCGGGTCGAGCACGTCCGGACGGTTGGTGGCGGCGATGACGATCACGCCGGCGGTGGCCTCGAAACCGTCCATCTCCACCAGCAGCTGGTTCAGCGTCTGCTCGCGCTCGTCGTTGCCCCCGCCCAGGCCGGCGCCGCGCTGGCGGCCGACTGCGTCGATTTCGTCGATGAACACGATGCAGGGCGCATGCTTTTTCGCCTGCTCGAACATGTCGCGCACGCGCGCCGCGCCGACGCCGACGAACATCTCGACGAAATCCGAGCCGGATATGGAGAAGAACGGCACCTTGGCTTCACCTGCGATGGCGCGCGCCAGCAGTGTCTTGCCGGTACCGGGATTGCCCACCATCAGCACGCCCTTGGGGATGCGCCCGCCGAGCTTTTGAAACTTGGACGGGTCGCGCAGGAAGTCGACCAGTTCCGCCACCTCTTCCTTGGCTTCCTCGCAGCCTGCGACGTCGGCGAACGTGACCGTATTGGTCGATTCGTCGAGCATGCGCGCGCGCGACTTGCCGAAGGAAAATGCGCCGCCGCGGCCGCCGCCCTGCATCTGGCGCATGAAGAATACCCACACGCCGATCAGCAGCAGCATCGGGAACCAGGAGACGAAGATGTTCATCAGCAGCGAGGGTTCTTCCTCGGGCTTGGCCTTGACCTTGACGCCGTATTTCAGCAGGTCCGATATGAGCCAGATGTCGCCCGGCGAATAGCTGGTGATGGACTTGCCGTCGGTAGTCTTGGCCTTGAGGTTGCGGCCCTCGATCACGACTTCGGCGATGTGCCCGGCCTTGACCTCTTCGTAGAACTGGGAGTAGTCCATCGGCGCCTGCGACGCCTGGCGCGTGTTGAACTGGTTGAACACGGTCATCAGCACCATGCCGATCACCAGCCAGATCACGAGATTCTTAAACATGTTGTTCATTGGGTTCCTATGCCGCCTCTTCTGCTCATCACCCATTTTACAGGGTTCGCGCGGACTGGGGTTAGCCGCCGCCACGCCGTGCAATACACGCCAGCCACCCTAGCTTTTCAGGCCCGTCCCCAGCAAATACATCTCGCTGGAACGGTCGCGCGAGGCCCCGGGCTTGCGCGATGCCACCTTGGCGAAGGCCCGGCGCATCGCCGCCAGGAATTCGGCAAAATCCGCGCCTTGGAACACCTTCACCAGCAGCGAACCGCCGGGTTTCAGCCACGATCTCGCAAAATCCAGCGCCAGCTCGGCCAGATGCATGGCCCGCGCCTGATCGCTGACGCCGATGCCTGAGATATTGGGGGCAAGGTCGGAGATTACAAGGTCCGCCTTGGCGGAACCCAGCGCGAGCAGCAGCGCATCGAGCACCGCCTGCTCGCGAAAATCGCCCTGGACGAAATGCACGCCCGGCAGCGGTTCCAGCGGCAGCAGGTCGACTGCCACCACCCTCCCCTTGGCCCCGACCCGGGCGGCCGCAACCTGCGACCAGCTCCCGGGCGCCGCGCCCAGGTCGACCACCAGCTGGCCGGGTGCGAACAGGCGGTCCTTGCGGTCGATTTCGAGCAGCTTGTACGCCGCGCGCGAGCGGTAGCCCTCCGCTTTGGCCTTCTTCACGTAGGGATCGCTGACGTGCTCGCGCATCCATGCATTGCTGGTCTTGCTGCGGCTCATGCTCTGTCCAGACTGCTACAATGGCCTTTTGGCACCGAAACCCCCATGAAACTCCTCTCTCCCGCCGAGCGCAAGCTGCTCAAGGCCCGGGCCCATGCGCTCCGGCCCGTGGTCGTGATCGGCAACGAGCGCCTGTCTGCAGCGGTGCTCAGGGAAATAGACGCCAGCCTGAAGGCGCACGAGCTGATCAAGATTCGCGTGATGGGCGAAGACCGCGATCTGCGCGAGGCCATGCTCGGCGAGATCTGCAGCGTCACCGGCGCCTCGCCGGTGCAGCACATCGGGAAGATCCTGGTCGTATTCCGGGAAAATCCGGAAGCGGCTGCGCCGGTCGCGAAAAAGCGCGGCGCGCGCAAGCAGCCGCGGCGCACCAAGCAAAGCTACCAGAATACCTGACACCGCGAAGGGTGTACGCGGCAAACCTTAGATCGCGGTCCCCTCCATTGCAGGGTTTCGATTTTGCGCGGACAGGAAACCGTCCGCGCGGATCGCAGATTGCGTGTGGACGATGACCCCGCCCACACGCAATCTGCGATCTTGTATAAGAACAAACCTAATCCGTCCTCGTTCTATTGCATAACCGCATTTTCTGTACGGATGTGCTTTTTATCCGTACAGAAAATGCGGTTGGCGCGCGTAGCGCGCAAGGTTTTCCGTGACATGCGACGGCATTTTGAACGTCCTAGTCAATTCAGCCACCCGCCCTTTCAAACCTAGTCCAGTATCCAACTTCTATTCGTAGCGCACCTCGATGATCTCGAATTCGCGCACCCCGCCCGGCGCCCGCACTTCCACCACGTCGCCCGCGACCGATTTTACGAACGCGGGCGACTGCCGCTACTCATAGCGCACATCAATTATTTCGAATTCGCGCACCCCACCCGGCGCTCGCACTTCCACCACGTCGCCCGCGACCGATTTTACGAACGCGGGCGACTGCCGCTACTCATAGCGCACATCAATTATTTCGAATTCGCGCACCCCGCCCGGCGCCCGCACTTCCACCACGTCGCCCGCGTATTTTCCAATCAGCGCGCGCGCGATCGGCGAGCCGATGGAGATCTTGCCGAGCTTGATGTCGGCCTCGTCGTCGCCGACGATCTGATAGGTCACCTTGTCGCCGCCGGACTGTTCTTCGAGGTCCACCGTGGCGCCGAACACGCAGCGCCCGTCGGCGTCGAGCAGCCTGGGATCGATCACCTGCGCGTTGGCCAGCTTGCTCTCCACCTCGGCTATGCGCCCTTCGATGAAGCTCTGGCGCTCCTTGGCCGCGTCGTACTCGGCGTTTTCGGACAGGTCTCCGTGCGAGCGCGCCTCCGCGATCGACGCGATCACGCTGTGCCGGTCGACGGTTTTCAGCCGCCGCAGTTCGGCGCGCAATAATTCGGCGCCCTTGATCGTAAGGGGTGTCTTGCTCATATTCGTGCAGTCCTAAAACGGCCCGGCGCAGTCGGACAAGCGCGCTGCGGCCGGTGAAAATCTCGATGAAACGTGCCTGGTGGGCTGGAGGGGAAGCGCTTGGAACGTTCCCTTCCCGCCAAGGCCGCTAAAAATCCCCCGGGGACGCCGGGGCCCGAAGTCGGGTTGTTGCGCCAATTCTATCAATTCCTGGCATTTTGGAAACCACTAATCCAGTTCCTGATGCAGGCTCTGCAGCGCGTAGGGCACCAGGTCCTGCAGGTGGCGCATGCCGGTGCAGGCGGCGCGCGCCCCGGCTATCGTGGTGTAATAGGTCACGCGGCCCTGCAGCGCCCCGTTGCGTATCGCCCAGGAGTCCTGCACCGCGCTGCGCTTCTCGTCCACGGTATTCACGATCAGGCTGACCTCGCCGTTCTTGATCATGTCGAGGATATGCGGCCGGCCCTCGCCGACCTTGTTGACCATGGTCGCCTTGATGCCGTTCTCGTTCAGTGCCTGCGCCGTGCCGCGCGTGGCAATCAGGGCGAAGCCCAGATCCAGCAGTTCGCGCCCGACCTGCACCGACGCCAGCTTGTCGCTGTTCCTCACGCTGATGAAGGCCTTGCCGGCCTTGGGCAGCTTCACCCCGGCGGCGAGCTGCGACTTGACGAAGGCCTCGCCGAAGCTCTTGCCCACGCCCATGACCTCGCCGGTGGACTTCATCTCGGGGCCGAGTATGGTGTCGACGCCGGGGAACTTGATGAAGGGGAACACCGCTTCCTTCACCGAATAGTAGGGCGGGCGCACTTCGCGCGCAGCGCCGTGCACCACCAGGCCCTGCGCCTCGAGGCTGCCGCCTGCCATGCAGCGCGCCGCGATCTTCGCCAGAGCCAGGCCGGTCGCCTTGGACACGAAGGGCACGGTGCGCGATGCGCGCGGATTCACTTCGAGCACGAACACCGTGCCGTTCTGGATCGCAAACTGCACGTTCATCAGGCCGACGACATTCAGCGCCAGCGCCATCTGCACCGTCTGCTCGCGCAGCTGCCTCTGAAGGTCGGCGGACAGCGAAAACGGCGGCAGCGAGCAGGCCGAATCGCCCGAGTGCACGCCCGCCTGCTCGATGTGCTCCATGATGCCGCCTATCATCACGCGCTTGCCGTCGCAGATGGCGTCCACGTCCACTTCGATCGCGTCATTCAGAAACCGGTCGAGCAATACCGGCGAATCGTTCGAAACCTTCACCGCCTCGCGCATGTAGCGCTCGAGGTCGCGCTGCTCGTGCACGATCTCCATCGCGCGGCCGCCGAGCACGTAGCTCGGGCGCACCACCAGCGGATAGCCGATTTCCGCGGCCAGCGCGAGCGCATCGGCCTCGTTGCGCGCGGTGCGGTTGGGCGGCTGCTTCAGCTGGAGCGTCTGCAGCAGCTTCTGGAAGCGCTCGCGGTCCTCGGCCACGTCGATCATGTCCGGGCTGGTGCCGATGATGGGCACGCCGTTCGCCTCCAGGTCGCGCGCGAGCTTGAGCGGCGTCTGGCCGCCGTACTGCACCACCACGCCCCAGGGCTTCTCCTTGTCCACGATCTCGAGCACGTCCTCGAGCGTGAGCGGCTCGAAATACAGGCGGTCCGAGGTATCGTAGTCGGTGGAGACGGTCTCCGGATTGCAGTTGACCATGATGGTCTCGAAACCATCCTCGCGCAGCGCCAGCGCGGCGTGCACGCAGCAATAGTCGAATTCGATGCCCTGGCCGATGCGATTGGGGCCGCCGCCGAGCACCATGACTTTCCTGCGCGCGGTGGGGGCGGCTTCGCACTCCTGCTCGTAGGTCGAGTACATGTAGGCGGTATTGGTCGCGAATTCCGCGGCGCAGGTATCGACGCGCTTGTATACCGGCCGCACGCCGAGCGCATGGCGGCGCTCGCGCACCTGGCGCTCGGTTGCGGCCAGCAGCTTGGCCAGGCGCCGGTCGGAAAAGCCGTTTCGCTTGAGCGCAAGCAGCGCGCTCGCATCGATGTCGGCCAGGCGCCTGCCTTTGAGTTCGCCCTCCTGGCGCAGCAGATCCTCGATCTGCGCGAGGAACCAGGGGTCGATGTGCGTATCGGCCTGGATCTTCTCGAAGCTGAAGCCGCAGCGGAACGCGTCGGCTACGTACCAGATGCGCTCCGGCCCCGGGTCGCCGAGCTCGTCCTCGAGCACCTCCGGATCGGTGGTCTTCTCGTCCAGGCCGTCGCTGCCGGTCTCGAGGCCGCGCAATGCCTTCTGGAACGATTCCTGGAAAGTGCGGCCGATGGCCATCACCTCGCCCACCGACTTCATCTGCGTGGTGAGGCGGATGTTGGCCTGCGGGAATTTCTCGAAGGCGAAGCGCGGTATCTTGGTGACCACGTAGTCGATGCTGGGCTCGAACGAGGCCGGCGTCGCGCCGCCGGTGATTTCGTTGGCGAGTTCGTCCAGCGTGTAGCCCACGGCGAGCTTCGCCGCGACCTTGGCGATCGGAAAGCCGGTGGCCTTCGAGGCGAGCGCGGATGAGCGCGACACGCGCGGGTTCATCTCGATCACCACCATCTTGCCGTCGGCCGGATTGATCGCGAACTGCACGTTCGAGCCGCCGGTCTCCACCCCGATTTCGCGCAGCACCGCGATCGAGGCGTTGCGCATGATCTGGTATTCCTTGTCGGTCAGCGTCTGCGCCGGCGCGACGGTGATCGAATCGCCGGTGTGCACCCCCATGGGATCGAGGTTCTCGATCGAGCAGATGATGATGCAGTTGTCGGCCTTGTCGCGCACCACCTCCATCTCGAATTCTTTCCAGCCGATCACCGACTCCTCGATCAGCAGTTCCTTGGTCGGCGAGGCGTCCAGGCCGCGCTCGCAGATGGTGACGAATTCCTCACGGTTGTAGGCGATGCCGCCGCCGGAGCCGCCGAGCGTAAACGAGGGCCGGATCACCACCGGGTAGCCGATCGCGGCCTGCACCTGCAGCGCCTCCTCCATGCTGTGCGCGAGCGTGGAGCGCGGGCAATCCAGGCCGATGGACTTCATCGCCTGCTTGAATTTCTCGCGGTCCTCCGCCTTGTCGATCGCCTCGCGCGAGGCGCCTATCATTTCGACGCCGTATTTCTCCAGCACGCCGTGCTTGGCGAGGTCGAGCGCGCAGTTCAGGCCGGTCTGCCCGCCCATGGTCGGCAGCAGCGCGTCCGGACGCTCCTTCGCGATGATGGACTCGACCATCTGCCAGTTGACCGGCTCGATATAGGTGACGTCGGCCATCTCCGGGTCGGTCATGATGGTCGCCGGATTCGAGTTGACCAGGATGACCCGGTAGCCTTCCTCGCGCAGCGCCTTGCAGGCCTGCGCGCCGGAATAGTCGAATTCGCAGGCCTGGCCGATGATGATCGGGCCGGCGCCGATGATGAGTACGCTGCGGATGTCGGTGCGCTTGGGCATCAGGGACTCTTTCTCTCGTCCATGAGCTTGGCGAACCGGTCGAACAGGTAGCCGATGTCGTGCGGCCCCGGGCTCGCCTCCGGATGGCCCTGAAAGCAGAACGCCGGCCGGTCGGTGCGGGCCATGCCCTGCAGGCTGCCGTCGAACAGTGAAACATGGGTCGGGCGCAGCGTGGCCGGCAGGCTCGCCGCATCGACTGCAAATCCATGGTTCTGGCTGGTGATCACCACCTGCCCGGTATCGAGATCCTTAACCGGGTGATTGGCGCCGTGGTGGCCGAATTTCATTTTTACCGTCTTCGCGCCTGAAGCCAGGCCGAGCAGCTGATGGCCCAGGCAGATGCCGAAAGTCGGCACGCCTGCGGCTACGATCTCGCGTATCGCCTCGATGGCGTAATCGCAGGGCTCGGGATCGCCCGGCCCGTTCGACAGGAACACGCCGTCGGGCTTGCTCGCCAACAGCGTCTTGGCCGGCGCCTGCGCCGGAAATACGGTCACCCTGCAGCCGCGCTCGGCGAGCAGGCGCAGGATGTTGCGCTTGATGCCGTAGTCGTAAGCGGCGACATGGAAGCGGTGATTTTCGATCTTCCTGTACCCCTGGCCCAACGCCCAGGCGCCCGCATTCCAGTCGTAGGGTGCGCTCGCCGATACCACCTTGGCCAGGTCCATGCCGGCAAGACCGGGAAATTCGCGCGCCGCAGCCAGGGCACGCGCCGCGTCCGCGTCGCCCAGGCTCGCGCCCGGCGCCGCCGTCACCACGCAGCCCGACTGCGCCCCGCCGGTGCGCAGGATGCGCGTGAGCTTGCGCGTGTCTATGCCGGAAATGGCGACGAGCTTGTTGGCTCTGAGGTAATCCGGCAGGCTCTGCTCGCTGCGGAAATTCGATACGCGCAGCGGCAGGTCGCGAATCACCAGCCCGGCCGCATAAAGCTGCGCCGACTCCTCGTCCTCGCGATTGGCACCGGTATTGCCGATGTGCGGATAGGTCAGCGTGACGATCTGGCGGCAGTACGAAGGATCGGTGAGGATCTCCTGGTAGCCGGTCATTGCGGTGTTGAACACCACCTCGCCGACCGAACTGCCGGATGCGCCGATGCCGATGCCGCTGAATACCGTTCCGTCTGCGAGCGCGAGTAGGGCGGACGGGAACGGCGAAGACACGGCTAACTCCAGGATTTATATACAGAAACGGGACAGAAACAGCAGCTGTTCCGTCCCGTCAAACTGGCTGATTATAACCCCGAAGCACCCCTTGCGGCAAACCCCGCCGCCAGCCGCGCGATTCGGTCTACCTCAGACCGAGCACGTCCTGCATGTCATACAGCCCCGCGGTCTTCCCTTTGAGGAAGCGCGCGGCGGGAGATCTTACGCCGGGGCGCGCCCAATCAGCGCAAGCCGAGCACGTCCTGCATGTCGTACAGCCCCGACGTCCTGCCCGCGAGGAAGCGCGCGGCAGCAGTTTTTACGCCGGGCCGCGCTGATTCAGCGCAGACCGAGCACGTCCTGCATGTCGTACAGCCCCGCAGTCTTCCCTTTCAGGAAGCGCGCGGCCCGCAGTGCACCTACCGCGTAAGTCATGCGGCTCTGCGAGCGCACGGTGACTTCGACGCGCTCGCCGCTGCCGGCGAAAATCACGGTGTGCTCGCCGACGATGTCGCCGCCGCGGATCGCATGGAAGCCGATGCTCTTCGCGTCGCGCTCGCCGGTGTCGCCTTCGCGCCCATGCACGGCGCAGCTCTTCAGATCACGGCCCAACGCCGTCGCGACCACTTCGCCGAGCTTGAGCGCGGTGCCCGAAGGCGCGTCGACCTTGTGCCGGTGATGCGCCTCGACGATTTCGACGTCGTAGGCGTCGCCGAGGATTTTCGCCGCAACCTCGGCCAGCTTGAAAGTCGCATTCACGCCCACGGCCATGTTCGGCGCGAACACGACGGCGATGCGCTTGGCCGCGTCGGCGATGCGCTGCTTGCCCTCGGCGCTGAAACCGGTGGTGCCGATCACCATATTGGTGCCGGCCCGGACGCAGGCATCCAGATGTTGCAGGCTGCCCTCGGGGCGGGTGAAATCGATGAGGCAGTCCGAGGCGGCGATGCCGGCGGCATAGTCGGCGCTGATGGCGACGCCGCAGGCGCTGCCCAGGGCCTCGCCCGCATCCCGGCCCAGCTGCGCGCTGGCGGCGATTTCCAGGGCGGCCGAGAGCTTCAGGTCGGCGCTCGCGAGCACCGCCTCGATCAGCGTGCGGCCCATGCGCCCGGAACTGCCGGCAATGGCGATCTTGATCATGCCTAGAACTTCTCTTTCAGTTTCTGCCACCAGCTTTTTTCCTGCGGCGGCGGATCCGCCGGCGCGGCTGCGGCGGGCTTGTCGGAGTCCGCAACGGGCTTGGGCGCATCGGAAGATGCCGCCGCAGCCGCCGACTTCGCTTCCGGGGCCTTGGACGGTTCCGCGGCGGCTGCGGGCTCGACGTCGCCTTCGACGCGCTTCAGCTTGCCGTCCTCGAAGAACACCGCGATCTTGCGATGCTCCAGCACATTGGAATTGACCCGCTGGCGCCGGTACACATAGTCCCAGCGGTCGGCGTGAAAGGCGTCGGTGAGCAGCGGCGTGCCCAGCACGAAGCGCACCTGGTCCTTGCTCATGCCCGGCTTCAGCTGCGACACCATCTCCTGCGATACGAAATTGCCCTGCTGGATTTCAATCCGGTACGGCTTGAGGTAGGGAACGGACACCGCGCCGCAGGAAGCGAGGAGCAGGACGGCCAGGGCGGCCAGTACGCGTGGTGACATGGGTTGAATTCGATCTCTAGGAGGGCACGACGCGATATGATAACCTAGTTTATCCGCCCTTTCGATCAGCTGCAGCTGCCCCTATGAGCAAACCCGAAGATCTGAAAACCATCGGCCTGAAGGTAACCGCGCCCAGGCTCAAGATTCTCAATTTGTTCGAAAAGAGCAAGGTGCGGCACCTGTCCGCTGAGGACGTCTACAAGCTGCTGGTCGCCGAAGGCATGGACACCGGCCTCGCCACGGTCTATCGGGTGCTGACGCAGTTCGAGCATGCAGGCCTGCTGCAGCGCCATCATTTCGAATCCGGCCGCGCGGTATTCGAACTCAACGTCGGCAACCACCACGACCACCTGGTATGCCTGCAGTGCGGGCGCGTCGAGGAGTTCTACGACGCCGAAATTGAGAAGCGCCAGACCAAGATCGCGAAGGATCGCGGCTTCGTCATCAACGAACACTCCTTGCATCTGTACGTCGACTGCGTCAAGACCGACTGTCCGCACAAGTCGTGATCCGCGATTCGCGCGGCGCGCCGGCATTTGCCCGCTGAACGCGGGTCGCGTTGGAAGCCTTCTTCACCTCCACCCTGCTGGTTGCGATCGCCGAAATCGGCGACAAGACGCAGTTGCTTTCCTTCGTGCTGGCGGCGCGACTGCGCCGGCCCTGGGCCATCATCGCCGGCATCCTGGCAGCCACCATCGCCAACCACGCGCTCGCCGGCTCGATCGGCGCCAGGCTCGCGCACCTTGCCGGTCCGGGCGTGGTGCAATGGGTAACCGGGCTGCTGTTCATCGGCTTCGGCCTGTGGGCATTGCATCCGGATGCGCTGGACGACGATCCGAAGATTCACCGCGCCGGCGCCTTCGTCACTACGCTGATCGCTTTTTTCCTCGCCGAAATGGGCGACAAGACGCAGCTCGCCACGGTGGCGCTGGCCGCGCGCTTCGACAACCTGGCGGCAGTGGTGCTGGGCACGACGCTGGGCATGATGCTGGCCAACGTGCCCGCGGTTATCATAGGCGAGAAGCTTGCCGCGCGGCTGCCGCTCAAAGCCATACGCCTGGCTGCGGCGGGGCTGTTCATGCTCACCGGCGCGCTCACGCTCATGGGCTGGCCGGCCTAGCGCGGCAGCAGCCGGATTTCAACGCAGAGCACATGCATGGAGGCAGACTGACATGAGCGAGCACCGCACTGAATCGAGCACCGACCTGCTGCTCTGGCGCCACGCCGACGCCGAGGACGGCGCGCCCGACGCCGGGCGCGCGCTGACCAAGAAGGGACTGAAGCAGGCGAAACTGGTAGCTGCCTGGCTCAGGCCGCGCCTGCCCGAGGGCTGCCTGATCCTGGTAAGCCCGGCAAAACGCGCGCAGCAGACTGCCGCCGCGCTCGATCTGCCTTACACCACTGAAAATCGCGTCGGCGTGCAGGCGCACGCCGCCGACATCATTGCCGCATCCGGCTGGCCGCGGCGCGCGGGCGCGATCCTCGTCGTCGGCCACCAGCCCACGCTGGGTCAGCTCGCGGCGATCCTGCTGACCGGAAAACCGGCCGGCTGGACCATCAAGAAGGGTGCGCTGTGGTGGTTTTCGAACCGCGGCGCGGAGACCGTCCTGCACGCCGTCATCGGTCCAGACCTGCTGTAGATTGGCCGCGTACCAAGAGCGCAAGGCCTGCGATCTGTAAGAATTCTGCAACAATTGCGGCGGCATAATGCTGCGTTGAAAACTTCCTGAAACAATTGCGCCGGGGATGACATGGGCATCGCGTTGGAACTGTTCCGCAACGAAACCGAAGGCGTAAGCCATCCCGCTGGAAGCATCATTTTTTCCGCGGGAGACATTGGCGATGCGATGTATGTCGTTCTGGAAGGACAGGTTGAACTGCGCATCAACGGATCCGTGGTCGAGACGCTCGGCCCGGGAGAACCATTTGGCGAAATGGCGCTGATCGACCGCGCACCCAGAATCGCAACCGTGATTGCCAAGACCGCTTGCAAACTCGCGGCGATTCCGGAAAAGCGCTTTCTCTTCATGGTTCAGCAGACGCCCTACTTCGCGCTGCAGATCATGAAGGTCATGGCCGAGCGACTGCGCAAGATGGACATGCGTCACTGAGCGGCATGCCATCGTAATTGCGGCCAAGGGCCCCGTCCCGATGGGGTCGCCGATGCGGCAAAGAAAGCAAATCCTGCATAGAGACACCTGGAATGAGAGCCAATGCAAGGCTCTCATGGCCGAACTCTGGTCGCTGCGCGAACGCATGCTTCAACACGAGACGGCCCTGGCTTCGTGGCTGGAGCGCACGGATCCCGCGTACCGGGCAAGCGCAAGGAACCTTGCCCATTATCTGACATTGCGCCAGAGCGACTGGCGCCCCTTGCAGGAAAAGCTCGCGCGGATCGGCGTGTCCTCGCTTGGACGCGCCGAATCCAACGTGCTTGCCAACCTGGACAAAGTGTTGGGGATACTGCATCGCTTGACCGCGCAGCCCTGGGAGGCCCACCACCAGGACGAACCAGCCGGCCTTCATAGCAGCCAGAAGTTGCTTGAACGGCACACCTTCGATCTGCTGGGGGCGCCGGCCACTGGGCGCACGGTGCGCATCATGGTCACACTGCCAACGGAAGCTGCGCGGGATTTCGGCACTGTGCGCCAACTGGTACTCTCAGGCATGGACGTCGCGCGCATAAATTGCGCCCACGACGGGCCGGCCGAATGGACGGCGATGGCGGGCCATGTGCGCCGTGCGGCAAAATCGGCGGGCCGCGAGGTGCGGATCCTGATGGATCTCGGCGGGCCGAAATTGCGCACCGGCCCCATTGCATCCGGACCGGCCGTGCTCAAGCTGCGGCCGCGTAGGGATTATCTTGGCCGTATTGTGGCCCCGGCCTACGTCGGTCTGCGACCGACTGGTGCAACTGCCCCTGTTACAGGTGCACCTGTCTGTTTCGGGGTCGCTGCAGACTGGCTGGCAAAGCTCAAGGCCGGAGACTTTCTCGACTTGACCGATGCACGCGGCGCCAAGCGCAGCCTCATGGTAAGCCAGCGCTACGCGGACGGCGTGCTGGCGGAGTGTGCGCGGACAACTTACCTTGTACCCGAGACCGAACTCACGCGCCGGCGCAAGGGCCGCAATCAACGGACGTCCGGCCTGACAGATCTGCCTTCCCGGCGCGGCCATATCCACCTGGAGCGCGGCAGCCTGCTGCACCTTACCCGCGATGGCACCTGCCAGCCAGAATCCGAGGGGCATGGAGACAGATCGCGCCAACCAATACCCAGCATCGCCTGCACCTTGCCACAGGTATTCGAGCAGGTCTGCGTCGGGCAACGCATCTATTTCGACGACGGACGCATCGGCGGCGTCATTCGTCGCGCCGAACATGCGTCGCTGGAGGTGGAAATAACCCAGGCACGCAACGAGGGGGAAAGGCTTGCGGGCGACAAGGGAATCAATCTGCCTGACAGCCAGATCGACCTTCCCGCGTTGAGCGAGAAGGACATTGCGGACCTCGCTGTGGTTGCCAAAGTGGCGGATTTGGTCGGATTGTCATTTGTGCAGAGGGCCGAGGACGTACATACCCTGCGCGCGGAGTTGAGCAAGCTCGGTGCGCCGAACCTCGGCATCATGCTCAAGATCGAGACCCGGCGCAGTTTTGAAAACCTGCCGGAATTGCTCTTTTCCGCCATGGCCGGCAAAGCTGCCGGTGTCATGATCGCGCGCGGCGACTTGGCGGTGGAGTGCGGCTACGAGCGCCTGGCCGAAGTACAGGAGGAAATTCTCTGGGCAGCCGAAGCCGCGCACATGCCGGTGATCTGGGCGACCCAGGTGCTGGAGACCCTGGTCAAGACCGGCCTGCCATCCCGCGCCGAGATTTCCGACGCGGCGATGGGCGAGCGCGCCGAGTGCGTCATGCTCAACAAGGGCCCGCACATCACCGACGCGATGCGCACCCTCGATGACATCCTGCGCCGCATGCAAGCCCATCAGAGCAAGAAGCGGCCCCTGCTGCGCGCGCTGGCGGCATGGGGCGCGCCCAAAGGACTGCCGGAATACGACACTGTCGACAGAGCCAGCGACTCCGCTACGCATCTCGCATCACCGGCATCCATAGCCTGAGCCAGGAAGCAGCGCATTCCGTTGAAGCAGACGGCGCGTGGCGCGAGCGCACCTTATGCTGACCATGGCCGACATCAATACTTCATATTCACGCACCAAACCTTTCACACTGCGGTAACAGTAGCGCTTCATGCTGTACTCGCAACGACAGAAATTCTTCGCCTTCCACTCTCGATCCGCCTGCCCACAGTGATATCACTCAAGGAAAACCGTCCATGTTGCGCAAACTGATCAGTTCCATCACTCTGGCCGCGGCGCTGGTCGCGCCGGCCGCGGCCGAAATGCCCAAGGAGATCAACTTCGGCATCATTTCCACCGACTCCTCCGC